>Ga0196963_10000029_pt1 | contig 229708 bp, 189 predicted proteins | sample S1_5metaG_FD_148600 | JGI IMG/M metagenome (GOLD analysis project Ga0196963, IMG submission 148600) | Soil microbial communities from Anza Borrego desert, Southern California, United States - S1_5 | ecosystem: Environmental > Terrestrial > Soil > Desert | place: USA: California | collected...
ATTCAGCAAGAAAGCAGACTGAACGTAGCAGATAACAGCGGGGCCAAAGAGGTTTTATGTATCCGTGTTTTGGGCAACAGTGGCCAGTTCACCGCCAAGATAGGTGATAAGATCGTAGTAACGGTTAAGGATGCACTGCCCGCAGGCGGCATCAAGAAAGGAACAGTGACAAAAGCGGTGATCGTTCGCACCAAGAACAAGCTGCGCCGCAAGGATGGTTCATACATCCGTTTCGACGACAATGCAGTGGTATTGCTGAACCAGGCCGATGAGCCCAGAGGCACCCGCATCTTCGGGCCGGTTGCCCGTGAGCTGCGCGACAAGGGGTATATGAAGATTATTTCACTCGCCCCCGAAGTGCTCTGATCGAAACAAGTAAATAATGCTCCCGAGGGAGATAAAGAATACAACAATGAACAACAGATTTAAACCCAAGTTCAATATCAAAAAAGGGGATTCGGTAGTGGTGATCGCCGGAGAAGACAAGGACGTGAAGAAGCCCCGCAAGGTATTGGAAGTATTTCCCGATAAAGCGAGAATACTGGTAGAAGGCGTAAACATCGTTACCCGCCACACCAAGCCCTCTGCCCGTAATACCAAGGGCGGCCTGGTGAAGAAAGAAGCCTCTATCCACATCTCCAACGTAATGTTGTGGGATGCAAAATCGGGCGAGCCTACCAAGGTGAAGCGCACAAGGGAAGATGGCAAATTAGTTCGTATATCAAAAAAATCCGGGGAGGTAATTAAATAATGGCAACGCAGAAATATACTCCGAGATTGGCCGACCGCTACAAAAATGAAGTAGTGCCGGCCCTGATGAAGCGCTTTGAATATAAAAGCGTGATGCAGGTTCCCAGGCTGGAGAAAATATGCCTGAACCGCGGCGTGAATGGCGCTGTGTCCGACAAGAAGCTGATCGATATCGCGCTGGACGAGCTGACCACCATCAGCGGACAAAAAGCGGTGAGCACGCATTCTAAAAAGGACATTTCCAACTTCAAGCTGCGTAAGAATATGCCCATCGGTACAAGGGTTACGCTGCGCGGAGTAAAAATGTACGAGTTCCTGGACCGCCTCATCGCTACCGCGCTGCCGCGTGTGCGCGACTTTCGCGGAGTAAACGAAAAATCGTTCGATGGCCGTGGTAACTACACGATGGGTATAACCGAGCAGATCATCTTCCCGGAAATCGACATCGACAAGGTGAATAAGATCACCGGTATGGACATCACATTTGTAACAACGGCGCAAACCAACGAAGAAGCATATGAATTGCTGAAGGAATTGGGAATGCCGTTCAGAAACATCAAAAAAGATTAAAAAAAATAATACATGGCAAAAGAATCCATCAAAGCCAGGCAACGTAAAAGAGAACGCATGGTGGCTCAATACGCAGAAAGACGTACTGCATTGAAAGCCGCCGGCGATTACAAAGCCTTGGATGAACTGCCGAGGAACGCTTCGCCGGTAAGGTTGAAGAACCGCTGCCAGATGAGCGGCCGCCCGAGGGGTTACATCCGCTTCTTTGGAATGTCGAGGGTTGCTTTCCGCGACATGGCGCTGGCAGGCAAGATACCCGGCGTAAGAAAAGCGAGCTGGTAAAGTGAATGGTGAGTTGTGAGTTGTGAGTAACTCACCACTGGCTGCTCACCGGTGACAAACAATTTCAGAACTGAATAATTAAATTATATATGGTAACTGATCCGATAGCAGATTTCCTGACAAGAATCCGGAATGCGCAAATGGCAGGTCATCGACTGGTAGAAATACCGGCTTCTAACCTGAAGAAGCGTATCACTGAGATTTTGTACGACCAGGGATACATTCTGAAATACAAATTTGAGGACGACAACAAACAGGGCGTTATCAAGATCGCTTTGAAATACGATCCTCAAAGCAAAGAGCCGGCGATCAAAAGCCTGGAAAGAATCAGCAGGCCGGGTTTGCGCCAGTACGCATCCCCCACTGAATTCCGCAGGGTGAAGAACGGCCTGGGCGTTGCCATCGTTTCTACTTCCAAAGGAGTAATGACCGATAAGCAGGCAAAGTCGCAGAACGTAGGCGGCGAGGTGTTGTGCTATATTTATTAATCGCAACATCCCGGTACATTAAGCCGAACTATACTAAGGCTGACCGGCCGGGAACATCAAATTATAAAACGTAAATCTTACTAGCATGTCTCGTATAGGCAAACAACCGGTTATAATTCCTCAGGGTGTTACCATCACCGTAGGAAACGATAACGTGGTTACCGTAAAAGGCCCGAAAGGCGAATTGAAGCAGCATATCGACCGCGATATCAAAGTGGAAGTGAAGGACGGCCAATTGGTATTGGAGCGCCCCACAGACCAGATCAGGCACCGCGCCATGCACGGCTTGTACCGCGCGATCATGGCCAACCTGGTAAAGGGTATAACGGAAGGATACAAAAAGAACCTGGAGCTGGTAGGGGTAGGTTATAAAGCATCCAACCAGGGCAACCTGCTGGACCTTTCCCTCGGCTATTCACATAACATCATATTCGAAATTCCGAAGGAACTGAAAGTGGCTACGGCCCAGGAAAAAGGTCAGAACCCGACCATTTCGCTGGAAGGCATCGACAAGCAATTGTTGGGGCAGGTAGCAGCCAAGATCCGCGGCCTGCGGAAGCCTGAGCCGTACAAAGGAAAAGGTGTGAAGTATGTTGGCGAGGTTATCAGGAGAAAAGCTGGTAAGGCTGCAGGTAAGTAATCGTTAAATTCCCGGCAGTATCGGGGATATAAAATAAGAAACATGAATACGAAAGGTCTAAGAAGGCAAAAAATTCGTTACCGCATCCGCAAAAGGGTTGCCGGCGAAACGCAAAAGCCACGCCTGTCTGTTTTTCGCAGTAACGCTGCGATATATGCGCAGTTGATCGACGATGTAAAGGGCGTAACCATTGCATCCGCATCGAGCAAAGAGAAAGACATTGCGGCCCAGAAAGGCACCAAGGTGGAAATTTCAAAGCTCGTGGGCCAGTCCATTGCAAGAAAGGCAATTGAGCTGGGCATCAAGGACTGCGTGTTCGACCGCAGCGGTTACCTGTACCATGGCCGTGTTAAATCACTGGCAGATGGTGCAAGAGAAGGGGGACTTCAATTCTAAAATCGTAAATCGCAATAATGGCAAAAGTTAATTTAAACAGAGTTAAAGCCGGTGAGCTGGAACTGAAAGAAAAAGTAGTGGCGATCAACCGTGTGGTAAAGACCACCAAGGGCGGCCGCGCCTTCAGTTTCTCTGCTTTAGTGGTGGTAGGCAACGAAAATGGCGTGGTAGGCCACGGACTTGGCAAAGCCAAAGAAGTGCAGGAAGCCATCACCAAAGGAATAGAAGATGCCAAGAAGAACCTGATACGCGTACCCATCATGCACGGGACCATTCCGCATGACCAGTATGCAAAGGAAGGAGCAGCTAAAGTATTGATAAAGCCTGCCGCACACGGTACGGGTGTAATTGCCGGAGGCAGCATGCGTGCTGTACTGGAAAGCGCCGGTGTAACCGACGTATTGTCTAAGAGCCTTGGATCGGCCAACCCGCACAACGTGGTAAAGGCTACCTTCAAAGCATTGGCAATGTTACGCGAGCCGATTACGGTTTCTAAGACCCGCAGGCTTGCTTTGAAAAAGGTTTTTAATGGATAGTCATTAAGTCAATAAGTCATTAGGTCAATAATAATGACCCAAGACCAAAACGACGCAATGACCACGATCTAAACGACGATTATGAAAAAGATAAAAATAACCTTAGTGAAGAGTCCCATCGACCGTCCGGAACGGCAGAAGCTGACCCTGCAGGCGCTGGGGCTTAACAAGACCAATTCTACCAAAGAAGTAGAGGCTACTCCCCAGATATTGGGCATGGTAAGAAAGGTGAACCACCTGGTGAAGGTAGAAGACGTTGCATAACCCGGATTTGCCGGATGGAATTTAAACATATTAGCGAGGGGTGATTCCCCGTTGAGTTCAAAATCTACAACAATGAAATTGCACAATCTTAAGCCTGCAGAAGGCGCTACTAAAAGAGAAAAGAGATTAGGCCGCGGTGAAGCGTCCGGACATGGCGGCACCTCTACAAAAGGTAATAAAGGCGGACAAAGCCGGGCCGGTTATAAAAGGAAAATGGCGCATGAAGGCGGTCAGATGCCCATCCAGCGCCGCCTGCCCAAGCGCGGATTCAAGAATCCCCACCGCGTTGAATACAAAGTTTTTAACCTGGGCCAGGTAGACCAGTTGGTAGAAAAATACGATATCAAGGAGTTCACGCCTGAGAACCTGTACATCAATGGGCTGATCAGCCGCACCGACAAGGTAAAACTGCTGGGCAACGGCGAGCTGAAGTCGAAAATACCTTTCCGCGTGAGCGCGGTAAGCGAAAAGGCGAAGGCAGCAATCGAGGCGGCCGGCGGTTCTATCGAAATACTACAATAATTCAGTAATTTGCACCGACGCACGTGCCTGTAGTCAGGTTTAGCTGCGTCTTTTTTTGTTTTAAATCTCTACAATCCGTGAAGAAATTCATACAGACGCTCAAGAATATCTGGAGCATTGAGGAGCTGAGGAGTAAGATCATCGTTACCATTACACTGGTGGCCGTGTATCGTTTTGGTGCTCACATCGTGCTGCCGGGTATCGATCCCACCAGGTTGGATTTGTCCAGTGCCAAAAGCGGCGCGTTGGGATTGCTGGACGCATTTGCAGGAGGCGCTTTTTCACAAGCCTCCATTCTTGCGTTGGGCATCATGCCATATATCTCGGCCTCCATCTTCATGCAGTTGATGACCATCCTCACCCCCAGCATGCAAAAGCTGCAGAAGGAAGGAGAAAGCGGACGTAAAAAAATCAACCAGTGGACACGCTTGCTGACAGTGGCGGTTACCATCGTGCAAGCCAGTGCCTACGTGGCTTACCTGCGCCAGATGGGCCAGGACGCCATCATCGCTTCGTACAGCGAATACTTCTGGTTATCTACCACCATCATACTTACAGCCGGAACCCTGTTTGTAATGTGGCTCGGCGAAAGGATCACCGACAAGGGCCTCGGTAATGGAACCTCCCTTATCATCATGGTGGGCATCCTTGCCAGGTTACCGCAATCCACCATGCAGGAATGGACAGCCAAGTCAACCCTCGGCGGTGGCGGCTTGCTGCTGTTCATCATAGAGATCGCTTTCCTGGTTGCGGTGATCATGGGTTTGATCGTATTGATCCAGGGCGTTCGTAAGATACCGGTGAACTATGCAAAACAAATTGTAGGCGGCAGGCAGTTTACGGGCGCAAGGCAATTTTTGCCTGTAAAAGTGAACAGTGCGGGCGTAATGCCTATCATCTTTGCGCAAGCCATCATGTTCCTGCCCACCTTGTTCTCTTATACCAGTTTTGAATCGGGTCAGGGCATAGCCAGGATATTTTCCAATCCAATGGATGCGTGGTACATGGTGATTTATGCGGTGGTGGTAATTGCGTTCACGTTCCTGTACACGGCACTGATATTTAACCCGAAGCAGATCGCAGACGACCTTAAACGCAACAACGGCTTCATTCCCGGTGTAAAACCCGGGCAGCCTACAGCGGACTATATTGGTTCCATCATGGACAAGATCACCTTACCCGGCGCCGTATTGCTGGCCATTGTGGGCATTATGCCCGGCTTTGCACAACGCCTGGGCATTACACAGGGATTTGCCTCGTTCTTCGGTGGTACGTCGCTGTTGATTATGGTGGGCGTGGTATTGGATACGCTGCAGCAGATAGAAACACACCTGCTGATGCGGCAGTACGATGGATTGATGAAGAGCGGCCGCATACAGGGGCGCCAATCTGTTACGAGCCCGGCGGTTTAGCAAGCGAGCACAGATACAAGATTTTTCATAAACCTGCCGAATCAACAACGGCAGGTTTGTTTATATAAATGGGCAGGCAAAGAAATATGATCTATTATAAAACACAGGCAGAAATAGAGCTGATCAGGCACAATGCTTTGCTGGTAGGCAAGGCCATTGCAGAAGTGGCCAAAAACATCAAGCCGGGTGTAACTACCATGTGGCTGGACAGGCTCGCGGAGCAGTTTATTGCTGATAACGGCGCGGTGCCTTCTTTTAAGAATTACCGTGGTTATCCTTTCACTGCCTGCATATCGGTAAACGATGCGGTGGTGCATGGATTTCCCAATGAGCAGCCATTGAAGGAAGGGGATATCATTTCGTTTGACGTAGGTGTGTATAAAAATGGTTTTCACGGCGACAGCGCATATACGTTCGCGATAGGTGATGTGCCGGAAGAAGTGCTGTCGTTGATGCGTGTTACCAAGGAATCGTTGTACAAGGGGATAGAAAAAGCGGTAGCAGGCAATCGGATTGGCGACATTGCCTATGCCATACAGGAGCATACTGAAAAGAAGCATGGTTACGGCGTAGTGCGCGAGCTGGTGGGACATGGACTTGGCCGCAGCCTGCACGAAGACCCGCAGGTGCCCAATTATGGAAGGCGCGGCAGTGGTCCTAAAATGCAGGAAGGAATGGTAATAGCCATTGAGCCGATGATAAACCTGGGAACGAAAGATGTGTATTATGAAGACGATGGGTGGACAGTGCGCACGAAAGACCGCAAGCCTTCGGCACATTATGAGCATACGGTTTGCGTGATGAAGGGCAAAGCTGATATATTATCTTCTTTTGAAGAGATAGAGTTGGCCGAGCAGAATAATCCACATTTAACCGCACGTTATTACAAGTCCAGGGAGTTGGTGGCGGGATAGGATTATAAGTAGCACAGATTAAAAAACTGATTGAAGGATTACAGATAAATCGGCATGCGCCGATTTTTTTTTGGCGTAACCGCAGTGATTTCTGTCAAATCATGCTAACACCCATCTGTGCAATCCATAAATCAGTTTTTTTAATCTGTGCTGATATCTTCCTGTCTTGTCCGTCATTTGTCCAATGTTTATACATAGGTGTAATTATATTAAGTACGCTATAGTTTACAGTTGTCGTACGCCCTGGCTCAAACATCCGGTTAAATTCTGTGCTATTATTTTGCGTTTAATCCTCATCTCTTTGCGGAAAAGAAACATTGTTTGCCGTGCTATTTCCCAAGGCTTTCGCTTTTGCGGCAATTATCTTCACCAGACAAAACCTTATTCTGATGAAAAAGAAAACCGGTCTGGATCCTGTTGCTGCATTCAGTGAGGATCCAGTAAAAAACATAAGGATCGAGAACGAAATTCTGCGCATGAAGCTGCAGGCGGAGGCCGGCGCCATTATCGGCATCAAAGATGATATCCCACCCGAGTTGGAAAATGTTTTCCTGCAAAACGTAATAGCGTTCGAGGAAGCAAGCAAGAACATAAAGCAGGTAAGCCTGTACGATTTCCTGGGAAGGCCTGCTTATAAAAGCATCGACGCGTTAGAACCTGCCGAAGTCGGCCGCGAATTGTGCCGGTTGAAACAACTGATACAGGATAAGCAGGTGATACTGGACATACTGGACGAGTACGATGATGCGGTTATTTATAAATTCATCACCGAAGAACTATTCCTGCAGGAAACGTACGAAAGCCTGATACCCGGCATGGTGCGGCATTTTACCTACGAGTCGTTCCACCCCAATCATAAGCTGGACATACGGGAGCGTGTCATGGATTTTCTCGGAGGCTGGTTCGAGCGCAAGATAGATGAACATTCGTGGGAACTGAGCAGGCAGTTCATTTTGCCGGACGAGACCATTTACACGAAGGAGCAAGTGATCACAAAAATTAAAACCATCTTTGCGGCGTACACGGCCTTTATCAAATGCCAGTATGCCCTTGGCGAAATAGGGTTTGAGTGGAATGAGCATTCGCGCACCGGATTGGGTTTTTGCGAAGGCGCCGTAAAATACCAGGCGGTATTGGAAAGTGGTGAGGTGGTGCCGGTGGAAGGGCCGTTTAAATTATTTCTTTCCAACGAAGGCAACTGGTGGCATATATTTTATTTTATTTTTCCGGGATTCAGGTGGCAAGATGAGTAATAGTAAAAAACGATTGGTGGTAATTGGCGGTGGTGCGGCGGGTTTCTTTTGCGCCGTGAATGCGGCGCGTTTGAATCCTTCGCTGGAAGTGATCCTCATTGAAAAAACCGGCAAGCTATTGTCGAAAGTAAAGGTATCGGGCGGCGGCCGCTGCAATGTAACGCATGCTTGTTTCGACATACCCGAAATGGTGAGCAAATATCCGCGTGGAACAAATTTTTTGAAGAAGACCTTTCACCAGTTCTTCACCAAGGATACGATAGCATGGTTTCAGCAACGGGGTGTGCAATTGAAAACTGAAGAAGATGGAAGAATGTTTCCCGTAACGGATTCATCGCAAACGATTATCGAATGCCTGTTGCGGGAGGCGAACCTGCACCATGTACAAATTCGCATGAACCGCGAAGTAAGAGCATTGAACCGTGCGGGGCACAAGTGGGAGATTGCGTTGTCGGGAGAAGAGCAATTACAGGCAGATGCGGTATGCATCGCTTGCGGAGGTTATTCCAGGATCACGCAATTCAGATGGTTGCTGGACCTGGGACATACGGTGGAGGAGCCCATTCCATCCTTGTTCACCTTCAATCTGCCCCAACATCCCATCAGGCAATTGATGGGCGTAAGCACGGAAGCAAGGGTTAAGATCGTGGGAAGCAAATTGACAGAAACAGGACCGGTATTGATTACGCATTGGGGATTGAGCGGTCCCGCGGTGTTGCGGTTGTCGGCCTGGGGTGCACGCGAGCTGGCCGCAAAGAAATATGATTTCAGTATTATCGTAAACTGGTTGCCCGAATACCATGAGCAAAACTTGCGTGCAAGGTTGCAGGAAATAAGAACAACGGCGGCGCAAAGAAAAGTGCAGGTGTTCCACCAGTTTGATTTGCCGCAACGGTTATGGCAGTTCCTGTGTGAGCAGTCGGGTATTTCCGCGGACATGCGATGGGCAGACCTGCCCGCGGTGAGCCAGAACAAGCTGGTGAACAACCTGGCAGCCTATACTGCAACAGTAAAAGGTAAAACTACTTTCAAAGAAGAATTCGTGACCGCCGGCGGGATCCGGTTATCGGAGGTGGACGCCAATAGCATGCAAAGCAAAAAGCATACGGGTCTTTATTTCGCGGGCGAGATCCTGGACGTGGATGGCATTACGGGAGGATTTAATTTCCAGCACGCGTGGACAAGTGGTTTTATTGCGGCAAATCATATAGCATTGCATCACTAATCTTTCTGCATGGCAAAACGCAGGATCAGCTATCAACCGGTAAACGTAAAAAAGAAAAAGGATGTATGGGGCTGGATATTAGTTAGCACTGCCCTCCTGGTCATCGTCTGGATGTTTTGGTCGAATATAGCCGCGCTTCTCACAAAGCGTTATGGTGAGCGTGTACAGGCCACCGTTATCGGGTTTGCCAGAGATTGCAGCGGTAGAAGAGGCAATACTTCGATGAAAGTGGCGGTAGGTGAGCAGACAAAATGGCTCCAGATATCCCAGGACGATTGCAAGGCTGGTAAATATAAAATAGGGCAAAAAATAGCAGTGCTTAGGCTTAGATCCCTGGGCACGATACAGTGGCCGCACAATGAACCAGCGATGGGCTTGCTGGCAATGATTGTTCTGGTGGTGTTTGTGTTTTTTATGCTGCGGGCCCAATACCGCAGCTATCTTGCGGGGAAGCGAAAGGAAGAAGAGAAAAGGCTGTACCATGAGCGAAAACGGCAATTGAAGAAAAGCGCGCGAAGGGGCAACGGTTCGCAATCCGTTGATAATCAGTCTTAATTTCGTGGTTAACCAACTGTTTACTTAAGCGCCTGCGGACTTAATTCAGGAATAAAACCCTATCTTTGCCGTCCCAAATTTTAAAAAACATTGGGATAATTTATGGCTGATGATCAAATTGTTAACCAAGTAAACGCTGATGTGCAGGAGTCTGGCAATCCTTCAGAGGAAGGTGCGGCAGCTACAGCGACACAAAATCCACCTGCAGAAAAAGAAAACGGTCACACCCAAGAGCCTCAGACGGCTCATGATGATTTTGACTGGAGCATCGATAAACGGAACGTTTCTTCCTACAGCAAAGAAGAAAAAGAAAAGTATGACGCCGTTTATGAAGGTACTTTCAAAACCGTAACCGATGGCGAACTGGTACACGGCTCAGTAGTGGGCGTTACCAAAACCGACGTAGTCATCAACATCGGTTTCAAAAGCGATGGCCTTGTTTCACTCAATGAATTCCGCGACATAGCCAACCTCAAAGTAGGCGATGAAGTGGAAGTAATGGTAGTGGAAAAAGAAGACAGGCAAGGCCACCTGCACCTCAGCCGCAAGCAAGCGCGCATCACGCGTGCATGGGAGCGCATTGTTGAAGTGCACAAAACAGGAGAAGTAATCACCGGTACAGTTACTTCCAAAACAAAAGGCGGCCTGATCGTAGACGTGTTCGGCATGGAAACCTTCCTGCCCGGATCCCAGATCGACGTGAAGCCCGTTACCGACTACGACCAGTTTGTAGGCAAAGTGATGGAGTTTAAAGTGGTGAAAGTAAACGAGGCGATCAAGAACGCCGTGGTGAGCCACAAAGCCCTGATCGAAAGCGATATCGAAGCACAACGTGCGCAGATCATGAGCAAACTGGAAAAAGGCCAGGTGCTGGAAGGAACAGTAAAAAATATCACAGACTTCGGTGCGTTCATGGACCTCGGTGGATTGGACGGATTGCTGTACATCACCGACATCAGTTGGGGACGCATCAGTCACCCAAGCGAAGTACTCAGACTGGACCAGAAACTGCAGGTAGTGGTGTTGGATTTCGACGACGAAAAGAAACGCATCAGCCTCGGTTTGAAACAACTTACCTCACACCCGTGGGAAGTGCTGCCTGAAACTATCAGGGAAGGCGAAATCGTGGAAGGTAAAGTAGTTAACATCGAAGACTACGGCGCGTTCCTGGAAATTCAGCCTGGTGTAGAAGGACTGGTGCACGTGAGCGAAATCACCTGGGCCAACACGCCTGTAAACGCAAAAGAATTCTTTAAGCTCGGCGATATTCATAAAGCCAAGATCGTTACGCTCGACAAAGAGAGCAGGAAGATGAGCTTGTCCATCAAGCAACTTTCACCTGATCCCTGGAGCGAGATCGACCAGAAATTCCCCGAGGGAAGCCGTCATACGGGCCTGGTAAAAAACATCACGCCCTACGGTGTGTTTGTTGAGCTGGCTCCGGGCATCGGCGGTATGATACACATCAGCGACCTTAGCTGGTTGAAGCGTTTCAATCACCCGACAGAATACACCAAGGTTGCTTCAAACATCGATGTGGTTATTCTCAACATCGACAAGGACAACCGCAAGTTGCAGCTCGGACATAAACAATTGGAAGAAGATCCCTGGAACACACTGGAGGATACCTTCAGCATCGGCAGCATCCACGAGGGCACTGTAATTCGCAAGGACGACAAAGGCGCGATCGTGCAATTGCCGTATGGACTAGAAGGCTTTGCACCCGGCCGTCACCTTATGAAGGAAGATGGCAAGCAGATCGTGGCAGACGAAGTGGGCACATTCATGGTGATCGAATTCGATCGCAATGAAAAGCGCATCGTTCTTTCGCATACACGTATCTGGGAGCAGGCAAAACAAGAAGAGAAGGAAAGTGCTAAGAAGGAGGCCAGGAGCGAAGCTGATAAGGCCCGCAAAGCCATCAAGAATATCCAGAGCAAGGTTGAAAAACCAACACTCGGTGACCTCGGTGCCTTGGCAGAGATCAAGAAGAAACTCGAAGAGGGAAGCAGCGGCGAAGGTGGAAGCAACGGTTAATAAAAAGCCTGTATACAACAAAACCCGTTCAGCAATGAACGGGTTTTTTATTTATTCGACTTTTCTTAATAGCCAGTTTTTAAAGGCTTTTTGTAGTAGGACCCTTCTCGGACACCCGACTATATCGGGAGTTTGGCACGGACTTGAACAATTATATTTTAGGGTCGGCAATCTTATTCATCTCCTTGATCATTCCCGCCACGATCTTATCGATCGGCAACGTAACACTCTCTGCCGAAAAATCTTTCCAGTCGATGAACCGGAAGGTTTCGGTTTCGCCGTTTTGTCGATACAAATTCATTTGCTCTTCATCGAACATAAAAGGCGCGTGGCGCAAAGGAACTGTAATAGGTTCCAGCGCTTCAGCGAAGTAATAAATAGAAATGATCTGGTGAGCGGGATTGAAAGCAGACAACTGGAAAAAATCGGTTGTATAAATATGCTCACCGGCTTTGACGTTCAGGTTCATTTCTTCTTTGAACTCCCGGACCAGGCAGTCGCGGGTGCCTTCGCCAAACTCGAGGCCGCCGCCGGGGAATTTGGTAAAATACTGACCGCGGATATATTCATCGCTAACCAATACCTGTTTTTGTTCGTTGATGAGAATGCCGTAAACCCTTACATTGAACATTTGACAATGATAATAAAAAAAGATCGGTTGCGCAGCAACCGATCTTCTAACGAAATATATGGCAAGTTTACTGGCTTACAAACGCTACGCTGTCTATACCGATCATATCGGCATTGCTTCCGCTGGGGCCTGAGTTGGGAACATAATAACGGAAAGCGAAACGGCCGTTTACGGTTCCGGTGATGCCGGTGAACGTATAGGATTTTCTTGTCCAGTTGATAGGATATCCGGTCAGCGTCATGCCCGCATTGATGTCTTCCAGCAGGGTGGTAAAGTTACCTATGTGCTCAGGATTGCCATCGCCTACATAAGTGTCACCATTTATCAGGTTCAAACGAACCTGCATGCGGTCGATATAATCTCCATGTGTGCGGGTGTAGAATATGAGGCGGTCTCCATTCTTCATGGGACGCATCGGGCCAATGAGCCATGCGCTGGTTACGCCGGCGCCGCTGGTGGCATTCATATCAACACTTACAAAATCGTTGGGAGTGTACCTGGCAGAATAAGCGGGAAAACCCACTACATCGCTTCCGAGCTTGCCGCCCAGTTCGTACATACCCTGCCTCCAGCTAACGGGGCCTACCGGATACGACTTGTTGGAAATAACCCAGCCTTTGGCTGTGAGGTTGGCCACGGTATCAAATTCTTCCACGAAAGAATATACGGGAGCGGCGGGGCGGGGCGCCGGGGTTTCGTTTTTGAAATCTTTTTCGCACGCCACCATCAGCACTGCAATAGCACCAAGAACAGATAAGGAAGTAAGAAGTTTTTTATTCATGACGAATTGTTTGAAGATTGAAAGATTAACGTTTACCAACATACGCTACACTGTCAACAGCCACTGCAGATCCCAGGCCGTTGCTACCGCCGCCTTCAACAAAATAGCGGAAGGCAAAGCGTCCTTTGGTAGGCCCGTTCAATCCGCCCACGGTTGCTTCGAAGCGCGTCCAGCGGAAGGGATAGGAATTAGGATCGTATAAAGCGGGGTTGGTATGCGTTTCAATATAACTGGGGTTGATGTCGAGCAGCGTGTTGGTGAAGTCGCCTGTGTTCAGGCCGTTGCCAACGTTGGTGCCTTCGTTATTCGAATTTAACCTAACCTGTAAGCGGTTGGCGAAATCGGTAGAGTCGGTAGCAGATATCGCGTATAAAGCGGTCCTGGTGTAGAAGATGATCTTATCGCCATTCTGCATGGTAACTACCGGCGAAACCAGCCAGTTGCTGATTACACCGGCTGCAGCGGAAGTAGACAAATAATCGGCGCCAATAAATCCGGGATAAGAACCTTTGGATGAATGCGGGCCGAAGGGAATAGGATAAGGAAGCCCGGTGTTTGCCGGATTGTTGAACAGTCCTTGCACCCACACAGACCGGCCCTTAGGCGCACTTGCATTTATGGGAACCCAACCTCTTGCAAAGGCTGATGTAGTAGTATCAAACTCCTCTAAAAAAGATTGATCGGGTACTCCGGGTGGAGTCATCATAGCAGCATCGTCCTTGCGGCAAGCTTGTAAGGTTATAACCGTGAGTGCAGAAAATAGCAATACTTTCCTCAGCGTAGAATTTCTCATAAGCGTCCCTAGTTAGTTTGGTTGTTGAAAGATGAGTGAAAATAATCAATTTTAGTAAAATAGAAAAAATAGTTATACCTGGAATACACCGGTCATAAAATGTTGGATCTCCGGGTTTTGATCGGCTGCTTTCAAACCTTCCGCGAGCGCTTCGCGGGTTGCCGCGGGGTCTATGATTTCATCTATCCAAAGGCGGGCAGCCGCATAGTAAGGAGTGGTCTGGCGGTTGTACCTGCCCCTGATCTCATCAAGCAATGCTTTTTCATCTTCCGGGCTGATGGCTTTTCCTTTGGTTTTCATAGCATTCACCTGTATCTGCAACAGTGTTTTCGCGGCCTGGTCGCCGCCCATTACCGCTATTTTAGCCGTGGGCCATGCGTAAATGAAGCGCGGATCATAAGCCTTGCCGCACATTGCATAGTTACCCGCACCGTATGAATTGCCTACAATGACTGTAAACTTGGGCACCACTGAATTGGCCACCGCATTCACCATTTTTGCTCCGTCTTTGATAATGCCTGCGTGCTCGCTGCGGCTGCCAACCATAAAACCGGTAACATCCTGCAGGAACACCAGCGGGATCCTCTTCTGGTTGCAGTTCATGATAAAGCGGGCAGCCTTATCGGCGCTGTCGTTGTAAATGACACCACCCATCTGCATCTCGCCTTTCCTGGTCTTTACGATCTTGCGTTGATTGGCCACGATGCCTACGGCCCAGCCATCGATCCTCGCATAACCGCAGATGATTGTCTTGCCATAGTCGGCCTTAAATTCATCGATCGCCGAATCGTCCACAATACGCTCGATCACTTCGAGCATGTCGAAGGGCTTGGAACTGTCGGCAGGCACGATGCCATATAAGTCTTCAGGATTTTTTTTGGGAGGCTTGCTTTTGATGCGGTCGAACCCGGCAGATGCAGGCGCCGCCATTTTCGACACGATGCGTTTTACCTGGTCAAGGCATTCCTGTTCTGTTTTGAATTTATAATCTGCTATTCCACTGATCTCGGTATGGGTAACCGCGCCGCCAAGGGTTTCAACGTCGATGTCTTCGCCAATGGCTGCTTTAACCAGGTAAGGCCCTGCTAAAAAAATAGAACCGTTGCCTTCTACCATCAGGGTTTCATCGCTCATGATGGGCAGGTAAGCGCCGCCCGCAACACAAGCGCCCATCACCGCAGCGATTTGTGAAATGCCCATGGCGCTCATGCGCGCATTGTTGCGGAAGATGCGGCCGAAGTGCTCTTTGTCGGGAAAGATCTCATCCTGCATGGGAAGGTATACGCCCGCGCTGTCAACGATGTAGATGATCGGCAGGCGGTTTTCCATTGCGATCTCCTGCATGCGCAGGTTTTTTTTGCCGGTGATGGGAAACCATGCGCCGGCCTTTACCGTTTGGTCGTTCGCCACAATCACGCATTGCCGTCCTGATACATGCCCGATGCCCGCAACGGTGCCGCCTGCGGGACAACCACCTTCTGCTTCATACATTTCGTAACCGGCAAATGAACCGATCTCGATAAAGGGCTTGTCCTTATCGCGCAGGTATTCGATGCGCTCCCTTGCGGTGAGCTTGTTTTTTTCTTTTTGTTTTTCGATTGCTTTTTTGCCGCCGCCCAGGGCCACCTGCGCTTTCTTTTGGCGCAGTTCGCTTAGGGCCAGCCGCGCGGCGTCTTCGTGCTTGTTGAATTCCAGGTTCATGAATGCCTTTGCTTAAGAATGCAAAATACAGATTGTATCATTGTACCCCGGAACAAAAATTCCACCGCGATATGGTTTCAAAGAGCAACCGACTTATTCTTTTGCTGGCGATAGGAACAGCTATCAGGGTATTCGCTTTTTTTCCGGAAGCGGTGGAAAAATATTATACGCATGGCATTTACCCGGTTGTTTCGATTATCCAGCGATTTTTATTCGGATGGGTCCCATTTAGCGTGGGCGATTTGTTGTATGCGTGGGCCGTATTATATCTGATAAGAGGGGTGGTGCTGATGATAAGAAGGATCGCAAGAAAAGAGGCAAGGACGGAATATTGGCTGAGGGTATGGAGAAGGATCGCGTTTACAGTGGTATGGATTTATATTTTGTTTAATGGATTGTGGGGACTTAATTACAATCGTGTGGGCATTGCGCGGCAATTGGATTTGCTGGTAACGTCCTATACAACCGAAGAGCTTGCGATGCTGGTGAATGCAAGCATCGACCAATTGCACCAATTGGACACGATGGCATTGGCGCGGCGCGATGCGCTTTACAAAAAACGGGTATTGTTCGGGCAGGCAATAGCAGCATACGAAAAAGTACAACCAACGCTTCCCTTCCTCAGATACAGGAGGCCTTCTGTAAAACCATCGTTGTACAGCTACCTGGGCAATTACCTGGGGTATACCGGTTATTACAATCCATTCTCGGGCGAAGCCCAGGTGAATACCACGGTGCCGATGACGCAGCAGCCGTTTACAACCAGTCATGAAATAGGGCATCAATTGGGATTTGCGAAGGAGAATGAAGCCAATTTTGTGGGTTATCTCGTGGCGCGTGATTCAGATGATCCTGCTGTTCGTTATTCGGTTTACTTCGACTTGTACATTTATGCCGCACGCAACCTGGCGGTGCGTGATTCATCGCTTGCAAAAAGCCTGCATGCCCGTTTGCCTGAGCTTGCAAAACAAGATCTGCGGGCGCTGCGCGATTTTTATAAGAAATATGAAAATCCTTTCGAGCCTATTATCCGAATATTATACGGTCAATATCTTAAGGCCAATGAACAACCCCAGGGAATATTGAGTTATGACGAAGTGGTTGCGTGGGTAATTGCATATTATCGTAAGTATGGGAGGATATAAAATACACGTAATGGATGTATCCGTTTATATGTTTAAACATTTGAACGCTTTCGGATTCATCAGAATTTATTCTTCCACATCATACTCTCCACAGGCCTGTTAGGCTGGCCGCTGTACTTGGCGTCTTTTTTCTGGTTGTACTTGACGGCTATTTCACCATCAACGGGAAAATAAATAAGTTGTCCCACCGGCATGCCCCTGTACACTTTCACGGGCTGCTTTACAGAAATTTCCAAAGTCCAGTTGCCGCAAAATCCAACGTCGCCCTTACCGGCGGTAGCGTGTATGTCGATGCCCAGCCGGCCGGTAGACGACTTGCCCTCCAGGAACGGCACGTGCGCATGTGTTTCAGTGTATTCCAGCGTTACGCCCAGGTAAAAAATATGGGGATAGAGCACAAAGCCTTCTTCGGGGATTTCGAAATACTCGATCTCGTTGTGCTTTTTCGAGTCAAGGATGTGCTCGCGGTAGGTGGCCAGCCATTGGCCAAGGTGCACATCGTACGAATTACTCCCCAGGCATTCACGCGAATACGGTTCAATTTTAATAGTGCCTTTGTCTATTTCTTCTAAAATACGGTTATCGGAAAGGATCATACTGGTTGTTCGGTTTGATATTTCCTGCAAATAAATCTAAAATCATACACCAAAAATCAGAAATTCGCGCATGCCTTTATTTTATCAACAAACTATCGACAGGCATACCAAAATCGGGATTTGGAAAATAGAGGAATCGGAAAACTTTTTTCTCCAGACCGTCCCCCTGCAAAATGAGATCACGCATCCCCACAAGCGTGTACAGCACCTTGCCGGCCGTCATTTGCTTAGGTACCTGTTCCCGGATTTTCCGTATGAGCTCATCCGCATCGCCGATACGCTCAAGCCTTTCCTGGCTAACGAAGCCTATCATTTTTCAATTTCCCACTGCGGCGATTTTGCCGCCGCCATCGTAAGCCGCGACAAACGCGTAGGAATAGATATCGAGCTGGTAGCCGAACGCGTGGGGAAGGTAAAAGACAAATTCATCAATACCATCGAGGCCGGCATTATCCAGCAATTCCGGGTTGATATGCCTGACCTTTTGAAATTCACCCTGATGTGGAGTTGTAAAGAGGCCATGTTCAAATGGCATGGCAATGGCCAAGTCGATTTCCGCAGGCATATGCAATTGCAGGCTATTTACCGCGACGAGATCCGCAACTGCATTTTTACGGATTTTCTTTTCAGCAAGGAGAAGGCGAGGCTGCTGAAATTACAGACGGTTTTCCTCGAAAAATTTGCATTGAGCTGGCTGGCAACGGCTGTTTAGGCCTTTCATCGGCATAACATCAGGAAAAGATCGGGAATTCCACACCCCCTGTTAACCCGGCGCGCTGTTCTTTTGTTTCAAAAGAAAATATGCCAACCATTCTGCGCTACGCAAAGCTGCTGCCCGGGATATTGTTACCGGTTTTGATCGGCCTTTCCGCCATCGCCCAGCCATACCAGGACGATCTTAACCTGCCCGGCTTGAAGCAACGCATAGATTCTATGCTTACCGCCGCCGAACAGCAAGGATTTTCCGGGACCATCTTATTATTAAGCGCCGACGACGTGCTATTAAATAAGGGGTATGGTTACAGCGATTGCCGGAATAAAAAAACCCGGACCGGCCTGCTGTACGATATGGGCTCTATTACCAAATCCATTACCGGCGCCGCCATCCTGCGCCTGGTACAAAATCAAAAGCTGGGCCTGCAATCGAAGGTGAAAGACCTGGTGCCCGGGTGGCCCGAAGACAAGGCAGGCATCACCATTGTGCACCTGCTCATGCATCAATCCGGCCTGAAAGAGGACCTTGGCCTGGATGAAACCTATATTTCGAGGGATTCGTTGATGCAAAAGATCAAAGCCTCCACGCTATTGTTTCAGCCCGGGGAAAAAACACAATACTCGAATGCGGGATTTTCATTGTTGGGCTATATCATTGAAACGGTTTCGGGCAAGGACTATGAAGCTTACCTGCAACAGGAGTTCTTCAGGCCTTTGAACATGAAACATACGGGCTATACGGTTTCCAGGAAAGAGAAGCTTGCCTGTGGAATGCTCAAACAAAAACAGTGGGGCACAGTAACCGATTATTATGGGCCTGATGGGCCCTCGTGGTACCTGAAAGCCAATGGCGGTATGCTGACCACTACCACAGACCTGCAGCGATTTTTTGATGCTTTGCTGAAATCGGAATTATTGCCGCGTGAACAAAAAGACCTGATGATCGCGGCCATGACGCGAAAGACCAAACAGGGAAACAGGATAATACGCTCATCTGGGGCTAATAATATCTTCAGCTCGGCGTATTGCCATTGGCTCGATCATAACCTGGGTTTTGTGTTGTTTACCAACAACAGCGCCTTTCCCAAGGAAAGGATAGAGCCGGCCATAATCGGGGCGATTGATCTAGCTTTGGACAGAAACTGACTTGCCTATGCGGAAATTTGTTATAGACGATTTTACGGTAAACCCTGACGGAAACGAGATTATTACTAAAGATAAAACGCTGAAGCTGGAGTCGAAGACCATGAGCCTGCTGACGCTGCTGGCCGAAAATGCGGAACAGACGATTTCGAAGGAAGAAATTTTTAAAGAAGTGTGGCCGGACATGATCGTTACGGAGGATTCTATCAGCCGGTGCATTTCGCAGCTGCGCAAAGTATTCAACGATGATCCCCAACATCCAAGGGTTATTGAAACCATTCCAAGAAAAGGCTATCGCCTCAAGGTGCCAGTGCAATTCATAGAGCATGAACATGGAAAGAGCATGAAGGTGGAGCGGCGCACGCCGCAACGCAGGCACCCGATACCGCCATGGATAGCGGGCGGCATTGCCGCTTTGATTGCCTTAGGTTCTATTTATGGAGTGGGCTCTATAAGCCGCGGACAGGGATGGGCTATTATTATCGCGGCATTTTCCGTGGTGTACCTCATTTTTTATTATTTGGACAGAAAGGTTTAAGCAGCATCTTCATCCTGCGCGGTTTCCAGCAGCGGAATGTCTTCTACCGATGCGCCGGCAATGCCTTTTATGGAACCGAACAGTCCCGAGGTATTGAGCAATACTTTATCCAATTGTTTTTCGCGTTCCTTCCAGATCTTTTCCATTTGCACACGTTCCCTGGTGATCGATTGTTTCATGGAAAGGAAGCTTTCGAGGATGGCTTCCACGTGCTGGCGGAATTCGATGCCGGTAAGATAGTTGTACAGCATCTGCATTTTTTCGCCTTTGTTCTCTTCCGATCTTTTCGTTTCCGCAATCCTGATGATGGCATGTCGAAGGGCGGTAGAAAGCCCGATGACCTCTTTGAAAGAACAGACCCACACGCCTTCTTTTTCGCCAAAGCAATCCATGCCCTTGGGAAAGGTTTGCGTAACCAGTATTGCCAGGTCGGCCTGGGTGCTGCGCATGTCATTCTTTAGTTTTTCCACCCATGCGCTGCTCCAGCCCTTGGTGCGCTTGCTTTCGTAAATGATCTTGCCGCATTCCTTGCCGGAGATGTTGCGCACTACATGTATGCAGTCCGCGCCCTCTATGCCCTTGCCTACCTCCTCGATGCTATCGAAGGGGAAGTGTTCACCGAGGAGCTTTTCCAGCATCAGTTCCTGTGCTTCGCCCTGCGCCTGGGTGAGGCCCTGCTCGCTTTTTCTTTTCAGCTCTTCGATGGTCCGTTTCATGCTTTCCAGCTGCAGTTCTTTTTCCTTCATGCGCATGTCGAACAACTGTGATTCGCGGAGCATGGTTTCCTGTTCTATCTTTTTGCGGTCTTCCAGCAGTCTTTTTTCTATTTCTATGTCAAGGTTGCGGCTGCGTTGTTCCAATTCGTTCTTTTCGCGCAGGAATTCCAGTTCTTTTTTTTGCATTTCCTGCAGTTGCAGGCTTTTCAGGCGGGATTCGTCTTCCATGGCCTTCAACTGGGCGGCCAGTTCTTCCGATGCTTTTTTTAAGGCAGCCGCTTCCATGGCCGATCTCTGCCGCTCCAGGTCCTCCGTTTTGCGCCTGAATTCATCTTCTTTTTGTTTCACGTAAGCCGTCATCTTCTGCTGCAATTCCTTCTTGTACTCCTCTGCCTCCGCCTCTCCCAGCGCAAACAGTTCGCCACAGCTCGGGCATTTGATATCAGTTGCCATAGTTCGGTTTTTACTAAGAGCACGAATATATTGAAAGGCCTGCTTATGGGCCAACAGAAGATGATAACACATGTGGATAGAAATCGTGGTGTTTATGTCCGGATCATGTCGGCTAAAAGGTGTGGAAGGGTTAGGGGAAACGGGAAACGGATACTGAGTAGCGAGGAGCAGTAAGGGTAAGGGTGTGGGTATATGGGTATGGGTGTGGTTAGCTCACGCGTTAAGGTTGAATTGAAAACCTGTATACCGTGGTTTGCCGGTAGGCTTCGCCCGGCCGCAGGATGGTATTTGGAAAATGCGGCTGGTTCGGACTGTCGGGAAAATGCTGGGTTTCCAGGCAAAGGGCGGCATGCTTGCCATATACCTGTCCGTTTTTGGTGTCCTGCAGGATGCCGTTTAAAAAATTGCCCGAGTAAAATTGTATGCCCGGCTGGGTGGTGTATACTTCCATGTACCGGCCGCTGACCGGTTCATATAAGGTGGCCGCCTTTTCCAGCGTATTTCCGTTGTTGTCCAGCACCCAGTTGTGATCGTAACCTCCTTTTACCTGTTGTATGTCATCGCCGATCAGTTTTTCTGTGGTAAAGTCCATGGGCCCGCCCTGCACATCGGCCAGTTCGCCGGTCGGTACCAGGGCATCGTCGGCCACCGTATATTTCGAGGCGTTCAGTTGCAGGCGGTGGTTCAGAATGGCAGGGTCCTTGCCTGCAGATAAATTGAAATAGCAATGGCTGGTAAGATTGATGGGCGTTGCCTGGTCCGTAGTGGCGAAGTAATCGATCTGCAGGCCATTGTCGCTGGTTAGGGTATAGATCACCGTTATATGCAGGTTGCCGGGATAACCTTCTTCTCCATCGTTGCTTACATAAGTTAGCTTAAGACTGGTGTCATTTAATTTTTCAGCATCCCAGATCACCTTATCATATCCCTTATAGCCCCCGTGCAGGCTGTTGCCATTGTTGTTTGGGGCCAGCGTGTATTCTTTTCCATCGAGGGTAAAACGTGCATTGGCAATGCGGTTGGCATAACGCCCGATTAGGGAATTGAAATAAGGATTGTCCTGCTGCAAATAGCCATTCAGTGATGCATAACCCAATACCACATCTCCCATTTCACCATTTTTATCAGGCACGAGCAGCCTGGTAACCGTGCCACCATAGTTGATGATGCCGACCTGCATGCCCCCCGCATTGGATAAAGTATATTCCGTAATGGGCGAGCCATCGATATTGCCAAACAATCGTTCCTTCATACAATGTGCGGCAAGTTAGGATGAAAATTTTTCCGGGGTATTTGTATATTGTCATCCATATAAAAATTTATGCAGGCTGTTCTTGGCGTTATTTTCCATTTTATAGGCGGTTTTGCCTCCGGCAGTTTTTACATGCCGTTTAAAAAAGTAAGAGGCTGGGCCTGGGAAACATACTGGCTGGTAGGAGGATTGTTTTCGTGGCTCGTGGTACCTCCACTGGCTGCCTACCTGACCGTTCCCGGTTTTGCGGAGATCATCCGGCAAACCGACGACTCAGTGCTGCTATACACCTACATGTTCGGCGTACTTTGGGGCATTGGCGGGCTCACCTATGGACTGGGCGTTCGTTTCCTGGGCATGTCGCTGGGCAATAGCATTATCCTAGGGTTATGCATGGTGTTCGGGGCGCTGGTGCCTTCTATTTACTATGATATTTTCGCTGAGAAAGATAAAGAGACCCTTAGCCAGCTTGTTAGCAATACCTGGGGATTAACGATTCTACTGGGATTGGTGATCTGCATCGCCGGCATCATTCTTTGCGGGAAAGCCGGTATGCTGAAGGAACGGCAATTGAAGTTGGCGGACACAACCAGCAGCAAAGGAAATTTTTCGAAAGAAGAATACCGGTTCGGTCTTGGTTTGTTCGTAGCCATCATATCAGGCATGCTTAGCGCCTGTTTCAATTTTGGGCTGGAAGCCGGTCAGCCGATGGCCGATGTGGCCAATGCTGCCTGGATTACCGCAAATCCAAACCAGGGCAATTTCTTGTACGCGAACAATGTAACCTACATTGTACTGTTATGGGGCGGGCTTACTACCAACTTCATTTGGTGTATGATCTTACACCTGCGCAATAAAACATTCCACGATTATACCAATGCCGCAACACCATTGGGCCGCAACTATCTGCTTTCAGCGCTTGCGGGCACTACATGGTTCCTGCAATTCTTTTTTTATGGAATGGGAGCGAGCAAGCTCGGTAATTCCGCCAGTTCCTGGATATTGCACATGGCCTTCATTATACTGGTGGCCAATATGTGGGGTTTGGTATTGAAAGAATGGAAAGGCGTTGATAAAAGAACACGCACGCTGGTAACGCTGGGCGTGATGGTAATTATCATTTCCGTGATGGTAGTTGGATATGGGAACTATTTGAAATCTATAGCTGTAAAATAAGCGCCATGAGTGTAGCAGCAAGCTTTATGCACGTGAGCAATTTATGGGATGAACAAAAAGCCGACGCAATGAAGGGCGATGAGGTGGCACTGCTGCTGTACCGTTCTAATATACTGGGAGCTGACCTGCGGTTGACCAATTATGGCGGCGGCAACACTTCGTGCAAGACCATTGAAAGAGATCCGCTCACCGGCCAGCCCACCGAAGTAATGTGGATCAAGGGATCGGGTGGGGACCTGGGCACACTCACGCGCAACGGGCTTGCGGCATTGTATACCGACCGGTTGCAAAGCCTGCGGAATGTCTACCGCGGACGCGCATACGAAGATGAAATGGTGGAGCTGTTCAATCATTGCATATTCGATCTGAATTCCAAAGCGCCTTCCATCGATACGCCCCTGCACGGATTTTTGCCTTTCAAACACATCGACCATTTACACCCTGATGCCGCTATTGCAATTGCCGCGTGCAAGGACGGTCAACGCATTACGCAGGAATTGTTCAATGGCACACTGGGGTGGGTCGATTGGCAGCGTCCTGGTTTTGACCTTGGATTAAAGCTGAGGCAATGTGTAGATGAAAATCCCGGCATACGCGGCATCATGCTCGGTTCGCATGGATTGTTCACGTGGGGCGATACTTCTTATGAATGTTATATGAATTCATTGGAGGTCATCGAGCGCTGCGCGGAATATATCGAGGGCTTCGTACGTAAACAGCCTGCTGTTTTTGGAGGAGAAAAAGTACAGTCATTGCCAAAGGAAGCGAGGCTTTCACAGGCTGCGGGACTCGCGCCTGTGTTGCGCGGGCTTTGCTCGGGTCACAACAGGATGATCGGACATTTTACCGATGATGAAAAAGTGCTGGAGTTCATCAATTCTTACGATGCTGAGCGGCTTGCCCCGATGGGAACGAGCTGCCCCGATCATTTTCTCAGGACCAAGATCAGTCCCTTGCTGCTGAACCTGTCACCAGGTGAAGACCTTACAGCAAGCAATGCCTTGCGCGAAAAACTTAGCCCGCAATTTGAAGCATACCGGGAAATGTATGCCGATTATTATTCTTCGCATAAGCATGCGGGTAGCCTCGCCATTCGCGATCCTAACCCGGTGGTGATACTGTATCCCGGCGTGGGCATGTTCACCTTTGCAAAAGACAAATCCACTGCGCGCATCGCCGCTGAATTTTATATCAATGCCATCAACGTGATGCGGGGGGCGGAAGCCATTTCTGAATATACTTCGCTGCCGAGGCAGGAAGCATTCGATATCGAGTACTGGTTATTGGAAGAGGCCAAGCTGCGGCGGCTGCCAAAGCCCAAGCCTTTATCGGGTAGAGTGGCATTGATAACCGGCAGTGCCGGTGGCATCGGTAAAGCAATCGCAAAGAAATTTGTGCAGGAGGGAGCGTGTGTTGTTATAAATGATAATGATGAAGCGCGGCTGTCAGACACCTTTAAAGAATTTCAAAAGCAGTTTGGCAGCGATGCCTGCGCGCAGGTACCATTGGATGTTACCAACAAACAAAATATCGATAAGGCTTTTGATGTTGCTGCGCTGCAGTTTGGGGGAGTGGACATTGTAGTTAACTGCGCCGGTCTTTCGGTTTCTAAACCCCTGGAAGAACACTCCGAAGCAGATTGGGACCTGTTGTACGATGTATTGGTAAAAGGCCAGTTCCTGGTAACGCAGGCAGGCGTTGCCATCATGCGCAAGCAACAATTGGGCGGCGATGTATTGAACATCGCGAGCAAAAACGCATTGGTATCGGGCCCGAACAATGCTGGCTATGGCTCTGCCAAGGCAGCGCAGTTGCATCTAAGCAGGTTGAATGCTGCTGAATTGGGAAATGACAAGATACGCGTGAATACCGTAAACCCCGATGCGGTGATTGCAGACAGCAAGATCTGGGAAGGCGCCTGGGCCGAAGGCCGCGCAAAAGCATACGGCATCAAGGTGGAGGAATTGCCTGCATTTTATGCAAAACGAACCCTGCTCAATGAAGTGATATTGCCCGAAGACATTGCCAATGCCTGCTTCGCATTTGTAGGCGGGCTGCTGAACAAATCAACGGGAAATGTGCTGAACGTAGACGGCGGCATCGCCAATGCGTTTGTACGCTAATTTCAATAACTTACAGTTACTCATCATTATCATCATGCTTGCATCCTATACATTGGAGGAATCGAACAGGCGGCACCTGGATGAACATACACGAAGGTTCAGGTTCCTTGCATCGTCTTTACAAAATACCGAAGGTATAGTACGGCGATTGATGGATTTCCAGGTGGCCATTCCCAGTTGGGCCCTTGGTTCGGGCGGCACACGCTTCGGTCGCTTTTCCATTGGGGGCGAACCGCGGAGCCTGGAAGAAAAGATAGAAGACATCGGGTTGCTGCATGCTTTGAACAAATCGAGTGGCGCGGTATCGCTGCACATTCCCTGGGACATTCCCCAAAATGCCGCCGCCATTAAAGCGCTTGCCGCGCAGCATGGGTTGCGTTTTGACGCGGTGAACTCCAACACCTTCCAGGACCAACCCGGACAGGAACACAGCTATAAGTTCGGCTCATTGCACCATGTTGACAAGGCGGTGCGGCAACAGGCCATTCAGCACAATATCGAAGTAATAAAGCAGGGCGTTGCGCTTGGCTCGGAATCCATTACCGTGTGGCTTGCCGATGGTTCATCGTTTCCCGGCCAGTTGAATTTCAGGAAGGCCTTTCAGCATACGCTGGAAAGCCTGCAGGAGATATACTCCGCACTTCCGCCGGAATGGAAAATGTTCATCGAATACAAAGCCTTCGAACCTAATTTTTACTCAATGACCGTGGGGGATTGGGGACAATCGTATTTGTATGCGAGCAAATTAGGCGCACAGGCATATACGTTAGTCGACCTGGGGCATCACCTGCCCAATGCCAATATCGAGCAGATCGTTTCATTGTTGCTGATGGAGGGGAAATTGGGAGGATTTCATTTCAATGATTCTAAATACGGCGACGACGACCTGACGGTGGGCAGCATCAATCCCTACCAGCTTTTTTTGATCTTTAATGAATTGGTGGAAGGAATGAATGCAAAGGGAATGCACCATGCAACCGATCTTGCCTGGATGATCGACGCATCGCACAATATCAAAGATCCCCTTGAAGATTTGCTGCAGTCGGTGGAGGCCATCCAGATCGCCTATGCACAAGCGTTATTGATCGATGCAGAAGCATTGGAAGATGCCAGGATGCAAAACGATGTGGTAAGGGCACAGGAGCTTTTGCAGCAGGCTTACCGCACCGATGTCCGGCCGCTGGTGGCTGAAGCGCGGCTTCGCGCAGGCGGCGCCTTGGAACCCATTGCACTTTTCAGGCAGCTCGGCATACGCTCACAACTTATCAAAAACCGCGGCCGTACAACCGTAGCAACGGGCTTATAATATGGGAGCCACACCTGTCATTGCCGCGATCGATCTTGGTAGGACCAATAAAAAATTTTTCCTTTTCGACAAGGATTACAACGTCGTGCACGAAGTGCAAAGCTGGTTCGAGGATATAGAAGACGAAGACGGATTTCCCTGCGAAAATATTGACAGCATATTGTATAGCCTGCAGCTTCAATTGCAAGAGGTCTCTACAACCCAAGCGTTCGATATACGGGCCATGAACTTCTCGGCGCACGGCGCTGCGTTTGTATATCTCGATGATGCCGGCCATGTGCTTACGCCCTTATATAGTTATTTGAAGCCTTATCCTGAAACACTGAAGAAGAAGTTCTATGATGATTACGGCGGCGAGGAAAAGTTTGCATCGCAAACCGCATCGCCCGTATTGGGCAGCCTTAATTCAGGCATGCAATTGTATCGCATGAAATATGAGAAGCCCGAGATATTCAACCGCATGCGCTATGCGCTGCACCTGCCGCAATACCTTCGTTTTGCCGTGTCGGAACAGTTTTGTTCAGACATTACCAGCATCGGCTGCCATACCAATCTATGGGATTTTGAAAAGCATACTTATCATGAATGGGTGCGTAAGGAGGGAATTGCTTCCTTGCTGCCACCAATATTGGCGCACAACACGGTAGTGCCTTGCAGCATGGAAGGATATCATTTCCTGGTTGGCCCCGGATTGCACGATAGTTCGGCCGCACTCATCCCTTACCGCATGCGCTTTACCGAGCCTTTTGTATTGATCTCTACCGGCACCTGGTCCATCAGCATGAACCCTTTCAACACCTCACCCTTATCTATAACCGAACTAAAGCATGATTGCCTGTGTTATTTGCAGTACGATGGTAAGCCGGTAAAAGCTTCGCGGTTGTTTACCGGTAACATACACGACAAGGGCGTGGATCGCATTGCAGCTCATTTCAACAAAAAGCACGGTAAGTTCCTTTCAGTGCAGTTCGATCCCCATATTGTTGAGCAGCTAAGGAACAGGAGCGAGGCAAATTGCCGCAGTACGCTGGAAATGATCCAATCCTGTGCCTTTGAGGCAAGAGACCTTTCGGATTTTGCAAATCACAGGGAAGCTTATCACCGCCTGGTGATGGACATTGTAGACAGCCAGGTAGCCTCCACGCAATTGGTATTAGAAAATAGCAATGTGCAACGGATTTTTGTGGATGGAGGCTTTGGGAAAAATGCAATTTACATGAACCTGTTGGCCGCTGCATTTCCAAACCTGCAGGTATACACCGCCACCATTGCACAAGCTCCCGCCCTGGGTGCGGCTTTATCGATACATTCGGCGTGGAATGACCGGCCATTGCCCGAAGGCGTGATAGAATTGAAAAGATGGGGAGTCGGGGAATAGATGATGTTCGTATGAAAAATAAATTTGCGCGATGATGCAATCATCACTTTTAAAAATAGGATTGTTCGGCATAGGCCTCGATGCCTACTGGGAGCAGTTTGCAGGGCTGAAGGAAAGGCTCGAAGGTTATTTGGCAACGGTAAGCCGCAATTTGCAAGCGATGCATCCTGCCGTTATCGATCTCGGATTGATCGATAACGCGGAAAAGGCCTTTGAGGCAGGCAGGAGGTTCCGCAGGGAGGACGTTGATATTATTTTCCTGCATGTAACCACGTACGCGCTTTCGTCTACCGTACTACCGGTGGTGCAACGCGCAAAAGTGCCGGTGATCATACTGAATTTATCGCCTTCGGCCGCTATCGATTATGACTGGTTCAACAAACTGGAAGACCGCACCAGAATGACCGGCGAATGGTTGGCGCATTGCGCTCCTTGTCCCGTACCGGAAATTGCCAATGTATTTAAACGCACCGGCATTCGCTTCCACCAGGTAACGGGGATGCTGCAGAACGATGATGAATGCTGGAATGAAATAAAGGAATGGGTGGAAGCCGCGAAGGTGGCGAGCATCATGGCTAATAACAGGTTGGGTTGCATGGGCCACTACTACAGCGGCATGCTGGACATTTATTCAGACCTCACTTTGCAATACGCGCACTTCGGCGGCCATATCGAACTAATAGAAGTTGATGAACTGGCCGCCATCAGGAAAACCATTAGCGATGCACAAATAAAAGAACGTGTTGAGTTTTTTTACGACGCATTCGACGTGCAGGCCGATTGCCCGATGGATGCATTGCAAAACGCCGCCCGGACCTCGGTTGCATTGGACGAACTGGTAGCGCGGCATGGGCTCGGTTCAATGGCTTATTATTACAAAGGCGCTGGCAATGCGGAGAATGAAGAAACCATCAGTTCCATCATTCTCGGCAATTCATTGCTGACAGCACGAGGCATTCCTGTTGCGGGCGAATACGAGATCAAGAATGCTCAGGCCATGAAGATCATGGACAGTTTTGGCGCGGGAGGTTCTTTTACGGAGTATTATGCCATGGATTTTAAAAAGGACGTGGTATTGATGGGACACGATGGGCCGGGCCATATTGCTATTGCAGAAGGCAAAACAAAGGTGCGGCCATTGCAGGTATACCATGGCAAGATCGGCAGCGGCTTGTCTGTGGAAATGTCTGTTAAGAACGGGCCGGTAACCCTGTTATCGGTTGTTGAAACCGCTAACGGAAAATTAATGTTGCTGGTTGCGGAAGGAGCATCCGTTCCCGGGCCCATATTGCAGATAGGCAATACCAATAGCCGCTATACATTTCCAATTGGGGCGCGTGCTTTCGTTAATAACTGGAACCAGCACGGGCCCGCGCACCATTGCGCAGTAGGAGTGGGCCACATCAGCTCCAAAATACAAAAGTTGGGAGCGTTGTTGGGGATGGATGTGGTGAAGGTGTGTTAACTCATTAGTTCATTGATAAATATTTTGAAGATGAGAGCGATTGTTTTGTTGATGCTTTTTACAACGATGGTTGCTATGGGGACCGCGCAAACTTCCGATGATCAGTTCAGGAAACCGTTGAAAGAAGTGTTGTTGCAGGTAGAAAAGCGTTATGGCGTTACGCTGCGCTATCCTGAAGAATTGGTAAATGACAAATGGGTAACCTATGCGGATTGGCGCTTCCGGCCCGATGTGGAAAAAACACTCGCGAACATACTTGCCACACAAGATATTAGCTTCAGCAGGGATGGAGAAAAGAGGTTCAAGCTGCAGCATTTTCAATATCATCTCAAGACCGTGGAAGATGGGAAGCTGCAACTACAATACCTGGCAACCCTGCACAATGACCTTGCCGGTTGGGAGAAACGCAAATCAGCTTTGAAAGAATGCTTTCTTTCGGCGTTGAAACTTACAAAGATACCAGCCTGGCCTTCGGGCGCTCCCATCATTACGCCTCAGCGCAAAATGGACGGCTATACTGTAGAAAATATAGCATTGGAAACCTTGCCCGGACTGTACGTATGCGGCTCATTGTACAAGCCCGCGCAATCAAAAGGAAAGATGCCACTTGTGCTGAATCCCGACGGGCATTTTGCAAAGGGCCGTTACCGCGAAGATTGCCAGTACCGCTGCGCAATGCTGGCGCGGATGGGGGCTATGGCATTTAGTTACGACCTGTTTGCCTGGGACGGCGAATCGTTGCTGCAGGTAGAACCGGGGGACCACCGCAGGAGCCTTGCACAATCCATACAGGCGCTGAATGCGCTGCGCATCATGGATTACCTTTTGTCGCGCAAGGACGTAGACACCAGCCGCGTTGCCATTACCGGCGCTTCTGGCGGCGGCAGCCAAGCCATGCTGCTAACGGCGCTGGACAACCGCATTAAACTGAGCGTCCCTGTAGTAATGATGTCTTCTTACCACAGCGGCGGCTGCCCCTGCGAAAGCGGTATGGGCATTCATGTTTGCCTCGATGGCACCAATAACGTGGAAATAGCTTCGATGGCGGCTCCCCGGCCGCAGCTCATTGTTTCCGATGGAAAAGACTGGACGCAGCACGTTCCCCAAAATGAATTTCCTTTTCTTCAAAGCATCTATAATTATTATAATGAAGCCGGCAAAGTGAAAAATGTCCACCTCGATACGGAAGGCCATGACTATGGACTGAACAAGCGCAAGGCCATGTATGAGTTCATCGCCCAATACTTCGGGCTGGACATCAAAAAGATACAGGATGCACAAGGCAACATCGATGAGTCTAAAGTGACAATCGAGAAAGAGAGCAACCTGTTCGTATTTGGAGAGAAAGGAGAAAAATTGCCTGCAAATGCTTTGAAAGGCTTCGAAGCGATCACCAAGGCCTTTGAACAGGCGGTCCGCTGATCATTTCATCAGGTGCTTATCAAACCCTGCGTTTACCAATTCTTCGAAGGCGTTCCATACATGGGGCGGTATTTCCTGGTATGTTTGAAATCCTTTTTCAGGATAGTATTTAATGCGCTGCAGGTCGCCCACCATGATGTTGATGACCCTTTCCATTGGGATGTCTGCTGTTGGGTATGCTTCAAAAGTTATTTGCGGAGAGGTTACGATCATTTGCTTGCCCGGCCATTGTTTTTGAAACGTTGCGAACGTTCTTCTTTCCATGTAAGGCTTCTGTACCAGTATAAAAGATCGGGGGTCTATATTTTTTGCCGCCAGGAGTTGCCGCGTAAACAAAACATTTTCGCCGGTGTTCGTTGACCGGTTCTCGATGAGGATGGCTTCGGACGGAACGCCTTTGGTCACCGCTATGCGCGCAAATTGGTCGGCCTCTGGTTCTGTCCATACGCCCTTGGTAACGTTTCCCAGTCCGCCGGAAAAAATAACCAATGGCGCCCATCCTTCCAGGTATAATTCAGCTGCGCGGTCTGCCACCCGCAGGTCGTGGCTGCCTAATGCAAAAATGCAATCGCTTTTTTGCAGCGCATGGCGCATGTGATGATAGTCCCAAAGTGTTTTTGCCCATGCTATTATATGCGGATCGATCATTGTACGTTGGCAGGAAATGGGTCGTTGTGTTCTATTGCATGAAATAATAATTCACCGGCCTCCTGCAGGCTATTTCCAAAAACGATCACGCCATGTATATGGCCAGCCATAGCGAACATTTTGTTTTCCGCCAGGTTGTGTTCCCTGAACAACCGCTCGATTTCCCATGACGGCGTATGATAAGACATGTCAGACCCGGTATAAGGCAAGTTGTCCATCAACTTTCTCCATAGACCGGGGTGGTGCACATGGAAAATCGCATTGACATTTTGGCCGCATTCATAGATCATGGCATGCGTCAGCGATTCAGACGAAGGCTGGATAGGACCTTTAGCGGTAAGTTCATTGGCTTCGACGTTGTAGCCCGCCACCAGCGCATAGTGTTCCGCACCAAGGTTTTTAATGCTGCCGGTGGCAGCACCCGTAATTACAAACTGGTGTTCCCATACTCTGGCGCTAACATTACCATACCCGATGCCTTCGGGCGTAACGCCCACGAGGCCCGCGTTGTACAGCTTCTCGCGCCAAACATTCAATGCATCGATTTGTTCAAGTTCCAGCGGCGGCAACTTTATCCAATTGCAATGGAAACTGATGGCTTCTTCCTGTACGCCGCCGTGGCCCGGATATAATTCAAGAATGCTGTGCTCATTGGCGGAGCAAACGCCTCGCTCGGTAATAAGACCTGCGATCAACCTGGATGGCGTTACATCAAATCCATAATTGGAGGCTTGGCTGCCAGCCGGCGTAACCAATACTTTTTTTATGCTGTCCTCGTGCCATCCCTGCACATAACGCACTTCGTCGCCACTTCTTTCTTCAATATGTATTTCACTTAGTCCGTCGCGGATATCCCAATCGAACGTGGATGAAGGAAATGCCACGTACAGCGGTATTTTATTATCGGCAGCAGCCAGCGCTTTCAGGTAGGTGCCGATCTTATTGGCCACATCGCCGGAGCGTGTAACCCTGTCGGCGCCGGTTATCACCATGTCTACCATGCCGTGCTGCATCAGGTGCCCGCCAGCATTATCGGTGATCACCGTATGCGGTATGCCTTCGTTCAATAATTCCCAGGCGGTAAGGTTAGCGCCTTGGTTGCGTGGCCGCGTTTCGTCTACCCATACATGTAAGTCGATGCCTTTTGCAAAAGCTTCGTAAATGGGAGCGGTGGCAGTGCCATAGTCAACACAAGCAAGCCACCCCGCATTGCAATGCGTAAGTATGTTTATACGCTCTCCATTCTTTTTGTTGCTGATTGCTTCTATAATCTGCATGCCGTGCTGCCCGATGTTCTTACACGATGCCACGTCTTCATCCGCAATGCTATCGGCAGTTTCCCTGGCTATTTGTATTTTTTGTTCTGGCGTTCCACTCTTTGCCATTTCCTGCAGTTGCCTGTCGATGGCCCATTGAAGATTTACCGCGGTAGGCCGTGTGGCCCTTAAGGTTTGCGCGCATGCTGCAAGGTGCCCATCGAAATTATCGGTATTGATGGCTTCCAATGCGGCCAGGTACATTGCATAACCGGCGGCTACGCCAATAAGCGGAGCGCCGCGCAGGTGCATGTCTTTAATAGCCTGCGCCATATCGGCTACCGAGCGCAGTTCTTCAATTACGAACTGGTGCGGCAGCTGCCGCTGGTCGATAATGTTGATGAAGCTGTTGTCTTCAGAGAGCCAGATGGTCCTGAAATTTTTTCCGTTGACTTTCATTGCTGCTTATCTTGATTTGCTCACCGTTCCGCCTTTCCTGCTGTCTACCGTAACAGTATATCTTCCTGTGCCCTGTACGATCCATCGCACGGTAACATCGTTTAATCCCGGGATATTATCTACCTGCACTGTTGCGGGATTGTTCTTTTGCTCGGCGGTAATGTTCAGGTCAGGGTTTTCTACCACCATGCCTGCAATGACATTAAGACCGCTCAAAGTGATATAATCGGGCCTTTCGATCTTGAATTTCAAGTCCTGGCTGGAATGCGTGGGCATCAGGCGCGTGTTGGAAACAACGGCAGTGATCTCGCGCAATCCATCGCCCAGGTCTCTTTCCATGATGGTATCTATTTGCAGCTTCGGCGTATGATAGCAGTGATAAATGGTGAAGGCCATGTTGCGGTGGGCATCGCTTTCCAACAAAAAGCCGGGATGCGCACGGCCGAAATTTTTCTTGAACCCACCGATCTCTATTTTGCCATACTGCGGATGGTCGTACTCGTGCCAGTCGATGAATGCATCCTGGAACAGCAGGAAACGGTCGAACTGGTACGATGCATTGTCCTGTGGGTCGCGGGTCGCATCCTTGTTGAACATCAGGTAAGGCGTCCACAATTCATTGGAGTACGTGAATATGCCGCGGCCTCCGTAAAACCAATCCAACTCACCGCCATACGCTGAATACAGGTCTTTGTATACTACCAGGTAACGATAGCCGGGAATAAGCTCCTCGCCTTTTTTACCGATGGCGTCGTACACCTGCAGGTCTTGTGCATTGTATGTGCCGACATCTTCCTGGCCACCGGGACCACGCAGGATCATGCCGCCCGCATTGTGGTACGATTGTGCCGCTGCAATATTTGGATGCTTCATCACGAAATTCATCACGTTGCGGTTCTCGGGAAGCGAGAAGGGATACTTATATGCGCCATTCTGTATGTAGTTGGGTTGCCACCCCCATCCCCAATCGCGGTTCGGATCGTATTCAAACGTATAACCATCCTCGTTCACCTGTCCATCGCCGTCGTTGTCTTTCCCTTCCAATCCTAAAAATTCATAATCGCCTTTTTCATCCGCGCTAACGGTAATCATGCGGCGCCGGTCTGCGGGGTCAACGCGCAGCCTGCCATTGGGGTTTTTGCGGCGCATGAAAACGATGTGTCCATCTCCGTCCAGGTCGTCGTAGCCATCTTCATTCACTTCGCCATCGCGGTCATTGTCTACCGGTATCACGCCGCTACGGGGAGAACTTCCGGTATTGGGATCGTGAAAATAGCTGTCCCTCGCATCGGGATTGATCGTTGGAACGATATAAAATACTTTGTCCGCCAGCAGCTCCTGTATGAACCTGGTGTCGGCAAAAGTTTCCGTCAGGTACCAGGCGGTGTACAAAGCAAACTCGGCGCCCTGCACTTCGTTCGAGTGAATATTACCGTCGATGTACATTCCCGGTTTTTTATCAGGATCACCTTTGGTGAAATCGGTAACGATCAATACCCACATATCCCTTCCCTTGAACGATTTGCCGATAGACTCCAGCTTTGCCAGGTTGGGATACGCCGCTGCTATTTTCCGGCATATTTGTGTAATACCTCCGTGATCATAATATTTATTCCAGCTTACGACCACTTTGGGGTTGGCGGGGCTGCCCGCTGCTTTGAAGATCTGGTTTGCATTTTGCGCTTGTGCATTGCCGAAAGCAAGCAACAGGCAAGCAGCAATTATATTTTTCAGTTGAGATTGCATACGATTGGGGGTTTACAGATTAATGTCGACTTTTTTAGTGCCCGTGGTAGGACTGCCCGCCTCGATGGTCAGTTTGCCGCTGCCCCGGATCAGCCAGGACAACTGCTGCGAGCTATAACCTTCCAGCGAGTTCAATAGCTGCGATTTTTTTCCGCTCACCACCGATTGGTTTCCCGACGTATTCACTTTTACATTGATGCGCTTTACCCAATAGCTTCGTTCACCCAGTTTGGAATGCGAGGCAAAAGCGCCTTTATTGATCACCTGCAATGTAACCCTCGTAAGCCCGGCATTTACTTTTTCTGTTTTTACATTGATGATGTCCGTTTCAGGTTGGTAACCCGCCAATTTTACCAGGAACTCGGAATGTTTTTTTACGAGGTCGGGTACCAGTTTGTAGGGAGGGTTTACCAGCACGAATGGGTCCAGTCCGCCTACTTCTACTTTCTGATTGGGAAAATCAGGATGCTGTACTGCTGTCCACGGCGTAAATGTGTTGCTGATGTTTTGCTGCGCGGCCCAACGCAGGTAATGCGCGCCGGGATCTTCGAACGTAAAAGCCTTTTCTTTTTTGGTTGTGTCTGGCTTCGATTTGGGCACCCACCATCCCGGTGTGCTGAAGCTATAACGGCCATAGTGAAAATATGCCCACGAAAAAAGATCGCCGCCGCCTGGATTTACTCTCGCTGCATCTTTCAGGTTGGTGACCTTGTTGTATAAGTCCGATACCATCGCATTGTGCTTCGCATCCTGTTCCTGCCATCCCGCAACAATACGCTGGTTGGCGTTGGCCGCATTGTACACAACGGGAGAGGAGAGATTGTTGTTGCTGCCGAAACTGACAACGGTATATACATTGAACAGCTCAAACAGGTTATCCAGCAATGCGCGGTTCTCGTTTTCAGAAACGGGAAATTCTCCCGATCCCTGTGTAAAGGACGGGTGACGGTATGTAAGGTTTTTATTGAACCATACCCCGCCTTCGCCATCTTCGTTGAATTGTCCGTCCTTATCGTTGTCGAGGCCTTCGCTGTATAAAAGGTGTGTTCCTTTTTCACCTTTGCTGAAGTCGGCCTTCACCATTATACGCGGATCATCGGGGTGAAGCCTGTAATCACCGATAGGCGATTCAACACGCATCCATGTTATTTTCTTATTGCCGTCCAGGTCATCGTATTTGTCTTCGTCGGTTTTCCCGTCGCGGTCATCATCCGTAACACTGCCGTTACCCTGTCTTTCGTACCTGGGCGCTGCAAAATATTGTTCGGTGGCATCGGGACTCATGTTGGGAAATACATAGAAAGTCGATTTGTTCAGCAAGGCCTTGATGCTGTCCGAATTACTGCCCTGCAGCAGGCTTTCTGCAAAACCGATGGCCAGTTCAACACCCAGCAAATGGTTACCTTCCACGCCGCCTATGATGGCAATGGCGGGTTTAGCAGCCACATTCCCGGACCCTATGCTGATTTGCCACACGTCTTTGCCTCCGGGCGTTTTGGCAATGGACTGCACTTTCACGAATTGCGGGTGTGCGGTTGCCAGCGCATTGATGCGCGCCGTTTGCTGGGTGTAATTGTTGTAATCTGTTTGTGCTTTTGCGTAAACGAGCATGCCCATGAAAAGCACGCATGAAATCAGGGGTTTAATCATGTTATAATTCTTATTTAAAAATACAATTGCCAATCTGCCATTCATCAGTTGTTCACTACTACTCCCGAAGAAACCGGTCCATCGATAGTGCACTGGTTGGCGGTTATCTGTGCCGACCCATCGGAATTATACAAAGCCCAGGTAGATGCGATGATCTTACAATCCGTAAGCGTTGCGGTTGCGTTTACTGCCGTGCTTACGCCAAAGGTCTGAGTTGCACCGGTAACCTGGATGGCGCTTAGGTTGCAAAATATAGTGGCACCGCTCATGCCGAACAATTCTATTCCTACAGCAGTAGATTCCTGCACGCCGCTGGCTTGCAAGGTGCTTTGTCCAAAGATAATGTTCGCGGTGTAAGAACCGGTATTGTTGCTGATGCCACGGACATTGCAACCCGCCACATTGTTATCGGTGGTAATGATGTTCACGCCGCTGATGTGGAATTCGCCGGCGCCCATTATTTTAATGCCACAAGGCCAGTCGCCCCAGTTGGTACCGACAGCTTTGATCGTTACCTCGCTGATGCCGCTGTTGGAAGAAGAATTTACTACGCCGTTGAAAGGACTGCCCGTGGCATTTGCAGTAATGGTGGTTTGATCCGATCCTGCGCCAGTAATATAAATATAGTCGATCATGGTTACGGTCTCATTATAAGTGCCGGGGCCCACCGCCACCTGGTATTCCACCTGGGGGCTTGCATTGGTGATGCTGTTAATAGCCGCCTGGATGGTGGTGAAGGTAGCGCCCCCGGGCCATACCTGCACGGTGTTGGCCGGCAATGCAAGTGCCCGTATTTTGCCTTGTTCAAACATGGCCATCGATGCATCTGCAAACGATTGAAGGGCCTGTGGGATGGCTGACATGATAGCTGACATAAGAATGGTTTAAGGTGATGGAAATAAGGGAAGAGGGAAGATAAAGAAAAAATCAGGTGTTTCTACGGTTGTTTCAACATTATGCACCGGATAACTTGTGCTGGTAGTAAGTTGACCTACCCACGAGTAGGGGGTTATTGCATTATGATTGGTGGAGGCCTTTCCCGGGGTGGAAAGGTCTTTGTTTTTTATACCCATTTTACTTTTTGCATTCCTTAAATCCTTACCTTAAAGTAATACCGTATGGTTACTTGTCACATAAAAAGAAAACACTATGAAAAAGATTACACTGGCTGCTATTGCCGTATTGATCCTGTTCAGTTGCCGAAAAAATGAAACTGCTTCAATCGAGAATGAAGAGCAACACCAACGTTCCTGCGCCGCCGATGAAGTTGTGAACCTGCAACTGCAAGCCGACCCCTCGTTGGGATTAAGAATGTCGCAACTGGAATCCTTTACAAAGAAATTGATCGAGAACGGGGCCGTGCTGCGCGGCGGCACCATCGAAATACCAGTGGTTGTGCACGTGCTGTACAATACGACCGAAGAGAATATTTCAGATGCACAGATCCAATCGCAAATTGACGTATTGAACGAAGATTTTAACCTGCGCAATGCCGACCGGTCCCAGGTACCTTCTATATTTACCGGAGTTACCGCCAATGTGGGCGTAAGGTTCGTATTGAGCCAGACCATCAGGAAATTCTCCACCAAAAGAAGCTGGGCGGCCAATGACCAAATGAAGTTCTCTCAAAACGGCGGCAGCGATGTGGTCGATCCTGCGCATAAGCTCAACATCTGGGTATGCGATCTGCAGAAATACCTGGGCTATGCATATTATCCCGGCATTACACCCGAGCTGGATGGGGTAGTGGTATGGTACAAAGCTTTTGGACGTACCGGAGCCCTGCAAGTGCCTTACCACAAAGGCAGGACCGCTACGCACGAGGTAGGCCATTACTTAAACCTCCGCCACATTTGGGGAGATGCTGCCTGCGGCAACGACCTGGTAGATGATACGCCCCAGCACAACACCGCCAATTTCGGCTGCCCTTCATATCCGCACCTGAGCACCTGTGCAGGCTCTCCAGTTGAAATGACGATGAACTACATGGATTATACCGACGATCCCTGCATGTTCATGTTCAGCAACGGGCAAAAAACAAGAATGCTGGCTTTGTTTGCACCGGGTGGGCCAAGAGCGGGACTAGGCCAATAGTGCCATCATATCCGCGTCTTCCGCTTCCAGGAATTGAACGGGCTTGTACCCTTCTTTGTTGGGTATGTTCTTGTCGGCGCCTGCCTGCAACAACATACGGGCGCATTCAAGCTGGTGATGACGGTTTTCCCTTCCGCCAAATTTATACCCGTGCACGGCCCACACCAATGGAGTGGATGTATATTCAAAACATCGTTTGTTGATGTCTGCGCCAGCCTGCAACAATCGTTGCACCAGCCGGTCCCTTCCGCACCAGGCCGCCCAATGCAATGCAGTGCCGCCATGGCAACCCGGGTGGTGTATGTCGGCGCCGTATTCTATATACAGGAAGGCCACTTCGTCTGCGTGCAGGCTTGCCGCGGCCGTCAATGGTGAATCTTTTCCTTCTATCAGCACATAACCATTCACGTTAGCCTTGTGTTCGAGAAATATTTTAGCCATGGCCGCGGCCTGCTCGTCCGTATAGGTCTTAGCGAATACGCCATCGCAAATGCGGTGGAGCGGGTGGGCCTTGATAGGATTCATTTCATCTGCTGGCAAGCCTTCATTGGCGAGCGTAGGGTTTTGCGCAAGCAGTTTCCTGATGCCTTCGTAGTCCACGCGGGCCATTAGCTGTTGTATGACGGGCAGGCGCATATTGTAAAGGTATAAGGAATATCTTTATGCTACCCTAATACTGATTTATGCCTGCTTATATCATCGTGGACGTAACTATAGAAGACTTCACCCGGTACGAGGATTATAAAAAACAAACACCTGCTTCCGTCACGGCTTTTGGAGGACGGTTCATTGTCCGCGGCGGCGCCACCCAATGCCTGGAGGGCGACTGGGAACCCGGCCGCATCGTAGTGCTGGAATTTCCCAGCGTTGAACGCGCCAAGGAGTGGTGGGCCTCGGAAATGTATGCGCCCGCAAAATCGCTGCGGCAGCAAATTGCGCGCACCCGCATGATAGTGGTGGATGGCGTGCCATAACATCATCGTACCCGCAGCACCCTGCCTTGCTTGATCATCATGGCAATGTCCGGCTTTGACGTGAACGAGTGCAGCGGGTTGTTCTTTAATACGAGAAAGCTTGCTTCATAACCCGGTTTCAAGTGGCCGATCTTTCGCTTTGGAAAAATAGTCGCCGCCGTGTTTTCGGTCCACATCTTCAGCAGGGTAAGATTGTCGAATATTTTTAATTCCATCAATGCATTCATTTCATGCACCGGCAAATCGGAGTGGTCGCTGCCGATGGCGATGGCGACACCGTGCTTGTGCAACAATTGCAGGTTTTTTGCCTGTATGCTTTTGGCAAGCGGCAATAGTGAGCGGTCTTCTATCAGATCGCGGCTGAGCAAGGTGGTAACCACGGTCGTTCTTTGGTTTGCTGCCCGCTTTGCATCGGATGCCGTGAGCTCATAACGGCTTGCCACATCGGAAGAAAAAATATAGAAGCCCGGCGTATGATTGATCTCGTCCACACGGGCGTCGAGCGCGCTCCTGAAATCCGCGGCAGTTTCTACGTGTGCACTTACCCGTAAGCCAGCGCTATGCGCTTTTGCAACAATTGCTTTCAACAATTTTGGGTCAAGGCCCTTTCTTAAAACGTATTTTGAAGGCGCCTGAGCTTTTCCAAACTCTTCCGAATTGGCAAGATAGGCCTTGATAAAATCGGGCTTGTCTGCCATGATCACAGGCCAGATGGCTTGCAGTTCCTGTTCACTATTGGCATTGAAGAAGGCCTTGTTCCTGAACCAGCTTTTTTCAATATCGGGAATAGCGCCCTTCAGGTGTTGAATGATCACTTCTTCGTACAATATTTGCGGATGCCCTCCGGTAGAGGTAATGCCGCCATTGGCAAACGACCCGTCGACGCTGGTGGGTTTGTTCAGCTTGCCAAAAAGGGATCGGGTCCATTCCCGGACATTGTTGGGATTCTTTACGTAGAAGACACCGTGTTTCAGGTAATTATTGATCCTTTCGTCCACATTGCCGATGCCTTCCAGCATATGCGTATGCGCTTCGCCGAAAGGAGGAATCACGAATTGATTTCCCAGGTCGATGACGGAATCGATAGTGGCCGGAGCTGTTTCGAGGAAAAAGCCACTGTGCACATACATGGTCTTTTGTTCGAACGATTGGCCGTTAAACCAATTGCCATTGATGTATTGATACACTTTGCCCGCATCTTTACGGGGATTGATATAGAATGATGTTGCCGCTACCAGCACCGCACAGAGTAACGCTGATTGGATTGTTTTCATGGTTTTTTTTACAAGACTACCACTTGTATCTGCCCCGCAAAATTTTTGGGCCGATCGATGGGATACTGGGCCTCAACGCACAACATTTGTGATCCTGCGGAAAACCTGGAAAGTGTTGTTTATCGCATATTTTAGCCTGTTGATACCAGGGGCTTGGCAATATTTCAGTTCTTTCGATAGATTTGTTTTACATGGCCGTACTGATCATCTCTAAACTCATTTTTATTGTTGTACTGCGGTACTTGTTGCTGCCTTATTTTTCCCGTTCGAAACAAATAGGATGGTTGGTGCTGGCAGTGTTATTGCTCACGGGCGTATTCATCGCCTGGGAAATGTACAACGCTACGCATGGGTTGTTCTTTCCTTTCCACCATGCACGCCACGCGCCGGTGTTCTGGATCAATCTTTTCATTTACTCGTTATTGGCAGGCAATTGCGTTGCATGGTATTTTGCGCAAAAATGGATGAGGGCCGAAAAGCAAAGGCGTGAGCTGGTGGAGGTGCAATTGGGATCCGAGCTCAATTTCCTGAAATCGCAGATCAACCCTCATTTTTTATTCAATACGCTGAACAACCTGTTCTCGCTCGCCCAAAAAAATAATAACGAAGAGCTGGCGGGTGGCATCTACAAATTATCAGGATTGATGCGGTACATGATCTACGAGAGCAGCGTAGACAAGATTCAATTATCAAAAGAAATATTGTACATCCGGGACTTTATCGGACTAAGTAAATTACGGTTCGATGAAAATGAGGTGGAGGTAAACTTAAACATTGAAGGAGATCCCGATGCGTATTGCATTGCTCCCATGTTACTCGTGCCTTTTGTGGAAAATGCTTTCAAGCACGGCGTTAAACTAGAGCATCGTTCAGTGATTGACATTTCCATCGTTTGTACCGCCGCCAGCCTGGTATTTCATTGCAGAAACCCCTTGTTCGATACAACCGATGAGCATACGTACGGTGGCATCGGGTTGGAAAATGTGCGGCGAAGGCTGCAATTGTTGTATCCTGGAAAACACCGGCTGGTTACAGAGGCATTGGATGGCCGTTACCACGTTCACCTTGAATTACACTAACATGACCTGCATTATTGTAGATGATGAGCCTAATGCGATCGAAGTGCTGAAGCGCTACGTTGAAAAGGTTGAGTCCCTTCAATTGCTGGGTACGTTCAGGAACCCTGTAAAAGCCATCGCGTATATGCAGCAAATGCCTGCCGACGTGATTTTTCTCGATATCAATATGCCGCACATCAAAGGGACCGACCTGTTGCAAACCATCGGATCGCAGCCATTGGTCATTTTTACAACAGCCTATACCGAATATGCAGTTACCAGCTATGAATTGGATGCGGTGGATTACCTCGTAAAGCCTATTGCCTTCGAACGCTTCCTGAAAGCAGTGAACCGCGCAAGAGAGCGGCATGAACAGAAGCTCCTACATACAAATGCCGCTTCACAGCTATCGGCAGAAGGCAAATCGCAGTTTGTATTTCTTAAAAGCGGCGCTCAGGTACATAAAGTATTGCTCGATGACATTCGCTATGTAGAAAAACAATCGAACTATCTTTCTTTCAATACAACTAACAAGAAAATACTGGTGCGCGGCAATATGAACGAAGTGTTTGAGCTGTTGCCGCCGGAAAAATTCTGCCAGGTGCATAAATCCTTCGTGGTGGCGTTGGATAAGATTGACGTGATAGAAGCCCATCAATTATCCATCGGTAAAACCACCGTGCCCATCGGCAATAGTTACCGCGATCAACTCCGGCAAAGACTGAACATGCCTTAGAGCGGCCCTTATGATTTCAACCGCTTCAATCGTTCCTGGGAAGATCTCAATATGCGCTGGTTAAAGGATTGTGCATTGCCCTTGTCGCCGGCCAGCATTGCCGCAACCTTTTCTGAACAATGGATGGCTTCTTCTTTGTTGCCAAAAGCTTCGTGCATGTCTGCGAGATTGTTCCACAACCAGGCGCGGTCAGGATAAAATTCTACCGCCAGTTGCATGAGTGCCAATCCTTCTTTGCGTTTGTCCTGTCCCCTGTACTGCCGTGCGAGGGCATTCAATATATTTTCGTGCAGGAAATCGGCGGCAGGGTCCAGCTTAAAAAAATGCCTGGCAACTGCAATTCCGGTGTCAATTCCTTTGCGGTTGATCACCTGGGCAAACTGGTCCCTGTCGGGCGGCGGCGCCAGTGCCGGGTATCGCGTAATGCTCCACAACGAATCATGGTAATTGCCTGCCCGCTGCTTAGTGGCGAGCAGTTGTTTGGAAGCATGCATGTTCTTGAGCACGGCATTGAAGAAATGCAACAGGTAGATATTGGACAATGCAAAATTGGCCCTGATGCCGGGCTCTTTATCGCCTCTTATGTGCAAAACAGTGGTGGAGGCCCTGCCTTCTGTAGCAACATCCCAGTGGTGCAATCCTGGTTGGTTCAACAGCAGGTGGTAGCGGTCGGAATATTTTTTATTATGGAACTGGTGAAAATGTTTGTCTGCCGTGGCCAGTTCTTTTCCATAAATGTGCAGGAACGGGATTCTCAATCGCGATACATTGCAATAGTTGCTGGATGACAGGCTTTCCCATAGGTTTTCGCCATACAGTGCGCTCTCAATATCGGCCAGTGCATTGATGCGCGGGTCGTTCATAGCCAGCAGCACCTGCGAAAAGCCAGAACCGCTGAACCCATAAGCCCCGATGGTATTTTCTTCCGTCATGCCCGATCTTGCAAACCAGGCCATTGCCAGTTGCATATCTGTTACATCTGAAATATACATGAGCGGGTAGCTGCCGCCTGAGTTTACCACCATGCCTACCACGTATCCATTGCTGGCCATCATTTCGTTGGTAACTGAGGTGGATAAAGGACGGAGCGTACCGATGAGCAGCGGAAATTTCTCTTTTAATGGAGTCGCGTCTTTTTGTGCCATTAAAGGCGCTGCTTTCAATTTGTTCCAGTCGTTGTCATTAATGGGGCCGAAAAATCCCTGGAATATGTTCCTGGAACTGTTCTGCTGGGCCCTGATCCTCGACGTGTCCAACTGCTCATCAGTACGGCTAAGCAGGTAATTGTAGCAATAATCACCGTATGTAAGCAAGCCTTTGCCCGTATTGGGTTTCGCGGGGTACCAGATGTGCAGCGATATTTTCCTGTAGCGGTCTGCCGTTTCCTTTTCACCGAAAAAATTGTACAAGGGTTTGGTAACCCTGGAATCATCGGTAAATGTCACGATCTTAAACCCCACCGCATATTTTCCCACCGGCAGGTTGGCAAACATGGGATTGGTCTGGGTATGAGCCGCTGCCGCAATAAGCAAGGCCGAAACGAGCACGATAATTTTCATATTGTATATTTTAATAGATGCACCAACGTTTAAAGTACGTGGTGCAACCGCGTTTTCCTACCGTTCCGATAAATCAGGCATTGCTCCGGCGAATTCCGCCAGTATTCGTGACTGCCACTCATATAAATTCTGCCTGGAAGCCGCGCGGGCGCATTAGTTTTAGTATAACAGATATTCCCCGCATGAAATATTTACCAGTGTTGTTGTTATTGTTTGCCTTGAATGCCATGTCGCAAAAGGCCGTCGAAAAAACCTTTGGCGGCCAGCGCTTCGACAGGTCCCTGTTTATAAACCATACCAGCGATAAAGGATATATCATCTGCGGGTATAGCAATAGCTTCAGCAGCAGCCATGATATTTACGTGGTCAAGCTCGATAGCAGGGGTTCAGTGCAATGGGAAAAAACCTTTGGTGGTGGCAGGACCGACGTGGGATGGGCTGCAACAGAATTGAAGGAGGGAGGCTACCTCCTGATGGGCGGCGTGGGTATCGACAGTACCAACGATGATATTTACCTCGCCCGGCTGGATGCGCATGGCAACAAGCTTTGGGAGAAAACCTATGGCAATAACCTGTATGAACGCGCAACGCAACTATTGCCGACCTCGGATGGGTATTATGTATTGATCGGCCAGCGAAACATCATTCCCGGTAAAAACATCGACAGCTATATTCTCAAAATAGATAAGGAAGGAAATGTGCTGTGGGAAAAAACTTTCGGCAGTGCTGTAGTAGAACGAACATTTTACGCAGTGGAGACGCCGGGTGGCGAGCTGCTGGTAAGCGGGCTCATTTTACCTTACCAGCACGCAAAAGCAGATATTTATATGCTGAAGCTCAGCAGCCAGGGTGAAATGATCTGGAGCAAAACCTATGGCGAAGAAAATGTGCACGACATTGCGCACAGCTTCTGCATGAACGATGATAAGAAAACTTACACGCTTACAGGTTATATAGAATCTTCAAAAGAAGGATTTCACGATGCATTGTTCATGCAGATAGATGAAAACGGTAACCTTTTAATAAAAGAACGTCACAGCACGGGTGAAGACCTGCGGTTGATGCACGCAGAACCGGTACCCGACGGGTTTATCGTTACAGGCTATGCTCGCAGGGATATACAGCAAAATTTACATGATGCCGTACTGTTGAAATACGACCGTACCGGGAAAGTAAAATGGCTACAAACATTTGGCACCCCTGATAAAGACGACCAGGGTTATTGGATAGTGCCTAATGCCGATGGAAGTTGCACGCTGGTGGGCTACACCCACAGCAAGGGTACTAACGGTGATGTATGGTTGATCACATACTATCAATGATCTTTTCGTTTCCATCGCCATTCCAGCAACTTGATAAAATAACCACCCACCACGCTTCTTGCCTGGAACCCTACCTGCTTGCCATTGGTTGTTTCATGCCAATCGGTGAGCGGTACGCGTGTGGGCGTTTGTTCGGTGAATTTGTGCACCGGCGCGATCAGCGCTTCGAAATCTGCGGAATCCCTGGCAAGCGTTGCCGTCCAAACTATCCAGTCTGATTTGGTATAGGTCCTCCTGCTGTCGAGCGGAAGCCCAAACTCGTTTTGTTTGCTCAGGTAATATTTGATCTCCTTTGCATATACTTCCGGTGGAAATAATTGAAGGTTCAGCAATTTATCCCACACTAAATTATACTTCTGGCTCCACGTTCCTGTTTTATCGAAGGCCAGCGTATAATGATCACCGTCATCAGCCATTTTTTGCCAGCGGTCAGCATAATCCTTTGCAATGGCGCGGTATTTATCAGCGATATCTTTTTTGCCAAGCATAGAGGCCATCATGGCGTAGCTGCCGATGCCTACAATGGCTTTGAGCGAAAGATTGGTATTTCTTGCAAGGTGTCCCGCGAAATCATCGGTGCACAATTGATTGGCTGGATCGAATCCATCCTTTACCAAAAACTCCACCCATTGGCTAAGAACCTTCCAATGCTTGTTGGCATAAGCCGCATTGCCTGCTCCCTTGCACAGGGCCGCAGTAAGTATGATCATGTTGCCCGCTTCTTCAACAGGCATGTCCTCGGGATAGGTTTGACCATTCGCAAGCGGGTAAGTTCCCAGGTCGTGCGCAGGAAATGGCTTTTGCCATTTACCCGATTCAGAATAATAGAACAAAGGTTCTATCATGCCCTTCAATAAATCAGGATTGTACAGAAGGGCAAGCGGGGCAGAGGGGTACGTAACGTCCACCGTCCAGATGGAACCGTTGCTGAAATTCTCTTTTTGCGGGAAGAATATTTCACCGTTAGGACCGCGGACCAGTTTGTGGGCTGCAAGCGATTGCCGGTAAGCTAGCACGCACAGCCGTGCATAGCGCTCCCCACCGGCAAATACGGCGTTTGTATATAATTCTTTGTCAAATGCCTCGCATTTCTTTTTGATCGAGGTATATTCATCCATCGATTTACTCATGAGGTCTGGCAGGGATTTGTACTTTTTCTTCCACCACGCCTGCAGGTTTTGCCCGAAATACTGAATGGAATACAAGTCATCGTAGCCTATTAATACCGTGCGCGAAACAGGTTTAGTGCCCACACCAAACTCGTAGGCGGCGCTTAACAGGAATTGCATTGGTACACCGCCATTACCGGGAGATTTTTGGCTTGGGCTGTTGCTTTCGCCGAGTTTTGCAAACCACCTGACTGTGTTCTCTTCATCGCGCCGGCTGAGAGTGGGTGTGTGATCGGAGGCTGCTGCAAAATACAGGTAACCCCAGTCGATCCTTACATCATCTCCTCTTTTCTTTAATACCGGCTGTTCCGTTGTGCCGGCTTGCAAAATCGTTAGTTTACCGGCCCTCGTGGATTGCACGCGTACAGGTTGCTGCGAAGAATTTACCGCGGCATTGGTTGAGGCACCCAATAACAAATTCACGGTGTGGTTTCGCTGATCATTGGATTTCACGGTGCACGTAATAAATGAAACCGGCCTGGACAACAGGTCCAGGTCGCTCGCTATCATCGGCGATAGAAAGTTCAACTCAAGGTCAACCGGCCCGCATTTGAATTGATATTTTGTTTGCGTAGGAGTGATCTCCACTTTTTGCTGCACAGCATTGTTCACCGCCAATGGTGGAAGCCGGTCATACAAGCCCGCATCCACAAACCCGGGGCCGCCGGTATTTTCGCAATACATTGCCAGCACATTTTCCCCCACCCGTAATTTCTTTTTTATTTCTTCTGCGGTAGCGATCTCCCTATATCCCGAGCAGCAGCCGGAAGAAAATACTTTTTCTCCGTTGAGGTATATTTCAATATTGTCATCATATTTAGCGAACATCACCAACTCGTTAAAATCGAGGGACGAGAGCTGGAATTTTCTCCTGATCCATATTTCCCGTTCATTCCACACTGTTTGCGGACTAACGGTTTCGCTGCCGAACATGCCGGTGCCAGTGGCCCACTGACTTGTTTCAACATAGTCAGGCCCCATCCAGTTGCCTTCGGGTTTTGTTTTGGTGTAGCGGCATTGATAGGGCCCATCTTCCGCAATCGGCAATATTTTTTTCATGGCCCTTTCAGGCTGGCCAAGGAATTTATACACCTGCCCGTCTACGCGTATCATGCCGAGCAATGAATGATCCTTGCCGGTCCAGTGCCTGGTGGTAGACTCATTTACCTGGTCGCTGAACGACCAGATGCTGAAGTATGGATCGTGTGTAACGAGGGGGTAGGCGGGGGCTTTGGTAACTTGCGAAATGGCCACGCACTGCAAGGCCAGCAGTATGTATAACGCGATAATCTTTTTCATAAGCTGAAATAAACCAATGGTCTATTTAGCTAAAGTAAGGATTTGCGGCTACCTCAAAAACCTATATGTCCACTTCACCAAAAATATATTGCGGGCATTGTCCGAAGAAAAAGCATTATCGAAGAGGCTGCTTAATACCGGCGTGTCCAATTCATTGAAGGCATCGGCAGTATTGCCCTGCGACCATACCAGGTACAATTCAGAGCCGGGCTTGTATTCCCAGCGCACTACAAGGTTTGAACGGAATTGCACAAAATTGAAATCAGGTTTGTTGAATGTATAGTCAGTATTGCCATCGCCGTTTTCATCCACCGAAAATTCATTGCCATTCAGCGCAATCTGGTTTGGCTGGAATACCCTGAAACGGTCGTTGTATTTCCTGGCCAGCGGGTCCGACACCCATGCAAAATTGTCGTATAGCGGCCTTGTTATAAAAGGCTGGCCATAGTATTGAACGGTAAGTTCTGGGGTGATGTTATAGCTCAACCTGCCGGTAAAGCGCCAGGTCCTTTGCTTAACCTGTCCAACGATGGTGCGAGTGATCACATTGTGCTCGAAGATGTTGTCCACGAACTGGTCCTGCCTGCGCCAATAATACCCATAGCCGGCGCTTAAGTTTATCTTCAAGGCATTCATGGGTTGAAGAGTTACTGTAACACCGATATCGTCTATGCTCATGCTGTTTTCAAATCCCCAGAAATGAAAGGCATTGAGACTTACATATATTTTTTTCCTGTAGTCGGTAGTGGTGTAAGCGTTCCAGCCAAGGCCCGCTGCACGGCGGGTAGAGGAAGCGCCCCGTAAGGCATTGTTCGAAACGTCGTACGGGTTCCAGGTAACGCCGGTTCCTGTTTGCCAGTTGTTCCTGAAGGTAGCGTGCGAATTAAAATTGAAGGCCTGGTACAGGAACTGGCCGCCGTAATCCCAGCGCGACCAGTGATTGTAATTAAGTCGCGCAGTACGGAAAACCGAGAAAGGTCGCTGGTAATGTAAACCGATCCAGGTAAAGTGGTTGATCTCATTTGAAGTAAGCATGAATCCAATGTCATTCAGCTCCAAACCCGGTGAACGCACAGTAAGGCCTGTTTCAAATTTAAGCACCTGTCCCTTCTTGCCTTGCTTGCCACCGATCTTTCCCAGCCGCAGCGTTCCGCCCATGCCCGTTAAAGAAGTGCGTGAGCTATCCAACGAAACTTCGGTTGCGCCCGGACGTTGGAAAAGGTGTTCAAAAGCGGTCTGCGTATTCAGGATTGCTTCCCTCGTTCCCTGCACGTTGCTGAAAACCACGTTGCCTCTTACGTACCAGGTGCGGTTCTTCCAGTATTGCAAAAAGTCTATTCCGCCGGAGTAAGCGCTGCGGTGCAGCATGTGCTGCAATCCTTTTTCGCGGTTTACCGCGGTAAAAATGCCGCCAATGATGGTATTGCCCTGCTTGATATCTTTTTGTATCCTTCCAACAAAATAATTGGTAAGCGGTTCCACTACTTCCCTGCGCTTTTGACCGTTGTTGTCGATGGTGGCGAGTTCTCTTTCAGTAATGCTTTCCAGGATGCCGATGCTCCATCCTTTTTTGGTTTTGCCGCTGAACTTGGCTGCGCCAAGTATAGTGGTATTCTGCGGCGATTTTGCATATTCGCCGCTGCCATAATTAGGAGAACCATGCGGTGAGCTGCCGATGCGGCGTGAATAAAACAACAGGTCAGAATCATATTCTCCGCCGGCCTCGGAACCGGTCAACTGGTAATCGAAGATGTTCCTGCTTTCGATAAAGAACGGCCTGCGTTCGCTGAAGAAATTCTGGAAGCCATCGATCCTTACCTGCGAGGGATCTGCTTCTACCTGGCCGAAATCAGGATTGATCGTAAAGTCGAGGATGAGGTCATTTGTAACGGCAACCTTGCCATCTACACCGGCATTTATTTTGGTGTCGGTGCCTTTTGCAAATGGATTGCCTGGCTGCTTTTTGTATTTATCGAGCTGTGCGGTAAAATAAGGTGCTATCTCCACCTGCCGGTGCATCGGGATGTCTTTCAATCCATGCAGCTCACCGAACCTGCTTACCCATACGCCGGAATTTTGCGGGATCAATTGCCAGGTAGAGCGCTCTTCCTTGCGAAACAACCGGCGCATCACCTGTATGCCCCAAACCTTTTCGGTTTCGTTGCCATACCGCAACTGGCTTAAGGGTATCTTGGCTTCCGCTGTCCAGCCCTTATCGTCCACGTGTGTTTTGGCGAACCAGATCGGGTTCCAGCTAGGGTCCCAATTATTGCCATCGTTGCTTACGAACTCATCATTGCGCACGCCTGAAACGGAAAGGGTGAATGAAAATGCAGTGCGTTTATCATGATAGCTGTCGATATTTATTTCCACCCAATCGCCGGGAAATTCATCGCGCCTGCCCATGAACTTTACAATCGAGTCCGGCGAAAGGTCGTGCGCACGGTAGGCGATGTATAAGAATTTATTATCGTACAGGATCTTGAAATCGGTTTGCTGCGAAGGCGGCTTGCCTTCGGCGGGCGTCCATTGAATAAAATCGCCGCCCCATTGTACTGCATTCCAGGCTTCTTCCGAGGGAATGCCATCGATGGTAATTGTGCCGTTCAAACGTTGGGTAACATATTTTTTTCGTACAGCTCCCGAATCAGGATTGGTTTGAGCATGCAGTAGCAGGAATTGGAAGCTCAGCAGTGTGACAAGCAGGCAGGTTTTGCACATACTCAATTATAGAAATAGTTTTATGAATGGTTGCGGTAAAGTTTAACAGCGGCTTTTAGAGCGTATGTCCGGCGGGAAATGTTAATTTTTCCAGTTCTTGATTTTCTCTTTATAAGTTCGGCTCGCCCTTATCTTTTTGCCATTGGCCAGGGTAAGCATATGGTCGCCATTCAGCAGCGATTGAATGCTCTTGATGCAGCCAATGTTTACGATCACCGAGCGGTGCACTCTTGCAAACCTGGAGGGATCGAGGCCGGATTCCAATTCGTATATGGGTTGGGGTATGAGATAAGTTTTAGTATCAGTTACCACCTGCACATAAGAGCCTTCGGCCTGGAAGTACTGAATGTCGTTAATTGGAATGAGGTCCGTTCTGCTGCCGGTTTTTCCAGGTAGTTGTGTAAGATAGTTCCCACCGGGCCCGCCGGCGAACTGAACATAGTCCATCGCCCGCTTAAGCGCTTTTTCGAACCGCTCTTTTTCAAAAGGTTTCAATAAATAATCTACTGCTTCCAGGTCGAACGCAGGCAAGGCAAATTCATCGTAAGCCGTGGTAAAGATCACTGCGGGCAGCGGCCCCGGTTTTTTATGTTGCAATACTTCAATGCCGGTTAATTCGGGCATTTTAATATCGAGAAAAAGAATATCAGGCTTGAAATCCTGCAAGGCCTTCAGCGTGCACTTGCCATCTGCGCATTCGGCCAGCTGCATCTCCTGCCTGCAATTGTCCAGGTAATAGATCAGCAGCTCCCGCGCTTCTTTTTCATCATCCGCTATAAGCACTTTCAATGGCATGTTCGCTTGTTTGGTTGGGTATTTCAATGGCCACCAGCACGCCCTGTCCCGAGGCGTTTTGCACAATGGAAAGCTTTTGGTTGCCCGCATACAACTGCCGCAACCGCTCCCGGGTATTGCTCAGTCCTATGCCCGAATTAAAATCAATTTCGTTAAAATCCCTTTTGCCATTGTCTCTTACCTGTATCACCAGCTTACCATTGTTTGAATGAATATCGATGGATATTTTGCCCTTATCATGAAAAGGCTCCACGCCATACTTTACCGCATTCTCCACAATAGGCTGCAATAACAACGACGGCACCAGGCTGTTACTGACAGAAGGCTGTACCTGAACATCCAATTGCAGCCTGTCCTTGAACCTGGTTTCCTGTATGTCCAGGTACAATCGCAGCAATTCCATCTCCTTGTGCAAAGGAATAAGCTGTTGCTTGTTTTCCTTCAATGAAAAGCGTAGCAGTTCTCCCAGGCGGACCAGCATTTTGTTCGCCTCTTCGTTTTGCTTCCGCACTACAAAAGAGCTGATGGTGTGCAGGGTATTGAACAAAAAATGCGTGTTCAATTGACCTTTCAGTAATTCCAGCCGGGATGTGAGCAGCGATCGCTCCAGGTCCATTGCTTTTTTATTGATGATGGTATTCTTCTTTAAGAACTCCCAGATGTAACAGAATGCAACTGTCGAGACATATACAATGCTGTTAGTGGAAATGGAATTGTCTACTATCATCGAAAACACCTGCATGTTGGTGCTGGTCTTTTCCCAGCCGAAGAAATCGCTCTTATGCAGCAGCCCATGCAGTATAAGATATGCGCCGGTCCAAAAAAGCAGGGAGAACAAAAAGAACCCGCCCACATGCACCGCAAACAGGCGGAATGCACGGGTATGATCGCCCCAAAACTTCAGCGTGTACAATACTATCAATGGCGCCAGCACCGCCCTAAGGCCCCAGAAAGTAACGGCATAGGGAATAAAGGGTGATTTCCAGTTGACCTTACTCAAAAATATGGTTGCTTCCAGCAGTATCAACAGCACGGGTATGATCCAGATGCCGAAGGCGTATATGCTCTTATTATTTTTCATTGATCTTATAAGGTACAAATATCTTTTGTTTATTTTTCTGCCGGAACCTCCCCATGAACGGTTCGCCGTGAAAAAACAACGTTCTGCAAGGTTTGTATTGCAGGAGTGTGTTGGTTATGGGAATATTGTACCAAATGCCATGAAATATGTATATGCAAGCCATTAATCCCGCCAAACGCATTGTGTTCGTTTTGTTTGCCTGTTGCATGCTCTTTTCTTGTGTTGCACACTCCCAATCGCCGAACGGTTCCGAGTTTATGGACCTGCTGGCGGCGGCGCGAAAACATACAGCAGACAGGAAATGGAACGATGCCGTAGCCGCGTGGCAGCAAGTGAGCGATCAAAACCCGGTGAATGGAGAGTACATCGGCAACCTGGCCGACGCACTGTACTACAACGCGCAATACGCACGGTCCATCGACATGTATAAAAAGCAAATAACCCTGGGGCATGGCGTGTTGCACATTGCAGCGTACAACATCGCTTGTTGTTATGCCTTAATAGGCGATAAAGAACAGGCGCTGACCTGGCTCGATAAATCATTTGCAATGGGCTTCCCTTCATACACCCACGCACAGGCAGATGCCGATCTGAAAAGCCTCCACGGCGATCCGCGGTTTAAAAAAATACTGGCACTGGAAGACGTTTCGAAAATGAACCGTGTACAAGGCTGGCGGTACGATATGGAAATATTGAAGAAAGAAGTGTTGCGCAAGGCTTACCTGCGCCGCGAGCTTTCGTTGGATGAGTTCAACAAGCTATACCGGGAACTGTACAACTCGATCGACAAAAAGACAGACGTGCAGATGGCGATGGAGCTTTCCAAGCTGATGGTATCGGTAAAAGACGGCCATTCATCCCTGTTCCCGATGACGGTTAAAGAGTTCAAGGTGACGTTGCCCGTACAGTTTTATTTCTTTAAGGAAGGACTGTACATCGTTGCCGCCGACGAAAAGTACAAGCACCTGGTAGGCAACAAGGTGCTGGCGTTTGAAAAGAAAACAGTAGAAGAAGTAACGGCAAAGCTTTCGCCTTACATCAGCCGCGACAATGAAATGGGCGTATTGCAAAACCTTCCCTCGGTAATGCGGCACACCTATGCCCTGCACGCATTGGGATTAACGGGCAGCACCGAAAAAGTCGAATTGAAATTGGCCGATGCATCGGGCAGGCAAACCACTGCGGTAATAGCTGCCGATACTTCGGCGGTAAGGGTCGATCATAAATCGGTTCCGGACAGCTGGACAAAATTCCACCAGCTGGTGAACCAACCCGTGCCCTTGTACCTTAAGAACCTCAAATCTCCATTTTGGTTCGAACGGTTGCCGAACTCAAGGACGCTGTATTTTCAATGGAATTCGGTGCGCAACGATCGTACTGTGACATTAAGCAGGTTTACCGACAGCCTGATGAAATACATCCAGGACAATGACATCGATAAATTGGTGATCGATCTGCGGTGGAACAATGGAGGCAATACGATGTTGCTGCCATATTTCATCCAATCAGTTATTAAAAACGATAGGATCAACAAACGTGGCAACCTGTTCGTGATCATCGGGAGGAGAACATTTTCAGCAGCGCAAAACCTTGCCACCTACCTGGAACAACAGACCAATGCGATCTTTGTAGGAGAGCCAACCGGTTCCAATCCAAATTTCGTGGGCGAAGAAGATTTTATTACGCTGCCGTACAGCAAGCTGGCCATGAATGTTTCTGATTTCTTCTGGCAGTCCTCATGGCCATGGGACCAGCGCACGTGGATTGCGCCTGCTATTTATGCGCCACCCACATTCAAAGCGTATAGCATGAATGCTGACGTTGCGCTGGACGCCCTGAAGGGATTGATACTGGAAAAAGGATTTTAACAGATCACAGTACTTTCACTACGGCAAGCTGCAGGGTTACCGGCCCTATCAATCCGGACTCCTGGAGGGGAGCATCCTTCGAATATTGCTTCCAGGTGGCGAATGTAATGCGGCCGTCGTTGGGCTTTGGGTTTCCCTGCATATACCAATCCGGGATTTTTTCAATTGCCCCGCCCACAGCTCCCTGCATGCCGCTGGAGCCGCCGCCCGGCGTAAACTTATAGGGGTCGGGTAAGCGCTCATCTCCGATGAGGCGGTTGGTCCATTGGTTAGTGACATTTATTTCTATTGTATTCAATCCCGGTTGCAACATACCGGTAACATCTATGCTGTAAGGCCGTTTCCACAACATGCCCGCGTGCTTGCCATTAACGGTAACTGCTGCAATTACTGCAACGCTTCCGAGGTCGAGTATCCAGCGCTTGCCCTGCATAGGTTCTATAGGCAAGGAAAAGCCATGTGAATAGGATGCGGTGCCCGAGAAATATTTTACGCCGTCCCGCGGATCTTCGTGCAGGGAGGCAAGTTGTTGAACAATAATTTTTTCCGGCGCACCCGAGCCAGGCGGAAAATTGATCATCCATGGCCCCGTTAACTGAATGGGGCTACCGAGCCCTGAAACAGAAAAGGGCATCGTCTTGCCGCTATTGCGGCGCAAAACGTAATCGCCGTCTTGTTTAATCAGCAACGATGGTTTGTCGGCTTCGCATGCCTCCACGGTGAATGGCGATGGCTCGTATTTCGGCGGGCCTGTGGCTGCAAAACTGTTCAACATATTATCGGAAATGTCCGCGTCTACCACCAACGGATCGGTCATGTCACCATTGTAGTAAGACGAGCCTTCGCGCGAGAGGCCCAATGGTGGCGGGTGAACGATGTGTTTGCTCTTGTTGCCTTCTTTTACTAATGCACCGTTAACGTACACGGCAGGCGTACCGTTTTTGTAAACTATGGCGATATGTGCCCATCCCTGTATAGCTACCGGCACGGGCAATACCAATACAGGGTTGCCTGTTGCATGTTCCCATATTCCCACACCATTGCGGCCGACGGTTATGCCGCAAATCGCATGTCCCTCGCCGTGAATACTGTGACCCGCGGGAGCATAGGCCGCGTAATAATCGGTCCAGGGCTGCCTGATGATCCCCATGAGGAAATCAGGGTTCAGCAGTACATTGATCTCGGGCCTGGCCCAGAACAAAACCGCGAAATTATTTTGCTTATCGGTAAACAACGATGGTTTGAAAGCAGGGTACAGGTTGTTAGCGCCCAGCAACACTTTCCCATCTTTTTCAACAGCCTGCCAGTGTTGGGTAACCGGCTTGCGGAATACTACGAATACCGATCCATAAGGTTCCAATTGTACAGGCAGCCGCATGCGTCCATTCAATACTTCGTATATGCCCGCCCGTATGATCTTGCCCGTCACCGCATCCCATAGTTCCGGTTGTTTATTGGGTACGCGGAAAGTACAAACCGTGTCTTCGTAAGTTCTCCGCTGGTTTGAGATGAAATATATATCGTTATCGTTCCATTTCCGGTGTATATATCGCAAAGGAGCATCACCCGAAGTGGAAGTGAATTGAAAATCAGGCAATAATTTCAGGTTTAGCAATATGTCCTGTATTGGCCTGCCCCAATACACCCGCCCTTTGCCAAAATGGTGCTCTGTTACAGTTTCGCCATCGATATTACCCCACACTTCTTGAACAATTGATTTGAATGCGCTTTCATCGGCTTGCAAACCTGCGGGCTTTACGGGTTTTTCTCCCACGAGCGCCATTCCCTGCTGCACCAGGCTGTGCAGCTTCCGCAACAAGGCAAGCGATAACACCTTATAATCCTGTAAAATAAGAACGCGGTAGGTCATTCCGCTGTGTAATTCGATATGGTTGTTTACAATCTTTGTTTTGTTCAGGATTACTTCCGCATTTACAAGGTCGTAATCAAAGCCTGGTGGCGGAACAGGATGCAGGTCTTCAGGATTTGCCTTGGTATACATGTTGGCGTCTTCGCCTGCGAAATATAACAGGTCGGCTACGAAACGGCCCTGTTGCAACATGCTCTGGCAACGGGTGAGATACCGCAGCCATGCACGGCCGGCATGCCACAAGGTATTCGTGCGGTCGAAATGAATACCCCATGGCCCCATCGTCATGCCGGGCGTTGCGGTGGGGTGCGGTTGATGCGCATAGCGGTGAATAACGAAGCGATTTGCGCCCTGCGTGAAAAACTTATCGCCCAACGCTTTCAATGCAAAGGGATACTCCAACCATTTCGATGAATCGGGTTCCGCGGTAAATGCCTCGGCGCCGGTTATTCGCTGTCCATTGATGTGTGCGATGGAAGCAGCCAGCTTTACCGTGCGGAAGGCGGGGTTCTTGAATGGCGACAATGATGAAATGCCATTCCAGAATTCGCCCATGTTCGTACGCACCTTCGAGCCGATGTGCATTTCTTCCATCGGTCCGGAGTCGTACGGCTCGATGTAAGAAGTGATATTGTGCAGCCGGCACAGTTGATCGAACTTGCCGTAATAGTTGTCGGCTATCAGCTCGGATTGCAGCTTGCGCAGGTCCCACAAAAAACGTTCTGTTATCTCTATGCTGTTGATGATCCGCCCGCCGGCGAGTATAGGTAAATAAGGTATGATGTTGTATCCCCACCGTTTTTTGAACAGCTGGTCAAATCCCGCCGTCCAGTTTTGCGCTCCTACTTCATAGCTGTCGATGCAAAGACCCGCCTTGCCTTTTGCTGCCAGCAGTTTCATGTCGGGCAACAGGTGCTTCATCATGGTATTGAAGTGAAAAGTAATGGCTGCGGGGTTATACTTATCACATTCCAATCCTATTCCTGTTTCAGGGGCGGCGCGGTTCAGCATGCCTGTAACGGTAATGCCCATGCGTAGAATGGTCCAGTTGCCGGGCGGCGCATTCCAGCTTAGTTTACCGTCCTTGTCCATGTGCTTGGTAATGTCCAGCACTGTTGCCAGGTCTATCACCGAGCCGGCTGGGGCCTGCGCGTAGTTTGCGAGAATGCTCGAAGACTCTTCAACCAGTGTAAAGTTCCTGGCCCTGGTATTGGTTTTTTCCATCCAGTTTTTCAGCCGCGTAATGCCGGAGAACTGTACCTGTTTGTATATTCTGGGTTGTGCAGAAGCGAGCCGGAAATATTTTGCGGTTGTTACGGGGATATCAAATACGATGTATTTATTACCTACCATCAACTCTGTGTTCACGCCCGTATTGATAAGCGTTACCTGGCGAAATTGTACGCCATCATCTGAAGCTTCGAGCCGGATGGATGTTCGTTCACCAAACTCCAGCGGCCGGCCGGCCAGTGATGCATCGTAAGGAGCGGAAATAAAAAACGTGATCATTTTCACTTCAAAAGGCCGTTCGAATTCAAATTGCAGCCATGCCTGGCCATCGTTGGCCGGTTGTACGGCAACGCCTTTTTCATCGCCCGTTAATTTTTCTTTCTCAACAGGCCCGTTGCTGGAATGCAGCTTCACTGTTTGCATCAGGTCTTCCCCTTGCAACGAAGGAAAGGCCAGTACCGACAGCTCCCGGTAATAGTTCAACCGCGTAAGCGGCTTCGGAAGCGTAAGATCGATTTGATTGCCACCAGCCATATAGGTTTCGCTCCAGGTAACTTGTTGCATGGCGAGTTCCGGCGTGATCCACGGGCCGCCACTGGCAGACCACCCGGGGCAATTATGCATTGTAAATTCCAGGCCCAGCCTGCCTGCTTCCCTGATGGCATGCTTTTTCAATTCCAACCATTCCTTGCTTAGATATTCAACAGGCCCCTTGGGAATGCCGGTGCCTACATCAAAATTGAAGACGCCGCCGACTCCCGCATTTTTCATTGCTTCCAAATCGAGGGTAATGCCTTCACGTGTGACGTTCCCATTCATCCAAAACCAATAGGTTTGCGGCTGAGCGCCATGTGAAGGGTTGAGAAATGCATCTTCCAATGGATCCCGGAAGGTTTGAACAATGTCGGGAGGTGTAACGAACACGATCAGTCCCGCTGCTCCCGCCCTTTTTATAAATGTCCTTCGCCTCATTGCAAGTTTGTTAAGGATAGCCGCTGTTGACGGCAGCCGCCAATTTATTCTTTTTTATCTTATCTTAGGTATTCATACTAATTCACCGCAGAAGCCTGGTCCCTTCCTGCCAAAAACAACTTTATGCAACAGCAATCCGCATTCAGGCTTTTTTTGCTGGCCCTGCTGGCTGCCTGCGGACAATCACCAGCTCCGCACGTTACCACCAATCAATCGAACAACAACCAACCTTCATCAACACCACAACGCAAGGCCGAGGTTATGAAATTTGTAAAGCACGAAGTGATAGACCGCCAGGGCACAGGCATGGTTGCCTGCACCTATTTAATACCCGAGGGCTGGACGGCGCAGGACCAGCTATATTGGGAATACAACGATGCCACTGTTCCCATTCGTTATAAGGGAATATTCAAAAGCCGCGATGGCAGCATGATGATACAATCTTATCCCGATGTGCGATCGGTATGGGCTACGGGGCCCGCGGGCAGCAGCGGTTACCCTCCACCTTCGGGATTGATTGCAGGATTGAGAGAAGTCGTCAAGGCCGAACGCAAGGGACTTTCGTTCCGGGTTGCAGAAGAAAAGCTGGTGTCCAATACGCCGCCGCAAACAAATTATCAACAAGGTTCTGCTGTCACCAGTTCCTCACAGGCCGGCTTCATACGCATCGAATTCCAGGAAAACGGCCGGGAATATGAAGAAGAATTTTATGGACAGCTGGATGTGGCAGATATGCGCACACCATCTGTGATGGGCGAAATGCGCAGCCTCATTTGGGGAGGCACGAGCTTGTATTCGTGCAGGGCGCCCAAGGGAAAATTGGAAGAATGCAGGAAGATCGCGTTAACCGCTAAAACCTCCGCGAGACTAACCCTTCCCTTTTACAACCGGCTGGCGCAGGTGATTCAGCTGTTGTCCGACCAGGTGTACCAGCGCATTTACCAGGCCGGTCATATCAGCCGCATTATCAGCCAGACCAATGACCAGATGATTTCGAATATACGTTCCAGTTACCAGCAGTCGCAACAGGCCAACGACCGCATCTATAATCAATTCAGTGATTATATGCGCGGAGTAGACCGTTACAGCGATGGTCAATCGCAGGTGCAATTGCCATCGGGTTACACCAATGCATGGGTGAACGACCGCGGAGAATACCTGCTGAGCAATACACAGGGATATGATCCCAATAGGGATATGAACGGCAACTGGAAAGCATTGCAACGGAATTAATACGCAGTTATGCGAAAAATAAAGCTGTTCTTGCTAATTTGTATCATCACGGGCGTTTTGATTTTCAGTGGCTCGGTATTAGGCAACGGATTGATACCCTGGAAAGGAATATTTGTGGGAGCGATATTGGGCGGGATTGGGGGAATACTGATTGCCACGGTAATCGCGGCAAAAGTGCAGCTGATATCCAGGCAATCCCGCGCATACGTGATTGGTTTCAGTCTTGCGGGATTTTTGCCTGCTATACTTATCAGTTTGAATAATCTCGGCAGCCCGGTAATATTGGTGTTAAGCACAGGGCTGGTGGGATTGGGAGCGGTATTGGGCGATTATCTGAAGAACAGGAACCCTAAACTTTAATATATGAACAGCAAAAAATGGACGACCGCCGCGATCATTATAAGTTTCGCTATGGTGTCCTTCTCGGGCCGCAAACATCCCGGCGCAAATGCCAGTCCCCGAAGCATCTGGTCGGCCGATTGGAGCGCCGACGGAAAATACATTGCCATCGGTGGGGACGACAGCACGATCTGGCTGTTCAAGGCTGGCGATTACAGTTTGTATAAAACATACAAGGCAAATAGCATGGTCAAGGGCCTTCACTGGCATCCCAAAGAAAACCTGCTGGCCATTGCCAACATGACCGGCATTCAACTCCTGGACGTACAGAAGGGCACGCTTACGACCGTGCCGGGATTGACGACCGGCGGCCGGGGCATCAGTTGGAAGCCCTCAGGCGACATGCTGGCTTTGGCTGACGGAAGAGGCGTGGTGCAGTTGTTGGATAAGCAGGGCAACATCATACGCTCGATCAAAAAACACAATGCTCGCACGTACATGACCATCGACTGGCATCCTACAAAAGACATTTTTGTGACCGGCAGCGATGAGATCATCGTGTTCGATACTTCGGGCCGCCAACTGAGCATGTTCCGGCACAGGAAAGAAAACACCGGTGTGCTGTCAGTCAAATGGCATCCCTCCGGAAAATTTTTTGCCAGCGGCGATTACGGACATGAAAACGAAGGCATGCCAACCTTGCTGCAATTCTGGAAAGAAGATGGAACATTGTTGAAGACCATGCACGGCCACCACGAAGAGATAAGGAACCTGCGATGGAGCCGCGACGGTAACTTATTGGCTACCGGCAGCGATGCTTTGCGGATCTGGCAAAAAGACGGCAAGCTGCTGCACACCGGAACCTGCGGCGAAGTATTGTGGGGCGTAGCATGGAGCCAGGATGGCAAATCCATCATTACGGGCAGCTATGCAGATGGCATGGTTAAGTTGTGGGACAACAAAGCTAAACTGGTAAAACAAATCAAACCTTAACAGCTTTAACATTTACTACCGGCCATCCTTGATGGAGGCCTTTCACACCCGCCATTGTATATCACATGCTTTTTTGAGTGATGCTTTTCCCCGCTTTAGGGAATAGTTGAAAGCTTTATGCATGCGCATTTTTGCACTGTCATAAACATTCATCAACCATCGAAATTCAAAAAAACATGAAAAAGATCGTAGTGCTGCTGATTGTACTCGCAGCCGGAATTGTGTCCCTTAACGCCCAGGAGCCGGGCCGCGTGACAATATCCGCGGGACAGCTGAAAAACATCTCCTTCGGAGATCACATGAAGATTGTATTAATGTCTGCCGGCTCCATGCAGAATGAGGTAAAAGGTGACATGAACGCATTTGAAAAACTGAACATTTCCGTGTTCAACGGTTCCATGAACATTCATTCGGGTAAAGACCTGTCTTCCAATGAAACCGTGTACGTGATCGTGAATGACCTGGAAACTATTACCGTGGGCCAACATACACGCGTAGAGACCGAAGGTTTTTTGCGCAGCGATGAAATTAAAGTGTTTGTGCAGGACGGATCGGTAGTCCGTTTGCGTACCACCGGTGAGGTGAATGCGTATTCGCTGGACGACCTGGAGTTTACAGTAAAGAAAACGCCTGTAAGGTTGCTCGCTTCTGCAAAGAACGCACTGGCATTCTAAATTGCAAGTTCCTTTTATGAAAAACGGCCATCGTAGGGGATGGCCGTTTTGTTTTTTACTGTTGGCTGTGTTGGTAATTGACCATCCACTTAATACCGAACTTGTCTTCAAAGCTCCCGAAATAAGCTCCCCAGAATGTATCCTGCATTGGCATTTCCACTTTTCCTCCGGCAGATAATCCATTGAACAGGCGGTCGGCTTCTTCGCGGCTGGTGGGATGGAGGGAGATCTGCACATTGTTGCCTTCTACCAGTTTGTGGCCCATGGATGGCACGGTGTCCGAGCCCATCAGGTGATCACCATCGCCAATAGGCAGTGTAACGTGCATGATGCGGTCCTTTTCGTTTTCGGGTATTTGGTCGCCACCGGGCATATCACGCATTCTATGCATTGGTCCCATGAAGTCGCCTCCGAAAACAGATTTGTAAAAATTGAATGCTTCTTCGGTCTTGCCGTCAAAGTTCAAGTATGGATTCATCTTTGCCATAACAAAAATATTTAGTGAAGCAAATAAAGAACAATTTGTTTGATTTTATTGCGGAGTTTACCCGGACGGTCTTGGCACTTGTTGAATTACCTTACCACAAAGGAAATATGCACCAAATTAATTGGAACGCTGGCGCTCCAGCACAATGGAAGTATCATCCTTGCCACTGCCTTCTTTCGAAGGCCGCTTATCGCTGAAGGAGGTAGTCCATTTGATTGTATTTTGATCGATGAATTGCAAAAGGCCTTTAGCGAGCATGCGTTGACCATCGGGACCGCTCGTTTCCAGGTCGAACCAGATAGGATCCTTCGAGAAGTCAGTTATATATGTAACGGGCGGCGTATCCTGGCCGCCTATGCTGATAACGACTTTGTTACTGTCGAGGAAATGCAGGCTGCCTTTTTGTTTGCTTTCATCCAATCCTTCCCATTTACCAATCAGGTCTTTTACCGATCGTTTTTCCTGGGAAAAGGATACGAGGCTCGAACAAACGATGAACACGGTGAATAATAAGCTGGTAGGGGTGCAGGGGATTCGCATAGGTTAAATATAAATCAACCTTAACAATACACAAAATAAGCGTACATCAACATACTTACCCATCTTCCTGCGCAGCTTGCGGGAGATGGGTACTTTTTACTGGGTTCCAAAATAATTATCTTTGATACTTGCCATGAAGCCACTAACTACCCTGATACTCCTTGTATCCCTACTTGCCGTTGCCCCGAAAAGCTACAGCCAGGACACTATTGCCTGGAAACCCAACTACAAGCTGAAATGGGCAGATTTTAAAGGACAAGCCGACAGCAGCTCGGAGAACGTCGCCATTACCGTGGCGAACATTGGATATTCTTTGAGCTATAACAGTTCTACATATTTCATCAACGTAAAATGCGTATTCGAAAAAAGAAAATCATGGACCAAGACAGCCGATTCCGCCGTGCTCTCGCACGAACAAGGACATTTTGATATTTCGGAAATCTATGCCAGGAAGCTAAGGAAAGCCTTTAAGGAATACGTGTTCAATCCAAAAACCATCGAGGCGGATTTTAAAATGATCTTTAACAGGATCAGGGACGAAAGGAGACGGTACAATGAATTGTACGATATCGAAACAAATTCTTCGCGCAATAGAACGATGCAGGTTATCTGGGAAAACAAGATCGCCGAAGAATTGAAGGCATTGAAAGCTTACGCGCAGTAAATTATGATGGCGGCGTAAAGCTTTTGTCATCTGCCGAAGGCCCGTAAATGGAGGGAACGGCTATATCGTTCAACCGCATGTACACTGTTAGTTGTCCGCGGTGATGCACCCAGTGATTCAGTGTAGTGGCTACATCCGCCATTTTATGCGAACTGTACAATACCTGGCCATTTGCCTTCAATGTAAAAGTTTCCTTCTCCAATGCCTCGTCGGTTGCGGCCTCCAGTGCTTCACGCGCTGCTTTCATATTGTCTTCGAAATGCGCCACCAGCTCGGCCGTAGTTTTAGGTGAGATGTGTTTGAAAGTTGCGAAGTCTATTTCGCCATCGATGACCATGTGTTTTATCCACAACGGAATTTCCGCCACCAGCAGGCAGAGGTAGCCCATGTTCATCGATTTAGGATGCGGTTTATATTCGTAGAGGGTTTCAGGGACTCTTTCAAGGCAGTTGCGGGTAGCCTTGTATTCTGTATTCAATTCAAGTAATAAAGCCTGCGTTTTGACGGTGCTCATGCCTGATTTTTTTTGCAAATTAAGCAAATGACAATTGTGCCCAATTGGATTGCTTGCTTTTCGCATCAGACCCGTATACCTACGGTGTTATTCCCGTATTTTCTGCCTTTGCCTCTTCCTACCTTCAGGAAAGACCATTAAAAACTATCTTATGCCAGCCACGGGGTTTGTTCTTGCATCGCGGCCCCAGATGAAGGACAAAGAGCTGCTTGAACTATTGCAGCAGCGGGGCATCAACGTTTCATTGGATACACACCCACTGTGGGTCATCGGTGTGCGCGGCTATTATCTCGACATAACATTAGGGATTTAATTAAGAACCTTCGTACATATTGGGGTGGCATATAGTTTGTGCGAATTTTTTTCACAACCTGCTATATGCGCAAATACTGCATTTTCCTCCTGGTGGTTGCTATACTCATCAGCCTGCCAGGATGTTACCGATTAAGATCTTCCAAAGGGGGAGGAGAAATCTCAACAGTCAATCAACGGACACTTAACGCTTCCGATGTAGCCTTGCCGCCCGGTTATAAAATCGAATTAGTGGCTTCCGGTTTCACCTTTCCAAGCGCTGTTGCTTTCGATGCGCAGGGGCAACTGCACGTAATAGAGACGGGTTATTCCTATGGTGAAGTGTGGGGAGAACCGAAATTGATACGCATCGATGCGCAGGGAAAGCAAACTGTCGTTGCAAAGGGGGCCAGGAATGGACCCTGGACGGGCATTACCTTTCACAATGGATCTTTCTATGTTGCAGAGGGAGGGCAAGCGGAAGGAGGAAAGATACTGCGGATATCAACCACTGGTGAAATCAAATCAATCATTGATAATCTGCCCAGCGTGGGCGATCACCATACCAATGGCCCGGTTATACGCGATGGCTATGTTTATTTCGGCCAGGGTACTGCTACTAATTCCGCCGTGGTAGGTGGCGACAACGCCCAGTTCGGTTGGCTGTTACGAAAACCGGATTTTCATGATATTCCCTGCGCCGATATAACACTCACCGGCCAGAACTATGAATCTGAAAATGTGCTCACTCCCGATGCCAACGACAAAGCAACCACCGGTGCTTATTCAGCTTTTGGAAAATCTACAACTGCGGGCGAGGTTATTAAAGGCGCGCTGCCCTGTACAGGAGCTGTTATGCGCGTACCCTTGGAGGGTGGCAAACCGGAGCTCGTAGCCTGGGGCTTCAGAAACCCTTTTGGACTGGCTTTTTCTGCCGATGGAAAATTATACGTTACGGAAAATGGATACGACGACAGGGGCAGCAGGCCCGTTTGGGGAACGGGCGACGTGTTATGGGAGGTGCGGCAGGGCATGTGGTATGGATGGCCGGATTTTTCAGCGGGCAAGCCTATCAGATCAGATGAGGAATTCAAAGTTCCTAGCAGGTCGCCGGTAAAGCCTGTTTTGCAGAATTATCCTAATACGCCACCGGCTCCTGTCGCCATATTTGGCGTGCATTCTTCATCAAACGGACTTGATTTTTCGACAAATAATTCTTTTGGCTACCAGGGGCAAGCCTTTGTGGCACAATTTGGCGACATGTCCCCTGGAGTAGGGAAAGTATTAAGGCCGGTAGGATTTAAAATAGTACGTGTTGATGTATCCAACGGAGTGATCAGGGATTTTGCAGTGAATAGAGGTAAGCGTAATGGCCCCGCAAGCTGGCTTGGCCATGGCGGTTTGGAACGGCCTGTGTCTGTAAAATTCGATCCTTCAGGACAAGTCCTGTATGTTGTGGATTTCGGGATAATGAAGATGACCGATAAGGGACCGCAACCGCAAACGGGCACTGGTGTTATTTGGAAAATAACAAGGGAGGGTATATGAAAACAATTGTTGGCCTCGCCTGCATGATATTAAGCGTGTTTCTTTTCGTTGTGGTTATACAATCCTGCGCCTCAAGAAAGGCAGAGGCCATAAAGGGAAAGCAATTTGTTCCTGCCAATGCACGCGTTGCAAATGGTGAAAGGATGTACATGATGCATTGCGACAAATGCCACCCCGGGGGCGAGGCCGGACTTGGCCCGGCGATCAATTCAAATCCTGCACCGCAGTTCATAAAAAGATTCCAGATGCGGCATGGTCTGGGTGTAATGCCGGCTTTTAAGAAAAATGAAATCTCGAAAAAAGACCTAAGGGATATTTCAAAATTCCTGCGCGCCTGGAAGCATTACTAAAATAGGTTGTATGCGCTTTGTAAAGCTGAAGCCAGTATTGGCTTGCCTGTTCTTTTTTGTATTCAATGCCTCGCTGGCACAGCACTCCATCACCATCAGCGGCAAAATAACAGACCCAGCCGGCATCCCGGTAAAATATGCTTCTGTTCGTTTGCTGAATACGTATTACGCGACCGCCTCGGACCATGAAGGGAAATTTAAAATCAACAATATTCCTGCAGGCGTTTATATAGCGGAGATATCTGCTATAGGCTTTGCGGAGCAACAAAAGGAATTGAATGCAACGGCCAGCCTATCGGTTGACGTTGTACTCAAACTTGCGTCGGTGTACCTGGACGAAGCGGTAGTTACAGCTCAGAAGAAGGAAGAGCGGCTGCACGATATCCCATTTAGCCTTAGTGTGCTTTCATCAGTACAAGTAGAGCAATACCGCTTATGGAACAGCAGGGAGCTTAGCGGAATCGCTCCCAATTTATATGTTTCCAATCCTGGCGATAACAGAAATGTAATTGCAATCAGGGGAATTTCATCTACGTCCTACGATCCGGCGGTAACCACTTATATCGATGGAGTAGCCCAGTTTTCTTTGGACACTTATATCGCTGAATTGCTCGATATCGAACGGATTGAAATATTACGAGGTCCGCAGGGTACACTGTATGGCAGGAATGCAATGGGTGGAATCATTAACATTATCACCAGGCAGCCCGGCGATAAGTTCACTGGCACTGTGGAAGCAGGCATTGGCAATTACGGATTGCAGCGTTATTCCACGGTCTGGCAGTTTCCTTTAGCACATAACAAATTACGCGCAGGCATAGCCGCGGTTTTTAATACACGCAATGGTTATTACACGAACGAGTTCGATGGATCTTCTTTCGACCGGCAACGAACGTTCACCGGCAATTATTTTTTAAAATATTTGCCCGGCGCAAAATGGAAAATAGCGCTGAACATAAAACACCAGCTTGCGAGGAATAACGGTGCGTTTCCGCTCGTATTCGGAGTGCAACAGGCATTTGAAGAACCGTTTAAGCTGGAACAGAATGCCGTGGCAGAAATGACAGACAATGTTGCGAATGCATCCCTGTCCATTGGCTACATGGGCCGTACTATTAATGTTGAATCCCAGACTGCTTACCAGCGCAATTACCGGTTTTACGATAAGGCCATCGATGCCGACTTTTCGGCATTGGATGCAGTTGCAATATTCAATAATTATGGCCGCAAGTACAATATTTCAAAGGCAATAACACAGGAGTTTAAATTAGCTTCCCCTCCTTCGGCCCGCGGCAGGTTAAAATGGGTTGGCGGTAGTTATTTGTTCGTGCAGGAAAACCCGGTAAAGCAGGCAACGCGTTTTGGAAAAGACGCGATGCTTGCGGGCGCACCGGATTCGTTGTTCTCCGTCATCAATACAACTGCCGCAAAAAATTATGGGTTTTCTTTTTATGGACAAGCAATGTATTCAGTGTCCAGGAAATTTGAATTGTTTGTTGGATTAAGGTATGATTGGGAGAGAAAGAGGTTGTCCATCCTAAGCGAATACCAAAAAGATCCCGATCCCGATCCTGCATTTATGCTCGTGCCGGATACTGCGGCGGCAGTGAGCCTCCAGGCAGTTTCCCCAAGGGCAGGACTTCTTTTTCGTCTCAACCAGCATGTCAATTTTTATTGCAACTACGGCCGCGGTTACAGAGCTGGAGGTTTAACCCAGTTATCACCCGATCCCTCGCAGATACCGCTTTATCCATACCAACCTGAATACAGTAATAATTTTGAAATTGGCGTAAAGGCCAGTATGTTCAATCACCGGCTGGATGCAAATGTTGCGGCTTTTTTTATCAAAGCTGATAATGTGCAGGTGCCTACCCTGGTGCTTCCCGATGCTATAACCATTACCCGTAATTCCGGTGAATTAATCAGCAAGGGAATTGAAGTTGAATTGTTATCCGCGCCCACCAAGGGTTTGCAGCTAACGTATAATATAGGGTATATTGATGCCACTTATAAAGCACTTAGGCTGTCATACCAGGGCGAAGAGAAAAACTTCAGCGGTAACAGGCAGGTGTTTACACCCGAAATCACATCCATGCTGGCTGCTCAGTATGATTTTTCCATTAATCCGCAGGTAAAATTCATCATAAGAGCTGAATGGTTTTATTTCGGCTCCCAGTATTTTGACCTTGCGAACAATTTTTACCAGGGACCCTACCATTTGCTGAACCTAAACGCTGGTTTTGCTATAAAACGATACAAATTGATGTTCTGGGCAAGAAATGCTACAGACACCAGGTACATCGACTATGCATATGATTTTGGCGGCGCTCATTTGGGCAATCCGCGGACCTATGGGATTACCGGCCGTATCAGGATTTGATGTTTGGATAATACAAGCCGTACGTTTTGTGATTGATATTATACTACCATCTTCACGCCATAATACCCGATGGTGGTAAACAGCGCGCATCGTACAATGACGCCAATGCAACACCAGGTGATCAGCTTCTTCAACGGCGCATTAAAGCCAACACCTACCGCAATGCTTGCAGGCGCTCCTACCGTCATAGTGCCAACGAAACCTAAACCGATGATGCCATACTTAAGCCATATGCGTTGCGCAAGGCCCGGTTTGGGTTTTTCTGAGTGAGCGGGCTTTTTCTTTTTCGGAAATAGTTTCCTGATCCTGTCTCCCAGGAATGCGGCGACAAATACTCCCGCCAACCCTCCGCCTAAGCTTGCGAGGAATATGGTCCACGGTGACAGATCAAACGCGAAACCCGCAGGTATGGCGGCATATATTTCAAAACTTGCGAGGCCGGCTACGGTAAGGATCTTCAGGAGCATTCAATGATTTTTGAATTAAAAAGCCGAAGTGAAACTTCGGCTCAATGCGCAAATGTAATGCAATAAATGTTAACCCCGGGTGAATGTGTTGCAAGATCTATTGAAGCAGTTTTCGAAAGAACAGGTCATCTACCGACATCACCGGAAAGGTTCCGGGCAGCAGGTCTTTCCGGACTACCTGGAACCCATTGCGTATGTAAAAATGCTGCGCCGCCTGCAAAACATTTATAGTGCCGAGGAACAGTTCATTGATATGATTGTTTTTGCAATGCTGTTCCAGTGTATTGTAAAGATTTTGGGCAACCGCTTTATCCTTTCCCCTGTTTGATTTTTCCACGAACATTTTCCTGATGACCCCCTGGCCATTGTCTATGTCTAATAGCCCGATAGACCCAATTACATTTTCCTTCTCAACCGCCAGCCAAAAGCAGCTTTGCCCGTTTTTGTAAAAAGTTTCAGGGTTGCATAAATCCGGTTGGCCTTCCAGGGTAACGGGGAGATTAAATTCTTTTTGTTGGATGGCGAGAACGAGGTTTGCTACCTTGTCTTTATAGCGGGCTTCGTATGGGGTAATGGTATACATACGAAATCAATCACCCGTAGGAATGATGTCCTGGTTTTCCACCATCAGTATCACCGTTTTCTTTGGCGCTCTGGTTTTATGAACAACGCCCTTAGTAACTGTAAATCCCTGGTTAGGCCCTAATTCCACCGTTCTATCTTCCATGTCTATATAAAGTTTGCCACTCAGGACGAAGAAAAATTCATCGTCCTTGTCGTGTTTATGCCAGTGATATTCACCTTCAATAATGCCAACCCTGACTACACTGTCATTTACTTTAGTAAGTGTTTGGTTGAACCATTTGTCGGTACATTCCTCCACCATTTTATTTACGTCGATCAACTCGAGTTGCTCGAACTTGACGTCAAGCTTTGTTACGTAGCTGTATTGGGTTTCCATCTTAATTGTTTTGGCTAAAGTAAATGCAGTTCTGCAAACAAAATTGAATTTTGTTTCAAATCAGAAGATTATTCATCCACTGTCGCATTTTTACCGTCTGATTGCTTGAAACTGATCTATGCCCGGCCTTTATTTTGAAAGGCGGGTATAGCTTCCATGGCAGTAAAATTTGATGGTGCTTCGCTATCGGGCGTGTCTTTATTCAAGGCTTTCTGCCTTGACAATTCTGCCATTGAAAAACAAATCGCCATGTTGCAACCTTCGCCCGGCTTAGAATTGATAATTACGTTGCCTTTGTATAGTTCAACCCTGCTCGTAATATTGATGAGGCCCACGCCTTTCTTTCGTTTTGAAGTGTCGAACCCAATGCCGTTATCTGTAATGACAATAAATAGCTGCCCTCCGCTTTGGGTAAAGTCTATTTTTATTTTGCTGGCGTTTGCGTGTTTTAGTGTGTTATTGATTTGCTCTTGTATAATTCTGAAAAGGTTTAGTTTGAACTTCTCATTAAACAGGTCTTCATCAAGACATGTTACGGTCAGCTCGATTTCTATCGGGTGCACGGCCATGATATCCTCGATAAGTCCTTTGATGGGATCTATCAGCCCGGTGTCCTTGATCAGGGGAGTGATTAGGGCTTTTGCGAGTTTCCTTATTTCTTCTATGGCCGACTGGGTGTAAGTGGCCGATCTTGCCAACAGCGAGTCGTCGCCCTCTTTATCTTTCCTTGCCATTTCAATGTACAGGCGAGCCGCCGCCAATATCTGGTTTACATTGTCATGCAATTCCCTGCCGATCTCTGTCCGCTCGTTTTCCTGCGCGGTAAGCACGGCTTCGGTAATGGCTTTTTGCTTCATCGCTCTTTCCAGTGCAACCTGTTCCTCCAGTATCTTCCTTTCTTCTGTGTGCGCTTCTTTTTCTTGCAGCAATCCAAGCTCATAGGTTTGGTTAGTGTGCGCAATTTTATATTGCTTGAAGTGGTGGGCCCACAACCCGCAAATGAAGAAGATGACCGCCGCCAGCAATACATGTATTATAAAAGTTTGCAGGTCCATGTATTCGAGCTTGGTAAAATAAATTTCTTCAAAGCCAATGAACTGTAGATACCCGAACAGCGCATGGTGAACAACTACAACAATGGTGATGGGGATCTGCAACTTCCAGTTTTGATAGGTAATGAGTACGGCGCTGCTGATAAAGGCCACAAAATGCATTTCGAACATGCCATGCATCTGGTAAATATATTGGGCCATGAATATTCCCAGCACGGCGCTAAGCACATACTGGTACACGTTTGAATCGGGCATGATCCATTTAGCGGCATAGTATGCAAGCAACGACAGGCTGCCTACTCCAATGGCAACCGACCAGGTATCGTAAAACAGTGCAAGCAATAGCCCTGCGAAAAAATAAGCTGCAAGGAAATAGTTGATGACACGGTCCGAGGCGAGTTTTCCTTGTAACAATAAACTGTCAAGATGCTTTGCCTGAGCTGCCTGGGGTTTAGGGGATGGGGTTAACATAGCTAGTTTTTACACTGTGTAGGGAGTTCACAGCCATACGCACGGAATGCGGACTGGTCGAAATTGAGTTGATATTTTTGAAGCAGCAACGAATCGATTGCATGCTCGGCATAATTTGTTTTAGGGTCCGAACAATAGCGGCTCTTGTTATAGTTCCCCCGGAAGAATAATTTGTTTTGATCGATGATAACTGCTTGTGGGGTGGAGTAAACGCCACAGGAAGCCGCCAGTAGTGAATCAAATGAAACGGGGATGTCGAGGCCAAATTTATCCTGTATCCTCTCGGCCGTATAACCCTCATTGCTCACCAGCGCCACAATTTGAAAATCTACTTTGTCGCCATACTTTTTTACGAGCGATTTGAAATATTGCATATTAAAGCGGGAGCAGGGACAGTCGGGGTTGAAGAAATGAAGGAACAATGGTTTTTCGGGATCGGCTGATAATTTTTGAGAAATATCGAGAAATGTGCCTGGCTTTACGTCGCGGTAATTTGCCGGCTTTGCGGTAGGCAAGGTATACACCAGTTCATTATACCAGAACGATGCAGCTATCCCCGAAAATGCCAGGAGAAGGCAGCCAGCCAGCACCCATTTCCTTACTGTTTTTGTCTGGGCAAGGAATAGCATGCCGGTCTTCACGGGTGTGGTTTTCATTGGACTGTAGGGGTTTAGTGATAGGGTTCGCCTCAATACAAGAGCCCGTTATATTAAACGTGAACTATAACATAAATTGTATGTCCCGTATAAGTGTTTACCCTTAATGGCTGCTTTTAGTGGGTGATCGCGTCTTTTACCTCCACAATTTTCAAATCATCGATAGCGGGACCGTTGATCACTTTCCCATCTTTGGCAAATCGTGAGCCGTGGCAGGGGCAGTCAAATGTTTTTTCATCGCCGTTCCAATGCACTACGCATCCCAGGTGCGTGCAGGTTGCATTAAAAACATGAAGTTCTCCTTGCCGATCTTTATACACGGCAAATTTTCGAAGGCCTGAGCTTACTATGCCACCCTCGTCATTATTCAACTCGTCAACGGATTCAATATCTTCTTTTGAGATCCAGTCTGCATACTGGCCGGCCATGTTCAGTGCTTCTTTCAGGTAGTTGCCTGCTACTTTTAATGGGATGCGTGTGGGTTTGTAAATATCCGCCCAGGGATTTTCTTTCATATTGATCAAATCGGTAATGATCAGGCCCCCAAGCGTGCCATGCGTCATACCGTTCCCTGAATCACCCGTGATGATATAAATATTGTCATCTCCCGGATTTTTTCCAATGAATGCCAATGAATCCAGTGGTTCCATTACCTGTCCTGACCAGCGGTATGCAATTTCCTGCATGGCCGGGAATCTTTTCCTGGTCCAGTCTATCAATCTTTTGTAGCGTTCTTCTTCGGGAATATCTTCAGCGTCTGCCTGACCTGTTTTATGATCCTCCCCACCCGCAATTAAAAGATCAAATTGCTCATTATATGGCTGCAGCCTGAAATAGTGATAAGGATAAGTGATCCATTTGGATTCCTGGTCGCCGGTGTCCCACCACAAAGCTGGTTGCAACTGGCCTTTGGGGATGGTGGCCCCGATCACATACGTGCGATAAGGGAATTGTTTGGTATGCATCGTAACCCGGTCGTTCACCGGCGTATTGGTTGCTACGACGATGTATAAAGCCCGGATGTTGTATCCATTCGCCACAGCTCCGTCTTTGTTGATCTTACTGGCGTGCGTATTGGTATATATCTTTCCTCCTTTTTTCACAATAGCCCCGGCAAGTCCGTTCAGGTATTTCATAATGTGAAATTGCCCCTGGCGCGGAAAGCGAATGCAACGTCCGTTTTCGCTGGCAATACCTGGAATGGAATCCAGCATTTCGGTTGACAATCCTGCCTTGCGGGACGCTTCCAGTTCTTTGTCCAGCGATTCGGCCGTGTCTGTGGGGTGAAGGAACAGGTAACCATCCACGCGCATAAAATCGCATTGGATATTTTCTTTTTGGATGGTGTTCTCCATCCAATCCACCGCGGCTGTGTGGCTTTGTGCCGCTAGTTTTGTTTTGTCTGCCCCAAACAGTTTCTCGAGCGTAAAGTACCTGTCGTCTAATGCATTCGTCAGGTGCGCCGTGGTTCTGCCGCTCTCGCCGCTTGCAATAAGTCCATCGTCGATGATCACTACTTGTCGCCCGGATGCTGCCAGGCAGTATCCCGTAGTTAATCCGGCAATGCCTGCGCCTATGACCAGGACATCTGTTGTGATATCCTGGTTCAACGTCTCAAACGACAATGGCCGCACGGAATCTATCCAATAAGAAACGTGTTCTCCTGATGTGATGTTTTCTGTAGGTTGTGAATTCACCATGATCTTCTGTTTTGCGGTAAGAAATTTAAGTTAGAGCTTTCTCAAAGCTTGCAGGCATCATTTCCAAGGATGCAGATATGCAAAACGGGGGGATTCAATTCTCTGGAAACTCGGCTAAGGATAAGCTATTTGCTGCAAACGATATACCATCTCTAAGGCATTGTTTTTCAAAACCCATGTGCTGCGCTTACACATTGCAGCTATGGATGGTATGCTTTTTTAATTGGACAGGAACTGCAGCTAAGGATGAGCCTGATGCGTTAAGCAGTTGCTTCATATTGGTGTATCTAAAGACCCGCGAAGCAATTCAAGTGCGTTTTCATCTTCGGCAAGCACATACAGAATATCGTTACCCGCCAGCTTGGTAGAGCCGTTCGGGGCTATAAAAGCATCGCCTCTTTTAATGGCCATAATATTTACCATCGCCGGAATACCAAGTTCAAAGATCCTTTTTCCAACGGCTTTGGAACTTTCCGTAAGCACAACCTCCTTCATCTCAGACTTAATGTTATCTGTGAATTCAAAATCTAATCCTGTCCTTCGTTTAACCCTTGCAGGTACAGACACATGCAGCAGGCGGGCAACATAAGAAAGTGTAGTGCCTTGAAGCAGTACAGACGTAACCGAAATAAAAAATACCAGGTTGAATATGAGTTCTGCTTTGGGTATCCCTGCAAGCAGGGGGTACGTTGCAAACACGATCGGCACGCTCCCTCGCAATCCTACCCAGGAAACGAACAATTTACTGCGGATATTAGACCGGAAGAAAGAAAGCGCGGCAAAAACGCCAATAGGGCGTGCCACAAATATCAAAAAGGCTGAAATCAGCAGTCCCATGCCTACCAGCGGTACGATCCTGGAAGGAAAAACAAGCAAGCCAAGCGTCAGGAACAGGATGATCTGCATAAGCCAGGCCTGGCCTTCATAGAATTTTATCAGGCTTCTTCTATGTACCATATTACTGTTGCCCATGATGACTGCACAGAGATAAATAGCCAAAAAGCCGTTGCCGCCAACAAAATGTGCAGCGGAATACGTAAACATGGCAAGCCCTAATGTAAGTACCGGGTATAAACCTTCCGCTTCAAGTTTTATGTTGTTCACCAGCCACACGCTGCCTCTTCCCATTAAAAAGCCAATGGCCCCGCCTAAAATAAATTCCTTAAAAAAGTCAATGATCAGCGCACTAACGCCAATATCGCCGCTCGCTACAAGATAGGTAAGGGTAATGGTGAGAAAATAAGCCATCGGGTCGTTGCTACCGCTTTCAAGTTCCAGCACGGGACGCAAATAACCCTTTAACCCAATTCCTTTGTTACGAAGGATAGAGAACACCGCCGCGGCATCCGTGGCCGATACGATCGACCCTAAAAGCAATCCTTCCAGCAGCGTGAAGCCAAAAGCATAATGGACAAATACGCCAACAGAGAGGGCAGTAAGAAAAACACCGAGCGTAGAAAGCGCGATCCCTCTCCAAAGTATAGGCTTTATACTTTGCCAATGGGTATCTAAACCACCTGAAAAAAGGATAAAGTTCAGGGCTGTTATTCCAATGAACTGGGTAAGGGCTGCATTGTCAAAATGAATGCCTCCAATGCCTTCCGAACCGGCCAACACGCCAACTATCAAAAAGAAGATCAGCGTAGGCACGCCCAACCTGTTGGTTGTTTTGCCCGCGATGACGCTGATGAGCAGTAAGATCGATCCGATCAATAAAATATTCCCTGCTTCAATAAACATGGTCAATAGTTTGGCCGGTTAGTAATTTAAACCAAAGCAATGCCGAAAACAACTCAGGTATTGCCATCGGTTTTTGATTTACTGTGAATAGTAGGCAGGCTCCAATTATATTTTAGGGCCACCAGCCGGATTATCACGATTACTGCAATGCAAATAATATCTGCCGGCAGGTTGGAAAGGCCCGTGCCCAGTAACAGAAAGTACACCACGCCTCCGAAAATGCAGGCGGTGGCGTAGATCTCTTTTTTGCGAAAGAGCAGCGGAATGGTATTTAACAGAATATCGCGGATTACCCCGCCAAAGCAAGCTGTGATGGTGCCTAGTAAGATGCAAATAGCGGGATGGAGGCCCAAAGCCAGCCCCTTTTGCAATCCAAACACAGTAAAAAAGCCTAGCCCTAACCCATCAAAAACCAATAAGGTCTTTTGAAAATTATTGATGATGTTGGTGAATAGCATCGCTACCACGGCACTGATAAAAATGATTAGCCCGTATTCAGGATGGCGCATCCAACTTACCGGCACATCGCCGATCAGTACGTCGCGCAAGGTGCCTCCGCCCATTGCAGTAACAAAGGCAATAACGAATACGCCGAACAGGTCAAGTTTTTTTTCTATTGCAGCCAGAACGCCGGAAACGGCAAATGCTGCCGTGCCTAATATATCTACCAATTTCAGGTAATCCATGTCTTATATTATTTTAAGGCTTGAACACCTTCTGCTGCAGCTGATCGGAACGCTGGCTGGAAGAACCCATATCAGGTAAAACTACACCGCTTTTCCATAGCGGCAGCGCGGTGACGACTATAGGATGCGTATTTTAGACGCCAGGCATGTGGCTGGCCCTTAGCGGGCTGTAGCTTAAAGTTTTTACACCCCCCCTTGCCATAGGTTCCATATTAATTTACGTAACTTAGTATTCCTTCATTGTATCCCCTTCGGATCCTTCCAGCCTCTATAACTTCTAAATCGGCTGGTATGAAAACAATTCGACCTTACCTTAACAGCATTTGTATTCTCGCGATTGCTCTCTTCCTTTTCAGTTGTCAAAAACAATTACACGAGCCACAGGCGGATGAACTGGTTGCTCCGGCGGCAGGCTCCGATCACGGATGCAAGGCAGAAGTGCTGGGAGTTGTGGTGGACATGCCAGATGGCACGCGCCACTGGAGAACGTTGATGCAAAAATGGTTTGGCACCGATGGCAAGGTTAGCTATCTGAAAGCGAACCTGGGAACAGACTTTAAAATGTACACCAATTTTATGGTGATGATCGAGTGGGGCGAGGTCACTTACCACAATAATAACCAGGTAATGCTCCGGGATGTTTTGAGAGACCAGCTGGTTATGCGAGTGACCGTTGATGGTACAGGCAGGCCGCTCGCATCTTATTTCAGGTACAATGCAGGACCTGGCCAGCCCACATTCATCGACACATCTTATTATTTCTATATGGGCGACCGCCTCGATGAAATCATTAGCCTCAGCAGGATTTCACCCGCTACCTCGACAACGTTCCGCAAGTTCAAGTTCCTGTACGATATGCACGGCAACCTGGTCAGGGCACAAACCGGGGATACTGCCGGATCTTTCAGAATGAATTTTAAATATGATTATAGTAAACCTGTCGGGGATATGATGCCACCGCATTTTGTGAATTTCCCGCATGCCCTGCTGGAATACCTTGACCTCTTTCACTTCCCAATCCATCACCAGATCACGGAAGTAGTACTTGGGCAATATGTTCCCGGCTCCCCACACCCCGATCAAACTGTGCCGATTGAAAGCTGGCAGTATAATAACTATGTGCTGGAAAGCAATGGCCTGGTATATTCTTATATTGACACCAGCGATCCCGCTAAGAAAACATTCTACACCGGTTGGAATTGCAGTCCGCTAGTGACCGGCGCCGGTAATGGACGCATGAAAAATGATATCAATGCCTTGATAGATTTTGAACGCAAGTTTCCACAGCCGGGCAAATGATGGTTGGGAAATAAACCGATGAACGATGCGGAGCAATAAGTTCCGCATCGTTCTTTGTGGTAGCGCCGTATTTTTGCTTGTCAGAAACTGCTAATTATATAGGCGAAGGGTTACTTGGTATGTCGAAATTTACATTTGTATTGTTCAATTATTAAGTATGTTTCAACGATTGTTCGTTTGCATGCTGCTTGTCCATTACGGCAGTGTAGGCCTTGCTGCGGATACGCTTGCCCGCAGGGTTACGTTAGGCGCGAGCTTTAATTTTTCGCCTTCCGAGACCAGGGGTGTGCTGATTACGGGTCTTGCACCGGTTAGTCAATTGAAGGATAATGATTTCCGTGTGAACGACTTGATCGTGAAGGTCAACAACACAGCCTTGACCAGTATGCTGCAATGGGGGCAAATCACCCGAGGGTTTCGTGGTGGTCAGCGCGTGACCTTCGAAGTAAGGAGGAAGGACACGATCGTGAACAAGACGATCGTATTGAAAAGCCTTCCGATGGAAAATCCGTCGGGCGTCGACGTTATTTATTCCCAATTCACCAATTCCAAAGGCATCAGGTTAAGATTGATCGTAACCAAACCGAAAAATGTATCCCAGCCCCATACAACGCTTTATTTACTGTCCTGGCTATCCGCGGCGCCTGTAGAAAGCATGGCGAATGGGCTTGGGGGTCTTTTCGAAGATCTAAGCAAAAAATATGTATTGGTAAGAATTGAAAAGCAGGGGACCGGCGACAGCGAAGGACCAGATATTTCAGTAACTGATTTTCATACCGATGTGAACAATTATGTAGAGGGCTTGTCCGTACTCGAAAAATATCCTTTTATCGACAAAACTAATGTGATCCTGCTCGGTATAAGTACCGGCGCCGCATATGCGCCCATGGTTGCCGCACAGTATAATTTTAAAGGCATCATCTGTACCGGCGGCTTTGTAAAGACCTGGTACGAACACATGATCGATCATGAAAGAAGGAGAGCAATGCTCTCCGGAACAGATCCTTCCATGATCGATGCATTAATTGCCGGCTGGACAAGATTTTACTACCAGTTTCTCGTTGAAAAGAAATCTCCCGCGGACATTGTCAAAAGCGATACGGCGCTGGCAAAATTGTGGCGGGCCAATTATGGCGGCGATCATCACCAATATGGAAGGCATATGCGTTATTTTCAGCAGTTACAGGACCTGGAGCTGCTGAAACACTGGGCAAAAGTGAATGTTCCGGTTTTACTTTTTTATGGTGAATACGATTGGGTAATGTCACCAGAGGACCATTGGATCATTAAGGATCATTTGCTTTCCAGGAAAATCCCGGTTAAGCTGGAAATGGTAGCGCAAATGGACCACAGTCTCAATTTTTTTGATAGTCAAAAAGATGCTTTCGATCAGAGAAATATGAAGAATAAGATCTTTTCTGTATCTGCATTAATAGAAAACTGGGTGAGATCGCTGTGAAGCAGGAGGAAAATAGCTAATGTTAAACAATCTCCATAATGGTGCGACTGGCTGCTTTGTATGTGGTATTGTTAATGCAGGTTAGCGCATTTTCTCAAAACCATCATTTTGTTTCCTATAACGTCGATGCGGGGTTGCCCCAGTCGCAGGCAGTACATATTCTGCAAGACGAGGACCGCCATTTATGGATAACGACCAGTGTCGGCATATCGCGGTTTGACGGACAGACTTTCACCACCTTTTCTTCGGAAAATGGGCTTGTCGACACCTATGTTATAAGAATAGCAATAGACAAGCAGCAGAACTTATGGGGCATCTCCCATACCCGGTTGTACCTTATCAGGAACAACAAGGTCAGGTCGTTCGTTTTGCCGGAAACGGTTCTGGGGCGTCGTGCAAAAATAGCCGCTGATGCCAGTGGTTCGATTTGGTGTTCAATAAATGGTTCGGTTTATGTATTCCGGGAGAATAAGTTTTCCAAAATGGATCCTTCAGCCATCGGAAATGTCGCTGCTATCAGCTTGTTTACAGTTGACGACGACATCTGTCTCCTGACTGCCCGGGATGAAATCTATAAACTGCAATCTGAAAAATGGATCCTGGTGACCAGGTTGGATCAACTCGCTCCAGATGAACAAATACACCAGGTTTACTTTGACAGCCTGAAGAACATTTGGGTTCTTACTTATAATGATTTGAAAATAAAGTATGCTGATAAAGAGAAGATGGAATCCTGGTTTAAACCAGACAGAAATGTTTCTTTCAGGTGTATGAACTTCGACAAACAGGGAAACATTTGGATTGGCACAAATGCCGGAGTTTATAAGATCAAACCAGGCAAAGAGGTGTTTTTTCTCGACCAGCGCAACGGGTTTTGCAGCAACTGGGTTAATCACATTATAACCGATATCGAGGGAAACGTATGGTTAACAACCGATGGAAGGGGCTTATTCAGATACAATGGTGGTCTTTTCACATCCATCGATTACACTTCGGAATACCTGATGCGCGGCACATTCGCGATTACAGCAATGAACGACACTGATGTTGCATTTGGTGGAAACGGACATGAATTTGGCATATTTAACGGGAAACGAGTGGTCCCTTTGTTGCGAAATACCCCGCTTGATACTGTCAGGCACATTTATGTTTCACACAAATCATCAGATGGAGCATTGTGGATAGGAACTTTTGGTATGGGTGTCTGGAAGTACGCACGCAACAAACTTGAAAGAGTTTCCAACGAACCCAAATCCGTTTTAACGATCTATGAGGAAAACAATAAGATATTTATCGGCACTAATTCCGGGTGTTATGTATACGAGAACGGTTCGATTAAAACCATGGAAGCGGTAAAAGAAGGGGTTTCTGCTGTCCTTTCTTTAAACGGCGATACTATTCTGTATGCTACATTTCCGCGCCGGTTGCTTGCAACAAACTATCCCGGCAAATACAATTTCCCCGAAAAGTTGATGAATAGCCAGGTCTTATCGCTGGCAAAGAGGGGGCATCATATATTTATCGGAACACAGGGTAGCGGGTTATTCATATGGGAGAGAAGGCAGAATACATTCAGGCAGGTGACAGAGCAGGATGGCCTGTCATCAAACTTAATTTACAGTGTGGCATTTGACAACCTCGGTCAATTGTGGGCCGGCACTGGCCGTAGCGTAACAAAGATCACTTCTACTGATGGTTTCAATACCATTCATATTACTAACTACGGAAAGGACCAGGGGTTTACCGGATTGGAGTGTAATCAAAATTCAATAGCAGTAATGAAGGACAATCGCGTGTGGTTCGGAACAGTAACCGGAGCAATTTGTTATCATCCAAAGGAAGAATCCTATATAAAATTGCCCCCAAAACTGGTGCTTCAATCTGTTACCTTGTTTTCACAACCGTTACTACCCGGGAACCACAGCGATAGCTCAAGTTGGTCGCCATTTTATGCAATTCCTGTCAATCCCCAGCTAACCTGGGATAAAAATAATATTGGGTTCGAGTTTAAGGCGATGACATACAGGACCAGTAGTGTGCGCTACAGTTATTTTCTGAAGGGACTCGATAAAGGTTATAGTAAGCCCGGACAATTACGTAACGTGGTATATACATCTTTGCCAACTGGCGACTATGTTTTCCATGTGAAAATGATAGATGAATTTGGCGCAGAGATGGGGAACGAGATCAGTTACCCCTTCAGTATCAGGCCGGCATTTTATCAAACCACTGCCTTTAAGGCCCTCATGGTGGCTGTTTTGTTGCTGCTCGTATACGTCATTTATAAGGTCCGTGCGTCGCATAGAAAAAGGCAGCGGATACTGATTGAAAATCTGAGAATGGAAGAGCAAAGCAAGATCAGGAAGAAAACGGCTGAAGATTTTCACGATGAAATGGGAAACAAACTTGCGAGGATCACGGTGCTTAGCGACATACTGAAATCTAAATTGCCTGCTAATGATGATGCGCAGGCGCTTGCCAAAAAGATACAGGACAATGCAGGTTTGTTGTACCAGGGCACAAAAGACATTATTTGGTCGTTAAATCCCAAGAACGATAATTTGTACAGCGTGTTGACCTATGTAAATGATTTTGCCATCGACCTTTTTCATGATACAACAATCCAGTTTCAGCCGATGCACATTAGCGAGCAGCTAAAAAATTGCTACCTGCAAATGGACAATGCCAGGAATATCATTATGATCTGCAAAGAGGCCCTCACTAATATTCTGAAGCATTCCGGAGGTACTATCGCTTCTGTGGAAGTAAGTATCCCGCGCTCTAACTTTGTGCAGCTTGTTATCAGGGACAATGGCAAAGGGTTTGACGCAGAGACCGATCAGAATGGCAATGGCCTTGTAAATATGCGGCAACGGGCAGAGTACCTCAATGCCGATGTTAAAGTAATCAGCCAGAAAGGCGCCGGTACTGAGATCGTGTTACAATTCAGGATCATGGCGGACAGAAAGCCCTGACCCTTTATCAGCATAAATTTGACCGTATGGCAAATGTTATAAAGATCGTCATCATCGAAGACGATCAAACCATAAGAGATGGCTATGCTTATTTGTTAAGCAGTGTGGACGGGTTTGTAATTGCGGCCAGCTACTCTTCGGCAGAATCTGCCATCCATCATCTTACAAAGGATTCAGCTGATGTTTTCCTATTGGATATATCGTTGTCAGGAATGAGTGGATTGGATGCTATTGGAGAGATAAAGAAAACCCTTCCCGGCTCACACATCATTATGCTAACGTCGTATGAAGATCCGGAGGTAGTGTTTAAAGCGCTTTCGCGGGGCGCGGTTGGTTACCTGACAAAGAATTCGCCAACCAGTAAGACGATAGAGGCGATTCGCGAAGTAATGGCCGGGGGAGGCCCCATGAGCCCCAGCGTGGCGCGGTTGGTAATCGGTTCGTTCCAGCGGAATAAGAACTCGCCATTGTCCAAAAGGGAGCAGGAAATTCTTGAACATATTTCAAATGGCAAAAGCGGGACCATGATTGCGCGGGAATTGTTTATTGACTCCGAAACGGTGAAGACGCACATCAAAAATATTTATGCAAAGCTCAATGTAAATTCAAAGGCCGAGGCCATTAAAACGGCAAAGGAAAATAAATTGATTTAAGCAGGTTGGCTGCAGGCTTTGCTGTATACTCCCCCAAATTGGGGGATTTTTGTTTTTTATATCCCCCGTTTTGGGGGATTTTTAATCCAGGCTTTTTTTTTCGCGCAACGAAGTCCATTCATTTGGTGTTCCTTACATAGTATCTGCTCACGGGATATCCTGCTCATCATCAGGCAAATCAAACCTTATTAGTGGCATATGAAAACAGTACTATGCATCAATGAACAGACCAAAACGATACTGGATGAACTAAATGATGTTGATCTGGTGTCGTATGTCGAATTGAAAAACTGGTATGCAAATAATGCTTTTACAACCTTAAGCATACGATATGTCCTGGAAGGGAGCGCATATTTTATGGTAGATGGAGTGGGGCATAGTATTCAAAGCAATCATTTTATCGTTGCGGCAAAGCAGCCTGCTGTGGAATGTACTATTAAAGGCAACGATGTTACCAAAAGCTTGTGGATTAACATATCCGGTGCCTCGTTAAGCGACGCTTATCAGGCGTTCAAGGCCGAGGCCAGGAATGAAATAAACGAGTTTAGCACCGCGCACTTCGACTATCCATATTTCCTCGACAGCGTTTATCACGGAAATCAAAACCTGTTGGGGCAGAAATTATTTTCACTTTCAGAATCATTGAGGCGGTCCGTTCCAAAACATTCGATAGTAGACGACGATTGGTTTTTCGATGTAGTGATGCTGGTGATAAGATACCAATTCAGGCATTTTCAATGGTTAAGCAATCTTCAAGCGCTGAAAGCGAGCACGCGAAAGGAAATTTTGAGGCGGTTACTCTATGGCAAGAGCTTTATCGATGAATGCTTTTTGACCAATCCCGATATAAAGAGCGTTGCAAGATTAAGCAACATGTCGGAGTTTCATTTTTTTCGCTCTTTTAAACAGGCCTTTGGTTGCTCGCCGTATCAATATTTATTGACCAAGAGGCTTGATTACGCTAGGAAATTCTTGCAAAAGAAAGAGGCGCCCGTCTCGGAAATTGCCAATCAGTGTGGGTTTCCTGATATTTTTACATTTAGCAAGGCGTTTAAAAGAAAGTTTGGGCATAGCCCTTCCAAAACGGCCACGATACATGCTTAGCCGAATTTTGGAGTTAATGCCAGAAATTGATTACTAATTATTGATTATTGATTATTGATTATTGATTAGTCTTGTTGCTTAATTATATAGCACACACCCGACGAATTGCAATAGTCAATAATTAATAATTAATAATCATCCCGTTCAGTACTGGACGCATCTCATGCGGTGTTTTTCCTTCGCCTGATCAGCTTTTCTATTTCCACTCCCGTTACTACCACAAAGGAACTGGCAAGGCAAACCAATAGTTCATTTATGGTGAGCGGCTGCGTTTTCAGCAAAGTATTGGCAAAAGGCAGGTAAATAACTGCAAGTTGTAACAGGAAAGTGAAGGCCACGGTAACGAGCAATGGTATGTTAGAGAAAAAATTCTTTCCAAGCAATGGCTGTCTTTCGCTTTTAATGGCCATGATATGTCCCAGTTGCGAAAAGGACAGGCCAGCGAATACCATCGTTTGCCATGCTGAACGGTCGTTGTGGATAGCCCAGCTCTGTACACCCAGCGTAACGCCGGCCATTAAAATTCCCACCCAGGCAATGTGAAAGCCGATGCCTTCTGCAAAAAGGCTTTCATTGGCCTTTCGAGGCGGCCGTTTCATGATATCGGCTTCCGCTTTTTCGCCGGCCAGTGCCAGCCCCGGTAATCCGTCGGTTACCAGGTTTATCCAAAGTATGTGTATTGGCAAAAGCGGAATGGGCAAGCCGATCAATGGCGCAAGCACCATGATCCAGATCTCGGCGCCATTGCAGGTCATAATGTATTTGATGAACTTGCGGATGTTGTCATATATTCTCCGGCCTTCCTTCACCGCTTTCACAATGGTGGCAAAATTGTCGTCGAGCAATATCATGTGGGCTGCTTCCTTGCTTACGTCTGTGCCAGTGATGCCCATGGCTACGCCGATGTTGGCCACTTTCAGCGAAGGCGCATCGTTGACACCATCGCCGGTCATGGAAACGAAATATCCTTTTTGCTGCAGTGCTTGTACAATTTTCAATTTCTGGTCTGGCGACACCCTGGCGTACACCCTTATATTTTCTACTTTTTCCAGGAACTCTTCGTCAGTCATTGCCTTCAGGTCAATGCCCGAAACGGCCAGGTCTTTTTTGGTAAGGATGCCCAGTTGACTGGCAATTGAGGAGGCCGTGGCCAGGTGATCGCCTGTGATCATTACTGTATTGATGCCAGCGGTTTTACATTCGGCAATGGCAAGCTTTGCTTCTTCTCTTGGAGGATCGATCAAACCGGCAAGGCCCGCAAACTGAAGGTCTTTTTCCGCAACCTCTTCGGTGAATGGAGAGGGGATCTGGTCCATTGTTTTATAGGAAAAGGCCATCACCCTGATGCCATCGGCCGCCCATTTGTCGGCTTTTTTTGAAAGCTCATTGGCAGTTGAACGATCAGCAAGGCTATTCGAAATTGATTCGATGGCGCCCTTTGTAACAAGCAGGACCTTATTATCCAGCTGGTGTGCCGTCGTCATCATTTTCCGATCGGAATCAAAAGGTATTTCGCCTATCCGCGGCAGCTGGTTTCGTAAGTTTTCTATTTCGGCTTCCCCATACTTTTCAACAAAATACTCCGCCAGTGCAATCTCCGTAGGATCTCCAACCAGCTCGCCTTCTGCCGATTTCTTCACGTCGTGGTTCAGGGCCAGCGCTATATGCAATGCCGGTTTATTATCGTAAGTGAATTGATCGCTTTCATTCAAGCCTTCTTCCACCACTTTCATCTTATTAAGGGTAAGCGTGCCGGTCTTGTCCGAGCAGATAAAATTCACAGAGCCCAATGTTTCCACCGCCGGCAATTTCCTGATCAGTGCGTTCTTTTTCACCATCCGCCTGGCGCCGAGGGAAAGGCAAACAGTGATCAATGCCGGCAGAGCTTCGGGTATGGCCGCTACCGCAAGCGAAATGGACAATAGTAACATTTTATAAGCCGGCTCGCCTCTCAGGATGCCGGCGGCAAAAAGGATCACGCAGATCAACAGTACAAGGTAGGAGAGCTTACGGCTGAAATCGGCCATGCGTTTTTGCAGGGGTGTTATGGATTCGCCTGTCTGCAGCATGCCGGCGATCCTGCCTATCTCCGTATTCATGCCGGTGGCGATCACAACAGCTTTTGCACGCCCGTTGGTGATGAGCGTGCTCTTGTAACCCATGTTCAACCTGTCGCCTAAAGGAAGCTCTTCGGTATCGATGCGTGCATCGATCTTGTCAACGGGTACTGATTCCCCGGTAAGTGCCGATTCATTCACGCGAAAGCTGTGGGTTTCTACCAGGCGTACATCGGCGGGTATCACATTGCCGGCTTCCATTACTATGAGGTCGCCGGGAACCAGCCCTGTAGCATCGATCGTAATGGTTTTATCATCCCTGATGACCTGCGATTGAAGCGCCGCCATTTTTTTAAGCGCTTCCATCGATTTTTCAGCGCGGTATTCCTGCACAAATCCCACGATGGCATTCAAGAGTACGATCACAAAAATGATGATGGTATCTGAAATATCGCCTACAAAGCCCGACACAACGGCGGCGGCTATCAGCACAAGGATCATAAAATCCTTGAACTGGCCTAGAAAAATAATAAGCGGTGATTTTTTGGCTTTTTCTACCAGTTCATTCGGGCCATGTTCCTGTAATCTTTCGGCTGCCGCGGAGGCTGAAAGTCCTTTTTCAGAGGAATTGGTTTGCTGAAAGACCTGTTGTATGTCGAGGGAATGCCAATTCATTGCGCCAGATTGAAGCGGCGATTATGCGCTCGTCTAAATTATAACAAAACCTGTTCCATGGGGGTAGAACAGGATCCATTAAAATCCCATTGATGCTCCTTCACTTTGATAAAACCTCCATTTCGTTTTGAAGTCTTCTGTTAACGGTTGGTTTGTCAAAATGGCCCGAACCATCTCAACCGGCATGGCATTTAAACGCATCACTGCATCATGGTACTGTTTGTAGGTCATCTTGCCGCTGTCGACCAACTCTTTTTTCAATGCGTAAAACTGCCTTCCTCCGGTCAGATATGCCAGTTGATAAAGTGGCGGATAACGGCCCACGAATGAGCGGCGCACTTCGCCTTCGGCATTGGCCCTTTCGTGGCCCACGCGGTCCACGAGGAAGTCGATGCACTGTTGCGGCGTCCATTTACCCATATGATAATTTAAAGAGAAGATAATTCTTGCGCAACGGTGCATATGCCAGAACAGCATGCCGATGCGGTCTTCGGGACCTTGGGGAAAATTCAGGTCCCACAATAAGAGTTCCCAGTAAAGCGCCCAGCCCTCGGTCCAAAAAGGAGTGCTGAAGTTGCGGTAAGTTCTGTAGCGGCTGTTCATGTAGAATTGCAGGTTGTGGCCGGCAATTAATTCATGATGCACCGTAGCCCTTGAAAAATGAGGATTGTTCCCTCTCATGCTCATCAGCCGGTCATCTTCAGTCATCGTGTTAGTAGGGTACGAAATAGTAATGTCGGCGCCACCGGTAAAGAAAGGGTTCACCAATTGCCGCTCCGGGGTCATCATCATCATTCCCCATGTTTCTTCTGCCAGCGGCGGAATGGTGATCAGGTCCTTTTTCTTTAAGAAATCAATCGACTCGTTATAAAGCCTTAAAATAACCTCTGGCTGTTTTCCGGGTGGAACAAACGTATTTTTTACTTTTTCCAATGCAGCCTTCCAGTCATTGCCAAAGCCCATTTCTTTGGATGCTTTGAGCATCTCTGCATCGCACCAGGCAAATTCTTTATTGGCAAGGTCGATCAACTCTTCGGGCGTATAAGGGATCATTTCATAGGTTAACTGTTGAACCAGGGCATCTCTTCCTACGGGCTGCCCGGCAATGCCGCTTTTATCCTGCGAAGGCAAGGCATTGGCTTTGTTCTTAAAGCCTGTCGCATACGCTGTCAATGCTTCATCCAATGCCTGGTAGGTTTTGGGCACCCACCAACTGAACATGGGATCATAACCATTGTAAAAATCGTGAATGCTGGAAAGGGTTTGCTTTAAGTTGGCGATCACTTCTCCGCCTTTGTAGATCATTTCAGCATCTACATTCTTTTCATCTTTCAGCTTTGCGGTCAATGCTTTCACTACGCTTGTTATGTCGGACCATTCTTTAGCCACCTTTTCGGCGTCGGGCTGTCCGCCCCTGCGCCGGATCTTTTCCAGGTTGTAAATTTTATCTGCAAATGGGAGCCATGTTTTTACGTTGGCATAACTCTTTGCGTCTTCTGCCGACAGTCTTAGTTTTTCGTTGAGGTCCCGCTTGAATAGAATATAATCCACCTTGCATTCCTGGGAGAGCGATTTGAAATTGATGCTCTTCAATTTGCTCAGGTATTCCTTGTTCAGTTGTTCCAGCCTTTCTCTTTTCTCGGGAGAGCCGGTACCGGCATCTCCTCCAAATCCCCTGCCTCCGGAAGTTGCAGGACTATAATATCTTGCCAATGCCCTGGAATCGGCATTATAGTTTTGCATCAGGTTAGGCATTTCCTCGCAGGGGACATAGTCGTTCTCCTTGGATTGCGAAAGGCACGTAAGACTTGCGAGGACCAGGCTTAACGCCGTACAAGATCGAAGCAGTGTTTGGTTTGGCATATCATGAAATTTATAAGTCCGTAGTTTTTGTGTCGCTCATTGCCTTTCATGCCGTATTTCTTTCCCTTCCTTGTGATAGTCTCCCAATTCCCGGCTCTGTAGGGTAACTCCATTTTGCCTGGTGTAGCCTGCCTGCAAACCGATTTTTACATGGGAACATGCGGAGCAGGTAATAAAGCATGGAATGCCGAAAAGAAGGCTTCTGATAGGATTATTGAAGTTATGTAAGCCCGGAAGTATAGTAAAATTATGGGAATTGGTCCACTTGCAAAGTGGGTCAAATGCGGGGCGTAAAAAATAGAAGAGGTTTAAAAATCTGCGGGCTTACTTAATTCTTGCGGTTTGTATAGTACAAAATGAAAATTCAGGGTTTTAATTGATATGCCCGGTTGGACCCCTGCGGTGCAAAGGGAACTTCAATTTTATTGTAACTTAATTACACAATTACCAGTAATTAGTTACAACATTTACAGATTCGCATTATTTAACTCACCATATCCGTGTTTCATAATTTAATAGGTTACCTTGCAATTGGTCGTTAAAGCACGATGTGATCTAACTCACTCTTTATTGCAGTCGTGCACTGATTCTTTCGGATAATACTTTCACCTAAATATTTATTATGAAAAAAGGACTTTTGTTCTTCTCTGTGCTTTTAATTTTCACACTTGGATACGGGCAGGCTTATGAGAGTTCTGTGCAATTTCAGAACAAGGTGCAGCCGGCGGCGGTCATTGAATTACCTTATCCTCCTTCTGTTGTCAACGCAGCTATGACTGATTACCTGTCGAAAAAAGGTAGGTCGAAGAGCAACGATGTTCGCGGCTTCACTATTTTTAGAAATACAGAACCAGTGTCAAGCGACAGCAGCAATGCAGACCTATATCTTAAGACGGAACGGAAAAGCAGGAAAGAGAATGGCGTAACGCTTGTTTCATTGTTAGTTATGCCAAAGGCAGACACAGGCGTAAGCAATCTTCACTATCTTAATATGGACGAGGCCAGGGCATATTTAGATGGCCTTGCCACGGCTATCGATGCATACAACCTTGAATTAAAGATAAAGGAGCAGAACGATGTTGTGATAAAAGCAGAGGCAAAATACAAAAGCCTTGTAGCCGACGGGGACGAGCTGGAGAAGAAGAGAACCGAACTTGATAAGAAAATTGCAGACAACAAAAATAACCTGCAGCATCAGTTAGTAGAAATAGAAAATCAAAAACAAAAATTAACACAGTGGGTAACACAAAGAAAATCGTAACGCGCCCATCACTACGCGAATGGGTACGGGACAACGTTTGCACGTTGGAGGGATTAGAACAACATTTGCGCATTAGCCTGCAGAGTTGGAGAGCCATGATACCTGCACAAGTTTTGCCAAGACCCGGGCATGTGCTAACGCCCTTGGTTGATAGAAGCGCTGTTCAACACAAAAAATTGCCAGGAACGAACATATTCTAGACGATATTATGCCGACCCAAAGCGTGGTAGATGGCAATATCACGGGCCGTGTGCCACATTCATTTGTTCGAATTCCCGAAATATTGCAGCTAAAAAGAAGGCACCCATATCGGGTGCCTTCTGGTATTAAAAATCCTTACAACTTCACAAACTTAACAACCTGTTGCTGGTTGCCGGTTTGCAACTGTAATATATAAACGCCTTTTGGCCAGCTTGCAATATCCAGCTTATGGATGCCAGGACTTACAGACGACTTCGTCATGCGAATACCCTGGCTATTAAAAATTTGCAGCGTGACTTTCTCGTTCGGGCTCCCGGGTACATTAATGGTCACTTGCTTATAGGCCGGGTTGGGCGAAACCAACGCTGTTAGCTTCGTGGGTACATCCGTTTTTCCTTCCGGTGCATTTTTCTTTCTCCAGGTTTGATCATTATAACCGCAGATGGAATATTGGAAGACTGCGATAGACTGCGCCCCCAGTCCGCACTCTGTTAAAACCGCTACATAAACGCCGTTGAAATCCTCATTGTTTGGAATCCGGAATCCGGCTTGTGGCAGACCGCCCGCATCAACTGGAACTACAGGTCCATTACTGCCGCCTTCCACGTAGCCCCACATCCATGTTCCGTATGCATAAGGACTATGATTTACGCCATATAGGATTTGTCCACCCTTTTGGAGACAGTTTGGATCGGGGCCAATAGGATAAGGATAAGCCATAAAAGGATTGCCGACCACAATGGGGATACTTGCCGTGGTGGTGCTGGCTCCGCAGTTGTTTGTTACGGTAGCCGTTAAAGTTACCTGGCCGTCCATAAGTTTGTTAACTGTGGTGGTGGGGCAATTGGTGCAACTGAGTGAAGCCATATGCGATGGTTGTACGTCCCAGGTGATGGTGCCGGCACAGGGCGCACTAACAGAATAGGTTGATGAGGTGCAGAATTTATTCGGTCCTGAGATGGCGGGCGTAATATCTACCCGCGAGCACCGGATCTGCCATTCACCGGCCCTGTTGTCTGACCAGGTAAGGTAAGTTTTGTTATCATGCGCCACCAACCCGATTGAATTGATGCCGTAATTTTCACTTGAATACAACGATTGGGTCTTAAAAGATACATCCGAAACGGTTTGGTACACGAAACTGCTGCCTCCGTTTGAAGACACAGCAAGTTTGGTGACTGTGGCATAGTTTGATCCGATGATGCTGCTATATGCGACCAATACATTACCGGTAACCTGGTCTACACAAACCTCAGGTCTCCATGATTGCAGAGCAGCGGCATCGCTTACTGTCTGTAAGTTTGACCAGTTAACTCCCTGGTCGTCGGAATACGCCATTTTTATTACCGCCCTGGTGTTTTCTTTTACGGGAACCACCAGGTAAACCCTTCCGTGGTGCGAAAGCCCGCTTTTATCAACGGCCAGGGCCACTTTGTCGTAGGTTGGAATGGAATTCATGCCGGTGCTGAATGGGTCGAGTTGGTCGTAGTTGCCCACGAGAGTAGTATTGAAAGTTTGCCCTCCGTTGAAACTGCGGTAAACAATAACAGCACGTCCGAATTGGATAGGGTAGCCGTACGCCATATAGAGCGCGCCTCCCGGACCGGTTTCAATATCATAATAGCCGTCGTAGGCGATATCGATGTCATTGCCTTGCGTGAAGGTTTGCCCGCCGTCAGTGGATTTTCTGAAGAAAACGCGGTCGGAATTGCTTGCCGGGCTGTAAGATCTTCCATAGATCATATAAAACGTATTCAGGAAGGGGCTGCCGGGATTATCATCAACAGCAATGCTTCCGACAGTTATTGATCCGTCGGCATTGAATGCCTGCCACGGGCCCGCGAAGGAGGCGCCGTTGTTGGTTGATTTGGAGATATAATATCTTTCGGTGCTTTTGCCAATATTGGCCATATACATGTCACCGTTCAATGCAATGGCAGCACTGGGTCCCCATGAAAAGCCGGTACTATTAGGATCGATATTGTCCGTACCGCTCCAGGTCTGTCCTCCATTTGCGGTAACATAACGTCCTACGTATTTGGCACCATTGTACCGGGTATCTGCAACCACCAGCATTGAATTGGGATTCTGCCGGCTGATCGCCATATGCACGGATCCCTGCCGGTTTCCGGACGGATAAATTGTAACGTCTGGTTTGTCGACCAACGCAATATTCTGCGAATACGAAACAGCGGCTGACAATAAAAGCGCGATCGTCAGCCCCACGCCGCTCATTTTAAAGCGTCTTCTTTTCTGTTTCATGTGAAGCCATTTATGGCGCATAATGATTACCGGTAGTAGGTAGTTGAAATTTGTCATGTTCGTTCGATTTAGTTTAGGAGAAAAAAAGGGAATAAACCAAAGCCGGGCAGTGAAGCCCGGGTCTATGGAAGGGTTGGTTTGAAAGTGTGGGTAATAATGTAGTGGTCACAGGGGTATTCCTTTTGAAGCCGGAAGAAACATCCTTCGCTACAGGAAATAAATAGGGCATGAGACGGTACGACTGTACCGGCTGAAGGGAAATTTTCATAACCGACAGGGTTTATGGTCAATGATGCGAGGTCTTCAGAGGATAGTATAAAGCTGATTAAAGATAATCATCCACGTACCCTGGGAAACAGGAATTTAATATCTGGTATGAAACGTGTAGTAAATGGTCTTTAATTCACAGTAAGTATTTTTGTTTATTCTTTATTATGGGTATGATTCGATAAGATCTTTCAGCTTAAGTAATTCATTATGCATTCGCTTTTTCATTGCGCCTTTAATAAATGGAATAAATAACTTCATGAAAAACCCCTTCGGTTGAAACTGGACTGTCTGAATTAGTTCTGTCCGGTCTCCCAGGGAGATCAGCCGTATATCATTTTCGCTTGAAAAGCTTGCACTTTCCATCCTAAAGCTGTATTGCTGGTTTGGATTACTAAGCAAAACAGTTTCTATCACTTCTATTTCCTTTCCTCCCTCCATGAATTTTAGCTGGCTGGTGCTTCCCGCCTCGCCAATAGTTCCGGTCAGGGGCTTAACAGAAACAAAGCCTGTAAGCCAATGCTTAAGATCGTCCGGGTTCATCAGATGGCCCCGAACCTTTTGAGAAGAGGCGTTAATGGTAATTGTAACCCTGGTAATATTTGCCATGATTTATAAAGTTTCAGGCAAATATGCGGTCCGTAAAGGCCTTTGTCGCCTCATCTTGCAAGTTGATACCTGATTATATGAAGAAATAGGTCTCAATTTCACAGTCTTTAGGAAATGAAACCCACAAAGCTGTGAGGTTAGGCCATGAGGCCAGCGTATGCTTAATCGCCAGAAAATTTTTCTTTGAAATCGGAAGGTGTCAGATCGGTGAATTTTTTAAATACCCGGTTGAAAGTTGCCTTACTGTTAAATCCAACTTCATAGGCAATGGCCAGCATTTTATAGTTGCGGCTATCTTCCATTAATAGTTTTTTAGCTTCTTCTACCCGGTATTTATTGACAAAATCGTAAAAGCTGACTGAAAACTCGTCATTTATAAGTTGAGAAAGTTGGTAAGATTGCACCGACAGCAATTCTGCCAATTCGGAAATTTTCAGGTCACTTTTCAAATGTGGCTTGTTACGCTCCATGTAAAGCAGGAGTTTTTCTTTAAGCTGAGCATGTTTAACGCCGTTTCGCGGCTTGTCTTTTGGTCCAACTTCTATTTGTAACTGTTGCAATGGCGGATCCGGCAAGGCCCGGAAAATTTCAGGATTTTGGATACCTGCATACCCGATTGCATGGATGGAGCAAGATGTAATTAAAAGCATTACATAATCAACCTGGACCTGGTAGGAATTGATAACTACTAAGGTTACCACTAAAACGAGATATAGCAACAAATACACAGCGAAAAACCTGTTGAAGGAGTTAAGCCAATCTAATTTTTTGACGACAATAACGTCGGAAGAAACATGTTTAAGCTCTTCCTCCCTTTTTCTAATCAGCTTGTAAGCTGCAAAGATGTAAGCGACCGTTTGCAATACATGCAATGACATAAACACTAACTGTCCTGCAGGAATTTGTATGCTGTTTCCATCAGAAAGGCCTTTCATGAAATTTACCTTTTCGGCGGCCGGCATGGCATAGAAAGGAAACATGGCCAGCAGGACTACTACAGAGGGAAAGAAATGCAGGATGGCTTTATAATCCAGGCGGTAATTTTTATCCAGCAAGTGGCGGCAGTAGAAAAAATAAAGTGGCCCCATGCAAAAGAGCAGGGGATAGGTAATGGCAATCAGTGCCGGGTAGCGAAGTGTAATGCCCGAAATACCTGCGGCATACTCCAATAGATGTAATGAAACTATTACAAGCAAAAAAGCGAGCCATTTATTTGCTTGCTTGTTTTCTCTCTTTAAAAAAAGAAAAATTGAAAGGAGGAGGCCTTGTGCAGCTCCTACTAAAATTAAGATTGACCAAATGTTGAAGGTTAGGCCGGGCATATATGAATATACGGTTTGTTTAAGTTTTCCCCAGGTCTGTTTTCCTATGATGCTTCCGGATCTGGCGCAAGTATGCAGCGCTGTTGTGTGTGAAGGGGTCTTGTGCCCTGACATAGCCGCTCTCTTGACTTTGGGCACAAGTCCCATCTGGCGCAAGTATGCAGCGCTGGTGTGTGAAAGGGTACTTGTGCCCTGACATAGCCACTCTCTTGACTTTGGGCACAAGTACACCTCGCACATGGTCACGCGGCATACTTGCGGCAGGTCGGCCGGTCATATATGAATATACGGTTTGTTAAAAATGAAGAAAAATCAGTTTGGCGGCACCTTACTCCTTTAAAGTCTGAGTTGCCATTTCATGCGCATTTGCCAATTCTTTTCCATCTGCTTTCTGCGGTGCTTGTTCTTCTTTGATATCTTTTTTGAATGCAAGATGGGTCAGCGTAGCAAAATGATCAGATCCGTTCTTAGGCAGGCGCCGCATGCTGATGAGGAAAAATTCCTTTGAGCAAAAAATATAGTCCAACGGAAAACGAATAAGCCAGTGATGAGCGGAGAAAGTGCTGTAAAAACCGCGCCCGCGGCGGGGATCCAGTAATTCGCTGGTTTTGCGAAAGATCTCGGTGGTATGGCTCCAGGCTACATCGTTGAGATCACCAACACGATGCAGGGCAGGGAACAATCCTTTACTTTCAGCGCCACTTTCATCAATTCTTTGTCCTTTGCGGTAGAATATAAATTTTCACCCGGCACAGGTGGTTCCGGGTGCAGGCACCAGAGTTGCATTTTCTCGCCTGAAGGCAGCACAACAACAGCATCAACGGATGGTATGTCGTTTTTTACGAGGAATGTTAGCCGCGCCTTTTCAACCTTAAAGCGACTGTAAAACAACAAGCCATAAGTATTGTCCCGGGGCTCCACCAATCGGTAAGGATATTCGTTCTCAAGCTCGCTGATGGCCTTGGCCCAGGCATCGTTGATCTCTACTAAAAACAAGACATCAGGATCGCATTCTCTGATCTGTTGAATAAGCCGGTGGTATTCTGTGTTATCCTGTAATACGTTCGCCGCAAAAACCTTCAATTCATTTGCGGGATCGCCGGGACGGGCTCTTTGCATTTCTTTCTTCGCAAAAAAAGTGTAAGGCCAGATCTTATACAGCAGGTAAATAACTGAAATAAAGAGTGCGCATACTATGCCCCTGTAGAACCAACTTGCGAACGGCCACAATAAACACCAGCCCCCAGTAACAACCGCTATCAACATCAGTTTTTGCAGGCGGGGATATTCGAGTATTTTATAGACCCAAAAATCGCTTTTGATCAGTGATAGAAATACGGACAGGATCAATAGGATGCTGATGGCTGCTAAGTATATGTGCATGCTGTTGCAGGTATGGGTGTACGAATTGTATTGCAATATGGATTGTGAAAGATAATCGAAATAAAAAAACCCCGCAAAAAAACGGGAAAAGTGCCCAGAACAGGAATCCTTTTCTGATGGCTAACAATTATTTATTAAAGAAGTGTGTCAAAATTGTGTCGTGAAAGTAAAAGAGCTTAAGCGTGTACCGGTTTTACTTACTTTTTGCTGTTTCTACCTGTCAAGACAAATATAAAAACTCCCATCAAATTCCCTAAGAATTATTTGAACTTATGTTGTGGTGTCCCATAATTAAGGTACATGTGTGTTAAGATAAGGATATAATTGGACTCAAATGTATTTAGTAAACTTAAACACTGACTCTTTCAATTAGCTCTGCTTGGAATAGTTAATAGTTAATGGAAAAAAACAGAAACTCATCCCAATCTTATCTGTTCTGGCTAGTGAGGGCTTGAAATAGCTTTAAGCTTTTTTGGCAAATTCTTACGCGACTGTATCACGCAACCTCGATTAAAATAAAAATCTGGCGACCCATTGTAGGCCCTTTATCAATAATTTTTGATTCAAAATTGACTTTTAATTTTGAGTTCCTTCCTTTCTGAAACAAAAACTGTTTGTGTTTTATCGGAGTACCGGTAACAATGGTATTTCTTATCTCATCTCTAATTTCATTGCGAGACCAAAATGTACTTTTCAAGCTTGAGAGGGGGCTACCTGCCGGTGGTATACTTTTAATCTCAAAAAGCTGTTGAAAAGCAGCATTCATCTTAACAACCTTCATACTGCCATCTATTACAATCATTGCCACTTCTGTTGAAGTTTCAAAAATGCGTTCCAATAATTCCTCTGTTTCGGTGAGAAATAACTTTAAATACTTTCTTGCAGCTAAATTCACAATATCCTTTACGATATATTTCTCCCCCGTAGATGTTTTGACAAGAATTGATTCACCAGTTGACAAGATAGGATGTCCTGATTTGTTAATTACGTAGTTGTCATCATCGGCCTGCCCTTTCTGAATAACCTCGTCTAATTCAATCTGTGGCTTATTCGCAATTTGGTCGGCTTCAGTAAAAAGAATTCTAAAGTTCTTATTCTTGAGATCAATTAACCTGTAACCATAATTTTGAGTGAACGCTGAGTTTATATGTTGAATGGTCCCGGTGAGATCCATAATGAGAATTGCATTCACTTGTGCGCGCTTGAAATAATGATCAAAAAAAGAGCCGGTATCCATTGAAACTTGGTATTAGTGATGAATTTAAGGGAACTCAAAGCCTTTGCACATTCTATAAATCGCGACAAGCTAAACTTAGCGCTTCAGCATCTCCTTCTTGAAACTTCAATAATCTTGCGCGATGCTGAAGTAGTTTTTCATACCCTTTTACTCATATTTTTTACTATTCGGCGGATGTCCGGTGTATCCTTTTCGGCACGAGGTAAAAACCATTAGGTTTATCCGTCCGGTGGAAAACATACACCTTAAACTCTATAGGATACATACACCTTATAAATGGTGCGAATTAACGACATCATCGAACACAACGAACTGAGGCCCTTTATGTTTGTCATTTATAAAAATCACTCCAACTTGTCATAGCAGGCTGAGGAGTAAATATAAAGGGACACGACTTTAAAACCCACTGGTAAGGCTGAAATGAAAAAATTCGAGTTAGGGAGACTTCCACAAGATACGATAAACAACGTAGCTAACAGCCGCTTGCAGCAGTAATAACCTCCATCTTAACCTTTTCGGTATCAGACTGAAAGAAACCGGGTATGATTCCAAGGTAGGAATCAATCATATGGTGCTGTACTCTGAATACCAAGTCGGCCTTTGTAAGTCCCCCATTCTTCCTACAGCCCGAAGGGCGATTAACCCGTTTCTTTAGAATTACTAAAAACCCCCTTCACTTGTATTTTGCCGGTGGTGTATCACCCAGGCTGCCGTGAGGATGATGGTTATTATAATCCTTCATCCAACAGATCGTTTCTTCCCTTGCCTGGTGGATAGTGCTTAGGATATATGCGTCCAGGACACCCTTCCCGGTAACTTCTATTAAATCGTTCAATATCCAGTCTGAGAAGGTTTTCCTTTCTGTATGGGTATATGCTCAATATCGATGCTTTTAAAGAACTCCTTGGTTTTAAGGGCTATGAACTCTGTGCTCCACGTATCATTCATTGTGCCAGGAACTATTAATGGTGTTCTTTCAGGATTTGGTATTCTTCTTTTCTTTTTGCGCCGTTTGCTCAAGCCCATCTTGCGGTAAATCCGTTCCACCCGCTTATGCTTCCATGGCAAGCCTTCACTGCGCAACCGCTTGTAATACTCCGGCCAGCCCCGGTTGCAAAGCAGCTTATTTCCACAGAGCTGCCAAGCTTTGCTTCCATTTCGCTGTCATCCCTGGTGGACTGGTAGTAAAACATGGAACGGTCCAGATCAACAATCAGACATGCCCTGACAATGCTTACCTTGTCCTCCCGCACAAGTTCTTCAGCAATGTCACGCTTCTGGCAGTGCCTTAGAGCTTTTTTTCAATGACCTTTTTAAGCAACGAATGGTCCAGGCTGAGATCAGCGTACATCCGCTTCAGCGTTCTCGCGCTGCATCTCTTTGAATTGCCGCAGCAGCTCCGCATCCATGCCGGAATACCTTTTTTTCCAATTGTAAAACGTGGCCCGGTTAATCTTCATCTCCCGGCAAATCTGGTTGACGTCTTTGCCGGCTTCGTACGCCTTAATGGCACCGGTGATTTGCGTATCTGTGAATTTTGATTTCTTCATAATCTACAGTATTTGAATGTAAACAATGTTGTCTGCTTCTTTACTGTAGGATTTTTAGCGGGACTAACATATCATGTTATCTTTTCCTATTTCGGGTTGACAAGTGAACTATCAAAGCAATAGCCAGAATAAATAGAAAGATTAAGGCAGTATTATTAAAGTTCGAGACGAATGTACCACTAATTGAAAATAAGATCGCCTCAGGAAGTGAACCAAGTATTGCTGCAGCGAGTGACTTACCGAATGGTAGTGCCGATGCTCCAGACACTATGGCCATTGTTTCAGAAAGCACAGGTATAGGTCTCGTAAGAATAATTGCCACTAAGCCCTTTTTTTCCAAATGAATTTTTGCCGCATCCATTTCTTTTTGCGGTATGATGTTCCTGGCAAAGGGCAAAGATTTGCGTCCTAAAAAATATCCAAGTGAAAAACAGCCTATCTTTCCGGCAATAGAAAGCAAACTGCCAACAAGGATACCAAAGAGCGCGCCGTGCGCCACCATTACAATACTTGATGGAATGGGTAATAAAATATCGAGTATTAATAATAATACGCCAATGGTAGCTCCTGCAGCTCCTCCTCGTTTCATTTCAAGCGTTGGGTCCTGCAAAATGGGAATTGAAAATAACTGGAATAAAAAATAAGTTAGCAGCAACGCAACCGCAATCATCGCAACTGCAAACCAATATCGCTTAAATACCATTTGATTTTGTTATTTGCCATAATGCACCGGTTTTCGGCAGTGTTCGCACACCGTGATCTAATATATATAGGGCAGTGCCATCGGGGGAAAATTTCAAATAGACAGGCCGTTCGGGTCCGTCGCTCATTCCTGGTATTTTGCTGGTTTTTACATAGAAATCCTCTTCCACCATTGTGCGCATATTCAATCTTACTATTTTATGCCCCGGGAAAATGAATTTGCCGCCGGTAGTGAATGGAGCTTCTGATCCATACTCAGCAACAAATGCCTCGTTTACAAAGCCGAACGAATTGTTTGAAGAAAAGTCTATTGAAACGGCAGCCCCGTGTTCTTCAAAAGCATGAAGCGGCTTTTCCGGCACGGGATGATTTTGAAGAACGGGTTCATGCGAAACGTCTTCTGATTGCATAAATTCTTTCAGCGGCCTTCCTGCTGAGAAATCAGGCCAGCCATACCATCCACCCTGTTTTACTTCATACAAACAATCAGGAGCTTCTGCCGGGCGTGAACCACGGGCATCCTCACCATGCACAATCACAAATATCCGACCTTCCGCATCCGTTGTTAATGCATAAGGATTGCGTAAGCCCCAGGCATACACTTCCAAATCTGTTCCATCAAGATTACACCTGTAAATAACTCCATTGGATTTTAGCTGGCCTTTAATCACCTGCCCCTTTTTAGCTGGTGTACCAATGGGCAGGAAAGGCCCTGTCTGAATTTTTTTTAGAGGATTGAAAGGATTCCTGGATTCAAAGTTCGTTCCGCTAAGAACCACATCAAATGGAGGGATGTCATGGGCTTTTTTATGGTTTGCCAGCCAACCAAAGATTAAAAGGTTGTCTGAACCGACAATTCCTGTATTTGTCATTGTTCCTTGTCCGAAATAGATCTTATTGTCTTTGACTACAATATGGTTGGTGTGGTGATCACCAAACGAAGGGAGATCAGTTACTAAATCGTTTTTCTTACCATTTAAACCGACCCAACTTAAGACGCCTCTATGAGTAACAAGAAATCCATCGTCGTGATAGTGGAGGCCAATCAGGGGACCGTTATAATTACTTCCAATTAATTTCAATTTTTTTCCTTCTAATCTTGAAATCCGCGCCTTGGTGTATATAAAGGGGTAAGTGAAACCCGCTTCGGCAATGTATATTTCTCCGTTTGGTCCAAATTCCAAATTTGAAGGATAAGTAAGACCTCCAATTAATTTTTTCAGTTCATAGCCTTCTTCCAGGTCAAATCCATCATCATTGTGTTTTTGAAGTGCCATTGTACTCAGGATGAATTAAAATGTATGCGCTGGGTGCAATCGAATATAAGAAACAATACGGAGACTAAATATGTTTTTGCAACAAGTATCATTAAAAAAGAACATGAAAATTCATGCTGTCGATTCCCTGATATCGTCGTAGACGCGCATTGCGATGAGAAATTTTTTACATTAAATTATCAGAGGTGTTTTGTTCATCTTGAGGAACGGTCCGCTTGTGTAACCGGGCGCAGCCGTATATAACCAATATTAGCCGACACACATTCAAATGAAAAAGCTTTGAAAGACACGCTTTCAAGGCTTCTAACCGCCCCACATTGGAGAATTATCGAACCAGTACAAGGAGGAATTAAACATATTATATAAATTAAAGCCTTTGTTATCTATAAAATAAGAAAAGAATACTTAATTGAACTCCTTTACACAAAATGGTGGATTGGTGACTGCCCTTTTAGACCTTCATTCGGCTTTTTGATTGTCGAGCTATAAACTATGACAAGACTTTTAAGAAACCGTTCATTTGATTTTCTTAACTTCGCTGAATGAACACACATGAACTGTCTAAAACGAAGAACTTCAATGCGGAGCTAAAACTGAAAGGTTTTGCAGTTTATGAAATAAATAGTCAAGGTCATACAGGTTATACCTACAGCCGGAAAGACTTTTATAAAGTCAACCTTACTACCGGAAAGTTCATCTTTCACTACGCAGATAAAAGTATTGAAACAGACGAGACATTTTTGTTCTGTGCCAATCCTCACATTCCTTACTCATGCGAACCACTTACATCAAATTTTACAGGCTACACTTGTCTTTTTTCCGAAGAGTTTTTGAAGGTAGGCGACAGGTCCGAGAGCTTTCAGCAATCTCCTTTATTTAAGATTGGCGGTACTCCCATTCTTAAATTAGATAACGAGCAAAAGGAGTTCATTATTTCTTTATTTAAGAGAATGCTTGCAGAGCAAAGCACAGACTATGCCTTTAAGGGAGAGTTGATACGTAACTACCTAAATTTAATTATTCACGAAGCTGTCAAAATGCAGCCTTCGGTAGCACAACCCAATGGGAAAGGTGCAGCAGAGAGAATAACCACAGTGTTTCTCGAACTACTGGAGCGGCAGTTTCCAATAGAAAGTACAGAGCGACCGCTGGAATTAAGAACAGCACAGGACTTTGCTAAGAATTTGCATGTTCACGTAAACTATTTAAATAGTGCTGTAAAAGAAGTTACCGGTAAACCCACTACAGCCCACATAGCCGATAGAATTATCAGTGAAGCAAAAGCATTATTGCAACACACGGATTGGAGTATAGCAGAGATTGCTTATGCTCTTGGTTTTGAATATCCCACCTACTTCAATAACTTCTTTAAAAAGAAGACAGGTGAAATACCAAAAGCTGCAAGATTCGCTCACCTTTGATTTTTATACTTTTTCCTTTGTTTTTCATTATTTATTGGTTACCGAGAATGTGAGCTTTGCATCACAAATCAGATAAAACAATAAATATGAAATCAAAAATATTCTTAGTAGCAGTTATAGCTACGTTAACAGCTGGTTTAAAATTATCGGCACAAACATCTTCCACGTCAGTTAGCATTAAAAACTTTACTGCTGTTACTTTTAAAAATGGCAGCCTGAAGATGGCAGGGCATCTTTATTTACCTGCTTCTTTCGACAAAAGCAAAAAGTACCCTGCTATCATTACAGTACATCCTGCTGGTGGTGTTAAGGAACAGAGTTCAGGGCTTTATGCTCAAAAATTGGCAGAGCAGGGATATGTAGCCTTAGCCTTTGATGCTTCACACCAGGGAGAAAGTGAAGGTTTGCCAAGGTTATTAGAAGACCCAACACAACGTGTTGAAGACATCAGAAGTGCAGTTGATTATTTGACCACACTTTCTTATGTAAATGCGGACAGGATTGGTTTGCTCGGTATCTGTGCAGGTGGTGGTTATTCTCTTAGTGCTTCTCAAACAGACCATCGCATTAAAGCAGTAGCCGTTGCCAGTGCCGTAGATATGGGTCTTACAGTTCGTAAAGGATGGTATGGAAACCTTTCCGTTTCAGAACAAATAAAGTTTTTGGAAACTGTTGCAAAGCAACGTACAGCCGAAGCGAATGGTGCAAAGCCTGTTTATGACAACTATGTACCAGAGAAGGTTGATGAAAACACCATTCCCGACATGAGAGAAGCTCATGATTATTATCGTACTCCAAGGGCACAGCATCCTAACTCTACTAATCGCTTCCTATTTACCAGTTACGATAAAATAATGGCGTTCGATGCTTTCAGCCAGTTAGGTACATTACTAATACAACCGGCTCTATTCATAGTCGGTACAAAAGCCGGTTCAAGATGGCAAGGTGAGTTAGCATATAAATTGACCAATTCGCCGAAAGACCTTTTTTATATTGACGGTGCAACCCACATGGATTTGTATGATGGAAAGCAATATGTGCCGCAGGTAGTAACAAAACTGTCAGCGTTTTTCGGAAAGAACCTTTAAGCATATAACTAATAAAAAACTAAATAAGAATACAAATGGAAAATCAAAATAAAGTTTGGTTGATAACAGGTGCGGGTCGTGGCTTGGGAGTAGACCTTACCAAATCGGCACTTGCAGCGGGTTTCAAAGTTGTAGCTACAGGTCGTAATACAGATAAAGTAGCAAAAGCGATTGGTGTATCATCTGATAATCTATTTATCGTAAAACTTGATGTAACCAACCCTGAAGAAATTCAGGCAGCTATAAATTCTGCAGTTGGCAAATTCGGAACGATTGACGTACTGGTCAATAATGCCGGAAATTTCTTTGCAGGCTTTTTTGAAGAGTTAAGCCCACGTCAAATTGAACAGCAAATCGCTACGAACTTGTACGGTCCCATGAACGTTACCAGGACTGTTCTTCCTATCATGCGAAAAAACCGTTCAGGGCACATTATCTCCATTTCATCAATTGCAGGTTTGGTAGGCACGGAGTATACTTCAGCTTACAATGCTTCTAAGTTTGCTTTGGAAGGTTGGATGGAGAGTTTAGCCTTGGAAGTTGCACCCTTTGGTATCAAAACAACCGTTGTAGAACCAGGCTATTTCAGAACAGAATTATTAGAACCTGCTTCAACTACATGGTCAGAAAATGCAATAGAAGATTATGCAGAACGTAGTGCTGCATATCGTTCAGCGTTTGAAGGAGTAAATGGAAAACAGCCTGGTGACCCGGCAAAATTAGCAGATGCATTAATCAAGATTGCAAGCCAAAATGAACCACCTAAAAGATGGTTAGCCGGAGCAGATGCAATCAGTGACGCAGAAAAAATGATTAGCGAATTACAGCAACAAATCAATGCTTACCGTGACCTGTCTACATCACTTGCTTATGAAGACACATAAACAACAGTGCAATAGAAAATACAATCATGCATCAGTTAATAATTGAAAGCTACTTCGGTAGCTTTTTGTTTTTTAACAGGATATTTGTAAATGATAAAAAGCCTTCATAAAGAAGACTTTTCTTACATAATGCTACCAAAACTGGAAAAGTGCTCCGGCCTGGCGCAAGTATGCAGGGCTGTTTTGTGCGGAGGGCACTTGTGCCTGGCATAGTAAGTTTCCTGGATTTTGTGCACAAGTACGCTATCGCACAGGGCCAAACCGCATACTTGCGCCAGGTTGAGAGAAGACTATTGTCTAGTGTTTTTCCAGTACTTTTACTTGTATATCTCTCATGATTTCTTTCAGCGATTTTCCTTCATAGTGATCAAAAACATCTAAGAGTTGAGTTAAGGATTCTGCTTGCCAGGCATTTTTGGAAAGATCAGTATTTGCTATGTGACCTTCTAATTTGTTTTTTGTAACATCCTTCCCGACAAACCTATATACTGCTTCTTCATATTCATTCAGCTCCTTTATTGGATTCGGCCAGTCATTAATTGCCGCAAGGAGGGAGGTTATTGCTTCACGAATGTAAGGTGGGAATTCTTTTGAATCCTTCGCTTTTTCGAGATGGCTTATTGTTAAATTCATTCTTGCAAGTTTTAAATTCCATGCCCGGTGCCAGAGGCTCAACCCTTATCTCGTGTACTGGGATTTAAGCAAATAAAAAACCCAGCTTTCGCGGATACCGTGCCCGAGACTGGATTCGTTGATCTCCGGCTTCAGTTATTTATCTGGCAAAGTGTCAAAATTGGGATCGGAAAAAGTGAAAGAGCTGATGTGTGCCCGTTTCGCCTATTTTTTGCTGTTTCTACCTGTCTGAACAAAGATCGAACTTTAAATGATAATTGAAAAGTGGTTAAGCATAGATGGATTCAGGGAATCGCTGGTTAAATGGCAGGAATATTGTCTGCATCCTTCTTATTCTTTAATATTCCCGTTAAATCATTTATTAGGCTTCCGACAATTCCAATGCTGGCATAAACCTGATTTCAATTTCCTTTACTTTCGTAGATGAGCCCGTGTTGAATGCGACCGCATGAAAATATATTTCTCTCCGTAGCACGCTAGAAATTATTTTAGCAAAGCAATACCTTAACACCGTTGACCATATAATAAGGTTACATTACATCGTGCCGGTTATTCTACTGGCGATAAATCAAAACAATGTGAAATATTACGCAAGTTGTCAACGCTGAAAAGACCATGACAACTCTAAAGAAAGGAATTGTGGCTTCAGGATTGGATCAGGTTTTAAGCGGCGCAGGACCGTTCACGGTCTTTGCACCTTCCGACATGGCCTTTGGCAAATTGGAAAGTGGAGTAATTGAAAGCATGCTAAAGCCGGAAAACAAGATAAAACTAACGTCCCTGTTAAACCATCACGTGGTGGCAGGCAAAATCAATTTTAAAGACCTTAAGGATGGCGACAAACTGAAAAGCTTGGCTGGTAAAGAACTTTTAGTGAAAGTGAAGGATGCCAAGGTGAGCATTGATGGCGCAATCGTTCAAAACCGTGATGTGGCTTCGTCTAATGGAGTTATACATTCACTGGATACGGTATTAAGCAATTAATCATTTTCCGACTTCTCAACCAACTACAAACCATCGTAGTTGGTTTTTTTATTTAGAGACATACGAGTAAATGCGGAAAGAAACCGCGCTTACTTTTTTCCAGCTTTCTCAGGTCAACAAAAGAAAAGGCAGCTTTTTAAAGGCTAGTTCAATACTCGATCGGCTAATACTACAAGGCTTTGTCAGTGCCCGAGACTGGATTCGGTGATCTTTATTTGATTATCAGCGTGTCAAATCGTGTCGGGAAAAGTGAAAGAGCTCTTGCGTGTGCCGGTATTGCTCCCATTTTTGCCATTCTTATTTGTCCGGGCAATATATCTATTAAATTTGAATTAGATAATCCTTGACGTGTGTAGTCGTTGAAATACCTGATAGCGAAGTTTACCTATAATACTATATAGCAAAAAATGATTTCTGCCAACTTTATTCAACCTGTGCATCCCCGCAAAAGCGGGGGTTAATACGGGAATAGGCGTGTATTATTTGACGGGGTCAACCCTCTCGGAGGAGCGTTATATTGTGGAATGGATGCATTTTACCCCCGGGTATGGCATGGGTTCGGTGAGAATTATATTTCTTTGCAAAAGGTAACGAAAAAATACCAGGCCAGCGGTTTGTTACTGCACGATTCGGGCCTTGGGGATTTTAAAACAACATGAGTATGACATTGGAAAAGGGATACCGATACCTCTTCTATAAGCTTTACAGATTTTACGAAAGAGCGCCGTCTGTGTGGTGGAGTGATTGGAAAGCATCGTTTTCATTAATGGTGTTAGAGGTGTGGCTACTGTTATCGTTTATGGTTTATTACAAGGTGATAACCAAGAGAGATTTAATACCCGATAATCGATTAACAATAGTTAGCATCACCGTTGTAGTTATACTGTCTGCCATTAAGTACTTTGTATTTGAACATCAAAACCGTTGGAAGGAGTATGTTGAAGAGTTTACCAAATTACCGAAGAAGAAAAATAGAATAGGAACGCTTATCGTATGGCTAATTGTATTATTTATCTTAGGCAATCTGGTGTTCTCTTTTTTTCTGCTTAGGCAGATAGATTGGACGCTGTACCGATGAAGATATTCTCGGATTTCGAGTGAGGGAAATTAGGTCTCTCTGATTGATCATTCGCAAGTGGGTATTTAATCCATACGCAGTACAAACCGACCGATTTTTCGAGCAGATATCAATCTATCTCAGGCCGGTGCAGCAACTGAAGAAAGCTCGTTTTACTTCTTTGCTTTCGGTGTGTAGTTGCCAATTGCTGGATTTCTTTTAGTGCAAGGAAGGGGTGCCTTGTACAGATCAATAAAATTAATTGTTTAAAATATGAAGTGGGTCAAAACTTTAATTATTGCCGATAGTGAATCAATTGAAGAAAGACTTAATAGTATTGTTCAGTATATTCTTCAGACTTACAGTCCCGCTGAATGCGTAATCGCGGATATCGATGCCACTGGCAAACTTGGCAATGAGATTACACAAAAAATAAACAATGTCGAAAAAGTAATGGTTAATAAAACGGATGTATTAAGGCTACTTAATGAAGATGGGCAAATCTTTGAATTCGATTTAAATATTAACTCGACTTATAATTTTCAAATTATAGTTGGAAGGGGACAATTTATTGACATATTAGGGGATACAGATTTGCCAGAGGATATAGTTGGACCACATACTGAAGGTGATTTAGCCAATTATGGTTATTTATAGACTTAATGATGCAAGAGAAAAATCATCTCAATCTAACATTAGCTTTAGCAATAGATAATATAACCCGGCATGTCAATGGGCGCGCAATTGCCGAGGCTCTAAACGCCAAACTGGGGCCGGCTCAATAGTTTTCGCGGGGGTAAGTATCTAGTGGGTGAAGCTACCCAGGACATACAGGCTACCCGAGTTTTCGGCCGAACGTCTGGTAAAAACGGTTCTTTCATGGGAATGACAAAGCTGCTAAGCGGGAGAGAACTGGAAAGGTTGTACAATGTACACAAAACATGGTAATGATGGTTCGAAAATGACTACGGTCACTATGTTAAGAACGGCACTCAATTTGCCATTGGCGCAGTTGACGGCGGCACTGGCACCCAGATCTTTACTCCAATCCCACTGCAGGGAGGAAAACCTACCTACTCAGAATTAGTCGTTTCAGTATGGTAGTTAAAATTCGCACATTTCTTATGCTTTGCGGGTTTACCTATATTTCATATAATTGCGGTATGTGCCAAGATCAAAAGATTAAGCAATCAATACAGTATATGGGCATAGAAATTCGCCTGTTTGAAGTCTCTCCGTATTATGTTCCATTCGGGAATGTGTCAAACATCCTTGCTGTTGATTCAGTTGGTAAGATAGTGTGGCGCGCTCAGTCTCCCGTAACGCATCATAAATTTTATTGGGATATGGAACTGGACAACTGCCCATTTTCTGGTAGCCAATACTGGCGGAGGCTACCGGCATTTTATTAGTTTACAAGACGGAACAATCATAGAGAGTCGATTGGTAAAATAATATGTTGATATGTAGCTCTCGCAGTGATAGTGCCGTACGCGGCAAACTATTTTCGAAGCTTAGGAAATCAATGTAAACGAATGGTACTAATTAGTGCGTACAAATTCTACTCCACTACAGTTTGCTTTTAGGGATGAGTTTTGTGGCGTCGTGTCAGTTAAGCAAAACAGAGTCGATAGAGTCGAAGAATAGGTGTTTTTCTGAGCAGCCGAGTAAACTCAAAAATACCTATCGCTACCGTGAAGTCCGTGATCAGTTTATCGACACTTTTGAATTATTGCGAAGGGACCAAGGATATTTCGGGAAGGCTGAGCGTGTCGAAACGCGCCTTGATTCGGCTGCATTTTTTAGCGCTGACAGCGCCAAGTGTATTCTTTTGGTATTAACGAAACTAAAAGATTCGGCTTCCATGCCGGGCGGTGCAGTAGTTATTTTAGAAAAGGTGACCGGATCAGATTGGCGGTTTGAAATCGAGTCCAGCCTTTCTTTTGACTATGACTACTTTAAAGAATTTAAAGTAAAGGATTTTGAAACCATGTCGAAATTATCGGGATATGCTATTTTGGCCGTAGGCAGCGTCAGGCGAGAGGGCTGTGAAATAGATGAAGGTTACTGGTTTAGATCTGTCGAATGAATTGAGAGGGAATAGGCCCGTCTCAGCAATCATCGGCAACTGTCGCGTTGAATCACTGCATCTGGACGGATAGCACTCATTAATATCCTACCACCCAACTTAAGGTAACCTCAAGGTGCGTACGCCTTTATCGTTCGGCTGCCTTGTTGAAAGGCTTCACTTTCCTCACGGCAATTATCTTAGTTGTTTGACTATACGATCCCATCATTTCATGGTTGACGTAAAGGGCGGTAAACGGTACCCTCACCCTTAGTTACGGGCAATATCAACGAGTTAATGCTGTGGCAAACCAGAAAACTGGTAGTTCAACTCCGCAATTGGCGTTTGTGGCTACCTTTGATACGCATATAGGTCGGGTAATGCTCCGCGCCGCAAAATTCGCTAGGTATGAAAAGACAAGAATCGTTTAAGACTCATTATACTAAGAAAGAAGTTAAAGAAATTTTCACCCGATACGACCTTAGAAGCAGAAATGACTTGAAGTACGATAATACTGACCCCTTTGACTATTATGAACTTCCAGATGGAAGGATTTTACTGGTTTTAGGTTTTGGAAATGATACTGGGATAATGTATAGATCCGAGCAGGAGCTAATGCACATTATGGCTAAGCCTGATATTCGAAGCTCAGGCGAACATGTGTTGGCAGATTTAATACCGAGCGATACGCAATTTATTGAGAAAAAGGAAGCCTATATTACAGCGTTAAGCATCAAATTGGCTATCTCCATTGAAAAGCTAGATAAGTCACTGGCGAGTTTGAAACTCATTGATAGCGCTTATCGTCGGAATCGACCCGAGCCATCTGAATTTTTTGCCAAAGATTTCCTTTACATAATAACTTACCTTGGCGAAGTCTATTGCAAGGAATTAGAAGGGCGGTGGGTTTTCGAGAAGCAGGTAACCAATAAGTCGTACGAGCCGTATATAGAACTTGAAGATGGCCAAAAGCTCGATACCTTCATTAGGCTTTTTAAAGAGTGCTACGAGAACTACGCAAACTTTTCAATTTATGCATTGGCTGTCGCAACGGTATCTCGGTATAAACTGCAGTAACCTTGAAGCTTTCACTTTATAATAGTAGTTCTCCAAGCGACAATTCTTATCCGGCGAGATATTTTAGAAAAATAAAAGCTATTTCACTGAATCGCACTGCATCACGTAAATTTCAATATTGATTGAACCCTGTTCGATAATGATTCATTGTTGTTAATCTACTTTAAGGAATCAAAAGCAGTAATTCAAATCTGAGTTGTGAGCTGCGATTGCTAGCAAAGCAGTAATTTTTATTTTTGGATTTACTTTTTTAAACTTGCTATTTTACCGATGAATTTTGATAATCTTCTCGCAGGTTCATACATGCTAACGCCGAATGAAGGAACTTTCTCCTTAGTTAAAAAAAGCATCTCGATAAGGTAATACCGATACAATATCTCAAACTCCTGTTTGTGCGATATAGATAGTCGAACGATACTATCTCACAAACTGGCGAAAGTATGCAGGGACGACAATGTGCGGATGGGTACTTGTGCCCATCACTTCTAACAATAGTGGATCCTCTTCATACCATTTTGTCATTGAGGATTTGTTGATAGACCAGGAGATTGGATGTATAGTAATGCAAGGAGTCATTATGGTATAAGGATTATGATTGACATTTGGCTTTTGTATACATAAGTTCTTTACTAGATTGGGCACAAGTACGCCAGCGCACGGGCCTGCGCTGCATACTTGCGCCAGCTTTGGGGTATTAGGCGCTTCACCGTGTTTTTGCTGCGAGTGAGTATACAAAGCGACAAAGAGTATAAGATAAAAGTTGAAGTCAACATCAAGACTTTTATATACCAACGCTCCGAAAAGAACAGCATATTCAAAAGTCCTGATATTAAGTCCTGGTATGCTAATTGTAGTTTTTCACTTTCCGTTTGAAATGAAGGATTGTTCAGAAGGTAGTCATTGATATTCTTGACATCTTTTGTAACCGTGGGCTAATATAAGGTGAATCTTATTAAAGTTATCGAGGGGGATAAGTCTGTCTCATTGGGTCGTCGGCAAGTACCGCGCCGAATGCAATCCTTGCGCAGTAAGAAATAGAATTTAAACATCTTCAATCGTAGTACGCCTTATCAAGTCTGACACAGTACCTGGCACATTCAAAGATTTAGAATTCTTCTTATTTTTGGCAAGTTTAGATAGTTCAGTTCCAGTAGTGTCGCACCCTCCCGCAAGGTGAGACAAGGCCTGACTTGATTTAGGCTTGCAATAAGAACTTTTTGCAGTATGTTCGGAACAAATTAAGTGTGGTATAAACCAAACTATGAACAGTAGTATTCCTACACGGACTTCTGATCTAGTGATCGGCAGCTTATCAGCGTGGAATGAAGGCTTGGCGGATGAGAACCAAAGAGGGCTAGGGGACCTCTCGTACTTCAGCATCCCCATGCTGCTGGAAGCACAAAACCTCACCATCTACTCGCCATCTTCTGATTTGTCCTTGGGAGAAATAAAGCAGTTGAGGGGAATGCTTGAAAATATATACGCTGCCAGGGTCGCGGCGGGTGACTTCAATCCCGGCAATAGTGAATTCTCACTACACTTCGTCAGAAATGAGCTAGGCCATATCGAGCTTATGATTAAGTACCACTCTTGGGAACATAATGGAGCGCTTGAATTCACAGAGAAGATTGATCAGAGCTACTTGCCAACCATCATTGGCCAGCTAGATACGCTTATAAGGTTATCCCCGCAGTTTTAGATAAAATCTGACACAGTAGTCGCATTATAAGTACGGGGGCATTTATGGTGGTACGTTAAGAATATATAGAGCGGGTCGCCTTACCAGAGAGTCGCTGGTACATATTGTAAAATATACAGAATCCACAGGAGATCGGTTTAATTGAGAGCCATTGTAAATCAGCGTACTATGCCTTGTATCAAAAATATATACAGCAAGCATCTGCCGATAATAAAGGAGGGAAACCTATAAAAAAATAAAATTGCAAAATGAGAACAGTAGTTGTATTTGCCGCTTTGTTAATTATCTTATTTTCTTGTAATGATTCAGCGGAGGAATTCTCCATAGTTGGCCAAGTCCAATTTGCATTGGATGAAAAAGGTAAAATACATGGTGAGGGAGACACGATTCAGGAAGATAAGTATTTAGGCGGAGTTTTGCACAGCAAAACATTTTATGATAGCACCGAAGATGGAAGAAGGGTCATAAAAACATTTTACTATGACTCATCGGGAAAAGATTCGGTTTATCTGTTTACTATTCCTTTGACACGCAGTGCGAGGACGGAGCTCATCCGCGATAAGTTCGGAAATATTGTAGAAATGCGAATACTTGAAAGTAGTTCTCCCGCTGTATACTCATTGAAATATATAAATATCCTTAATGCCGATAGCCAGGCAATATCTTCGAGAGTTCAAGACAGTTCAGGCAAGCTCGTTTACATACAGGAATATAGTTATGATAGCAATAAGCGGCTAAATGAGATGAAGACCTATGTGTTGCAGGATACTTCGAAAGTCCTTCAATCGATAGATACCGATATTTATGACGGCAAGGGTAGTAAAGTAGAGAGCATGAAGGTGGATATGGTTTCAGGAGACAGTACTAAGAGGGAATATGTATATGACTCAAGAAGAAGGTTAAGCCAGGAACGTTATTTTAAAAATAGCAGCTTAGTACACGAAGTGTCTTATGACTACGAAGACAACCGGAAGAAGACGGCTATTATGGACTATCCTTCATTAAAAAAGAAATATCAAATTCGATTTTATTATATCAAGTAAAGAGATAAAATCAAGCTGTAGCCTCCATCAAGTAATTATGGTAAAGAGAACTCGAGAACTCCTTGCAGTACTAATTATTTCTCTTTTTGCTTATACTTGTAGCATGGATCAAAAGCAGCAGCCGAGTCAAACTGTTCAATACGGTGATATTGAAATTCGCCTTACTAGGGTGAATCGGGACGACATACCTCGAACAAGTATTGCAAATATTGCCGCATATAATTCTAAGGGGGCTGTTGTATGGCAAGCCGAGCGTCCTAGATCTAATCTCGATCAGTATTGGGATATGAAATTGGATGCTTCCAAAAATGTGTTGATCGCAAACACCACTTTAAGCTTTCAGGCAATTATTAACTTAGATAATGGCAAGTTAATTGATTTCTACTTAGTGAAATAACACATTTCGTAACTGTCCGGAAATAGATCTCTCTAACCGGTGGTCGACAACGATTGAATAGGAGATTTCTATTTCAAAGAGCAATTCAATAATTAGATGTCGGCATAATATACTAATGTCCAAGTTTTAGTAGTTGACAAAAAAGAGGCCAGTGCAATGGATGTAGGGCATACAGCCGTTTAGGTAGGTGACAAAGTTTATGGGTATTATCCGGGTGATGAAAATGGAAGCAATAGTTGGGAGATGAGCGAATTGATGGGAAGCACAGGGGTTATGAAAGTTGAATCAAGGAAATCTTTTGACGAGCGTTATTCCAAAGATGGTGTTTCTGAATTTACCATCGAGGTGACTTCAAGCCAAGCTTCACAGATTGGTTCAAATTAGAGGGAAGGGTAACAAATCCTGGAACATACAGTCTGGTTGGTGACCAATTTACGACAGTTGCTTGTTCAGCGATTAAAAGTGCAGGAATAATAATTGGGCCGGAAGTTAGCCTGCCAAGAAGTACATTGCCAACAGGAGTTTTCTGATTTACATTGATGAAAGCAAAGAGCAGGATGAAAGAATAATGGCTTACCAGCGTAACGGAAGTTTTAAAAGATGTTCACAAACTGGCGCAAGTATGCAGGGACGACAATGTGCGGATGGGTACTTGTGCCCATCACTTGTAACAATAATGGATCCTCTTCATACCATTTTGTCATTGAGATTTGTTGATAGACGAGAAGATCGGATGTATAGTAATGCAAGGAGTCATTGTGGTATAAGGATTTTGATTGACGTTAGGCTTTTGTATATATAGGTTCTTTAACTAAGATTGGGCGCAAGTACGCCAGCGCACGGGCCTGCGGTGCATACTTGCGCCAGCTTTGGAAGTTAATTCAAAAATACAGAACTACGGAGTGAGCATATTATGAAAAAAGTGGCATTATACAACGGTAAAGTGTTTCCAGAGTTTGTTTTTATTCGAAAGGACCTAACGTACATGTTCATAGAGTTTATACTTGTTTTTGATGAGCCGTTTTTAACCCGTTTAAAACACTTTCTGAATAAATATAAAATATCAACGATTGCAATTGAAAACTTGGATCCCGACGGATGTGCGTTTTATGACGAAGTTATTGTGCGAGATCTTCCAGCATCTTTTATTAAGTCAGTATCAGAAGATGTTATTAAGACTCCCCTTGGACAAACTCCGGTTAGTTTTCAACAAATAACCGAACAAGGAGTGATCTATGCGAAAGGAAATGAGTCGTTGTTTACGATTTTTCTAAATAGAGACTCGTGGATAGCAATTATTGGACTGTCTCATCCGGAGGACATCGGATCGGTAGAAGGTGGCACAGGAACTCAAATATACATTCCCGCGACATTGCAATCTGGAAAATTAACTTACTCGGAATTAGTAGTTTCGCTATGGTGACGAAAGTAATGACCTTGTTTATTTTGTTAACTCTATGTCTTTTTGTCTATAATTGCAGTGTGGACAAAAAACAGGAGATAAAGCAATCCATTCAATATAAGGATATCGAAATTCGGCTACTTAAAGTCGATCCATATAGTATTCCTGATAAAGGAATCGCAAATATCATTGCAGTGGACTCCGCTGGAAATGTTATTTGGCAAGCCGAGCCTCCGAAGTCCGCTCGAGATTCGTATTGGTCTATGGAACTGGACACCTCTAGAAATTTACTTGTTGTAAATACTGGAAATAGTTTTCAGCATCTCATTAACTTAGAGAATGGCGAGGTGATCGAATATTACATGATCAAGTAGTTTTAAGGGAAATAGATTACCCTCGCCCTTTACCGGAGTACGGCGCTGGATCGTTCACGCTCTGACCAATGATTTCGTTCTCATTGTATTACGGATAAGCGAGTATAAAATCTTTAGGAGCAGCTCTGGCTACTATCGCCAGGAAGACCTCGACCGGATGATGGCCGGACTCGTCCCGAGCGATGATGCTGCAAATGATGTTATTAAACGTTGAAGTAAGCGGGCAGCTGGTCAGGGGTTGGGAGGTGACTGATGGAAGCCGTTTGGTTTTTCGGACGGTGCCGCTTATAGGTCTTTCGTATTTGCTGAGTAGGGGTGTGACCTAATAGGTACGCGACTGTCGCGTCATCTACATTTTTATCCTGTAACAGAATGCTGAAGCTCAACCGCGCGCAAGACCAAGTGATGTGCTTCTCTATCCTGCCGCTTTTACCCACTGTGCGAGCACCTTGTTCGCTCCATCTGCGCTCAGCGCCAGAAAGATTTTTTGTTTCGGGTTCACATCCTTAGTTTTCTCCTCTGTTTATCGAGCATCGCCTCTGCAATAGGGTGTAGTATCAATGTCACTGGTTGCCCAGTTTTCGCTTGGATAATCCGCGTCGTTAGCACGCCGTCACGGATATCTTTCCATTCCATTTTCTTCACATCTACCCATCGCAAGCCTGTGTAGCAGGAGAATACAAATGCTGATTTCACCGCCTCATTGAGGCATGGCGTGTTCAGGAGTGCCAGGTACTCCTCCGCTTCGAGGTTTTCTTTCAGCTTCGCTGACGGGTTGGACTTGGACCTACCTTTGCAGTGGGATTCTTCTGAAAATATCCGTCGCTCTCGGCGGCGTTGACCACCCACTTGAATCTTGCGTAGTAGTTGCCGGGCGTTTCGCTGGTATATTTATTTAACAAAAACTGTCGGAAACGCTTGCAGAAGTTCTCGGTTATGTCTACCGGCAAGATAAAATCTTTATGAATAAATAGCTTGAACTGCTTCAGGCTGTTCTTGAGGTGCCGATTTCCTTTCCGCACGTTGAGTCTGACGTACTCCTCATAGTATTCGAGGGAGTTGGCCTTGAACTTATGCTGCGGGATGTATACACTACCGATCGCCTGCTGTTCGATGATTTGTCACTCTTCTTTACCTCCAACAATAATAATGCCTCCTTGTTTGTGGTTGCGCTGTATTTGATTTGCAGGTTTAGTGTAGACAAAGATGCCAGAGGAGGGGCGTTGCCCTGCGCCGCGGCCGTAATCGTAGTAGAAAAACTTTTTGTCACCTTTCCTGTTGAGCCGTTCGATCATGTTCATTGGGTAACAGTTTTAGGGGGGAGCGAATAGTTGTGCAATCCATACGCCGGAAACCGGAGCGCTGCCAAATTTCGTAATCGATAAAAATGCAGGTAGCAAATAGGGAGTATATCCGCGAAAAAGCGGAAGAAAACAAATTCAAAGCATCAGGAATGCCGTATGCAAACTTGCCATACAATGAATACTGAATCTGCCAAAAGTGAGAGTCGGAAGCAACTTTTTGTTGATTGGTTAATCTGTCTTTGCCAGCCTGAATGCCATTCCCAGCGGACTTTTTCATCAAAAAAGTGTGTGTCATTTGTGTGTCAATGAATAACGGCAAAAAGCGAAACGAAGCGTTGTAAAACGACACACATCAGAATAAAAAAGCCCTGAAAGACACACTTTCAAGGCTTCTAACCGTGCCCGAGACTGGATTCGAACCAGCACGCCGTTGCCAGCGCCACCACCTCAAAGTGGTGCGTCTACCAATTTCGCCACCCGGGCATGAGATGGCAAAGAACGCAAATATTCTTTGCCTATACCGCTCTTTAAAAAAACTTCTTTATTTCTGGCCTCCGAACGGGTCTCTAACTTTTCCTGATATAAAAGTTCAAATGGTCTATATGCCTTGGTCGACCTGTTTTGTCCGGCATTATTTTGCGATAACCTTTGGGGTACATTTGTTGTCATTCCAACATAAATGTATTCCCTCGCTGTACTTTTTACGGCATATACATAATGCATAGTCAAAGTGGTTGTCTACCAATCCCGCCTGCCGGCAGCAGGTTCGCCACCCGGGCTTTGAAGGAGTGCAAAAATAGTAGATTTCCACCAATAAAATAGCTGGATCCTATATTGCCAACCTGTCAAAAATCAGCCAAAAACTTAATCGAAGCCTGAGCGAATCTAAGACGAACCTAAGACGAACCTAAGACGAACCTAAGGCGAACGTACATTTTGGCAGTTTGTCCACTTACACCTGCTTCGGAAGCACGATCCTGAACGTAGTGCCCTTACCCAGCTCCGAACTCTTTACATATAATTGTCCTTTATGAAACTGCTCTATAATACGCTTGGATAAGCTTAATCCCAATCCCCAGCCGCGCTTTTTGGTGGTAAACCCCGGTTTAAACACCTTGCCTACATGCTGGCGTGCAATACCCTTGCCGGTATCAGTCACATCAATTTGTATATTATCGGCCTGCGCGCGGATATCGATGCTGATCTTGCCCTTGCCTTCCATGGCATCCAGGGCATTCTTCAACAAATTCTCGATCACCCAATCGAACAGGGCAGGAGAAATGCGAACAGGTATAGCCGACTCCCCATGCGTGTCTACGTTAAATTGCACTTTTCCGCTCGCACGTTTCTTGATATAATCCACCATGGACAGCACCTGCTCTATGATATTCCTTTCTTCCAGGTTGGGGGCGCTGCCGATCTTACTGAAGCGCTCCGATACGAGCTTTAAGCGGTTCACGTCTTTTTCCATTTCTATTACAATGGCATCGGAGGGATTGTTTTCTTTCTGCATCTCTACCCATCCCTGCAACGATGTTATCGGCGTTCCAAGCTGGTGCGCGGTTTCCTTGGCCATGCCCGCCCATAACTGGTTTTGGGTGGACCGGAAGCGGGTAGTCAAGGCTGTTATGGTAATGATAATAAATAAACTTACTATCAGCAGCTGCACCAGCGGGTAATAGCGTACCTGGTCCAGCAGCGCTGTATGTCCATAATAGTATTTGTTGGCCGCGTATGGCTTTTCACTGAGTACGATCACAAATGGATCGTTCTCCTTTTTGAATTTGCGGAGCTTATTCGGCAGGTAGTCCGGATCGTTGGCAGCGCTGGCTGAATCGAGGTTGATGAAGCTGATGATGCTGTCGCGCTCATTGGTCTCGATAATGGGAATGGAACGTTGCTCGTTGCGAATGAGGTTGGGAAGGGTAAGGTCCGTAAGGGTGAGCGCCGCCTTGCTGGCCTCTACCCACAATTCTACTTTGTCGCGCTCCTCGGCCGCTATCTTCCTGGCCAGGAATTGAGAATAAAAAATGGTGGCGGTCACAATGGCAATGGCTATCACTGCCAGGCCCGTTCTCCAATTGAACCAGGGGTGAATCATCGGCCGAATTTATGAATTGGATTCCAACGCATCGCTTATTTTTGGAAATTGTTCCTAATCCCTGCAAGTTGAATCCTAACGTTGCTATTGTCATACTAAACTGGAATGGCCGGGCTTACCTGGAGAAATTCCTTCCCTCAGTCATCGCGTCTTCCTATCCAAATAAAAAGATCATAGTGGCCGACAATGCTTCTGCAGATGACTCCCTTGCCTTTATTTCCAGGCACTACCCGGAGGTAGGATTAATACCGCTGCCGCAGAATTATGGTTTTGCAAAAGGATACAACGAAGCATTGAAGCAGATAAAGGCAGACTATTACGTGCTGCTAAACTCCGACGTTGAAGTACAACCGAACTGGATCGAGCCCGTGATCACCCTCATGGAGCACGACCGCTCAGTTGCCGTTTGCCAGCCCAAGATCCTGATGTACGATAACAAACAACTGTTCGAATATGCCGGCGCGGCAGGAGGATGGCTCGACCACCTCGGCTATCCCTTTGCCAGGGGAAGGATATTCGACTTTTGCGAAGAGGACAGGGGACAATACGATTCCATCGAACCGGTTTTTTGGGCCAGCGGAGCGGCCATGTTCGTGCGCGCCCAGGTATACCATCAATTAAATGGCCTCGACGAATATTTCTTTGCGCACCAGGAGGAGATCGATTTTTGCTGGCGCGTGCAGTTGGCGGGATATAAAATATATGCGTGCCCACTCTCAGTAGTGTACCACGTAGGAGGGGGCACGCTACCCAAGGGGAACCAGCGAAAAGTGTTTTTAAACTTCAGGAACAACCTCATCATGCTGGCCAAAAACCTTCCTTTGTCGCAGGCCTTGTGGAAGATACCTTTCCGGTTTTTGCTCGATTTTATTTCGGCCTTTAAATCCCTGTTCGAAGGGCAGGCCGTGTATTTTGTCGCCATTTTTAAGGCCCACTTCGCTTTTTTGCAATGGATGCCCGGGCGAAGGCGCAAGAGCGTTTTCCCTGCCAGCAAGCGCGGCCAACTGGAGGGATGGTATACGGGAAGCGTGGTCTGGAAGCACTTTGCGGCTGGGCTAAAACGTTTTGACCAAATAGTTCCTAAGAAAAGGTGAAATGTTTGATTACCAACCATTATTTTTGCAGCGCAAATAGATGATATGGAAGAAACAACCAGAAACATACATGAACAGGCATACCTGGAGGAATTGAAAAAGAACCAGGAGCGCGATTTTACCCGTAACTGGGTGAATTCTTCTGTTTTCCTGTTTTACCTGCAGGTTTTTTGCGTGGTGGCTTTTTTGATCGGCGGCAGTTACAGCTTATACAAGCATAGATATAAGGGCAAGCCGGAGGTAAATGTGCCTTCAAATACCCTTTATACTCCGCAGTATAAGTAGCATAAAAATTTTGCCGAAAGCAAACAATACCTATTTTTGCAACCCGTTCTTTAAATGTGGGAGGGACCTCGGTTCCGCCCGATAGTCAGCCGGGAAATTGGTCATCAAATTCCCATCTTCTGCGGAAGTAGCTCAGTTGGTAGAGCGCAACCTTGCCAAGGTTGAGGTCGCGGGTTCGAGCCTCGTCTTCCGCTCAAAATTCCATCCCTTGTGGTGGAATTTTTTATTTAGAGCCATAAGGCTTAGTTTTAGATAGATCATCACCGCCCCGGTGGTGGAACTGGTAGACACGCAGGACTTAAAATCCTGTGACCCGAAACGGTCGTACGGGTTCGACTCCCGTCTGGGGCACTCATCAAAGGTTGTTCGATTGGACAGCCTTTTATTTTAGAAACCGGCCTTAACCAGCCCTCAATACTTTTACAACAATTACGCTTCCTTGTTATGAGCCTTCGCAAAATACAAATTGAACATCCCCGCTGGGTAGCTGGCGGAGGCAGGCATTCGCGCAAGTGGCTCAAAAAACAGGCGCATCGATACCATCGCCGCAGAATTAAAGCTTCCAATGAATACGTAGCACAGTATAACAGGTTTGCCGGGTGGGAGTATTGATATCGTTCCTGACTTTAGATTTGTCATCAGTATTTAGTACCCGAAAACTTAATTAAATGGGAAATATTTTTAACGACGATCTTTCGGGATTTATTCAGGCAAGCCTTCGTAAATACAATTGAACATAGTCATAATAACTTCCCAAGGCATCCCCATTTTCGGTGATTAAAATATACGAAATCCATCGTATATTTGTTTTTCTTATAGCATCATGAAACAACAAATCACCACACTGCTGCTCATTCTGTTTGCATCAGTCGCAGTCGCTCAAAGCAGGACCGATTCCTGCATCACTTATTTCAAAGAAATCGAACAAGCCACACGGCAACACCAAAATCTCTGGAACAAAAACCTTTATGCGCCTATTTTGCTGGTAGATCCGCAAACAAGAGAAATAATAACGAACATACAGGATTCGGCCGGCACACTTACCCCATTCAAAACAGCGTTCACAGGCAAACTTCCCGATAAAGTAAATATCTCCAATACATCGATACAATGGAATGGTACACACTGGGCCATGATCATGCTGCCACTACCAAAAGATAAAAAAACAAGAATAAATCTTATTGCCCACGAACTGTTTCATCGCGCACAACGCTCGCTTGGCTTTAAAGCCCATAATCCTGATAATGCCCATCTTGATGAAAAAGACGCAAGAATTTACCTGCGGCTCGAATTAGAAGCATTAAAAAATGCGCTCGCTGCTGCTTCTATGCCGGAAATAAAAAAACATATCGCCAATGCCCTCGCATTCCGTAAACACCGTTACGCATTGTATCCAACAGCCGACTCTACCGAATCCCGGATGGAACTGAATGAAGGTATTTGTGAATATACCGGCATAATGCATAGTGGAAGAACATCGCAGGAAGCACGAGCCTGGTTCAAGCAACGGATAGATGCATTTCTCAAAAGTCCTTCTTATATCAGGTCTTTTGCCTATGAGGCCGTTCCTGTATATGGGTATCTGCTAAACGCTATAAATCCTGGTTGGAATAAAAAGATCAATGATACTACCAACCTGACGTCCTTCTTTCAAACATCATTCAATGTGCAACTCCCTGCCGACGCCAACGCTCATATAACAAAAACTGCACTGCAGTACAAAGGTGAGATCATTGTAACTGAAGAAAACGCCCGGGCAGAGCAGATCCGAAAACAAAAAGAAGCATACATACGCATGTTCCTGGAAGCACCAGCCACCGAATTGCCGCTGATGAACATGAATATGTCGTTCGACTATACCAAAATGGTTTCGCTTAACGAAAAAGGAATGGTGTACCCGCACATACGCATTACCGATAAATGGGGCATATTGACCGCTGCTAAAGGCGCCTTAATAAGCTCAGACTGGAGCAAGGTGAGAGTATCATTTCCAACCAGCATAGAAGGAACGAGGATATCCGGCGACGGGTGGACACTGGAACTTGCAGCCGGCTATACATTGGTAAAAGATGATGCAGGCGGCTATGAGTTGAGGCAGCAGTAATACGTACACTACCTACACATCATACAGCCCGAAAGTGCAGAAGAAGATTGGCTCAATGATCTCCCTCCGTAACCTTCTCGAAGGTTTCTTCATACAAGGGACTTTCCGTGCTTTTCCATTTATCCCAAACCGTAAAGTATAACCCGTAATTGTACCGGAACTGCCGGTGATGCAAGGCATGATGCGTGGCGCCGATGAACCACCGGCCTAATGCATGCTTGTGAAATTTTTTTGGATATATCTCAATGTCCAGGTGATTGATAACGCTGCTGAAGGTCATCAGCGTAAGCTGTACCAGTATAACATAAGGATGCATTGGAACAACCATCAATATCGCCGGTAATATAATGGCTTGCAATAAGCCCTCCAGCGGATGAAATGAAAAAGCAGTCCAGGGAGAAGTGATATTGCTTTCGTGGTGAACCTTATGCACTATTTTGAATATCGATGGATGATGCATCCAGCGATGTAACCAGTAATAATAGGTTTCGTGCAGCAACATGGAAATGATTAAACTTACCGGCAGGTACAACCATCCATATTGATCGATAGGAGTATAGATTTTTGTATAGCCTTTTTGCCACAACAAAGCCGTGGCAGCCCCGGCGATCGCAAAGATCGCGGCGGTTAGCATGCTCCATCCAACCTCTTTCCTGAACTGTTGTGGCCGGTAGGGCTTTTTGCCGAGTTTTCTTTTCCGCCATTTATCGCCAGGCCAGCTATAAAAGATCAATTGAAACGCACCGGCAAATAGAAAATATCTTCCAACCACTGCAATAAAGAATAGTAGTGTCGTCAGGCAGAACCAAACGGGGTGGGACAGGTCTGGAAGCATGCGGTATTCCCTGAAAAATATATGCCAGCGTTCATAAAACGCTGCTCATGCCGCCCGCTCCGCTCATCAACTTTTGTATGGTGCAAAACCCCACTGCGGCCGCTTATACAGAATGGATGTAACTTACCGCCGGTATCCCTACATTTAAAAAAACAACCACATGAGCGCCCTGGTCGAAACCTGGCATATCAGCCATCGCATCAACGAATATTTACTATCGGGAATACAAGAACCGCATCTGGCGGATATCTCATTGGCCAAAGGACGTTCGGTAGGCCACCAGTTCGCGCACATGCACAATGTAAGATTGATGTGGGTGCAGGCCTCAGCGCCGGACCTGCTGCCAGGACTGCAAAAGATCGATAAGGAAATTATCATTACCAAGAAGGTACTGCTCGATGCTTTTGAAATAAGCAGTGAAGTGATCGCCGAAATACTAAAACGGGGGATAGAAACGGCTAAGGTCAAAGGATTCAAACCAACACCCGAAGCCTTTCTTGGGTATATGATCTCACACGAATCCTATCACAGGGGACAGATCGTGCTTGCATTGAAAGAAAACGGGCACCTGCCTGATAAGAAAATTTTATATGGTATGTGGGAATGGGGCGTGCGATGATCAGCCATTACGACCGTATAGTAAAATGGAAAGTGCTTCCCTGCTCGGGTACTGAATTTACCCAAATCTCTCCCTTGTGCAACTCCACAATCTTCTTGCAATGCGAGAGCCCGATGCCTGAACCGGGATACTCGTTCCTGGTATGCAGGCGCTGGAAGATAACGAAGATCCTTTCGCTGTGGTGCTGCTCTATGCCAATGCCATTGTCCGCCACGGTAAACTCCCAATGGTCGTCTTTTCTTTTGGCATTGATATCTATTACAGGCACCGCATCCTTCTTCCTGAACTTGATGGCATTGATTACAAGGTTCTGCATGAGTTGTTTTAGCTCGGTAGGGTAGCCATCAACCGAAGGCAGCGGCCCTGACTTGATGCGGGCCTTCGATTCCCTGATCGCAATGTCAAGGTCGGCCATAACTTCGCGTAACACGCGATTGCAATCCACCCGTTGTATCTCCACCTTTCTTCCTATCCTGGAATAGTCGAGCAGGTCCTTTATCAGGACGCTCATGCGTGAACAGGAATCAGTGATGAATGTGAAGTATTTTTCTGCTTTGGCATCGTGCTTTCCGCCATAATGCTGTTTCAGCAAGTCAACAAAACTGCTGGTAGTGCGCAGGGGCTCCTGCAGGTCGTGCGAGGCGATATAGGCGAACTGTTCCAGCTCCCTGTTCTTGCGCTCCATTTCTTTATTGGCCTGCACCAGTTGCAATGTTTGCTGTTGCACCTGCTGCTCCAACTGCAGTTTTTGCTTTTTAATATTTGCCACGCGAAGCCTGTAAACTAAAACAACGCCCCCGGTAACAGCGGCCACAACCGCTAACCGGAACCACCACGTGAGCCAGAAAGGCGGAGTTATGGTAAGATGTATGATGGCAGTATGCCGCGACCAGCCTCCGTCATTATTTTGTCCCTTGACCTTGAAAACATATTTGCCAGGATCGAGATTGGTATAGGTGGCGGTGCGCTGCGTGCCTACTTCGTTCCAGGTTTTATCAAAGCCTTCGAGCATATACGCATAGTGTTTTTTTTCGGCTGTGGTGTAGTTAAGCGCGGCAAATTCAAATGAAAATACGGAATTGCTATAGGGAAGGGTTATTGCTTTTGTTTCAGTAATGCTCTCGTGCAATGGGGATTCGCGCCCCGCCGATGCAATGGGAACTGTTTTATTGAATACCTGGAAATTGGTAATGACCATCGGCGGGTCGAAAGATACATTCCTGACGTTCTCAGGGAAGAACCTGTTGAATCCATTGTTGCCGCCAAAATACATTGAGCCATCACTTGCTTTCAGAAAGGCCTTTTCCTTGAACTCAGTCGATTGCAGCCCGTCCGCTCCCGTAAAATTCCTGAACCTGCCGGTTGCACGGGTATATTTTGAAAAACCTTGCGCTGTGCTGATCCACAGGTTGCCCTCTTTATCTTCCAGCACGCCGTGCACCACATTGCTGGGCAATCCCTGCTCTGTCGTAAACAGCGTGGTCTTGCCGGACTTCCTGTTCAGCATATACAGCCCCATCGTAGAAGAGATCCAGAGGTCTTTGTTCCGGTCTTCGGTTATACAGCCTAAGTTGCGGCTATTGACATTGTCTTCCAACCTGTTCAGCATGTAAGAGAAAGTCCCGGTTTTCTTATTGTATATATTAATACCTGCGCCGGCCGTAGTGATCCAGATATTCCCATCTTCGTCTTCGTACAACGCATTGATCCAATCGCCCCGCAGGCCGGTGTCCACACGCTCATCGTAGCTGAAATGGGTGAATTTTCCTGTCCTGGGATCGTATCTGTCCAGGCCACCTCCATACGTGCCGATCCATATATTCTTGTCGCTGTCCTCTAAAATCGTCCATGCATTGTCGTTACACAAGCTATTGGTATTTGCGGGGTCATGCCGCAAGTGCGTAAAAGTATTTTTCTTTTTATTGAAAATGCTGACGCCATTGCCCCAGGTGCCGGCCCAGATATTTCCTTTGCTGTCTTCCATCACGCACAATACGTTATCGCCGCACAGGCTGTTGCTGTTTCGTTTGTCATGCCGGTAAAAGCTGAACCTGCCTGATGATGGGTTGAATACATTCAGTCCTCCGCCATCTGTGCCGATCCAGATATTTTTTTCTGAGTCCTCGTAAAAACAAAGCACGTGATCGTTGTTAAGACTGTTTTCCGAGAACATGTATTTGTAATGAGTAAATTTGGCCGCATCGGGATTTACATAATTTACGCCGGCATTGAAACTGCCAACCCACATGTTGTTTTTTGTATCGCGGCAGATAGCATTGATAGAATTGCTGCCGAGTGTCGAGCGGTCCACTTCATCGGAAGTGTAATTGTAAAACACGCGCTTTACCGGGTCAAAAATACTAAGCCCCGCATTTTCCGTACCGATCCACAGCCGCTGCTGGTCATCTTCTTTTATAGCCTTTATCGGACCATCGGACAGGCTATATGCATTGATAGGATTGTGCCGGTATTGTTCAAACCGGCCAGTGCTCTTATCCAGCATCTCCAGCCCGTTTTTATTGGTTCCTATCCAGATCCCTTTCCTGCTATCTTCAAACAATACCAAAATATGATTGGATCCGGGCGTGAAAGGATTACCGGGCTGGTGCAAATATCTTTTAAATTTTTTCTGTTTGCGATCGAAAAGATTCAGTCCGTTGGGGGTGGCTATCCATATATTGTGGTCGCTGTCTTCCAGGATATCCGTGACGTAGTTATCGCTTAGGGTATTGCTGTCCGTTATATGATGCTTATAATGTGTTATTTTTTTCTTCATAGGATCATACAGGTCCAATCCCCATGAAGTGCCGATCCATACCTTTCCCTCGCTGTCTTCCAGTATCGCGTATACGTCATTGCTTGAGATGGCATTCGTATCGGTATCGGTAAGGCCTGCGCGCAGATGCAGGAACTGGTCCTTGCGCCGGTCGTAATAGGAAACGCCTCCTCCCTGGGTTGCGATCCAGATATCTCCATTGCCGCTGTTACCCAGGTCTGTAATAAAATTATCGCTGATGGAACGCGGGTTGTTGGGCCTGGTTTTGTAAACAGTGAAATTGTATCCATCGTATTTATTCAGTCCATCGTTGGTGCCAAACCACATAAAGCCCCGGGCATCCTGCAGCATACAAATAACATTACTCTGGGAAAGACCGTTATCTGTACCAAGGCGTTCAAATCGCAGTTTTGGCTTCTGTGCAACAGCGCACAAGCCCAGGATTTGCAGGATAACAACAAGATAACAACGAAATGATTTCATACATCGAACCTTTGCGGAGTCCGCAATCAGGGCATAACCATGTAATAATGAAGAAGGTAGTAACAATATTGTTTCGCTTGTTGCAGGATTGTCCCCAAACACGGGCTGATTTTGTTTTTATAGTGAAAAAACCAGCCGTTTTGCTAAGAGGTTTTACCTATACTAATTATATTTACCGCTAATTTTAGACCCTTATCATGACCCCCTTGCGTGCTGCCCTGGCCTTCCTGTGCTTCCTGTTTTCCTCACTGGCATATGGACAAAATGATGGCGAAATATCGCTGCGCACGGGTATTGTATCCACCAAATCAAACATCAGGGCTTCATTCATCGATTCATTCAATAAAACCGCTCCCAGGCTCAATAATAAAACTGCCGTATTGCTCCGGTTCGAGGGTGTGCCTTCAGCGCAACAAAAAAATCAACTCGCGGCTTCGGGCATACAGGTGCACAATTACATCGCGCCGGGCTTGTACAGCGCAACCATAACAGGCAATGTCAACGCTGATTTGTTCCAGGCAACAAAAGTAATGTCCATCATTCAGTTGACGCCCTCGCAGAAAACAGACCGGCTGCTGGCAGGCAATAAACTTCCTGCCTGGGCCATGAAAATACCTGGGACCATCGATGTAAATATCAGTTTCCCGGCCGCTTTTTCTTACCAGGAGGTATCTCAGTTCCTGCGGCAGAAGAATATTGATATTATTTCTGATAAATGGGCGGCCTATGGCAAACTCTCGTTGCGCTTATCACCCAAACGCATAACCGAACTGGCCACTTTCCCTTTCGTCGGGTTGGTGGAGCCTGCCGAGCCCGAGATCGAAATGTACAATCATAAAAGCAGGCAGCTTAGCAGGTCTAATATATTAAATACATCTGTTGCCGATGGCGGCCTTGGCCTGAACGGCGAAGGAGTAGTGGTGGGTATTGGCGATAATTCAGCGATCATTACCCAGGCCGACTTCAGCGGCAGGCTTGTTGAAAGGACCGTTCCCAATGCATCGCACGGCATTCACGTGGCAGGCACCGCGGCGGGTGCAGGCATCATAAACGAATTGTACCGCGGATTTGCTCCCAAAGCAAGCATAATAAACGCATTGCAGGTAGACATTGTAGATCCCCTGTACGTGCAGGACTACAATATGGTGGTCACCAATAATTCATACGGGTCTGGATTTAATTGCGATATTAATGGGGCATACATTTTCTCCTCCAGCCTTGTGGATGACCTGGCACTCGCTTACCCATCACTGTTAAATGTGTATGGGGCCGGCAACTATGCGCAGAATACCTGTGCGCCTTACCCTGCCGGTTTCGGAACCGTAACAGGCTTGTGGCAATCGGCCAAGAACACTGTCTGCGTAGGTGGCACCACCGACTCCGGTGAAATTGGCAACTTCTCGAGCAGGGGACCCACAAAGGACGGCAGGATAAAACCCGATATCGTGGCCATGGGATTGCAGGTTACTTCTACCTGGCCCAATAATATTTACTCCTTCAACTCCGGCACCAGCATGGCCGCTCCCGCCGTTACGGGTGGACTAGCGCTGCTATACCAACGATACCGGCAAATGCATGCGGGCGCAGACCCCAGGAATGGATTGATGAAAGCTTTGCTTTGCAACGGTGCTACCGATGGCGGTAATCCCGGACCCGACTACACCTATGGGTTCGGCACTATGAACCTGTTGCGCAGCATTGAAATGCTGAACAAACAGCAGTATTTTATCGCATCGTCCAACCATAATGCGACCAACACACATACTATCACCGTTCCGGCCGGCACTGCGCAATTGAAAGTGATGTTGTATTGGAACGATCCCAGCGCTTCCTCGCTGGCGCCAAAAGCATTGGTGAACGATCTTGACCTGGAAGTATCTACTCCTTCAGCGGGCATTGTGCTGCCGTACGTGCTGGACCATACTCCCGCGAATGTAGAGAAGCCCGCAGTGCGCGGCGCAGACCATCTGAATAATATTGAACAGGTAGTGATCGACAATCCCACGGCAGGAAACTATACACTTCGCGTAAAAGGAACAGGCATTGTTCAACATCCGCAGCAGGAATATTTTGTGGTATACGACGCATTGCCCGTGTCAGTGGGATTAACTTATCCCATCGGCGGCGAGGCAATGGTGCCGGGTGAATCGGTAAAACTATCGTGGGATGCTTATGGCAATCCCGGTAAAACATTCAACCTGCAATTTTCTGCGGACAATGGCGCGTCGTGGACAGACATTGCCACCAACCTGGACCCCGCAAGGCGAATCTATACCTGGCAGGTACCTGCCATGGTAACTACCGCTGCGCAGGTACGCGTTGTGCAAAATGAAACAGGATTGGCAAGCGCCAGCCGCCCCTTTACCATCATTGCAATGCCCGTTGTCAGCTTATCGGCCATACAATGTGAAACATATTTCGCCATTGACTGGACAGCGGTGCCCGGCGCCAATTATTACGAAGTAATGATGCTGAGAGGCAATGAAATGAAAGTGATCGACACCACATCGAACCATTATTACAAGATCACCAACTTATCAAAGGAAGAAACCTATTGGGTAGGCGTGCGCCCCATTATCAACGGAAAAGCGGGCAGGAGATCGGTAGCCGTTTCGCGTAAGCCCAACAGTGGCACCTGCGGTGGGTCCATCTCTGACAACGACCTCGCAATAGACGGGTTGCTGTCGCCCGTAACAGGAAGAAAATTCACATCCACGGCCTTGCAATCGGATCATACAGTGACCGTCCGGATTAAAAATCTCGACAATGCGCCGGTAAATGGCTTTACTGTCAGTTACTCCGTTAATGACCGGCCATGGATAAGCGAAAACGTTCCCGTGCTGCTTGGAGCGGGTGTTAGCTACGACCATAGTTTTTCCACTCCCGCGGACCTTGGCGCAGTAGGAAACTATACGGTACGCGCAGTAGTAAAAAACAACACACTCGATGCTTCGGCAACCAACGATACGCTGGTAAAAGCAATCAGGAGCCTCGACAATCAGCCGCTCGATCTCACGAATTTGTTCTTAGATAATCTTGAATCAGCGGTTGCACACACTTATACAAGAGATACGGTAGGGCTTCCCGGCATCGACCGGTACGATTTTGAAACTGTTTCGAAGACAGGACAGGTGTTTACTTTTTTCAATAGCGGTTATGCATCGTCGGGGTCCAGGTCATTTATCATGGGAGAGATCATGCAGCGCTCGACCCCGGGACTACATTATATCACAGGCACATTCAATCTTTCCGGTTATTCAGTTTTAGAAAACAACCTGCGTATCGATTTCATGAGCATGAACACGCATTTTCCTTTCCCCGGAAATGATCTTTGGGTGAGGGGTGCGGACAATTTGCCATGGATAAAAGTATACACCGTTCCCACCCGCTTCACGGATACATTTTACAAACGCACCATCAGCATTGCCTTTGCCGATTCGCTTGCGGCACATGGACAGAACGTCAGCGCAAGCTTCCAGGCCAGGTGGGGCCATTCATCCATACATCAAAGCCTAAGCAAGCGAAGGACCTACGGCATCGATGATATTCGCATATACCAGGCCGTGCACGATATGCAGGTATTGAGCATAGACACTCCCTCGGCCATGAGCTGCAATATAGCAGGCCAGGTGCCTGTGCGCGTGCGGCTGCACAACAGCCATTTTTCCGCGCTTAGCAATGTGCCTATCAAATACTCCGTGAACAATGGACAATGGGTGGAAGAAGTGATCGCTTCTATTCCCGCAAAATCCAATTTTCAATACACGTTCAACCAGCCGATGGATTTTTTGTCCAAGGGCAGTTACAAATTAAAGGTAGTAGTTGTTTATCCTTCCGATAATTTCAGGGATAACGATACTGTGCAGGTAGATATACAAAACAGCATTACGGTAACCGCTTTTCCTTATCTGCAGAATTTTGAATCGGGCACCGAAGGTTGGTACACCAGCGGACAAAACAGCTCCTGGGCTTATGGAACGCCCGCTTCGTCAAAGATCAGGGGAGCGGCGAGCGGGGCCAGGGCCTGGAAAACAAATCTTAGTGGTAATCACAATAGCAACGAGCTTTCTTATTTGTATTCTCCGTGTTTTATGCTCGATGGCATGACCAAGCCCACGCTAAGCTTCAGCATGATATTGGACATCGAGGAATGCCAGCTGACACCTTGCGACGGCGCCTGGGTAGAATTTACGCGTAATGGCACTACGTGGACAAAAATGGGCACCGTATCCAGTGGGTACAACTGGTACAACACCAGCAGCCCGATGTGGAGCGGCAGCGCGTTCATCATACGCTGGGAGGTTGCTACGCATTCGCTTCCGATTGCACCGGGCCCCATACGGTTCCGGTTCGTGTTTTTGTCTAGCCTTTCGGGTAACAGGGAAGGCATTGCCATAGATGATGTGCACATATATGATAACACCAGCGGCATTTATGATTCTACCACCATGGCATCACCTGCGACGCAGGTGGTGCTGGGCAATAACTGGCTCGATTTTAAGCTTGCGGGAAAATTATTGGCATCGGTGCATGCTAACAACCAGGTGCCCGGTATAATGAACGCCCAGGTGTACATACACCAGCCGGAGATCCGAAGCACCAGCACCCAATATTATCATAAGCGCAACCTTACGCTAAAGGCCGCCAATCCCATTGATGATTCCGTTACCGTGCGTTTTTATTTCCTTGACCGTGAAACAGACAGCCTGATAGATGCTACCGGCTGCCAAACCTGTACAAAACCATCCAGCGCTTATCAACTGGGCGTTTCGACATATAATGACCACGTTGAAAGCAATGAAAATGGAACGCTGGCCGACAACAAGACCGGCAACTGGTCTTTTATCAATTCATGGAATGTTACCAAGGTTCCTTTCGACAAAGGATATTATGCAGAATTTAAAGTGAAGGAATTTTCAGAGATCTGGCTCAGCAACGGCGGCCATGACCTGAATTCGCACCTCGCGATACAACTGATACACTTTACAGCGCATAGGGCAGGCGATAGGGATGCGTTGCTGAATTGGCAAATGGGCGACGAGAAAGGTATTGCAAGATATGAGGTAGAAATGGCAAGGGACCGACCAGCCATGCAGGCCAACCAATTTGTAAAGATCGCGCAAACGCAGGCCCAGGGAATTATCGCTCCTAATGTTTATAGTCTTACAGATAGTGACCCCGACAAGTTCGACACGGTATATTACAGGCTGAAGATCATATACGGTGATGGCCGGTTCAATTATTCGCCTGTGAGGTCTGTTATATTCGATGAAGCTGTTCTCTGGAAATTATATCCCAATCCATCTGCCGGCAGATTCTATCTGGATTTCAGCGGCAACATCAATGAGCGCCTGGTAGCCGACCTTTTCGATGCAAAGGGCAGCCTGTTGAAGACCTATACCAGGCAAAGCACAGGCTTTATGCAAAAGCTGCAGATCGATCTTTCGAATACCGTGTATGCGAACGGGGTTTACCTGCTGCGGGTGAACATTGGCGGGATAGTGAAGACGTTTAAGTTATACAAACAATAGAAAGGTCTAAAAGCTCCTGATGGCTCTTACCCTGTTTGGTGAGCTCTTGAACATGTCCCCATTGAACTTTACCGAGCCATCGGTGAAATTTTGATTGGCTGCATAGTTAGCCCTTGGCTGTCCCAACAAGTCGGTGGAACTCCAGTAATAATCATCGGCGAAGCCGCCGATTTTGTTCTTTTGCTGGTACAGTAAATTCAATTCATCGCGTGACGGCAGGTACCAGTCCGAATAAGTATCTATGACCAATTGTTCGCAGAGCTTAGCTGCATAATTGCCGGGACCCAGCAGGTTAACGATGGCTTCCGTATTGGCTTTGCCTGTACCGACCTGTGATCCTGTTGCATCGGTGCGTACGCTATCATTTCCATTAGACCACTGAACGCCTGCGCTTTGATCGGACGGTGCCGCTATCAGTCCATGTTCGCCCGTATTGTCGATGTAAAAAATAATGCCTCCCTGGTAGCTGTCGCCAACAGAGAATTTGTCATTGCCCTTATTGCATGCGATCATTGTGGTAAGCGTGGAAAGGAGGGAAAGGATAGCAAGCTTTTTCATGATACAATTTAAGCAATCGGCGCTATATCAAATGATGCATTCACTCATACACAAACTCCACCTTCCCCATTAACTGCTGCTCCTTATTAAACACCCGCTCCCGTACCTTCAGCCCCCGCTCATCATAATCATAATACCAACGCTGGTATTCATTACTTCCTTCGGGTATCAGCAACATGCCCGCTACACGGCCCTGCGCATTGTAAGCAAAAATATGTGTAGGAAGCAGGCGCCTTGCCTTCTCATTGTAACGGACGATATCGGTCAACTGGTTTTTGTCATCGTAGTAATAATAAATCACGGGCTGCTTAACCCCTTTGCGCACGCCATGCTCTTCCAATGGCACGTCCTTGCCTTCGTACACAAAGGTTACATAAGTGGTATCGGTATTGTTTCGGATGCGCAGCATTTGATTGGGCTTACCAGCTGCGTCATATGTCCATACATGTAACTCGGTATTGGTAAACTCGCCGGAACGGGCAACGTTGTTGATGCTGCTGATGCGTCCCGCCGCATCGTATTCATAAGTAGTGGTACTGTGAAAGTCTTCGCTGGTGTCGATTGTTTGCACCAGCCTTCCCGCAGTATTATACATGGCCGTTAGCTCCGACCTTCCAAGGTTGGGTGTTCTTTTCGGGCTGCCATCTTGTTCGGTCTCCTCGCCCTTGGTATTGATGGGCGCCACCGTAACCGTGATCATGCGGTTGTCCATGATCCGCTGCTCCACCGACCATCCATCCGAAGGCTGGTTATTGCCTTCGAAGCTCTGTACCTTTACCGACTTCACGCTGTTATTCTTCAAAACGCTCCACTGGGCATTTGTTTGCTGCACCGTTACCAGGTCTTTGTAATAGAACTGGCCCTGGGCGGTGAGTCCCAATACAGCCAGCACAGTTATTCCGAGGATATGCTTCATATTCGAAAATTGATGTCTATGTAGGGCTTTCGGAGCGCAAATGTAGACAACAGCCCCTAAAACGTAAAAATGGACTGCCCGGTACATTTCCACCGTTAAATTTCAACTATTCACATCAGACGTGAATGTACCCGGCAAAGCCGCCAGATTCCTTATTTTAGGGAAAATTTTACATTGTCCCACGCTAAGGAACGCCAGGAAAAGATCTGCCTTAACTGTAACATCAGCCTTCATGGCCGCTTTTGCCATGTTTGCGGACAGGAAAATACCGAACCCAAAGAATCCGTCTGGGGCCTGATAAAGCATTTTTTTTACGACATCACCCATTTCGACGGTAAGTTTTTCAGCACCCTTAAGTACCTGGCCTTCAAGCCCGGCTTCCTTTCAGCAGAATACATCCGGGGCCGCAGGGCCAGTTATCTCAATCCCATAAGGATGTACGTGTTCACTTCCGCCTTCTTTTTCATTATTTTCTTTTCAATATATGACCCGAGTAACCTGGTAAGCGACAGCAACCAGTCTGATAAAAAAAATCCCGATACCGCTGCCAACAGCAACGCCGCCCGCCAGGCAGCCATTGCAAAAGCGCTGGAGTTCGCGCATACAAAGGAAGATTCCGCCGAAATACTGGAGGGTACGGCAGTATTTACGGACACTATTCCCATTGATCCGTCAGATACGGCGAAAAAAGGATGGACCGTGAAAATGTCCACCGATACAGGCGACTACAAAAGCGTAGCAGAATATGATTCAATTCAACGATCGCTGCCGCCTGACAAAAGGCATGGTTTCCTACGGCGGGTGCTCAACAGGCGGCAAATAGTGATCCGCAACAAATATGGCGACGACGAGAGGGCATTGATGCGAGCCTGGATCAATCACTTCATACACCAGTTTCCCAAACTGTTGTTCGTTTCGCTTCCCATCTTTGCTTTCATACTCTGGCTGTTATACATCCGGAGGCGCAAGCAATACTATTATGTCAACCATGGCATTTTCAGCATTCACCTGTACATTTTTTCTTTTATCCTGCTGCTGGTCTCCATGGGCATTACAGGCCTTGTCAATGCCACGGGCTGGGATTGGATCAACTGGCTGCAATTGCCGCTGTGGCTGTACTGGCTGTACTACCTGTACAAGGCCATGCGTGTTTTTTACCAGCAGGGCAGGACTAAAACCGTAGTTAAATTCCTGCTGCTGAATGTACTGGCCACTACAGTTATATTATTTTTGTTCCTTGTATTTTTCCTGGTGACAGTATTTCAAATATAAAATGTTCGAAGTCAAATATCACTATGCAAACAAACGAATCACTGGCCCAATCATTCCTGCGACTGGTTACCATCATGGACGAACTGCGTGAGCAATGCCCCTGGGACCGGAAGCAAACCATCCATACCCTTCGATCGCTCACTATCGAGGAAACCTATGAGCTGGCAGATGCCATCTCGGACGAGGATTGGAAGAGCATTAAAGAAGAGATCGGCGACCTGTTGCTGCACATCGTTTTTTATGCACGCATCGGACGCGAACAAAATAAATTTCAACTCCAGGACGCCATCGAGGGCGTTTGTACCAAGCTCATCCATCGCCATCCGCATATTTACGGCGACATAAAAGTGCAGGACGAAGAAGAAGTAAAACAAAACTGGGAAAAGCTCAAGCTGAAGGAAGGCAAATCGTCCATCCTTGCTGGCGTGCCCGTTTCACTGCCGGCAACAGTTAAGGCATTGCGTTTGCAGGAAAAAGCTAAGCAAGTCGGCTTTGAATGGGATACCCGCGAACAGGTTTGGGATAAGGTGAAGGAGGAAATGGACGAACTGCAAACCGCCGTACAACACGACGACAAAACCGAAAAGGAGAATGAGTTGGGCGATCTCTTTTTTTCACTGATCAATTATGCGCGCTTCCTGGACGTTGACCCCGAAACGGCCCTGGACAGAACCAACAAGAAATTCATCGAGCGGTTCACTAAAATGGAGCAGCAGGCCATTGCGGCGGGTAAACCGCTTGCAGAAATGAGCCTGCCCGAGATGGATGCCATCTGGAACTCCATCAAAAAGCAAAAGCAAGCTGATTGAAAACATTCTTAGTACAGTCGCTGAAAAAACATTACTACCTGCTCATCGTGGCAGCGTGGCTGCTCACCATTGCATTTATCGTCAATACTTATATCGACAGCCCTTCTTCCGCACGGGTGGTGCGTAACTCGATTGAAAATTTCCTGCACAGCCGCGAAGAAGATTTCCTGGATATCGTCGGCGATACTGCCGTACTCAGGAAAATGGTAAGCCAGGAAGTGGCAGACGAAGACCTGCTGACCGAACTGGCTTCCAAGCGGTACACCATTCTGGTATACGAGCCCCGCAACTTCGATGGTACATGGGCGTTACAGTTCTGGAATAACCAATACATTGTTGCGGATGATGGCATGCTGCAACTATCTGACACCAATTATTTCGCGCACCTGCGCAATGGGTATTACGAGGTCATCCGTAAAACGGTATTCCTTCCACGCAAAGGCTCTATGGTGGTATTCGGCATGATACCCGTGCGGTGGGAATACTTCATTCCCTTTCAAAATCTGCCGCATGCGTTTGTAGAACATAAGTATGCGGAGAAAAAGATCATGCTGTCCGACAAGCCCACCGACCTCCAGGTAAAAAGCTCCCTGAGCAATCAATCGTTTTACCTGGAGAGAAGGGAGCAACAGGAAACCGCTACCATCGGATGGCTAACCATCACCTTTATCGTGGCAGGCGTAATGCTGCTGCTTTATTTCCTCCAACAACTGGCGCACGACATCGCGGCCGAGTATGGGCTGTGGCGGGCAATCATGTTCCTGGTGACCGCGGTATTGCTGATACGCGGCGCTACGTACCTGTTCCCAGGCCTGCTGGACCTGCGAAGGCTCGAACTGTTCGACCCAACCATTTACAGCTCGGGATTACTTCAAAGTTCGCTTGGCGACCTGCTCATCAACGCATTTCTTTTTTGCTGGGTGATCATGTTCATCCGGCGCGAATCGCGCGACATTTATTTCCTTCCCGACGAGAACAAGATCCAGCAATGGATCCGCGTGACGGTCATCCTTGCGTTTTTAGTGCTGTCTACGTTTTATTTTTCCAACCTCGTGCGAAGCCTTATTGCCGATGGTAATGAAGTATCCTTCAACGTGCTGGACTTTTTCAGCCTGAACATCTACAGTTTCGTCGGATTTATCGTGCTGGCCTGCCTTGCGCTGGGATATTTCTTTTTATCGCAGATACTGGTGCGCATCATTTATCCTACCCTTAAGCAACACCTGCTGATCGTGTACATCATCATGACCACCATGGGACTGGTGGTGCTTACATTGATAAAAACACCGTCCATTGCTTCGGTAAACATTTTTACGCTGGTATGGCTCCTGTTTTTCGTATGGCTGCTGTACCAACGCTATTTCGGGGGATTGCAGGGCAGGCTGAACCCCACGGAAGTGCTCTTCTGGCTGTTCATATTTTCCCTGTCGATATCAGGAGTGATCATTACCGAAAACGGCAGGATTGAATTGGAGCAGCGCAAGCGCCAGGCAGAAAAGCTGTTCTTTCAGGCCGATCCCTCCAGCGAAAGGCGGCTAAGCATTGCGCTTACTTACTTTGACAACGATTTCCTATACCCGAACTTCGAGCGGTTTAAATCGCCGGCGTCCAACAGGTTCCTGAAAGACAGCCTGGCCAATAAAAATTTCAGTGCATACCTCGACCAGTATGAGAACCACATTTATACCTTCAATGCCGATGGCACCCCGCTGTTCAACAGCGAGCCCATTTCGTACGATACGCTCAACACCATCTTCCGCATTACTGCCAAACCAACCAGCATTACCAACGTAAAGTATTTTGAAAAATCGTTCGATAAGTTTGCCTATATCTTCCGCCAGGACATTACCGATTCCCTGTCAAATACCATCGGTTATCTTTTTGTATTGTCGGAGCCCAAACGGTATAAAAGCGATGCGCTGATACCGGAGCTCTTCCGCCAACCCAAGCAATTGACGCCGGATTATTCGCCCTACTATTCCTATGCCATTTACAACAACGGCGACCTGATAGATTATTACAACGACTACCAGTTCTCGACGCATTTGAAAGAACAGGATGTACCCAAGAAGGAATTCGACCGGCGAATGAAAAATGGCTACGATGAGCTATGGTACCGGCATTCCAAAGACAAGGTGGTGATAATTGCCAAGAAGGACAATACCATCATCGAGGCCATGACGCTGTTCGCTTACCTGTTCAGCGCATTCCTGTTCCTGCTGGCTTCGTTCCGGATCATATCACTCATTATACAATCGCGTTTCAGGCTTAAGCTGCTGCGGCACTCCTGGCAATTGAACATCCGTTCGCAGATACACAGCACCATCATCTTCATCAGCTTGTTGTCGTTTGTGATTATCGGTATCGCTACCATCTTCTTTTTCATCAACCGGTACAACCGCAATAACCAGGAGCGGCTAAGCCGTGCCATACAGATCATGACCAATGAGCTGCAGACCGAAATCCAGGACCATTCCATTTTTAACGACGTAAAATTATATGAGCTCGGCCCCGCCGGCCAATTGGACGAGCTGGTGAGCGAGGTGGCCGATATTCACGATGCGGACATCAACCTCTACGATCTTAATGGAAACCTCATCGTATCGTCGAACCCGCTGATCTATGACAAGGGTATTCTAAGCAAGAAAATGGATGCCGAGGCATTTCACAAATTGCATAATTCGCAACTGGTGCAGTTTGTAAATGAGGAAGAGGTTGGCCTGCTGAACTATCTAAGCATTTACTGTCCCGTGCGGGATGAGGCGGGTAACGCTTATGCCTACCTGAATATTCCTTCTTTTACATCGCAGCAGGCGCTGAAGCAGGAGATTTCTAACTTTTTGGTCACCATCATCAACCTGAATGCATTCATATTCCTGATAGCAGGAGCTATAGCCTTGTTCATTACCAACAGGATCACTTCTTCGTTTACGCTTATAGGGCAGAAGATGCAGCAGATCAACCTCGGCAAGCTGAACGAAGAAATTGTATGGGACCGGCAGGACGAAATAGGGGAGCTGGTCAAAGAATACAATACCATGGTGCATAAGCTGGAAGACAGCGCCGCCGCACTGGCCAAAAGCGAACGCGAAGGCGCCTGGAGACAAATGGCCCGGCAGGTAGCACACGAGATCAAGAACCCGCTTACCCCCATGAAGCTTAGCATTCAATACCTGCAAAAGGCTATCGATAATAATTCACCGAACGTGAAGGAAATGACGGCCAACGTGGCCAAGACGCTGGTTGAGCAGATCGACCACTTGTCTAAAATAGCTTCAGACTTCTCTCAGTTCGCGAACATTGGCAACGTGCGCAACGAAGTGTTCGATTTGCATGAAGTGATCTATTCCATTACTTCTTTGTACGAGGCCACTGAAAAGCTTGAGTTCAACTGGCAGCCCGTGAAGCAGCGCATCATGGTAATGATGGACAAAACGCAGATCAACCGCCTGCTCACCAACCTGCTGCAAAACGCCATCGAGGCTTGCGACAACAGGGACGTGCGGAGGGTTAGCCTCACCGAAGAAATACAGGGGGATAGCATACTGCTGAAGATTACCGACAACGGCGAAGGCATTCCCGATACCATGCGTCAAAAAATATTCGTGCCCAACTTCACCACCAAATCTTCGGGCACCGGGCTGGGATTGGCCATGAGCAAGGCTATTGTTGAACAGGCAAAGGGCGATATATGGTTTGAGACCGCCGAAAGCGTAGGCACTACTTTCTTTATACAACTTCCCTTGCTGCGGGCAATGAACTAATTACTAACTATTAATTATTAATTATTTATTATTTATTATTGACCTGTTCCTGAATAATCAATAATTAATAATCAATAATCAATAATCAAATCCCCCGCGCCGCCTTTCTTTCCCGCAGGTAATCTTCAAATTGCCGCAAGCTAAAGCTGCTTAGGTTTTTATCCCTGGTAAGCCCTCCTTTTTGCGCAGCCAGCGTTCCATATTTTACATCGTCGTACGCGTCGATGGAATGCGCATCGGGATCGATCGAGATGTACACGCCTGCGTCGAGCGCCAGGTCTATCCATTGCCAGCTCATATCGAGCCGCCGCGGATGGGCATTCAGTTCAAGCGCTACTTTGTATCGTGCACAGGCCTCTATGATCTTTTCATGGTCCACCGGGTAGCCCTGCCGGCTTAGTAATAATCGGCCGGTAAGATGTCCCATGATAGTCGTGTAAGGATTTTCCAATGCGCGCAGGATGCGCGACATGGCTTTTTCTTCGGTCATTTTGAGGTTGGAGTGCACGGATGTAATCACCAGGTCAAAAGTAGACAGGATGTTATTGGAGTAGTCCAGGTTGCCATCGCCGAGTATATCGCACTCTATGCTCTTGAAAATGCGGAAGGGTTTAAGTTTTTCATTCAATTCTTCTATTTGCTGATGCTGCGCTTTAATGCGGTCCTCGGTCAAACCGTTGGCGTAAGCAGCGTTCTTGCTATGGTCGCTGATGACCATGAACTCCCATCCCCGTTCGATGCAGGCATTGGCCATTTCTTCTATGCTGTTCAATCCATCGCTCCATTTGCTGTGGCAATGGATGAGGGCATTGATGTCCGAAGGCACTATCACCTGCGGTGTGCCGGATTGAAATTTTGAAATAATCCTGCCCTTTTCGCGCATGCATGCAGGTATGTAAAACAGCTTTTGATTGCTGAAAGCCTCTTCCTCCGACCGGATGTTTTGCAATGAATTCTCCCCAAAGCTCGCCTTGCACTGGTTCAGAAATTCTTCGCTCGCGCTGGTGCTGAACAATGTCTCGTAAAAAGCAGCTTCTTCAGCGTATTGAAAACTGAGCAGTATGTTTTCTTCGCCTTTGAAAGCAATGAATGCAGCTTGCTGATCCTCCGTGTTAAAGCCATTGGCTTCAAAAAATAATTGCAGTTGCACGGGCTGGCAGGTGGTGATCCATTCGAGTTTATTGATCACTTCCAGCTGCCTCCTGAATTCGCCGGTAAGCTCGAACTTTTCATCGGGGAACTGATCCGTTACTTTGCGATGTACGTCGAGCGCATATAGCTCTACTTCCGCATACAGGTGGCTGCCCTGGCTGCGCTGGTAAAACTCAATGGACTCTTTGACGGCTTCTTGTGTTTTGGCGCCGAAGCCTTTATAGTTGAGCAGCCTGTTTTCGTTGCAGGCATATAGCAATTCACCGATGCTCTCCAATCCCATTTCCTTCCAGATGGTGCAGATCTTTTTAGGGCCAATGCCTTTGATGTTGAGCATTTCGATAACGCCGGGCGGAGTTTTTTCGATGTATTCATCCAGTTGCTTCAATTGGCCGGTTTGCACAATTTCAGTCACCTTGCGGGCCGTAGACTCGCCAAATCCCTTCAGCGCGGATATTTTGTCAAATGAGAGGTCGGACAACTGCACGGGCAGCTTTTCAATATTGAAGGCAGCAATGGAATAAGATTTCGATTTGAAGGAATTATCGGCATGAATGTCCATTAATTTCGAAAGCAGGGAAAATTGTTCCGCTATGTAATAATTGTCGATCATAACTGATGTGCGAATGTGCAGATGTGCAAATGTAAGGAAACAGCATTTGCAAGTAAAATCCTGGGACCTGCGTCCAATGCACATTTGCACATCTACGGATTGCATATCAAATCTTCAGCTGCTGCATCTTGTAGCTGTACAACCGCCCGATGGGAATTTCGGTCGATCCTATTTCAACGTCGTGGTTGGTGAAGGCGGTGATTTTGTTGATGGCGACAATAAAAGAGCGATGGATGCGGACAAACAGGGTTGGTGGCAGTATTTCTTCCATGGTACTGATGGATTGCTTTATTACCAGGGGCTTGCCTTGCTGGCGGTGAATCTTCACGTAATCCTTCAGGCTTTCAACGTACACGATTTCTTCCAGGAATATTTTCACCATCTTACGGTCGGCCCGGAAATAAAGGAAACGTTGATTATTTTCCGTTGCATTCGCCGGAACATTCACAGGCTTATTGTTGTGAATGACCTTGTTTACAGCGCGCAGGAACCTTTCGAACGAGACTGGCTTGAGCAGGTAGTCTACCGCGTCCAGCTCGAACGCATCTGCAGCGTGTTCTTTGTAGGCGGTCGTAAAGATCACCTTAGGGGGGTGCTGCAAGGTTTTGATGAAGCCGATGCCGGTAAGCTTGGGCATGTTGATGTCGAGAAAGATCAGGTCTATCGTATGTTTCTGCAGCATGTCCATCGCCTGGAAAGCGTTGGTGCAGGTACCGGCCACTTCCAACTGCTCCACGTTATCGATATATTTTTCCAATATCCTGATAGCGGGAGGTTCATCATCTACCAGCAAGCATTTCCATATCATAATCTACAGGTTGATAATTTATGGACGGGGATTGAGCCACATTGCTATCCTTTTCCAGTTGCAATTGTAATTGCACGATGAACATATCTTCTTCCTGCCTGGCCTGGAAGCTGTATTTGCCATGGAACAGCAACTCCAGCCTGCGTTTTACATTCTGCAATCCAAGCCCTTTATGATGGCCATTTGCGGGCGTGTACTCATTATCCAGGCTATTGAGCAGCTTCAGGCTCATCGTATCGTTTTCCACGTGCATATCCAGGCTTATCCAGCATTGGTCTAACTGGCGGCTGGTGCCGTGCTTAAAACTGTTTTCTATCAACGGCAATAACAACAGGGGAGGGATCAGCTTTCCCTCCAGGTTGCCGGTAAATGAAAGTGAAATGTCCAGGCGGTTGCCATACCTCAGCTTTTCCAATTCAATATAATCCTTCAATATCGCAATCTCCCGCAACAGCGGAATGGCGGGTACGTTACTTTCATATATCATGAAACGAAGCAATTGGGACAATTTCAAAACGATCTCGGGCGCCTTGTGCGATTCATGCAGCGTGAATGAATACAAATTGTTCAGCGTGTTGAACAGGAAATGAGGATGCACCTGCGATTTGAGCAATTGCAGCTCGGCAGAAAGCTTTTGCTGCTTCATTTCCATCATCTCCTGCCGTTGCTGGTACCAGTGCTTAAGCAGCTTAATGGAAACCGCGGTACCGAGTATGGTAAATTGACCCAGCAATGCGAGGCCGGGATTCCACACCGTTTGCAGGCCCGTTCCAACGCCAATGGAAGCCAGGAATTTAAAATTGATGAAATAAGAGGAGGCAATCCCCCACGCGCTTACCAGCATTGCGCCCATAAGAAATGCTATAAATCTTTTTTTGAAAAGATAGCGCGGGATCAAAATGTAAAAGAAAGCGTAAGCAGAAACTATGTGAAGCGGGAGAAATGCCAATGATCGTATTAATTCAATATCGTACCGGCCGGGCCGGCCATAGCCTATGGTAAAATACACAAGCACCACCAGCCAAAATAATACATGCAGCAATACGCGGTGTCGTAGAATAGCTTCGGGAGAAAACTGGGTATGCGCCATGAACGGCTTTTACCAAATTTAATCATTACCGCCGGCTTCCCCATGCCGGCAGCCTGTTTGTAGACAAAACACGCTGTTTTGTCGACAAGCGTACCAACTGCCAGACCAATCGCATTTGTCCCTCTTGTTCCGCCGTCCGGCAACTATCAGGTTGCATGGGTCTTATTCTTCAAAAACCGCCCCGGCAGGAAATTATTTTCACACCGTAATCATTCAAAAAACAAAAACATAGTTATGAAAAAGATGATCTCTGTAAGCGTGCTGGTGGTAAGCTTCCTGTTTATTACCGCCGGATCGATGGCGCAGCAGGCTCCCGTAACTGACAGCGCTTCGTGGCAATTGGTTAGCAATATCCACGACCCGTCCAAAGTAACCGTGCAATTTTATAGCAGCAATGGCATTTTGATGTACGAGGAGACATTGTACAATACAAAACTGAACATCAACAAAAAGAAAACGGTGCGCAAGCTGAACACCCTGTTGAGCCAGGTATATACTAATTGGGTAATGAACAGGCAAAGGACTACCGAGAAGGATCTGATTGCGAAAACACTAAGGTGAGGTCTTCACGCCAATTCTAATATCACGTCATCCTGTTCTACAAACGCTCCTTCGGCCAGGATGATTTGTTGAATGGTGCCGGTCTTGCTCGCCACAACGGTGGACTCCATTTTCATGGCCTCGATGGCAAACAGCGGCATGTTCTTTTCCACCTTATCACCCTGTTTTACGTGAATGCGGCAAAGCCTGCCCTGCAGCGGCGCGCCAATTTCATGACCGGCGCTTACTTTTTTATTGGTCTTTTTGATGGATTTAAAATTCTTGTCCTTCACTTCGATCGACCTGGTTTGACCGTTTAATTTAAAAAACACGTGCTTGATGCCGTTTTCGTCGGTATCGCCCATGTACATGAACTTTACCAGGATGCTTTTGCCCGGCGCGAGCTCTACCAACGTTTCTTCATTGGGCTTAAGTCCATAAAAGAATACTGGCGTAGGCAGGTAATACACTTCGCCGAACTGTTGGCGGTGCTGGTGATACCCTTCGAACACTTTTGGATAGAACAGCCAGGAAAGCAGATCGGTAAAAGCGTATTGCTTGCCGAACTTTTCTTGGAAATCTTTCCAGGAATTGTCGAAATCGATCGGTTTCAAATGCGCATTCGGCCTGTCGGTATAAGGCTTTTCATTTTTTAAAATGGTCTTTTGCAATTCCGCGGGAAAACCGCCCGGTGTTTGCCCGAGATCGCCTTTGAACAACCCGATCACTGAATCGGGGAATGAAATGGTATCGCCTTTTTCCAGGATGTCCTGCTCGGTATAGCCATTGGCGGTCATGAACAGCGCCATATCACCCACTACCTTCGAGGAAGGCGTAACTTTTACGATGTCGCCAAACATCTTGTTCACTACTACATAGTTCTTTTTTATCTCGTGAAATTTATCTTCCAGTCCCAATGACCTTGCCTGCGGCCGCAGGTTGCTGTATTGTCCGCCGGGAATTTCATGATCGAATACTTCGGCAGTCCCTGCTTTCAATTCCGATTCAAAAGGATAATACCATTCGCGAACGTCTTCCCAATAGTTGGACAGAGCGTTCAGCTTATCGATGTCCAATTTCAATTCACGCGGATGGCCTTTCATCATGGCTACTATCGAATTGAAATTTGGTTGAGAGGTGAGCCCCGACATGGAGGCCAGCGCAACATCCACCACGTCTACGCCTGCTTCTATCGCATTCAAATAGGTGGCTGCCTGTATGGAAGCCGTATCGTGCGTATGCAGGTGAATGGGTATTCCGATGTGTTTCTTCAATTCGGTCACCAGAACCTTTGCCTGCATAGGTTTGAGCAGGCCTGCCATGTCTTTGATGCCGAGTATATGCGCACCCGCGTCTTCCAGTTGTTTAGCGAGGTCGAGGTAATAGTTCAGGTTGAATTTATGGTTCCTGCTTTCATCCATAAAATCTCCAGTATAGCAAATGCAGGCTTCGGCAATGCCGCCCGTGCGTTCGCGCACGGCATTGATGCTTACTTTCAGTCCGTCTACCCAGTTCAGCGAATCGAAGATGCGGAAGATATCGATTCCTTTTTTCCAGGATTGCTCGATAAATGTCTCTACCAGGTTGTCGGGATACGCGGTATACCCAACCGCGTTCGTTCCGCGGATGAGCATCTGGAAAAGAATATTGGGAATGCTTTCGCGCATCAGTTGCAGCCGTTGCCAGGGGCATTCGTGCAGGAACCTGAGCGCCACGTCGAAAGTGGCGCCGCCCCACATTTCAAGCGAAAAGATCTCAGGATGATTACGGGCAACGGCCTCGGCTACCCGAAGCATGTCGACCGTCCTTACACGCGTGGCCAGCAAAGATTGATGCGCATCCCGGAAAGTAGTATCTGTATATTGAATGGACTGAGAATTTTTCAGCCATTCAATGAATCGATCGCGGCCCAGTTCGTTCAACCTGTCTTTTGATCCCTTGGGGACCGGTTGGTTCTTTTCAAACTCCGGCAAGAGTGGCGTTCTGAATTGCGCATTCGGATTTACTTCGGGCACGTCTTCGTGGCCATTCACAATAATATCTGCCACATATTTCAATACCCGCGTGCCCCGGTCCTGCCTGGGCGTTAATTGGAAAAGCTCGGGATGATTATCGATAAAATCAACCGTGGCATTGCCGCCTTGAAAGGTTGCATTCTGCAATACATTTTCCAGAAAAGCCACATTGGTCTTAACGCCGCGGATGCGGAATTCCTTCAATGTACGCACGAGGCGTTCACAGCTTTCTTCGAGGTTTCGACCCGATGCGGTGATCTTTACCAGCAAGGAATCGAAGAAAGGAGAGATGCTTACGCCGGGATACGAGCTGCCTTCGTCGAGCCTGATGCCCGGGCCACCGGCATTCCGGTAAGCGATGAGTGTTCCGTAATCGGGCTTAAAACCGTTGGATGGGTCTTCGGTAGTAACGCGGCATTGAATGGCCACGCCGGCGCAGTTTACCTGGGCCTGAGATTGAATATTGATGGCTGGATCCGTGAGCCGGTGGCCCGCCGCGATGAGGATTTGATTTTTTACGATATCGATGCCAGTTATTTCTTCGGTAACGGTATGCTCCACCTGTATGCGGGGGTTAACTTCTATGAAATAAACCGTTTCGTTTTTATCTACTAAAAACTCAACGGTGCCCACGTTATCATAATTTACGTGCTTGCAAATGCGCACCGCGTAATCATAGAGTTTTCTTTTGGTTTCCTGCCGCAATGAAATGGCCGGGGCTACTTCCACTACTTTCTGGAAACGTCTTTGAACGGAGCAATCCCTTTCGAACAGGTGTACGATATTGCCGTGCCTGTCGCCCATGATCTGCACTTCGATGTGCTTGGGCGACTCGATGAATTTTTCGAAGAAGATGGTATCGTTGCCGAATGCGACCTTGGCTTCGTTCTGCGCTTCGCGCAGCACCTGCTCGAGCCCTTCGTCGGAATGCACCACGCGCATGCCCCTGCCGCCGCCACCTGCTGATGCTTTGATGATGAGGGGATAGCCGATGCGGGCAGCTTCTTTTTTTGCGTTGGATATGTCGCGGATGTCGGCCTTGCTTCCTTCTATCATGGGAATGGATGCGGTGGCCGCCACTGATTTGGCGGCGATCTTGTCGCCGAGTTGTTCCATTACTTCGGGTGCGGGACCGATGAAGGTGATGCCTTCTTCGCGGCAACGCTTTGCAAAGGCTGCATTTTCTGAAAGGAAACCGTAGCCGGGATGGATGGCGTCGGCCTTTTCGCGTTTGGCCACTTGTATAATGCCTTCTATGTCGAGATAAGGTTTGAGTGGGTCATCATTGCGGCCGATCTGGTACGATTCATCGGCTTTGTAGCGGTGGAGGGAGTAGCGGTCTTCGTAAGTGTAGATGGCAACGGTGCGTAAATTGAGTTCTGTAGCGGCTCTTAGCACACGAATGGCTATTTCTCCGCGGTTGGCGACAAGCAGTTTTTTGAACATGAGAAGAAAGTTAAGCTTATAGTTTTAAAGTTACGGTATGGACTATCGGTTGTGCATTATGGCGTACATACATTTTTGATACCCGCCACAGCGCTATAATACACCGTAAAATCTATAAAAAGAAAAGTCCTCCTTGCGGAGGACTTATATCATTTTTAAAAGTTGCGAAGCGCTTATCTTTTCTTAGAAGCGCCTTTCTTTGCAGCTTTCTTCTTAGAAGCACCTTTCTTAGCGGCTTTTTTCTTAGAAGCGCCTTTTTTAGCGGCTTTTTTTGCAGTTGCCATTGTTTTTTGAATTTAAATGGTTAGTAAAAGAATTTAACGAAAGTAAAATTAAAAACTTTTTGCAACTGTCAAAATATTTTTTCCACATATTTTTCAGGCGGTGGCTTCCACGGGCAGTACGCTCACGAAAGTTTTATCGCCTTTTCCTTTGCGGAATTCAACAATTCCATCGGAAAGTGCGAACAATGTGAAGTCTCTTCCAACCCCTACATTTTTGCCTGCGTGATATTCAGTACCACGTTGACGAACCAGGATATTACCCGCAATGGCAGGTTGTCCACCAAAAATTTTTACACCGAGGCGTTTGCTTTGTGAGTCGCGACCGTTCTTTACACTGCCTTCACCTTTTTTGTGTGCCATATCGAAAGATTGAAATTTGAGATGATGATTTGAAGTTTAACCGAAGCTCAGTTGATTAAGCGATGTCGCTGATGCGGATCTTGGTATAGTGCGTTCTGTGACCATGCTTCTTCCTGAAACCTTTTCTTCTTTTCATCTTAAACGCAATTACCTTATCGCCCTGTACTTGGTCAACGATCTCTGCCGTCACAGTAGCTTTTACATTTTTGCCGGCGGTTAATTTTCCATCGAGGTTGGCAAGCAATACCTCGCCGAATTCAACTTTATCACCTGCATTTCCCTGAACTTTGGGTACATATAAAGTTTGGTCTTTCTGTACCCTGAACTGTTGACCGGCTATTTTTACAACTGCGAACATAACTTCAAAAATTAGGACGGCAAAGGTAGGGTTTATTGTTGAAATTTGCAGCCTCTTGCTTAAAAATTATTGATTATTAATTATTGATTACTGGTTGATTGCTACTGCATTCAGAAGGCATGAGGCGCGGGAACAATCAATAAATAATAATCAATAATTAATAATTTGGGAACCATCTACTTGCAAATGAAATTCCACCAATAACTTAATTACCCTAAGTTTGCTGCCTGTTCAAAAGCTTGCCGCTTAGGCTATGAAGTTAAAGTCATTCCTGGCAAAACCATTTGCCTCCATAATATATAATAGGATCCGGAAAAGCATGGCTACCGCGGTCGATGACCAGGAAGCCATATTCAAGGACCTGCTCAAAACCGGCGCCAAAACTACGTTTGGCATTGATCATCAATTAAATAAGGTGAGCAATCATGCTGATTTCACGCAGGCAATACCCATCCGCGACTACGAGCAATACAAGCCATACATCGAACAGATCAAGGAAGGAAAGCACAACGTGCTCTGGAAAGGCAAACCTATCTATTTTGCCAAGACCTCTGGCACTACCAGCGGGGTAAAATACATACCTATTACCCGCGATTCCATTCCCAACCATATCAATTCCGCCCGCAATGCCCTGCTTTGCTATATGGCCGAAACCGGCAACACCCGGTTTGCTGACGGGAAAATGATCTTTTTGTCGGGCTCGCCCGAATTGGAGCGCATCGCCGGCATACCCACGGGCCGCCTTAGCGGCATTGTTAACCACCACATTCCCGGCTACCTCCGCACCAACCAGTTGCCCAGCTACGAAACCAATTGCATCGAAGACTGGGAAACCAAGCTGGACAAGATCGTGCAGGAGACCATTAAAAAAGACATGACCCTCATCAGCGGCATTCCGCCATGGATGCAGATGTACTTCGACCGGCTGATGCAGGTGAGCGGTAAAAAGATCTCCGAGCTGTTCCCGAATTTTTCATTGATGGTGCACGGGGGTGTAAACTTCGAACCCTATAAAGCACGCCTGTTCGAAAGCATCGGTAAAAAAATAGCTACCATTGAAACCTTCCCAGCTTCCGAAGGTTTTTTTGCATTCCAGGATTCGCAAGACGCGGAGGGTTTATTGCTCAACAGCAATAGTGGTATCTTTTTTGAATTTATCCCAGCCAACGAGATATTCAATGAACGCCCCACGCGCCTGAAGCTGTCCGATATCAAAGTGGGAGAGAACTATGCGCTGATCGTGAACAGCAATGCCGGACTATGGGGCTATAATATCGGCGATACGATAAAATTCGTTTCCACTAACCCGTACCGCCTTATCGTGAGCGGCCGCATCAAACATTTTATTTCAGCTTTTGGCGAGCACGTCATCGGGGAAGAAGTAGAGTATAGCCTGATGAAGGCGGCAGAAGAGCAGGGCGTGCACATTACGGAGTTCACAGTGGCGCCGATGATAGAGCAGGGAAAGGGTAAATCGTACCATGAGTGGTTCATCGAGTTCGATAATCAACCCGAGGACATGGAAAAGTTTAGAATGAGCATCGACCACTACCTGCGGGAAAAGAATATTTATTACAATGATCTTATCTCCGGGAATATCTTGCAGTCGCTGAAAATACGTCCCATACGCAAGAACGGTTTCATCGATTATATGAAATCCATCGGTAAGCTGGGCGGGCAAAACAAGGTGCCGCGACTGAGCAACGACAGGAAGCTGGCGGGAGAGTTGGAGCCGTTTGTGATTGATTATTGATTATTAATTATTAATTATTGTCAATTGCGGGTAGTGTTAATGTAATAATCAATAATGAATAATTAATAATTAATAATTTCAGAAAAGTAAACATCCAAAAATACTAAATGTCTGGTCCTAAACGCATTGCACTCTTCGGCTCCACAGGGTCCATTGGTACCCAGGCATTAGCTGTAATTGCTGACAATGCCGATAGGTTTTCGGTTGAAGTGCTGACGGCGCATCACAATGCGGACCTTCTTATTAAACAAGCCTTGCAGGTCGATCCCAATATTGTGGTCATTGGCGACGAACAAAAATTCGAGAAGGTAAAGCAAGCGCTTGCCAATACATCCATCAAAGTTTTTACGGGCGAAAAAGCGCTGGAAGACGTGGCGGGCATGGATTGCTACGACATGATGCTGGCCGCTATCGTTGGATTTGCAGGATTAAAACCCACTTTAAAAGCCATCGAATCAGGAAAGGCCGTAGGCCTTGCCAACAAGGAAACGCTGGTGGTAGCGGGTGATATCGTAATGAAAAAAGCAGTGGAACACCGGTCGCCGGTGATACCTGTGGACTCGGAGCATTCCGCTATTTTTCAATGCCTGGTGGGCGAGACCAGGAACCGCATAGAAAAAGTGGTGCTCACTGCTTCAGGCGGTCCCTTCCTGGGCAAGAAACCTAATTACCTGGTGAATGTTAAGCGCGACCATGCGCTGCAGCATCCTAACTGGAACATGGGTGCGAAGATTACCATCGATTCTGCCACGCTCATGAACAAAGGGCTGGAAATGATAGAAGCACGTTGGCTGTTTAACCTGCAGCCCGACCAGATACAGGTATTGATCCATCCGCAAAGCATTATTCACAGCATGGTACAGTTCGAGGATGGAAGCATCAAGGCGCAAATGGGACTGCCCGATATGAAGCTGCCGATACAATATGCGCTGGCGTTTCCGCATCGCTTACCCAATAGGTTCCCCCGGTACGATTTCAGGAAGCCGAACAGCCTGACCTTCGAAGAGCCCGACCTGCGCACCTTCCGCAACCTGTCGCTGGCCATGGAGGCCTTGAAGAAGGGCGGCAACCTGCCTTGTGTGCTCAATGCGGCCAATGAAATTGCAGTGTATGCCTTCCTGCGCAACCGCGTGGGCTTCCTGGACATGACGGAGCTGATAGAGCGCACCATGCAACACGTGGCTTATATTGCCGAACCGTCCCTGGAAGAGTATTTTGATAGCGACGCCGAGGCGCGTAATTTTGCCGCTTCATTGATAAAATTGTAAAACCTTACTTTTAAATCCTGAAATAGTAAAGCTGTTTTTGCGTTTAGAGTATTGAAACCCCGATAAATATGGTATTGTTAGCAATAGACTGGGCGGAAGCAGGAATTAAAGCGGCGCAGTTTGTTTTGTCCTTCTCGATTATTGTAATCCTTCACGAGCTGGGTCATTTCTTTCCCGCGCGGTGGTTCAAGTGCAGGGTGGAGAAGTTTTATCTTTTCTTTAATCCCTGGTTCTCGCTTTGGAAAAAGAAAATTGGTGAAACCGAATGGGGCCTTGGATGGATCCCCTTCGGCGGATATGTGAAGATATCGGGCATGATAGATGAAAGCATGGACAAGGAAGCCATGAAGCAGCCCCCAAAGTCGTACGAGTTTCGGAGCAAACCTGCCTGGCAGCGATTGATCATTATGGTGGGCGGGGTAGTGGTAAACCTGATCCTGGGTTTCCTGATCTACGCGATGATGTTATGGTATTGGGGTGATAAATATTTACCCACCAATAACCTGAGCTGGGGCATTGCCACGGATTCACTTGCACAAAGCATTGGCCTGAGAGATGGCGATAAGATCAAGAGCATCGATGGACAATACGTCGACCGCTTTCAAAAGATACCCTTGAAAGTTATCCTGCATGGTTCGAAGACCTTCCAGGTCGACCGCAATGGACAGCAGGTTAACGTTAATATACCTGGTGATTTTGCAAGTAAGCTGATCAAGCATCGCGCCGTGGGCTTTGTTACAGCACGCATTCCTTTTGTAAAGATCGAAAAGGTAGTAGATACGTCTGCGGCATACCGCGCAGGTTTGCGGCCCGGGGATAAAATAGTTTCCGCCAATGGCCAGCAGATTCAATATTTCCACGAGTTTTTGAACATCGTTGTAAAGAATAAGGAAAAGCCATTGAGCATCGGAGTGCAGCGTGGCGCCGATACGCTTTCCATGAACCTGGTAGTACCCAAGAAAGGCGCGATCGGCATACAACATATACCGGCGGATTCAATATTTCAATATAAGACCACCCATTACAGTTTCTTCGAGGCTTTGCCTGCGGGACTAGCCAAGAGCTGGGAAACATTGGAAGAATACTGGCTGCAGTTGAAGCTGATTTTTAGCGGTAAGGTCAATCCGAATGAGTCGCTCGGCAGCGTTTTCAGCATTGGTAAAATGTTCCCCGGCGAGTGGGACTGGCACGACTTCTGGCATCTCACTGCATTCTTTTCGCTGGTGCTGGCGTTGATGAATATATTGCCGATACCGGCATTGGATGGAGGCCATGCATTGTTCACGATTATTGAAATGATCACCGGCCGCAAGCCCAATGAGAAAGTAGTGGAATACGCGCAAATGGTGGGAATGATATTGCTGTTGGGATTGATGGCGTATGCGTTGGGGCTCGACATATTCAGGTTCTTTAAGTAGGTCCGGCGTCATCGCTCCGTGGGCCGGGCCAGGCCAATCCAAAACAAGAAGGATATTGAATTGGGCGGCGTTTTATAAATCAATCCCGATTTTCTTCATTAACAACGTTGCGTTCAGCGTTTGGCACACGCCGTCTTTTAATCTATAATCAAAACTCAGTTCGCTGCCGTGGATGGTAACGTCGAAATGGTAGTTGCGGATGGCATTCGGGAATTGCTCCTCCAGTTGTGCGAGGCTAAGATCATGGGAGGCAATGATGCCGACTGCGTGTTCTTTTATCAATTGTTTAATGAGTGCTTCGGAGCCCGTATGGCGGTCGAGCGAGTTGGTACCGCGTAAAATTTCATCGAGCAATAAAAATATGCGCGGCGATGCAGTGCCATTCTCGCTGGCGGAAGGATTTCTTACTTCGTCCAAAATCATTTTCAGCTTTTGCAATTCGGCGTAGAAGGTAGATGCGCTTTCTTCCAGGTTATCTGTTACGCGCATGCTGGTCATTAGTTTCAGTACCGGCGTTTCGAATCGCGTGGCATAAACCGGTGCGCCGGCCATTGCCAATACCAGGTTGATGCCAATGGTGCGCAGGAATGTGCTTTTGCCCGCCATATTGGAACCGGTGATGAATGCAAGCTGCGGGTGTCCCTGCATTTCAAAATTATTGGTAACGCATTTGCATGCCGCAATAAGCGGGTGGCCCGTGTTGTGGCAGACCAGCGTAAACCAATCGGGGCGTATAACAGGAAACACCCAGGCAGGATGATTGAATGAAAGATTGGCCAGGGATGACAAGGCTTCTTTTTCGGCCACCGCCTCGAACCAATGATGGATCTTATTTTGTTGTTGATGCTTCCAGCGTTCCAGTTGCAATACCTGCTGAAGGTCCCAATACAAGAGAATATTGAGCGGAATGAACACAAGCGGGTTAAGGCGGTAGTCCATCCGGTCGAGGATTTTTTTTAGTGCCCTCACTTGTGAAGAGGCTGAAGTAAGTTGTATCCATTGCAGGCTTTGCGATAAGGTTTCCAGTTGAGTAATGTGTTTGGAAAGCTGCACGTACTGCGGTGTAACCAGCTTACTGATATAGCTGGACGCCCCCAGCGCCAGTATTAAGAAGCTGTAAAAGGCTTGCGGTTGAATGACCTCGAAAATATACAGGATAAGAAAAGTAAGGCTGATGCCGGGCAGTATGAACCGCAGGTATGTCCATACAGGTTTGGTAGCAAACCTTTGCGGTTGTGCGAGCCAGTTAGAGAGGGAGGTTTGCATGTCACGGGTGAGCGGATTGGTGGTTCCATACGCTTGCAATTGCTGCCTCCATTCGGGTTGATCTTTAAGCTCCTTTACAGCAGCTTGCCGCGAAGCGATGGTTGCATGGTCCGCGGCATTGAGCAGCCAATCAGCCAGCAGTTTATGTCCCTGTTCCGAGGTAGTGCGGTGGATGAATTGGAAAAGAGAGGCTTTGCCAAAGATGTCAAGGTCGCGGGCGTACGCATGGTGTGGTGGTTCCAGGTTGCTGCCGTCGGGGCGATGTGTATAATGCCCCTCGAGTATGTCTATCTCCTGGCGGTTAATGGACAGCAGGGTTTGCAGGTTTGCAATTTCATGGTTCAGTTTTGTGGAAAGCGCTACCAGTTTTAAGAAAATGGCAAATCCTACCGTAAGGATAAGCGTAATGTAGAGCCAGCCGCTGGTCCAGGAAATATACACTGCGATGGCGGTGGCCAATACCACCAGCAAGCGAAGCCATGCTATGCCGGTGGACCTGCGTTTTTGTTCCCCGATGAGGCTGGTTAGTGCTTCGATGCGTTTATTATAGAATATTGCCGGTGAACCCTGTAAGATCATGGCATGAAACTACGTTAATCAATTTTAACGGTAGGGGGTGCCTGAAAAACGGCAGATTTTTGTAATTTTACAGGCTGTTTTTGAGTAATTTATAACCGGGGGTGCCTGGTTTTGACAGCATAGATCTTTGAAGGTGTAAGCATGCCGTGCGTTGGATAATTAGCACGTAAATCTGAATATTCAAACATCAAATGGCAATACTCAGTATGCCATGGCTGCCTAATCAGTGATTAGATAGTCATTAGGGCCGTGATTGCAGGTTTTCCTGTTACCACGCATCACCGCCGACTCAACAAACAAATACAGGATGCTGCAACCCAAGGCTGTGCGGGTTGCTTAAGACCATGCAGCTAAGGATGTGGTTGGTTTGTTCTTTTCCTGCCTCATTCCGACAATTAATAAGGAAATAAGCATGTAGAAAGCTTTTGGAGAATATGTTTGGACGCGGGTTCGATTCCCGCCACCTCCACCTTGGCCCGCTGAACCTTTACCACCGTAAAGCGTAGGCGGGTTTTTTATTGCTAATAAGCAAGCCCCTTATTGTGCGAGACACTTTCGATCCATCCTTTGACCTCAGGTATGCTTTTGTTCAGTTTGCGGGACAACCGTTTCAGTAATTCCGTTTCTTTTCCCGGTTCATACGAAAGGTCTTCGTCGGTTAGGTCCATATTGATTTCCTGAAGCATATTTTTTACTTCGGGCCAGGGAGCTTCCAGTTTTAATTCATATCTATCCATAAAACCATGCAATGCAATTTCTGAGCCATATTGGAAGCGAACGTCATTTAAACATCACCGACTCCAAATCTCTTCTCAACTTAAAAAGCTCGTGTGGATGCAATAGCGCATGCTATTTAAAGGGCTGCTGAAGTTATTGCGGTTATCCTTTTTAATTTAGCATCCTGAACATCGGTAAGGAATTTTTCTATCTCCGCTTCGCTGATACCGCCGGCTTCAAAGTTTAGAGCCCGGCCTCCGTCGGAAGCAATGGTGACTACATGCTTGCGGGTTGCATAATACAATATTATCAGGATCACGCCCGTGATGATGAACAGCATGGGTGCGTTGCCGGCATAAGGCTGCGAAGCATACAGGTACAGACCAACGATCACCAGCAAAGTACCTATCAAACCCAATAGAGGGTTGGTTTTATGCCGTGACTCTACAGAGCTGATCTTTTCCAGGAAAATGCTGATGATATACGAACCCGATCCCTCTGATTCTTTCATGAAAATCCTTAAGTTGGTAAGAATGATCTTGCCGGCATTGGAAACAATCAATTGTTGCTCGTTGGGAAGTAAGGTCATAAGAGTTGGTTGAAGGGTTAAAGCTACATTGGCGGTAAAAGTATAGAATGGCTTAAATATTTTCACCCGTAAAAATACGGGTTTTAGGCGACATCCTGTGTAAGCTGCGCTTATGTACGTTTAAACTTACTTACAAAGAAGATCATTAACTTGAGGACTAACTGGTATCAGGAACAACAAATCATCAATGAAAGTCAAACCAATTGCAATTCTCAAAACGTCCTTCTTCATCGCATTCCTCATTCAAACATCCCTTTGCAGCCTATTCCTCTTCGGTACGCTCATCGGAGGTGACGAGAAATATGGTGCTGACTATCGCGACCAGGCAGTATACACGGCCTTTCTTTCACTGCAATACTTTCCAATAATTTTTATCGGAACACTTGTCTTGGTCTTCTTCTTTTATAGGCTAAAAGGCACGCTCCGCAGCCGGAATAAGCCACGGTAACTGTGTACTTCTTTAAACAATAAAACGTATCTTTCAATACGTAAAACCAGTGCGACTATGAACTCCCAACTCACCGAAAAACAAATACAACAATACCGCGAAGATGGGTTTATCGTTATCGAAAATTTTCTCTCGCCCGGCGAACTCGAGCATTGGCGCAAAACCGTTTCCAAAGCAGTAGAAGAAAGAGCAGGTATAAAGATCCCCGGCAGGGACGTAAAGACCGGCGAAGCAGACGGCATCAACGAAGATTCAGATTACTTCGCGAAAGTGTTCGACCAGTTGCTGAACCTCTGGCAAACCAATGATGGAGTAAGGGAACTGATGATGGATGAACGCCTCGGTAAAATGGCCGCGCAACTATCGGGAGCAAACGGCATACGCATCTGGCACGACCAGGCACTGTTCAAACGTCCCTGGGCCAATCCCACGGCCTGGCACCTGGATACTCCATTTTGGTCTTTCGATGACCGCCGTGCGCTTTCTATCTGGGTGGCATTGGATGATGCAACGCTCGAAAATGGTTGCCTGTTCTTCATTCCCGGCTCACATAAAGTGACCAATTTTAATAAGATCACCATTGGAAGAAATATGGATGGCATTTTCGATATATATCCTCAATTAAGAAATACAAGACCAGTTGCAGCGCCCATGAAAGCAGGCAGTTGCTCATTTCACAACGGACTTACCGTACATGGCGCCAATGCGAACATGACGAACGGATTCCGCCGCGCCATGACCTGCAACTACATGCCCGAAGGCAATACCTTTAATGGAGAGCCGAATATTCTGCCCGAGGAATACCTGCAAAGCTTAAAGATCGGCGACCCGCTCAACAACGACCGGCAAAATCCGCTGATTTATAAAGCATCAACCCCGGTGACCGCATGACAATCAAATTCCTTTTTCCCAGGTGGGGATTTGAAAATACAGACTGGGAAACTTTTCTATCCGATGTAAAAAATGCGGGGTTCGCCGGTATTGAATGGTTTCCCTATGGTGAACAATCCAATCACCAGGAAGTACTCCGGTTGTTGCAGCAATATCAACTTCAGTTTGCAATTGTAACTACTGTTACCGGGCACTATGAAGATTTCGGGGACTATTTATCAGCATTAAAAAATCAATTGCTCGACCTTACTGCCATCAGCAACGAGGACATTGCTCCAATACACATCAGCTCTCAAACCGGCAGGGAATACTTTACCCAACAACAAATAGAAGACTGCCTGCAATGTTGCGCGACAGTCAGTGAGCAGACCGGCATTCCCATTTACCAGGAAACGCATCGCAATAAATGGACGTACGCCGCACACCTCGTGCATCCTTTCCTGAAAAAATATCCTGACCTGCATATTACGCTCGACGTTTCCCACTGGTTCTGCGTTTCGGAAAGTTACCTGGCCGATCAGCAGGAAGCCGTGCGGGAAGCCATTGCGCATGCACGCCATATCCATGCAAGGGTAGGACATGCTGAAGGCCCGCAGGTGTGGGAACCATCTGCACCGGAATATGCAGAAGCGCTGCAGGCACATTTAGCCATCTGGGACAAATGGATCGAGACCAGGATGGCCGCCGGCGCAAGTGAATGCACTATCACTCCCGAATTCGGGCCACCGCCATACATGGTATTTGCCAACAGGCAGGGAACACCGCAGCAGGAACAATGGCGGTTGAACAGCTGGATGAAATCATTCTTAGAAAAGCGCTACCGGCAAATTTTAAATCCTTCCCATTGAACAGAAGAAATTTTATTATAAAGGGCTCCATCATCACCGGCGGCTATCAATTAAGGAAGCTGCTCGTTTTTTCTTCCGGTACTGAAGCCACAGCAGATCTATATTCCATTTTTAAAAATCCAGACACTATTTACCGGCCATTTGTACGCTGGTGGTGGAATGGTGACAAGATAGAGCGTGGCGAACTGGCAAGAGAACTTCGATTGCTGAAGCAAGCAGGCATTGGCGGCGTAGAGATCAATCCAGTAAAGTTCCCTGCGCGAACAGATGATCTGGGTAAGCCTTCGCTGCAGTGGTTAAGCCCGGAATGGATCGATATGTTGAAATTCAGTTTTGATGAAGCAAGGTCATTAGGACTGACTTGCGACCTGATCGTAGGATCGGGATGGCCGTTCGGCGCAGAATGGCTGCAAGGCGAAGAAAGAGCACAAGTAGTGGTGGTCGCCAATAAAAAACTGGAGGGCCCGCTGGATTATGAAGTATCGCTTTTCGATTTATTTAAAGAAGCCGATCCATCCATCAGTTCTCCTTTTCCAGGCCGCACCATGGAAATGCTCTCGGTGCAATTGGCCCCCGACGTCATCAATAATATACAAGATGTGCGGGACCTTTCGGATCAAATACCCAATGGCACAATACACTGCAAGGTGCCAAAAGGAAGACATGTTTTATACGCATTGGTAAAGATCCATGGCTTTTTGGAAGTGATCCAGGGCGCTCCTGGTGCAACAGGGCCCGTGCTTAATCATTATAACAAAGAAGCGGTAAAAAAATACCTCGATAAAATGAGCGGTACCATTCAGTCGAAACTGGGACCGCTATCATCCCAAATTCGTTCTTTCTTTACCGACAGCCTCGAACTGGAAGGCGGCAACTGGTGCTCAGACATGGCGTTTGAGTTTCAAAAACGCAGAGGATACGAGCTGAACCCGTGGCTTCCTTTTATACTGTTCAGAACAACGGCCATGGGTAATACTTATTACCGGCCAAACCCTCCGAGCTATATGAATATTTATGAAACAAATACTTTCAATTTCCCGCAGGTATATGATTACGGCGCATCGCAAGGCGAGGCCTTCAGGCAAACCATCGAACGGGTACGGTACGATTTTGAGCTGACAAAAACCGAATTGCTCACAGAGCGGTTTGCACAAACATTTATCGATTGGTGTAAGGAAAATAAAGTGAAATCACGCGTGCAGGCCTATGGAAGGGGATACTTTCCGTTGGAGGGAAGTTTCGGTGTCGACATTCCCGAAGGAGAAACATGGATCAGGCCGGGACTGGGCATCAGGATGAGTGAGGAAGACTACCGTATAGGTAGGGCGTATACCGTAATGAATAAATTCGTTTCATCGGCGGCACACCTGAAAGGTAAAAAACTCATCAGCTGCGAAGAACTCACGAACATTCACCATGTATTCAATGAATCGCTCGAGCTGATGAAGGTCGCCGCTGACCAAAGCATTATTTCGGGCATCACGCATCCCATTTTTCATGGATTCAATTATTCTCCTCCCGAAGCGCCGTTTCCCGGTTGGGTGATCTATGGAACTTTTATCAATGAAAGAAATCCATGGTGGCCCTATTTTAAACATTTCACTGATTATAAGGCGAGGCTCTCGGCGTTGTTGCAACAGGCCACAATGTTTGCTGACATCGCGGTATTGCCGCCCATTGCCGACCTGTGGAGCATGCACAGCGCACAAAACGATCCCTTTCCTTCGGTGATGCATCCCGCATGGCAGACATTGGTATGGGAATCCATTCACCAGAATGGAAACGCCTGTGATTATATTTCAGAACAAGTGATCCGTGATTCAACCATTAAAGATGGTTACCTGGTGTATGGCCCGCGAAAATACCACAGCATATTTTGCACGCAGGTAGATTCCCTGGAGCCCGCCACCGCTAAAAGACTATTCGATTTTGTTGCATTGGGCGGAAGAATATTCTTTATCGAAACTTATCCATCGAAAGCGCCTGGGCTCGACAATCATGTGCAAAGAGACAAACAGGTGCAGGACTGGGTACAAAAAATGCAATCATACAAAGAGCGTTGTGTTCTTTTAGAGGCACCGGGCAAGGACCATACGGCATGGTTTAAAATGGTACAGCACATGCATGGTCTGCGCCCCTACGTGCACATCCCTTCGCCAAACAAGTTCATAACACAGGTCAGGTACCAGGCAAAAGATACAGAAGTGCTCATATTTATCAACTCGAATATGAATGCTTCGTACAAGATCAATATCGATCCTTCGCCTTCCATTATTGCGAGGAAACAGGCGTGGATCTGGGATGCGGCAAGCGGTGAACGGTACAGGTTGACAGATGGCGCCAATAGGATCTCCTTAGACCTGCAACCGTCTGATCTGAAACTGCTGGTATTCGATAAAGAGAAAAGTGGACCTGTGTACAAGTCAACACCAACCGGCAGTGCAACATCAACATCGATCAACAGTCCCTGGAGAGTGATGGGAGAGCATATCAATGGATCAGTCATTGCAACATCATTGGATAAGCTGGCAGACCTGAAAGATATAGCCGAATGGGCAAATTTTTGCGGAACCATTTTTTATTCCAATAATTTTATGGCAGACCATGCCGCTTCATTCCAATACCTTAACCTGGGGAAAGCATTCGGCGTTTCAGAAGTAATGCTCAATGGAATGAAGGTCGGCACTCAATGGTACGGCAGGAGAATTTATGACATCAGGGGTTGTGTTGAACAAGGTAAGAATTGGATCACGATCAAGATCGTCACTACTATGGGTAACTATATGAAAAGCCTGAAAGATAACAGGGCCGCACAATTCTGGACCAATGAAGGCCGGACCACGCAGCCGCTTCAGCCCACGGGTTTGCTGGGGCCTGTCACCCTTTATTAAAACACCTGCTGCTATGATGAAAAAATATTTTACCGCGATCATTTGCCTGCAATGCCTGGTGGCATCTGCAAAGGACTATCCAGCTTCGCTGTTCGGTATTCATACAGATGGGGTAACGCTCAATACGCGTTCCATCCAGTTTGCCATCGATTATATTCACCAGCAGGGCGGAGGCCGGTTGGTATTCGATGTAGGCCGTTTCCTTACAGGCACCATTCATCTTAAGTCGAATGTTACCCTGCATTTGCTGGAGGGCGCTGTGTTGCTGGGCGTGACCAATCCCTTCGATTACGACAGGAAAATATTTACCGCATTGATATTATGCCACGACCAGGAGAACATCGCCATCACCGGCAAGGGAGTCATCGATGGGCAAGGAAGACAGGTTGCAAGAAATGTTGCCGCGCTGGTACACAAAGGACTTATCAAAGATATGTTCCGCAACGACCGCCCCGAAGTGGAGATCAGGCCCAAGCTGGTGTACATGCGCTCTTGCAGGAACATAACTATCAAGGGCGTGACCATGCGGAACGCAGCGGCCTGGGTTCAAACCTATGACCAATGTAAAAACCTGCAGGTGGACAGCATAACCGTCGATAGCCGCGCATTCTGGAACAACGATGGCATCGACATCGTGGATTGCGACAGCGTAGCTATCACCAACTCTTATATCGATTCCGATGATGACGGTGTTTGCCTGAAATCGCATGACCCTACCAAGATTTGCCAGAACGTCATAGTTAAAAATTGCACCATCCGTTCTAGCGCAAACGGCATAAAATTCGGAACGGCTTCATTAGGAGGCTTCAGGAACATCAAGCTCATAAACAACAGGGTATTCGATACTTATCGATCGGCTATTGCATTAGAAGCAGTGGACGGCGGCATTCTTGAAAATGTAGAAGTGGATGGCCTCACTGTGGTTCATACAGGCCATGGTATTTTTCTTAGGATAGGAGAGCGCATCAGCGGTAAAAAAGGAAGACTGCAGCATATTAAAATATCGAATGTAACCATAGAAATACCGGCTACTAAACCCGATGCGGGATATGAGTACGAAGGGCCGATAGAAGACATGCCGAGGAATGTTTCTCCAGCCATCATCATTGCAGGATTGCCCGGTTCCATCATCACGGATGTTACATTCCATAATATCCAGATAAAGCATCCCGGCGGAGGCAATTCCATGTTCGCAAAAATATCCTTGGATGAACTGGACAAGGTCCCGGAGAAGCCTGCATCCTATCCTGAATTTTCGAAGTTCATTGAATTGCCTGCCTGGGCCATCTATATACGGCATGCAAAAAATATCCAGTTCTCTAATATTACATTATCCAGTGCAAAAAAGGATTATCGCCCGGCGATAGTATTGGACGATGTGCACGAGTCGCAGTTTACGTCAACCACCGTTTCGGAGCCTGACAAGAAGAAACCATTGCATCACCAGAAATCAACAGGGATAGTTTTTAAATAAGCGTTTATTTTTTCCAATTTATTTCGATCCATACAGGCGCATGGTCGCTTGTCTTTTCCCATGCCCGCACATGTTTATCGACCCCGCCCGCAACAAGTAATTTTTTAAAGTGGGGGCTTAGTAAAAAATGGTCGATGCGCAGGCCAGCGTCGCGGCCAAATGCATTTCGGAAATAGTCCCAAAAAGTGTAGATCTTTTCCTTCGGATAAAGTTTGCGAATGGCATCGGTCCAGCCCTGCTCCACCAAATTTTTAAAAGCGGCGCGTGATTCGGGGCGGAACAATGCATCGTCTACCCAGCGCTCGGGTTTGTAAACATCCAATTCAGTTGGCATAACATTATAGTCGCCGGTTAATATCACCGGTATGTCCAATTTATATAATTCCGCGGCGTGAACGTGCAGTCGCTGGAACCAACGCAATTTATAATCGAACTTGGGACCGGGCGCGGGATTACCATTCGGCAAATACAGGCAACCGATGCGTATGCCCCTTACCATTGCTTCGATGTACCGGCTGTGGCTGTCTTCGGGATCACCGGGCAGTACGCGGCATACCTCTTCAGGCTCACCCACACGCGACAATATCGCAACGCCATTCCAGCTTTTTTGTCCATGCCAGATGGCATCGTAACCCGCATCACGTATAGCTTGTAGTGGAAATTTTTCCTGCGGCGCTTTCAATTCCTGCAAGCATACTACATCGGGCTTAGCTTCATCGAGCCAACGGAGTAAAACGTTCAACCGGCCGTTGATGCCATTGACATTATAGGTAGCGATTTTCATAGGCTAAATATAATATTTCATTCTACATCAATGCTGGTCATAAACTTATACCCGCTGCTCACCCTATTAACTTGCTAATAACATTAGCAATGAGCTTGCTAAATTATTTTGCATCGCAATTTTAAACATTCACCATTTAAGCTTTACTATGAAACAAATCAGAAAGGCATTACGCCTCGCTGCGGGCATTTTATTGCTCGGTTCCGTGGCTTGTAAGAAAACATCGATCAAGGACCCGGAAAACTCAGAAAACTCCATCACCGATGAGGTGGCAAAGATCGAAACTACGTGGGACGGTATTTTCGACAAGAATGAGAGCTATCGTTCCGTGGAAAAAAAAGAAGCAAGGGCATCAAGCGCCATCAGAATGGCTGCTCTTGCCGCAGTGAATGAACAGTACCAGGAATACCTCCGCAATCTCGGAAGTGGCGTCGGAAGCCAATTGCGCCTTGGTAATTTTGTAGGCGTTATCAAAAACGGCCTGAACTGCAATGGCTATGATGAGCTGTACATTTACATGGACTGCGAAGACAATGATCCGCGGACGGGCTGGGTATCATCCGGTGGCAGTTACAGGCCTCACTGGGATATCGGCAACAATGCGGGACTAAGGTTCTGTATCGTGCCCGGCAACGATTTCCATTCGTACCAACATGTGGATCCCACCACCGGCGCGGTCACCAATTTTGCGTACGCAGTGTTAAGGGTAACTACCAATTTTTATCCTGATGCATTTGAAATTAACAGGTACCACGACAATGAGGACAACAACAACAAGAACTCGGCCTGGTATGAGCCGTGGGGACAGCCGTCTTATCCAGTAAAGGCCAGCACAAATCCCACTACCAGTGTTTACAGGACCTACATCGATAACAACTCGCTCATGAGCTTCCACGTTTTCAATTCCAATTTATTGCCAACCACTCCATTTACACAATGGCCGGATTTTAACGGTATGTCTTACGGAGTGTTTGCCCATTCTCTGGAAATGGTGAATACGTCGGATCCCAACAGAAATGCGAATTTGTATATCGACGATGAGGACCATAATAATGTAAACGACTTCATTGCTGAAGAAAATGTATCGCAATGGTACCCGGCAGGAGACAATTTCGATTACTTCAACCCGCTCATCGGTATGGTGGAAGCTGTTGACCAGGGAGCAACTACCTGGAACGTCAGCGGCTTTCGGAACACAAGAATGTTCTTAACGAAAGTTCGCTAACCATTCAATACTAATAAGAGGATGCAGGCCTGCATCCTCTTATTTAAACCTTTATATGTATGAAAAATCTTCTTTCATTATTTTTTTTAGTACTTGTAATGTTCCTTGTGGGCTGCGGTCACACGCCAAAGAACAATGGAACGGTAGCTGCCACGGTAGATGGAACAGAAATTTATTTAAAAGATGCTGACCAGTTCGTTAAATACGAATTGTATGAGGCGTTGCAAAGGATACATGTGCTACGCAAGGCCGCGATTGCAGAGCTGGTAAATGAGCGGCTTATCGAGCTGGAAGCAAAGGCGCTGGACATTTCAAAAGAAGTATTGATCCGCAGGGAAATAGATGAGAAAATTACCGATGCATCCGTCGACGTGTTCATCAGGGAGCATAAGCTGGATTCCGTGGGCATGCCCGATATAAGTAACGGGTATCGCATTGTATTTCCAAATACCGCCGAAGGCCGGTCACTGGCAAAAGCCGAGTATGCGAGGTATCTCAAGTCGCAGCTAGTTGAATCGCTGAAAAAGAAATATCCCAGCCAAATCATGCTGGAGCCGCCCGCATCGCCTACAATGAATACTGAAGACCTTCCCGTAGTTTATTACCGGGGCAAGCAGGATTCCGAAGTAACAATGGTAATAGTATCGGATTTCAATTGCGACAATTGCAGGACCGCATTTCCGCTGTTCGAAAAATTGTACCGAAAGTATGGCGGCCGCGTGCGCTTTGGATACACACATTTTGCGCCGGAAGTGTCTTTAGCTGCCATGGCTGCCGGAGCTGCCAACGACCAGGATAAGTTTTGGGACTACCACCAGGAAGTGCTTTCGGCAAAAAACCATCATACCTCGGACACCGCTTATTATACTGGCATTGCCGGTAAATTGAACCTGGATATGAACCGGTTCAAGGCGGCATTGTCGGATGGTGGTATACGACAAGAGATACAGCAGAATATTGATTTGTTGAAGGCCAGGAAAGTGTATGCCACCCCAACCGTAGTCATCAACGGCAGGGTTATACTGGATGTATTTGATGAGGCGAGACTTGAAGAAGTATTGGAACAGGAACTTACAAAATAGATGTAGCATTTCAATTCAGCGCCCGCGCTTTGTTTTGGCAAAACGCGGGCTGTTTGTTTTATCAAAAATGCCGATAGAAAGGTTGCCGCCGCCGTTTGGACAAACCCGACAGTTTTCGCCTGTATGAGGTGCTAGCTTGCCAACCTATTTAAAACAACCATCATGAAAAAGATACTTTCTTTATTGTACGGATTGGTTTGCTATCTCGCTTTTTTCGGTACGATCCTGTACGCTATCGGGTTCGTGGGTAACCTGATTGTCCCTAAAACCATCGACAGCGCGCCGCAAGTACCGCTGGTGAACGCTATACTCATCAATGGGTCATTGTTATTGCTGTTCGCTTTACAGCATAGCATTATGGCAAGGCCCGGCTTCAAAAAATGGTGGACGACCATTGTGCCCGAGCACCTGGAGCGCAGCACTTATGTGCTGTTGGCAAGCCTTTGCCTGATGCTGCTGATGTGGCAGTGGCAGCCGATCGGCGGGATGGTGTGGTCAACCGAAAATGAAACCATCAAAACGGTGTTGCTGGTATTGTACCTGGTAGGATGGGCCATTGTATTGCTCAGCACTTTTCTTATCAACCACTTCGACCTGTTCGGTCTTAGGCAGGTATGGTTGTATGCTGCCGGCAAGCCTTATACGCACTTGCCATTCCGTGTTCCATTTCTTTATAAACACGTACGCCATCCGTTATATCTCGGATTTCTTATCGCATTCTGGGCCACGCCCGTAATGACCGTGGCGCATTTACTATTTGCAGCATTGACTACTGCGTACATATTTACCGCGATTCAATTAGAAGAAAGGGACCTGCACAAGGTATACGGCGAAAAGTACGGCAGCTATAAGAAGCAGGTGCCGATGATTGTTCCGTTTAGTAAGAAAGCCACAAAAAGCTAGTATATGAAAGCACTCCTTCATAAGCCATTTTTAAAAAAATATGGCAAGAAAGCCCTGATCATTTACGTGTGCTGGTGTTGTTTGAAAGGCATTTTGTTCCTGCTGGCCGGATGGTCGTTGCTGAAATAAAACAGATGCCCCGCAATATCGAGCGGGGCTTTTTCATTGATTGTACGCTTGTCTTAACCGGGGAAACAAACGGTTCAAATACGGGAAAATCCCCGGTGCGGCCGCCTGCTTATTAATTGATATTGCAGGTGGCATCTTTATTTTATCCCTCCTTAAACTTTTTTTATGAGCCAGTTTTCTTTAAAAACGAAGCCTGATTTTAGAGACCCCGTCCCGGACCTGGTAGGCAATAATGCCCGTTTAAGTTTCAGCGACACTGTACGCGGAACATCAGTTGCCAACAGCAGGGCCGTACTTTATGATATTTCGGTAATAAGGCGGTATATTGATGAAATATTTCCGGCCGTCAGGGACAGGCACCTTGCGCACATGCAGGCCAACGGCCAGCAGCCGCCCGCAAACCACGATTGGATGCTTTCGTTTTATTGGACCGTGAAGGATGACAGGGGCGTGCCCAAGCTAAGCTTCCAGGTAGTACCGGTAATGGTTATTAAGGACCCGAATGTTGCAGAGGTGTTCGACTATTTCGATCAGCAACAACGCGTATACAATCATCCGCGAGCAAATTCCAATGACCCTCTAAACATATACGACGAAGGACATCTATGGCCATAGCAGACTTCTTTAACCTAACAGTTTGTGCGGAGATTGCAGCATTGATAGCCGCATTGTTATTCATAACCCGCCAGCGCCACGGGTACTGGCGGCTCTTTCCGCTTTACCTGGCCGTTATTTTATTGGCAGAATGGATCGGCTTTTCACTGCGAATGCAAAGAATACGCAATCACCACCTGTATAACATTCTTTGGATTTTTCAATCGATATTTTTCTCCTACCTGTTTTACAGGTTCCACCAGGTGAAATATATCAAATACCAGGTCTTCTTTGTGCTCGGGATCTTTCTATGCTTTTATTTGTCCGAAGCTTTCTATAGATCTTTTAGCGATTCATTTCAATTCAGCAGGCAGTTCCTATCGATCATCATCATATTTTTCAGTTGCACATTTTATTTTTCATTGTTAAAGCACGACATAACCAGTACACCATTGAGATTTCCACCATTTTGGATTGTTACAGGATTGTTTTTCTTTTACTTTGGATCAGCAATCATGTTTACTATTCCAATGGAAATTAAAAGGACCAGGGTGATCGGGAATATGATCCTGTACGATCTGGTGATGGGCACTTTCAGTTGCATCTTGTACGGAAGCTGGGTAACTGCTTTTATATGGAAAAATCGGCAAATACAATAATTATAGTCATTTCTATTTTAACATTGGTAGCCGCCTTTGTGATTGCATACATTGTTTATTTTATCAAAAGAAAATCTACCCTCATCGAAGAAAAAAATGCGCTAAAAGAAGAGTTCAAGCAGCAACTTCGCCAGTCGCAGGTAGAAGTACAGGAACATACCTTCCAGCAAATTGGGAAGGAGCTGCATGATAACGTGGGGCAACTGCTCATCACTTCCAAAATGCTGCTGGGCCTTACGGAGCGAAGCCTGGGCAACCCGCCGGACATGCTTATTACCGCAAATGCCACGCTGGGACAGGCTATCAACGAGCTGCGTTCGCTTTCCAAAATGCTGGACAGGGAATGGCTGGAGCAATTCAATTTCAACAATAACCTCAAAACCGAAATAGACCGTATCAATACCGGCAATGCGGTACAGGCCGAGTTCAATTATTCAGGCAACATGCCGTTGAAGGCTGAAGCTCAGATCATTCTTTTCAGGATCGTGCAGGAAGCCATTCAAAACGCCATCAAGCATGGCCGCGCAGATAAAATAATCATCACAGCCGCTGAACAAAACGATGAGATACACATCAGCGTGGCAGACAACGGCCGCGGGTTCAGCAGCGCCGAAAAAACAGGCATGGGGCTTTCCAACATGCGGCACCGTGCTAACCTGCTGGGGGGCACCATTGCCTGGGATTCGATACCCGAGAACGGGACCACAGTAAAGATTACATTACCCATATCTAAAGAAGCATGAAAGTAACGATTGGACTGGTCGACGACCATCAACTGTTTTTAAAATCGCTCAGCCTTATGCTGGAATCCTTCAATAACTATGAAGTAGTGGTGGAGGCACTCAATGGCAAGGATCTCATCCAGAAGCTGGAAACCACCAAAAAGATCCCGGACATCATGCTGATCGATGTAAACATGCCTGTTATGGAAGGCATAGAAACCTCTCAATGGCTGAGCGAAAGATATCCCTCCATGCGCCTGATAGCACTGTCCATGAACGATCAGGACAAGGCCATCATCGGAATGCTGAAAGCAGGTTGCTGCGCCTACTTATTAAAAGATACCCATCCCACCGAGCTGGAAAAAGCCCTGGGCGAAGTGAACAGCAAGGGTTATTACAATGCCGATATGAGCAATATCAATTTCAGGAGGCTGCTCATGAAATCAGGTGAAAAACCCGAGATCGTGCTCACGCCCAAGGAAAAACAATTCCTGCCACTGGCCTGCTCCGACCTTACGTACAAGCAAATAGCCTCTGAAATGGGATTGAGCGAACGCACCATCGACGGTTACCGCGAATCGCTCTTCCAGAAATTTCACGTGCAAAGCCGCGTAGGCCTGTGCCTGGAAGCGATCAGGAAAGGGTTTGTTACCCTGTGAGATTGTGAATAGTGAGCAGTGAGTAGTGAGTAATGAGAATTTTCACTCACAAACTCACAACTCACAATTCACCATTGACATCTCACACATGGTAGCTCGAATTGCGCAGTGTAGCATGCGGAGCAGGCGTAATGATCTTTTTATTGATAGCATACTTCAATAAACCGACGGTGGATTTGATCCCCAGCTTTTCCTTCATCGCCTGCCGCATTTTTTCGATCGACCGCACGCTCAGGAACAATTCCCCGGCAATTTCCTTGTTGCTCTTTTCATCCCACAACAGCTCCAAAATTTTTCTTTCGCGCTCATTCAGTGTAACGTCCTCCGATTCGACCTGCGTCTTAATATCTATCTGCTTGCTCCAGTACATTACTTCCGTGAAGAGGTCGCTACGGTATATCCGGTGTTCGCAAATAGAAGTAATAGCGCGGATCAATTCGTCTGGCTCATCCGCCTTTGAAAGAATCCCGTACACGCCCAGGTCGAGCAGGTCGCTCAGCAGGTTCATGTCCGAGCACATCGAAAGTACCAGTATTTTAATGTCGGGGTATTTGTTCCTGACGATCTTAACGGCGTCGAACCCATTGATGCCCGGCATGAACAGGTCTGTCACTAAAATATCAATGTGAGTATCCTTAAGTTTCCTGAGCAGGTCGGGAATGTCGGGTGATTCAATAATGACATTAAGGTCTTTTTTTTCGGAAATAAAGTCTTTCAGGATCTTTCTGAAAAGGGTATGGTCATCAACGATGGCCAAGTTAATTGGTTTCGATAGCATAAGGTTTAATAGTATAAGGTTTAATAAATGCGCATGTAATATATATTATTACACCATTAAAAAGCATGAATAAAGACAAAGATCTGAGAATTTCAGATCAAACAATGGGCCATACTGGCATGCTGATTACTTGCCGTACTTAGGCTGGTAAAGCTGGATAGTGAAATTACCAGGAACATAAAAATGCGTCACCAACCCATATCCATGGTCTTCAATCTCTCCCGTAAATTGTACGCCTTTCGCTTTCAGGTCATTCACGGTTTGTTGTATATCCTCGCAGTAAAATGAGATGTCCGCAGTTCCCGAAGGAGCGCCTTCCCGGCCGGTATCATCTGCGGGATGACAGCCCAGGTCAGCTTCCGGCAAATCGAAAATCAACCATCCTCCGCCAACGTCCGTAGCTTTTAAATTAAGCTTATCGCGAAAAAATGCGCGCAGTCCTTCAGCATCAGAGCTGTAGAACATGGTGTGAACACCTTTGATCATACTTTTTGCTTTAAAATGCAATTTATTGATACTGAACCAGGCCGGTTCAAAGGGTACAAGGAGGATATTCCAGGGCGAATTGAAGGCGCAAAGGTATAATTTTTCTAAAAAACCGTATTTACACGCATCCGGGATTCTTTTTCATCGACTAATTTGTCATCGAAACCTCCCAGGAACAGTTCTTATGTATCGAAATCCCTTCGTCCCCATTTTGCAACCTTAACCGTGTAGTATGCAATCATACAATTGTGTGATAGTAGAAGATAATGACCTTGACCGCGCGATGCTAGAAACCCATATTGCAAGAATTCCCTTTCTTACACTCGAAGCGAGCTTTAGCAATCCGATCGAAAGCCTGGAACTCGTGAGGAATAAGAAAATAGACGTGTTTTTCCTCGACATCGACATGCCGGGCATGAACGGCATTGATTTCCAGCGTACGCTGCCCTCTGCCGCTGTGTGCATCTTTACAACAGTGCATCCCGAATACGCAGTGGAAGCTTTTAATACTCAGGCGCTGGACTATCTGCTGAAACCCGTTACTTTCGAAAGGCTGCACAAGTCTGTAAACCGCGCCGCCGAGGTGCTGGAATTGCGGGCCAGGGCCTTGCTGTACGCACACCAGTTTGAAAACGAGTCCATGCTCATCAAGGAAGGCACCGCCGTTTACCGACTCAACTTCAACGAGATCATTTACCTGGAAGCACTCACTAATTATACCAAGATTGTCACGCGCAATCGTCATTACATGACGCTCCTGAACCTGAAGAACTTTATGGAAAGGCTGCCAACGGCGCGTTTCCTGCGCATTCACAGGAGTTATGCGGTAGCAGTAGACAAAATACAAAGGCTTAGGCAAAATGAATTGGTAGCAGATGAATGGACACTTCCGCTGGGCAAGACCTACAAGGGAGAAGTAAAACAGGCCTTTAATACCTATCAATGATCAAAACGCTGCCGATACACAGGCACACATTATTCCATCAATACAAGCGCGCAGGGGCGCTTGTGTTACTCCTCATCCTCTTCTGTTACGCAGCGGTGGCACAAGCCAATTGGGACACGCTGTTTCAAAAAGCCAATCAATACCGGCGCGATGGCGAATTCCGGAAGGCCATCGATCAATACAATACCTGCCTGCAACTGGCCAAACAACTGAAGGATTCACTTAAAACGGGCAATTCGCTCATAGGCATCGGCATTGCCTATGATCAGTCAGGTAACTACGAAGATGCACTGGATTATTACTTCAAGGCCCTGCGTGTGTACGAGTCCATTAACAACACCAACAAAATGGCCGGCACCATTAAGAACATCGGGAATACTTACCGCGAGTTGAAGGATTACCAGAAATCGTACGCCTTTCTTTCAAGAGCGCTTGAAATCAGGAAGAATGATCGCGATTCAACGGGCATTGCCAATGTACTGAACGATATCGGCCTGCTGTACATGAACCAGGACAGCAATCGAAAAGCACAGGCACATTACACGATGGTGTTAAAAGAATACGGGCGCCATTTTATACCCGCAATAAAGGCCTATGTGATCAATAACCTTGGCATTACCAACAAAAACCTGGGTTATTACGAGGAAGCGCTGCGCAATTATATGCAGGCGCTGGAAATAATTACCGGAACCGGCGACCAATATGGCATTGCCTTGATAACAGGCAATATCGGCGACCTGTATTATAAAAAGGAAGATTATAAGCAGTCCCTCAGCTTTAACGAACGCAGCTTTGCGATGGCAAAAGCAATCGGTTCGAATGAATTGCTCCGCAGCGCTTACCGCAACCTTGCCAATACTTATGCCGCTGCCGGCAATTCCAGCCGGGCCATTGTGTATTTGAAAGAAGAAATGAAGCTGAAGGATACCATTTATACGGAGGAACGCGCCAGGAGCTATGCTGAGATGGAAGCAAAATATCAAAACGAAAAAAAGCAGCGTGAGATACAATCCCTGGAGCAGGCTAATCTTATCAATACCATTGAAATTAACAGCCAGCGCAGGACGCGTTATTTTTTGCTGGGCGGCATCGTTATGATGCTGATCATTGCAGGACTGCTCTTCCGCAGCTATAAGCTAAAGCAGCGCAGCAATATTTTGTTGAATGAATTGAATGTAAAGCTAGCCGAGGCAGACCTCTCCAAAACCAAGCTGCTTAGCATCATCAGCCACGACCTGCGGGTCCCTATCAGCAATCTTTTTAATTTTTTGCAACTGACCAGGGAAACTTCCCTTACATACAGCGCCACGCAAAAAGCAGCATTGGAGCAACAGGTCATGGAATCCGCCACGCAGTTGCTGGAAACCATGGAAGACCTGCTGCTGTGGACTAAAACCCAAATGGACAATTTTAAACCGGATGCTGAACTGATCGATGCAGGGGATATCATACAGGAAACTACTTTATTATACCAGCCCGCGGTATTGAACAAGAACCTGCGCATGCGCCTTTCAATAGCCGACCATAGCATTATCAAGGGTGATATAAATTTCTTCCGCATTGCACTGCGCAACATTATCAGCAACGCGATAAAGTTCAGCCCCTCGGGCAGCGAGGTTACTATAAAGGCAGAGCCTGCGGAAGATTTTGTAAAAATCAGTGTGCAGGATGCGGGTCCGGGCATGTTGCCCGCGCAGGTTGACCAGGCTTTTAACTGGAACACCATTCGCAAAGATTCACCGGGCATCGGGTTGCGGCTGGTAAAGGAGTTTACAGAAAGAATGGGTGGAAAGCTTTCGGTGCAATCGCAAAAAGGAGCAGGTACCAGGTTCGACCTGTTGCTGCCCGCGGCCAATTGAAAAGCCTTCGTGTATTTTTTTGATGCGTTGATACACTAAATGCTGTTCCCCGCATCGGGGACGGTTACCTTCAGGATAAAAAAAACTCATACTTAAAATAGTGATCATGAAAACCAGGAAAAATCTATACGCCATCATCGTAGCATTGTCGTTGTGCTGTTTTGCACAAACCACCAGGGCTCAGAAGGAGGATAGTACGGGTGGATCGCATCGCGATACGCTTTCATTCTGCAACTGTTCTATCTGCACTGCCAGGTATCTTACGGTCATTGCTCCTACTATAAAAGTGAACCCCGCAACCAAGCCGACCGAAAAGAAAAAGCCGCTGCCCACGCCGGCACCAAAAGTGTCCGGCCAATCGCCCCGGATAAAGGAAGCGGCTGTGGTAAAAAAGAGCAAGGGACAGTAACGCTGCTCCATTAGCCAACACATTTCATTCTGAATAAAATTGCTGTGGCAAGCGGCCAGGACTTGCATTGCCTGCGCTTGCCACATAACCTAATCTTTTTGCTTTTATACCTGCATTATGGAATCACAACACCTTCACAATCCGGCGGACGAACTTACAGCGCGCCTCTCACCGGCTCCTAAGGTCCCGCCCGAGCAATTAGCCATGCTGAAGCACGAACTTTCGAGGGCTTTGGAGCACCAGCACACCAGCGGCATCGTTGGGTTTCAACCCAACCGGCTGGATACGCTTGTCCGGCAATTTTCATTCAGCGATAGCGGCGAATTGCAACCACCTGCAGTTACCGCGAACGCCCGTGCATCGGCGCCTGCGGCAACGGATGCAACATCGGCAATGAAAGTTTTCAGGCGTGAACTTCCCGTAAGGACCAGCCAGCATTCAGCCTCGGTACCTTCATGGGCCGCCGGCATGAAGGTGCACCACACGCTGGGGCCGTTTGTAGATGAATTCAACAAATGGTATTGGTTCGATTTTTATGTGCCGGTGCGTCACGTACAAGTTGTGCGCGGCATTGATATTTTTTTATTGATACCCCTGGAAGGTATACTCGTTCCTAAGCAGCAGTATGATTTGTCCGCCGGCAGCGTGTGGATACGTTCGCAATTGTTTACGAGTGCAGCGCCCGCAGGGGCGTATACCGGCCTGAAAATAAAAGGCGGCACGCTTTCCTTTAAATTCCCCGTTACCATTTCCGGTGATTCCATTATTATAAACGCCGGGGATGACTGCGATTTATCGCTTAAGCTGGACCAGCCCACGGATACGCCTGCAACAGGCAATAATACCGGCAATGATGCAAAGGACCTTGAAATAGCCTTGCCCGCAACAGCCACTTTTTCGTGCAAGCCCGCGGCCGTTACGGTTGTGCAGGCAGATGATATGAAACAGAGCCTGTATGGATCGGTATATAAATACACCAGTCCAGGACTTGAAATCTATTTCGAGCCGCTGCTGAACCGCGTGATGATCTCTTATAACAGTAGCGCGAGTGAATGTACGATAGCATCTGAGCAATCTTCGTGGGTAAACCTGCACGGAACCGCGGCCATTCAAAAAAATGCCTGGGCTTTGCCTGTAACGGTTGCAGCGCCTGCATCGCTGGGCGAGGCAGCGGGCATTGGCGCCATTGCCATGAAAACAGCCCCGGGATTAAAAGGGCAATGGGAAGGATTGAACAGGGGTCAGATATCGCTTAAAACAGCTTATGTAATGACAGAGCCGGGCAGGATAGCCATAACGGCTGCCACTGCCGCATCGGGCAAGGCGCGGCAACAATTTGAGCTGTGGAATGAAGGCGATGACAAGACGGTACGTTCAACCATGGATATCAACTATCCCAAACAATTCATATTACTGTATAACAGTATTAGCAGCGGCAGCGAAACACTGGCCATGATCGGAGTAGGCATGAACGCTGCTTTGGACAGGCCATTGAGCGCCAACAAGCAACGGTTATGGATACACGCGCTTAGATCCGACCTGGTATTGTTCGAGATGAACGACAAACGCTATGTGCACCTCTTTGCAAAAGATATGCTGCAACAGCTGATACATGCTAACCAGCTTGGACAAACGCAAGCCATTTCATTTGCCCTGCGGAATGCGTTGATTAAAACCACGCCGGTAGACGATGTATATATACTGGGAACGTGGCATGATAAAAAAGATATACGGCAGGGAGCCATATTGTTGAACTGTCCTGTTTATTTCCTGCTGCCCAGCCTGCCTGATCCTTATGTAAGCACTTTCAATCCCCTGAACTTCGCCAGGCGTTATGAGCTAACGCAGCAGAGCACAGCGAACAGGGGAATGGGATTAAGCCTTTTATCTGTTATATACTGGACCGAGCCCAAATCGCCCAAACTGTCATTGCTATTTATCCCTGACAGCACCTCGCCTGTGGTATTTACATTACTGGAGCAAAACAAACCGTTGGCGTTGAAGAAAGGGTTAGATGCAGGTCCTTCCATTGCAGCGTATGTTGAGCCGCAGGCCAGCGAACCTGTTTACCTATTTCATTACAAGCAACTGAACCAGGTGGCTGAGGTAAGAAAAGAAGATGAGGAGAATTCCGCCGCCTTGCGTGATCTGTTCGATGCCGCGTTGCGCGTATCGCAAGAGCACATTTACCTGCTGGATGTTTCTACCAATGCGGACCTGTTTGGCGTTGGCCTGAGTATAGCGCAGCCCCGCACCCGAAAATCAGGGCTGAATACGTCGCCCTTTCCTTTGGCGGTAGATAAAATGGACCTCGTTACCTATGCAAATAATACCCGCATTTACACTTTACCGCAGATACAATGGGAACCGGTGCGTACTATTCAAAATCCCGACGTATCGCCCCATCCATTCCCTTCGCCGGCCACGTCGGAAGATACGGGCGATCCCACCATTGTCGGTTCAGAATCGTACGAGCTGGTGCCCATAGCGCCCATACCTGTGATAGATAAATTTATTGAAGAATACAACGATGCCGGACAACCGAAAAAAATGGCTGCCTTGTTCTCATTGCCTTTCGGCATGAAGGCAGTGGCTTACCTCGACAATGCGCACGATACGACACAACCAGGCGCACAGGTAAGTTATAATGACCCTGTGTTCGATCGCATGCAGGCAAAGGGCGGACTACAAATATCGGTAATGGCTACAGCGGTAGACAGCGGGCCGACCGTAGAATCACCGCATTTTAAAGGCGCTACCATTCAAACGCGCAATCTTATCGACCTGCTGACAGGCATCATACCGTTGGACGATGAAGGCAAGCCGCTAAGCGTGCTGGGGCCGGTAGTGGATACCATTTTCAACGGAGAGTTCAAAGCCGCGGGCGCCAATCCACGCGTGCCCCTGGAAAGAATGGACATCTCCGGCTACGGCGCTACCATCTTCAGCAATTGGCTGAACCCACAGGCCCGCATTGCAGCCACCAGCCAGGCAAAGTTCGATGTGATCATCGGTCGCACGGCGCACGAGATCATTCAGGTAAAAAGTATTTTATACCCGTGGGGCGTTGCGGTGGTAAGGACCATTACCATTCAACGCACACCCGGTGGCGGTGTTACGCGTTACGACACCGGCTGGAAAGCGCAGGGGCCGGGACTGTATGACTTTTCTTACACAGATAAAAATGGCGTGTTCCATGCAAATCCTTACGAATTCCACCCGGGAGTTGTAAAAGGAATATACAATGTAACCGAGATAAGGGATACCGGCCGGATCTATCGCGCCAATGCTCCTGACCCGCTCGACAACGTGATCATGCAGGAAGTGTTTTTCAATGCAGATGTATTTATCGAAGACGTGAGCGCCGGCGCATTCAATGGATTTGTGCCGAGTAAAAAGCAACGCGGATTCGTGCAACTGGCGCCATATGAAAAAGTATTGACAAAGGAACAACTGTATGCGCTGCTGACAACCGAAGGAAACCTGGGAGGGCCTGTGGACTGTACGGTGGATGTGGGTCGTTCTGGCCAGCCTATGCGCGTGGTGAAGGTGGACGTTAGCGGCGTGGTGCATGCAGGATCAGAAGTTTTTGTAACGAGTGCACGCGGATCGTTGCATCTGCCAAAAGAAGGATCGTGGTCGATGGTGAAAAGGTACGTAACCTCTCCTGATATCGTTACGCTGGATGGCGGTGATTCATTGCCGTTAGTACGCGAAGGCCGCGTAAACATGACGACCACGAGGCCGTACCGCTTTGCGGATGCCGCGGATATAAAGAATACCACTTCGCCTTTGTCTGACTATGGGATCCTGCATTCCATGGGATCGCAAAAGGTGTTGTTCCTGCGGCCCTTTATTGAAGAGGGTAATGGCAATATCAAAAGTTCCATGAGCCCGTTCTTTGCCGACAGCTATGCTATACTTGGTTCGAGTGGAATTTTCCCTGCCTTGCAAACCACTTTTGAATTAGGAAGCGGTGGCACTAACCTTGAGATAAAAGGTGATGGAAAACTGAAGCTCACATCGGGCGGCAATTTCACCGCGCCTTCCGGGTACACACGTGATTTGTTGAATGCCGGCGGCAGCAGGATATACGTGGACTATCGCGATGTGGCGGACGGAACAGGGCCAGCACAGGTATCTTATTCATTCGATTCCACTGCGCCGGTTCCCTGGCAAGCTTCGGTTCGCAAGCACAGCATTGTGACCGACCTTGATCCGTTCACGGGGGTTATGAGCGTAACATCGGATATAGAATCAGACGCAACCAAAAGCCCGGGCATGAGCGCGCCGAAGATGAAGTTCGGTTCGGTATTGCAACCTGTTATTGACCTATTGTCTTTTTTGGGCGGCTTTGACATGGCATCGGCATTCGAGATGAACATGGGCAATGCTACCACCAATAGTTGGCAGCCGAAGTGGAAAGCATCGCTGAAAGGATTGCAGATCAAATATGCTGCTCCTTCCAGGCTTGAGATAAAAGTATTTGGGAAAAGAATAAGAGAGGTAGGCGTAGCAGGCACTCCATTGCCTCCATTCAAGCTTGGTTTCGGGATAGAGATAGAAGGATATTATAACATGCTGCCGTTCAGCTTTACATCGGACTCACCGGCTACAGATATCGCAAGGGCCCGGCATGAAATGCTGGCCGTTGGCGCCGCGCTGAAACTGGAAGGCGAAGCAAAGATACTAATCCCTTCCACCATCCTTTACTTCGTAGGGATACTGGAGCTGGAATTCGGCGTCGATTCAAAGAAAGGAAAACTCTTCGGATTGAAATTGGCGGTAGGGCTGGAAGTTGGCGCACACATACCGGTAATTGGCGAGGTTGCGGTTATGCTGGCTATTGGCCTGGAAGTGGAGCTTAACGACCACGGAAGCGCGGTGCTGGCAATACTGATATTGAGAGGCGAGGCTGAAATACTCGGCGGCCTTATCGCCATCGGCATCGGGATAGAGGCAAAAGGAGGACAGGAAAGAGAAACAGAGGCCGGCGTTACGAGCGTGTATACGGTATACGAAGTGGAATTTTCATTCGAAATGACACTTGCATTTGTGATACATTTTGAATTTGATGTTGCCTGGCAAGAAAAAAGACAACTCACTTAACAGATCATTCCTAAAAATATTATTTATGGCTACTTCACCTACCAAATTAACCCTGATGTCCTTTCCGCAGCATTGGAATGGATCGGTTATGAAATTGAACATACTGGCGCTGCCGCACGAAGACCCATTGGCGCCTTTTGCGGTCGATGTGCCGCCTGGTGTTACCGCGCCTTCGTTCGCGACCGCGCAACCGGTATTCAGTATTAAGATCATCGGCTCAATGGACATGATGCCAACGCCTTTGGATGTTACGCACAGTGTAACGATAAATGTTACACCGCCTGCTGAAAGGGTAAGCCTGTTTGAAGCGCTCCGCGATAAATTCAATATCACCAAGCCTTCGAATGTAATAAACCCGGCGCGCGCAGATACATTCATTCAAAAATATCTGCCGGTCAGCTACCGTAACAGCTTTGCCTTTTCGCAGCCCAGAACGCCTTACGCAAGGATCGACGACAGCTATCATTGTGAAATGAAGAAAAAACGAGCGGTGCCTCCACCCGTGTACAGTACTGATGAAGTAAGCTGGGGCAAGGTGTTTGCGCTCGCGCTGCGGCAACCGGTGCTGGCAAGAAAGCTAGGATTTGTGTACGAAGTAGAAGTGAACGTGCCCGCGGGCGCTTATGATGAAGGCGGATGGATATACGTTGACCTGGACGCCACCAGCGATTACCATACGCAGGTAATTGCAAGGCCCGAAATAGTGAAAAGATATGCCGCGAGAATACCGGCCCTTACCGGTGAACGCAGCTTGTTTGCCGCGGTGCAATTTCCTGTTTCCGATGTTTTGCCCGCAGGCAATTACGATCCTGTGTTTGCAGAAGCGGAAGAATACGATGATGGCTTCGCGAAGATCGTGCACGCCATGCAACCCGTGAGCGCAAACCTGCTGGTGGAGCCGGGCAACGCGGAAAAAGAACTTCCTCCTACAAGGGACTTCGGTATCCGCCTCGGGTGGGATGATGAGCAACTATTGATCTGGCAAAACCGCCAGATGACCCTCGATCCCGATACCGGTCAACGCCTAGACGCGCCGATGGGTATTTTCAACCACCGCATAGACGTACGGAAACATGGCGAAAGCGATGCGGAATGGAACTCGCTGGTAAAAGTGCGCGGCGATCTGCAATTGAATGGCATTGCACTTGGTCATTTCGATGGCGAGTTGGGCATAGAAGTGGGGCCTGTGCAACAAGACGGGCAAAAGCAGGGCATATTCTGGCTGCCCGCATATTATACGCAGTGGACCGGTACATCGCTCATTATTAAAGATGAAAAAGCCGCGAAACTGTCGGGCACCGATGGCCTGGTAAATAAACAAATGACGCCGGTGGACGCGGAGAGGAAACCATTGCTATATGGAGAGCGGTATGATTTTCGTGTGCGCTTTGCCGATACTACCGGCGGCGGTCCCGGCGAAAGCAACGTTCCCATAAACGGTGGCCAGGCCCCGGTAAGTACCACGCGCTTTAAACGGTATTTACCACCCCATCTTGTGCGGGTAAATGAAATAAGGGCCGATGAAACAGATGATTCCACACCACCGGAAAGCTATGAAATATTCCGCCCGCTGCTCGGTTACCCTTCGCTGTTATACACCGGGTTGCCCAATGCATATGCCAAATTACTGGCCGACAGGCCCCAGGCCATAATCGAAAACAGGGAGCCTGCATACGCTGATCCCGATGTAACACAGGTGCAGATCGATGTAGCGGTACGCGCTTTAGAAATGGACCAGTCCGCGTCGAGGAGCGGGCAAGAATCATACTACCACCTGTTTACTACCGTACGTGATTTTCCAGCAGATGAAACAGCATCCATCAACCTGCAGGCTGAGTTCCACGACGCCGCAGTAATTAAATTTGGTGATGCATCCGACCTGGGCGACCTCCCTTTAACCACCAGTGATTCTCCATTGCGCTTGCCAACGTCAAGAATGATACGCATACAGGTACGCCCTGTTTGTAAACCTGATCCAACACTGGCATATTTCGGAAGCCAATTAACCAGGATAGGAAAACCAGTAACCCTGTACACAAGGTCCGAAGCCAAGGACGAACGCAACCTGTTCGTGAATGAACCGGCGGGCAAACAATTCCGCGCCATTTTACTGCAGCCCGATCCATTGCCCAGCCTTAACCTTACGAATATCATGACCCTCTCCGGCCATCGCTCCGAAACACCCGCCAATTTATTCCAGCGGCTGGCCGAAGAACTGCAATTGGACAATGCCGGCATGAGCGTGTTCGGTAAGCCCGGACAAAGAGTGGTATTCGGTTGTTCGAAAGGAATACCACATACATTGTCGCCCGAGCATGCAAGCATTACGTTTGCTTCCAAGGCCGACCTTGTGCATCAATGGATACCCACCATCAGCCTCCACATACAGCGCGATTGGTCGTGGGATGGTTTGGAAGCTGTAAGCTTTGAAATAAAAAGGAATGGTATCGAGTCGGTTGGCACCATCGAGCTTAAGAATACGCTTGGCATAACAGCTGCTACCGATCCTGAGCGGTCTGCCACACGCATCATATTCTTCGATGCCGTGAACCCGCAGAAATTTAGTGGGACATTCCCTCAACCTATGGAATTGTTTTACACGATAGAACCAATATTTAAAACAGCGCCTGATCAAAAAGATGCCATTAAGGAGTTGCGTCTTACAGTGCCGGTGGCCGTTCCACCAGCGCAGGTGCCCAGGATAGTTTCCGCAGGCTTGGCATTGAGTCCTTACGAGCATACCGAAGATTACTCGTCTACCAATGAACGGCAGCGCATGCTGTGGATAGAATTTGCCGAGCCCTTGCAAAATCCTGACGATGATTATTTCGCTTTTGTAAAAGCGTACGCACCAGATCCAATCCTTATTCCTGGTCAAACACCGGTCGGCGATCCCGAGGATTCGCAACCATATTTGCCGCCGGAACTGATACGCGTGATCATCCCCGGGCAATCAGACGACCAGGCGGGATTGAACGCATGGCAAAAGCTGATACCTTGCAACGATACTTCACCCAGGCATTTCATGGTTCCCCTGCCACCAGGTCTCAATGCTGATTCGGCAGAATTGTTCGGGTTCTTTGTGTACGAGTTTTGCGTGGGCCATGCACGTGTATGGTCAACCGCGCAGGGCCGGTACGGAAGACCAATGCGCCTCACCGGGGTTCAACATCCCGCGCCGCAATTGCAGTGCATGGTAGACAGGACAGAAGAATCCATTAAGCTGTCTGCGCCTTATGCAACGCCTGTATATAATGGAAGAACATTGGAACAACATACGCCGCAAACCGAGATCTGGGGCGTGTTGTACACGCAGGTACTGCAAGCAGATGGACAAGCATTCCGGAACATATTGCTCGGCGAAAGAAAAATGCGCCGCATGGAACGCAATGCCTTCCTGAAAGGAAAAGCAATTGAACGGTATGGCATTTGTTCCTGGCAGCAGGACGAAGTGATAGCCATGCTGCGGCAGTTGGGACTGCCGGGTGACTCGCCGCTAAGCGTGCTGGCTGTTGAATTGTACAAGAACTATGCGCCGGTAGCAAGGCCGCTAAGCGACGACCTGGGCAAGATGCGCATCTACAGGACCTCGCCGCTGAAACAGGTGCCCTTCATGTGCTGCTGTTAGCTTACCATACATTGCGTGGGCACAAGTCGCCATAAGCATTGCCGATGATGAAACCGATGGTCAGTTCATGCGTGCCGCGGCTGTAGGTTTGCAGGCCGGAAGTAGTTACTTCGTACGCGTACCCTATGTTAAACATATTGCTGATGTTGATGCCTGCCATGGCGGCCCAACCGCCTAACTGGTCCTTCAGACGATATGAGCCGCCCACCCATCCAAGGTCGCGGTATTGTACCTTGACGTTTAATTCGGGTTGTACAGGCAATGGAGCAATATATTTGGCCATGATAGATGGAATGATATTCCAGTCTTCGTTCAATAAAAACCGGTACCCCGCGGTCATGAAGAAGTGGGGTTTATAATAATCACCGTATTGGCTGTTAGCCGAAAATGTAATTTTCCCGGGAACGATGTTTTGAACAGCGGCGCCTGCGAAATAATCAGCGGAATACACCCAGATGCCCGCCCCGATTTCAGGATTGATCTTCCTGATCAACCCACTGTTAATGGCAATTGCGGGATCGTTAGGGTCCAGCGCGGCCCAGTTTATTTTGTCCGCGTCAAGGCTAACAGAAGTAAGTCCCGCCTGGAAGCCCGCAGCCACGCTGGTTTTTGGGCTGATGCCGAGGTGATAGGCATAGGACACCGCGGCAGTAACGCGGTTTAAAAATCCTGCCCTGTCCTTCAACACCATTGCTCCCAGTCCATGATGGGGACTGGCGGAGGTGTAATCTTCCCAATAAGCATTTCCCCTGGGATTCTCACCCGGAAGCGCATACGAAGTTGCAGTTGTGCGATAATCGTCTTTGCTCAGCGGAAAGTGAACGGTCAGGTATGTAGTTTGTGGCGCTCCATCGATGCCTTGCCACTGGCTGCGGTGGCTAAGCCTGATATCAGTATAGTTTTCGATGCCGGTGACGGCGGGATTCAAAATATAGTTGTTGAGAATGTATTGGGTATAATGCGGTTTCTGCTGTGCAATTGTCATTGCAGGCAACAGGCATGCAGAAATTATGATAACAATGCGGTTCATATCGTTTCATTTATTGCAGCAGTTACTTGCCGCTACTTGATAATCGTTACATATCCTGTAAATGGTTTCAGTGTGCCTACGGATTCGATGACATAATAATATGTTCCGAACGGCAGTGGCCGCCCATTCATGGTGCCGTTCCATGGCACGCTATAACCGGTGGATTCAAAAACCTTTTGGCCATACCTGTTGTAAACGCTCACCCTGCAACTGGGATACCTGTCCAGGTTCTGAATGACCCATGTATCATTTATCCCGTCATTGTTTGGTGTAAACAGGTTGGGAATGCGTGGCAGCAATACGTCTTTGATCACCTTGATCTTTATGCTGTCGCTGGCAGTGCATTTTCCTTTGCTGGTTACCGTTAATGTATATACGATGTTGTCGGTTGGTGTCGACAGTGGATTTTTCAACCCGTTGTTATCGAGGTACAACGGTGGTTGCCAGTTGTACACAGAATCGTTGCCGGAGATAATTGGTTGCAACCGGTGCTGCTGGCCCAGGTACACGTCAACATCGGGACCTGCATCCACGGTTATGGAGTGAATAGTAACCGTTGCATAAGCCGTATCGGAAACACAGCCCTTGACATTCGTTACGTACAGGCTTACTGTATAGGTGCCGGGCGTGCGGTAGGCATGCACAGGATGCTGCAGCGAAGAGGAATCACCATCTCCGAAATGCCATTTCCATTGCGAGGCGGCTGAGCTGTCATTGAAAGTTATGTTCTTGTTTACGCAATGCGTGTCGCTGAAAGAAAAGGAAGGTTTAAAATTGTAAAAATCACAATTCAAAACAAGCGTCGTGTCGTGGTAAAGCCCCCACAGTCCGCGGTTATCCTGGGCACGCACGTACAGCGTAGTAGTATCCTTCGGCAGGTTGGGAATGGGAATGTATACGGTATCGTCCACAATATAACCGGGGTTCAACGGCACCTGTATGCCATTGCCGACACCTGGATCAACATCGAAAAACGCTTCGATCCTTTGTACGGTCAATGGCTGGTAGTTACCGGGGGCCTTGATAAAAGGATACACGTGATAGATGCCCCATTTACCTGTATTGTCTCTTGCCCTTATGTATAAGCGATGAAGCCCATCGGCAATGCCGGTTGTATTGAATGTAAGCGTGGTATCTTTCAGCGCTGCAGGCGAAAAGTTCAACTGTATGCCATTGCCCGGGCCGGGGTCGTTGTCAAAGAAATATTCAACGCGTTCTACCAATATGGGCTGCGCATTTTGTCCTTTGATAACGGGATATACATGGTACAGTCCCCATTGGTTATCGCTGTCCTGTGCCCGTATGTATAGCCTGTGCAGTCCAAAGCCAAGCCCGCTCATGTCGAAATTGACGACGGTGTCTATCTGTGCGCCGGGTGTCAACGGAATGATCTTGCCATTGCCCGGGCCGGGATCGGTATTGAAAAAATATTCGATGGCCTTCACGGTTTGCGACTGCGCTTTTGTAATGAGGAACAGCAGCAACAGCAAAGCGGCTATCTTTTTTCCACCTGTATTATGAAAGCATCGATTCATGCGGTTAGAATGGTATAAGCGGTGGAATTATCGATTGGCTCTTACTTTGATATGAACAGGCAATCCGCCGTTAGCGGTACCTACTGCCGGCACATTCAGGTAAAATATATTTGGCACAAACTCGGCTATGCCCGAAAGCTCGTACCGCTGGTTAGCCAGGCCGCCGAACACGCCGCAGTCTACTCCGCCTTGGCCATAGCCAATTGCAACGGAACCCGTTTTTAATTGGAACCTTCCATCCAGGCTCGCGATGTTGGGATCTGAATTAAGTACAAATACATCGGCTTTTACGGCATTGGTAATATTTGGTCCTGCCGCTGAGTAAGTGGCATTGCCTACGTTGTTGGAAGCCGCTGCTGCATTCACCGTTCCGAATCCGGTGCCCTGGAAAATAATATTGTTGATGAAAGTGCAGGCCGACGGATAATATATCGGATTAAACAGGTTGAACATTACATTGTTCTGGAAAAGCACCGAAGCATTGTAATTTGTAAAGTATTCCCCGGGAAGTTGGAATCCGTAACCTTCGTTGTCAAAAACATTGTTCAGGAATTGGAAGTCAGTTGCCTCCCTTGTAAACAAGATAGTTGCGTGACCCGTGCCTGCAATTTGGATATAAGATTGCTTGACGGTGATAAGATTGGACTTGTAGCCCCCGAAAAGCGTGCCGCTGGGTCCAATAAGACAGCGGGAAACCGTGACGTTGGACGTATTGGAGAACTGCACCCTATTGCCCGGGTTGTTGAGGCCCGTTATGGAAAGGCCTGTAACATAACTGCCGTTGGAAGCTGTGTCGAAAACTAAGCTGCTCACCACGGATGCCGAGGGTGTTGCCTGGCGCGTGGGATCAGGATTGTGATTCAGGAAATATCCCGCCCCAATGATGCTTACTCTTTTTTTAATCGTAATATTTCCATACGTGTCGAACCCGGGCTGCAGCAGTATCAGCGTGCCATCGGTCACGCTGTCAACTGCACCCTGCAGGGTCTTGTAATCAGCTACTATCCCGGGCGTATTGTTTACCACTACCATGTTTTGTGCAATGGCCGATCCCAGGCACAGCGCCAAAGTTGTGGCTAGTAACACGCGTTTGATAATGCCCTGTAAGTTTTGGATTAGTTTCCTGGTGTTCATGCTTGACCTTATTGGGTTGAAGGGGAATGATTACGGGTTTAAAATTGAAGATATCCCCGCCCGCCAGCAATACTTAATTTGTAGTAGTGTCTTGGAATGGGGATTGAATTTGTTTAACTTGGTTTTATGCTCCGCCGTCTGCTGCTATGGGTTTGCCTTGTTTTGCCAGTGTGCACCGGGTTTGCGCAAACGCGCCTGATTGAAAAATTGCGGGCCAGCATCGATGCGGCTACCACTGCTCCGGACAAATTGAATGCTACCCTTGCTTTTTGCGATGCATGGGAATCTTATAGCCCCGACACCTTGCATAAATATGCCCATGCCGCAAGGCAAATGGCGATAGATCAAAAAAATGCACGTGCCATTTTACTGGCCGATTATTACAAAGCGGCATGGCTGTTCCAGGCAAACAAATTGGATTCAGCCATGAAAGTGATAGACGAAGTGATTGCCGGATACACCACGGCCTTTAAGTACGATGATACTTATTTGAAACTGTATGGTCTGCGCGGCAATGTGCTTACCCGCACGGCGAGGATGGATGAATTGATGGCGCATAATTTCGAGCTGTTGAAGCTTACCACCCAACATCGCGATACCCTGGGAATGGCACGGGCCACCCTGGGCATCGGCAACGTAAAACTGAAGTTGAAAAGCTTCGATGAGGCGTTGGAATGGTATCACAATGCGTTGCGCATCATGCAAAATCCGTTGTATAAAAGAAAGCTCAGTTTTATTTACAATAATATCGCCATTACATTTTATCACCTAAGCATCCAGGACTCCGCGGAGTTTTACGTGAAGCAAGGATTGAAATATTCACGAGAAGATGAAAATCTTACCAACCTTGCCAATTCGCTGTTTGTATACGGAGGTTTCATGGCCGAGTTCAACCGTTTGAAAGAAGCTGAGGCCTCTTTTAAAGAAGGAGTTGAAGTGCGTAAGCAAATAGGGGATGTGTATTATTTAATCAATGACCTGGCGCAACTGGCCTTGTTTTACGCTAATAACAAAGAGCCGCAAAAGGGCATTGCCTTATGCAAAGAAGGTTTGGCGCTGGCGATCGCTAACGGGCAAACCTATTCTAATATGGATGTGCTGTACGAGGTGCTGGGAAAAAATTACCTGGTGGCCGGCGATTACAAAAGCTATAGCGAAATATTGAACACCCAACTGAAACTGAAGGACTCTACCTATAGAATAAATACAAGCGAAGAGATCGCCGAGCTGCAAACGCGGTATGAAGTGCAGAAAAAAGAAAATACCATTATACAGCAGGAACTCGACCTTACCAGGAAGAACTACCTGTTGTACGGTTCTATTGTATTGTCGATCGTGATACTTGCCGCCGGCATCATGCTGTTCAGAAATTATCGCAAGCGGCAGCGCCTGCAATTGGCCATGATGCTGGCAGAGGAGAAGCGCAGTGCCGCCAATGCAGTAAAGGAAGCAAGCGAGCAGGAGCGGGTACGCATTGCGGCCGACCTGCACGACAACCTAGGAGCATATGCTGCTTCTATGGCGTCTAACCTTGATTCCATACAGCTGGGGGAAGTGGACTCTCAGAACGCCAATGTGTTCCGCGAGCTCAGGAACAATTCCATGTCCATCATTTCGCAGTTGAACGATACCATTTGGGTGTTGAAGAAGGATTCGTTGTCGCTAACTGCCATCAGCGACCGTATCAAGGTATTTATCAGCCGCATTCAACCGAGTTATCCCGGTATTGAGATGGACGTAAAGGAAGACATCGATGTCGATTACCAGTTGTCTTCTGCCCATGCCTTTCATTTATACCGCGTGCTGCAGGAGGCAATCAACAATGCATTGAAGCATAGCAAGGGCAAGAAGATATTGGTGAGCATTTGCAGTGGCGGGGATAATGCAGGTTGGAAAGTCAGCGTATCTGACAATGGGCAGGGAATGGTTGCCCGCAATGTGAGGCCAGATGGAGGGAATGGACTGGCCAACATGCAGGCGCGCAGCCGCGAAGCGGGGTGGGCAATTGAATGGATGGTTAATAATGATGGGGGGACCACGGTGAGCATATCACCTACTACAAATTGATTATTTTTTGCTGCATAGGCTATAGATAATTTTATGTACGTATGCACTTTACAATAGCACTGGCCGAAGACAATAGCGTGAACAGGAACACTTTTATTCAAAAAATAAAAGCGCTGCAGGGCATCGATATTGTGTTTGTGGCAACCGACGGCAATGACTGTCTTGAACAATTGAAGGGGCTTCCGCAGCCGAAGTTGCCGCAGGTTATTTTCATGGACCTGGAGATGCCGGGCATGGATGGCATCGAGGCCATCCGCATGGCCAAATCATTGTATGAAGGCATCCATTTTATAGTGCTTACCATATTCGATGACGATGAAAAGATATTCGAGGCCATACAGGCGGGAGCCTCCGGTTACCTGTTAAAGCATGAACCCGCTGCCGTATTGCAGGAAGCTATTATAAACGTATTGGAATTTGGTGGAGCGCCCATGAGCCCGGCCATTGCGCGCAAGACCCTGCGGCTGTTAAGCAGCTCAGCGCCGGTTTCGGGCCAGGAAATCGCCGGCAATTTTCCGCAAAGCATTACCGAACGCGAAAAAGAGATCCTTCGTTATATGATCAATGGCTGGGACGCCAAACGCATCGGCTCCGAGCTGGCCATTAGCGTTCTCACCATTCGCAAGCATATTGCCAACATTTATCAAAAGCTCCATGTAAATTCCAAAGCGCAGGTAATAAGCCTTGCGCATAAAAACAAATGGGTATAATGCCGCTTGTGTTAATATTGCACTTAATTAAAGACAGGCATTATGAATCGTACATCCAGCTTATGGATCCCGGCACTTATTGCAACAGCTGTCATCATTGCTTGCTCGGCATCCCGGAAAACAGTTTATAAAACCGATAAGGACCTGCTGCAAACCATCGCGCGCAATTTTGACGCCGGCGCCGATCAATATAAGATATTGGCGAAGAATCTGCCGCCTGACAGGTTTCCCAAAACTTATTTTCCCACCACCGGCAAATATGAATTCAGCGGATCGGGCTGGTGGTGCAGCGGATTTTATCCTGCTACCTTGTTGTATTTGTATGAGCAAACCCGGGATACCGCGTTGTACAACGAGGCTATGCGCATACTGAAGGTGCTGGAAAAAGAAAAGCATAACACGTCTACCCACGATTTGGGTTTTATGATGTACTGCAGCTTCGGCAGCGCCAACCGCATTGCACCCAGGCCGGAATACAGGGAAGTCATTCTTACCAGCGCGAAGTCATTGTCTACGCGTTTCAATGCTGTTACAGGTTGCATCAAATCGTGGGACAGCAGGAACCCTGCGGATTATCTTGTCATTATAGACAATATGATGAACCTGGAGTTGCTGTTCCAGGCAACGCGCATGAGCGGCGATTCTTCTTTTTACAATATCGCCGTTACCCACGCCAATACTACCATACGCAATCACTTTCGACCGGACCATAGTTCGTACCACGTGTTGAATTATGATGCACAAACAGGGGCAGTGAAACAAAAGAGGACGGCACAAGGGGCCGCGGATTCATCGGCGTGGGCGAGGGGACAAGCCTGGGGATTGTACGGATTTGTTGAAACTTACCGCAATACCAAAGATGCGCGGTACCTGGAGGTTGCCCGGAATATCGCCGGCTTCATGCTTAACCATCCCAACCTCCCGGTTGATAAAATACCTTATTGGGATTTTGATGCGCCCGGAATTCCCAATGCCCTGCGCGATGCGTCCGCAGCTGCGATCACTGCTTCGGCCCTGCTGGAACTGAGCGGTTATGTAGGCAGGGAAGAGGCTATGAAATACCTGGCGGTAGCAGAGACCATACTCAAAACCTTATCAACAAACACTTACTTAGCCGCCCCCGGAACCAATGGAGGTTTTATATTGCAGCACGGTGTGGGGCACATGCCCGCCAAAACAGAAGTGGACGTGCCGCTTACCTATGCAGATTATTATTTCGTGGAAGCGATGGTACGGTATAAAAACCTTGGCATGTAATGAAACGATTTCACGCTGGCAACGCCATCTTATTGACAGCGAATAAATTTGCAGCAGTCATGCTGTGCAGCCTTGCGGTGGCGTATACCGCATTGGCCGCTCCCCCGAGAGCGTATAACCTTCGGTGTGAGTACTTGATAAATCCGCTTGGAATAGATGCCGCTAATCCCCGTTTTACCTGGATATTGCATGACGAGCGTGCCGGCGCACGCCAGAGCGCTTACCAAATTTTAGTGAGCACCGATTCGCTGGAACTGCGGCAGGGCAGGGGTGCTCAATGGAATTCCGGCATGGTTCGCACGGGGCAATCACTCGTAAAATATGGCGGCCGCGCTTTACAGCCCTTTACAAAATATTATTGGGGCGTACACATCTGGGATAGGAATCGGGTTAAAACTGCATTGTCGATTGCCAGCTTCGAGACCGGTATGATGGGCCAGCACAATTGGAAGGGCTCATGGATTTCGGACGGAGCAGACATCGAATTCAAGCCTGCTCCTTATTTCAGGAAAGCATTTGATGTAACAAAAAAAATCAAGACAGCGCGGGTATACATAGCCGTGGCCGGATTATATGAAATGTACATCAATGGTTCGCGGATCGGCAACCAACTACTCGATCCTGCTTACACGCGGTACGATAGGCGAACACTATATGTTGTGCATGATGTAACGCAATATCTCACCAGCAACCGCAATGCCATCGGCATTATACTCGGTAATGGCTGGTACAACCATCAGCCCATAGCGGTCTGGAATTTTCACACGGCCCCCTGGAGAGCGCGCCCTGCTTTTTGCATGGACCTGCGCATTACTTATGAAGACGGCAGCGTGCAAACCATCGCTTCAGGAAATGATTGGAAAACAGCTACGGGCTCCATTGTGTACAATAATATTTACGTAGGCGATCATATAAACAAAACATTGGAGCCGCAAAACTGGGAATACCCTGCGTTCAACGATTCGGCATGGAAGCATGCGCAGCTACGGGCAGCGCCTTCGCAAAATATTGTGGCGCAAGCAATGCATCCTATACGGGCCGCGGAACAACTGCAGGCCCGCAGCGTAAATAAGATCAACGATACCACGTGGGTGTTCGATATGGGCAGGAACATTGCCGGCATCAGCATATTGAAAACGCAGGGAAAAGCGGGCACTATTGTGCGCATAAAACACGGAGAGCGGTTGTATGACAATGGACGGGTTGACATGTCCAACATCGATATCTTTTATAGGCCAAAGGATTCGATACATCCTTTTCAAACCGATGTTTTTACGCTTGCAGGCCATCCAATTGAATTCCTGAAACCCGTTTTCAACTACAAGGGATTCCAATACGTTGAGGTCACAGCCAGCGCTCCACTTCAATTTACAGCACAGGACCTGCTCGGCTGGTTCATGCACAGCGACGTTCCTGCTACCGGGGCAGTGCGATCTTCCAACCCGTTGATCGACCAGATCTGGAAAGCAACAAACAATTCTTACCTGTCTAACCTCTTCGGATACCCGACCGATTGCCCACAACGCGAAAAGAACGGGTGGACGGGCGATGCGCACATTGCCATCGAAACGGGACTGTATAATTTCGATGGCATTACCATTTATGAGAAATGGCTGGCCGACCACCGCGACGAACAACAGCCTAATGGCGTGCTGCCCGCCATTATACCTACCAGCGGATGGGGATATCATTGGGCCAATGGCCCTGACTGGACCAGCACCATCGCCATCATACCATGGACCATCTACCTGTTTTATGGCGACACTACGCTGCTGAAAGATTGCTATGGAAATATCGAACGTTATGTAAACCACATCGATGAACTATATCCTTCAGGGCTTACCACCTGGGGATTGGGCGACTGGGTACCCATTAAATCGCGGTCGCCCGTGGAATTTACCTCTTCCATCTTTTATTATCACGATGTAAGCATCCTGGCAAACGCGGCTGCGATATTCAATAAGCCGAAAGACCATGCTAAATACAGCGCCCTTGCTCAAAAAATAAAGGATGCCATCAATAAAAAATACCTTGACCGTACCAAAGGCGTATATGGTTCAGGATTGCAAACCGAACTAAGCTTCGCGCTGCATTATGGCATTGTGCCGGAAGAAATGGAAAGCACCGTTGCGGCCAACCTCGCCAAAGCCATTGCCGCCAATAATCATCAGCTGGATGTAGGATTGCTAGGGACCAAATCCATTTTAAATGCGCTTAGTGATAACGGTTATGCCGATATGGCCTATATGCTTGCATCACGAGATTCTTTTCCTTCCTGGGGCTGGTGGATCGTAAATGGCGCGACCACGCTGTATGAAAACTGGCGGATTGACGCTAAGCACGATCTGTCCATGAACCACATCATGTTCGGTGAAATAGGAGCATGGATGTACAAGGCGCTGGCGGGCATTAGGCCCGATCCCGCAAAACCCGGATTCCAGCATATTTTGCTGGAGCCGCATTTCGTAAGTGGATTGAATTACTTCGAAGCAAGCTACAACAGCCCGAAAGGTACCATCGTCTCTCACTGGAAGCGCGAAGGAGGCAAGGTGCGCTATCACGTGGAATTGCCCCCCAATACTACGGCAACGCTTACCCTGGGCCTTGAAGGGAAGCATAAAAAGCTAATCAGGCTGGAGGCTGGCAAGCATGTTTTTGAAGTTAATTGACAATTTTGGCGGCACGCGTTCTTTAAACTTTGCTCAAAGCCTGCATTTTAATGCCTGAAACCGGGGGACTTTTTCCCGAAACGGGCTGGCAATTAACCGCTTCGTGTACTTGACATTGCCATTTCCTGGACGTACTTTTGTATCACTCGTCTATTAGAATACATATCCCGATTAAAGCCTCGCAATCTGATTTCCTATCTTTTTGATGTATTACAAATAACCCTGTAAAGCCGTGCTATGCAATTAACTCATCAACAGCTTACCGACTACCGCGAGAACGGATTCCTGTTAATAGAAAATGTTTTCACCGAAGACGAACTGCGGATCATCCTGCATGAAATGAAAGCAGTGATCAAAGAAGACAGCCCGCGCAAGATATTAGAGAAGAACGGCGCAGTGCGATCTTTTTTTGCGCCCGATTTCACTAATGAATTATTTGAAAAATTAACGCGCCTTAACAGGCTCGTTACGCCTTCGCGTCAATTGATAGGCGAGGACGTATACATACATCAAACCAAGATCAATTGCAAGCACGCCATGGTCGGCGATTGGTGGGAATGGCACCAGGACTATACTTTCTGGAAGCAGGACGATGGTATGCCGGAGCCGGAGGTGTTGACCGCAATGATATTCCTGAACGATGCAAATGAATTCAATGGTCCCATGCTACTGATACCTGGATCACACAAAGCAGGCGTGGTGGATTCAGAAGAAAATAAACCTGCCGGCCATGCGGACGCTAACAGCGAATGGTTCAGCGATTACCAGAACAGCACGACGTACATGTCTGCGCTAACCGCAGACCTGAAATACACACTCAAGCGCAAAACGATTGCCGATTGGGCGCGCCGTAAAGGGATCGTTGCAGCAAAAGGCAAGGCGGGAAGCGTATTGTTCTTCCATGGAAATGTTTTCCATGCCTCCTCCAACAACATGTCGCCCTGGGAACGCTATACTTTCCTGGTAACGTATAACAGCATCAAGAATACCTTGCCCGACATGCCGAACCCGAGGCCTGAATTTATTGCCAACCGCAATTTTAATGCGGTAACTGCGGCGGCAGACAGCGCCATACTAGAATGCATGTCGGTAGATAAACTGGTAAGCGCCGTAGGATAAGGGGAACCGCCCGTTTTCACAACTAAAAATTTAACGAGGCGTAGCGTGGCAGTCAGTAGCTGCCGGGCATCCTTTTTGCTAATGAGCCGGGTCATTGGTTATAGCAATCATTATAACTAGTGGCTTATTGCGGCAGGATATGCTATCCGGCACCTGGAAAGGCTTAACTGTTTGGTATTGCGATCTTTGAACCATTAAACCTATTCTAAATGAAAAAGAACATTATCAAAATCGGTATTGTAGACGGCCACAACCTGTTCAGAAAAGCCTTGAAAAACCTCCTGTGCATGGTAGATGATTTCGAAGTAGTTATCGAATCAACCCATGACAACGACCTGATTGACAAACTCTATTATCACAAGGATGTAGACGTGGTGCTGCTGGATCTCTGTATGCCAGGGCTTAGCGGCAAGGAAACGCTCAATTTATTGTTTAACAAACACCCACACGTTAAAGTGATCGTGCTGTCCATGCACATGGAACTGAAAACTGTAAGTGAGTTGCTGAACTTCGGTATTTATGGATGTATTCCCAAAGAGGCTGAACTGGCGGAACTGATCGACGCCATCCGCAGCGCGTCCGAAGGCGCGCTGTATAAGAATAAAATATTGACAGACGCACTTTACTGGCGTACCAGCAATACACTCAAAGGTCCGTTTTCACGCAACGGCCACTACATCAACGAAAAGCATAAAAAAATACTACAATTGCTCTGGCAGGAAAAAACCACGCAGGAAATCGCCGACGAGGTATTCTTAAGCGTAAGCGCAGTAGACAAGATCAAGCAACAGCTTAAGGAAAAAACAGGCGCAAAAACAACGGTGGGTTTGATTAAGTACGGAATAGAAAAGAGTATAATCGCGATATAATCAATATTCGGTAGAGACATTGATCTCTTTCGCCACTTGTTCCAGATTTTCCATCGATTTTTTTAATTCGTTGGTGATTGATCTTTTTCGGAACAATTCAAACATGGTTTCATCGATGAGATTTTTCTGGATGTAATAATCAAGCGTAAGCCTGGTGGTTTTATCATTTATGCGTTCCAGCGTATAATAGGTTGCCTGTTTTTTCTTTTCATCTGTTTCGCTGAACACGATTTTTTCGGGCGTAAAAGAGTAACTGCTGTGAGTGATGACAGATTGCCCGCCCTCCTTTACCACCCTGCATTTCATTCCGAGGCGCGGTAGAAAATGATTGATCTCTTCCACGGTCCGCACGCCTTCCTGCCAGCGGCTACGATAATTAAAATCGCCCGTTGCATGGAACAGTCGTATAATATGCACGGGATAGTCCCTGGATAATGAAATCATTTTTACTTTTTCAGCAAGCTCCAGTTGCAAAGGAACCTCGGGCGTAATGGATTGCTTCAGCGGTGTCAGCGGTGTATAATGAAAGGATATTTCGCCGGTCTCGGTTTTTTTCGCGCTGTTGTTCCATTGCATCCAATTGGCCAGGCCGGCGGGTTCGTGGTGTTGCAGCAACTCGTCGGTCACAAGCCAGTACTCATGTTGGCCGATGTCATTTTTTAGCAACTGATGTGCTACTATTACATCTTTACCGATAAGCTTACTGAAGTTCTTGACATTATAACCTGCAAACTCCCCGTAATGCGTAATGATTTTCAGCGTAAGCTTAACGGCCGACAAACAGGCCTTGCATTGGCAAAACCGGCTGATCTCGTAAAAACCTATGTGCTTGTGAAATTCGCAGAACATTTTTTCAACCTGGCGGTATACTTCCCGGAGGTCGGGAGATTCGCCGTATCTGTAAAACAGGATGGCATCGCCCTCTATTTCGGAGACCTCGAGGTTAATTTCATTCGCGTTGATGAGCAACTCCAGCAATTCCTGTATGATCAGCCGGCTGTGATTGATCTCGGTTTCGGTAACGAACCGCGTAAACCCACTGATATCGGGAATAAATAGCAGGCCCCTGTTCTCCATTTTTCCTGAAATTATCTGAAGTCTGTTGTAACTATCAGCAAGTTAGGTTTTATACATATTCCCATAAACCTCTCCGATAACCTATATGCGATTTATAAGAGCGGGCATTAAAATCAGATTAAAATAAATCTGCTGCAATGTTTATATTATCGGGTAATAGCCAGTTATATAAGCATGAACGTTTGGTTACCAAGGCTTAGGAGCTATAAGGGTAAACACTTACACTACAAAATAGAAGTTATTGACAAACGCCATTTTTTTGAAATTTTAACAATCTGACTTAGATTTGATGAGTTTCTCCCCCCTGCCTCAAAAATCTATCCTCCTTTTTGAAAAAACCAGCTAACTGCGTCTGCCTCATGGCGATGCCTGTTTATTTATCGTTCAATATTCCGACCCGTTCTTTGCTGTAACAAGGGTAAAGGCTATTAAAATAACCAACTAAACTAACATGATGGCTGCTTTGAGAAAACGTTCCCTGCTGGGAAGAACCGCATTGTTTTTACTTCTTCTGAGTTTTTCTGCGCTGCAATCAAGATCACAAACCGATATAAGTATCGGCACCGGCACAACCGGTAATACCACTACCAGTTATCCTTGCCCCATACAGGACCGTTACGAGGGCAGCAGGGCGCAATACCTGTACCGGGCTTCGGAGTTGATGGCCGCGGGCATGGGTCCCGGCAATATCAGCGGAATAAGGTTTACGGTGAATTCGCCGTTGGGCACCGTTGGAATAGTAGAAGAATACACCATCAAGATAGGAGGCACCATTGTCGCAACCTTGTCGCCTTCCACCTGGGAACCAGGAACAAGCACTGTGTTCGGGCCGGTAAACTATCAACCGGTAGTGGGCGCCAACACTTTTAATTTCACCGCACCTTATTTCTGGAACGGCGTTGACAATATTATCGTAGAGATCTGTAACGGCAGCCATCAATCCGATACAGGCACTACATGGACCAACAATCCAATTATTCCCTGGACAACCGGGTTATCTTTCAACGGATCGCATACTTACCGTGCAGACGGCCTGGATAATCTTTGCGGCACCACTACTACTACCGAGAACGGAACCGCCACCACCAGGCCTAATATCACTTTCCGTTGGACTGCAGCAGCCAATTGCGCAGGAACTCCCACAGGCGGTACCGCGGTCAGCTCCGCGGCAGTGGTTTGCTCGGGCGCTCCTTTTAACCTAAGCGTTACCGGCAACACCGCAGCAACAGGCATCAATTTCCAATGGCAGACATCGCCCGACAACACTAACTGGACCGATATCGTTGGCGCAACCAACGGCAACATCATTGGCAGAACACAAACTGCCACCACATATTACAGGGTAAAAGTCACCTGTGCCAATGGAGGCGCTTTTGATTATTCTGCAAGCGTATTGGTGACTACTCCCGCCGGCGTTGCCGGCACGTTTACCATTAATAGCGCACTGCCTACCGGCAGCGGTAATTTCCAAACCTTTAGCGATGCGTACAGTTATATCAGGTGCGGCATCGTAGGGCCAGTGGTATTTAATGTGGCTGCAGGCAGCGGGCCATATAATGAACAGCTGATCATGACCGCTGTTCCGGGTGCCTCGTCTACCAATACCATTACCTTCAATGGCAATGGAGCAACTTTATCTTATTTATCCACCAATACAAATGAAAGGGGAATTATCAAGCTCGATGGAGCGGACCATATTACCATCGACAGCCTGGTGATTACCGCGCTTGGCGGCGGTGGCACCACCGAGTATGGCTTTGGTGTGCAGCTGCTGAACAATGCAGATTCCAATACCATCCGCAAATGTACCATCAATGTCAGCACCACCACTACTTCTACCAACTACGCGGGTATCGTGGTGAGCAACAGCGCCACATCGGCCACTACGACAGGCAACACGTTCTGCGACGGCAACATCTTTAGCCAAAATAATATCAACGGTGGTTATTATGGCGTAACACTCGTGGGAAGCACTACGGCAGCCAACTCGATACAAAACAACAAGCTCACGGGTAACATTATTAAAAATTGGTACCTGTACGGTGTGTACGTAACAGGAACCATCAATACTTTAATTGAAGGGAACAATATACAGCGGCCCAACCGTACCTCGGCAGGCACTACGAACTACGGAATTTATTTTACAGGCCTCAGCACCAAAGCCAACATATCGAAGAACAGGATACACAGCATTTTCGACAGCGAGACCACCACTGTGGATGATTTTTATGGCATCTATCTGACAGGGGTAGACGCTACTTCCGGCAATGAAAATGTTATCAGCAACAACGTCATCTATAATATTAAAGGGAACGGCACCATTTACGCGATATACAATGCCAGCTCAGACCATGCCTGGTATTATCACAATACCATTTCGCTCGATGAGTCTTCCAGCACAGCTACCGAAACGGCACGTGGATTTTATCAAACTACATCCGCGGCTAACCTGCAATTCAGGAATAACCTCATTACAGTAACGCGTGGCGGTACCGGCACCAAGTATGCCATATTCATGAACACGCCCGCTACAACGTATACTTCTGATTATAATAATTTTTACGTCAGCGGCTCCAACAGTTTCATCGGCAACAATGGCAGCGACCAGGCCACGCTTGCAGCATGGCAGGCCGCTACTTCAAAGGATGCTAACTCGCTATCTCTTGACCCGGCATACCTTGACCTGGCAGGAGGAAACCTGCGTCCTACCGCGGCTGCGTTGAACGACAAAGGAACACCTGTTGGAATTACAACAGACATACTCAATGCACCAAGGAGCAGTACCACGCCAGACATTGGCGCATACGAGTTTACGGTGGGAAGCTGTACCGTGCCACCAACACCGGGTACGGCTACTTCCAGCGTGAGCGGCATTGTATGTCCCGGTACAGCTGTTACACTTAACCTTACCGGCAATTCTATCGGTATCGGACAAACGTACCAATGGGAGGCCTCTAGTTCGTTGGCAGGTCCCTGGGCCCCGGTAAGCGCAGTGCTTACCACGCCTTCGCTTGATATTACTACCACGGTTACGCTGTATTATCGTGCAGCGGTTACGTGCAGTGGCAATACAACGCACTCCACTCCTGTGCTGGTGAATGTGGCCGTGCCTTTTGCAGGTGGTACTTATACCATCAACAAGGCTGTGGCTACGGGTGGCACCAATTTCCAAAGCTTCAACGACGCTTACGATGCGTTGAAGTGCGGAATAAGCGGACCCGTGATCTTTAATGTAGTGAGCGGAAGCGGTCCTTACAACGAGCAACTGATCATGCAGCCGATACCCGGCGCATCCGGCGTAAACACCATTACCTTCAATGGTAATGGCAATACCATCAGCTTCCTATCTACCAACACCAACGAAAGGGCGGTAATAAAGCTGAACGGCACCGACTACATAACGTTCAACGACCTCGTGGTTAATCCTACAGGCACTACCAGTTCTGAATATGGGTTTGGTTTCCATCTCATCAACAATGCCGATTCCAACACCATCAACAATTGCACGATCAACATCAATACCAGCTCCACTTCTACCAACTATGCGGGTATAGTGGTGAGCTTCTCTAATACTTCGGCTACCGGAACAGGCGCCAACGAGTGCGATTTCAATACCTTCAGCAATAACACCATTACGGGTGGTTATTACGGCATAACCCTGGTATCAAACTCCTCGGTCGCCAACGGCAACAACAAGATCATCAATAATGTTATCCGTGAGTTTTACTCCTATGGCATTTGGGTGAATGGCAGCTTTAATGCGCGCATCGAAGCCAACAGGATAACCAGGCCTACGCGTACGGGGGTAACCACATTTTACGGTATTTATTTTACCAGCCTGAGCACCAAGGCCAATATTACACGCAACATTATCACCGATCCGTTTGGCGGCGCGCCGTCCAGCACCAGCACCTTCTACGGTATTTACTTTACCGGCGTGGACCCTGTAGTATCGCTGGAGAATGTGGTGAGCAACAATGCTATTTATAATCTTACCGGCAGCGGTGATGCATACGGTATTTACAATACTACATCGGACCATGCATGGTATTTCCACAATACCATTTCACTGGATGGTCCCGCGGCGGCTTCCACAGCCTCCACAGTGGCCAGAGGTTTTTACCAGACTACCCAGGCCGATGGATTGTATTTTAAAAACAACATCGTTACCATTACAAGAGGTGGTCCCGGCAGTAAGCATGCTATTTATTTCAATACGCCGGGCAGCTCGATTATCTCCAATCACAACGACTTGTTCAGGTCTGCCACGGCAGACAATGCCTTCGTTGGCTTCTTCAACGGCAACCGCGCCACGCTTGCGGATTGGCAGGCTGCGGCTTCGCAGGATGCCAACTCTGTTGCGTCCGACCCGTTGTACGTGGACCTTTCAGCAGGCAACCTCGCGCCCGGTAATGCATCTATCGATAACCTCGGCGAGCCCGTAGGTATATTGGTGGATATCAATAACAGTCCGCGCAGCGCCACCACGCCCGACATGGGGGCATGGGAATTCTTCCCCGGCGGATGTACAATACCGCCGATACCGGGCGTTGCTACCGCCACACCCGACACGGTTTGCGTAAACACTAACGTGGCACTGAAGTTAGCAGGCAATTCTACCGGTATCGGACAAACGTACAGGTGGGAAACTTCCGCCAGCGCGGGAGGTCCGTTTACACCCATTGGCGACGTGCTCAACAATCCTGACACGGTAATCGTATCATCCATAACCCAATATTACAGGGTAGCGGTAACGTGCAGTGGCAATACTGCATACTCTACTCCGGTGTTGGTGGTGGTGAACCCTGCGCTTCCCGCGGGCACTTACACCATCAATAAAGCCCAGGTTACCGGCGGCACCAATTTCCAGAGCTTTAACGACGCGAAGGCCGCAATGAATTGCGGTATCGCCGGGCCGGTAGTATTCAACGTAGTGGCGGGCAGCGGACCCTACCTGGAACAATTGATACTGGATAGCATTGCAGGCGCCTCATCTGTAAACACCATCACCTTCAACGGCAATGGCAATACCATTGCATACAGCTCCAGCAATACCAATGAGCGTGCAGTGATCAAGCTCAGGCGCACCGACCACGTTATTTTCGATAGCCTTGTGATTAACGCGCAGGGCACAGGCACCTATGGGTTCGGCGTGCACCTGATCAACAATGCGGATAGCAATACCTTCCGCAAGTGTACCATTCTTGCGGTGAACAGTTCCACTTCCACCAACTATGCAGGTATGGTTGTAAGTGCTTCGGAAACCAGTGCTACCGGCACAGGCAATACATTCTGTGATGGCAATGTGTTCGATAGGAATACGGTGGATGGCGGCTATTACGGTATTACGCTGGTTGGCAGCACCACTGCAGCGCTTAGCATCAACCAAAACAAGATCATCAATAATACCATCCTCGACTTCTATACGTACGGCGTGTATGTAAGCGGCACTAACAATACACTGGTGGAAAAGAATAACATCAGCAGGCCCACCCGTACATCTATTACAACCGGCTATGGCGTATACTTTACAGGTCTTAGCAGCAATGGCAGGATTTCGAAGAACAGGATTTTCAACATGACCGGCGGGGCCGTTACAGGCACAACTGCCACCTATGGCATTTACATTACCGGTTCAGATCCCGCGAACGGTTCGGAGAACATTGTATCGAATAACGCGATCTACAATATCCGCTCTAACGGCCTTATCTATGCGCTTTATAATTCCAGTTCCAATAACGTGCTGTATTATCACAACAGCATTTCGCTGGACCATGCGGGCAGTACGGCTACCAGCGCAACCCGCGGTTTCTACCAACTTACAGAGGCTACAGGCATCGAACTTAAGAACAATATGTTCAGCATCAGGCGCGGCGGTACCGGTGAAAAGCACGTACTGTATTTTGATACGGAAACGAGCGAGATTACATCCAATTGGAATAACCTGTTCATTGTTCCGGCCTCCGGCCACTTTACCGGTTTCGATGGAGCAGATCAACTAACGCTGGCAGACTGGAGAACCGCTACAACACAAGACAGCAATTCAGTAGCGATCGATCCGGAGTTTACCGATCCCGTGGGCGGCGACCTCACGCCAACCATTTCGCCTGTTGACAACCTGGGCGTGCCCGTAGGCATTACCACAGACATCAACAATGTTGCAAGAAGCGCCACTACTCCTGATATCGGAGCGTTCGAGTATACTATTCTGCCTTGCATAGCGCCACCGAACGCAGGTACAGCTACCGCTACTCCTAACTCGGGCATTTGCCTTGGCGCCACCATCGAGTTGAACCTGACAGGACATACTATCGGCGGAACGCAAACCTACCAATGGCAGAGCGCGAGCTCGGCAGCGGGTCCCTGGACCAATATCAGCGGCGTATTGAACAGTCCGAAGTTTACGCATACGGTTGGATTGCAAACTTTCTTCCGCGCAGAAGTAATATGCAGTGGCAATACCGCGCACTCAGTACCAGTGCAGGTAAACCTGAACCCGACCTTCCTGGCGGGCACGTACACGATCGATAAGACGCAACCGACAGGCGGCGTCAACTTCAATTCATTTACCGAAGCAGTGGCGGCGCTCGAGTGCGGTATCACAGGCACCGTGATCTTTAACATAGCGCCGGGCACTTACACCGAGCAGATAAGAATGCACCATATTGCGGGAACCTCGCCCACGAGTTGGGTAATCTTCCGCAGCGCAAACAACAACCCATCGTCCGTAACACTTACATACGATGCTACCAGCGCGGCAGCGAATTATGTACTGAAGCTGGACAGCGCCAGCTATGTGAGTTACAACGGCATTTCCATTACGTCTATCAATACGGCCAACAGCCGCGTAGTTGAATTTGCCAATACAGCTTCGTACGACAGTTTGGTGAATTGTATCATTACCGCACCGGCAACTACCAGCACATCGAATGTAACGGCCGCGATTTTTGCGGATGACCTCCTGGGAGCCGGTCTTGTAATAAAAGGCAATACCATCAACAACGGCTCCAGTGGCATTCATATTCTGGGCACTGCAGCGGCCAACCTCACATACAGGCACCTGATCGACAGCAATACCGTCAATGGAGCATATCAATACGGTATTTATACAAGTCTTACAGGAAGGTCGACCGTGAGCAGGAATCTCGTGAACATGACCGCCCCGCTTGCGACCAGTTCGTACGGCATTTATGGAATCAATGCCGATTCGGCTTTCCAGTATAAGAACAACACGGTAAACATTAACAATACCACTACCACGGTATATGGTATTTATCTCAGCGGTTGCGAGGCGAGTCCTGCTGAAAGAGGACGCGTGGCAGGTAATAAAGTGATAGCACAAACCGGCAACACCGGCACATTGTATGGCTTGTATCAAACAGGCAACGATTACAACAACACGGTGAACAACGTGCTGACCATTAAAACAAGCGGCGCCAGCTCGTACGGTTTGTACAGCACCACCGGCAGCAACATCAATTATTTCAACAACTCGGTACACAGTACGGCCACCTCGGCTACCAACAACGTAGCTGCATACTTCAACCATACATCCGCCGGCAATGGTAACATCGATGTGCGTAACAACGTGTTCTCGCATGGTGGCAATGGATTGGCCATGCAGGTAACCAATATCGATTTCTTCTTCAGTGATTACAATACGCTTTATACTACAGGGACTAATCTGGTATTGTGGGGCACGCTTAACTACAACACGCTGCAACGCTGGAGGGATACGTCGAGCCTTGACCTGAACTCCATCGTATACAAGCCTGCGTTCACCAGCGATGCAGACCTGCAGCCCAGCCTGAGCGATGCGAACGTATGGGCAATGCATGGCCGTGGTGTGCAGATACCGGGCAACGATTATGACATCAATGATAATCCAAGACCTACTACACTCACTGCGGGCGTGCCCGACATGGGAGCATACGAGTTTTTGCCCACGGTCGATCCGCCTGCTTTGGTTGGAATACCGGCAGTTCCTGTTGCAGGAGCAAACCAGGTGTTTGTAATGGGCACGGATACTGTTACCAGAATCAACTGGGCCCCGGGCGCACCAGTGCCTTCGGCCATTACGCTGAAACGGTATTCCGGTGTATTGCCGCCGGGAATGCCTGCCAGCTTCAAGCCCATGTATTTCTATACAGATATCGATGCAACAGGCGCTGGGCCATTCAACTTTACCATCAGCCAGTTTTACATCGATCCGTGGCAGGGCTTTGTGCCGGAGGAATATTCAATCCGTCTCGGCCGCACCGATCCCAGCAACACATGGATACGCGAATCGAACAGCACATTAGACGATATCAGCAACGTGATCCATAAATCCGCATTGACGACGCTGGACAAGTTCACCGGCCTGGAAGGCGACAATGTAGTACCGCCCGCAGACATCACGCCGGTCGACAATTCTAACAAGGGCACCAAGTTCTGGGTGGCTTATGGCCATCACCAGTTTATGGCTACCGACAATTCGCAGCAAATGGTGTTGTACCTGGGGGCAGAACAACCTGCCAACGTAACGGTGCGCATCAATGGTACTTCATGGGTGAGGACCTATACCATTCCTGCGAATACGGTGATCACCACCAACATTATCCCGAAGGCGGGCTCATTCGATGCAAGGTTAACGCAGGAAGGATTGAACAGGAGAGGCATCAGCATTACGAGCGACGTGCCCATTACTGCCTACGCACACATATTCGGCAGCCTGTCATCGGGCGCCACTATGTTGATGCCTGTAGGAACGTACGGGTATGAATATTATGCGCTCACTTCGCGCCAGAACTATGCTGCCAATACTTATTCATGGTTCTATGTGGTGGCCGACAGGGATAATACCTTGATAGAGATCACACCATCGAATCCCACGCTTGGCGGAAGGCCGGCAGGAGTACCGTTCACGGTACAGCTTAAGAAAGGAGAAGTGTACCAGGTATTGGGCGCCATTCAATCGGGCAGTGAAGGGTATGATCTTACAGGCAGCAAGGTCAAGTCCATTGCCAACGCCCAGGGCAAGTGTTATCCCATCGCAGTGTTCTCGGGCAGCAGCCGTACCAACATTGCGTGCGGAGGCGGCGCGGGCGCATCCAGCGGTGACAATATCATACAACAAAACTTCCCCTTCCAGGCATGGGGCAGGAGATACCTGACTGCGCCCACATCCAGCAGCAACGGCGCATCAACACTTAACATCAATATTTATCGCATTGCAGTAAAAGATCCAAGCACGGTAGTAAGAAAGAACGGCGTGGTAATGACAGGACTGGTGAACAATTACTACTACCAGTTCGAAAGCAACACGGCTGATTACATCGAAGCAGACAAGCCGGTAATGGTTGCTCAGTTCATACCATCATCCTTCAGCAGCAATTGCCCGGGCATTACAGGCCTCGGTGATCCTGAAATGATGTACATCAGCCCGCTGGAGCAAGGCATCAAACAGGTAGCTTTGTACCGCAATACCGACGAGGGCATTACCGTGCAGTACCTGACGCTGATAATCCCCACTGCAGGCTTAACTTCCCTGCGCATCGATGGCAGCGGCACGTTTGATCACACTTATGCACACCCGAACCTGGCAGGTTACAGTGTGGTGGTTAAGCGGTGGACGGCCGCTAAGGCACAAGCCATTGTTACCAGCGACTCTGCATTTACCGCTATTACGTACGGCATGGGTACCCAGGAAAGTTATGGTTTCAATGCGGGTACCATGGTGCTGAACCTGAATGCGCAACCTGCTCTCATCAATGTGTACAATGATGCCGGCACTACTAACGATTATACCTGTGTGAAAACTCCGTTCCGCGTGCACCTGCTGGTGCCGGTGAAGCCCACTAGGCTCGAATGGCAGTTCAGCGTGCTGAACAACATCAGCCCGAATACCGATGTGATCCAGGACAACCCGATACCGGCAGATTCTGTAACGGTGAACGGACGTAAATACTATAAGTACACGGTCAACCAGGATTATATCGTAACAGGAACCGGAACATTCTATGTGCCGGTGTTCATGTCGCACCCCGACGTAGAAAGCTGTAACAGCAAGCTGGAGACCACGCTCACCATTAAGGTGATAGAAGCGCCGGTTGCAGACTTTACGTACACTTTTACCGGTTGCGTAACTGACATCGTGCAATTCAATGGTACGGCCACCACGTCCAACGGTGTTCCGGTGAACAGGTATAACTGGGATTATGGCGATGGGTCGAATTCCGTCAATATTCAGAACCCCGCGCATCAATATCTGTTGCCGGGTAACTATAGTGTTACCATGATGGGCATTGCAGCCGATGGATGTATCGATACCATCACGAAGCCGCTCATCGTAAACCCGAACCCGGTAGTGAACATTACTCCTGATTCCATCGGGGTATGTTCCGGCACCAACGCCACATTTACTATTACGAACCCTGAAGCAGGAGTAACCTATCGCTGGTACACAACTGCAACAGGCGGAACTGCGGTGCATACCGGCTCAAGCTTTACAATAAACAACGTAACAAGCACAGTGGTATATTTTATAGAAGGAGACCGTGGAGGTTGTATCGGTTCGCCGCGCAAACGCGTAGTGGCAACTGTGCTGCCGCCGCTCACCAATCCTGTTGCAACGGTTGATTCAGCAGGCACCAACATGATCAGGTTCAGGTGGAATGCGGTACCGAATGCGGCTTCTTACGAAGTTTCTACCAATGGTGGCGGTACGTGGACACCGCCGTCATCAGGTCCCACAGGATTAACGCATACCGTAACAGGACTGCAACCGGTGCAAACCGTCAACTTCAGGGTGCGAGCCATTGGAGTGATCAGTTGCCAGACCGCCACATCGCTGGATGTTACCGGCAGAACACTGCCCGACCAGATCTTCATACCAAATGCATTTACACCTAACGGTGATGGCATGAACGATGTATTGAGAATATATGGCCATATCATCAGGGAAATGCACTTCATGGTATTCAACCAATGGGGCGAGAAGATCTTCGAATCCAGGAGCCAGTCGCAAGGTTGGGATGGAACACATAAAGGGAAGGTGCAACCGGCCGGTGTGTATGTGTACGTGATACGACTGACATTGGCCGATGGAAGAACAGAAGTGAGAAGAGGATCGATCAATTTGATAAGATAAGAATGTGAGTGGTGGGATGTGAGTTAATAAGACGAACTAACAAGAGCATGCGAATTGTATTAGCTATAGGATTATTGTTTTGCGGTGCACATAGCCTTGCCCAGAATCTTTCCAATACAGGAAAAGAATTTTGGGTAGGCTATGGCCACCACCAATTCATGGAGCCGGGCCAATCTAACAGCCAGCAGATGGTGATTTACCTGAATGCGATACAGCCGGCCAGGGTTACAGTGTCCATAGACAGTACCGGCTGGACAAGAACATATAACATTCCGGCAAACACTGTTATTTCCACAGAGTTCATTCCCAAGGCGGGGTTCGATGACGCGCGGTTATATACCAACCCGCCCAGCTTTGGCGGTACGGGTGGCGAAGGTGTTTTTCAAAAGAAGGGGATACACATTGTGAGCGACGTGCCGATTGTAGCTTACGCGCATATTTATGGCAGCGCTTCTTCCGGCGCCACCATGTTGATGCCCGTAGAAACGTGGGGATATGAATACATATCGCTCAACAGCCAGCAAAACTATGCGTCTAATTGTTATTCATGGATGTTTGTTGTTGCTAAGCACGATAGCACGATAGTAGAGATCAAGCCTTCTGCGCCTACGCGTCATGGCAAACCTGCCAATGTTCCCTTTACGCAAATGCTGATGAAAGGGCAGATATATCAATTGGTAGGCGCCAATTTAAGCGGCAATGCAGGATACGAGCTTACCGGCACCACGGTAAAGTCTATCGCCAATGCACAGGGCAAATGTTATCCCATCGCGGTGTTTTCGGGCAGTAGCCGCACGAATATCAATTGTATTGGAAATAATAGCAGCAGCGGAGATAATAATATTCAACAAGTGTTTCCTTACCAGGCATGGGGCAAGCGCTACCTGACCGCGCCCACTTCGTTGCACAGCAGCGCCACCACGTTGTCTACCAATATCTATAAAGTATTGGTTAAGCATCCCGGAACGATCGTGAAAAGAAACGGCACTACGTTAACGAGCCTTATCAACGGCAGCTATTATCAATTCGAAAGCAATACCGCGGATTATATCGAAGCAGATAAACCAATTCTCGTAGGACAATTTATGTCCTCAACGGGCGGTTGCCCCAATACAGGCGGCGGTGTCGGGGATCCTGAAATGATCTATATCAGCCCGCTGGAACAGGGAAAGAAGAACGTAGGCTTTTTCCGGAATAGTAAGGAAGCGATTTCCGTCAACTATCTCACATTGATCATTCCTACACCGGGTTTGCCTTCGCTGAAAATAGACGGCACGTCTACTTTTACCCATACTTACCCGCATCCAAACATGCCCGGTTATACAGTAGTGATAAGAAGATGGAGCGTAACCCCCGGCAGCGATCCACCCCCGGGGCAGTGTCTTGTTGAAAGCGATTCCGCCTTTACAGCCATCAGCTATGGCCAGGGTAGCGTGGAAAGCTATGGATACAATGCTGGCGCTCTCATCAACAACCTGGCAGCTGCTTCCTTCATACACAACGAGGCAGATCCAACGGTGCCTTCGCACCAGTTCACCTGCCGCAACACACCGGTAGAAATATCCATGCTGGTGGCATACAAACCCTCGAAAATAGTATGGCAACTGAGCCAGGTGCCAGGCCTTAACCCTAATACGGATATCACCGATCTCAGTCCCGCGGTAACGGATTCATTGATCCATAATGGGGCAAGGTATTACCGCTACCGGCTGCCCGGCACTTATACCTTTGCACAAACCGGCACGTTTGAGCTGCCCGTGGAAAACACGCACAGTTCACTGGAAAGCTGTAACAATACCGAAACGGTGCTGCTGTCCATCACTGTCCGCGATAAGCCCTCAACCGATTTTTCGCATGTGCATAACGGTTGTATCAAGGACAGCGTTCAATTTATGGCGCCGGCCAGTTCCGGTAATGGTTATACGCTGAACAGATGGGAGTGGACCTTCCCCGACGCCACCAGTTCGCAGTTGCAAAACCCGGTGAAGCTGTTCAATACAACGGGTACGCAAACGGTAAATCTTAAAGTAATTACCGCTGAAGGTTGCGTTGGCGACACCGCAAAGGACATTATGATCTTCGATAAGCCGGTGACCAGCTTTGGCACCACGCCGCCGCAAATTTGCGAGGGCAGCAATATTGTTTTCACCGATACATCTTCATATGCGGGTCCCGCGCCCATCACTTCGTGGTATTGGGATTTCGGCAATGGCCATACCATCAACACCACCGATGGCAACCCGCAAAACGAAATATATGGGGTTTATGGAACATTTACGGTAAAGCACGTGGTAAAGGTGGGCAACAATGCCTGCGTGAGCGATACCGCCACCAGGATAGTTACCGTATACGCAAAGCCAGTGTTAGGATTTACGTACCCGGCAGGTTGTTTGCCGGCAGATGGCGTTGTGCAATTTACCAGTACCACTACAGCGCCCGATGGACAGGCATTGACGGACTATAGCTGGGATTTTGGTGATGCCTATGCCGATGCCAGCAACCCCAATACATCTACATTGCCCAATCCCACACACATTTATACCGTGTTTGGCAATTACAATATTTTTTACAGTGTTACCACTGCAAATGGATGCGGAAAGGATACCGTGGTCGCGGTGAGTTTTAACCTGCGGCCGGTAATGGAGTACACCGCGCTGCCCGCAATTTGTGAAAATGCAACAGGACCAGTTTCCGTGGCCAACGCCACCGTTACCAATGGAGTTCCGGGAACCGGCACGTACCGCGGCCCCGGCACAAATGCGGCGGGAGATTTCAATCCTGCTGCCGCGGGATTTGGTTTGCACACCATTTGGTACGTATTTACTTCCAGCAGCGGATGTACCGATTCTATTTCTCAAACCATACGTGTCCATGCAAAGCCGAGGGTGAACTTCGGCTATCCATCGGGGGGATGTTTGCCGATAACCGGCCTGGTACAATTTACCGACAGTACATTGATTGGAGACGGGCAGATATTGAGCTGGGCCTGGGACTTCGACGATCCCAATGCGAATGCGGGCAATCCTAATACGTCCACGTTGCAGCATCCAACGCATAATTTCATAGATGGCAATTATGATATCAAGCTGACAGTTACTACTGAAAATGGCTGCGTGGCCGATACTACTATTGCTTCCACGTTCAGCCTGCGCCCGCAACTGGTGTATCCTGCGTTGCCGGCCATTTGCGAAAGCATACAAGGTACTGTGTCAATAGCCACTGCTGCTGTTACCAACGGGTCAACCGGCACCGGTGTATACCGCGGTCCGGGAACGGATGCCGCAGGTAATTTCAGCCCTTCCAACGCAGGATTTGGCACACATACGATCTGGTACATATTTACTACGGCAGGAGGTTGCAAGGATTCCATTTCACAAACCATCCTGGTGCACGCAAAGCCGCTCGCGCTGTATACAATTGTGAACCAGGGCGCTTGTCTTCCAACAAATGGCCTGGTGCAATTCACCAATCTTACCGGTATCAACGACGGTCAATCGATGACGTACCTGTGGGACTTTGGCGATCCAAATGCCAATGCGGGCAATCCCAATACATCCACCCTGCAGCATCCGACACACAATTTTCAGCAGGGGATCTATTCTATAAGCTTAACCGCTACCAGTTCCAATGGCTGCGTCGGTATCACCAGCATAACACTCGGATTCAGGATAACGCCGGAGCTGGTGTACCCGCCATTGCCGAGTATATGCGAGAACGCCGCTCCTGTTTCTGTTGCAAGCGCAACGGTTGTAAACAGTGCAACTGGTACGGCATTTTACCGCGGCCCTGGGACCGATGGACTGGGTAATTTCAATCCTGCTGTTGCCGGCCCGGGTACACATACCATCTGGTATGTATTTACCGCGCAAGGTGGTTGCAAGGATTCTGTATCGTCTACCATTAAAGTGCACCCGAAACCGGTTTCGGTATTTAATGTTACGCCGGATGTATGTCTCGGTCAATCGGCCACCATTACAGATAACTCCAACATAGCCACGGGCAGGATAGTAAGCTGGAACTGGGATTTTGGCAACAGCACCAACGCAACGTACAATAACGGCAACCCGTTCAGCATCACTTATGCTAATTACAATGTGTACCAGGTGAAGCTGGTAACGGTCAGCGACAGCGGTTGCACCAGCAACCCTGTTACAAAACCCGTAAACGTACATCCATTGCCGGTAGCCAATTTCGATTTGCCCGCGGCTATTTGCATGCCCGATGGCCTGGCCAGTTTCGTTAACCGGACCTCCGTGCCCGATAACTCGGCATTAAGCTTTCAATGGAATTTTGGCGACGGCGGCCCGGGCTCCACTGCTGCCAGTCCAACGCATACCTATTCCAACAAAGGACCATTCAACGTACTGCTTACCGCAAGGTCTGCACATGGTTGCACACACGATACCGTGAAAATATTGAATGCATTCTATGACAAACCCATTGCCGGCTTTTCCGTATCGCCCGACACTTTATGCCAGGGCACTGAAAATGTATTTACCGATCTAAGCTCGCCCACGGACAGCATTGCAGCATGGAACTGGACCTTCGGCGACGGAAGCACCGCTACCGCGTCCAACCCGTCTAAACGGTACGCACTCCCGGGCAATTACGATGTGCGGTTAACGGTTACCAGCAAGGCAGGATGCGTATCGAACGCATTTACCGATAAGGTGATCGTATACCTGCAACCGGTGATCGACGCGGGACCATCGTTTGTTGTACCGCAGGGAACGCTGATCCAATTCAATCCTAAAGCAAACGATTCATCGGTGCTCCGCTTTAGCTGGAGCCCGGCGGTTGATTTTACCAATGCCAATGTGCTTCGGCCAACGCTGAGGGCTATGCGCGATCAAACCTATACGCTCACAGCCACCGGTCAGGGCAATTGCACCGCCAGTGATTTCCTGACCGTAAAGATCCTGAAGCCGGTGAAAGTGCCGAATGCGTTTTCGCCGAATGGCGATGGCATCAACGACCGTTGGGTGTTGGAGAACCTGTCTGATTATGCAGGCGCAACCGTAGAAGTGTTCAACAGGTACGGACAGATGGTGTTTCGCGCAACAGGTCAGTCGCTGTCGTGGGATGGAACCTACAATGGAAAACCGCTGCCAGTGGCAACGTATTATTACATCATCGATCTCAGAAATGGATTTGCACCCATGAAGGGACCGGTAACGATCATTAAATAGTGCTGATATTAATCAAATAACAATAGAAAGAAATGAAACGTATGAACAAAGCTGTACTGCTGTTAGTGCTTGCGATGGTGGGCATGCAAAAGCTGAAGGCGCAAACCGACCCGCATTTCTCTCAATACTATGTGTATCCCTCGTGGCTGAACCCTGCGCTTACAGGCGCATTCGATGGCGACTTTCGCGTGGCGGCCATTTACCGCACGCAATGGGGCAATGTCACCAGCCCGTATTCTACGCCCGGCGTTGCGCTGGACTTTACCACCAACAGCAACGTGAACTTCGGTGTGAGCGTGTTGAAGCAACGAGCAGGCGATGGCGGCTACAACTACACTACGGCCTATGCAAACATGGCTTATACCGGCGTTCGCTTCGGGCCCGCCGGGCATCATCGCGTAACCATGGGATTGCAGTTGGGAATGATCGAACGCAAGTTCGACCGTAATAAGCTGACTTTCGGCGACCAATGGAATCCTATCACGGGCTATAATCCCGGCGTGCCTTCGGCCGATGTGCTGACCAGGACAAGCGCGGCTTCGTTCGACGCGGGCGTTGGCATCTTGTATTATGATGCACAGCCCGGCAAGAACGCGAATTTCTTCGGCGGCATTTCCGTTTCGCACCTTACCAGGCCGCAGGACAAGTTCAGCCTGGGTGAAGAACAGAAACTTCCCATGCGCTACACGTTTCATGCGGGGTTAAGGATCATGCTCTCCGATGTGCTGAGCCTTACGCCGAATGCATTGTACCTGAGGCAAGGCACCGCTTCGGAAAAAATGCTCGGAGCCTATGCGCAATTGAAAGCGGGCGACGATACCGATTTTTTACTGGGCGCCAATTACCGCATCAAGGACGCGTTTTCGCCCTATGTAGGTTTTTATTATAAGAACATCGTGATTGGAGCGAGCTATGATGTGAACACGTCTGACCTTGGCAAGATGTACAGGGGCTCCAATGCTTTCGAGATTTCGTTTTCATTCATAAAGAGAAAATCGGTGAAGACGCCAGAGGCCGAGTTCGTATGTCCGAGATTGTAAGGTCAATTATTGATTATTGATTATTAATTATTGGTCAATAGTCAATCTCAATAATAATTAGTAATAAATAATTATAATTAAAAACAACCCTCCTAATACATGAAAAAATTATTGCTCACTGCCGTTGCGATTACAGGGTTTATGTGCACGCAGGCACAGTTTACGTACGATTACCTGAGGGCGGCGGATAACTATTATAAGAAGGGTGATTATTATTCCGCTGCACAGTATTATGAAAAATACCTTGGCGCTGCAAAGCCCAATGGCAACAGGGATGCGTACAATCCTTACACCGTGCAAACTTCTTCCAAGAAATCGCAGGTGCCCACCAGTTCCAAAACCCAGGCCATCTATAACCTGGCCGAGAGCTATCGCCTGCTCAATTATCCCGAGAAGGCGGAGGATTATTACAGGCAGGCGCTCGATTTCGATAAAGCACAGTATCCTCTGGCGCGCTATTGGTTTGCCACCACGCAGCGTGCGCTGGCAAAATATGAGGAAGCCGAAAAAGCCTTCAACGAGTTCCTGGCTGAATATACCATCAATGATAAATACAGCGAATCGGCCAGGCGCGAAATACAAAACCTGCAGTTCATCCAGGTGCAATTAAAGAAAGATGTGAGTTTATTCAACATCACCAAAGCCCCCGAGGGGTTGAACAGTGTAGGCGCAAGCTATGCGCCGGTTTGGTTGAATGACAACACCCTGTATTTTACTTCTACCCGCCCGGAGAATGCCACCGCCAAAACAAAAGACTATACCAACCGCATTTACCGCGCTGCTTATTCAGAAGGTGTTTTTGCGAATATTAACAGGGCAAACGTGCCCGAAGCTCCGAACATGCACCAGGGAGCGGCGTCCGTTGCATCCGGCAGCAATACCATGTTCCTGACCCGTTGGACCATTGCCAATGGCAAGAAAACATCGGCCATTTATATCAGCAAGGGAACGGGCAGCGAATGGAGCGAGCCCGTTATGATGGATGCGAACATTAATGTTCCGGGATATAATTCGCAACAGCCATTTATTATGTCCGATGGAAAGCAATTGGCATTTGCAAGCGACCGGCCCGGTGGAAGGGGAGGATTCGATATCTGGTACGCCGATCTTTCGGCCGATGGCAAGGTTATAAACGTCACCAACGCAGGTGAAGTAATGAACACCGAATACGATGAGCAGGCGCCTTACCTGCATGAGACTTCGAATACTTTTGTATTTGCAAGCAATGGGCGCGTTGGCATGGGCGGCTACGATCTTTTTTATTGCAAGAAGACCAGGACGGGATGGGCCGTGCCGCAGAACTTCGGCTATCCTGTAAACTCCGTAAAGGATGATATTTATTTTGCCAGCAGAGGGCCTGCCAATAATATCCTGCAGGAAGTATTGTTAAGCTCCGACAGGAATGCGGCCTGCTGCCTTGAATTGTTCTATGTAAGAAAAACGAGGCCCATGCGGCAGGTGAGCGGATCGGTAGTGGCCTGCGATAAGAATATTCCGCTGTCCGGCGCTACCGTGCTGATCATCGATACCATTACCAATAAGACCATCGCAACCAAAACTACGGATGCGCAAGGCCGTTATAGTTTCACGATTGCAGATTACCAACCGTTGAAGGCGGTGGCATCGTCGACGGGATACGTTGCAGGATCGCTGCATTTTGACGCGCCAGCCAATCCCGAGCAGGAAACCATGACCAACGAAGCCCTGTGCCTGATGCCTGTGCCGCCTCCTCCGGCAGAAACACCGATCGTGATAGACAATGTGTTCTATGATTTCAATAAGTCCTCGCTTCGGACAGAATCTTATCCTTCATTGGATAAAGTGATGACCATGCTGAACGATCATCCGGATATGATAATAGAGATCAGCGCGCATACCGATAATATCGGCAGTGAACAATATAACCAGCGGCTATCAGAAGCACGGGCAAAGAGCGTAGTGGATTACCTGGTGAGCAAAGGCATAGACAGGAACAGGCTTCGGGCGAAAGGATATGGATCCAGCATGCCGATTGCACCGAATAAGAATCCTGATGGAAGCGATAATCCTGAGGGAAGACAAAAGAACAGGAGAACAGAATTTAAGATATTGTCTAACTAGAACTTATCCTCCTTTGTCGAAACCGTCTCAGAGTTATCTGGGGCGGTTTCTTGTTGTTGCTTATGGGGATCGCTTCTTATAAAGCCTGTATCCGCACACACAATCTTCCCATGCAATATATTCATTAGCCACCAGAGAGTCGATGAATGCGCGCAGGTCCTTCTGCACATGCACTGTATAATCGGCATATACCGGCACCGCAATTACCGCGGGTTTATTACTGCTGACCTCCTGCATAAACTGTTGCTTGGCCCGCGGCGTTTGCGTTACATTGAAATAAGCGGTGGGAGATAATCTTTTAGAATACAATTGCACCCTCGCTCCATAACCTGCTACCAACACGTAATCGCCCGGCTTTGTTGTAACCGATAGCCATTGGCCAAGCCTTCGCTCTGCACGTTCATCGGGATGCGGATAGGGTTCAGCGCAAAACTTTTTATAGCGGCCAGGATGATCTATCGTAATGAAATTTCTCAAGGGTTCTGTCACTTTCGGGATGAACAATATCCAAATCACCAAAAGCACACGTTTAACTGGTAACCCGTACGTGGCTGCGATTTGCATGATTGAAACGCCGCTCATAAGCGAAAGCACTGGCAGCAAATGCTTAAAGTGCGGTCTTGCATAAATACCCAGTATATTGATGCCGATAAACTCGAACAGCAACCAAATGGTAAGCAGCGCATACACGCTGGTTGGCAAGGCAAATTGTTCCCGCAACAAAAAATAAATGGCAACGAATGGATAAAATACCACCATCTCCGAATAGAAAAAGCTCATGATAAAATTATCTGCCTTCCACCCAAAAGAATGGTCGGTGGTACTGCCAGCCCCGAAGTTTTCAGCAAATGCAAACCGGTAAATATCGCTGATATCTATTCGGGCAGCTATTGCTAATAATGTAAGTGTTGCCAAGGCCGCAGCAACACCTGACGCAAAAGGCAGCAGTGCTTTCCTGTTCTTTAATAAGGCATGAAAAAGAATCGCGGCAATGCCGAAACAGGCGGAAATTCTCCAACCGAATGCAATGCCCGCCATCAATCCGCTAATGAAAGCAGTTCCCGCACCATGCTTCTTCATAGCAGCAATAGAAGCGGTCCTTTGCGGATGGTCATTTGCCGCTGCGGCGCCAGGTGGCATGGTTTGTCCGCCGTTCTTTAATACTGCACCAGCGTGATAGCGCAAATAGTAATAAATCGCGATGATAAGAAAGGTCATTGCATATGTCTCCGTAAAAGAAACATATTTGCCGCCAGTGCCGCGCCATAGCAAGGAAAGCCCATATATAGTAATGGTGATGATGGCTGTTTGCCTGCCTATCGGCAAGACAGGCCTTGCCCGCTCCGGCCCCTGAGCGGCGGCCAGGAATACAACTATTTTATAAAGAAAATAAATGCCCGCTGTTTGAACGGCTATTCCCAACAAACGCGGGAACCAGAAATTCAATCCAAATAAATAATCAGAAAGTCCAAAAACAGCAAAGATCAGTGGCGATTTATTGTCAACCCCTCCCTCGTAAGGCGCCAGTCCCAGGCGGAACCAATTGCGCCCTATATAATGCCACATGGATTCCTCGTGCGTAAGGTTCCCTCCTCCATCGGTATACATGCAAACAACCCATTGCATCAATGCAAACACGAAAAGGAGGACGCCGGGTTTCATCAGGCAATGATAAAAAAGATTGCCGACAGACGCCGGCTAATGGACAAGTTATAAGCTATCTTAATCTAAATATTCCTAAAATACCGGTAAACCTGCTGGTTGTTGCCAAAATTGCTTATTATAATGCTAAAAGCAGGAAATACTTTGCCGGCCTTTATTTTTGCTGAAGCCATTGCATGATGGGATCGATCCATTCCTTGCGGCCTTTGTAAAAGAATCCATGGCTCAGGCCTGTATTGAGCGTTACTTCCTTGTAACTGGTTAAATGCTTCCGGCCTTCGAATACTTTAATACAGGTGCCGTGCGGATCTGTGGTTTCGATGATGGATAGAAAATGTCCGTATAATTCAATGCCGGTATAATCCTTATAGGTTCCGGGCCAGCACCCGCCCATGATCACGTACTGAAGGTGTGGATGCTTAAGTACGGAGGCCACATGCAGCACGATATCCCATCCCGATGATGCGCCCACCAGCACAATATTGGAAACGCTGACGCCACCTTTCAATAACGAATCCACCTGTTGGACAATCTTATTGGTGTATACCTTGCCTTCGATTCCTTCCTGTCGAATTTCGCTAATAACATTAAAACCGCGCCTGCGCAAGGTGTCGCAGATATTAGAATATTCATAAGGTCCCCATTCAGGCACAGATTGATTGACGGCGTTATCGCCCAATACGGTAACAACACCACCATGCAGGTAAAATAGATACCTGGCGTTTTTATCGATCCGCGACCCAACAAAGGTGGAGACTGTCTGTGCATTGATAGCAATACAAACGAACAAAAAAGCAAGTAATGCACTTAATGGTTTCATTGATTATTGTAAGTTTTTCCTCTGCTTTCAATTGTGGCTTCATGAATACAGATCAGCCGTTGAGTCAGATATCATTATTTTAACTGATAAGCTGCAACTGTTTTGGCAAAAAATGTAGGCACGTACACGATCTTCTTCACGGGGTCATAACCGATGTCGGCTGTGTTTCTTTTTTCGAGATGCGTATCCAACAAGGTATTTACACGTCCATCAGGTTGCACATGAAAAATATATCCGGCCCACGCAGTTACGATAAATGATCCGTCGCCGATGGGCTCGATGCCATCGCCGCCCTGGGGAAGCTCTGCTATTTTGGTGATATTCTTTTTGGCATCGGCCTTAATGAACTGGCGTCCGGCTGCGATGATCAAATCGTCGTTGATGGCTTTGAGGCCGTTGACGCCGCGCATGCTGTCGAGGTATAATGCAGCTATATCATTTTCTACACGCCATATTTTGGAGGCCCTGGAATCAGAGACATATACTACACCCTTGCTATTGACGGTAACATCGTTCAGTCCCTGAGCGCCTTCAATAGCAAGCTTCTTTTCAATTTGTCCTTTCGCAATGTCCACGATTACCAACTCACCCATATCCGCCACGTATAACCTGTTGCCATACACATCTATTCCCTTCGGGGCGTTGAGGCCCGTGATCCACATGGAGTCATATTTTTTTCCGTCAAGGCTCAGCTTTGCTACACCGCCTTTACCGTCGGCCTCCCAGGGAGCGCCGTTTATCAGCGATACAAACAACGTATTGTTCTTAACATCGTAAAATACGCCTTCGGGAACGGCTATTATGCTGTCGGTTTGCCATAATAATTCCAGTTTGCGTTCCTGCGCCTGTGTGTACAGCGCGCCGCAGAGTAAGAGCCCGGTAAGAATGCGTTTCATACAATTTTTTTTGATGTTCTTCTATATCGCTGCTAAAAGTTATTGCTTCGCAGGCAAATTTGGGTATTTAATCCATTGGATTATTTGCTAATATACCTCCTTCAGCTCATACACGGCGCTGGTAAGCGGCGCCGGCCGGCCGGGTGGCAGGTTTAAGCCGATCGTTGGCTTTTCCGGCATTTCCGCCAATCCCCCTAATCCCGCTGTAGGCTATGTATCAGATCTGATGGTGGCCCTGGGCGCGTCGGTCATTCTTTGAGTTTCCGGAGTTATGCGGGGTGGAGCAGGAGTTGGGTGGCCGTTGTGTGGACAATGCAACTGCCCTGCGCTTCATGGATCTTATCCGTGAGTATAACAACAAGCCGTTGCGGTGGGTTTGGGTTTTTATGCAAATCCTTCACCGCGAAATATCGGCGACGGATTAATTACCGATGCCATTAAATCCGCGGGCGCCGCGAAGAAGGCGGCACCTCTCCTGTAGTTGACGTATTGGACTACCCGGAGAAGGTAATAAAGCACGGCCTGAATTTACTCTGCACGCCCCGCAACGATGTGGAAAGCACCACTGCGGAAGTAGCCGCAGTCGCCAACCTGGTGTTGTTTACTACAGGTTTGAGGACCGGGGCGGCAATCCCATTGCGCCGGTTATAAACTTGTCTATCAATACCAGGATCTTTTCGCGCATGCCGGACATTATCGACGTCAATTGTGGCACTACATCGAAGGAAACGAAAGCATTCAGCAGGCGGGCGGGAATATTCAAATGAAGGCAACGATGCTGGGGCAGGATGATTTTATTCCGTGGCGGAGGGGGTGTCGTTGTAGCGTTTTAGGCCTAAGATATCCGACTATTATTTTATCCGGTTGTAGCACCTTTTATATGTAAGCACCCCGTACTTTAGCTATCTCAGATTTCCTGAATTTTTCTCCAAAACAGCATTAAAAAAATTATTTATCATCAGTTGTCCGATAGGACTACTATTTTTAATTTTGTTTACCGGTGAAAAAGCGGGAGCTGTTCTTTTACAAGGACCATTTTAAAAATTTCTTTTTGCAGCTTACCCTGAAGGTCAAAAGAAGGTTTTATGGACGCTTAAAATCGTAGAAGACCTTAACCGGATCCCTGAAATTTATTTCAGGCACCTGGAGAATACGGACGGCCTCTATGAGATCAGGGTGCAGCTTGGCAACAATATCTACAGGATTTTTTGTTTTTTCGATGAAGATAACGTCGTAGTGGTTGTGCACGGGTTTCAAAAGAAAACTCAAAAAACGCCGCTCGCAGAAATTGAAAGAGCAGAAAACATCAAAAAAGAATACTATGCGGAAAAAGGATCTCACAAGCCTTAGCGTTTTTATCGATGAGCATATTGGCACCAAAGGCACACGCAAACGCGAGCAATTCGACGCGGGTTATGAAGGCTTTAAATTAGGCGTGCTTATTCAACAGGCCAGGCAGGCTAAAGGCCTTACGCAGGAACAACTGGCTGAATTGTCAGGTACTAACAAGTCCTATATTTCGAAATTGGAAAAGGATTTGAAGGACGTTCGTTTTTCAACCCTCAGGCGAATCATAACCGAGGGGCTTGGCGCCCGCCTGGAAATTTCCATCAAATTCTAATTCCTGTGGCCAGTGATGCGACCTGCATATCTCCAATAAACAATACTGGCAAAAAATAAAGTTCTTTCAACAATTAAGGCCGCTGGCGGCAAAAGCTCAAAGCAGGGAATTATATTGCAGTATGAACATGAAGATCCTGCACGCTGTTCACCCCGACGATTTCAGCAAATACGGTACTGCCCTCATCAGGGAACGCTTCCTGCTGGACATCGCACAAAGCGATGAACCCGTTTTCGTGTATACCCATTACGACCGCATGGTGGCAGGCGCTATCAGCCCCATAAAAAAGAGCCTCTTTCTCGGTAATTACGACAATCTGAAATCCAATTATTTCCTCGAACGCAGGGAAATGGGCATCATCAATGTAGGAGGCGAAGGCCTTGTTATAGCCGATGATAAGGAATACGTGCTGCAAAAGCTCGATTGCCTGTACCTGGGCAAGGGCGTGCGCGAAGTGAGTTTCCGCAGTGTGGCCGGCGCCGAGCAACCTGCGGTATTTTTTATATTGTCTGCCCCTGCGCACACTGCCTATCCCAACGCAATTATGACCAATGCAGCGGCATCCAGGGTCGACCTTGGAACACAGCAAACGGCCAACCGCCGTACCATTTACAAATACATTCATGCAGATGGCATCCAGAGTTGCCAGTTGGTAATGGGGCTCACCATCCTGCACGAAGGCAGCATATGGAACACCATGCCACCGCACACGCATGACCGAAGAATGGAAGTTTATTTTTATTTCGACCTCGAGCCGGAGCACAGGGTATTTCACTACATGGGCCAGCCCGATGAAACAAGGCATATACTCATCGGGAATCACCAGGCCGTGGTATCGCCGCCATGGAGCATTCATGCGGGAAGCGGCACCAGCAACTATTCATTCATTTGGGGAATGGCGGGCGAAAACATGGAGTTTACAGATATGGATGGAGTGGCGATCAAAGACATCCGATAAACACTTCAATTAATCAAATTTCAGGTTCGAATGGATTTTTCACTGAAAGGAAAAGTAATAGTAGTTACCGGCGGCACCGGCATCCTGGGCAATGCTTTTGTCAACGCCATTGTGGAAGCGGGCGGCACGGTAGGCATACTCGGTAGAAAAGAAAACGTGGCAACAGAAAGGGCCGAAGCCATCAACCAACAGGGAGGCAGGGCCATTGCATTGGTGGCCGATGTAATGGATGAACAACAACTTGTTGCCGCAAAAGACAAAATTCTCCAGGCCTTTGGAAAGCTGGATGGACTCGTTAACGCAGCCGGCGGCAATATGCCCGAAGGCGTGCTGCTGCCCGACCAGGATATTTTTTCCATGAACCTCGACGGTATGAAGAAGGTAATGGACATTAACCTTTGGGGCACGGTCATTCCCACGCAGGTGTTTGGCGAGGCCATTGCAAAATCGGGCAAGGGCAGCATCGTAAACATTTCATCCATGAACTCCAAGCGGGCCATTACCAGGGTATTGGGGTATAACATGGGAAAGGCGGCGGTGGATTGTTATACGCAATGGTTTGCTGTGGAGCTGGCGCGCAGGTATGGCGATACCGTCCGCATGAATGCATTGGCACCTGGATTTTTCCTGACAGAACAAAACCGCTACCTGCTTACCAGGAAAGAGGGAGGCTATACGGAAAGGGGCGAGCTGGTGATCAGGCAAACACCGTTCCGCCGCTTTGGACAGCCCGACGAATTGAAAGGAGCGCTGGTCTGGCTGCTGAGCGATGCCTCGCAGTTCGTGACGGGCGCCATGATATGCGTTGATGGCGGCTTCTCAATTTTCGGGGGAGTATAATACAACTAACATGAAAGCCCAACCGAATATTTTGTTTTCGATGCAACAAACCATGCGGTGGTTTGGACCCAATGACCCGGTTAGTCTTTGGGACATCCGGCAGGCAGGTTGCAGTGGCGTGGTTACCGCACTGCATCACATTCCCAATGGAGAAGTGTGGACGGTGGATGAGATCAACAAGCGCAAATCGGTCATCGAGCAGGCCGGCATGGTTTGGAGTGTAGTAGAAAGCGTTCCTGTGCACGAGGAAATAAAAACGCAACGCGGCAATTTCAAAAAGCATATCGAAAATTATAAAACTACCCTGCGGAACTTATCGGCCTGCGGCGTTTCTATTATAACGTATAATTTCATGCCAGTGCTCGACTGGACGCGCACCGACCTTGCCTATACGGTTGCGGACGGCTCGAAGGCGCTGCGCTTTGAAAAAGCTGCTTTTATCGCTTTCGATGTTTTCATGCTCAGGAGAAAAAACGCCGAAGCAGATTACTCGCCCGAAGAAATACAACGCGCAGAAGAAAGGTTTCACAAGATGAGCGAAGCTGAGAAAGTGCAGTTGCAGCGCAACATCATTGCAGGCCTCCCCGGCAGTGAAGAAAGCTTTACGCTTCAACAATTCCAGGCGGCCCTGGACACCTACGCAGGAATTGATGAGGACAGGCTTCGCGCACACCTGGTGTACTTCCTGCAGCAGATCATCCCGGTTGCGGAGGAAACCGGTGTGCGAATGGTGATTCATCCCGATGATCCTCCTTACGGCATTCTTGGACTACCAAGAGTAGTGCGCACTGCCAACGATATGAATGCTTTATTTGAAGCAGTGCCATCGTTGAACAATGGACTTTGCTTTTGCACGGGTTCGTTTGGCGTGCGTGCTGACAACGACCTGCCGGGTATGGTTAACCGCTTTGCAGACCGCATCAACTTCATTCACCTGCGCAGTACCCGCCGCAATGAGTTCGGTGATTTCTTTGAAGACAACCACCTGGAAGGCGATGTGGACATGTATGCAGTGGTAAAAGCGATTGTCGACATTATGCAGCAGCGAAAGACCAGCATTCCCATGCGGCCCGATCACGGTCACCAAATGCTGGACGACCTGCATAAGAAGACCAATCCCGGTTATTCAGCCATCGGCAGGTTGCGCGGGCTGGCCGAACTGCGTGGCCTTGAAATGGGCATTGCGCGTAGTGGCGTCTACCATAAAAACGCGGCCCGCTCAGAAGACCGGCGCTCATTTGAAAAACAATCCAGCTTATGATATGGGTACAATGCAACGGTTTTGTTTTGCGCTCGACCTGAAGGACGACCCGCAATTGATAGCGGAATACGAGGCGCATCACCGCAACGTATGGCCCGCCATATTACAATCGATCCGGAGCGCAGGCATTGAAAGCCTGGAAATCTATCGCACAGGAAACCGCTTGTTCATGATCATGGAAGTGAATGAAACATTTTCGTTTGAAAGAAAGAAGTCGATGGACCAGGCCGATGAAACCGTGCAGCAATGGGAAACCCTGATGTGGAATTACCAACAGGCGCTTCCATCAGCAAAGCCGGGAGAGAAATGGATGCCGATGCAAAAGATATTCGAACTATAAACCAACGATGCAATGCCAGTAATGTCTCAAACCCAGCGTGGCCCTGAAGCGGGACCGCGCCAGCGAAGCCTGATGCTGCCATTCATATTGGTAACCAGCCTTTTTTTCATGTGGGGCTTTGCTTACGGTTTGCTGGATGTGTTGAACAAGCATTTCCAGGAAGCATTGAACATAACCAAATCGCGCTCCACTTTGTTGCAGGCCGCTTATTTCGGCGCGTATTTCCTGATGGCGCTCCCTGCGGGCATGATCATGAAAAAATATGGTTACAAATCCGGCATTATTATCGGGCTGTTGTTGTGCGCCTTCGGTGCATTCCTGTTCTATCCCTCCGCGGATATGAAAAGCTTTGAATTTTTCCTGCTCGCATTGTTTATCATTGCGAGCGGACTGACCTGCCTCGAAACTGCGGCCAATCCATATATCACCATCCTTGGACCAAAAGAAACCTCGGAATTCAGGTTGAATTTTTCACAATCATTCAACGGCGTTGGAGCATTCCTTGGCCCAATTATCGGTGGCATGCTGTTCTTTAATAATGATGCCGGCGGTTCCGGCAGCGATCTTTCCAATGTAAAATCGGTGTACCTCGTAATCGGTGGCGCTGTGCTGGTAATTACCGTGCTTTTTTTGATATCCTATCTTCCTGAAATAAAAGATAAAGACAATGCAAGGCCATCGCGCAGTACGGGAAGTCTTTTCAGGATCCAGCATTTCAAGTGGGCGGTGATCGCACAATTTTTTTATGTGGCCGCGCAAGTGGGTGTGGGAGCGTTGTTCATCAATTACGTGACTGAATACTGGCAGGGCATTTCGAACGAAAGGGCTTCTTATTTACTTTCCGTCGCCTTCCTGCTGTTTACCTTCGGGCGTTTTGCAGGCACGGCATTGATGAAAAAAGTATTACCAAGAACTTTGCTTACCTGGTATGCAGTGATCAATTCCGTTTTGTGTGTGCTGATCATGGCTTATCCAGGCGAGGTGGCCGTGATTGCTTTGCTGGCAGTTTTCTTTTTCATGTCCATTATGTTCCCCACCATCTTTGCATTGGGTGTAAAGGACCTGGGTGATGATACCAAGAAAGCATCGTCATTTATTATCATGTCCATTGTCGGTGGGGCATTGGTGCCACCGCTGATGGGGATGATCTCGAATACTTCCACCGCCTTATCGTTTATCATTCCATTAGTTTGTTTTTTGATCGTAACTTATTATGGCTGGAAGAAGGCCGGCCCCGAACTTAAAACCTGATGGCCCATGTTTTTGTTGTCCAATAAAAAAGCAGTTATTACCGGCGCGGGCAGCGGCATTGGCAAGGCCATTGCGCTGTTGTTTGCGAAGCAAGGCGCAGAAGTGCACATTATAGAAATGAATAAGGACAGCGCACAAGCCGTGGTGCTTGAAATTCAATCTGCCGGCGGCACTGCGGTTGCCCATTCCTGTAATGTAACGGGACAGCAGGCAGTAATAGCCACTTTCGCGCACATCGGCCCTCATCATATCCTCATCAACAACGCAGGCATTGCGCACGTGGGAAAGCTTGAGGCCACCCCCGAAGAAGATTTCGACCGGGTGATGGCGGTTAATGTAAAAGGCGTTTACAACTGCCTGTTCGCGGCCATTCCACACCTGCGCGTAGCGGGAGGCGGGGTCATCATCAACATGGCTTCCATTGCAGGACATGTGGGCCTTGCAGACCGCTTTGCTTATACGGCGGCCAAGGGTGCGGTGATGGCCATGACCATGTCGGTAGCAAAGGATTATTTGCAAGATAATATTCGCTGCAATTCCATTTCGCCTGCGCGGGTGCACACGCCTTTTGTAGATGGTTTCATTGCAAAAAATTACCCGGGCAAGGAAGCGGAGATGTTCGAAAAGTTGTCGCGCTCGCAACCCATCGGCCGCATGGCGAAGCCCGAAGAAGTGGCCTCGCTTGCCTTATACCTTTGCAGCGACGAAGCCGGGTTTATTACCGGCTGCGATTATCCTATCGACGGCGGGTTTATCAAGCTCAACAGTTGATCCGCAACAATCATTCTTAATCGTGATAAAATTTATGATCGGCGATGAAACTTATCAGATTCGGTGACCCCGGCCAGGAAAAACCCGGACTTGCTATAGACGGCAAACGGTTCGATGTATCTGCGTGGGTACATGACTATGATGAAGCATTTTTTGCTTCGGGCGGGTTGAAACAATTAGGGACTATTGTGGAAAAGCAGCGGTTGCCGGAAATTGGCGACAATGTCCGTTGGGCATGCCCTATCGCCCGGCCTTCGAAGATCATTTGCATCGGCCTTAACTATGCCGATCACGCTACGGAAAGCAATATGCAACTGCCCAGTGAGCCGGTGATATTTTTTAAGGCCACGTCTTCATTGGCCGGTCCCAACGATGACCTTATTATTCCGAAGAACAGTACTAAAACTGATTGGGAAGTGGAGCTGGCGGTTGTCATAGGTAAAAAAGCAAACTATATATCTGAGGAGGAGGCCATGGATCATGTTGCGGGCTATTGCCTGCATAACGATTACAGTGAGCGGGAATTTCAACTGGAGCGCGGCGGCCAATGGGTAAAGGGGAAGAGCTGTGATACATTCGCGCCGTTAGGACCCTGGCTGGCAACTAAGGAGGAGTTCCCCAATACCGACGACCTGCGGTTATGGCTAACCGTTAATGGTAAGACCATGCAGGAGAGCAGCACCAAGAATCTCTGTTTTAAGGTGCCCTTCCTGGTATCCTACCTCAGCCAGTTCATGTCTCTCTTGCCCGGCGATGTCATTTCAACCGGCACGCCGGCAGGGGTGGGTCTCGGGCAGAAGCCCCAACCGGTTTACATTAAGCCGGGTGATGTGATCGAACTGGGGATCGATGGCTTGGGAACGAGCAGGCAGGTAGCAAGAGCATATAGTTCGTAGCTTGTGGTTCGTAGTTTGCAGTTGGTAATAGCATGAAACTCGACGCACACCAACATTTTTGGAAATACGATCCTGTAAGGGATGCCTGGATCACGGACGAAATGCAGGCAATCCAGCGCGACTTCATGCCCGAAGACGTGCAGCCGGTATTGAAGCAATATGGTTTCGACGGGTGCATTGCCGTGCAGGCCGACCAATCGGAACAGGAAACGCTGTTTTTACTGGACTTGGCAGAGCAATACGAATTTATAAAAGGCGTAGTGGGATGGGTCGACTTGCGCGCAGCCAATGTACATGAGCGCCTGGAGTATTTCTCAACCTTCCCGAAGTTGAAAGGGTTTCGCCACATTGTACAGGCGGAGCCACAGGATGATTTCCTGTTGCGGAAGGATTTTTGCCGGGGCATTTCTTTGTTGCAGCAATACCAGTTTACGTATGATATCCTTATTCATCCGCGTCACCTGAAATACGCATATGAATTGGCGCGGCAGTTTCCTAATCAATCATTCGTGATAGATCATTTGGCAAAGCCATTTATCAAAGACCAGGTATGGGAAGCGTGGAAAAAAGACATGGACGCGATGGCCGGGCTCGAGAACGTGCATTGCAAGCTATCGGGACTGGTAACGGAAGCTGATTGGAAGCAATGGCAGGTAAAGGACTTTGCCATTTATATAGAAGCAGTGCTGGAAGCGTTCGGTAGCGGCCGGATACTTTTCGGCAGCGATTGGCCGGTTTGCTTAGTGGCGGCAGATTATAAACAGCTTTGCGAAATTGTAGATGAGAACACCGTTTCTCTTTCGCCCCAGGAAAAGGCAAAGCTATGGGGACTGAATGCGGAGAAGTTTTACCATTTGTAATACATAGCACCTACTCATGACCGTTATAATGAGGCATGCTTGAACCTTCAAAACAATAACATGGACCTGAACCTGCGGGATAAACTTATCATCGTAACCGGCGGGGCCAAGGGCATCGGGCTGGGAATTGCGAAAGTGCTTGCGCAGGAAGGCGCCCTGCCTTTTATTATAGGGAGAAATGAAGCCGACAACCTGCAGGCGGTGGCGAAAATAGAATCCGCCGGTGGCAGCGCTTTTCAATTTACGGCCGAGCTCACCCATCCCGATGAATGTAAAAAAGCCGTGGAAGCGGTGGTGCGGCATGCAGGCCGCATCGATGGGCTGGTGAACAATGCGGGTGTGAACGACGGCGTAAACCTGGAACACGGATCTTATGAACGGTTCATCCAATCGCTCCATAAAAACCTGGTGCATTATTATTTAATGGCGCATCATGCACTGCCGCAACTGATACGATCCAGGGGGGCCATCGTAAACATCGGTTCCAAGACCGCTGAAACGGGGCAGGGGGGTACTTCGGCCTATGCGGCGGCCAATGGAGGCCGCAATGCGCTTACACGGGAATGGGCGGTTGAATTGCTGCAATACGGCATTCGTGTAAATGCGGTCATCGTTGCGGAGTGTTGGACGCCGCTGTATGAGAACTGGATCAGGACCTTGCCGGACCCTGAGCAAAAATTGAAAGAGATCACTGCCAGGATCCCCCTGGCCCACCGCATGACCACCGCGGAAGAAATAGCGAATACTGTCGCATTCTTATTATCAGAAAGATCAAGCCATACCACGGGGCAGCTCATACATGTGGATGGAGGGTATGTGCATTTGGACAGAGCGTTATAAATTACTGCTTCTTCGTCGATTCCCGTATGATCAACTCGGTTTCCAACACCCTGGTTTCAAATTGCGTTACAGGCCGCTTGCTTTCTATCATTTGAATAAGCAGCTCGGTCGCCACCTGCCCGATCTCGAACGCGGGCTGCCGCACCGTTGTCAGCGAAGGGGAAAAAAGATCGGCCAGGTTGGTATTGGTAAATCCTGTGATCGCAATGTCAGCATACTTCTTTCCCGCATTTTTAAAATGTGCCAGGCATACGGTAGTAATGCGGTCGCCGGCGGTAAAAATGGAATCGGGTTTGTTCTTGCCTGAAAAAAGTTTTTCAAACGCATCATCCACCTCAGCCGCAATCATTCCCCCGTGGTTGCAATACTGCACAAAGTTTTCATTAAACCCGATATTATGTTTTTCCAGTGCCTGCTTATAGCCTTCGAGCCGTTCACGCGTAATGGACAATGAAGGCGAATTGGTGATGTGCGCTATTTTCCTGAAGCCACTGTAAATGAGATGTTCCGTAGCATGAAAAGCGCCCAGCCTGTTATTGGCCACCACCTTGTGCGTTTCGATCTCGCTGGTGACCCTGTCGAAAAATACAATGGGCAGCCCTTTTTCGTGCAATTGCTTTAAATGAGAAAGGTCTACGGTTTCGCTGGAGAGCGAGACCAGCAGCCCGTCAACCGAACGGGAGGCGAGGTGTTGTACGTTCACCATTTCCCGTGCCTGCGATTCATGGCTTTGTGAAATGATAACGTGGTACCCCCTGTTGTATGCAATTGATTCGATGCCGTTGATCGCCTGGGAAAAGAAATTATTGGCTATCTCGCTTACCACCACTCCCAGGGAGCGGCTCCGTCTTTCCTTAAGGCTTAGCGCGATGGGATTGGGACGGTAATTGATCTTCTCCGCATATTCCAGCACCATCTTCTTTGTTTCCGGGCTTATTTCATAGCTGCCTCTTAACGCACGGGAAACGGTGGATGTGGAAAGATTCAGTGCCTTGGCAATGTCCTTTATAGTGGCGGTCTCAAATTTCATTGACGTTTAAAAATAGGACTTTTTTAGCGTGAATCAGGTTTGGGAGTATCAAGGCCATTAAGTCATTAGTTCACTAAGTCATTAAGTTATACCCAATGCCTCACGCTGACCCGATAACTTAATGACCTCTAAACCGGCTGGAAACGTTGTCGGGAACGATTGCATAAAAAAAGTCCTCTCCCGGTCGATTTCGGCGGAATAAACGGTGTAGACTTGTTTTGCATTTTCAACCTTGCTTGTATATGAAACGAAAACTCTGCTTGTTACTGCTCTTCTTATGGTCATGCTGTTTTGCCTGGGCGCAGGAGCGCCAGGTGACCGGCACTGTAACCAAGGATAAGACCGGCGAGCCCCTGGCCGGCGTTACAGTGACCATCAAAGGTACTACGCTTGCCACCACCACAGACAACAATGGGCAATTCAGGATCAGGATACCGGAGGGAAGAAATAATCCCGTGCTGGTTTTCAGCTACGTAGGGCATACGCCGCGCGAAGTGGCGATTGGCAATCGCCACTT
>Ga0196963_10000033_pt1 | contig 218985 bp, 204 predicted proteins | sample S1_5metaG_FD_148600 | JGI IMG/M metagenome (GOLD analysis project Ga0196963, IMG submission 148600) | Soil microbial communities from Anza Borrego desert, Southern California, United States - S1_5 | ecosystem: Environmental > Terrestrial > Soil > Desert | place: USA: California | collected...
TGTCGAATCCTTCTATGCTCATACGCAAATATATTCTTGTTTCATTTTTATTCAAAGATGGAGCAGGCTAATAGTTATATTCAATGATACTGATTGATGGCTAAGAATATCATACAAGTTTGTAAAAATTTCACTAGGGTTCCAAACAACCTGTCCATCGCCTTTGCATTTACTATTAGCTCGAGGGCAGGAGCGTTGGTCGCATAACAACCGAGTGAAACATTTAGAAAATACCTTGCCGGTTAATAGATCTCTCTCACCGCTCGTCGGCAATAGGGCCGGCATTTTGCTGAAAGTAATGGCAGGGGAGAAATTCGACACTAGGGTAAGCAGTTGGTACGGGACCAATGGTGTCTCACTCGGCGGTCCCATTGATTCTTTAATAGATGTGGTTGCAGCATTGATAGCAGGTATTGTAGGCGGAGGGAACTTCTCTGTACCCGAGTTGCAAACTAATACTGTGTCAGGTCCAGATACAACTGAGTTTTTCAATGACCGATCTTATTACAGCAGTCGGCCCAAGGCTTACCTTAACTGGATACTGTTCGATGAACATGGTATACGACAGTGCCAGCAGCGGGTTTGAGCAGGTGCCTGCAGAGTCCAGTTTCTGGAATGGCACGGACTCGGTGGTGTATGTACACCAGTCAAATGGTTTAACAATTGGCAAAAGCGGGTATTTGTACATTTATGCGAGCAATGAAACGCCGAATATCGACGTGATCTTTGACAATCTGCAGGTGACGCACTTTAAGGGGCCGTTGGTAGAGGCGACGCATTATTATCCATTTGGACTAACGATGGCAAGAATAAGTAGTGAGGCATTCAAACCGAATTACCCTTCAAATCGGAAAAAATTTAACGGAATAGAATATTCCTCAGATTTTGAGTTGAATACTTATGATGCATTTTATCGAAGCCTTGACCCGCAAATAGGGCGATGGTGGCAGATAGATCCTAAGCCTAATGAATGTGTAAGCTTATACTCAGGAATGCAAAATAATCCGTTGAAATTTATGGATCCATTAGGAGATACTACATAGATATACGGAAAAAATGGTGCATTGGTAGGAGTTATTGCCGACAATAAAAAAAACCAAGTGCACTATATGGGGTTGGGATTACTCGGGACCAGCGTTTTATCAAATGGGAGGATCTCTCAAGAGTCGCAATAAAATGCTTCTCGATGGCGTGAGAGTTCGATTGCTTTCATTGGTAGTAAATCTGTTAAAGAACTTAAAGATATTCTTGATAATCCTAAGAACAAGGGCCTAGAAAGTTTATTTGTTGGAAAAATTGGATCCGGAAAGAAAATTACATTTACCAAGTTTACGTGCCTGATTCCGAAAGAGGTATGGATTTTATTAATGACCCTCAAAAATAGGTTAATAGAGCTTATTCGAAGGAAGAGCAGAAGTCGCTTTTTATGGTAGGGCACACTCATACGGAGGAAGCAAGAAATTTTAAATTTGGTAGCAAATTTTTTGACCAGCCAAAAAATGCCATGGAGTTTCTCATGCAAATGGGCACACCGAGTTATCCAAGCGATTATACAAATTCTCCTGATCTTAACCGTTCAGATTCCCACGTTCCATTAATGATATTTACTAGATATGGATTTACACTCTATAAACCTGGGGAGTATCCCAAGCCAGCTCAATATACTTTGTATGACAAATTTTAGAAGTAAAAACATTTACACAATTGGCATGTCTCTCATAGCTGTTACGCTAGTTATATCGTCTTGCCAGAGCAACAGCAAAACATTGGGCCCATTAGCTCCTAGAGAATTTACTAGCTACAAACTGTTTGAAGAACCTTCTTCTACCCAGTATAATGAATTTAAGTTCTATTTTATGGCCGCAGCTTATGGGAGTGCTGAGGATACCCGAATACTGAGTATACGACTTGAAACAGATAATAATCTCTATGCCTATTATAAGACAATCGATAGAAACTTAATGCCGCCCATCCGCTCGGCAGGGTTTAAAGTCGACACATTTCCTTTTGTGTACACTACGACCTATTTTAAGGTGAGTCCTTCGGACATAGATACCTTGAAGATGCTTTTGAGCAATTACAAAATATTAGAATTAAAAGATACAGTACAATCGAAGCATTTTGGTGGGAGATCAAGAGAAATAGTTTTATTTGACAATGGTAAATTTTACAATATTCTCAGAGATTTTGGCAGTGTATCTTCTATAGAAAAAGAATATTTACAATTTTTTGATACCCTACTAAAAAAATTTACACCGCCACCCCCGTTACCTACTTTCCGAAGGTAAATAGTTCCTCCTCTCGTCAGCAAGGATCGCGGTCAGTAGGTCTCCCTCACCCGTCGTCGGCAAGTACCGTGCCCAGCCAATAAGCAAACACGTTAAAATGATTACAGGGCAAGAATTAGGGGAAGTAGAACTTCGTTGTTAATTAGCGCAACCTACGCCCTGGAAAGCATCTATTGGGGTAGATCTGATAATTTCACGTAACCAGTTGTTTTTGCAGATCAGCATTGAGAATAAATGCTCCAAGGTACTCTTTAACGGGTTTTTCTGCCGTCTATCCCGACAAGCCCCGCGGGTAATAAAATGAATTTTATGTTTAAACTAATTGCTGCAATTAAAATGAAATTATTAATTGGTTTAGTATGTGTGCTAGGGTTTTTCTGCGACTTCGGCAGGGATCGTCAAAGTGGTTTTGAGAGTTGTTCTATTGCAATCTACAGTCCGTATGGCTGCTTACACACCATTAGTTTGGACGATCGTGGTTCTGGGGATTTTTTGGTTCAATACACTGCCTGGGATTCAGTTGCTAAGAGTATCGACTACGACACGGTGGCAAATGCCTCGTTTAAGATTACTTCAAAAAGAGGATCAACGTCAGATTAATCGAATTGTTCGTGAAATAAAAAGGGCCTCAAAGGTTACGAATAAGATGCTCGACGCATATCATTTTGTTTTATCAGTAGATAAGATTGAGCACATCAATGTGTATGGCGAGGACGAAAAGGTGAACAAGCTTCTAAAAATTCTACTTAACTATCTCCCACGAAAAGCGGACAAGTGTGAGTTTTTTGATTTATTTAAGAACTCTCTAAGATATATAAAATGATCAAGTATATAGGACTCTGAGTGGTTTGTACTGATGCTGTTTTTTTAATTATCAAAAGGTGCTTTTTTGCTAATGAAAGGTTTTGGAGCAACCTATATTCTGAAAAGAAAGACAACGCATGGGTAGCGAATAATATATATGGTTGGATCTGGAATTGTTGGGTTGATACCTCAAAAGGCCGGGGTAAGTACGCCGTCGCACATGGCCGCGCTGCATACCTGCGCCAGAATGCATATTCATTTAGTTGGACTTTCGTTTATAAAAATGTTCGAAGCAGGGATAATATGACAGCCGGTAATTTTTTCAGCATCAATCTTATTTCGCAACCTGCTGCTTATGTAAGTATTTGCATCGAAGCTGCCGATTTCGAACAAATCCAGCTGTTCGTTAAAACTATCCCTTAACCATAGTCTCTCTGCCCAGATAGTGACGTTTTTGCCTGGGTTCTCTGCTTTTATTTTTTTTCTTTTTTCCTCCAACTCTTCCTTGCTGGACACTGAAACGCTGCCTAAGTTATGGGCATAATTGTAGTAGTTAATGAAGGAAGATTTTTTATAATCTATTTCAATAGTGAGGTCGCAAATTATATGCATCCAATAGTACTCGTAAAATTGTTTTTTATGGTGCACCTTAGCAGCGTAAAATTTATGCTTAGGGAGGCAGAAGTTTTCCAATAATGTTTTAAACCGCTTACTAATGAGAAGACCCCCGTAAATTACTGAAACGCTTAGAAGGTCAGATAACTTCGCTTTGCCGTGCACAATGAAATGATCAAGATCAGGTTCGTACGTGGGGAAATCTTCAACTTCACGGGACAATGCATGGACCGAATTAGCAGCTTCATAATCATATCCCGGCGACATTTTTTGGACTTGCGGATACACAGGCCCTGTCTCGGCAGTATCTGAAGCTGTTTTGAAGATAAAGTATCGCATATTCTCAAAACTATAATTCTCTAGGTTATCTCCTCGATGTCCTGTCGCCCAACTTTTCCGTCAACATTCTCTCGCGTGCTTTACAATAGGTACTTTGCCATCTTCCAGTATAACAGTATCGCCTGTATTTTCATGATTACGATACAACCCTGATCCAACTTATTTTTCAAAACCTGCGTATCTTACAAGCCATGCAAACAAAAGTAATGAACACCGTCATACGCCAGGCCACCGAAGCAGACTTTCCCTCAGTGCTTTCTTTAGTGAGAGAATTGGCAATTTACCAGCAAATGCCGGAAAGAGTATTGAACACCGTTGAGCAAATGAAGGCGGAAAAAGAATATTTCCGCTGCCTCGTAGCAGAAAACGAAGACAAGGAGATCATCGGCATAGCTTCTTACTTTTTTGCTTATTATACCTGGGTTGGTAAATCCATTTATCTTGATGACCTGGTAGTCAAGCAGTCCTGCCGCGGCCAGGGCGTGGGTTCATTACTATTAGACTCGATCATTAAGATCGCAAAACAGGAAAACTGCAAGCGCGTTCGCTGGCTCGTGTCCGAATGGAACCATCCCTCCATTGCATTTTATACCAAGCGCGGTGTGGAAATCGACAGGGAAAGTTATGTGTGCGATTTGGATGCGGCCGCAATTCAAAAATGGTAGCGCCTTACCACTAATCCCGCTTCTTCCTCAGCTTCATGCTCGCTTGCTCATCGAAGTAAAAATAGTCCTCGGTAATTTCCTCGCCCTCCTGAATGTCGCGGATGGCGATGGAATAATTTTCATCCACCATTTTCATGTTAGGGTTATCGCTGTGGTTGGTATAGCGCGCATGGTCCATGCACAGGATATAGCCGCCTTCCTTCCTGTTATAGTATCCAAAGTGCAACACGAACTCCTGGGCCACCGGCGGCAACTGCTGAAACTGCTGGTCGCTCAGCCGCACATCGAAGTTCTCCTGGAATTTCCAGATAACGGTTCCCTTTGGTATAAACTCACCGGCCATACAACCCATTCCTTCAATTGAACTTTTGCCAAGAAAAGTTCGTACAGTGAACATATGCCTGCTGTTTTCAATTCTTCGTATAAAGATCAGGCCATGCCCGCATTTCTTTCCCACTTATTTTTGTCCAAACATTTTCAATCGCTCCGCTCCCCAACATATTGTCCAGTCCCATAGAATACCTCAAAGGCGTTGGCCCCCTCAGGGCCGACGTGCTGAAAAAGGAATTGAACATTTTTACCTTCCGCGACCTGCTGGAACATTATCCCTATCGCCACGTAGACCGTACCAAAATAAGCGCTATCAGTGATATACAACCGGATACGGAATTCATCCAGGTTACGGGCAAAATCACCAGCGCGGGCATCATCGGCGAGCGCCGCGGTAAACGGCTGGTAGCCGAACTGCAGGATGCGTCCGGCTCGCTGGAGCTGGTATGGTTCCAGGGCATCACCTGGATGCAAAAATCGCTCAAGGTAGGAGAGGCCTACCTCGTATATGGCCGCGTAAGCTTTTACCTCGGCAATCCACAAATCTCGCACCCTGAAATTGAATTGCTCTCCGCCTCGCAGCAGGCAGGCCGCAATTTTTTGGAACCGGTGTATCCCACCACCGAGAAACTAAAATCAAAAGGCCTGGGCGGCCGGCAGATCGGCAAGCTCACCTATACGCTGCTGGAACTGCTGAACGAAAAAGAAGTGCCGGAAAACCTGCCGGAAGAAGTCCTGAAAAAAATGGGCTTCCCTCCCCGCTTACGGGCATTGCAGCAAATTCATTTTCCCGTTTCCTTTGCCGAATACGAAGCAGCGCTCAGGCGTCTAAAGTTCGAAGAGCTTTTTATGGCACAGGTACGGTTGGCATTGATACGCGCCGAACGCCACCGCTTTTCAAAAGGCGTGGTGTTTAGCCAGGTGGGTGAACTGTTCAATACTTTCTACAACAAATACCTTCCCTTTGAACTAACGGGCGCGCAAAAACGCGTGCTGAAAGAAATAAGAAAAGACACCGGCACCGGCCGCCAAATGAACCGGCTGTTGCAGGGCGACGTGGGCAGCGGCAAAACAATCGTGGCATTGCTTTGTTTATTGCTGGCGGCAGATAACGGCTACCAGGGCTGCATGATGGCGCCTACTGAAATACTCGCCCAGCAGCATTACCAAAGCATAAGAGACCTGTTAAAAGATATGCCGGTGCAAGTGCAACTGCTTACCGGTTCCACCAAAACCGCTGAGCGAAAACGCATCCTGGCCGATTTACAGGATGGTACCACGCACATACTGGTAGGCACCCACGCATTGATTGAAGAAGTAGTGCAGTTCAACAACCTGGGGCTTGCCATTGTTGACGAACAGCACAGGTTTGGCGTGGCGCAGCGCGCAAAATTGTGGACAAAGGCCGTAATACCTCCGCACATGCTGGTAATGACGGCCACGCCCATACCGCGTACCCTGGCCATGACAGCTTACGGCGACCTTGACTACAGTATAATGGACGAATTGCCCCCCAACCGCATGCCCATTACAACCGTACATCGTATGGAGCAATCGCGGCCGCAGGTAATGGACTTTATCAAAGAGAAGATTGCAGAAGGAAGACAGGCCTACATCATCTTCCCATTAATAGAAGAATCCGAGAAAGTGGATTATGAAAACCTGATGAAAGGTTATGAAAATGTGAAAGCCTACTTCCCGGAGCCTAAATACTGGATAAGCATGGTGCACGGCAGGCAAAAACAGGATGTGAAGGAGACCAACATGCAACGGTTCGTGAAGAACGATACTCAGATAATGGTCGCTACCACGGTGATAGAAGTGGGGGTAGATGTTCCCAATGCCACGGTGATGGTGATTGAAAGTGCGGAAAAATTTGGCTTGTCGCAATTGCACCAGTTGCGCGGAAGAGTAGGAAGGGGCAGGCACAAAAGTTTTTGCATTTTATTAACGGCCCCGGGATTAAATAAGGAAGCAAAGGAGCGTTTACAAACATTGTGCGCCACTAACGATGGATTCCGCATAGCCGAGAAAGACCTGGAGCTGCGAGGCCCCGGCGATATCGAAGGAACCAGGCAAAGCGGGATGCTGAACTTTAAGCTGGCGAACATTGTCCAGGATAGGGAACTCCTACGCCTGGCGCACGAATGGTCAGGCCGGATTTTGGAAAAAGACGCCGACCTAAGCTCCCCTGAAAACCAACCCGTAAAACGCCACCTCCAGTCACTCCATGGTAAAACCGCCTGGAGCAGGATATCATAGACAAGAAAAGAAACGAACATTCGTTCATATTAAGTAAATTGTAAAAAAGAAATCTTTGGGCAGGAAGTACTGTATAACTCTCACCATTTTACTGGTAGCTACCCTGAAGTTAACCGCACAATCGGGCTTCAATAATCTGGAATTCATAGAAAATAAAGGACAGTGGGATAGCCGGGTCAGGTTCAAGGGTAACCTCCCGTCCGGCGCATTTTTCCTTCAGCAAAACGGCTTTACGGTCACCATCCACAAACCCGAGGACGTTGAAAAGATCATTCACCGCCATCACGGGGCATTGGACAGAAATACCGTTAGCGCTGCCTCGGCCGAAGCTTCGCGCCGCGAACGCCTGAACGTACGCTCGCACGTGTACAATATGAAATTCGTGGGCGCATCGGAAAACGTTACCATCGTTCCCGATAAACCGCTTCCCGGAGCGAACAACTATTTTATCGGCAGCGATCCCTCCAAATGGGCATCGGATTGCAAAGTGTACCAGGCCGTATTGTACAAGAACGTATATCCCAACGTGGATGTGCGATACTATACCGAATCGGGACAACTGAAATACGACATCATTGTGCACCCCGGGGCCGACGTAAACAAGATCGCCATGAACTACGAGGGCGTGGACAAGCTCTCGGTAAAGAATGGCGAGCTGCTCATCAAAACCTCGGTGGGAGACGTAAAGGAATTGTATCCTTACACTTATCAAACCAGCGTCAAGGGCCGCACCAGGATCGAGTGCAGCTTCCAGGTGACCGGCAACACCGTAAAGTTCAAGGTTGGCAATTACGATAAACAATCCACGCTGGTTATTGACCCTACGCTGATATTTTCAACCTTCACCGGCAGCACGGCCAGCCAGTTTGGTTTTACCGCCACGCCCGGCCCCGATGGCAGCCTGTTCTCCGGCGGTATCGTGTTTGGCCCCGGCTTTAAAACAAGCCCCGGCGCTTATGATGAAACCTTCAGCGGCGGCGGCAGCCACGGAATCGACATCGGCATTTTTAAATTCAACGCCACAGGTACCAGCAGGGTATATGCTACCTACCTCGGTGGAAGCGACGATGAATATCCCCACAGTATCATTTCCGATGCGCAGGGTAACCTGATCATAACGGGCAGAACCTATTCGGGCATTTCTTACCCGGCCACCCTCATTGGCCAGGGTGGTGGCGCCGATATCATCGTTACCAAGCTGAATGCCGCGGGCAACGGCCTGGTTGGTTCATTGCGTATTGGCGGTGTAGAAAACGACGGCGTGAACATGGAGGACCAGCAGCACCTCGGCATGGTAGGCATCAATTCCATTCTGCGCAATTATGGCGATGATTCAAGGGGTGAGGTGGTCATTGACGATGCAGGCTTTATTTACATAGCCGCTCAAACACAGTCGCGCACTACCTTCCCCATCAGGCCCAGCGCCGGTGCGGTATTCCAAAGCACATACGGCGGCGGTACGCAGGATGCGGCCATTATTAAAGTAGATCCAAACTGCTCCAACATACTTTTCAGCAGCTACATGGGCGGTTCCGGCAACGACGGCGCCTATGGCATCAAGACACACCCGCAAACCGGCGATATTTACGTGGTGGGCGCTACCTCCAGTTCCAACTACCCCGGCGACAATAGCGGCACCATCGGTACCAGCTACGTTGGCGGCGATTGCGATGGTTTCGTTACCATCATTTCAAACGATGGCAGCACCCGTATAAAGTCCACCTACCTCGGCACCACAGGTTACGACGTGGTATATGCGCTGCAGTTCGACAACCGTGGTTTCCCCTATATCATGGGTGTTACCAAGGGCTCGTGGCGCGTGGTGAATGCAGCTTACAGCAATGCCGGCGCAAAACAATTTATTTCCAAGCTGGAGCCGAACTTGTCGAACTACGTATACTCAACCGTTTTCGGTACCAATGCGCCTTCGCCGAACATTTCACCGGTGGCGTTCCTGGTAGACCGTTGCGAAAACGTATACGCATCGGGCTGGGGCGGATGGATAGATACCAGTCCTGACAAGTACGACCTCGCAGGAACTACCGGCATGCCTACTACCCCGGATGCTATCAGGGGAATAAGCACCGACAACAAAGATTTTTATTTCATCGTGCTGGAAAAAAATGCGGGTTCATTACTGTATGGCTCCTTCTTTGGGCAGGTTGGTGGGGAAGGCGAACATGTAGACGGTGGCACAAGCCGCTTCGACAGACAGGGAGCCATTTACCAGGCTATTTGTGCCAACTGTCTTTCTCAACAAAAACCGCCGCAAGGGCCATATCCCACCACACCGGGCGTATGGGCCCCATTTAACCTCGCCGGCGATGGTTGCGACCTCAATGCGGTAAAGATCGCGTTCAATTTCTCCGGCGTTGAGTCAGCGCCCAAGGCCAGCATCAATGGGGTAGGAGATACCGTTGGCTGTGTTCCTTTAACGGTTGATTTTTCCGACACGCTGCAACTGGGCCAAACTTATGAATGGGATTTTGACGGCGATGGCAATACAGACCTTATTACCCAGCAGCCCGTTGGCGTATTTACATACAATGCCATCGGCACCTTCAGGGTACGATTGATCGCGGTAGATTCTACCACCTGTAATATCCGCGATACCGCTTATGTTACCATCATTGCGCGCAACGACAGGGCGCCGGTAGATTTCGCCATGCAGAAAGTAGGACCTTGCCAGTCGCTGGAATTCCAGTTCACCAATTTATCTACGTCGCCACCGGGCAAACCGTTCGGCAATAATTCATTCAAATGGGATTTTGGCGATGGATCGCCCACGGTCATAACCGGAACGGGTCCGTTGAACCATACCTTCCCGAGGCCGGACACTTACGATGTGAAATTGATATTGCTCGATACCAATTATTGTAACTCACCGGACACTGTGGAAAAAACATTGCGGATTGCGCCGCTTGTCGATGCGCAGTTCAGTGTTCCGCTCGCAGGTTGCGTGCCTTACAATGCACAATTCAAGTATACCGGCACGGCGGGACAAACCTTCCAGTGGACCTTTGGAGATGGCAATACTTCCACGCTTGCCAATCCCACCAACCTGTACACCGCGGTAGGCACTTACCAGGTAAAGCTGGTGGTGATAGATTCAGCTACCTGTAACATCATCGACTCTGTAGAAGCTACTATAACTGTAAACCCGATCCCGTCAGCAGCATTTACGTTTGCTCCAGTGCCGGCCGAAGAAAATACGCCCACCACTTTCTTCAACAATTCCATTGGAGGAGTAAGGCATATATGGCATTTCGGCGATGGCGACAGCGCGGTAAGGACTACCATGGACACGGTGAAGCACCAGTACAACGCTACCGGCACCTTCAACGCCTGCCTGGTTACCATTAACCAGTTCGGTTGTCCGGATACGGTATGCAGCCCGGTGCAGGCTATTATTAAGCCATTGCTCGACGTGCCCAACGCGTTTACCCCAGGCAGGCCGGGCAGCAGGGGCAAGAACCATGTGGTAAAGCCAGAAGGGTTCGGAATGGGTAAAGTAATGTTCAGGATATACAATCGCTGGGGGCAGAAGCTCTTTGAAACCACCGACCCCAAACAGGGATGGGATGGCACCTTTAAAGGAGTGTTGCAGCCGATGGACGTTTACGTATATACACTGGAGGTAGAATTTACAGACGGTACGAGGGCCAGCCGCAAAGGCGATATTACATTGATCAGGTAAGAAAAAATATATTCAATAACGCATAGAAGAGCGGAGGATAATATGGGTGCACGAAAATTAGCAGGATCGGTTGTTTGCTTGCTGATGGTGCTGGCAGCATCGGCACAGGACCTTCATTTCTCTCAATGGTTCAATTCACCCCTCACCACCAACCCGGCCAATACCGGATTTATTCCGGATGCCGATTACCGGATCGGCGTCAATTACAGGAACCAGTATTCGACGGTGATGACCGTACCATATAAGACCATGAGCCTTTTTGGCGATGCGCAGATCATGCGCAACCGCATCGAGAATGGATGGATCGGCGTGGGCGGCGCGATACTGCGCGACGTGGCGGGAACAGGAAAGCTCACTTCTACCAAAGTGTACGGTTCAGTTGCTTATCACCAGATGCTGGGGCTAAGCAGCCTGCTTACCGCGGGTTTCAATGCAGGATGGGTGAACAAACGCATCAACCAGGCCGACCTGAAATTTCCCGACCAGTTCGACGGTAAGTTTTTCAACAATACTTTGCCAACCGATGTATTTCTCGACCAGCCCAACGTAAATTATTTCGACGTGCAGGTTGGTGTAAACTATGCATATTTTCCAAGCGAAAATATTTATGTCAATGGCGGAATATCGGTACACCACCTCAACCGCCCCCGCGAATCATTCTTCAGTTCCGACGTGCCGGGTTTCGATTCCAGGATATCGCCGCGCTACATTGGATTTGCCAACGCCAGCATCAAGCTCAACGAAATGGTGATCGTAAACCCCATGGCGTATTATACCATGCAGGCCAAATCGTCCGAGCTGGTAGCCGGCGCAACGCTGCAATATAATTTGTCGGGCGATGGGGAATCGCAACTGGTGGGCGGAGCGTTTATACGTGCAGGTGATGCCATTGTTCCGATGGTTGGCTTTATGTGGAGGAATGTGCGCCTCGTCTTCTCATACGATGCTACTACTTCGGGCCTCAAAGGTTACAATGGCGGAAGAGGAGCATATGAGTTCTCGCTCATACAGCACGGATTTTATTCCGAGTACACCGGCGACCGCAGGCAATCGCTTTGTCCTACGTTCAGGAATTGATGCGGTTTTTTGCAGCCTGCAAACCCTGCACGTTTGCGGGTGGTTTATGCACGCCTTTACTGTAATCAGCACGGTTAATAATCCATCGGGCGCCCTTTGCGATTAAGGGTTAAATTTTCATTGCACAATTATTCTTAACCATTAAACTGAATGCAATGAAACATCCCTACAGATTGTTGAGTACCTCATTCGCGCTTATCCTCTCATTTTCCAGCCTGCTTGCCCAGGACGACAGGAGAAAAACAGATACTGGCGCACCGGCGTTGTCGGCAGTGGCCAACCGTATCATCGAGTGCCCGCCCGATGCCTCTCATAGCCAGCCCTGCTGGGGTGTTACCAACAGGTTGTTCCAGGTGGCAGGTGGTTTATCAGACCCGGTTGATCCTTTTCTGCCCGATGTGGATCACTGGACGCGTTCCCATGGCACTCCGCAGCTAAACGTTTTTGGGCCGCCGCCCGCAGCCCTCAACCTTCCCGGTGGCACCAACTATGCATCTATGTGGGCACGCGGCACCAATGCAGGAGAGGGAATTATTGGTAATATAACCTGTGGCATGCCGCTTACCTGTCCCTGGCCTATCCGGCAGGGGCATACTTATGTGCTCTCGTTTTACAGGCAATTCTTACCGGAGCAGCGCAACTGGGCCAACCGACTAGACGAATTGAATGTTTACCTCATGAATTGCGATCAGCTTCCCACGCAGTGGCAGCAAACGATTCCTGCAATACCCGCGGGTGCACAGCAAATTTATTGCGAGACCAACATCAACAACACCAATATTGCGCGCATTACCGTACAGTTTACTGCGCAGAGCAATTACCAGATGCTTTGGATCTTTCCGCGTCACAATTCGGGCGGCCAGGCATGGCTCAACATTGCAATGCCCGAGATTACAGAAGCCTTTGTATGGGGCGAAACTTTATGGGATGGGTTGACCAATTCCTACTCGGTAGGGTTGGGCGGATGTTGGCTCATCAACACACTGCACGAATGGCTCGATCCTTTGAACAACGTAGTGTGGTCGTGCACCTACAATGGCAGCAACTTCTTAAGCTTTAATTGCCCGCCTTATTACGGTCCCATACCCGCCAACCCATCCAACCCGCAGCAGTATACTTACAGGGTTACTTACCTTAATGCCACCACTACTAATAATACGTGCAGTACGCCTATTACATCCATTACGAGCAGTCCATATAGTTTCCGGACAAAGTCAGGGACAGAAGGCAGGGAGGAGGTGCCCGCTGAAAAAGTCGGCCTGAGATATGATCAGCACCTGAGCACCGTGGTGGTAACCACCAACAACTTCACCGAAGAGACCTTTACCCTTACGGTGTACGATGCGCAGGGCAAGCTGATGATAAAGCAGGACAATCAACGGGCGGCGCGTGGATACAATACCATACGCGTGCCCATACGTAAACTGGCCCCTGGCATGTATTTCATGAATATTGTCATGAATGGCAAGGCCACGGTTCAAAAATTTATTGTAAAATAAACGGTACGGTGTTCTTCATTTACAGGGCACAGCCACCAGCTGTGCCTTTTTATTTATTTTTACTGAAATTTCGCAGATGGAGACCCTCGAGGTAAAAAAAGCCGTCAACGATAAGCTGGTTAAGGCATTCATCGCTATCGTTGGAGAACACCATGTTTTGCGCGACGATGAATCGCTGGACAAATATGCGCACGACGAAACCGAAGACCTTTATTTCCTGCCGGAAGTAGCATTAAGGCCCGGTTCCGCCGAAGAGATCAGCGCCATCCTTAAGATCTGTAACGATCATAAAATACACGTTACGCCGCGCGGAGCGGGAACGGGCCTTAGCGGGGGTGCGCTGCCCTATCTTGGCGGAGTAGTGATCTCTACGGAACGGCTGAACAACATCATCAATATCGATGAACGCAACCTGCAGGTAATTACCGAGCCCGGTGTCATTACAGAAGTGCTGCAGGACGCGGTAAAAGAAAAGGGATTGTTCTATCCCCCCGATCCCAGCAGCCGCGGCTCCTGTTTCATCGGCGGCAATATAGCCGAGAACAGCGGCGGCCCCAAAGCAGTTAAATACGGCGTGGTAAAAGATTATGTGCTGAACCTTGAAGTGGTATTGCCCACCGGCGAAATTATCTGGACAGGCGCCAACGTGTTGAAGAATGCCACCGGTTACAATTTAACGCAACTGGTAGTAGGCAGCGAAGGCACGCTGGGCATTGTTACCAAAATCGTTTTAAAGCTTATTCCGCTGCCCAAGCACGATCTGCTGATGCTGGTGCCCTTTAGCTCCGCGGAAACTGCCTGCGCCGCGGTAAGCGCCATTTTCCGGGCGGGCTACACGCCTTCCGCACTCGAGTTCATGGAAAGGGACGCGCTGGAATGGGTAATGAAATACGTGGATGCCAGCACCGTTGTTATAGAAGACAGCGTGCAGGCGCACCTGCTGATAGAAGTAGACGGCAACCACCACGAAGTGCTGATGAAGGAAATGGAAGCCATTGCAGAGCTGATGACGCAATTTGAATGCGGCGATATCCTGTTTGCCGACGATGCGCAGCAAAAAGCCGAATTGTGGAAGCTGCGCCGCCGCGTGGGCGAGGCGGTAAAATCGCATTCGATCTACAAAGAAGAAGACACCGTGGTGCCAAGGGCAGAACTGCCCGTGCTGCTGAAAGGCGTAAAGGACATCGGCCGCAAATACGGTTTTCATTCGGTTTGCTATGGACATGCCGGCGATGGCAACCTGCACGTAAACATCATCAAAGGCAATTTGACCGACGAGCAATGGAACGGCTCGCTCAAAGAGGGCATCCGGGAAATATTTATGCTGGTACGCGAGCTGGGCGGCACCATCAGCGGCGAACATGGCATAGGACTGGTACAAAAAGAATATATGAGCATCGTGTTCGACGAAACACAGCTGCGATTGATGAAAGAAATAAAAAACCTGTTCGACCCGAACGGGATATTGAACAAGGGAAAGATTTTTGAATAGCAATTTAAACTTACAGTATGAACCGCAAATTGATCATGTGTTTGATAGTATGCGCCCTGGCACTTTCGGTGCGGGCGCAGGATGAGGAAGAAGAAACTAAAAAAGGCTTCGATAAAGAGAAGCTCTTCTTCGGTGGTAATTTCGGGTTGGGCTTCGGCAGCAACCAAACCAATATCAACGTATCCCCGCAGGTTGGTTATCGTTTCAATGATTATTTCGCCGCGGGAACGGGCATCAACTTCATTTACGTAAGCTATAAATACGAATGGCTGCTTCCTTCGTACAAGGAAAATTTCGGCGTGGCGGGATTGAATATTTTCGGCCGCGTATATCCTATACGATTCATATTTGCGCAAATACAACCAGAATTGAACTACGTGTGGGGCAAGCGCAAATACGACAGCGGGGAAGAATTTAAGCTCGATTCGAAATTTGTCCCTTCATTGCTGGCGGGGGCCGGCGCGGCAATTCCCATGGGTGGCCGCGGCGCTATGCTGGTAATGGTGCAGTACGATATATTGCAAAGGCCGTTGAACCCTTATGGAAAGAATGCTTTCCTTAGTATCGGGTTTAATTTTTAAGTCATTGGGTCATTAAGTCATTGGGTCAATGACTTAATGACCCAATGACCCAATGACCAATTTACACTAACTGATCTTATTGAATATTTCGACCGGCGTGTTACAAAACACCATCCTGTCTTCGAGCGATTCGTATAAAAACCCTTCTTTCTCCAGCATTTTCAGGTGATGAATGAGGTGGGTGTAAAAACCCCCTGAGTTCAGCAGGTATATTTTCTTGTCGTGGATCTTCAATTGGTTCCATGTAAGCATTTCAAACACTTCGTCCAGCGTGCCGAAGCCGCCGGGCAATACAATGGCCGCATCGCACAGGTCGTACATCATTTTCTTCCTGCTGTGCATATCGGGCATAATGGTTAGCTCGGTGAGGTTCTTATGCTGGGCTTCCCATTCTATCAGCACCTTGGGTATCACGCCAATCACTTTTCCTTCGTACTTCAGCACTTCATCGGCCACCACGCCCATCAGTCCATTGCCTCCGCCTCCGAACACCAACTTAAGGTTAAGCCTCGCTATCAGTTCTCCAAGTTTTGCGGCGTGTTGCGCATACAAGGGATTTAATCCGGACCTGGAACCACAAAAAACAGCCACTGATTGAATCTTCATAAAATAATCCTGCCCAAAGGGAATACAATTTTTTATATCTTCAAAACTTATTTGAGCGTCAAGAGTCAAAACTGAAAAGTGAAAAGTAAAAGTGAATGAACGGACAGCTTTTGACTTTTAACTTTTCACTTTTGACTTTCACTTATATGTCTGCAACCATTCTTTTTTCCTTCGTCATTGGTTATTTCTTATTGCTGCTGGTAGTAGCTTATTACACATCGCGCAATTCAAACAACGAATCGTTCTTTATCGGCAACCGCAGTTCCAACTGGATGCTGGTGGCATTCGGGATGATCGGTACTTCGCTGTCGGGCGTAACCTTTGTGTCGGTTCCCGGCACCGTAGGCGATTACGCCGCCGGCGCATACAAGGGGTTCGCTTACTTCCAGGTGGTCATCGGTTATTTCATCGGGTATTTCGTGGTGGCGTTCGTGCTGCTGCCGCTGTATTACCGCATGAACCTTACCTCCATTTACAACTACCTGCAGCGGCGGTTCGGCAATATTTCATATAAAACCGGGTCGCTGTTCTTCATCATATCCCGTACCGTGGGCGCCACCGCGCGCCTGTACCTGGTAATATACGTGCTGCAGGAATTCATACTCGACGACCTGGGCGTTCCCTTCATCGTTACTACGCTTGTGATATTGCTGATGATCTTATTGTACACCTTCGAAGGTGGTGTAAAAACCATCGTGTACACCGATACCTTGCAAACATCCTTCATGCTGCTGGGGCTGATCGTGTGCATCGTTTACATCATGAACAACCTCGATCTTTCATTCGGCGGCGCCATGGAAACGCTTAGCGACCGCGGGTATTCCAGGGTGTTCAATACGGATGTCAACAGCCGTGGATTCTTTTTAAAACAGATCATAGGCGGCATGTTCATTACCATCGCCATGACGGGGCTCGACCAGGAAATGATGCAAAAGAACATCAGCGTAAGAACGCTGAAAGATTCGCAGAAGAACATGGTCACCTTCAACTTCATCATCGTTCTCGTAAACTTTTTGTTCCTGCTGCTCGGCGGGTTGCTATACATCTATGCATTGAACCAAGGCGCGAATTACGAACAGGAAATGGTGAACGGCGTAGCCAAATATAAGTTGATATCCGGCGGTGAAAACATCATCGGCGATCCATTGTTCCCTACGGTGGCACTGGGCATGATGCCACAGGTGATCTCCGTAATATTCATCATCGCCCTCATCTCGGCCTTGTTCCCCAGTGCGGATGGCGCGCTTACGGCGCTCACTTCTTCGTTCTGTATCGACATACTCGGGCTCAAGCGCAGGGAAGACCTTACGGAACAACAAAGAAAGCGCATACGCCTCACCGTGCACCTGTCCTTTACGGTGGTGTTCATGCTGTGCATTCTGGTGTTTGAAAGGATCGGCGACCGTTCCATCATCGACCGCATACTGGACCTGGCGGGCTATACCTATGGGCCACTACTGGGCCTGTTTGCCTTTGGTATTTTCAGCAAGCGAAGACTGCCCGATACCTACCTCGTTACGGCTATTTGCCTGCTGGCGCCCCTGCTGTGCATATTCATTAGCCAGAATGCGGCCAAATGGCTGGGTGGTTACCAGATAGGCATAGAGCTGTTGCTCATTAACGGTATACTGACCTACCTGGGACTTTTGTTAATCAGCAAAAAAGCAGTGCCCGCCACAAACTAAAATCCGCTTTACATCGTTTAATAAGCATGCCATCCAGCAGTTGCATGTATATGCACGACCGGATGGCTTTGCTGTCTATAATCCTCAACCCCGAAGAAGTATGAACGATACTATCAGGATCTCGAAGCAACGCCGTTGGACGGAATCAAAAGCAAACTCCAGTTGGCAGATCTTTAAAATAATGGCTGAATTTGTGGATGGATTTGAGTCGCTCGCCAAGTTAGGTCCCTGCATTTCGGTGTTCGGCTCCGCAAGAACACAACCCGGGCAACCCTATTACGAACTGACCGTTGACATTTCAAAACGCCTTGCCGAAGAAGGTTTCGGCATTATTTCCGGCGGAGGCCCCGGCATAATGGAAGCCGCCAACAAAGGCGCGCAACTGGGCGGAGGCCATTCCGTAGGACTTAATATCGAGCTGCCATTTGAACAACATTCCAATCCATACATCGACCGCGACGCCAGCCTCCATTTCGATTATTTCTTCGTGCGCAAAGTGATGTTCACCAAATATTCGCAGGGATTTGTAATGATGCCCGGCGGATTTGGGACCATGGATGAATTTTTTGAAGTGGCCACGCTGATACAAACCGGTAAAATGAGCCCGGTGCCCTTGATACTCGTAGGCTCTGAGTACTGGAGCGGATTAATGAACTGGATGAATGAGACCATGTTCCAGCAAAATGGAAACATCTCACCCAACGATCTCGACTTGTTGCAGATCGCGGACACTCCCGGCGAAGTAGCAGCGCATATATTGAATTTTTATACCAAGCATCCGCTGCGCCCCAATTACTGATTGCAGGATTTAGCACCGATTAAGAAAGTAATCTGTGCTATATTTTTCATAATCTGTGGTATTTTTACAGATTATAACAATCTGTGATGGACCTGATACATCCGCTTGTGCAGCAATACGCAGAACAATTTACATCCCCATCCGATGAATTGCTGCAACAAATAGAGCAGCAAACCAACCAGCACCATCCCCAGGCGCACATGTTAAGCGGCCATTTACAAGGCCAGTTCCTGGAAATGATCAGTTATATGGTGCGGCCTTCACGCATACTGGAGATCGGTACGTTTACTGGTTTTAGCGCGCTTTGCCTGTTGAAAGGCCTGGTCCCGGGCGGACAATTGCATACCATAGAACTAAGGGAAGAAGACGCCGCCACCGCCCGTGAAAATTTTCACAAAGCAAAAGCAAATGAAAAGATAATTTTACATCTTGGAAATGCGTTGGATATCATACCGGCCTTAGGTGAAAAATGGGACCTCGTGTTCATCGACGCAGACAAAGTGAACTATAAACGTTATTACGAACTGGTTTTACCAGCCGTTAACAAGAACGGGATCATTTTGGCAGATAATGTGCTATTTCACGGCCAGGTATTCGAAAACCCGATGACAGGAAAAAATGCCATTGCCATTCACGATTTCAATGAGCACGTGCGGCGGGACCAACGGGTTGAGCAAGTGGTGGTTACCATTCGCGACGGATTGATGATCATACGCAAAAAATAAATAAGTACTAATGATGAGATCTGCAATTGTTTGTTTGCTGATGACGGCCGTGGTATGTGCGCATGCGCAGCAAAAACCAGCTGTGATAGAATACATCAACGCGTACAAGGCGCTTGCCATCAGCGAAATGCAACGTACCGGCATACCCGCCGCCATCAAGCTGGCACAGGGCATTCATGAAACAGACGCGGGCAACAGCGAGCTCGTCAGGAAAAGCAATAACCATTTCGGCATCAAATGCAAGAGCAACTGGGCGGGTGGCAAAGTATACCACGACGACGATGCCCGCGGCGAATGCTTCCGCAGCTACGGCACCCCGGAAGACTCTTACCTCGATCATTCCAATTTTCTGAAAGGAAGCCCGCGCTATGCCTTCCTGTTCGATTTAGACCCCACCGATTACGAGGCCTGGGCTTATGGATTAAAAAAAGCAGGCTATGCTACCAATATCAAATACTCACAGATACTCATTAAGATCATCAACGAATATCACCTGCAGGAATACACGCTGATCGCCATGGGTAAAATGAAACCCGAAGACGAGTGGCTGGCAAAGCAAGGCAATACAGTTCCGCTGCCCGAAGAAGTGAAGATTGAAGCGACCACTGAAATTGCAGAAAAGGCCATTACAGAAGAACCCTCGCCCGGTTATCCCGAAGAAGAGTTCAAGATCAATAATACCGGGGTGGTATATGCGAAAAAGGGTACGCCGCTGCTGGCCATCGCAGAAAAGTACGATGTTTCGTTGAAGCGTTTGCTCGACTTCAACGATATGAAGGAAGAAAATACGTTGCCGAAAGGTCAACTGGTTTTCCTGCAGCGTAAACGCAAAACCGGTCAGCAGGAATTTCATGTAGTGCAACCCGGAGAAACTGTGTACGATGTTTGCCAGGCAGAGGGCGTCAGGCTCGAAAGCATACTGGAGTACAACCATCTTTCAAAAGGCATGGAACCCGCCGAAGGAGAAAAGCTTTACCTGAAAGACGTAGCGCCCGCCCGCCCGATGCTGGCATCGGAAATAAAGACCACCGCTTCTCTTGTAAGAAATGTTTCGAACGGAAATACAGCGCCAAACAATTTCACCACGCACGTGGTGCAGATAAAAGAAACACTTTTCTCCATCTCAAAAAAATACAGCGTTTCTATTGAAAAGCTGATGCAATGGAATAATTTAGCGAGTTACGAGTTGAAAACAGGACAGGAGCTGATCATTTACAAAAACTGAGGCATGTCTGTAATTCGCGTTCACGACAAGAACTTTGAACCCTATCTTACTGCGCAGGAAATACAGGACGCTGTAAAAAGGCTGGCGGAATCCATCAGCAACGACTACCGCGGCAAACGCCCATTGTTCGTAGCCATCCTGAACGGCGCATTCATGTTTGCTTCGGACCTTTTCAGGAACCTAAGCATCGAGGCAGAGATCAGCTTCATAAAGCTGGCATCTTACAAAGGCACCAAATCAACCGGCAGGGTGCTTACCGCGATCGGGCTGGACGCAGACATCTACCAAAAGCATGTCATTATCGTAGAAGATATAGTAGACACGGGCAAGACGCTGACCAAATTCCTGCCCCAGTTAACCCATCAACAACCGGCATCCATTAAGATCTGTGCGCTGCTGCACAAGCCGGAGGCCACCGTAAACCCTGTTACAATCGACTACCTCGGGTTCACCATTCCCAATAAGTTCGTGGTAGGGTACGGGTTAGATTACGATGGGCTTGGCCGAAATATCCCTGAAATCTACCGGTTAACGGAATAGAGGCAGGCGGGCAGCAAAATTTCACAATTGTTATACCTTGAATTACAGCAGAATGTCCGTAAATTACGGTTACTACCCAAACAGGCTGTCAGGGACCTAACGGCTTTCATACTTTCAGCGTATAGGAGTATAAAATTAATTGGGAAGCAATACGTTAGATTCTTAACCAAAAATCCAGGTTGAAAACTGTACTTGTCATAGTTTTCTCGTTCCTAAGTCTTTCCGCCTTTTCACAATACTACCTCCGTGGAGAAGTGAAGGATGAGCGGAATACACCCCTCCCGAATGTAAAGATCCTATTGCATTCGAGCGGCTATGTATACTACTCAGGTAATACCGGGGGCTTCGGCATCATGCTTTCTTCGCTCAGGGATTCCATTACTTTCATGCTGGAAGGCTATCAATCCCACTCGTCGCGCCTCGATGCCCGCGAATACCAGAACATCACTTTAAAGCCCTTATATACCGCGGCCAACGTTCAGAAAAAAAAGCTGCTGTCGTTTACCAAGGACCTTAAGCTGGAGGACTGGCATGGCTGGACCGTTGGGGGTGAAACCTACAGCTCCCTGCTTGAAAATGAGTTTGTAGCGGCCCGCAAATTCCCCGAAACGGGATTCGCCATCAATATCGATAAGGCCTCATACAGCAACGTGCGCAGGTTTTTAAAGATGCAGACCACCGTGCCGCCCGATGCGGTGCGCATAGAAGAGATGCTGAACTATTTCAACTTCGGGTACAAGCCGCCTCCGCCCGATAGTATATTCCATATTGAATCCAATGTTTCCGATTGTCCCTGGAACCCGGAGCACCAGCTGCTGTTCCTGCAGGTATCGGCCCGTAAGATCGATTTTGAAAAGATTCCGCCGAGCAACCTGGTATTCCTGATAGATGTGTCAGGCTCCATGGACATGCCGAACCGCCTGCCCTTGCTGAAATCGGCCTTTAAATTACTCGTGAACAACCTGCGCGATAAGGACACCGTGTCCATTGTTGTGTACGGCAGCACCGTGGGCGTAATGCTGCCACCCACCTCGGGCAAGGAAAAAGAAAAGATCAACAAGGTGATAGAAGAGCTGAACCCAGGCGGCAGCACGCCGGGCGAATCGGGCATACGCACCGCATATCGCGTGGCAAAGGCACAATTCATCAAGGGCGGCAATAACCGAGTGATACTGGCCACCGACGGCGATTTTAACGTGGGCCAGGCATCCGAGGCCGAACTTGAAAACCTGATCACCCAACACCAGCAATCGGGGATATATCTCACCTGCCTGGGAGTGGGCATGGGCAATTACAAAGACTCCAAGTTGGAAGTGCTTGCCCGGAAGGGCAATGGCAATTTCGCTTACCTCGACGATGAGAAGGAAGCCGAAAAAGTATTGGTGAAGGAATTGACCCAAACACTTTACACCGTTGCGGACGATGCCTACCTGGAAATAAAGTTCAACCCGCAGCTGGTAAAGGAATACCGCCTTATTGGCTTTGATAACAAACTGAAGGCGCTCGCCGATTCCAGCACCGAGCTGGAAGGCGGAGAAATAGGTTCAGGGCATTCCTTGCTAAGCATCCTGGAGTTTGACCCCGCATTTGCCGCCGACAATGGGTTCAGCGCCCCGCTGGCCGACGTGCATATCCGCTACCGCCTCCCCGAGGATACGGTAAAGCGCATCATGAGCTATACCTGCTTGTACAACAGCGTTGACTTTAAAGACCTGCCTGCCTGCCACCGTTTTGCTACCTCGGTGGTAATGTTCGGAGGGTTGTTGAAGAAATCGAAATACTTCAAGAACGTGAGCTGGTACGATGCCATGAACATAGCCAACCAAAGCTATAATCCCAAGGACCTTGTTCAAAAAGAAATGATAGACCTTATCGACAAAGCCAGGCGCATCTACTCCAAAAAGCGCAAGAGGGGCGGACCCTGATCAGCATAAAACAATCTGGATTGAGATTTGTTGTACAACTGGAAACCCCATCCGGGGAAATTGTATTGCATAGCCGCTTCGGCATTATTCGAACTAAAAAACATATGTATGAAAAAAATGTACGCGTTTCTGTTGATGGTGTTCACAGTGTATAACGTTGCCGCACAAACGGAGCACGGCAATTGGCTGATAGGAGGTTCTTTTGTGCTGAATACAAACGACAATAGCACTACTATCGGCCTCAACCCCACGGCGGGTTATTTTGTAATGAACAACCTGGCCGTCGGTGGAACGGTGATACTCAATTATACCAAGTTCGGCAACAGCAGGAGCACTACGTTTGGCGCAGGGCCGTTGGTGAGGTATTATTTCGGTCAAACCAATATCAAGCCCTTTGTTCACGGGGAGTTTGGGCTTATTTCAGAAAAGACCAAGGTGGGTGCTAATTCCAATACTGAAAACGGCATCAATTTCCTGCTGGGACCAGGACTAGCCGGTTTTTTGAACGAGAATGTGGCATTGGAAGCTTTGGCCGGGTATAGCTATACCAAGCTTAAGGATTTTGATGGTGATGGGGGATTTGCATTTCGTGTAGGCTTCCAGGTGTATTTAAGGCCGAGGCGCGCCGTTGAACAAATCAGAACGGGACAGTAACTGTTGAATCATCCGGCATCTGACCGGTACGCAATTAGCTCAGCTTATGGTACTGGTCATATTTTTATATGTCGCTAATAAATTAATCCGAAAACTATCCGAACATTTCGCGGACCTTATCAAAGAAGCTCCGTTCATTTTTATCAGGATTGGGCTTGAAGTTGGGGGAGTTGCTCAGCTTCTCCAGCATTGCCTTTTCCTCGCTCGAAACATTTTGCGGCGTCCAAACATTCACGTGAATGAGCTGGTCGCCCTTTTCATAACTGTTCACCGCGGGAAATCCCTTGCCCTTTAACCTGAATATCTTTCCGCTTTGCGTACCTGGCGGTATTTTTATTTTAGCCCTTCCATCGATGGTGGGAACTTCTACCTGCGTGCCGAACACGGCATCGGTAAATGAAATGTGCAGTTCAAACGCCACATTCTGTCCATCGCGCACCAGCTCGGGGTGCGCTTCTTCTTCTATCAGGACGATCAAATCGCCCGCGGGGCCTCCGCGCTCGCCGGCATTGCCTCTTCCGCTTACATTCAATTGCATGCCTTCCTGTACGCCCGCCGGTATGTCGATGGTTACGGTCTCATCGCTGAACACCCTTCCTTCTCCTTTACACGACGCGCATTTTGCAGTTATCACCGTGCCTTCGCCGCTACAGGTAGGGCAGGTGGTAACGGTTTGCATTTGCCCCAGGAAAGTATTGGTAACCTTGCGCACCTGGCCGCTGCCGCCACAGGAGCCGCAGGTTTGAACGCTGCCTTTATCCTTTGCGCCGCTGCCGCTGCACGTATTGCAGGGTACGTATTTTTTTACCTTGATGCTCTTGGTAACACCCTTTGCTATTTCCTCGAAATTCATTTTAAGCTTTATGCGCAGCGTACTTCCGCGCACGCCGCGGGTACGTTGTCCTCTTTGCCTTCCTCCGCCACCGAAAAAGCTTCCAAAAATGTCTTCACCGAAAATATCCCCGAACTGGCTGAAGATATCTTCCATGTTCATATTGCCGCCGCCATAACCTCGGCCATTGCCGCTGACGCCTGCATGGCCAAAGCGGTCGTATTGCGAACGCTTATCGGCATCGCTTAATATTTCATAAGCCTCTGCGGCCTCTTTGAATTTTTCTTCCGCCGATTTATCGCCGGGGTTGCGATCGGGATGGTATTGCATGGCAACCTTGCGGTACGCCTTCTTGATTTCATCTTGCGAGGCGCCCTTTGCTATACCCAACACTTCGTAATAATCTCTTTTTGCCATGGTATTTTGGTTCCTTGGTTTTTATTTTCCTACCACCACTTTCGCAAAGCGGATAATCTTATCGTTCAGGTAATATCCCTTCTGCACTTCATCCACCACCTTGCCTTTCTTTCCGGGCACGGGTATTTCGGTAACGGCTTCGTGCAGGTCGGGGTTAAATTCCCGCCCGATGCTTTCCATAGGCTTCAGCCCTTTTGCATACAACGTATTCCTAAGCTTATTAAATATCAACAATATGCCTTCTTTTATAGAATCGAGGCCTTCTGTTTTTTCTATCTGCTGTTGCGCACGGTCGCAATCGTCCAATACGTCCAGCATGGAACCGATCACGTCCTTGCCGGCGGTTTGTATCAGCTCTACCCTTTCACGCGCATTGCGTTTGCGGAAATTATCGAACTCGGCCACCAGTCGCAGGTACTTATCCTTGAACTCACCCACTTCAGCCTGTAAGTTTTCGATCAGGCCTTCTATTTCTTCACGTTCTGTTTCTCCACGCCCGGCGTCACTGATATTTATCGCGGGCTGTTCACTGTCATTCGTTGCGCCAGGATTGTCAAATTCAGCATCCTGGTCATACGTGCTTTTTCCGTCCGGCTGTCCCGAATTTTCCAATATCTCTTTTTCCGTCATAGCTCATTGAAAATTAAGTGCGAAAATAAGGTAGTCAAATGGTTTGCCAACTACCTTCTTGCAGCCAAATTGGCGGTCAGTTTCCGGCATCTGTTCCGCTACCTTTGCGCCATGGCAAATTTGATCTTAAAACGGAAGATTGCGCCCCGCATCGCACAGGGACATCCCTGGATATTCGCAAACGAGGTAGACACGCTTCCGCCCGGCCTTGAAGGCGGGGAGATCGTGGACGTTCATTTTCACGATGGTAAGTTTGCCGGCCGGGGCTATGTAAACCCCAAATCGCAGATCATTGCGCGCCTGCTAACACGCGATAAGAACGAGCTGATCAATGAGCAATTCTTCCTCCGCCGCATACAACAAGCATGGCACTACCGGCAGCAGATAGGCTACCGCGAAAACTGCCGGCTCATATTCGGGGAGGCTGACCATTTGCCCGCCCTCATCATCGATAAGTTCAATGACTATTTTGTTATCCAAACCCTGGCCCTGGGCATCGATAAATGGAAACCGACCATTGTGAAGGCGTTAGAGACGGTTTTTGAGCCCAAAGGCATTTACGAGCGCAACGACGTGCCCGTGAGGGAATTGGAAGGCCTGCCGCAACAGAAAGGGTTCTTGTCAGCCCCCTTCGATACACGCATCATACTGCGCGAGAACGGCTTGCAATTCTACGTAGACATTGAAAATGGCCAGAAGACGGGGTACTTCCTGGATCAGCAGGATAACCGGCGGGCGCTGCAGCACATTGTTAAGGGGGCCGATGTATTGGGCTCATTTTGTTATACCGGCACTTTTGAGCTGCACGCTGCGTTTTACGGGGCAAAATCGGTACTGGGGCTCGATATATCCGAAGCGGCCGTACGCCAGGCCGAAGAAAATGCAGTATTGAATGGGCTGCAGGACATCTGTAAGTTCCAGGCCGTCAATGCTTTTGATGCGCTGAAATCCTGGGCCAGGGACGGCCGCCAATACGACGTGGTTATACTGGACCCGCCCGCCTTTACCAAGAGCCGGGAAACTATCCAGAAAGCCATCACAGGGTATAAGGAGATCAACCTGCGCGGCATGAAACTCGTGCGAAAGGGAGGCTTTTTAGTGACCTGTTCCTGCACCAACCTCATTCAACCCGACCTGTTCCTGGAGATCATCCGTATGGCGGCAAAAGACGCGAAAAGAGAATTGCGGCAGGTTACCTGGCAGGCACAATCCAGCGACCACCCCATTATATGGGGGTTGGACAATACGCATTACCTTAAATTCCTGATCGTACAGGTGGTGTAAAGCGCAAACTGAAAAGGGGGAGTGTTATTTGCTTACCTGGAACCGGCCGGAGTCAACGATCTTGCCCGTTTTATCCCGGATCTGGAAGATGTATACGCCGCGGTAAAAATCATTGAGATTCACAACCGTTTTGGGAGTGAGATTGGTAACGTCATATACCTTTTTACCCAGGAAGTTGAAGATCTGGAAGGTGTATGATTTATCGAACTCTTTTTGAAAATCGAATGTGATGAAGGATGTGGCCGGGTTCGGATAAAACTTCACAATACGGGCTTCCGGTTCCGTTCTTTGGGAACCGTCCCGATCTTGTGCCGAAGCTCCAAAAGCGGTGAGAACAATAAGTGATAAGATGTATAAAATCCTCATCAACGGATACGATTTATTAGAATTACCTCAAATTAAACCCATTTACTTAGAAATACAAACACCTGGCCAAAAATTTTCCCTAAAATGAGTAGAAGTATGCAGCGTTTTTCGTAAATGTACGATCTGCAGCCGGCTCATCAGGCGGGTATCTGCAAAGCTTCATTGATCTTTCCAAAATCGGGAATTTCTCCCGCATTCTCCAGCACTTCCGCATACCGGATAATTCCTTCTTCATCTATCACAAATGCCGAACGCTTCGAAACGCCTTTCATATCAAACACCCAGTTGTCGTACAAAGAGCCGTAGGCCGCGGATACTTCTTTATTGAAATCGCTTAACAAAGGAAAGTTCAGCGATTGTTCCTGCTTGTATTTATTGAGCGTAAAAACCGAATCGACACTAATGCCCAGCACTTGTGCATTGATGTTATTATACGCTGCTATATTATCCCGCACGCTGCAGAGTTCCTTGGTGCAAACTCCCGTAAATGCCTGCGGAAAAAACAGCAATACCACTTTCCTGCCTTTGAAATCGTCGAGGTTTACCCTTTCCTTGCTGGAGTTGAACAGGGAAAATGCAGGGGCCCTTTGTCCAATCGATAGCTTCATACTTCAAATTTCTTAATAACAGCTATCTTCAACAAATGTTATAACCAAAACTGCTTTTATGAGAAAATATATTGCGGAACTCATCGGCACTTTTTTTCTTGTATTAACGATCGGCATGGTGGTGCTGGGCGGCAAAGGCGATTTTGCTCCCATAGCCATCGGCTCTGTATTGATGGTAATGATCTACGCGGGCGGATATATTTCCGGCGCACACTATAACCCGGCCGTTACAGTAGCGGTACTCATACGCGGGCGCATCGCCATTACCGAAGCCATCGGTTACGTGATCGTGCAGGTGGCGGGAGCAGGATTGGCCGCTTATCTTGTTTTATACTTCATGCCCGATAGCGACCCATTAGCCACAGGGCTTCCTGAAAAGTTCAAGGCTTTGCTTGCTGAATTGACCGGAACTTTTGCACTGGCATACGTGGTATTGAATGTGGCCACGTCAAAGGAAACAGCGGGCAACAATTACTTCGGATTGGCCATTGGGTTTACTGTGATGGCAATGGCCTACGTGTTCGGCCCCGTATCAGGCGGCGCATTTAACCCGGCGGTGGCAATTGCGATATGCCTGATGGAATTGGCGGTGTGGAGCGATATATGGGTGTATATGGCCGGTTGTTTCGGCGGGGCGATACTGGCCGCCTTTGTATTTAAAATATTAAATACAGAAGATGGAATAGCGAGTACTGAGTTGTGAGTTAAAATTTCGGGCAAAGCACTTTGTCCCTGCTGGAATTATACCTGTCAAGAAAACCGATATAAGTAACCGATAATTCAAACCCGCCGCGGCTCTGGCTGGCTGTCTTCAACTGCGATACGTTCACATCATAGCTGATGGCTACCGACACCGGCTCCATGTCTATTTTAATCACGGGTATCAATGCATCTTTCCAGCGCAGGAATGCGCCTGCATGCAGCACGTAATCAGGATCGTCGGGATCAGGACCTAATTTATAAGAATACATTGCGCCGCCAATGGTTTCGCTGAACGGTCCTTGTACAGACTGGTCGGCCTGCAGTGTGAAGAAAGTATTGTCATCGATATGGAACTTGACGCCGGCGGAAAAAACGTACTTCGGGTTCAATTCAATTTTCGGGTTGCGATAAAAAGAATTCTTAGGCCTGTTTACGTGATGGTAAGCAGCGCCGAGGAACATGGTATTGGCCTGGTCCGTTCCGAAAGTGGTGTTGAAGCTTGCGCCAAAGCTGCCATCGAAATAATTAAGGTTGGCATTGGGAAAATATTCTCCGGAAGGAGCGCTGGGATCGTAGCCTCCACCGCCGTATTGGTTATCGGTGGTCATTTTGGAATAGTCGATGCGCTTTTGCACTATCCCCGCCATGAACCCCAGCGAAAGGTACATGGTCTTTTCGCCGCTTAACGATTTATGGTAATTGAACGCGGGCAGCAAATGCGTGCTGACCAGTCCTACCGTGCCCGCCTTGTCGTATAACACCTGCAATCCCGCTGTAATAAAATCATCGCCCTTGCCAATGGGCATTTTGTATTCCGCATTGAATGAACCGGTGCGGTAAGCATTGGTAAAGCTGTTCCATTGGTTGCGGTATACGCCCTGTACGCGGATGTCGCCTTCATAAATGCCTGCCAGCGATGGATTGCGTAACAAGGGCGCCTCGAAGAATTGGGAAAAATGAATATCCTGCGCCTTCAGTTGAAGGGAAAAAAATGCGGTTGCCAGCAGTAAGCAGCATTTCATACTACAGGATTTTGGAGAAAATATCATTCTAAAGTTACGCATTTTGCCTCGTTTAACGTATCAGGGCCACGTTGCCCCGGTACGGAATGATGGTTGCATTTTCACATATGAGCTCTGCCACGTACACATACACATCGGCATCGGCGGGCTTTCCATTGGTCAGTCCATTCCAGCCGGCAAGCGGGTCATTTACGGAGAAGTTCTTCCGTTCGAACACCATCTGGCCCCACCGGTTGAAGATGCGCAGCGACTGCACGCGTTCGATAGCGCGTCCCCTTACATAAAACACGTCGTTCATGCCGTCGCCGTTGGGTGTAAATGTATTTGGAATAAAATAGTTCGAATTATTGCACACAACCGTTACCGTTATATCCCGGAACGATACGCAGCCGTTGCTGTCCGTAACGGTTACTTTATATGTGGTATTGAATTTCGGGTTGGCATACGGTTGCGGGCAGCCGGTACAACTTAGGTTGGTAGGGGGTGTCCAGTTAAATAACATCGCATTGCGGCTGTACGTAACCGGTAGCGTAATGCCCGTTCCTAATATGATCGTAGGATCGGCCACGATGTTGATCACCGGCAGCGGCACAACGGTTATATCCCTGGTAATGGTGTCGGCGCATCCTATTGTATTGGTTGCTTCCAGCGTAACCGTTTTAATACCTGTTGAGTTGTACGAGGTTATTACGGTTGGCTGCGTGGACGTCAGGCCGTTATACGTCCACTTCCAGGTAATGGCGGTATCTGGCTGCGCGAGGCTTGCCTGCAACAGTGCCGGCGCATTGATACATACAGGGTCGGCCGTGTTGATAATGGGTTGCGGGGTCCTGTGCACCGAAATGGTATCATACAATGTTTTTACGCAACCGCGCTGGGTGCCTACCGTCAGCGAAACATAATAGGTGCCGGCATCGGTGAACGTATGAATGGCGTCTTTAGCTGTAGAGGTAATGCCATCTCCAAAATCCCACACGCTGGATACGATGGTGTCGTTGGCAATGGTATAGTTGGTGAAGAACACTGTGCCCGTATCGCAGAATTGTTTCCTGTCAACCGCAAACAAGGGTTCGGCGCCGTATATCCTCACCACATCCGGGCCCCCCACGATGATCTGGCAATCCTGTTTATCCTTGAGCAGGATGTAAGGGCTGTAAAAGCTTGGAGACCTGTAGAAATGTTGCACGTTCTGGTTTTGCGACGAATCGATGCCGCCATCGCCGAAGTGCAGGTAAAAGGTTGTATTCGGCGGCGGCGTAACAGAAAAATCAACCAGCAATTCATTACAGGCGGTTAAAGGCGTGTACGTGATGGGCGTGGTGTACGGATTGAACACGTTAATGATCTTCACAGCCGAATCGATGCAGCCGCCAAAGCCGGCAACATACAGTTTGGCTTCGTAGGTTCCATATGTATTGTAGAAATGCCGCGGGTCCTGCAGGTTGGAAGTTTGTCCATCGCCAAAGTCCCAATAATACGACTCATAGTCGGTGCCGCCGAGGAAGAACTTGGTTTCCAGTGGCGGGCATATTGCCGCTGTGTCCGTTGCGGTAAACGCAGGCTTCGGCCGCCGGATATCGATGTAATTCACCTTGGTAATGGTATCCGTGCAACCTGTTGTGTCTGTAACAATCAGCCTGACGGTATACAATGAATCGTTGCCGGAATAAGTATGCAAGGGATTTCTTAAGGTCGATGTGTTGCCGTCGCCAAAATCCCAGTAATGCCCGGTAATATATCCACGCGATGTATCGGTGAATTGCAGCGCTCCACCGGGGCAGTATTTTGTAGCGGCCGCCTTGAAACCTGCCCTGGGCGCGGTAATGCGGATGAGCGAACTGATGGTGGTATCGTGCGTGCAACCCAGGTTGTCCGTTACCGTTAGTTTCACATTGAACAATCCGGTGTCGGTATAATTATGCGTAAACGGCGGCGCGGTAAAGGTTTGCGAATTGCCGTCGCCAAAATCGAATCTCCATTGCGTAATGGCGCCGGCAGGCGTTGAAAGATCGTTGAAGCTGATATTGGTATTTCTGCATCCGCCGGTATCGGGCGCTGCAAAATTGGCAACGGGCCCTGTTACCGTAATATAGTTGTTGACTGTCTTGGTGTCCACGCACCCGTTCATATCTGTAATGGTAAGCGTGATGCTGTACAATCCATTGCTGGGGAAACTAAGGTCTATAGAGCGGCCGGGGCTTTGTGGTGGCCCGCCATTCACCGACCAATCATATTGATAAATATTTGCGGCGTTGCTGTTGATGGCTGTAATGGTAATTACTTCGTCTTTGCAAGGTGAGGTTTCACTCGCAACAAAATCCGCCAGTTCCGCTACCAGCGTTACCGGCAGGGTGATAGTGTGCGAACAACCGCCATTGGTAACCGTTAGTGAAACATTGTAAGTGCCCAATGCGGGATACGTAAATGATGGGTTTGCGCTGGTGGAAGTGCTGTTTGCCGGATCGCCAAACTGCCATAGATAACTAACAGGGCCATACACGGGGTTCACCAACGACCGGTTTGTAAAGAATACGGTGTATTTATTGGCGCAATTTACAGAGTCGCTGAAGTTTGCTACGGGTGGCCGCACGGTGATGTATTGTACTTTGGAAGTGGACTGCGGGCAACCATTGTTATAAGCTGTAAGCGTTACGGTAAACGTGCCTGTGTCGGTATATGCGTGCACAGGGTTTTCGGCGGTAGATGAATTGCCGTCGCCAAAATCCCAGAACCACCTGTCGGCAGGATCGGCAAGGCTGGTGAATTGCAGCGCACCCGCGGCGCAGGCAAGCGTGGTATCAACAGTAAAATCAACATTTGCGGGAGGCCCGGTCCTTACCGCATCGGTAACGATTATGGAATCTGTACATCCGCCATTGGTGGTAATGCGCAGTTTTACAGTATAGGTGCCGGAATCGGTATAGGCGTACGTAGGGGTGGGCGAGGTGCTGGTAGCGCCATTATGACCGAAATCCCAGAACCAACTGGCCACGCCATCCAATGATATTACATTGCCTGCCGGTGAAAAATCGAAAGGAATACAACCGCCGTTCGGAACATTGGTTATGCTCAGCACCGGTTTCTCTATTCTTATGTAATCTACCTTGCGCGTATTGCTCTGGCATCCGAAAGAAGTAGTGATCGCCAGGCTCACCGTATACTGTCCATTGTTCTGGTAAGTATGCGTGGGGTTTTGCTGGGTAGATGTATTACCGTCGCCAAAATTCCATTGCCATGCTACTGCATTGGGCGATATGTCCTGGAAATTCACCGTGAATGGACCTTTACATGCATAGCGCACGTTTGAAGTAAAATCAACCGCGGGTGATGTTAATACCGTGATCTGTTTGGTAATGGAGTCGGTGCAGTTTGCATAAGTATTGCGCAGCTTAACCTGGTACACGCCCGGCGCTGTAAAGGTCTTAACAGGATTGGCAAGGATAGAAGTGGTGCCATCGCCAAAATCCCAGAACGACGAAACAGGAACAGGTGACGACGCGTTGTTGAATGCTACGGGCCTGTTAAGGCAGGCGCTGTCCGGCGCGGTAAAATTGGTATTGGAACCATTGATGGTTACCGGCCTGATAAGCGTATCTGCACAACCGTATTCGCTGGTAGCGATCAGTTGTACATTGTACGTACCGCCGGTGGCATATACGGTAGATGGGTCCTGCAAAGTGGAATTATTACCGTTGCCAAAGTTCCATGCATAGGTAATGACGCCCGGCCCGCTGGTTTGGTTTAAGAAGTTGGTGACAAAAGGCGCGCGGCACACAGTATCTACTGCGTGCTGGAAGTCGGCGCTTACGCCCGATACAACACGGATATAGCGGTAACGTCCCTGCGAACCGGAGCAACCTGTGGTGCTGGTAACGGTAAGGGTAATGGAATAGAACCCCGGTGTATTGTAAACTTTCACAGGGTTTTGCTGGGTGGATGTTGTGCCATCGCCAAAATCCCATGCCCATTGATTGATGGAACCGCCGCTGGTGTCTATGGAAAGATCTTCGAATTGTATCTGTGCGGGCACGCAGGCTATGGTTTTATCAGCACTGCTGATAGCCGTAGGCGAAGGATATACCGTGATATAGTTGGTGCGTGTAATGCCATGCGTTCCGTTGGCATTGCGCACTACCAGGGTTACGGTATAGGTGCCCGGGGTAGTATAGACCGTGGTTGGATTTTGAAGATTGGATAGTTGACCATTGCCCAGGTCCCAATTCCAGAATTTAGGATCGCCTGTTGAAAGGTCCTGGAATGACACAGCCAGTGGGGCGCAACCCGATGTGCTGTTTGCGCTGAAATTGGCTACCGGCGCCTGAGCCTTTGCCAGCAGTGTGAGCAATATGAATGCGAATGAAACTGCAAGTGATTTGCATACCCCGGAGTGCCGGGCAGTGCGGAATAAAGCCTGTGCTTCAGTAGGTAAAAAACTGTTCGCCAATTGCTCTTGGTTTTGTAATCAGGTACGTAATCAACGGATAAGAGCGATATTGCCCTTAAAACTGAACACCTGGTTGTTTTCACACACCACGTCTATCGTATATACATACACATCCTGCGATGCTAGTTTTCCTTTGTAAGTTCCATTCCATCCTTTGGTGATGTCATTCGTCTGGAAATTTCCCTGCTCAAACACCATTTCACCCCAGCGGTTAAACACCCTGAAACTCTTAACGCCATAAATTCCCTTGCCCCTCGGATAAAATACGTCGTTCATGCCGTCGCCGTTGGGCGAAAACGTATTGGGCATAAATAAATTCCCTTCTACGCACACTACAAACAGGGTCACGTCGTCGCGGGTCACGCATCCTCCCTGGTTGGCCACTTCCAGCGTGTACTTGGTGGTTTGTTTGGGACTGGCTACCGGCTGCGGGCAGGTAACGCAATCGATCCATTTATCTGGCCACCAGCGCACGGTCTTTACATCGGCCGAAAGCATCGGTGTAAGCTGCACAGAGGTCCCAACGGTAATTGTCTGGTCTTTTCCCGCATCTACTAACGGATATGGATACACCACAACCGGCACATAACCCGTATCGGTAAAGCAATTGTGGGTGTCTCGTCCTACTACCCTATACATCACCGTTGTATCGGGCCTGGCCTTGGGGTTGGAAAGCGCTGGATTATCGAGTCCTGTAATGGGAGTCCAGGCATATAGCTCGGCGCCGCTGGCCGATAACATATACGATTCTCCCTTGCATAAGGTGTCGCCTGACGCCGTCCGCATACTAAACGGTTGCTTAACCGTGATTAGTACTGAATCAACCGCGGTACAACCGAAAATATTTTTACCCTGTACAGCATACAGCCTGTTTGAATCGGGCGCCGCCGTAGGGTTGGGACAATCGATACACGAAAGCCCGTCGGCCGGTTGCCAGTTGTACTGCATGCCGCCCGTTGCCACCAGGGGGGTTGACTGATACCGGCATATGGTAAGGTCGCCCGGGGCCTGTATTACCGGTAAAGGCCTGGCCCATACGGGATAATACGCTGTATCGTCGCAGCCGGACGAGTTGGTCAGTATCAACCGCACATTATAATTGCCTGCCTGTTGGTATGTTACCGCGGCGGGGTCTTTGAGTGATGAATAAGTGTTGTTCCCAAAATCCCATCGCCATTGCAGCACTGATGTGTCCTGGTTCAGCAATTGGCCGTTAAAGTCCAGCAGGGCCGGAACGCAGGCCGCCGTATCGCCGGTGATGCCAGCTGCCGGGCTCGGCACTATGCGCAACGGTGCGATATTATCGGCCGTATCCCTGCAATTATGCTGGGTAGTTACTACCAAGCTAATGGGGTATTGACCGCTTTGGGTATATACATGCGAGGGATGCTGAAGCGTGGAAACAGTCCCGTCGCCAAAGGTCCAGTAATAGCCGGTGATGAGATCGTTGGACAGGGATGAGTCGCGGAAGAATACCCTACCGGAGTCGCACACAACCCGCTGGCTCATGCCTAATGCGGCATTTACGCCATAAATGCGGATGGTATCGCGACCGACTATCGGCACCTGGCAACCCTGCGGGTCGCGCAGGATCATTTTTGGTAAATATTCTCCCATTTGCGTGTATGTGTGCGAAATGCTGGAATCACCGGTATGCACGGTGGTACCATCGTTGAAATCCCAAATAAATGAGACCTGGTCTTTCGTCTGGGCTATGAATTTTACAGTAGTAGGCACACACCCGCTGTTGCGGTCATAACTGAACGTTCCCTGCGGCCCTCGCACTACTATTGTTTTAACTAGGGAATCGATGCAGCCTCCAACGCCTACAACAGTCAGTTTTGCTCGGTACGTTCCGGGGTAGGTATAAAAATGCAAAGGGTTCTGCAAAGAAGATTTCGTTCCATCCCCGAAGTCCCATTCGTGACTGATAAAATGTTGCGATTGATTGGTGAAATTGACCACCAACGGCGGACAACTGCTCACTGAATCACTTATCGAAAATTGTGCCACCGGGTTTCGCACGGTAATGTATTGCGGCTTCACCAGCGTATCTGTACAGCCGTACACGTCTTTAATGGCAAGACTGATAGTATACAGGCCTTCGGCCGAAAAAGCATGCAGCGGATTGTTTTGTACAGTGGATTGCCCATCGCCAAAATCCCAATGGTAGGTAAGTCCAGGCCCGGTGGAGGTGCTTACGAACCTGATGGACTTATCCACACAGGTGACCGTATCCACTGCACCGAAAATCGCTTCGGGCTTGGAGATAATGACTGAGTTGGGGCGTGTGATTGTGTCGCGGCAGCCGATGTTATCCACCACGATCAGTCTTACCGTATACTGTCCCGCGGTATTGTACACGTGCTGGTATGGAGGGCCGGTCAATGAATCCCGTTGACCATCACCATACTCCCATATCCACGCAGTAATAGGATGAACGCCATCGGAAGTAGAAGCGTCGTTGAACAGCACAGCCGAATCCAAACATACGCCGGGCGTTATAACGGTGAAATTGGCATCGGGACCATAAACACGGATGTACAATGGTTTAATCAGCGTATCCAAACAGCCATTGATATCTCTTATCACCAACCGGACAGTGTAATTTCCTGAAGCGGTATAAATATGGTTGATCTGGCTTCCGCCATTTTGCACAATGCCATCGCCAAAGCTCCAGGAGTGCATTGAAATGTGCGCGGTATTGATGTTGCGGGTGCTGAAGGTTACCACGCTTCCTTTACAGATAACAGTATCACTGGCGACAAAATCAGGTACTTCGGCTATGATGTGTATCTGCCGTTGCGTAATGTGTTCGCAAGTATCGTTGCGCACCGTTAGCTGCACCATATAGGCGCCGGGCGCGGAATAAGTATGCACCGGGTTCTGCTGGTTAGAGGTATTGCCATCGCCAAAGTCCCAATGCCAGGTAAGCGCACCGATGGAGCGATCGATGAACTTGCGCGTGAATGGATCAGTGCAACCTGATGAATCGATAAACCGGGCAATCGGTGGCTTGATGCGGATGTAATCCACGATGCGCAGCGTATCGCGGCAGCCGTTATTGGCAACCACAAGCGTTACGGTAAAATAACCCGTGTCCTGGTAAAGATGTATGGGATTTTGTTCGATGGACGTGCCGCCGTCGCCAAACTCCCAGAACCAGCTGTCGGCTACTCCGCCCGTTGATAAATCACTGAAATGAATTGGCTGGAACGCGCAGGCAAATCGCGGCGTAGCTGAAAAATTGGGCTGCAATTTTATACCGACCCTAACCGCGTTTACTATTGTCAGCGAGTCGGTACATCCGCCGGCGGTTGTAAACACTACTTTGAGCGTATAGGTGCCGGGATTAATATAAGTATGTATCGGGTTAAGACCGGTTGCGGTGCTACCATCCCCAAAGTCCCACGACCACGAAACGATCGGATCTACGGACGAGATACTTACAATAGGCTGGAAGGCCAGCGGCGCACATCCTTCTTTAGGTACGTTGGTAACAGACACTACCGGCCGCCTGATCTGAACAAAATCATTTCGGCGCAAGGTATCGGTACAACCGGCCGCATTGGTCACGATAAGGGTCACGTCGAAAATTCCTGCGCTGGTATAAGTATGTGTCGGTTGTGCGGTAGCAGCCGAATCACCATCGCCGAAATACCATTTGTACGATACAGCGCCGGCAACATTGCTATTGAACGTGGTAGTAAGCGGGGGTTGGCAGGCAGTTGTATTAACGCCGGTAAATGCGGCCACTGGCTTCGGCAATACCACGATCGGTTTGCTGATGGAATCCCTGCACGCCCCGAAGTTGCTCACCAGCTTTACGGTGAAATTGCCCGGAGCTGTAAATACTTTTACGGGATTGAGCGCGGTTGAAATGGTACCATCACCAAAATCCCAGAATGCCGAAGCGGGGTTTGGCGCCGATGTATTGGTAAACAGAACACCTGTTCCTTCGCACACAGTGGCCGGGGCGCTGAAATCAGCGTTTACCGTTCCGATTGTGATGGCCTGGGCCCGCACCAAGGTGTCTACGCACCCCCTGTTATTTCGGACTATCAGCCTGACGGTGTACGTGCCGGGAGTATTGTATATATGGGTAGGATTGGCAAGCAAGGAGGTACCGCCGTCGCCAAAATCCCATTGATACGATAATATGCCCGTGCCGGTGCTGTGGTTGGAAAAGCTTACCGGCGTGGGAGGGCGGCAATTATTGGGTGCGTTGAAAGTAAAGTCTGCCTTTACGCCGTCGTTGAGCTTGATGTACTGGATCTTAGTGAGCGTGCCTATGCATCCGCGGGAATTTTTGACCTGCAGCGAAACATTGTAATTGCCCTGCGAAACATACATATGGTGCGGGTGCTGTACAGTGTCGGTGGAGCCGTCGCCAAAGTCCCATAACCAGCTGGCAATGGTACCGTCGCCGGCAGTGCTTAGGTCCGTGAATTGAACGTCTAGCGGAAAACAACCGCTGGTATCTGAAGCGATCAGGTTCAGGGTAGGGGCCGCAAAAACCGTTATATAACCGGTTTTTACTACCGAGTCTGATTGCGAGCCATTGCTCACCACCAGCTTTACGGTATAGGTGCCGGGATTGAAATAAGTGGCTGCCGGGTTTTGAAAGTAAGAGATGGTGCCGTTGCCGAGGTCCCATTTCCAGGACGTGGGACTGCCTGTTGACTCGTCCTTGAATCGTACCACGAGCGGAGCGCATCCCTGCGTAGTATCGCTGGAAAAACGGGCTGCCAGCTGCGCCGAAACCGGGTTTAAAGCGGATAAGGCCAGGCAACAGGTAAGCAGTAGTATCGGGTATAACGGTTCCCCTTTCCTCATAAGTTTCCGGATGGGGTCAATTTTTCATAATTGGACACGGCAAGGTAGTTCATTTATGCTAAATAAGGTACGCACAAAAACGGGCCTGAACGGGTTAAAGTATACGGGGATTAAAAAGTGGCTTGAATTGTTATACGGATAACAAGCTATTCACAATAACTATACGCAGGTGCTTTTGCAAAGGTTGACAACACAGACGGCATGGGTAAGATAGAGGTTGCAAGGATGCGCAAATGTGCGAATTTGCGTGCTGCACATTTGCCCCGTCACTTCTTGTGCAACTTCAAGGTATTTGTAACACCGCCGCTGGTAAGCGTGGCGTGCACGTATACCCAGTCGTTGTCGGTAATTTTCCAAAGCCCGTTCAGCCGCTTGAGGGGAAGGCCTGCGCTTGGAAAATTGGAGTTGATGGTCATGGCGCTGGCATCACCCGCCCAGGTGCCTGCGGTGGTCCCGGCGGCCTTAATGCCTTCTACCGTTCCATTGCTGTAAAACTGGAACTCGTAGCCATCGAATTCGGCGGTAACATTATCAGTGCCCGATATATATTCCTGCACATACCAGCGGCCGGTGGTCATGGCCGTAATCACCAGGTCCATCTTCTTTTTTTCGACCGTTCTTTTGCAGGAAAAAAACAGGGGAACAAAGGCAAGGGCGAGTAGTATGTATAGCTTTCGCATAGGCGTATGGAATTTAAGCTTAAAATTGGTAAATCTTTGCGTATTTATCAAGCAGGTATTGCATAAAATGTGTTATATCAAGTGGTTGTCTGCAAACCTGTGCGCACAGTTCTTCGCTGGTATAATATCGTCCATGCACATGGATCTTTTGTCGCAGCCAGTTTACTAATGATTGATACGTACCATTCTCTATTTCGGTTTGCAGGGATGGGATGTCTCGTGTAGCCTGGTCAAAAAACTGTGCCGCATAAAAGCTTCCAAGGCTATACGTTGGAAAGTAACCGAAACTTCCGTGGCTCCAGTGCACGTCCTGCAGGCAGCCATTGCGGTCGTCCGGAGATTTAACGCCCAGGTACTGCTCATATTGTTCATTCCAGTAAGCCGGTATGTCCGCCACCCGGATTGATCCTTCCAGCAGCCGCTTCTCCAACTCGTACCGTATCATTACATGAAAATGATAGGTTACTTCGTCGGCTTCGGTCCTGATAAGTGAAGGCTGCACTTTATTGATGGCCGCATAAAACCTGTCCAGCGGCACCTGGCCGAGCTGTTGCGGGAATTCCTTTTGCAAAGTGGGATAATGGTATCGCCAGAAAGCAAGGCTGTGCCCAACCTGGTTCTCCCATAGGCGCGACTGCGATTCATGAATGCTTAATGAACAGGCTTCGCCCAGGGGCAGGCCATATTCCGATGCGGGTAGTCCCTGCTCGTACAAGGCGTGGCCCAGTTCATGAATGGTGCTCCAGGTCATGTTGTTGAAATCCTTTTCGTCAATACGCGTGGTAATGCGCACATCGTATGGGCTGAAACTGGTGGTGAAGGGATGCTCGGAAATATCCTGCCTGCCTGCTTCAAAATCAAATCCTATCTGCTTCAGCAGCTGCATGCCGTAGTTCCACTGGCTGTCCTTTGAAAAATGCTGGTGCAGGAACGCATCGTCGACCTGCGGCACAGAACGGATCTTTTGCAGCAGGTCTTTCAGCGGCGTGCGGATGTTTGCAAACACGCCATCGAGCAGGCTTACGGTAGCCCCGCGTTCATAATCATTCAGCAATGCATTGTATGGATGGTCGGTAAAGCCAAGCAGGTGCGCTTCCTGCTTTTTCAGTTCTACCAGTTCTGACAGGTCGGGCTCGAACCTGGCAAAGCTGTTGAGCTTCCTGGATTCTATCCAGCTATGGAAAGATCGGTTGACCGTTTCCGTGAGTTGCCGCACGAACTCGGGAGACAATTTCTTCGCCTTGTTATAATCGTACAGGCTCAGTTCTATATTGCGGCGCTGCATGGGCGAAAGCGTGGGTTGTTCCAGCAGGCGCTCCAGCATGTCGGCCGTTTGCTGGCTGGCAAAGAAGCGGTGCGCCAATTCGGAAAGGGTGGCCAGTTGGCGGCCGCGCAGGGAAGCGCTCTTGGGGGGCATGTAGGTTTCCTGGTCCCACTGCAGTACCGCGTAGGAATGCCGCAGGTCTGCGATTTTTTGTAAATGTTGTTCGTAATCCGAATAAGTCATAATGTGAAGTGTGAAAATATGAAATGCGAAGGTGTGAAGATATGTATGAAAACCATTGCACACTTTTACGCTGTCGCATCTTCACACTAAATTTGAACCATGAACATCAGCGAAATCATTGCGCATCTTGAAACCATTGCCCCGCCCGCTTTCCAGGAAAGCTACGACAATGCCGGCCTGCTCACCGGTTTGCCTTCGTGGCAATGCACCGGGGCGCTCATTACACTGGATGCTACCGAGGAAGTGATACTGGAAGCAAAGGGCAGCAATTGCAACCTGGTGATCGCGCACCATCCCATTATTTTCAAGGGACTTAAAAAGATCAATGGCCGCAACTATGTGGAGCGGGCCGTGATCGCAGCAATTAAAAATGATATCGCCATTTACGCCATCCATACCAATCTCGATAATGTAATACAGGGTGTAAGCGGCAAGATGGCCGCGTTGCTGGACCTGCAGCAGGTGCGTATTCTTTCCTACAGGCAGGACACGCTTAAAAAGCTATTCACTTTTGTACCGATAGAAAGCGCCGAGGCCGTGCGCAAGGCGGTGTTCGATGCAGGCGGTGGCAATATCGGCCAGTATTCCCAATGCAGCTTCAACATGGATGGGCTGGGCACGTTCATGGCCAAGGAAGGTGCGGACCCGTACATCGGTGAGATAGGCAAGCCCACCACAGCGCGCGAAATGAAGATAGAGATCATCTTTCCCGCTTACCTGGAGGGTAATATCGTGCAGGCAATGCTGGAAGCGCATCCCTATGAGGAAGTGGCCTACGATGTAGTGGCGCTTTCCAATACTTACCAATATGCGGGCTCGGGCGTGTTAGGCGAATTAGCCGAGCCGATGGATGAAAAGGCCTTCATGGCAAGGCTCAAGGAGGTTTTCGGGCTGGCGATGGTCCGGCATACGCCCTTGCTCAACCGGCCGGTGCACCGGGTGGCGCTGTGCGGGGGCGCGGGCAGCTTCCTGATAGCCAATGCTTTAAACGCCGGGGCCGATATGTATGTGACCGCCGACGTAAAATACCACGAGTTCTTTGATGCTGAAGGAAGAATGGTGATCGCCGACATTGGCCATTTTGAAAGCGAGCGGTTTACGGTAGACCTGCTGCATGAGATTTTAGTGCAAAAATTCCCTACCTTTGCCGTCCTGAAATCGGGCGTACAAACAAACCCGGTCAATTATTTCTGAGTATGAGTACTACTAAAGAATTCTCCGTCGAAGAAAAATTAACTTCCCTCGTTACCCTCCAAAAGATTGAATCCAAAATGGATGAGATCCATATCCTGAAAGGCGAGCTTCCCATGGAAGTGCGCGACCTGGAAGATGAGATCACCGGGTTAAATTCCCGCCAGGTGAGGATAGAGGAAGAGATCAACGGTATACAGGAGTTCATCAACCAGAAAAAGAACGCCATAAAGGATGCGGAAGCATTGATCAAAAAATACGAGAAGCAGAGCGAGAACGTGAAGAACAGCCGAGAGTTCGAGGCCATCAACAAGGAAATAGAAATGCAGCAACTGGAAGTAAAGCTGGCCGAGAAGCACATCAAGGATGCCAACGAAGAAATAGCCGAAAAAGTGCAGCAACTGGAAAGAGCAAAGAAAAACATCGGCGCCAAGGAAAGCGTGCTGAAGACGAAGAAAGATGAGCTGGAAAAAATCATTGCCGCCAATGAAAAGGAAGAGAAGCAATACCAGAAACTGGCAGGAGATGCAAGGCATCACGTAGACGAACGCCTGCTATATTCGTATGACCGTATACGTAAGAATTACCGCAACGGCCTGGCAGTTGTGCCGGTTGAGCGCGATGCCTGCGGAGGATGCTTTTATTACATCCCCCCGCAAAAGCAAAGCGAGATCAGGCAGCGCAAAAAAGTAATGGTGTGCGAGAATTGCGGGCGCATTTTGGTTGACGAGGAACTGACCAATTCCGTTGAGTTGAAATAACGATTTTCAAATGTGAAAAAAGCCTCCCCATCCGGGAGGCTTTTTTCATTAAGTTTGCCGCACCCATGCTGCGCCGCTTGTACATACAGAATTACGCCATCATCGATGAAATAGACATTTTGTTTTCCGGTAAGCTGAACGTAATTACCGGGGAAACCGGCGCGGGCAAGTCCATACTCATGGGAGCGCTTTCCCTTATTCTCGGCAGCCGCGCCGATACAGGCGTTTTGCTCAACCGCGATAAAAAATGCGTGATCGAAGGCATTTTCGACATTGCGCATAAGACCGGGATCAGGGATTTCCTTCAATCGAATGACCTTGACCCGAATGATGAATTGCTCATTCGCCGCGAGATCTCACCCAACGGCAAGAGCCGCGCATTTGTAAACGATACGCCGGTAAACCTGGAACAACTCCGCCAGGCGGCATCACTGCTGGTGGACCTTCACCAACAGTTCGATACGCTGGAACTGGGAGAAACCAGTTTTCAGCGCGAGGTACTGGACGCAATGGCTTCCAATAACAACCTGCTGAAGAAATATCAATCCGTATTCAACAACTGGCGGTTAATGCAGCGATCCCTGCAGGAACTATTGGACCGCCGGCAACAGTTCCGCTCAACCTACGATTACCACCAGTTTTTGTTCAACGAACTGGAAGAAGCTTCTTTTACCGATAATGAACTGGAAGACCTGGAGGCCGAACTGAAGCTGTTGGAAAATGCAGAGAGCATCAAGAGCGTATTATCTGCTGCCGCATACCGGCTGCATGATACGGATGAACCGATCGTACAGCAATTGAAATCCATCCACCATCAGTTGAATGCATACGCGGGTTATCACAACGACCTGCCGCATTTATTGCAACGCCTTCATTCCACCCAGGTAGAATTGCAGGATATTGCCGGCGAGCTGGAGCGCATGAACGATCACATCAACCACGATGCGCGCCGCATCGAACAGATCAATGAGCGCATATCGCTTGGATACAAATTGCTGAAGAAGCATGGCGTGCAAAACACCGCAGGCTTGCTCGCGGTGCAGCACGAGCTTTCGGGTAAGCTGCAGGCGGTATTGGATATCGACGAATCGATATCGGCAAAAGAAAAAGAAACCGCCGCGTTGTTACACGGAGCAACTGCATTGGCGGAACAACTGCATAGCGCACGGCTAAAACAGATCAAGCCGCTTGAAAAGGACGTGAATGAATTACTGGCAAGGGTAGGCATGCCGAATGCCCGGATGAAGATAACATTGGCAAACTGTGAGCTCGGCCTGTACGGAAAAGACGTTGCGGAGTTTTTATTCGATGCCAACAACACCAATCAATTACTGCCTTTGCGCAAGGTGGCATCGGGTGGGGAGTTGAGCAGGTTGATGCTCTGCATAAAATCGCTGGTGGCCGAAAAGATAGACCTGCCTACGATGATCTTCGACGAGATCGACAGCGGCATATCAGGCGAAGCAGCGCGCCAGGTAGGAATGATCATGAACGACCTGGCAGCCATGCGACAGGTAATTTGCATCACGCACCAGCCGCAGATTGCCGGCAAGGCGCATGTGCATTTTTACGTGTATAAAGAAATCGTGAAGGACGCCGTTAAAACGAACATCCGTCAATTGAGCAGGGAAGAGCGGATTACCGCTATCGCGCAGATGCTAAGCGGTGAGAAGCCTACGGCCGCGGCGATTGAAAATGCGAGGGAGATGTTGAATTGAGGGATATTATTCGTTACCATATCTTCGCTGTAATATATAATAATTGAACTGTCATGGCATATAACTTACTCAAAGGCAAAAAGGGAATCATCTTTGGAGCATTGGACGAAAAATCGATAGCCTGGCGCACAGCGCTGCGTTGTCATGAAGAAGGCGCGCAGATAGTGCTTTCCAATGCGCCTGTGGCATTGAGAATGGGAGAGATCAACAAACTCGCCGAAGCCGTGCAGGCGCCCGTTATAGGCGCCGATGTTACCAATATGGATAACCTTAAAAAGCTGTTCGAGGAAAGCATGAAGCATTTTGGCGGAGGCATCGACTTTGTGCTGCATTCCATTGGCATGAGCCTGAACGTGCGCAAGGGAAAGCATTATACCGAGCTGAATTACGAATGGAACCAAAAGACCCTCGATATATCGGCCATGAGTTTGCACCGCGTGCTGCGCACGGCCTGGGACATGGATGCGCTGAACGAATGGGCAAGCGTGGTGGCCCTTACTTATATCGCGGCGCAACGCGTGTTCCCCGATTACAATGAGATGGCCGATGCCAAGGCCCTGCTGGAAAGCGTTACACGCAGCTTCGGGTATCAATACGGTGTTCGTAAAAAAGTAAGGGTGAACACCGTTTCGCAATCGCCCACGCGCACAACAGCGGGCAGCGGCGTAAAAGGGTTCGATGGATTTATCAGCTATGCCGAAAAAATGAGCCCCCTGGGCAATGCCACCGGCGACCAGTGCGCAGATTATTGTGTTGCACTTTTCTCGGACCTTACCCGGATGGTGACCATGCAAAACCTCTTCCACGACGGCGGCTTCTCGTATACTGGGGTAACCGAGGCCGTTATTCAGCAGATGGAAAAATAAATACTACAACTCAACAAATGCATTGGATAGAATACATAGGCTTGCTGGGAGCGTTCCTGTCCAGCATCACCTTTATCCCGCAAGTATACAAAGCATGGCAATCCAGGAGCATTGGCGACCTTAGCAGCTGGATGCTCATGATAGTGCTGACCAGCGTAATAGTATGGCTGGTATATGGAATTTACCTGGACCTGTTGCCGGTCATAATCGCCAATGCGGTAATATTGGCACTGGCTTTAATGCTGCTGTACTTTAAACTTACGTTTAAGAAATAAATTAAGGGTTCAATACATCATCAGGCCGGGAGTGGCGCCTTGCCTAATATTCGTCTTCGTTGAATAGAAAATCCTCCTGCGAGGGGTAGTCAGGCCAGATATCTTCAATGCTTTCATATACCTCCCCCTCATCTTCCAGCTCCTGGAGATTTTCAACCACTTCGATAGGGGCGCCGGAACGAATGGCATAATCGATCAGCTCGTCTTTAGTAGCTGGCCATGGGGCGTCTTCAAGGTATGAAGCCAATTCGAGAGTCCAGAACATTTGGTTTGGTTTAATTTTTTAAAGGAAGCACCGGGTCCGGATTTTTCGCAAAAGTAATTTTTACAATGAATCCACAAAATTCTTCTTCACAATTTAACGCCGCGGCTCCGCTTCTATTTTATTAATTATTGCCGAATATGGAATACCGGGGCTGGTTAATGTCGGCCCGAACCATTAGGTTTGTGCCTCAATGCATTAAAAACGTTGCATGCTCACCGCAAAAAATATCCAGAAATACTATGGTAGCCTTTGGGTTTTAAAGGGAGTAGACCTGGAAATCCGCAAAGGAGAGATCGTCACCATTGCCGGTCCTTCGGGCTCTGGTAAAAGTACTTTGCTGCACATTTTAGGAACACTGGATAGGCCCAGTAATGGTGAAATTTACCTGAACCAGCAGCCATTGTTGCAGTTAAACGGAAAAGCGATGGCGGCTTTCCGCAACCGGCACATCGGGTTCGTGTTCCAGTTCCATCATTTGCTGCCCGAATTTACCGCGATAGAAAACATTTGCATACCGGGTTGGATAGCGGGGCGGAAAAAGAAAGAAGTATCACAAAGGGCCGAGAACCTTTTACATACCCTGGGATTGGGCGACCGCATGAACAATAAGCCCATGGAGCTTTCCGGTGGCGAACAACAGCGGGTAGCGGTGGCCCGGGCGCTTATCAACGAGCCGGATATTGTTTTTGCCGATGAACCTACGGGCAACCTTGATTCGGCCAATGCAAGGGAATTGCATCAATTGTTTTTTGAGCTCCGCGAAAAGCTCAGGCAAACCTTCCTTATCGTTACCCATAACGAAGAACTCGCGGGCATGAGCGATAGGATATTGCACATGAGGGACGGAAAGATCATCAACTAATCTGTCAAATCATTGGTCGTTAAATCAATGAGTAATTGGCACTGGCTCATTATTGGTTGACAGAACGCCGGCGGTGATGTTCGGGGTTTGGACTACGGTAAACGCGGAAACCGGGCTAAAGCGAATGTATGGTTGAAAATGTGTAGTTCGGTTATCCGAATGCCGGATAATCACGATTCGGCACAAATTGCGTTAATAAATAGCAAATAGTTTACCGCATATTGCACCGCTTACTCACGCCCTGTATATTGCAGCGCTTTATCACATTAACCCCTAAACTCGCATCGATGAAAAAGTTTCTACTCCCTGTTTCTCTTTTCACCGTTCTTATCTGCGCCAGCTGCGCTTCTATTGTAAGCAAAAGCATTTACAACGTACGGCTCGCCAGCTCACCGAGCGAGGCCACCGTTCAGGTATTCGATAAAATGGGCCGTGAAATATTCAATGGCACCACCCCCACGCAGGTGGAGCTTAAAAGCGGCGCCGGGTATTTTAAGAAGGCCGAATACATCATAAAATATTCCAAGGAAGGATACCTGACCAAGGAGGTAACCATTTCCGCCGATATCAACGGATGGTATTTCGGTAATATCGTATTTGGCGGATTGATCGGCTTTTTGATCGTGGACCCCGCAACAGGCGCCATGTACCGATTAGACCGGACCGACTTAAATGAAACACTCGCCCCGCAAACGGAAAAATCCACCGGCGCAACGGGCAATCCTGGAATACCCGCCACTGCCAGAGAAAGCAAGGCCGGTGAAAAATCGCTACATATCATCGAGCTGCAACAGGTTCCGGAACATATGAGGAAGAACCTGGTGATGATTCAATAAACGGGTGATTCCAATAAAGGATAAGTTGAAAGTTCAACGTTGAAGGCTGGATGTTATACGTTGAATGCCGGATAGCGGTGATGGCGCATGACATCACTTGGGCGCCCGCGCATACAGGAACATTGCCACTAAAGAAAAGATAATATTTGGCAACCACGCTGCCAGCATGGGGTTCAGGTCGGCATTGGTAGAAAATACGGTGGAGAAAGTATTCATACCAAAAAACAATACGCCCAGCACCAGTCCCATGGCCAGGTGAAGTCCCAACCCGCCCCTGGTCTTGCGCGAAGCAATGATGGCGCCTATAAGCGTAAGTATTATTACCGATACCGGGGTAGCGTCGCGTTTATGGCGCTCCACCTTAAATTCATTCAGTCCTTCCTGCCCGCGGATGTTTGCCTGCCGGATGTATTCCTGCAGCTCCGGCGTGGTCAGCTTGTCCTTCATATACCGGTCGCGCCTAAGCTCGGAGGGCTTTAAATTAAGACTGATGTTCATAGATGGTATCTGCCTGAGCGTTTCCGTGAGCCCGCTTACTTTCCGCTCAATTACGTTCTCCAGCTTCCAATCTTTCCGGGCAGTATCCCATTTAATGGTCTCGGCGCGCAGGTTGTAATTGACCTTGTTGCCGTTCACGCGTTGCAAAAAGAAATTAGAAGCCGATTTATTGGTGGTATCGTAATACCGCATGCCCACAAATGTGCTGGGGTCTACCTGGAAATAATAATTGTTGTTGCGGTAAAGGCCGGAATAGTAAGAGCTGTGTGCGTCTACATACCTGGTTTGGAAATTTCCCCTGATCACATTGGCCTGTGGTATCAGGTACCGGCTCGCAAACCAAAAGCTAAGCCCTAAAAATATGGCGCCTACCAGGTAAGGCCGCAGAAAACGGTTGTAAGGAACGCCACCCGCTATGATGGCCACGACCTCCGAGCGCCCTGCCATTTTTGAAGTAAAAAAGATGACGGCAATGAACACCATCAATGGAAAGATCATGGAAATAATAAAGGGCACAAAGCCGGCATAATAATCCGTGAATATCTCGACGGTGCTTAAGCCCGACTTCACGAAATCGTCTGTTTTTTCGCTGGCATCGATGGCTACCGCAATAATGGAAAACATAAGCAGCGTAAACACTACGGCCACCAGGTATTTTTTCAATATGTACCAATCCAGGATCTTCATGCACTGCTTTTTCAGGCGGTCAAAAGTAGGGCAAAAAACCGTTGAGGGCTGTGAAAGCTACGCTATATTTGGTATAAGTTAGAGTTGAAAGTTAAAAGTCAAAAAGTTAGGGGAACACCAAGCACGCTTCACGTATGTTCAACAAACTGCTCTCTTACATAACCCGCTATATTCAACTGACAGACGATGAAACCGCCTTCCTTGTTTCCTTGCTCAAGGTAAAGCAACTGCGCAGGCGCCAATACCTGCTACAGGCAGGCGACATCAATAAATACGAGTGTTTTGTAAATTCCGGCTGCCTGCGCGCCTACCTTATCGACGAGAAAGGCCAGGAACACGTTACGCAATTTGCCATAGAAGAATGGTGGATCAGCGATATGCACAGCTATCTTACCCAAACTCCTTCGGCCTACCACATCGATGCATTGGAAGATTCAGAACTGGTGGTCATCGACAGGCCCAATTACGAACTGCTGCTGGAGCGCATTCCCAAGTTCGAGAAAATGTTCCGCATCATATTGCAAAACGCTTTCATTGCACAGCAGCAGCGCATTGTGCAAAACATCAGCCTGCCCGCGCATGAACGCTATCTTTCCTTCGTTCAAAAATACCCGAAGTTCGAGCAGCGGCTGCCTCAGCACCAGATAGCATCGTACCTGGGTATTACACCGGAATCGCTTAGCCGCATCCGCAAACAATTGGCCGAGCGCCCCTGACTGCTTAACATACATCAATAGAATTTCTTATCACACGTCATTGGACGAAAGGCTGATGCCAAAGCAATTTTGTGCATCAAAAAAAAATATTTATGAGCACAGTACAACAACAAATCGCGCACCTGAACCAACTGGTGCTGGAAGGAAAACCAATGGAAGCATTCGAATTGTATTACGATGATGAAGTGGTGATGCAGGAAAATGCGCAACAGCCCACCGTCGGCAAAGCGGCCAACCGCCAACGCGAACAGGATTTCTTCGGCAGCATCACCGAGTTCCGCAAGGCGAGCGTATTAGGCGTAACCTATGGCGATAACCTTACCTCGGTGATATGGGAGTACGATTATACGCATAAGGATTGGGGCGTGCGCAACTATACCCAGGTATCGGTGCAGCATTGGAAGAACGGAAAGATCGTAAAGGAACAATTCTTTTATGGCAACTAAGGGTGGCCGTTGGCGCTGCCGTAGGTCATACAGCTATACCGCCATTTAACCATTTTGTCGTTTGCCGTCTTGTATATAACAGTAGCTTACTGGTAAAATTTACTGTATGAAGAAAATTTACCAAATCTACTGCCTCCTGGCATTGCTGCTCATGAGCCTGGGCAGCTTTGCACAATCTCTTAACGGCGACAGCCTTCGCGCACAATTGCTGAAAGATTGGGAGCGTGCAAAGGCCTATACCAAAGAATACCTGGACGCCATGCCCGAGGATGGCATCAATTACAAGCCCACGCCGGAGATCCGCAGCTTTGCGGAACAAATGCTGCACCTGTCGCAGGGCAACGTAGGGCTTTCATCCAATGCCAGCGGCAAGCCCAGGATCTACCAGGGACAGAACCTGGAAAAAATGGAAGAGTTCAAAACCAAGGCATCCCTTACTAAGGTAGTAATGGAGTGCTATGATTTTGTGATCGATGGCATCAGGAATGCGGATGTGACGAAGTGGTCGGAAAAAGTAAAGCGTGGCAATTTCGATGAAACAAGGCTGGCCTGGTTGAATAAGGCCTTTGAACACCAGACACACCATCGCGGACAGACCACCATTTATCTCAGGATGAAAGGAGTTACGCCGCCGAATGAGAAGCTGTTCTGATAAGTACTTATATACTGCCCGGGTACCAATATAACAGCTTGCATATTGAAGGAAGGACATAGGTTTTAATCAGGAGCCGTATACCTGATAGTAGTTCGGATAGCCTGATACATCCTACTATCCGAAAACGTCATAGCCCACTAGAACTTTCGGGCAAGTCTTGAGTCATGGGTTGTATCAGCAAAGCGCGAATCATTACCCAAACGGATAATGTTTCGCGCTTTTTCCATTTATATATCTGTATACGTTTGCATCTGCGTAGCTAGCGTTTGGATTGATCGTATCGGCGGCTGATATGTAGGGCATCAGCAGCGTCATATTTGCGTACTTTCGGGCAAATAATAATCTTTCATGGCAGGTCAAAGCGCTGGCATTTTGGTGTACCGCCGGGATAAAAAAGGCGTTGAGTTTTTTCTTGTGCATCCCGGCGGTCCTTTTTGGGCTAAGAAAGATACAGGAGCATGGTCTATTCCCAAAGGAGAGTACGAAGCAGGTGAAGATCCATTGGCTGCCGCCAAACGCGAGTTCAAGGAAGAAACAGGACAAACCATCTCGGGAAAATTCATTGCCCTAACGCCTGTAAAACAAAAATCAGGTAAAACCGTGCGCGCCTGGCTGGTGCAGGGCGAGGTGGATGCAGACAATATAGTCAGCAATACCTTTCAACTGGAATGGCCTCCACGATCGGGAAAAAAAATAACCATTCCCGAAGTAGACAAGGGCGGTTGGTTCGACGCGGACACCGCACGCGCTAAGATCAATGAGAAGCAGGCCGGGTTGATTGAAGAAGCGATGAAGCTGATCAGGGATTAACCGGCTAATCGACAAAGCAAACCGCTATCCGGATTTCTGTAACCTGAATTTATAAACAATGCTTATTGATCAAGGCTGCCCCGGATCTTCCGGATAATCAGCAACCTCTCATAATCTCGTTTTTAACCTCTCCACCATTTCATTCTTCCAACTCTGAAAATCTCCGGCAATAATATGCTTCCGTGCCTCCGCAACCAGGTATAAATAAAAAGCAAGGTTGTGCACGCTGGCAATGGTCAATCCCAATATTTCTTTCGATTTTACAAGATGCCGGACATAAGCCTTGCTGTAATGCTGGCTTACTTCACAGGGAATGCCATCGTCTATCGGACTGAAATCCTTTTCCCATTTTTTGTTATCGATGTTGATCACGCCTTTCGACGTAAACAGCATGGCGTTGCGTCCATTGCGCGTAGGCATAACGCAATCGAACATATCTACTCCCAATGCAATGCACTCCAGGATGTTCCAGGGAGTGCCTACGCCCATGAGATACCGGGGCTTGTTTGCGGGCAGCAGGTCGCAACACAGCTCGCACAGCTCATACAATTGTGCCTCCGGTTCGCCAACGCTTAGGCCGCCTATCGCATTGCCCACGGCCTGCTTGGAGGCAATGTAGCCGCACGACTGTGTGCGCAGGTCGGTAAACACGCTGCCCTGCACAATGGGAAATAAATTTTGCGTATATCCATACCTGTCAGGTGTATGCTGAAACCGCTCCATGCACCGGTCGAGCCAGCGGTGCGTAAGTTCCAGTGATTTTTTTGCATAGTCATATTCGCTGGGAAAGGGCGGGCATTCATCAAAGGCCATGATGATATCGGCGCCGATGCTGCGTTGAATGTCTGTAACGGATTCCGGCGTAAACAAATGTTTGCTGCCATCGATATGGCTTTGAAACAGCACGCCTTCTTCACTTATCTGCCGGCTGCCCGCTAATGAAAACACCTGGTAGCCGCCGCTATCGGTAAGTATGGGCCTGTCCCATCCATTGAAGCGGTGTAACCCGCCTGCCGCTTCCAGCACGGTAGTGCCGGGCCTAAGGTACAAGTGGTAAGTATTGCCGAGGATGATCTGCGCCTGTACGTCGTGCTTCAACTGCTGCTGGCTCACGGCCTTTACGCTGCCCGCGGTGCCCACAGGCATAAAGATGGGCGTTTCTATTTCGCCATGGTCGGTAATTATTTTTCCTGTCCTTGCTTTTGTTTGTGAATCGCTTAACTGCAGGTGGAACTGTAAGGCTGGCATAAGGCGCAAAATTAAAGCTTGAAAATTGAAGTTGGAGGTTGCAGAAGTTTTTCCTTTATTTTCGCTGCTGCGCGCAAACCGTAGAAATGTATGAACCCTCTGCTTTGGAAGATTGACTGGGGCCTTGTAGTATTTTGTGTATTCGCCCTGGTAACGGTCGTTCAATTATTTTATCATTGGTGGTTTTTCAGGAGGATCTCTTTTTTCAACCCTCCGCAAAAAGCCAAATCGCAAACGCATCCCGTTTCCGTTATTGTATGTGCCCGCGACGAAGCGGCCAATCTCGTCAAAAATCTTCCCGGCGTTCTCGTGCAAACCTATCCCACCACCCATGAAGTGATAGTAGTAAACGACAATAGCGTAGACGAGTCCAAATACGTGATCGCCGAGTTGCAAAAAACTTTCAAGAACCTGCAACACGTTCCCCTCACGCACGAGGCCAAAGGAATACCGGGAAAGAAGTATCCTTTATCTATCGGCATCAAGGAAGCAAAGCACGAAATAGTGCTGCTGACCGACGCCGACTGTGTGCCCGCTACTGAATTCTGGATACAAAAAATGCAGGATGCATACGACGATGGCATAGAAGTGGTCATAGGCTATGGCGCCTATCATAAAAAGCAGGGAATGCTTAACAAGCTCATTCGCTTCGAAACCTTTCAATCGGCCCTGCAGTTCCTTTCATTTGCTCTTGCCGGCATACCATACATGGGCGTAGGAAGAAACCTTAGTTATAAAAAGGGATTGTTTTTTAAGGTAAAAGGCTTTTCATCGATGAACCATATACCGAGTGGGGATGATGATCTTTTCATTAATAAAGTAGCAAACAAGCGCAACACCGCGATCGTGATCGATAAGGATGCTACCATTCTATCGGAGCCTAAAAAAACATTTGGCGACTGGTTCAGGCAAAAGACCAGGCATTTTTCTACCGCAAGGTTTTATAAACCCCTGCATAAATTTTTGCTCGGATTGTATACGCTGTCGCAATTTCTTTTTTATCCTGCTTTCATTGGGAGCCTGCTGTTGTACGACTGGCGATTTGCAGCCGGCGTTTTTGTGCTAAGGATGATCTCTTATTTTACCATCTATACAAAGGCATTGAAGAAGCTGGATGAAACAGACCTTACAGCATGGTTGTTGCTGCTTGACATCTGGCAATTTTTCTATTACATCATCTTTGCGCCGGCATTATGGAAGAAGCCAAGGAAAACCTGGAACTGATCACGCAATATTTTGCCGACTTCACGCCTGCGCAATTGCGGCAGCTTGCAGCGCTGGAGGCATTGTATAACGACTGGAACAGCAAGATCAACGTTATTTCCCGCAAAGACATCGGGGCATTGTATGAAAAGCACGTGCTGCATTCGTTAAGCATTGCTGCTGTATTTGAGTTTCCGGCAAATGCGGAGATCATCGACATAGGTACCGGTGGGGGATTTCCAGGAATTCCGCTCGCCATCTTTTTTCCCGACGTCAAATTTCACCTCGTCGACAGCATCGGTAAAAAACTAAAAGTGGTGGATAGCATCGCTTCGGAGTTGGGATTGACAAACGTTACAACCCGGCATACCCGCGCCGAGGATATCAAGAACCGCAAGTTCGATTTCGCCGTATCGCGGGCGGTAGCGCCATTGAGTGAATTATGGAAATGGGCAAAACCGTTGCTCCGCCGATCCGCCGTGCATACTATCGCTGATACCGGCAACGGTGAAAATGCAGAGGCTATGACCTCCACTCCGGGTTTGATTTGCCTGAAAGGGGGCGACCTGGCAACCGAAATCCAGGAAAGTGGCTGCCGTCCCCGGCTGATCGAAATCAGCGAATTGTTTGACAGAGAGTATTTTAAGGAAAAGTATCTCTTGTTTGTGCCTAAATAGTTCCCTTTGCCGGACAAAAACTACCAGTTTGTGGTATTTGCGGAATCGTAATAAAAACCACCTTTGTACTATGCCAATCAGTGTTTGTATTGTAGATGATAACCTGGACATCCGCTCCGCGCTGGAGCAGATAATCCAGATGTCTGAGAATTGCCTGCTGCTCAGCAGCTTTTCAACAGCAGAAGAGGCCATCCAGACGATCCCGCTGTTAAAACCCAATGTAGTATTGATGGACATTAACCTGGACGAAGGAGTAAGCGGTATCGAGTGCGTTCGCCAGTTGAAGCCAGATAACCCCGACATACTGTTTATGATGTGTACCGTATATGAGGAAGATGAAAAGATATATGAAGCGTTAAGCGCGGGCGCCAGCGGCTATATCCTGAAGAAAACGCCTCCCGGCAAATTGCTGGAAGCCATTAAGGAATTATACGAAGGCGGCGCTCCCATGAGCAGCCAGATTGCGCGCAAGGTAGTAGCGGCTTTCCGCCAACGCCCGGCCGAATCCATGGTTACCACCGGAACATTGAATCCCGGCGCCAATAATATTCGCATGCTGTCGAGCCGCGAGAAAGAAATACTGGAATTGTTGTCGAAAGGATTGGTGTATAAAGAAATAGCCGCGCAGTTGTTCATCAGCGCCGAAACCGTGCGCAAGCACGTGTACCACATCTACGAAAAACTTCACGTAAACAATCGCGTGGAGGCAGTCAACAAATTTTTTGGACGGTAAATAAAGTCAAGTCATTGGGTCAACAAGTCATTAGGTAATTAAACCAATGACTTAAGTGACCTAATGACCTAATGACTTGTTCGTGATTATTTCACAGGTGCGTGCTGCAGTTTCAATTGCCCTTCGTTTGTTTTGCGCAATTTTTCACGTCCTTTCAGCCTGTCGAAAAACACATTCATTTTTTGCGCCGCGCTGTTCCAGAAATGCGCATCCTCGGTAATTACCTTCAGCAGGCACAGTTTCGGATCGTCAATGCCGTCCGGTATCCAGGCCTTCATGGCAGGCTTCCACATTTCCTTCATCTTGCCGCGGTCCAGCACCACCATGCAAATGCCTTTAACGGTAACGTATATGTTATGTTTAGGATGTGAATAGATCAGGTATACGTTGTTGTCTTTGGATATTTCGTGGACTTTTTCTGAAAACTCGTTGGTAAAGAACCATGCATTGCCCTCATCGTCTACGTGCACGGTGGCCATTGGCCGGCTGAATAGCTGCATGTTGTCGTCGATGGTAGTGAACATGCAGGTGTTTACGTCGGCTACCAGCCTCTTGAATTTTGCTACAGCATCTTCCTGCTGTACTATTTTTTCGGGTGACAGTTTCTTGCTCATAAATTTTGATTTAAGGCATTTTCAAATATGGTCATGTAACTATCTTGTTCCTGCGCTGGTGCATGATATGGAACAAAGAACCGCCGAGCGCGGGAACCACCAATACAATGATGAGCCAGAATTTTTTCTGGTATGGTTTCAAATCGTCCGCACGCAGCACGTCCACTACCGACCATATCCAGTAAATCACGGCCATCGCGGCTCCAATATAAAGCAATGTCGGTCCGCCATTCACGTCGTTCTGCATCATATACAATCCCAAAAAGAAAAGCAACACGCCAATCACGTTAAAGATGAAAGCCGGTTTTCTAAGATTTAACATAGCAGAAATTTTGCAGCCTGGCGAAGGCTGGTTAAATAATCTGTTTCCCTGTAGGTAATACGAATATTATGCCACGCGAAAGCCTTAAATAACAGGCTGGTGTGCAGGCTTGGCCCTCGATTTCCATACCATAATTATCACCAACAAGGCTATGCCAGTCAGCGCCGTAGAAGCAATAGCATTAATGCCCGCAGACAAAGCATATTGTTTAATTACAATGCCGGCAAGCGCCCACACAATTACCAGCGCGAAATAAATATTGTTCCTTTTCAGCAACATGAATATTCCCAACGCCGCGCCCGCGCCTGTCATGATGCAAGCCCATAGCGACGCGCTAAGGTTAAACCCGTTCCAACCCAGGCTTACCAACCACGCGGTAATGTTTGCAATGGTGGCTATGGATATCCACGCCAGGTATACGGAAAAAGGTGCGTACACAAACCACCTGGCCTTGCCGTTGTAAAATCCCGCCGTGTGTATTTTGATGAAGATCCTTGCAAGCGTTGCGAGCAAGGCCAGCATAATGAGCACAGAGAGCAGCAATTGGTGATGATGCCAGGCAAATATCCAGGCAATGTTCAGCAGGCAGGATAGCGCGAATAAAAAACCGATGCGGTCAACCGCCCTTTCTTTTTTATCGATCTTTCTTTTTTCTATTTCGAAAAGGGTACTGCCCTGGTAAATGCAAAACAGCAACAGCAGCGCATAAATAACAGCCCAGATGGAAAATGTAACGGCAGCGGGTGTAAACAGGTTGGGGTATTGGTCCGAGATCTCGCCGGTGGTTTGCCCGTTAATGGGCAGGAAGTCGGCCAGGCCGTTCATAATAACGACCGCCGCAAAAGATACGATGTTGAGTATCTGCAAAAAACCTATTCGTTCATAAGAGCTCATAGCGTTGTTTGATATTACTGCAAAAAAGTCTTGCCATCATGTGTCCAGGTGCGATTCCGGGATTTCCCTTGCTTCTTTTTTTATGATAAATACCGCCGTTTTGTCGGGATGAATGCCGCCACCCATCCTGATGGCGTACATCCGCGTGAACTCTGCACCGAAATAAAGGATCACCGAAGAATAATACACCCATAGCAATATGAAGATGATTGAGGCTGCCGTGCCATACACGATGCCGATATTGGAAGTGCCAAGGTAGTAGCCTATCAGGAACTTGCCGAACAGGAACAGTACCGAAGTAAAGGCCGCGCCTATAAAGGCATCTTTCCACCTGATACTGGCATCGGGCAGTATTTTAAATATGGCCGCAAACAATACGGTTATAACCAGAAAAATGAGCAGCAGGTTCACCGAGTAAAAGACGTAAATCGTGCCTTCGGAAAACAGCCTGATCAGTCGTTCGCTTAGCATTTCCATTAAGGCGTTGATGACGAGAGCCACCAATAAAATAAATCCCATGCTGATTACAATCGAAAACGACAACAGCCTGTTGATGATAAACCGGAGCCAGCCTTTGCGGGGCTTGGCCTTTACTGACCAGATATAGTTGATGGAGTCCTGGATTTCGCCGAATACCCCGGTGGCTCCAAGGAACAGGGCGATAATACCGATGGTAGTACCGACGGTGCTGTCGTGGCTGCTGGCGGTATTGCGAATGATGAGCTCTATTTGCAGTGCTGCTTCCGCTCCCAGTAATTTGCTGAGCTCTGCGTATACCTTTCCCTGCACGGCGTCTTTTCCAAAGAAATAACCTGCAAGGGTGATTACGATAAGGATGATCGGTCCCATGGCAAATACCATGTAATACGATAACGAGGCGCTTAGCTTCAGGGCATTGTCGTCTACGAACGCCTGTCCCGATTTTTTCAATAAGTCGAAATAAGCTTTCAGCTTTTTCATACCTGCTTACTCAAAAAAGAATTGCCAGCCCTATTGGCGCACAGGCAGGCTCGTCGGGCCTCAATAAATGTTAACCGGCGGCCTTATGTAGAAATAATTGCTCAGTTCCGCGAAACATCGTTGCAACAACACAGGGCGAAGTTTGGCAACATTATTTAATAAGTACAATTGAAGCATCATTTTAAACAAGCTAAAATCTTTATTATGAGAAGTATTTTGTATGTAGTAGCTATAATTCTGATAATAGGATGGCTGTTGGGAGTGTTTGTATACAGCGCGAAAGGACTGATCCACGTACTGATAGTACTGGCAATCATATCCTTGCTGTTGGGCGTCATCCGCAGGGCATGAGTTTGTAACCAGCCAGCAACTTACTATACACGGGCCGTACCCGTGTTTTTTTTTAATTTAAAATGAAGGGCATTACCAGCGGACGCAAGGCGCGTGCGCAATGCCGGCAGGCAGCGGCGCAGCGTTGCAGCTCGGGTGAGTCGTATGCTTCACAAGTGGCTGCGCAGGCTTCACAGGATTCCAGGCATTTCCTGGCCATTTCCTGCAATGCGGCGGGCCGCCAGGCCAGGTCGAATAAAAGGCCGAAGCAGGCCTCTGCGCACTGCATGCATTGCAACAACACTTGTTTCCTGTTTACCGCATTTTTCAGTTGCATGAACACGCAAGTTTCGCAATGGAGCCACGCCCTGAAGCAAGCTGATATGTAGAAGTTCCTAAGCAAATTTGTGTTTTACAAAAGACCATTAAATTTTTTTGCCAATAAAAAAAGGCCGGTTAGAAAACCAGCCCGTCCAAATTGCAAGTACTAATGAAAAAAAGCTATTTTAATTTATTCTGACATTCCTTAAGCCTGTCCAGGTGAGTCCGGAGCTTAGGTAATGTGTTTGCTGCCCAAGTTTTTATTTCTGCGTCTGCGGCGTTGTTCTGCGCGTCCTCAAATTTCGCGATGCCCTTTTCATGCGCCTCTATCATATGCCCACACCAATCTTTATCAAATTCCTTTCCAGTTTTTCCATTGAGGGTATTGTAGTGATCTTTTTGTTCTGGTTTTTCTTCGGCCGGCAGGGTAATAGAGCGGGCTGAAGCGAAGTTCCTGATGTCGGACAGCGCTGCGGAGTGGTCTGTCTCCAGCATTTTGCCGATATCTTTCACTTCCTGTGCATTTCCTTTTTGTTGGGCCAGTTGTCCCATTTTAATTTCAGCCATATTGCTGGCGGCTGCGTCCATTAAAAATTGGGCATCTTTTTCCGCAACTGCGGTGTTAGTACCACCCACGGTAGTGCCGGTGTCGGTTCTGTTCGCATTAGCCGTGGTGTCATCGCTACCGGTTCCGGTACCTGAATCGTTACAGGCGCCTATGGCCAATACAATGGCAGCGCCAGCGAGAATGTTCCTCAGATTTTTCATGTCAATTTTTTTTTAATGAATAATGGTTAATCCGCGCGGCGTCCTTCGTTGTCCGACTCGCGGTATGAATCGCGCCATTGCTTTATAGTGTCATGCGCGGTTTTCAGCGATGCTTTTTGGTTCACGATAAGCTGGCGTACGTCCGCAGGCAGGGGCGCATCGGTCCTCAATGCTTCTTCATATGCTTTCTGGGCGGCATCTTCACCATATTCGCACGATGCCAGCACGGATTGCCTGCCCTTGCCGGTGAATACGGCCTTAACGTCCATCCACATACGATAGATCTTGCCCGAGAAGGTAGTGTCGGTGGCTATTTCGCCGCCATTGCGCGCTATCTCGTTCCTTAATTCAGAAGCGTATTGTTTGCTCTCATCCGCCATGCGGTGAAAAACTGCCCTCAGGTCAGCATCCTTCTCCTTAGTCTCCTCGATTGCTTTCTCATAACCCTCTACGCGGTCGTTGTTGATGCGGACGAGGTCGTTCAATACTTCGTTCAGTTGTTCGTTGCGTTCCATAATAAATTGTTTTTAGCAAGCAACAAGCACAAAAAATCGTACCGTTAAAATATCTGGCGTTCGGCGGGCGGGCTTTCAACTGTGGAAAAAAATACTCATCTGTCCGCTTGCGGGGTCTTAAGCGGCCAAATTAGAGTGGTATGGGTTTATAACTAGTTATTGAAAACGCCCTGATGAGTAAAACAAATACGGGACAGGTTGTCCGGATAGCTTGCATCCTACTCATTATAATCTTATTGGTTTACATTGCCGCGTACCTCAAGATCGTAATCGTTCCCCTGCTGTTCTCATTGATCTTCGCGGTAATGCTGTACCCCATGTGCAAAAAGCTCGAGTATATCGGACTGACCAAGGGACTGGCCGCTTTTACTTCCGTCTTTCTTACCTCGGTGGTGCTTGGATTTGTAATCTATTTCGCGTACAGCCAGGTGATCCGCTTCGCGGAGCAGGGACCGCAGTTCCTGGAGAAAGCGTCTGATCTGTACGACAAGTTCCAGGCGTTCGTCGCCGACACGTTTGGTGTCCGTCGCTCATCACAACCGCACCTGCAGCAGCAACTGGCAAAGTTTGCCAATAATACAGAAGTGATCGTGAGCGGGGTGGTGGGTTTTTTATCAGGGTTTATTACCGATGTAACGCTTATTCCCCTGTATGTTTTTTTCCTGTTATACTTCCGCGATTTTTTCCTGGAATTTTTTTACAAGATCATTCCTTCATCGGACAAAGAAGTGATAGACCTTACCATGAACCAGATTTACGATGTTATCCTTAAATGGATGCGTGGTATCCTCATCGTTATAGTGATCGTCGGCGTGCTGAATTCTATGGGACTGGTGTTTCTCGGAATAGAATACCCTTTCTTCTTTGGATTCCTTGCTTCGTTCCTTGCATTGATACCATATATCGGTATATTGATAGGATCGTTGCTGCCCGCGCTGCTGGCATTGATCACAAAAGATTCTTATTGGTATGCAGTAGGTGTTATCGGCATATTCTGGTTCATACAAATACTCGAAGGCAATCTGATTACTCCTTACATTGTCGGAAAAAATGTAAGCCTTAACCCGCTCATTGCCATCTTCAGCCTGTTGTTGCTCGGAAAATTATGGGGCCTGGCGGGATTGGTGCTCGCATTGCCGGTAACTGCCATTATTAAAGTAGTGTTCGACTCGGTGCCGGTGTTGAAACCTTATGGATTTTTGCTGGGTGAACCGCAGGCATATCATCTTAAGCGGCATTCGCGTTTGCACATCAAGCGGCTTACGAGCCTAAAGCTTTTACGCAAGAAGAAACTGACGGATCCGCCGGCTGATACTGGCATAAAAATTTGAGCGAAAATCTAGCAACATAACTCACCTCATTAAATTTCTCTTATGGCAAAGTATTCCAAAGGTGCTGGCGAAAAAGTAGAAAAGGCCATGCACGAAATGAAGCGCGGCAAATTAAAGAGCGGCCGCAGCGGCAAAACCGTTAAATCCCGTAAGCAAGCGATTGCAATTGGATTATCTGAAGCCCGCGAAAGAGGAGCCAAGGTCCCTGCCAAAAAGGGCGCGGCTAAAAAAGGAGCACGCAAAGGTGCAAGCAAGAAAGGCGCAAGTAAAAAGGCTGCAAGTAAGCGAGGCGCCAGTAAAAAAAGCGCAAGTAAAAGAGGAGCAGGTAAAGGAACAAGGCGCACTGGCGGCAAAGCCGCATCTAAAAGAGGGGGTGCAAGAAAAAGCGCATCGAAGCGCGGCAGGAAAACAGCTTCTAAAGGAGGAAGGTAATTAAGAAATTTCTATCATTAACCGGTGGCTGGCTGCTGTATAGTGGCCGGCCAATTTATTTTAATGTTTCCAATATTTTCATCAATATTTTCTCCTCTTGCGTGAGGTCTGTTTTATTATCGCATTCCTCTATCATTTCCAATTGCTTCAGGTGCTTGTCCAATGCGCTTTCTTCATATAACCTCAGGATGCCCGGGTGTACATAATATTTTTTGCAGATAGCCCTGCTATTGCCCAGCTTCTTGCTTACTTCATCCAGCGCGGCAACGATATTTTTTTTGCATTCGGTAGCCGATGCTGCCTGTCCAACGGTTTTGAACACCTGCATAATCGCTAATGTTCCGGCCCAGGTGCGGAAGTCCTTAGCGGTAAAATCCTGGCCGGTAGCCTCTTTGATGTATGCGTTCAGCGTGCCGGAATCGATCGACTTTCGGGTACCATCAGCATCGAAGTATTGAAACAACTCTTTTCCTGATATGTCCTTGCATGCCTGTACGATCTTCGCGAGCTTTTTGCTGCGCACGGTGATATTGTGATAAATGCCTTTTTTCCCTTTGAAAGAAAAGGAAAGCGTGTTGCCTTTGATGGAAACGTGACTGTCTTTTAGCGTGGTGAGCCCGTAGGAGCCATACATCTTTTCATAACTTTCATTGCCTACACGTATATATGTCCTTTCCATAAGGCTGACCATGGTAGCCAGCACTTTTCGTTCTGTAAGTTCCTTTTCGCATATGTCTTTTTCCACTATTAGTCTAAGGCCGGGCAATGCTTTGCCGAACTCGTACATCCTGTGAAATTTCGTTTCATTGCGCAGCGCATGCCACGATGGATGGTATTTATATTGTTTGCGGCCACGCACATCGAAGCCGGTTGCCTGCAGATGGCCGTTTTGGCTGTAGCAGATCCATACATTGGTCCAGGCCGGCGGAATTACCAGTTTCCTGATGCGTTCTAACAAGGCCTTGTCACGCACCGGCTTGTTGTTGTACATATAGCTGAAGCCGCTTCCCTTTTTGATGCGGGTAATGCCGGGGTCTGTATCGGACACGTACCGCAGGTCCGCGGCCTTCGCGGCCTTCACAGGATCCTGGTGGATCTTAAGCATTTCTTTGTGCGGCAGGTTGATCGTTTCCATATTTACTCAGCGGGGGTTTTTTTCGCGTCGGTCCTTTTTGCCGCGGTGGTTTTTCTGCGGGTGGCTTTTTCCTTATGGTAATCATCGGCTTCATCGACCGAGTGTGAACTGTACAGGTCATCCTCTCTTTCCGCGAGGTCAGCCAGCTTTACGTAGAATTTCTTCAACACCATCAGTTCGTCTTCTGTAAGGTCTTCCACGTCGATCAGGCGGTTGCTTGCTTTTTTGTTGCATGCGATCAGCTCATTTAATTTTAGTTGTATGGCCGCGGTGTCTTTGTTTTGCGTTTGCTGGATGATGAACACCATCAGAAAGGTGATGATGGTAGTACCGGTATTGATGACCAGCTGCCAGGTATCTGAAAAATTAAAGATGGGCCCGCTGGCGGCCCAGATCAACACGATCAGAAAAGCTATTATCAGGGATACGGGCCTGCCCGCTATGCGGGTAATTTTAGAAGCGATGCTGCCATATAGCCGGGCGGTACGCAGTGTCGATTCGGGCAGGTGGTAAGTGTTGTTTTTCATTTTTTGCTAGTTTTTACTTTTATATATCTGCCGCAATGTGATCATGGTAACATTTTGCAGCAAGGAAAAACTATTGGTGACTATGATTGGCCAGTCCGACCTCAGAATGCCGTAATAAATCCACAAAATCAATCCGCCCATCAGTACGATCAGCATACCTATCGGGACCTCGTCCGGCTTCTTATCCTTTATCAACTTTATCAGCGGCGGCAATAAGGAACAGGCGGTAAATGCGCCCGCCACAATTCCTATCCATTTAGCGTCAATCCATTCCATAATATTATACAATAAAAAAAGTCAGACCATAAAAGTCTGACTTTACAAAAACCCAAACCAACCCTATGAGCAAAAGTTTAGTCGCTTTATTCTTCTTCAGTGCTGGCACCTTCCATTTCAGCCTCCATGTTGATATCGTTTTCCGCGATATAGGTGAGCAACTGGTCTGTATCTTTTTCTTCCTGCAATGTTTGTTCCAGTATTTCGGCAAGTTCGGGGCGGTTCATGGTATGGGCCAGTTGAACCAGGCCGCCGTAAGTTGCAATTTCGTAGTGTTCTACTTTCTGGGCGGCCATGATCAGTGCAACGTCGCGCGTCATGCTGCCATCCTCGGTTTCTTCAATGATCTCTTCTGCTTCCCGGATGAGGCCGTCCATGGCTTCGCATTTTTTAGCCTGGGGTTTTTTGCCCAGCATTTCAAAAACCTGCTCGAGCCTTTTTGTCTGCTCTTCTGTAACAGCAGTATGATCTTCAAAGGCTTGTTGCAATTCTTCGGTAGTCGCTTTCTTTTGCATTTTGGGCAAGGCTTTCAATAGCGCTTTTTCTGCCCAGTACATGTCTCTTACCTGGTCGTGGAAGAATTTTTCCAACAAGGGAAGATTTTTATTGCCTGCCTGCAGGCCGCCGCTATTACCGCTGCGTGAACCACCGGAGGATGATTTTTTCCGGCCGTTGCCAGAAGACGAACTTTTGGAAGCTGACTTCTTTGAAGAAGACGATTTTGATCTGGATGTCTTAGCCATATAAAAAATTTTTTTGCTGTTAGTTATCTGCAAATCAGTTTAAAAAAATATGCCACCCCAAATTGAAATCGAGGTTGCATAAAAAAGTCCCCCGTTAAACGAGGGACCCTAAGTATTTCTCTTCATAATCCCTCCGCCGGCATTACCCGGATCAGGTGCTTGTGGGTATGATCTCAGACCTCTATTTTCACATAGGCCACCCCAAAAGAGAAATACGTGTAATGCTGAATATACTGGAAACTTCGTGCCAGAAGTGTGACCGGTTAGCAGTACTCACCTCTCACAAGTCGCTACTCACTACTCGCACCCTTGTAGATGAATTTCCTCAGAAGCCATGCTACAGCCCAGACCGTAATTTCCGCAGATAGCATGGTATTAGTTTTGAAAAGATTAGGTTAAAGAAAATGCTTATGCTGACGGCAAACGACCTGGACTTTCTCCGTGAGAGGATCGATGAGCTCCGATCCGCGCTTTTTTTTAATACCAGCAATGCTGTATTGAAATTACCTACCTGCATCATCAGCACGTTACAGATGGACGAAGCAGGGCAGGTTTGGTTTTTTGTGAACAGGCCCGAACAATATCTGCATGAATTTGATAGAGAATTTCCTGCGCGACTCGACTTTTTCAGGAAAGGAAAGCGATTTTTCCTGCACCTGACCGGGAAGGCATACATTATATCGGACCCCGAGGAACTGAATGAACTTATTAATGTTACCGACGATGTCAAGCAAAAGGCGATGTCGCACATGGTGCTGATAAAATTCAAGATCGCCACTGCTAACTATTATGAGCGCCCTGTGCCAGGTAAAAGTATTGTGCAGAAAGTGCGCATGCAACTGAGCCGTTTGTTGTTCCGGGAAAAATATAGTTATAAACCTTACCTGGAGCCAACGTATTAATTCAAACAGCTGGTTTACAGCCTCATCCAAATGTAGTGGCTTTAAAATTGCACTCATTCTTTTTTTCTTAACCAAAATCCCGATTATGGCAACGAACGAAAGAAAACAAGGCGGTCAGGGTCGCGGCAGCGAAAATGACAGCAACAAGAGCAACAGTTCATCCGGAAGGCAATCATCCGGCAGGGATCAAAAAACCGGACGGTCTGGCAACGACAACTCCTCCGGCAGGGGTAAATCTTCCTCTGGTTCAGAAGGCAGCAGCCAGGACCGCGGACGGGGAAGCAACCGTTAACAATTTTCCGGTCCACTCTTCAAACATCTTCACCTCTGCTTCGGCGGAGGTGAAGATTGTTATTGGTGTAAGCGGCAATTTTCGGCACCATTCTTCGTTTATTATAAACCATGCTCATGGATAATTTTAAGAAAATAATCGAAGTAATCAACGACCTGATCAAGATAAATAAGGACAGGGAAGAAGGTTACGTAAAGGCCAGCCGCGAGCTGACGCCCGCGGAACACAACCTGCGCGGCGTGTTTGAACGCAAAGCACAGGAAAGCAGGAACAACGTATTGCAATTGCAACACAAGGCCGAGGAAGTAGGCGCCCAGGCAAATGATGAAATAGCAACAAGCGGCAGCGTTTCCGGCGCTATTTACAGGGTTTGGATGGACCTTAAGCGAGCAGTAACCGGCAACGATGCAAGATCGATTTTAGAATCCTGCGAAACCGGCGAAAAGGCTGCGCAGAAATGTTATGCCGATGCATTGAATGAAAAAGAATTGCCGGAGGATGTCAGCACCATCATCCGCGAACAAAAAAAATCCATCGACGAATCAGAACAGGAACTTAGAAAGCTGATAGCAAGTTAAAGTTATAAGTTGTCATCAAACTCGATCTCTTCCTTCACATTCTTCTTTACTCCAAACCGGTAGCTTATTCCAAAGTAAATGATCCTGCCATCCCTGCGGCCAATGGACGTTTGGTGGAAATAAGGCGTTTCTATTGCGTTTTTTTGGCGCAGCGATTTGAGAATGTCCGAAACCGTTAGCGTCACCGATAATTTTCCTTTCAACAGGTCTTGGCGGAAGCCGCCGTTCATGCTTACAGCAGGGTATACCCGACCTTGCGGCGTGAGCCTGGCGGAGCGGTGATTGATCATGAACTGCATCATGCTGCCCTTGCCGAAGTTCATATTGACATTTAAAGTAGTGGAGGCGGATACAATCGATTTGTTGGCGCCATATCCAAGATTTACCGCATTGATGCGGTTGTAGAAAATATTCGAGCTCAGGTTTGCATTCAACCATTTGCCTGCTTTAGCGGAAAAGATCATTTCCAATCCCGCAGACTGATCATTGCTGAGATTCTGCTCGGTGGTGAGCAGCACGGAATCGTTCAATGGAATGGTAACAGTAGTAAAACCGTCCTTTTCATACCTGTAATATAAACTGGGTACAAAACTGAATTGATGGTTCTGCCATTTAAAGCCGAACTCAACCGAATGAATGATCTCCGGCAATAACGCAGGATTGCCTGCGGAAAGGTTGCGAGGGTCTTGGTATGTAGGGAAGGGATTTAGCTCATCCGCATCGGGACGGTTGACGCGTTTGCTGTAATTCAATTGCAATTCCTTGTCGTCTCCCAATTTATAAGATAAATGAATGGTGGGATACACCTTGAAATAACGGTTATCGATGGATGAATCAATGGTGGTAAGATGTCCTTTGATCATGGCTTGTTCCAGCCGCACGCCCACCGAATAACCGAACCTTTCATAATCCCTTTGATAAGTTCCGTATACTGCATGCAAATGCTCCTTGTACATAAAGCGGTTGGAGCGCAGTGAATCCATTATAAATTGCTTAAGCGAAATGTCATAGGCCTCGCCATAAAAATCGAGGTCTGCATCGTTGTAAGATCCATCGTAACCTGCCTGCAGTCTTGATTGTTCGGTAAGCTGGTTGGTGTAATCGATGGTAAGCTGGCGCTGGCGCTCCGCCTCTTTGATAATGGTATTGTCGAAAGTTCTGGGCGCGGCAGGATAGAAATAAATATTGGTGAAGCGGTTGTCTTCTTTGTCGACCGTTGATTCTGCGGTGAACTCAACATTCAACGAGTGGTCCTCGCCGGCAAACTCACGCTGGTACGCGATGGTTACCAATTTTTCCCATTCACTGTCGGGTCCTTGTCGCCAGCGGTCGTAATGCTCGGTCAATTGGCGTTGCGCATCGAAGGTGCTGCGGTTAATGACCTCGTTGCGCGTAAGCCTGCGCGTATAATAGCTGCCTGATACGTCCAGGCTGTTGCGTTCGTCGATGGTATAGTTGATGCCGCCATTCACTACATGCACGATAACTGGCCGCATGCGGGAATAATTCTCTTCATCATAATGCAAATAAGTTCGGCCCGATGAATCGATCAGGGTGCGATCTATGCTGTTATAGCGGATACGCGTATCCTGCCTTGCACTGTAAGTACCGAACAGGTTTATTTTACGGGGATTGTAATTGAGCGCTAAATTGCCATTGTAGCGGTGGCGGTTGCCTGCATTGGCAGTGACCGTTCCATTGAACCCGTTCTTTGTATTCTTTTTTAATACGATATTGATAATGCCCGATGTACCGTCGGGCCGGTAGCGTGCGGAAGGATTCGTGATGATCTCGATCCTTTCGATAGAACCCGCAGGCAGTTGTTGCAAAACCTCGGCCCTCGACCTGCCCATGAGCGGCGTGGGCTTTCCATTGATCAATATCATCACATCCGATGAGCCGCGCAGGCTTACTACGCCATCCAGGTCAACCTCAACAGATGGAATATTTTTTAAGATGTCCGATGCGGTGCCGGTTTTGTTCATAATGTCCTGGTCAACATTGTACACTTTGCGATCGATGGAAGTGTTCATCATCGATTTTTTTCCCGCAACCACTACTTCGTCCAGCTCTTTTGGCCCACCTGAAAGATCGAATTGCCCAAGGGTAAGTTTTTTAATGTTGGCGTCGATGCTAAAGGGCTTGCTGTGCAGTGCGTTAAGTCCTATGAAAGTGATGCGGAGTACATAATTTCCCGGTGGTATCTTCTCAAAAATGAACCTGCCTTTATCATCTGTAATAGCGGCCCCGGCATTGGCGCTGTCAGGCAATTGCAGGAGCAAAACGCTTGCAAACTCAATGGGAAGCTTTCCTTTTTCCACAACGGTCCCTGAAATATCCGCCCCTGCCTGGGCTATGCCTGCCAAAGCAAATAACAGGATGCATGCAGTAAGGATGATCTTCCTGGGTAGCATTCGGCAAAGGTATCTATTTACGGGGTGTTGCTGTGAAAGGTGGCCTTCATTGGCGTAATATTCGCTGTTGATTAGGCAGCTTATACGTTTCACGCATGGAATACAATCATCCTAATTACGGGCTTTCCAAGAGCAAGGAAGAAATAACTTCCAAAGACGAATTATGGACGGATGAAGGCATTAATGAACCGTTGCCGCGTGCGGTATTGCGGCACAATGCCCACATTTTATTAGACGGTGAATGGAAGTTTGAGCATGATGCGGATGACCGTGGGTTGATAGAGGGCTGGCATCTTGGTTATGAATACACGCACACGGCGCTGTGGCCGGGCAGCATAGAGCAACACATGGCCGCGGCCAAAGGCCAGCAGGCGGGACATACCTGGCAGGATACCGTGGTGGCCTGGTACGAACGCGAATTTGCCTATAGCATGGAGCCCCAATCGCATTCAATGCTGCAATTGACCTTTGGCGCCTGCGGATACGAAACGCGGGTATGGCTCAACGGTATCCCTTTAAAGACCATCGAAGGAGAAGAAGCGCACATTGGCGAGTATACTTCGTTTTCGTACGAGCTGGACCAGGAAATGCTCAAGCCCATCAACCGGCTTACCGTTCGCATTGCGGATACCATGGATGCAGACATTCCGCGGGGCAAACAGGAATCGCATGTGTACAAGCGCGGCGGCATCTGGTACCAAACCTACACCGGCGCTGTGCGCAGCATTTGGCTGGAAACAGTTGAACGCAACAGGCTTCGTTCCAGGGTGGGCGTGGTAAGCATTGTTGAGGACCAACTGGTTCGTATCAACCTCACTACGCGCATACACGACCCCGGTAGTTACATGTTGCGTTTAAAGATATTTAACCGCAAGCAGGAAAGCAAGGAACCCATTGCTACCGGAGAATTTCCTTTGCGGCTGGAAGCAGGACAAAAGCAACAGCGGGTAGTGGTAGAAGTTCCCGATGCCCGCTTATGGTCGCCCGAAACACCGCACCTCTATAGGCTGGTGGCACAACTTACCGATGAACAGGGCTATACTGCAGAAATAGAAACCCACTTCGGACTGCGCAAGATAGAAGCCCGGGGTTGCTGCATTTACCTGAACAATGAAGGTGTTTATCTCGATGGAATACTATACCAACCCGGTGCATCCAGCTACGAAGAGATCAAGCGCCACATGCTGGCGATGAAAAAGCTCGGCTGCAACCTGGTGCGCATTCACATTGCGGGGGTAGACCCGCGCATATATAAACTGGCAGACAGGATAGGCATGATGCTGTGGGTAGAAGTACCCAGCCCCCACCGGTCCAGCCACAAGAGCCGCGAAAATCATAAGGAAGAATTGCATCGCATGCTCGCCCTGATCGAAACGCATCCATCGGTGGTGATCTGGAGCCTGTACAACGAGGATTGGGGCGCGCAGGATATCGCCACCAATGCCGAGACCCGGAAATATATTGTCGATACCTATCATTACATGCACATTGAACACCCCCAGTTTTTAGTGGTGGACAACGATGGATGGCAACACATTTCATTGGAAGGCCGCCTGAAATCTGACCTGCTTACCGCACACCTGTACACACCCGATATACAAAAATGGAAGGAACTGCTGGACAATATGGTGAACGGCGACCTGGACAAAGTAGCGGTGTTCCCATTGGTAGTGGGCGATCCCTTCTTTTACCGCAAACAGATACCGCTGGTGGTAAGTGAGTGGGGAGGTTTTGGTTTTGTGGATTATGGAGGGCCAAAGGATGATGAAGAGCGCGCAGAGCTGATCAGGAAATTTAAAAGAGAATTGCGCAACCGTCCCATAGCCGGTGATGTGTACACACAGGCTACCAACATCGAGGATGAGCGCAATGGTTTAATAGATGATAGGACCGGCGAACTGAAAGTGCCCGAAGGACTATTGAGTTCAAAGAAACCATTTATCACCAAGCAACAACCAGTATGATAACAACTGCGAGGAAGAAAGGCGCTACGCCGCGCAAAAGCAATGCAAGATTGAAGGGCAGGTCGCCATTTCCTAAAGATATTCAACCTATGCTCGCCACATTGGTGGATAAGCCGTTGGACGAACCGGGCTGGTTGTATGAATTGAAATGGGATGGTTATCGAGCCTTGTCGTACATCAATAATGGAAAGATCGATATCCGGTCAAGGAACAATAAATCGTTCAATGAAACTTATTATCCCGTTTACAATGCATTGAAGCAATGGGATGTAAAAGCGGTAGTGGATGGTGAAATAGCCGTGGTGGATGAAAATGGTTTTTCTGATTTTGCGGATCTACAGGCCTGGCGCAGCGAAGCCGATGGTCAACTGATGTATTATGTGTTCGACCTCTTATGGCTGGATGGTGTTGACCTGATGCAACAACCATTGATTGAAAGAAGGAATTTACTGCGTTCCATCATGCCGCCCGATGACGGCATCATTAGACTCAGTGAAAATTTCGATGCTTCGGGCGCAGAGTTGTTTGCGGCCACCCACAAGATCGGGCTGGAAGGCATCATTGCAAAAAAAAGCGATAGCAAATACGTGCCCGGCACTCGTTCTAAGGAATGGCTGAAAATTAAAACCGAGCAGCGGCAGGAAGCTATCATTGGCGGGTACACTCTCAATGAAGGCACGAATAAATTATTCAGCGCATTGTTGCTGGGATTGCATGAGAACGGTGAGTTTCGCTTTATCGGTCCGGTAGGAACGGGCTTCAATAAGAAAATGCAGGAAGAGATATTGAGAAAGTTGCAACCGCTTGTGATTAAAAAATGTCCTTTCTCCGAAGAGCCGGACTATAATAAACCTTCGCGGTTCAGGCCCAATCCGCCGAAAGCGGAAGTTACATGGGTTAGCCCAAAGGTTGTTGTGGAGATAAGTTACCGTGAACTTACAAAGGATGGCAGTATCAGGCATCCATCGTTTAAGGGCTTGCGGGAGGATAAGACGGCAAAGGAGGTAAGAAGAGAATTGCCGCAGCACATTGAGAGCGTAAAAAAAGAGGAGAAGACGGTGTTGCACAAAAATGCGCCGGCGCCGAAGAAGGAAAGGAAAACTTTATTGAACCCGGCGGATGAAACACAGGTGCGCAGTGTTGGCGGGCATGAGCTGAAATTCACGAACCTTAGTAAAATTTATTGGCCGAAGGAGAACGTCACCAAGCGTGACATGATCAACTATTATTACCAGGTGGCGCCGTACATGTTACCGTATATGAAGGACCGGCCGCAAACACTCAACCGTTTCCCCCATGGCATTCATGGCGAAAGCTTTTACCAGAAAGACGTAAAGGGCAAAGTGCCGGGCTGGATGACCACCTTTCCATATTATAGCGAAGCGGATCAGCGCGAGAAAGAATTCTTGGTCATCAGCAATGAAGCCGGCCTGTTGTATGTTGCGGCGCTCGGCTGCATCGAGATCAACCCGTGGAGCAGCCGCATTGAATCGCCCGACAATCCTGATTGGTGCATTATCGATCTGGATCCCGATAAGAACCCATTCGACCAGGTGATACGCGCCGCGCAGGTTACAAAGGACGTGCTGGACAATTTTGATATACCGGCGTATTGCAAGACCTCCGGCTCAACAGGATTGCATATTTATATTCCATTGGGTGCAAAATATACTTATGAAGATTCAAAGGAATTTGGCAGGAAGATCGCGAAACTGGTACACAGGGAGCTGCCGGAATTTACGAGCATAGAACGGTTGACGGAAAAAAGAAGGGGCAAGCTGTATCTCGATTTTTTACAGAACCGCCCGCAGGCAACTGTTGCAGGTCCTTACTCCCTGCGGCCCAAGCCCGCGGCCCCGGCATCTGCTCCCTTACATTGGGATGAAGTAAAGAAAGGATTGCGCATACAGGACTTCAATATTTTCAATATGATGGACAGGTTAAAGGAAACGGGGGATTTGTTTAAGGGCGTGTTGGGAAAGGGGATTAACCTGGAGAAGATCGACAAGAAGCTGGAGGGATATTTGTGATCGAAGAAAAGCTATTCTACCAGCCGCTTGCTTTTTTTCAAATAACGCACATACAGGTATAATAACAGCAGTACCGGCAGAATAATGCCCAGTAGTGTATTGCGCAGGCGTGTATCATGATCCGTGATCTGCGGGTACTTCAGCAGCAACAACAATGCAATGCCCGTAAGCCATAGGTACTGCGTGTTGTATTCTTTCAATATCCAGCGCTTCCATTTAAACTCCATGCTGTTGAAGGTTGTTGAAAGGCCCGCGAAAGAGGGTAACCAGCGGTTCACTTTTTTACAATAGACCGCATAGCTTTCCCCGAACTTATTACGCAAAAAATTTTCTTCGGCCAATACAATGGCGTGATAGATGAGCATGAACAAAGGCATTATCACCACTACGTACAATAAGGAGTTGGAAAGAACGCCTACGCCGAGCAGCATGAGAATATTGCCTACGTACAAAGGGTTGCGGCAGTGATTGAAAAGGCCTTGCGTTACCAGGTCGTCGGCATACACCTTTCCGTCCTTTCCGCCGCGGATGATGTAGGCCAATCCAATGGTAGCGCCCCGAATAAGCTGACCTGATATGGTGATGAACAGCCCGATGATGATGGGCCAAATCCAATATTTCGGACCGAGATATTCCTCTTGGAACAAGGCGGGAGAGGGAATAAACAATAGGGCGTACAAAAAAATGAACAACAGGTTCCTGTATTTAAAGAAGAAGTTCCCTATTGCGACCATTACATTTTTTTTGCGATGAAGCCCGCGAAGTTATACCATTTGAAAAACTGCTCGCAATGTGCAAAGCCCACGTTCCGCATCAGGGTAATATTTTCGCTGAGCTTATAGGGTATCAGCACATTTTCCAGCGCTTCTCTTTTTTGTGCGATCTCCATTTCGCTGTAATGGTTGCGCCGCTTCATGTCGTAGTAGTATTTTATAAAGTCGCGGTTGAACAGGCTGTCTTCCGCCAGGATCTTTTCTATCACTATCAGCGCGCCGCCTGGTAACAGGCCATCGAAAATATCCTTCAACAGGCGCTCCCGGTTAATGGGGCGTACAAACTGTAATGTAAGGCATAGCACTACTACAGAAGCGTTTTCGATGTTAACTCCCTGGTTCAGGTCGGCTACCTGCAGCCTGTAAGGCCTTACAAAGCCGCTTTGGTGCAGCTTGATCTCGCATTTTTTGAGCATGTCGGGCGAGTCGTCGATGCCGATGAACCGGATGTGTTCGGGAATGCTTTCGTTCATACAGATCATGGTGGCGCCGGTTGCGCATCCGAGGTCGTAAATATTGGAATTGTCCTGGTAGTGGTCGGCAGCTATTTCGCCCATCATCCGCTGCATTTCTTCGTAAAAGGGAACCGAACGTACTACCATGTCGTCAAAGACGCCGGCTACCTTGCTGCTAAACTTGAAATCGGATGTCCTGGAAAGCGTTTGCTTGAATACTTCGTCTTTTTGCATAGCGATGGATACGTTGAGATTAATAAGGCGCCTTAACTATAGCTTAGTGCTGCTTCGAAACTCAATGCCAGTCTGTATTATATTGAAGATAGGCAATAAAGTGAAAAAAATATTCATTCAACGTACCACTTGCCTTCGTCGTCTTTGGCGTAGGAAAGTCCATTGCTCATAACGTGCACCAGCCTCCCGTTTTTAGGATGGACATAATTCTTTTGCTCGTATACCCTGATGCCGTTGTTTTCCCTGGTAAGGTATACGATCAGCGCATGGAGCGTGGGGGCCACCTCGTGCAGCCATTGTTCATCGCTTTCTCTTACAAATGCCTGGCTCATAAGGTAAAGGTCGAAAAAATTGTGCCGTAACGGCGATCAATGTTTCCTTAAATGGGAATTCAGTACCGGTATTTAGCCTTAATTTCGTTGTGTCCGCTTGCAAATTAAGGCCCCGCCTTTAGCTGCAATACCGTCTGATACTCAAACCATAAACAGAAAAAATGGATATAAGGGAACTTCCTGTTCCAACGGCAGATTACGAACGACTGGAAATACTGTTGCACGGCCAATCCGAGATACTGGAAATGATCTCCAGGGGCGCTGACCTTCCTGCTATACTGGAAGCCATTGTTCAATGGGTAGAGTTGCAGAGCAATAACAACTTCTTTGCCTCCATATTGTTGATGGATGATGAGGGAAAGCGCCTGCTGCATGGCGCCGCTCCCGGCCTGCCCGATGAATACAACCAGGCCATTCACGGTTGTGCCATCGGGCCCAATACCGGTTCCTGCGGTACTGCCGCTTATTTGGCCGAAACGGTCATTGTAGAAGATATTGAAACTGATGTTCGCTGGAAAGATTACCGCAACCTTGCCCTGCCATTCAACCTCCGCGCATGCTGGTCTACGCCTCTGCTTACAAAAGACGGTAAGGTGCTGGGCACTTTTGCTATCTATTATACAGAACCGAAAAAGCCCAGTTTCGACGATCTGCAGATCATAAGACTGGTGAGCCGCACCGCTGTTATTGCCATTGAGCATAAGACGGCCGAAGAAGAGCGCGAACGGCTGTTGAAGAATGAAATGCAAACCGAAAAGCGGTTCAGGATCATGATCGAGCAAGCCCCCGTGGCCATAGGTGTGATCAAAGGCAGGGACCTCATCATAGATAACGCCAATGAAGCCCTTTTGCAATTGTGGGGTAAGGACAAGAGCGTGATTGGAAAACCGTTGCTGGCAGGATTGCCGGAAATTGCCGGGCAGGCATTTCCCGATTTATTGATCGGCGTCATTAATTCAGGACAGCCGCATTATGGATATGAGGCCCAGGCCAGGCTGAAACGCAATGGCGAGATGGAGGACGGTTATTTCAATTATGTATATGCGCCGTATTACGAAGACGGAGTACAAACAGGCGTGCAGATAGTGGCCAGCGAAGTAACTCAGCAGGTACTTGCCAAAAAACGACTGGAAGAAAGTGAAAAGCGTTTCCGCAACCTGGTAGAAGAGGCGCCGGTTGCCACTGCCATTTACAGCGGGCGCGAAATGATCGTATCGCTGGCCAATGATGCCATGTTGAAACTATGGGGTAAAGACGCTTCCATTATCGGTAAGCCGCTGCATCTCGGGCTTCCTGAATTGAAAGGCCAGCCATTCCCGCAATTGCTGGATGATGTATTTACCTCGGGCAAAGCTTACTCCGACAACGAAGCCAGGGCCGACCTGGTAGTAGACGGGGTGTTGCAACCATTCTATTTCAATTTTACGTATAAGCCTCTCCGTGATATTAACGGAAACGTATACGCGATATTAAACATGGCCGTGGATGTTACCCAGGGTTATTTATCGCGGCGCGAAGTAGAGATACAAAAGGAACGTTACCGTACCCTGGCCACGGAGCTGGAAACAAGGGTGCAGGAAAGAACCCGCGACCTGCAACGCGCCAACGAAAGCCTGGAGCGCTCCAATGCCGAGCTGGCACAATATGCTTACGTGGCCTCGCACGACCTGCAGGAACCGCTGCGCAAGATACGCGTGTTCAGCAGCTTGTTGAAAGACAGGCACGAGCTGAGCGTTGCAGCCGACGATCTGCTGTCGAGAATAATAGCGTCTTCTGAAAGAATGTCGCAGCTCATCAACGACCTGCTGGAGTTTTCACGATTGCTCAACACAGGCAGGGCCTTTCAGGCCACCGACCTGAACGAAGTTTTGCTGAATGTAACGCGTGATTTTGAGTTGTCCATTAAGGAAAAGAATGCGACCATCACCATCGGGAACCTGCCGGTATTGGAAGCCGTTCCCTTGCAAATGAACCAGCTTTTCAACAACCTCCTTTCCAATTCGCTGAAGTTTACACACGAAGACAGGAAACCTCACATAACAGTGCAGGCGCAAAAGCTAAGCAAAGAACAAGTATTGAATTATCGTTTGCAAGCGGGCCGCGAATATTTTGAAATCATCTTTTCTGATAACGGCATCGGCTTCGAACCTCACTATGCGGAGCAGGTATTCGAAGTGTTCAAGCGGTTGCACGATAAGCATGCATATCCCGGCTCCGGTATTGGACTCTCGCTTTGCCGGAAGATCGTCGACAACCACCAGGGACATATGTTTGCAACGTCAGAAGAAGGAGCGGGTACGGTATTTCATATCATTTTGCCGCAGAAAACAAATCACCGATCACTTTAATTTCACGAACTCTACTCTCCGGTTATTCGCTTTTCCTTCCACGGTGTTATTATTATCCACGGGAGCGCTTTCGCCTTTACCCTCAATTTCAAGGTTGTTGGCATCTATGCCGAATTCCTTGACTAAAAAATCCTTTACGGCGGCTGCCCTGCGGCGCGAAAGGTCTGCGTTGAATTTATCATCGCCATCGGAATCGGTGTGTCCAATGATCCTGAATTTGGTGCCGGGGTTTTCTTTCAGCACATTGCTGATATCTTTCAGCACGCCATACGATGCGGGCTGCAGGCTGGCTGTATTAGGATCGAACAAAATGCCGCGGGTCACGAACTTTCCCTGCGTCATCATTTTATTCCGCGTATCGGCTGCGCCAACAGCCAGCCTGATGTTGTTGATCACAAAATAATCGTTGAGGTCATTGGGCGATTGCGCAGCGAAGGTAATCGCATTGTATTTGGTCAATGAATCGAACACGCGGGGAACGTCAAACACCTTTTCTCCATTTACGTATACGCGCAGGCGTTGGTTTTGCCGCCAGATGGAAATGTGCGCGAAATTGTTACTGCCATTGTCCCATGCATCGTGCTCTATGTCGCTATCGACGGAATGATTGCCATCCCTGCCTGCTATCAGTTTTATATTGCCGCGGCGCTGTTCCAGGATAGCCGGCTGAAACTCGAAGTGTATAGCATGGGAGCCTCTCCAGTTCACGTAATGATGGTAATCCCTGTAATCATCCGGTGATTCGAAGCTGGCAATATTCAATACAAATGGAACGGCATTCCAGTCGGGGTTTATGCCCAGGTCGAATTCGAGTGTGAAGTTCTCGGGCAGGTTGTTGATGAACTCGGGATGAAAAACGCCTTCCTTGTTTATCTTGAACCATTTGCCTGGCTTGTTGTTCAGCGTAACTACTTCGGCCGTTGCATTGGTGTTCCATTTAACCGGGAAGTCGCCGAGTTGGGCGGCGCTGAAGTCTTCATAAGCAATCAGTTTTTCGCCCGGAACAAAATCGTATTTGGTATTGAAGGTTTGCTGCGCCATGGATAATACGGCTGAAACCATGAACAGCATGGAAAGTAAGATGGATTTCATACATCACTATTTGATAAGGAAAAAATTTTGCAGTACAAATGTATCGGACACAGGAAGCCGCGACAATCATATAAGCATATGAATCGTCGTCGATCTTATGGCAGCAACTTTTCCTTTAATGCCTTGGCTACCGCTTCAGATTTTGAATTGATGTGCAATTTTTTGTAGATATTATTGATGTGAGAACGGACTGTTCCAATGCTGATATTGCAATGGTCTGCGATCATTTTATAGCTGTCGCCATTAACCAGGCATTGCAGGATGGCGGTTTCTTTTTGCGAGAGCGTATAATCATTGGATGGAGTGCTTACCGGCTGGCGGTTGAAAAATGTAAGCACTTTTTTTACGATGGATGCATTCATGGAAGCGCCGCCATCACGGATCTCTGCAATGGCTTCCAGTATGCGGCCCGGTGGTGTTTTCTTTAGTAGATACCCGCTGGCCCCAGAAAGAATTGCATCGAAAATTTTTTCATCGTCATCATATACGGTAAGTATCAGCACATCTATTCCCGGAAAATGTGATTTCACCAGGCTCGTGGCTTTGATGCCATTCAGCGAAGGCATGTCAATGTCCATTAATATTACCTGTGGTTGTATTGCTGTTAGCCGGTCAAGGATATTTTCGGCGGATGACAGGGAGAACAATACTTCATACCCGGGACTGTCATCGATAAACTGATGCAGGCTTTCCCTGAAATAGTCATTATCCTCGCAAAGCGCTACTGTAATGGTTTTGCTCATAAGTGCCGCGTTTAAGGTAAGCATTCCTGCAAATCCGGGCAACCATATAATTATCTGATATTGCCGTGGAAGTGTATGGTTGTGCCTGCTCCCGGCGCTGTATCGATGGAAAGGCTTGCGCCTGAAATGCCAGCCCGCTTTCGCATGTTCTTAACGCCATTTCTCGAGCTGGGTATGCTTTCATCAAAGCCCTTTCCATTATCGGTTATGATAAGATCGAAATTACGCGCGGTAAACGAAGCCTTGATACACACGTTGGTGCTGCCCGAATGCCGCACGATATTAAAAATAGCTTCTTTAAACACCAGGTAAATATTCCGCTTGATCTCCAGCGAGGGCCTAATGCCTTCTGCCGCATGCATATTGATATCGAAAGCGATGTTTTTTGCTTCGAGCAATGGAATGGCGAACTCACGCATCCTGATCAATAAATCTTCCAGGCTGTCTTTCTCGGGATTGATGGTCCAGATGATGTCGTCCATGGAATCCAGCATGCTTTGCGCGGAATGCCCGATCTTTTGGAATACGCCCGCCACTTCTGTGGCCGAAGCATTAGTGGCCAGCCTTCGCGTAGCGTTTTCGCTCAGCAGGTTAATGCTGCCGAGCGCCGAACCGATATCATCATGCAGGTCCCGCGCAATATTCACCCGCAGCTTTTCTAGCTTCAACCTTTGTTTCAGGCGGTACACCCGTATAAAATAAAACGACAGCGCCAACAAGCAAACCAACAATGCCAGGAACCAAAAGCTCTTGTAAAACGGCCGTACAATCTGGAAAGAAAATGTGGCCGGGTGTTCGCTCCAGCGCTGGCCGTTCGATGCCAGCACCTTGAACGTGTAATGGCCAAATGGCAGCGAAGCATAGTTTACGTTATTGGTTTCTACCAGCAGGCTCCATTCTTTTTCATATCCTTCCAGCATGTATTTGTACCTGATCTTTTTTTCGTCGATATAACTGGTGCCGGCAAACGTAAAGCCAATTGAATTTTCATCCGATGATAATTTTTTGGGATGGTCGAGCAACAGCGCCGCCGAATCTTCCTTACCCAATATGGAAACCTGTGTAATATTAATCAGCGGGGGTGGGGCGGCATTGGTATCGCTTGCGTAATATATGTCTGTGATGCCCTGCCCAGACACTCCCAATATGTGATTGTTGCCCGCATCCAATGCCAGCGCAAATATTTCAGCGCTCAATAATCCATCTCCCGCGCCGAAGTGTTGCCAGCGCTCCCCTTCAAATGAAAATTTAAAGATGCCATCGCAGGTGGCAAACCACACCGCTTTTCCCTCTTCTTCCACGATATCCGTTACCCTGCTGCACGATATGCCATTGTCTGCGCCGTAGTGTTGAAAGACATATTTCCCTTGCGCGTTGCTGCGCATGCGAAAGATGCCCCTCAGCCTGGTGCCTATCCAGAGGTTTTCTTTTGTGTCCATTGCCAAGCTACGTATGCTCCCGTCCGTTAGTCCATTGCTTTCATCCAATCGTTCGGTGACGGAGCAGGAATATTTATCTCCTTCCAGGTTGTAGGATACTTTCAGCAACCCGCCGGCATTCTTTCCAAGCCAGATTTCCTGTTTCTGCGGATGAAGCGTGATGGATGTTATAAAGAGCGGGTCACCATTTTTTTCCGTAATGGGAAAGTAATCTCTGACGGCGCCGTCGCGGATCCGGTAGAGGCCCTTGCCTCCGCCCCAGATATTGCCCTGTTTATCCTGCACAAAACAGCTTAAATCAATTTTTTCCTGCCCATGATACATGAACAGTTCCTTACGCAGCAACTGGTTGTTTTTATAATTGAGCCTCCAGATGCCCCTGTCCCAACTCGTCACCCACAAATTGTTTTGGTCGTCCGTTATCAGCGAGCCCAGGTAGCCGCGATTGCGGTCATCGCGGAAATCGGGCATTTTCTGCAGCTTGCCATCTTTAATTGCGTACAGGTACTTTGAGTTGGTGCACCACGTAACATCTTTGCCAAGGCCAATATCCGCCCCGCCGGGGGCCAGTTCTTCAAATTCGTACGAAACGGCGGGCACGTTGGCAATCTTCAGCACGCCGGGGTCCGTGGCCATCCAAAGATTGTTTTCCCGGTCTGCAAACAAGTATTTGATTTCATTATAGGTATAAGAAGATGATGCATAGAACTGCATCTTACCCGTTGGCGACATCTTGAACAATCCCTGTTTGCCCTCGATGCCCCAAAAACTGTTCTGCTGTGTTCCCATGAATGGTATTTGCCTTAGGTAACCCGTGCGCGCAATAGTTTTGCTGTTACCATCGGCGTCCCACAATTCAAACAAGGTTTGGTTATTCTCGGTCCTTACGACGGTAATGCCGGCATTTGTTTTACGCAAATGCAATACAGGGCCCTTTGCCCCTGGCAAAGACCGCAGTTTTCCGTTTTCAAATATCATCAGTCCAAATCCGGTACCGATCCATATTCTTTGCGCCTCATCTCGTACCATGCCGGAGATGCCGGCCTGTGAATAGGTCGTATCGAGTGTAAAAACATGTTTGAACTGTTCATGGTTAAAATGGTAAACCTGGTGATTGGAGTTGACCACGAATATGCCGGCTTCATCATCGAACAAGCCGATAACATCATGGCTGACAACGCTCTTCACCGGCGGTGGTAAGAAGGTTTTGATTTTGCCTTTAGTGTATTGCATCAAGCCTCCGCTGAATAAAAATCCCGCGTACACTTTATTATCTGCTGCCAGTAAAGAAGTAACATATTTATATTGCTGCGAGGCAGGTAGCCTGATGGTAGTGAATTGGTTTCCGTCGTATCTCGAAATGCCGAACAGCGAACCCATCCACATGTACCCATCGTTGTCTTGCGTAATAACGGTAACGCGGTCGGCCACCAATCCATCTCGCGTAGTGTACCGCCGCGTGGGCAGCGTTTGCGCAGATGCAATGCAATCTGTGATCAGTAACAGCAATAGCAGCACAGTTGCAGGGCAGGATAACAATCCCCTTGGAGGCACCAGTTGGTATTGACACGGCATCTCAGATCGAATGATGCCTAAATTACAAAATCCATCATCATCGCCATGTTTCTTTAATGGCGCCGTCGATGGGAAGATAATTGATGTATTGTACGATGCGCGGCAAGGTATGCGTGTTGGGGCTGCTGCCGTGCGGCAATGCCTGGTGCCAGAGTATAAAATCCCCCGCATAGGCGGCTATGGGTTTGGGCCCGAGTTGATACAGGTCCTGCATTCTCGGGTCAGCGCCCGCGGGCAAACTGTTGATCCATGTTTCAATGATATTATGAAAGCCCGGCACCAGTGTAAAAGCTCCCTGGTTTTCCTGTGTATCTGTAAGGTATAATAGGCCTTGCAATCCAAAAGGAATGGGCAGCTCCAGGCTTACATCCCAGTGCAGGCGGGGACCGGGAAATGTCCAGCGTTCGTTTTCAGGAGGATTGAAGCTCACCCGGTCCGTATTCATCCAAAGTCCTGTTTTGCCCCAGAGCTGCTCGTAAGCGCCTTTTATTGTATTGGCCTTGCGGTTCCTTTCCAGCACCGGGTGCTGGAACAGTTGCACCATGATACCCTGCCGTGAAAAATGTTGCTGGTACCAGGTAGCAGGGTCCTGTATATCGATGCCCAAAAAATCGCAAATCACCTGCACGCTTTCTTCACAGTCATGTTTCGGCACTGCATTGCGCACGATCACGTAACCATTGGCATCCCAAAACGCGAGGTCGTCCTTGCTCAATACGTCAACAGTTGTTTTATTATTGAAATTAGTATTGTTATTTGCCACCAGTTCGTTAAACGCCTGTATCGTGTTAGTTGAAACAGCGCCGCCATTCAATGCAAGCACCCATTGTTCAAATTCCTGGAAGTCCGGCGCCGATTGATACAGGTAAGTAATGGTTTGCTCCAGGCCCAAACCCAGCGCGCAAAGCAGGGATACGTCCAGGTTCCATTCGTCGTGCAATACATCCGGTGATAAACTGCCGTTCCGTTTGGCCATATTCTTTTCCCAATACCTTTTCAGGTGCATGATGCCAATGCTGCCTGTTTCGGTTGATGCTGCGAGTGCTGCGGCGCCTGTGTAAAACGTCATGTTTCTAAGATAATCATTTAGGTAGATTGCCGGGAATCTGGTTTCTTTGCCTTGAATATGTCATTATTCATTACTTCGCTGAATTCGGGGAGCAACGGCAACTGCTACTACATTGGTACAGACAAAGAAGCCATACTGGTAGATGCCGGTATTTCGTGCAGGGAAATAGAGCGGCGCATGAAGCGGTTGGACCTTTCGATGCAAAAGGTGCATGCCGTGTTGGTATCGCACGAACATACGGACCATATACGTGGTATTCCCACACTTGCCAAAAAATATCAACTCCCTATTTACATTACTGAGCCTACGCATCATTACGGCCGCCTTTACCTCGACGGCCAATTATTAAAACCGTTCAGCGCATACCATCCCATCGTCATTGGCGATATGACCATTACCCCCTTCCCCAAAATGCACGATGCTTCGGACCCTTACAGCTTTATTGTTACGTGCAAGGAAGTGCGGGTGGGTATTTTTACCGATATCGGCTGGCCCTGCGAGCACGTAGTACGCCACTTCAGCCAATGCCATGCGGCCTTCCTGGAGACCAATTACGATGAGGACATGCTGCAGAACGGCCGCTACCCTTATTATCTCAAGAAAAGGATCAGTGGAGAAAAAGGACATTTGTCCAATAAGCAGGCGCTGGAGCTTTTCAAAGCGCACCGGCCTTCGTTCATGAGCCATTTGTTCCTTTCGCATCTTTCCAAAGAAAACAATTCCCCGGAGCTGGTGGAGAACCTGTTCAACCAGCACGCCAATGGCATTAAGATCATCGTGGCTTCCCGTTACCGCGAAACGGAAGTGTATCGCATAGAGGCCATCAACGGCGGCGCCACCAATGCTACCAATGTTCCTGTCCGCATATCCGCTCCCGTTAGGGCGCAGCAATTGCAGCTCGCATTTGCATAAATTATTTGAAAGATATTATATACATCCCTTCCCAAATCCCCACGCTTCCGATATGCCTGCCGGCAATGATGGTTTCTGAAATGGGTTCACCCATTAAGCTCAGCGATTTTGCCACAATCTGCTTGTGAATATAGTTGCTTACCAGTTGCATGGTGCAGTTGGCAACACCGTCCTTATCGAAATAAATATCGTCCAGGTGATGCCATACAAAATCAACCAGCGCAGGGTCTGTAGGATCTATTCCCGCTGCCTCGAAAGCCCGGCGAAAGTCTTCGGTATAGTTGCCAGACATCTTTATGGGTACCTGCGCATACTCCAGGTTTTCCTGGAAAATGAATTTGCGCAAATGCTCATGGTTGTAATCAGGTCCAAGTCCCCTTGCGCTGGCGGGCACCAACTCGCCCTGTATCAGGCCGATGGCTTCAGGATCATATACATTGCGGGAGTTAAGGAGCTTTTCGGTAATTACGCTGTCCAACCACTTCTTTTTTTCATGCAGCGATTGATTGTGAAACTTTATGAACGTGTTCAGCTCATCGCCATTCACCCTTGCAATGACGGTGTTATTGCGGTCGAACAGGTCGGTATTTTTGGGGAGCATGCGGCCATTGGAATCATAAAAATCCAGGCCGTATTTATCCCTTTGTAAAATCACCAGCGTTTCATCGTCCACTGTGGCCAATACGTCTCCTGCCTTGATCTCGAACTGCTGCATGCCGCCGTTGTCCAGTAGTTTTCTTAGGAAATATTCATATTTATCCCGCTGGTCGCGTTTGGTCCACATCCGCACGCCGCTGTACAATACATCGTATCGCTCGCTTCCTTCTTTTACAAGCTTCAAGCAGCCGAGGTAAACGCCATCAGTTCTTGTACGGATCTTGTATCTCGGCGAAAGCCGCATCCGCCACGAGATGCACGCAAGCGCAAATTTTCGTTTCAGCCCGTTCAATGGCAGCAGAAGAATTTTTTTCATCATCCGATGGTTTTGTTGCAGATGCTGCAGGTTTCTTCCGCATAGTTGGTGAACACCAGTCCCAGTTCGTCTATCAATTGCTTGTCTGTGGGAGTGATATCGAATTTTTTCATGATCTCGTCTATCACTTCATCGGTTAGTTGCGCGGCCCTGCGCATTACTTCAAACACATCGTCGATAAACTTCACTACTTCATCTTTTCCCATGCGCAGCAGCTCTATTATTTTTCTTGCAATCGCCATGATATATTCCAGTGAGAATGCGGAAGCCGCGCCAAAGGTCCGGCCAACCGCCGACTGGATAAACGTCAATACTTCAGAACCGATCTTGCCGAAGTTCGCGATCTTTTGTACCACGGTGTTAATCGATGCTAACCCTCCGGAATACACCATGCCTGCTGCTATCTCTACAATAAAGCCGATAAATCCTCCGAGGAAATAAGCCGTTCTTTCAACGCTGATGGCGTTCACCATCGTCATGATGTTGATGTTGGACAATTGTTTCAGCACGGCATCTATGGCGGCATTGATCACGTCGATCAATTCTGTGCGCATGAGCGCCTGCCACAACTCGTCCAGCATTTCAAGTGCCTGCGGCACCAGCGTTTGCGCATTGTTCACGGCATCGCCCGCCATCGCGAGCCCTTTGAAAATATATCCCACAAGGTCTACTATCCCCAATACCGCTTCAACCAGCGAGTTCCACAGGCCGCAGTAAAACGCGTTGAAGGCATTGATGCAATTTTCGCCGATGTAAATGAACACCTTCACCATGGTGTTAACGCTCATTTCTATTTTATCAGCCAGGTAAAGGATATTTTCTTCGGCCCTTGCCAGGAAATCAGTAATGTGGGCAGGAACAGGATAGGCCCCCGATATGGTTGAATAAAGCGCCCAATTGGATTCAAATTCGGCCTTCCATTCCCTGAATGCTGCAACCAACCCGTCTGCAATAGTGTCTGCCACGGCTTCGCCGATAAAACCTTCTGCCGCCATCAGCTCATTGGCAAATGGACAGAGTATAGGTTCAAACGCGCCTCCCTCGGGCTGTTCTGCCGCCGGGTCCCAATGGTAGTCCTGGAATTTGATATAATACCTTATTCCTTCCGTCATCCAGATAATACCGTCGCCTAACAACTGGTAGATGGGTGTAAGTATCAGCGTACCGAAATTGACCACCTGGAAAATACTGATGAAAGCTTGCCTTGTCAGGTTTGTTATCTCGCCGGTTTCGATCAGCTCTTTCAATTGCTCTTCCGTAAAATTGATGTTCAGGTCGTCCTCGTTATTATCGTTCAGGAAAGTAAACTGCGTAATGTTGCCGCCCTCTGTTTCGGCTATTTGCCTGCGCATGGCGAGGTCATCCCTGAATTGTTCGCCCACTTTTGCATAAGCGGCGCCATCGCTGAAAATATCCGTGCTGTTGTCTTCTAAAAACAGGCAGACCTCGTGCGGCAACGGTTCGGTCTTTTCAAACGCCTGCTGTAAATAGCTATTGTCTTTGGATACGAACACTTTTACAGCATACGGCGAAACCGGCGATTCGCCCATATCGTACAAAAGGCTCACATTGCTTTGCTGGTAGCTGGAAATTTCATCGATGATAGTAGGGCTTACATTGTTTTCTGCAATGATCTCCACGCCGTTCACCGTATAAGTATCGGCGCTGCCGAAAAAACATTCCTGTGTTTCCCCCGCACTGGTTTGAAATGGCGATTCCGCAAATTCACTGGTCATGCGGTATTCAGGCATGTCGTTCGGGAACGGTTCAGACGTGGATATTTCAGGGAATATAGGCGCTTGTGCCATGCGTTGACGTGTTGATGTGCATTAACTTAATCCTGTCAATACATTGGTAGAACCCACCAGGTGCGTAGTGGTTTCTGCATTTTCAATATGCGAGCAGCAAGGAAGGCCTTCGTCTTCCAGGTACACCGAATCTCCCTGCACGATGGTGAGGGCAGTGGGTACCCGCGACTGCCATTCCTCTTCCACGAAACCTTCTAATTCCATGATCTCTTCTGCTATCGACAAATACAAATCGTCGTCGGTTTCCAGCACCAGGTCGCCGCCATTCCATATGTCGCCGGTTTCCATGTAATACACTACAGCGTCCTCAAAGCCCGGCCTCACAGGAACTACTACTCTTGCCATGCCGCATTGTAAAAATGCCTGGAAGATGGGATCGGCGGCGTGTTCGGCCTGGATCAATTCCGTCCAGTCGCACCTGCCTGCCCAATAGTAGGGATAAAACAGGTACGACATGTTCTCCCAATCGAATGCCTGCTCGAAGAACTTTACATGCGATGCATAGTTTTCCAGCGTGCTGGTTTGATCGACAGATGGCACGCAATTACCATCGGTATAAAAATTCTGTCCCATCCTGATGTCGAAGGGTCTCGTCATCATCTCGATGCACAAGCGTTGTATCTCTCTTTTTTCCAGCGTGCGGTTGAAGGAACGGTGGCTGGTATCCACCGATTCCGCTTCTTTTGCTGCCTCTTCGGCGGCTGCTTCGATCTCGGCGTTGTAAGCGGCCAGCTGGTCTTCGTATGCGCGCATGATCTGGTCATAAGCTTCGTTTTGCCATGCGTTCATGGTACTCTCGGGCACGGCTAGGGTGGCGGTAACGTTCACCATAAAAGAGAAAACGTTCTTGCAGCTTACCTGTACAGGCAATACGTTTATCCAGGGCGATGAAAAGCTGCCGATATTGTAATTGCCGAAGTAATCATTTCTTCCGTTCTTTTTCTCAAGGTCGGCCTTACCAACACTGTACGTATGTTGTCCTACGCTAATCACAAACTGCGTATCGGGTTGAAAATCGCCGTATTGATAATTGAAAGTAAAATCCACTTTTGCCGAAACAGCTTCGTAGCCCGCGGGTATGATGAGGTCGAAATCATACGTTCTGTCCTTGCCATCCGGTGAAGTAACGGGTGAAAAGGCGTCCGATACGGGCGAGGCGGGTTTGGGTGGGGCGGCAATGGTGATATCATACAGGCGCCCGTATTCGAGGTAGGTGATTTCATCGATTTTATCAGGGCCCGTGATGTCATTTTCTTCCGGGTGAATGGGCTCTTCCAGAACTGTAGTGCTGCCCGCACCGGTAGCTTCTTCCGCGATTTTTTCCAATGCCTGTTTGTAAAAATATGCGGGTTCGGGAAGCATGAACTCGTACATCAACCGCTTGCCATAGTTAATGAGGCGGTTGGTGTATACAATGTCTACCCAGCGGTATACGCCGGTAACGTGCTTATCGCCCTTGCGGTTGTCGAAGCCGTGGCGGTTGTTCTCTTCATATTCCTGCAGCATGCGGCTGGTGCGCTTTTGCGTGGTCTTTTGCACTACGCGCTCCACGGTGCGCTCGGTAATTTCCTGTGCATACGTCTTTGCCGCCGAATCAGAAGTAGAGGCTGATGTGGACGAAGAAGTATCAATATATCCTTCGGCGCTTACTTCCACGCCAAAGGCCTTGCCCGATACGCCAAGCGATCCGCCTACTGAAGTGGAGTTGTCCTGGTTCAGCACATTCGCTACTTCTGTTTGCATTTCATTGCGGTCCGTGGTGGCCGTATCGGTCATGTTCTCCACTTCGGTTTCGGTAGTGGTTTCTTCCGTGGTTTCGGTGCTTACCAGGCTGCGCGTATGGCGCTCCTTGTACTCACGTGCAAGAATGTTCTCTATCCTGGATACTTCACCGGGCACATAGCAGCAAACTTCCTGCTCAACCTTGCGCAGCACGCCTATGCCGATGTTGTTGACCCCATATAAAGTAACGCTGTTGGAAGGGAGGGAAACAGGCGTAACCACCGGCGGCGAAGCAGTCTTTGCCTTGCCGTTGGTATTTTTGTTTGATGTGCTTCCTTTGGTATCGATGGTAAGGTTGGTGCCATCGTCTAATTGTATATTCCCTTTCAGTTCGAAAGTATCGTTGTTACTGATGTCTGCACCTTTACCAGGAAAAAGCCGCATGTGCAGTTGGTCGCTTTTGTTGTCTATGATATCTACCTTGTTCGATTGAATGGTGCGGCCTCCGCTGGTAAGCGTAAGGTCTGCATTGGTAACGTATGCGTTCTTGCGGCCGGTGCCCAGCGACATGTACATGGACGGAGGTTGCTTTTTATCTGCAAACGCATCGAATGCATTATCCCTGAACGATAACGTATAGGCGTTTACGTCAGACGGCCTGTTACGTATTACGTTGCCGCGTGAAATGATGGTCTTGCGTCCTTTTTTCCTGCCGGGGCGGCTATCGCGTTGCACTTTTTTGATCTCACGGTCCAATGAAGCGGTTAGCTCATCTACTTTACGGTCGCTGGCGGGCAACGATTGAATGAACGATTCGGTATTGGCTGAAACCTTGCGCGGGTTGTTTTTAAGTTCATTCACCGTAATGCCCGGCGCTGTTCTGCTGCTGCGCGCAGTGTTTTGCACAGGCGCTTTTTGCACCGTCTGCAAATCGCTTTTTACGGTCTGTAAAGTATTGAGTGTATTGCTGGCGATTATTTTATCCTGGTTCAGCACCAGCGAATCGTGGGTGCCGGGTTTAACGGGATCGGATGTTGCCGGCGTGGCGCGGGGTACGCTGAAGGCCTTGGGCAATACTACCTTGGCCTTTGCCAACCGCTTTACGAACAGCTGCAATTGTTTATCACCTTGCGGAGAAGCCGGCAGCCGCGGCGTTTCGATCAGTTCGCCGGCAAGTTCCTCCAGGCTGCCCTTGCGCAATACTTCTGCAAAATTATTGGCAATGATCATTTGAATGCAGGCCTGCCGTACGTGCGGCGACTGCCTGGTGGAGGCCTGGTACATGAGGTTATCCCACAAACTAATAAGCTGTTGTTCCTTTAGCGATCCGGCGCTCTTTATTCTTTGCTTCAGCTTGTCCGTGTTCAATTGATTGCGGTTCTTCATGAGCCAGGATGAGAAGTTGTACAGCTCGGGATTAATAGCCCTTATCTCCTGGTAGGTGCGGGCCGGTTTAAAGCTGGCTGTTAGCCGGGTAATGATATCCCGTGCCGCCTGCAGGGTGTCTGCATCAGAAATATTTTTCAGGAAATGGCTTTTTTCCGGGTCCGGATGCCAGATAAACCCAAGCTCTTTTTTTTGCTGTGATAATAGTTGCGGTGTTCTAAGGGTCACAAACCTGAACAGGTCAGTGCGGATAGGCATGATGGTTGACATACGAAACAGGGTTTAAGTTTCAATTAAAACAATTGAATAGCTACGCTGCTAGCAGAGCCGTGTTGAAGTGGTGAATCAGATAGGTTGAGCCAGGGTACTCCCTGGAATGAGTAGATGAGTGAAGATAAGGATCAATTTTAAACCGGCAAATACTCTAAAGCGAGTATTCATGGCAATTTATTTTTACGCTGCCCACGTTTCTGCGTTCCGTGCACCGCCATACATGAGCCCGCAATATGGCCGTCTGAATTCGGGATTCCAAAAATTAAATTTTCAGAATTTTTTGAAAGTTTGAAAAAATAGTTAACTTTGTGTTGTCAAGGTTAAAACATGGTCGTATGAACACATTAACCTACATCATTTACCTGGCCATCACCTACTTCATAACCGTACACGTGGGGCTTAGATTTTACCGGAACGGCGAAGTGTATATCCTCAACCTGCTCCACGGCGATCAAAAGCTCACGGCCTTCATCAACAGGATCTTGCTGATAGGTTATTACCTCCTGAACCTCGGATATGTAACGCTTACCATCAGCACCTGGCAAAACATAGATACCTGGGGAGAAATGTTCGGCAGCATTGCGTTTATGACCGGAAAGATCATGCTTACCCTTGGCGTAATGCATTTTTTCAACATGGCGGTGATCTTATTCATAAGCTACCGCCACCATGCTTCTGTTAACAATAAAACTTAAATATATGAACGCCTCATTAAACTTCATCGCATACCTGGTATACCTGCCTGTTGTTATACTGCTTACGTGGTACGTGGCGCACGTACTGTTCAGGAACAGTAAAGTGTTCATGTACGACATCTTCAATGGCAAGGAAGACATTGCTACTTCAACCAACAAATTGTTCGAAACAGGCTTTTACCTCCTGAACCTTGGATTTGCCCTCGTGATCATGACCATTGCTGACATGATCCTCGACAGCCGTACCATGCTGGAGGTCCTAAGCACTAAGATCGGCGGCTTCAGCATCTACCTGGGCATTATGCTGTTCTTTAACCTGTACCTCTTCTTCAGGGGAAGGCGCATATCCCGGCAAAAGATGAGGATCGCAGAAGCAGCGAAGCTGGCTGGCAGAGACCCTATATAACAGCATACTTAACAGCAAAAGGCACAACCTGGTTGTGCCTTTTTTTATGCCATATATTTTGTTAGAATGTTATTCCTACACCTACTTTGAAAGCGCGGTTGTAAGAATTGAAGCGCTGGTCAGCATCCACCTTCGATAAACCATGGTCATAAGCGGCCATCACATTCACGCCATTGTTGAATTGATAACCTACTCCACCTGTAAGGCCTACATCCCAACGGTTGAATTGATTGGTGGCATCCAGCTTGCTGTTCAACAAGTTTATACCCAGCAAGCCGGCGGTGGTACGCAGGTCAGCTTGTGCCAGGTACGATACCTGAGGGCCGCCAAACACCTGGAACCCGCCGATGTTAGCCTTCAATACAACGGGTACATCTATATAATGCATGTTCAGCGCAGCGCCTGCATTTACACCCAGGAAGTCAACGCCTTTTCCTTTGAGCGCGCCATTCAGCTCGTAGCCCTTCTGCGAATAATACACGGCAGGTTCAACGGATAGGTTTTCACCCAACCGCACCGAAGCATAACCCCCCGCAAAAAAACCCGCGCGGTTTTTGGTGGTCACTATTCCATCGGTAAGGTCGAGCAGGTTTTGCAAATTGTTAACCGCATCGCCGCGCATACCGGACGATGTAAAGCCCGCGCGTATGCCAAAAGCAGCTTGCTCCTGTGCGATGCTTACAATAGAAACAATAAGAGCAGTAAAGAGTAGAATTTTTTTTTTCATAAAGAAACGTGAACGTGGTTTTTCAGTCGTTCTGGATGCTAAGAATGCAAAATGCCTTCCCGAATTAATCAGGGGTATGTAAGTTTATGTTAAAGCATTAAAAAGTAAAAAGTCTCACCGCACCGGTGAGACTTGCAATTTGCAGGTTACCCGATCTCGAATTCTATCTTGTTATCACCACAATCGGTGGAAACAAAGAACGAGTGAATGCCACTCGGCAACTTCCACGTGAATTGCGCGCTGAACTCGTCGTAGTATTCAGCCGATCCGATGCTGTTGCCATTAAAGCCCCATTTAACGGTGTGAGGCCCGCCACTGCATGTTACCCCAAAGCTTGCGGCAAAATAGGCCGACTCCAGCTTGCACGCGGGGTCGATCTTTGGAAATTTTTCTCCATTGATCGGGTACACAATGTTTACTGCATGTTGTCCCATAAATGATCCTCCTGTTTTTTTAATTAGGAAAAAGGTTCCCTTCACGGGTAGGACAACCGGTTTTTAAAAGGAAGTAATGATCAAAAAGTTAAAGGAGGAGTTCTTGTACTAATGCAGAGTGATACTAATGCAGAGAGAGCTGGAATTCTACTGATTTAAATTTACTGAATTTTTCATTGCTCCCAAAGAGTTTTGTGCGCCGCCAACCTTTACCGCCGTACGGTTTATGGCCGCTCCGATTATGAATGGTATTATTTACTTTAGTTGTTACTGCTTCAACATTAAAAAATAAATGCAATGGCCGGACAACAGGTAACAAAAGACAAGGTTGGCATAGCCCTGGTAGGACTAGGCAAATACAGCGCAGAACAATTAGCGCCAGCATTACAGGAAACAGAACATTGTTATCTGGCCGGCATCGTCACCGGTACACCAGAGAAAGCAAAAGAATGGAAAAAGAAATATGATATTCCCCCGGAGAATGTATACAGCTACGAGAATTTCGAGTCCATCGCCAACAATGCCGATATCGATATTATATACATAGTGCTTCCCAATTCAATGCACGCCGAGTACGTGATCCGCGGCGCCAAAACGGGCAAACACATCATCTGTGAAAAACCAATGGCCATTACCGTAGAAGACTGCGACCGCATGATCGGGGCTTGCAGGGATGCAGGCGTGATGCTGTCCATCGGTTACCGCCTGCATTTTGAACCATACAATCGTGAGATGATGCGGCTCGGCAGGGATAAAGTATTTGGCAACATCCAATCACTCAAGGCCGATAACGGAATGGACACCGTAGAAGGATGGAGGTTGGACATGCAACTGGCGGGTGGCGGCCCTTTGATGGACGTAGGCATTTATTGCGTGCAGGGCGTTCGTTATACCACCGGCATGGAGCCCATAGCGGTGCGTGCACAGGAAGGCCCGAAAAATGACAAGGAGAAATTTAAATCAGTAGAAGAGTCGCTCACCTGGCAAATGGAAATGCCGGGCGGGGCGATCGCGGAATGCTTCACCAGTTATTCAGAGGAAAAAAATTTATTGAGGGCCGAAGCAGAGAATGGATGGTTCGAGCTGTCGCCGGCTTATAATTATGAAGGCCTCAAGGGCAAAACTTCCGACGGTAAGATGAAATTCCCGCAAATCAACCAACAGGCCGCGCAAATGGATGATTTTGCAAAGGCCGTCAAGGAAAACCGCCCCACGCCCGTGCCGGGTGAAATGGGAAAACAAGACGTAAAGATCCTGCTGGCCATTTACGAAGCCATGCGGACAGGGCAGCGCGTCGAGATCAGTTAGTGGCTGGTATGAACACGCTACTCTGTTCTAAGATTATTAACAGGATTAGACAGCGCCACTTTAACGGCTTGTATGCTGATGGTAAGAAATGCTATCAGCAGCGCCATTACCCAACCTGTTATTACAATCCAGATGCTGAAAGGCGCCCGGTATGCAAAACTCTCCAGCCAGCTATTGACGAAATACCAGGCCAGCGGCGACGCCACCAGGAATGAAATGACCACGAGCTTCAAAAAATCTTTCGATAGCAATGAAACGATGCCCGCCGTGCTGGCGCCTAATACCTTGCGTATGCCTATTTCCCTGATACGCTGCTCCACGCTGAACGTTGTAAGGCCGAACAGTCCCAAACAAGAAATAAATATCGCAATGATGGTAAAGGACTGTATGATCGAAGCCAGCCTTTCTTCCGCGGCATAGTTCTTTTCAAAATTCTGATCAAGAAAACCGTATTCAAAAGGTTCATCAGGGTTCAGCTTCGTCCAGGCTGCGGTCATTTCCTTCAAAGCAGCTTGCATATTATTTCCTTTTACATGCGCAATAAGGTAGTTATAGTTTTGATAGCGGTTCAGCAAAAATCCGTAGGATTCAATGCTTGCATGCAGGTCTTTAAAATGAAAATCCTTTACAACGCCTACGATCTGGAACAGCACTTCTTCGCCTCCCCAGTTTGCAGCGATATTTTTGCCGATGGCATCTTCCGCGGAAGCGAATTCAAACTGGCGGATGGCCTCCTCATTGAGTACGATGCGGTTGGCGGTATCGCCGGGAAAATCTTTGGAGAACAACCTGCCTGCCACCGGCTGAATGCCCAGTGTTTGAAGGTAACTGTTATCCACGCGGTTGATGAAGACGGTTTTTGTATGCTCGGATGGAGTGCCTTGTTTATACAACAGCCAGTCCGTTACATTCGCAATGCCCGGATAATAAATGGAAGCGCCCGCCGAAGAAACATTGCTGTTGGCCAACAACTCATTTTTATAAGAAGTATATACGTTCTTGGCCGTTGAAGTGCGCAACGGAATTACCACCTGCTGGTCTTTCACAAAGCCCAGGTCCTTGGTGCGCAGGTAACTCATTTGGTTGGCAATGGTAAGCGAAGCCACGATCAAAGCCACTGATATCACGAACTGGAACACTACCAAAACCTTCCTGAACGAAACCGCGGCGAGCGAATTGGAGAACCGCCCCTTCAATACTTTTACGGGCTTGAAGGCAGACAAATAAAAAGCAGGGTAAACGCCCGCAACCAATCCTGCAATGAAGGTCACCAGCAGGAACGCAAGCGAGAGGTAAAGATATTGCTCACCTGTAAAGGATAGCGCTTTTCCTGAAACCCGCTCGAACAAAGGCCGCAACAACAGGGTAAACCCAATGGAAATAATGAAGGACATCAACGACAGCAATATGGCTTCCCATAAGAACTGCCTGACCAAAGAAGTTTTTTCAGCACCCAATACTTTGCGTACGCCGATTTCTATCGCTCGTTTGGAAGAGCGGGCAGTGGCAAGGTTCATGAAATTGACGCAGGCGATCAGCAACGTTACTATCGCGATAGAAACAAGTATGTACAGGTAGTTCACATTTCCACCGGCGGTAACATTTCCATCGGTATTGGCATATAAATGAATATCCTTTACGGGAGTAAGGAATTGCCTGCGGTCGCGTCCCGTTGCTTTGAGGTCTTCGGCCGCATATTTTTTAATGAACTCAGGGAATTTCGCTTCGAGTTTTTTCGGGTCTGTGCCAGGTTTCAGCAACAGGTAAGTATAAAACAGGTTGTTGTTCGCCATATCGGTCAGCCGCCTGATCCAGGGGCCTACTTCACCGCTTTGCATGGACATAACGAAACGCGCATCAATGTGCGAAGGCGTTGTGGACGGAGCAAATACCCCGGTTATCTTAAAATCAAAAGCGCCATTGGTGGTGCTGTTGATGTGTAGGGTCTTGTTCAATGCAGGTTCTTTCCCGAACAGCTTGTCGGCAATCTCTGTCGAGATCACCACCGCGTTGGGTTCTGACAATGCCCTATGAGGATCACCTTCCCTGAACTTATAAGTAAAGAGCCTGAAGAAAGTTGAATCTGCCAGGTAACCCTCCGTCTCATAAAATGAACGGGTGGCTGAGTTGTCGCGGTATTGCAGAAGGGTCTTATCATCTTCGAAAGCCTTCATCAGTCTCGCGCAGCTTTCAATTTCAGGATATACCTGTTGCATGGTCGGACCCATCGGCGCCGGCGTAGTGGCATACCGTTCTTCTTTTCCTTCCTGTATCGAAACCGTTCCCAGTTGGTACAGCCGGCTGCCCAGCACGTGTTGGCTGTCGTAACTCAGTTCCTGGAAGATATACATCGAAATAAGCATGCAGCACGTAAGTCCTATTGCCAGGCCAAACACATTGATGAAGGAGAATACCTTGTTCTTAACAAGGCTCCTGAAGGCAAGCTTGATGTAGGTTTTGATCATACGGGTTTGTTATACCCTTAAGATAACGAAACAAACTATCGTTACGAGTGTTTTCGTTGAGTGGAATAATGGCTATTTATACGGCAGAGCCCGATATTACAGGCTGTCTCTGCGGGCGGTATCAGGTTCGTTGATGGTGGTGCCCGCGGTGGTATCGGGCAGGCTGCCTTCCACATTTTCTACATTGGTGGTATTGGGTCCTTCTTTCGCCTTGTCGTCCTTATCATCCTTATTGTCCTGGCAGGAAATTGCCAACAGCGCTACGAATAAAATTGCTAAAGGTTTCATTGCATGAGCTTTGCCACACAAATGCAATAATGTTGCCACCCTGGATTGTACCGGATTCCTTAACTTCAAGGATGAGGCCGTATTATCGGTATGCCTTCCAAAACTAACGTTAACCCATGTACGTAGAATCTCCTAATGCAGGTGCAGCGCCTGCCGCACCGGAACAATCTGCAAAAGCAACTGGTTATGCCGTCCGTATTTCGCTGATTGCGGCACTCGGCGGCTTTCTCTTCGGTTTTGAGACCGCGGTTATATCCGGGGCCGAAAAAACGATACAGGAGCTGTGGAACCTTAGTTCGGGCTGGCAGGGATTTACGGTTGCTTCTAGTCTCATCGGCACTGTTATCGGTTCGTTGGTTGCCGGCATGCCCGCCCAACGCTATGGCAGAAAAAAAGTGTTGGCCGTCATTGCCATTTTATATTTATTGTCTGCGGTGGGTTGTGCGTTTACGCCCGTATGGATACTATTCGTGGTTTTCAGATTTATAGGGGGCGTGGCGGTAGGAGCGTCTTCAGTGGTAGGGCCGATGTATATTTCCGAGGTATCGCCCGCAAAGATCCGCGGAAGGCTGGCGGGCTCATTCCAGTTGATGATCGTTACGGGTATTTTTGTTTCCTTTCTTACCAATTTTTTGTTTGTGGATTTCGGGGACAGCGCATGGCGTTGGATGCTCGGTATCATGATCGTGCCCGCGGCATTGTTTGCGGTCCTGTTGCGCTTTATTCCAGAAAGCCCGCGCTGGCTGGTATTGAATAACAGGGATGAAGAGGCAAAGGCCATATTCGCAAAGACCGGCGAGCCCAATGCGGCCGCATTGGTACGCGAAGAACACCAGCTCTCTAAATCCGGCACCAGGGAAAGCCTGTTCAACGGCAAATACAACAAGCCTATTTTGTACGCGGTGTTGCTGGCCATGTTCAACCAGTTATCTGGCATCAATGCCATCTTATATTATGCTCCGCGCATTTTTGAGATGGCGGGCTTCGATAAAGAAGAGTCGTACCTGCAGCCTGTATACATTGGAGCAGCCAATTTGCTGTTTACGCTCATAGCAATGACAGTGATCGACAAGTTTGGAAGAAAAACCCTGTTGCTGATTGGTTGCGTTGGTCTGGTGGCCATGCTCGGCCTTACCGCGCATGCATTTAGCGATGATGCATTGATGGGTAAGAATGTTTTGTTCTATCTGCTGGGGTACATTGCTTTTTTTGCTTTTTCGCAGGGCGCGGTCATATGGGTGTTTATTTCGGAGATATTCCCCAATTCCGTGCGGTCGCAGGGAAGCTCGCTGGGAAGCTTCACGCATTGGATCATGGCCGCGATCATTTCATGGACCTTCCCGATTATTGTGGAAGGAAGCCCCAGGGGCGGATTTTATTCCTTCGTTTTTTATACCGCGATGATGGTGGTCGCTTTCATTTTTATCTGGAGGGCTTTGCCCGAAACCAAGGGCAAGTCGCTGGAACGCATTCAGCAGGAATTAGGCATTAAATGATCAGGCGCATGGCCAATACAATAAAATTAGCAGCTTTGCTATCTGTTATCATCGCCTGTAATGACGCGGGTGAGCATGACGGTGAGGACGGTGGTTACAACGAGCCGCACCGCCCGCAAATTCATTTTTCCCCGAAGGAAAAATGGATGAACGATCCCAACGGGCTTGTGTACTATGATAACAGGTATCATTTATTCTACCAGTATTATCCCGACAGTACGGTATGGGGACCGATGCATTGGGGCCACGCCACCAGTACCGACCTGCTGCATTGGGAACACCAGCCTGTAGCCTTGTATCCCGATAGCCTGGGATATATTTTTTCTGGCAGCGCCGTGGTGGACGAAAACAATACGTCAGGCTTCGGAGAAGGACGCAAAGCACCGCTGGTCGCGATTTTTACGCACCACGACCCCATCGGCGCCGCGCAAGGGAGAAATGATTATCAATACCAAAGCATTGCTTATAGCCTCGATGGCATAAAATGGACGAAATATGCAGGCAATCCTGTTTTAAAAAATCCCGGCATCAAGGACTTCCGTGATCCCAAAGTGATGTGGCACGAGCCATCGAAGAAATGGATCATGTCGCTTGCAACGCTTGACCGCATTACGTTCTATTCATCGCCCGATCTGAAACAATGGGCAAAGGAAAGTGAATTCGGGAAAGACATGGGCGCGCATGGCGGCGTTTGGGAATGTCCTGATCTTTTTTCTTTTGACTTCAATGGTGAAAAGATATGGGCATTGCTGGTGAGCATCAATCCCGGCGGGCCGAACGGTGGTTCGGCAACGCAATACTTCATGGGCAAGTTCGACGGAAAGGAATTTGTTCCCCTAGATACTGTTACGCGCTGGCTGGACCACGGTCCTGATAATTATGCGGGCGTAACCTGGTCTAACATCCACGACAGGAGAATATTTATAGGATGGATGAGCAACTGGCAATACGGAACGGTTGTTCCAACAGAGAAATGGCGCAGCGCCATGACGATGCCACGACTGATCGAGCCGCAAACCGCAGATGGTAAATATGTGCTGACATCTAATCCAATTCCTGAAATATCCAGGCTAAAGAAAGGAATGCAAAAATCGTTTCATAATCTTTTGATCGAAGATACTGTTGTCGAAATCACTACAACAACGGACAAGCTTACCGGCCCCGCTATGCTTACCTTAAAAGCAGATGACATCAAGGAATTTGCCATCACGCTTTCCAACGACCTGGGGCAGCGTGTCGTAATAGGATACGATAAGGCAGGCAATCATTATTACATCGACCGAACCACGTCAGGAAAAACGGACTTTGAAAAAGGATTTGGCGCACGGAATATCTCACCGCGAGTACGCACCCGCCCCGGCATGAGCATGACGCTGATCATCGACAATTCATCTGTAGAAATGTTTGCGGATGATGGACTGAATGTTATGACAGCGATCTTTTTTCCTGATAAGATATACTCGAAGCTCGCGATGGCATCACCGGAGACGTTCAGGGTAAAAAGTTTATCGTTAAGCGGGTTGAAATCGATATATAGAAAGGATTGATTTTACTTAATCACCCGGCTAATCAGGCCGCGGCATCTGCGTTGCCTTGGATTCAACGTGTTTCCATGTTTCATGTATGTCATTCACGTATTGATTAAACAATGCCGAGTCGCTGGTTCGTTGAATTAAGCCGAATACTTCATGCAGTTCGCCTCTCAACAGCGGGTATTTGTCGGCAATTGGTTTCAATTTTTCCCAGGCTTGCAGGTGAGCAAGAAATGATTCTTTGAATGATAAACTACAATCCTCGTAGGTTATTTTTTTCGCTTCATCCAAATAGTGGCCGATCGCCGCTGCCAACGGCATGCGCTTACAATCTTCATTTCGTTTAATGGAAAGAATGGAGTCCGTTTCATAAACCCGGGTCCAACAGCTTGCAGAACCCGCCTGTTTCGGATTGGCAGTGTTGTTACAGCCAAAACATGCAATTAAGAAGATTACCGGCAATATAACTGCTTTGAAATTAGCAATGGGCTTCATGTTTACAGTTAAGGTTGCGGTATAAATGCAGAAACATTCGCTTCCTTCGTCCATTGGCCATCGACCTTTTTGCAGGTCATGATCCCTGGGTAGATAAAACCTTCGCCGGTAAGCCTTCCTGCCTCGTCTTTTGTTCTGTCTTTTTGCCTGGGGCCTTGTCACCATCCAGGCCATGCTGCCACCATCTGAAATTCTTATGATAGGAGGTTCCATAGGCCCTCCTAAAGGGAAATAAAACTATCCAGTGAATTACAGGTCATGCAATTTGATAGAAAATAAAACAAATTCTATAAAAAAAGCAATTTTCGCCAATTCAAGGTGTCATTATAAATGCATATAAAAAGTAATATTTGACAACGGCATGCCTAAGGTCTATTGAGGAACTTCACTTTTACTTTTAAATATTTCCACTATGAAATATGTTTTATTAGTGATATATCTTACACAGGCCAGCTTCAGCAACGGGCAGGAAAAATACAGGATCAAATTCATTCTCGACAAGGATTCCATCGTAAGCGGTAGCCAAACAATTACCTGGAAAGCCCCGGCCACCCTGGATTCCATAGCTATTTCATTCGGCAGTCATTTCAAAAATGCAGGCAAGATATCCAATGCCCTTATCAATGGCAAAAAGGCGCGGCTTGAAAAAGATCCCTCGCATAAAAACCGTTACCACCTGTTGCCTTACAGCAGCATACCGGCGGGCAGCAACATTGTTATCGACCTCCGATTTGTTACGGACACCATTAAAGATTCCAATGGGTACGGTTTTATCCCGGTAATAGACGACTGGCACCCGAGCTTGCCACGCTTTAGGGATGGCATATTTCAATGGGATGAACAATCATTAAAAGAATATGATATCCAGGGAAGCTTTGCAGCAGCCTATCGTGCGGCGCTAAGCGGGCCTGTTGTAACACAAAAAGTAAAAAACGATGTCACTACGCTTGCATCCAGGATTGCCAACGTCACCAATTTCGGGATTTGTCTTTCTGACAAATTCCTTGTTTCGGAAACAACATCAGCCGGCGTGAAAATCATTTCGTACTATTTTAAGCATGATACATCGTGGGGAAGAAAATTACTTGACATGTCGCAAGACATCGTCAGTTTTTACAAATCCGAAATAGGCTTCTATCCGCAGCCAATCGTATCGATCCTGCCTGGTTGGAATCAGCCCGTGGGCGGGTACCCTATCAGCTCAAACATGTATGTCATCCACCGCAACCTCGATTTAAAAGGCGATGCTTTTGGAAGATGGATCATGTCGCATGAAATAGGCCATACTTATTGGGGCTTTGGCAATGTGCTCGACGTAGGAGGGTATCCCAGTTGGTTTGGGCTAGGCATGGGCATTTATACCGATTGGTTATACCATAAAGCAAAAAACCTCGACCTCTCCGTGTACGAGTTGGAAAACCGCTACATGGCCGGGGTTTTAATGGGAGTAAATACCACCATTTTGCAACCCCTCGATTCTTTAAGAAAGGCCGGGTTCGATTTCAACAATGTCATTTCGCACGGTAAGGCGTTCACGGTGCTGCAAATGCTGGAAGAAATTGTTGGCGTGGAAAATTTTATGCAGATCTTTAAAGAAAGCCTGAAACGGTTTCAGGGTAAGACAGTAACGCTTGAAATGTTCCATGCGCTTTCCGAGGAAGTTTCGGGCCTTGACCTCGACTGGTTTTTCAAACAATGGTTTGCAACAAATGATTACCTGGACTATCGCATCGTTCATACATCTCTTAGAAGCGAAGGAGGTAAGTATATACAGAAAGTGAGGATCAGGCGTTTCGAAAATGCGATCATGCCTGTACTGCTTAGAGTAGAACAATTTGATGGCCGGAATACAGACATCGTATTGAATGGTAAGTTCCAGGATACTACATTGACGCTGGAAATGAGTTCTCCACCTAAAAGCACAGTGCTGGACCCGGAAAAAAAATTACCGTTGCTGTCTCACGCATACACTAATGTCCTCACCCTGGTCACCGCGGCAAATTATTTTAATAGCAGGAATGATCCTCAATCGGTGATCTGGCTTTTAGAACCGAGAAAAAACCTGGGTGATCAATCGGCCGGGTTTCAATGCGCGCTCGGACGGGCGTATAGAAGGACGGGGCAATATCAAAAAGCATTGGAGACCTTTGAAAAGGGGTTGAACCTTACAGATCGGAGAGACTATCAATTGCTTTGTTTATTGGAAGCCGGCCGGACTTATGACCTGATGGGCAAACGGGACAAAGCTGTAGGGTATTATCAAAAAGCGCTTCAGGAATCTTACCTAAGGAATGCTGCAACCACCCATCTGCAAACGCCTTACAGCGAAAGATAATGCATCGATTTGCATATCGATGTCCCCTTAAACTACAATGCCTGGAAATTATTCCAGGCATTTAACGTGTTGTGAAGTGGTGGAGAATATCGGAGTCGAACCGACGACCTCTTGCATGCCATGCAAGCGCTCTAGCCAGCTGAGCTAATTCCCCTAAAAATGGAGTGCAAATATAGGGGTTTTTTTACCTTTTTTTCCCTACACGGCTGTAGATGGCCACCATCATCCTGCGCGGCAGCAGCCGCACCAGGAAAGCGCTCATTTTAGCAAGGGTGCCGGGAACAATTATGAGCTTGCCTTTCAGGGTTTCGCGCACGGCAATTTCGCCCACTTTGTGCGGCGGCACTTCCATCTTCATACCGAACCATCCCAGCTTTTCTTTGGTATCTTTTATTACTTCGGGCTTGGTAAACACGGGGCCGGGCGCAAGGCAGCTGACGCTGATGTCTTGTTCCTTTAATTGGTACCGCAGCGAGTAGCTGAAATAAATAATCGAGGATTTGGTGGCGGAATACATATTCTTTACCGGGATAGGCGCAAAGCCGGCCATGCTCGCAACGTTCAGGATATAGGAAGGCGCATTTTTTTCCAACAGCGGAAGCAGCGTAAGGGTGAGCGCCATGGTAGACTCCACGTTCAGGCGCACCATGTATCGCAACGTGTCGAGTGGTAATGACAAATAATCATAAGAACCACCGAAGCCCGCCACGTTGCAAAGCATTTTTAATGGCAGGTTCGTTTCAACGCACCATTTGCCGATTGCAGTGGTAGAAGATTCCTTGCTCAGATCATAGCTCAATACTTCTACCTGCACATGATAAGCAGATTCCAGTTTGTTTTTTGCGGCAACCAGGCTGTCCATGTTCCTTGCTATCAATACCAGGTTAAATTGACGCCTGGCCAGTGCTTCGGCGATTGCGTAACCTATGCCTTTGCTGCCGCCGGCCACCAAAGCGTATGGATTGGAAGAAGCATTTGCAGCGGGTTGTGCGTCCGATGTATATGTGTGTACCATGACAAGCAGAATGAAGACAAACTTTTCATGCGCAGTATTTAACGCTGATACGCATATTCCCTGCAAAAGGAAGGCCATGTCTAACGGTTAAGATCAGGTCAATTGGTCATTAGGTCATTGGGTCATTGGGTCATTGGGTCATTAGGTCATTAGGTCATTAGGTCATTAGGTCATTCGCGACATCGGGACATTAAGTTATGAAGGTATTAGTTCTTGAAGACAGGATGATATCCGGGATTAATCGAATATCAATAACCAACAATCTATGATTTTTAAAACTGGCCAAATGACTTAATGACCCAATGACTCAATGACTTTTTTAAGTAACTCACTCAACCTGCGGTCAGCTTTTGCAGCTACTGCTATGATCTCCTGTATATTGACAGGCTGTAGGTTGTCCGGATCGCATTCGTCGGTTATAACGGAAATGGCGGCGCACGGCAATTGCATATGGTTGGCGGCTATTACTTCCGGAACGGTGGACATGCCTACCATATCGGCCCCGATGATCTTAAGGTACCGGTATTCTGCCCGTGTTTCAAGGTTGGGCCCGTCTACCGCCGCATACACGCCGGAATGCAGGGGCATCGAAAGTTCCGCCGCCCTTTCTTTAATAAGGGAGTTCAGGTGGTGGTCATAAGGCCTGCTCATGTCGGGAAAGCGCGGGCCCAGTTGTTCGATATTTTGACCGGTGAGCGGGTTGCTCCTTTGCAGGTTAATGTGGTCCGTGAGTAAAGCCAGCGATCCCTTATTGAAATCCAGGTTAATGCCTCCCGCCGCATTGGTAATAAGCAGCCATTGCACGCCAAGCATTTTCATCACACGAATAGGATATACCACCTCGGGCATGCTGTAGCCTTCGTAAAAATGAAAACGCCCCTGCATCAGCAGGCATTTTTTATTGCCGATGGAGGCGTACACCAGGTTGCCTTTGTGAAACTCGACGGTAGAAACGGGAAAATGCGGGATCTCGCTGTAGGGAAATGATTCTATCACTTGCGCATGCTCCAGTAAATTATGAAGTCCTGTTCCCAATACAACTCCCACCTCGGGTTGTAAATTGCGTTGCCGGAGCCAGTCTGCCGTTTCCTGTAACTGCTGAAGATAAGGTGCTGCTTTGAACATGGAGGTTACAATTTAAAGACTGAATGTACGCAACACCATGCAACAAGCCGCTTCCATTTATAAACAGCTTCGCATTGCGCGCATTGCGCAGGAAACGCAGGATACAAAGACCTTCGTGTTCGAAAACAACGGAGTGCACATACCGTACAAAGCAGGCCAGTACCTGACCTTTGTATTTCATATCAACGGGCAGGAAGCCCGGCGCAGTTATTCCATCGCTTCATCGCCGGTGTTGCAGGAGCAGCTATACATCACCGTTAAACGCGTGCAGAACGGAGCGATATCAAGGCCATTGTTCGACCATGCAAAACCGGGTGATATATTGCTCACCACGGGAGCTGCCGGGTTTTTCGTATTGCCTGACGCGCTTTCCACAGACCACCAATTGTTTTTCATGGCAGCGGGCAGTGGCATCGTTCCGGTTTATTCATTGCTCAAAACGGTGCTGCACACACAGCCCGGCATGCGTGTAGTGCTTATTTACAGCAACCGCTCGGAAAGAGACACTATTTATTTTAAAGAATTGAAAGCATTGCAGGAACAATTTCCTGTTAACCTTCAAATAGAGTTTTTATTCAGCCTTTCGCCAGACCTTGCGCGGGCGAGGCTGAATCAAGTGTTACTGCAATCACTGTTAAAGCAATATGCGGCCGCGCCTGCCGAAAAAATGTTGTTTTACGTCTGCGGGCCCTTTGCATACATGCGCATGATAGAGATCGAACTGCAGACCATGGGTTTTGTTGCGGACCAGGTAAGGAAGGAACAATTCAATACCATAAGGCCGGCCGTAAAAATATTGCCCCCGGATACTGATGCACACACCGTTGAATTGAATATTGCGGGCAGTACGCATCGCATACAAGTGCAATATCCTGTCACCATCTTAGAAGCCGCGAAAAAAGCGGGCATCACATTGCCCTATAGTTGCGAAGTGGGACGCTGCGGCAGTTGCGCCGCCACCTGCATCCAGGGAAAAGTGTGGATGATGTACAATGAAGTCTTGCTGAACGATGAAGTACGTAAAGGGATCGTGCTTACTTGCAGCGGGTTTCCTGTTGAGGGCGATGTAATACTGAAATTCTAAGCGCAGCTCTTACTGGTATCCGATTTTCGAACTATTGAGTCATCCGGGTTAGTCAGAAAACTTGTCTTAACCAGATAACACTACATTTTCATCGGATAAGCACAATTATAAGAATTCTATATAGATTCAATCAAGGAACGGTAAAATTCAATTCCCCTTCACCTCAAATTCTATTTCCGACTGGTTCCCCGAATGATCCGCAGCCTGAATTTTGATCTTGTAGGTTGTGGTGGCCATTGCCGTCATCGTCTCATTGAGGTTAAAGCTCATTTGGTCGGAGTGATAATGATTATGCACCAATTCAGCGCTGGTGGCTTTGTTCACAACGCTCAGGCTCACCTCGTACAATTCTGAGTTGTCGGTGATGGTGGCCGCTATATTGATGACCTGTCCGGCATTGAACTGTTGATTGGCCTGTGGGCTTGTAACATTGATGGTAGGCTTTATACTGTCCCCTTTATCTTTTTTACAGCCTGCAAATGCAAGAACGGCTACCAGCGCAATCAATCCCGTTTTCATTGTAAATGTTCTTAAGGTTTGGAAATGCTTTGTAGTCATTAGGTCATTAAGTCATTAAGTCATGAGCCATTACATTGCCGATGACTTAATGACTTACCCACCTATACGGCCAGACATAAAAAAAGCTGCCTCATTGCGTGCAGCTTTCCATTTTTTAATCCGGTATCATTCGCCCCAGATCTCGTCCTTGCCGGCCAGCCAGAGCTTTACCTGCTCGGTGGTTACCGATTTCGGCCTTTCGATAGGCATCCCCAGGGCGCGGTCCCAGCAAAGGCTGGCCAATACACCCAGGGCGCGGCTCACGCCGAACAGAACAGTATAGAACTCGTATTCCACCATACCGTAATGCACCAGCAGCGATCCGCTATGCGCGTCAACGTTAGGCCAGGGATTCTTAATTTTTCCGAGCGATTGCAGGATCGGCGGTACTGCTTCGTAAATTCTCCATACGGTGTTCACCAATGGATCGTCCGGCATATGCTTTTTACCGAACTCCATTTGCGCGGTAAATCGCGGGTCGGTTTTGCGCAACACGGCGTGGCCATAACCTGGCACCACCTTTCCTTCGCTAAGTGTTTTCTTTACGTATGTTTCAATCTGCTCTTTGCTGGGCAATTCCACGCCCAGCTCCTCGCGCATGTCGAAGATCCATTTTATCACTTCCTGGTTGGCCAATCCGTGCAGGGGGCCTGCGAGTCCGTTCATGCCAGCCGCAAAGGATATATAAGGATCCGCAAGGGCCGAACCCACCAGGTGGGTGGCGTGCGCCGATACGTTGCCGCCCTCGTGGTCTGCGTGGATGGTCGTGTACAAACGCATCAGCTCTTTAAACCCTTCGTCTTCGTAACCCAGCATGTGCGCGAAATTACCGGCCCAGTCCAATAATCCATTGGGTTGAATATGGTCGCCGTTTTTGTATTTACGGCGGTATATGTATGCGGCCACGCGGGGCAGGCGCGCAATTACGTCCATTGCATCATCGAACACCGCTTCCCAATAATCTTTTTTATTCATGCCCGATGCATAGCGCTTTGCAAACTGGCTTTCGGTCTGCAAGGCCATGATCGCAACCACGAATTGCGTCATGGGATGGCTGCCGATGGGCAATGCTTCTATCGCTGCAAAAACATGATTGGGCACGTGGCTCCTGCGTTGCCATACCGAAGTAATATGCGCGGCATCGTCTTCGGTAGGCAGCTCGCCAATGAGCATAAGATAAAATAATCCTTCAGGCAGGGGCTCTGTGCCGCCCTTAGCCTTTGGAAGTTGTTGTTGCAATTCGGGAATGGAATAACCGCGGAAACGAATACCGTCCTGCGCATCCAGCAACGAAGTTTCCGTTACTAACCCGGTCATGCCACGCATGCCCTGGTAAATTTGCGATAATACTACTTCACCGATTTTTTTATTGCCATGTTCCTTGAGTAAGTCTTTGATCTCGGATGCTACCTGGTCCGCTTTGACTTTAAACCTGTCCTTAATAATACCCATGTGCTTGTTTTTTGAAAAAGCCTGCTTGCCGGCAGGCAACGGCAGATCGTTGTTTGGCCGTTAAAGGTAGGCAAAAAAGAGTTATACGCGTGGTTTCCAGGGATTCTCGGGCACCTGTAAACGATGACCGGCAAAGCGTGCCAGCACAAACAAATAATCGCTGAGGCGGTTGAGATATTTTATAACGATGGGCTCTACTTGCAGCTGGTGTTCCTGCAGGTTAACGCAGCACCTTTCCGCGCGGCGGCAAACACAGCGTGCTACGTGCGTGGTAGAAACCGCCACGTGTCCCCCCGGCAATAAAAATGATTTCATTACCGGCAAAATCTCGTTCATCTTGTCTATTTCTTTTTCCAGGAAAACAATGTCATCTTCTTTCAGGTCGGGTATGCGCAGCTTGGGTTCTTTATCGGGATCGCAGGCAAGGGAAGAGCCGATGGTAAACAACCGGTCCTGTACTTCCTTTAAGGTGAGCCTGGTATGTTCATCATCCATGTAGTCGTGCACCAGCCCGATAAAGGAATTCAATTCATCCACGGTACCATAGCTTTCTATGCGCAAATGGCTTTTGGGCACTTTGGTGCCGCCGATAAGCGAGGTATTGCCGCCATCGCCGGTTTTTGTGTAGATCTTTGTTGCCATACGGAATTAGTTCATTAGGTCATTGAGTCAATGAGTCATTTGGTCATTGGGTCATTTTAACTTATTGACCTAATGACTTATTCACTTAATGACTTAACGACTCCGCCATCGATTTTTTTCTATCGCTTTCTATCAGCCCGTCCCTTAATCTTACAATGCGGTGGGCGTGGTTGGCAATGTCTTCTTCGTGGGTTACCAGCACTACGGTATTGCCGGCCTGCTGGATCTTACCGAAAATATCCATGATCTCGATGGAGGTCTTGGTATCCAGGTTACCCGTGGGCTCGTCGGCGAGTATAATCGAAGGATTGTTTACCAGGGCCCTTGCGATGGCCACGCGCTGGCTTTGACCGCCCGATAGTTCATTGGGCTTATGGTGGCTCCGGTCTGCCAAGCCTACTTTTTCCAGTACGGCCAGGGCCATTTCGGTACGTTTCTTTTTCGGGATGCCGGCGTATACCAGGGGAAGCGCCACGTTATCTGCGGCGGTCAGCCGCGGCAGCAGGTTAAACTGTTGGAATACGAAGCCGATCTCTTTGTTGCGGATCTCTGCAAGGTCGTTGTCCGGCATTTTGCTCACGTCGTTGCCATTGAGGATGTATGTGCCGCCGGTAGGGGAGTCCAGGCAACCGATGATGTTCATAAGGGTGCTTTTACCTGAGCCGGAGGGACCCATCAGGGCCACGTATTCGTTTTTATAAATATCCAGGTTAATGCCGTTCAATACCTGCAGGGCTTGCTTGCCCATTAAATAGCTTTTGCAGATATTCTGGAGATGTATGATTGATTGCATGCAATAATTGTCGAGAATCGCTGAATATAGTTACAAAGGGTCTTCGGTCAAAACACTCACCCTGTCATAGGATGCCGGAGGGTGTTCATAGGCTATCCCGATTTAATGGGATTTTAATGACTTATCGGTCCAATACTTTTGATTTAACCCTTACTCCTTCCGGATAACTTTCGGTACTTTAAAAAACACCCCGTCGGTATCCGGGGCATTCAGCAAAGCCTCATCCCGGCTGATGGATCCCTGCACGATATCGTCGCGTAACACATTTACTGAACCGGACATTTGCAGCAGGGGTTCCGTGCCCGCAGTATCAAGCTCCTGCAATTTTTCTACAAAGGATATCATTCGCTGCAGGTCCTGTTTCAATCCTTCCCGCTCCGCCGGTTCAATATACAACCGGGCAAGGTCGGCCAGCTTGTCCAGTAACGCATCATTTACTTCCATTTCCGGGTGTTCGAACAAAAATAAGCAATTAGCGGTAAGCCTCACCGGATAGTCAATATTCAATATCTTCGCCGCCTTATGCAAGATCGAAACCGCGGCATAGTTATGAGCGGCATCCGCAGCACCGGCATGCTGCACCTGGGCAATTATTTTGGCGCCATCCGCAACTACGTGCGGATGCAGGAAGAATTCGAATGCTATTTTATGGTGGCGGACCTGCATACCCTTACCACCCACCCCGATACCGCGGAGTTGAAAGGCAATGTGCATCGCGTACTCGCCGAGAACATCGCCTGCGGCCTCGACACGGAAAAAGTAGCCCTGTATTGCCAGAGCCACGTACCTGAAACCGCGGAACTATACCTTCTTTTAAATACCCTCGCTTATAAAGGTGAACTGGAAAAAACCGCCACCTTCAAGGATAAAGTGCGCCAGCATCCGGACAACGTGAACGCCGGCCTGCTGACCTACCCGGTACTACAAACGGCCGATATCATCCTGCACCGCGCCGTATATGTGCCCGTGGGCAAGGACCAGGAGCAACACCTTGAAATGGCCCGCAATTTTGTAGTGCGCTTCAACCGCCGCTACCGCGAAATATTTCCCGAGCCACAAGCCTACAACTTTGGGCAGGAGCTTATCAAAGTGCCCAGCCTGGATGGCAAAGGCAAAATGAGCAAGAGCGAAAACGCCATGGCTACGCTGTACCTGGCCGATTCCGACGAAGAGATCCGCAACAAAGTAAAGAAGGCCAAGACCGATGTCAGCCCCACTGAGCCCAACTCACCCAAGCCCGATGCAATAGAAAACCTGTTCCTGCTTATGCGGCTCGTGAGCCCCCCAGAAGTTGTGCAAAAATTCGAAGACGACTTTAATACCTGCACCATCCGCTACGGCGACCTGAAACAGCAACTGGCCGAAGACATGGTGAACTTTATCAGACCTATCCGGGAAAAGACCGAAGCTATCCGCAACGACCAACGATACCTTGAAAACGTAATGCGGCAAGGCGCCGAAAAGGCCCGGAAAAGCGCCACGGAAACCATGAGGCTGGTAAAGGACGCCATGGGACTTAATTATTGATTGACAGCTTGAGATTTGAGGTTGGGGATTTGGAATTTGGTATATTAACTTATAACTTTTCACTTTTGACTTATTACTGTGGCTAAACAAAAGAAACCGAAACACATCGCCATCGCAGGTAACATCGGCGCCGGAAAAACTACCCTAACGGAACTGCTGAGTAAACATTATAAATGGATACCGCAGTTTGAAAACGTGGACACCAACCCATACCTGTTCGATTTTTACGAGGACATGCCGCGCTGGAGCTTCAACCTCCAGATCTACTTCCTTAACAGCCGCCTTAATCAACTGCTCGATATCCATCGTGGTACCGAGACCGTTATACAGGACCGCACCATTTACGAAGACGCTTACATATTTGCTCCCAACCTGCACGAAATGGGACTGATGAGCAAGCGCGATTTCGACAACTATTTCCATTTCTTCGAAACGCTCAAGACCATGGTGCAACCACCGGACCTGCTCATTTACCTGCAGGCCTCCGTTCCCACACTGGTGGCCCAGATCCAGAAAAGAGGAAGGGAATACGAGGAAAACATCAGGCTCGATTACCTGAAACGCCTGAACGAATTTTACAATAAATGGATTGATCACTATAAAGAAGGGCCCCTGCTCATTATCAACGTAGATAAAAATAAATTTGCAGAGAATGAGGAGCACCTGGGAGAGATCATGCAGAAAATTGACTCCCAGCTGTACGGCCTGTTCTAACCAACATGCGTTTCAACAACTCCATCCTTGCACGCTTGCACAATGATTGGCATTTTTTATTGCTGATCATTTTTTTTATCACGCATGGATATGCGGAGCACGCGGGATTGATATCTGTTTCGGACCTTATTTTGTTGTTGATAGGCCTGGTCGTGCTGGCCATGTTGTTGTATTGGTTATGCAAGCTGATTTTTAAAGACAGCCGCAAGGCTGCATTGTTCGTGACCTTTTCGATGGCCTTGTTCCTTTTTTTTGGCGCCTTCCAGGATTTTATCGGCAGCTATCAGCTTACCGCGGCGCTGGCCCAATTGAAGATATTTTTCCCGGTTTCACTCGCCGCCATACTGGTGTTTTTTATTTTCCTGAAAAGAACACGGTATAAATTCACCAGGCTGAACATTTTTTTGAATGTGCTGCTGGCAATGTACATTATCGTGGACATTGGGGTTATCGGCTTTAGGTTGCTGGCTGGCACGGAAAAAAATAACCAGGAACTGGCTGCTTATGGATTGAACGCAACGCCCTGCGATACCTGTCGCCGCCCACCGGTTTATTATATCGTACTCGATGAATACAGCGGCTCGCCTGCGTTGAAAGGTTATTTCAATTACGACAACAGTCCGTTCGAGCAGTTCCTGGAAAGCGAAGGTTTCAAAGTGAACCGCAACGCCACCAGCAATTATTTTTTTACCATCTATTCCATCGCTTCCACGCTTAACATGGATTACATCCCGGACCTGGGTAAACAATCGATGGACAATCATTATGGTTACCGGCACGCCAACAGGCTGGTAATCGACAATGTGGTCACGAGGTTTTTCAAGCAACAGGGCTATCACATCAATAACTATTCATACCTCCAATTGCGGGGGGCGCCGGTGGTGTTTAAGTCCGATTACCTTCCTGTTGAGCTGGACCTTATTACAGGTAAGACCATGTACAGCCGCGTGGCCAATAACCTGATGCGGTTTCTGGGAAGGAAGTTTTCGGTTTCATCGTTCAAGCAACGCAGGGATGAATTTTATATCAGTAACAATGAAACCATGATGCAGATGGCGCTCCTGCCTACTTTCGATACCACCGTTGGCCCATCATTTACATACATGCATTTAATGATGCCGCACGAGCCCATTGCTTTCGACAGCCTGGGCCGCCGCATCACACCATTCTGGGAAAGAAAGTCGATGACGAGGAAAGAGGCCGACGATGCCTACCTGCAATACCTGGTGTACACCAATAACAGGATGCGCTCGTTCATTACAGCGCTCAAGAAGTTTACCAAAGGAGAAGCAATTATTTTATTAATGGGCGATCATGGATACCGCCGGATCCCCGCTAACCGCGACTGGGGTTATCATACCTTAAGCGCCGTTTACATCCCTGAAAAAAATTACGATGCCTGGTACGATGGCATGAGCAATGTGAACCAGTTCCGCGCCCTGCTGAATACCAGCTTCGGGCAGCGGCTTCCGATGTTGAAAGATTCGTTGGTGCGTTGACGTTAGGAGCCGTGAATTAATACTTCCTGTAATTCGAAAAGTCTGAAAGAGCACCCAGGGTCTCTTCTATTTTGTTTTCCCATTTATCCTGTATGTTGGGATTGCGGGAGTAATCTGTTTCAGAATCGTATTGCGATTGCATGTCGTGGTGCTTCTGCATCACCGCCTCGTATATTTTGGCAATGTCTTCGTTAACAGTAGATGATTTGAACTTATAATCCTTTAACATTTTGTACAGCAGGCGTGCATGTACTTCGGCAATATCGAAATGCGCCTGCTCATGTCCCAAAATATGATCGTTGCGTACGCGGCCCCACGATTTTGCAGGATCGAACTGGCAGCGGATAGTATAGCGCAGCTCGCGCTGGTTATAACTGTAATCGATGTTGATGCTGGTGCTGGTAAGCGCTGCATTACCGGTAGAAGGATCGGGCTTGCCCTGGAAATCGTTCCAGGTCAATCTTCTTTCCGCACTCCAATCCACCAGGTTTTCTGGCTTATTATTGTTGGGGGCCATCGCTGTCAGCGACAGGCCAAGTATAAGGAGGACTTTGGCGAACATAAACTTTGAGGTCTTTGGGGTTTAAGACTATAACGCCAAATTACAAATCCGCGTGTAAAATCAAAACCAAAAATGGATTAATAACATTTCTATTACAAGCCACAGGAGTAGCATGAAAAAAGGAGGAGAAAGGAGTCATTCGGCTCCTTTCTCCTCCTTTTTCTGCTTCAATCTCTTATCTTATATTTTGGGGCCTGCTGCCCTGATCTCGTCCGATACCCCGGCGGCATACTTCTGGAAATTCTTTTTGAACAAGCCTGCCAGGAAATCCGCCATTTTATCGTAGGCTGCCTTGTCGGCCCAGGTATCGCGGGCAACCAGTATTTCACTGGGCACGCCGGGACAAGATGCAGGCACCGCATACCCGAATACAGGATCGGTATTGGTTGGCACATTATCAAGTTTGCCTTCCAGCGCGGCGGTGATCATGGCGCGGGTATAGCCCAGCTTCATGCGATGACCCACTCCAAATGAACCACCGGTCCAACCGGTATTGATCAACCACACGTTCACCTGGTGTTTGCGCATTTTTTCACCCAGCATGGCCGCATAGCGCCCGGGATGCAGGGGAAGGAAGGGCGCTCCGAAGCAGGCGCTGAATGTGGGCTTGGGTTCAGTAATACCGGTTTCAGTTCCTGCTACCTTGGCGGTATAACCGGAAATGAATTGATACATGGCCTGGCCCGGGTTCAGTTTGGCAATGGGAGGCAACACGCCGTACGCATCGCAGGTAAGAAAGAATATGTTCTTGGGAATGCTGCCTACGGATGGCTCCATGGCATTGCTGATAAAGTGCAGGGGATAGGATACCCTTGTATTTTCGGTAATGGAACCGTTGTCGAAATTAATTTTATTGGAATTGGGAAAGAACATGGTGTTCTCCACCAATGCACCGGGACGTACTGCATTGTATATCTCGGGCTCTTTGTCCGCGGAAAGGTTGATGCACTTGGCATAACAACCGCCTTCGAAATTGAAGATGTTGTCTTCTGTCCATCCATGCTCATCGTCGCCGATCAGTTTGCGGTTGGGGTCCGCGCTCAACGTGGTTTTACCGGTACCGCTTAGGCCAAAGAACACCGCTGTATCGCCTGCCCTTCCCATGTTGGCGGAGCAGTGCATGCTCAACACACCTTTTTCGTGGGGAAGGATATAGTTCAATATCGTGAATATGCCTTTCTTGGTTTCACCTGTATAACCGGTTCCGGCAATCAGGATCATTTTATGTTTAAAAGAAACCACCGCTGCATTGTGCTGGCGGGTGCCGCATTCCCGGGCGTCCAGCTTCAGGCCGGGAACGGAGAGTATCTGCCAGTCGGGCTTGAAGTTTTCCAATTCTTCTTCGGTAGGCCGCAGGAACATGTTGTAAGCAAACAGGTTTGTCCAGGGCTTTTCGTTGATCACGCGAATGTTGATGCGGTAGCGCGGATCGGCGCAGGCATAACAATCGCGGATCCACATTTCCGGCAACTCGTTCAGGTAATTGGTAACCTTCTTAAAAATGATGTCGAAATATTTTTCTTCGATGGGAATGTTGAAATCGTTCCAGTCTACCGTGTTGGCGGTAGTTTCATCCTTTACAGTAAACTTGTCCTTGGGGCTGCGGCCAGTAAATTCGCCGGTCTTGATCACTAATGCTCCTGTATCATTTAGCTGGCCTTCTCCCATTCTTAGGGTGTCTTGTACCAGTTCTTCGGGGGTCAACTGGTAATGAATATTATTGGTGGCCCTGAGTCCTAATTTCAAAAGCTTATGAACAGGAATGGCAATAGTAGGCACTGACATACTAGCAAGCATTTGGTTAGGCGGCAAAGTTAATTCGCAAAAGCCAGTGAGACAAACGGTTGTTAGTTTTTTTGATAGAAAAAAGCTAAACCCCGGCCTTTGCCAGCCGCTACAATTAGAAATTCATCAAAAAAACGGGACTATTCTGTAAAAAATTGTTCAGGCCGCCCATTCCGGGACAAAACGTTCAATTTTGGCCAGTGTAGATTTTACACGATAAACGAACCGTTATTTTTTTCTTTTATAGGTAAAATCGTAATTGGTTCGCCAGGTTTTACCCCCATCGGGCGAGGTTTCGCTGAGCTGCCTTACCTGGTCGGGGCCCTGGTTAAAGAATGAGAACCTGCCCATTTGTTTGCCCTGCGGGGTATTGGCCTCGAACTCAAACCGCAACACGCTGTCTTTATATACCCCGTTGTAAAACCTGCCCACGTGGTTGCCGCCCCCATTGGAGCCGATCCATAATTGTTCCCATTTATTGGTCTGTGGATTTACATAATTCACGCTTTTGCCATTGTGTGGCACGGGGCCTTTGGCCGTCCAGTTTTCCAGTATCATGCAATCGCCCGAGGCTTTTTGTATAATACTGTTGCCTACCTGGAAATTGGTACCCGTGGCATAGACGGTCCATTCACCTACCCAAAAATCGAACTCGCGGGTTTGGGCATGGGCCCTGCACGGAAAGGCATTCACGCCAGCCTTTACCACCAGCTCTTTAAATTTTTCAGTTCCACGTATCGCTTTGAACTCACGCGCCGTATCCAGTTCGTCCAGGTTCGGATAGCCGGCGGCAACTGCTTTTTCGAGGTGCTCCAGCGATTGAGCGGTTTCGTTACGCAGGCCATAGATCCTCGACATGCGGCCATGCACGGTGGCCAGCACCGCCGGGGACGGTTTGTTGTTCAATGCGGTTTTATAATGTTCCAGCGCACTGCCATAATCCCCGAGGTTGTGGCAGCAGAATGCAAGCCTGTTCCATTGCAGCGCCTTGTGTTTATTACTGTCGATTTGCAGTGCGCCTTCATATTCCTTTCGGGCGGCCTTCCATTGTTGCGCCTGGAAAAGCGAATCGGCCCTGGAAATAGAATACACAACAATATTGCTCTGCGATTGCTGGCTGTTTGCAGCAGCAGATAATAAAAAGATTGCGACCAAAAGTGTACAGGTCATTTTCATACAAGGAAGATTTTAACTTTCAATTTACACGGCTCGACGGTGGGATGATAGGTCGAAATTGACTTTTATCAAATCAATGATCAGTATCTTTCCGTGGTGCGGGTTCCCGGGCAATAATGGGTTTCCATTGTCCATTTTTAAATAGCCACACATCGCAGAATACTCTTTCTCCATCATGCCCCCCAAATAGCAGGAAACCTCCGCTTGTATGATCATAAACCAGTTGTGCATGGTTGCGGGCCGGTGGAAGGGTGTCGCAGTTTAACCTGGTAATACCAATGTTGTTGGCAATGTCGATACGGTACGTTGTATTGATGCGTTCTTTGCCGGTCCATCCTCCAAAACTTATCAGGTAGCCAGGTCCCGGTGCATAGGCGGGGTTGTAAATTCTGATAGAATCTTTTACCGCAAGCTGCTCCCATGCATGAACATTCCATTGAAAAAAAGCAGATCCATTTCTTACTGAATACCGCCCGGCGCACATCACCGGTTTTTGAAGAACGGGGCTGTAAAAGGCGATATGTCCATTGTTCCCGATACCGGTGTCCGGCGAAAGTAATTGCCAGGTGTTGTTCCTGAACAACCATACATCGGTAAGGCGGTGTGTAGTGTCGTTTATAATATCATATCCGCCAAACAAAACGCAGTCCCCGGTCTTCGGATCAAATACCAAGGTGGCTTCTGCCCTGCGGGACGGAGCAATGGAAGTATGTACCTGTCTCCATTTTTTGTTCTCGAAAATCCAGGTGTCGTTCAGGAACAGGTCTTCGTCCGGTGGAGAAGTAAACAATGTCTTCTTTCCACCGAAAAGAATTATTCTTTTGTTTGCGCCATCGTATGCAACCGAAGGGAATGTTCTTGCACCCGGCGATTCGATAGCGGATAGGTGCCATCGATCATTTTTCCACTGCCAGGTTTCTCCATGTACTGCGGAGGTATCTGCTCCGCCAAACGTATAAATGGAATAATCAGCAGGATCATAAAAAAGCACATGACCATTCCGGTACAGGTGTTTTACCTGGGATGTTGCAGATTGAGCACATAAAAGCAATATGATAATGACCGTTCTCATGGGGATTTACCATTTATCACTTCGAAGGTTTATTATTCCACATTTGCCGGTAGATTTTCCATTCGTTATTCACTTTCCGGCAGAGCGTGAGGAAGTCGCTTGTTGAGGAGGCCGTTGACAATACGCGGCCTTTTGTAGTGGCATCCCATTTCACACGGGACGTTCCCTGTATAAATGCCAGGTCGCCATTACCTACCACCTCAACTTTGTCTATGTCGAATTCTGTGATCACGTAAACGGTATCTGCCTTCGGGAACCAGTAATTAATGATGGCTTGCTTGCCTGTAACGGGGCCGCCGCTGTTGTTAGGCGGTATCAGCGCACCGTCGCTTGTAAAAAGGTCTGCCACCGCGGTGCTGTCGTTTTTTAACCAGGCCGTCCTGTATTGTTCATGCAGGTTTCTAATGGCAGTTTCATCTTCGGCGGAAAACTGCTGACTGACCTTGCCTGTGTTACAGGAGCTGATTATTGACGCAATTGCGATGGTTAGTATGTATTTCATGGGTGATTCATTTCTGCGAATAAACAAACGGCGGGCGCGCATCATCAGGTGAAAATTGACTTTTTTGTTCATGCTGCAGCCGGTAGGTTGTTGGAGCGTAGTGATAAAACTGTTTGAACAACTTGGTAAACGAGGTGAGGTCGTTGTATCCAACCACATAGCAAATTTCGGTAACCGGCAGATCGGTTTTCTTTAATAGTTCTTCCGCTACTGTCATTCGTTTGCGGATCGCGTATTGCCGTGGGGTAACACCGAAGTATATTTTAAATTGTCGTAGCAGGTACATGGCGTTGAGGCAACTGGCCGCGGCCAGCGTTTCCAGCGAAACATCTTCGGCATAACATGATTCGATATGGTCTCTCGCCCGCATCAATCTTTGATACAATTCTTTGCGGGTAGAAGCCTTCACTGCTTTTACCTGTTGGATTTTTTTTGTTTCCTGCTCCTGCAATTGGAAAATTGCGTGCAGCATTAAGAAGAATAATTCTTCTATGCGTTCGCGGTTTTGCTGAAACTCCCTGCTTAAGGTGCGCACAAGTTGCAAGTAAGGGCTTATTGTACTGTTATGCTGGTACAACCTTTCGCAAAAAACAGGATAATGGGCGTCCCGATCTTCGCTGAATGCAACCGCTGCATTGCCGTTCCATACTTCTTGCACGAAGAACCGGGAAAAGTTAACCGTCATCGACTCCACAACGGTAGTTGCATGAATGTAGCTGGTATAGGTCTGCCCTTCGTTGAGCACCAGGAATTGCTGATCGTCTACCCGGTACCTGCAACTGCCCAGTTCATACACTTCATTGCCATTGAAAGCGCATTTAATGGACATCGGTCCCCAATGCTCCGCATAAAATATTTCCTTTGCTTTCGCATGAATGAGCACGTTGCTTTCCAGGAAGCGTTTATTGTACGCTTCGAAGTTGAACCCCGGTACCTTTACGTCCGGAAATTCATCCATGAGCAGTATGGGTGCAAGCGAAGGCATAGGTATATCGCCTAATCTAGTGATTTCATGGTTTGGAAAGGAATTGTATTTGATGAAAGGCAAGCCATGAACGCTTTCCCAACTGCCGGAGTTTTTAAATATCTTGCAGCCCTTAAAACCGACAGATGAAGCACCTGCCCCTTAACCGGGAAATATTCATAACCAACCGGAAGCGTTTCATAAAAGAAATGAAACCGAATTCCATTGCCATTTTCGTCAGCAACGACGAAGTGCCCAGCAATGGGGATGCGCTGCACCATTTTAAACAAAACAGCGACCTGTACTGGCTTAGCGGTATCTCGCAGGAAGATAGCATGGTGATCCTGTTTCCTGATAACCCCGATCCGAAATTCAGGGAAGTGCTGGTGCTGGTAAGGCCCAACGAACTCAAGGAAAAATGGGATGGAAAGCGCCTTCGCCGGCAAGAGGCCACGGCCATCTCCGGCATAGCCACCATCGTATGGCTCGATGCGCTCGATGCCTTGCTGCAAACCTGGGTGCACCTGGCGGATAATATTTATCTGGATTCCAACGAGAACGATCGCAAGGCCAGCCTGGTGCAAACCCGCGACTACCGCTTCATCCAGGAAATGAAGGCCCGTTACCCGCTGCATCAATACTATCGCGCCGCGCAACTGATGAAAGAACTGCGAGCAATCAAAACCCCATTGGAAATTGAGGTAGTGCAACAGGCCATCGACATCACGCACAAAACTTTCGAACGGCTGCTCCGCTTTATCAGGCCGGGCGTAATGGAATACGAGATCGAAGCAGAAATTTATCATTCATTTTTATCGCAGCGCTCAGCAGGCCCCGCATATGGCAGCATCATCGCCAGCGGCGACAGGGCACGCACGCTCCATTATGTATCCAACAACCAGGAATGCAAAGACGGGGACTTGATATTGATGGATTTCGGCGCGGAATACGGCGGGTACAATGCAGACCTTACACGCACCGTACCGGTGAATGGAAAATTTACGAGGAGACAGAGAACGGTGTACAACGCCTGCCTTAACCTGCACAATTATGCGAAAAGCCTGTTGAAGCCCGGCATAACCATAGTGGACTATACCGAAAAAGTGGGAGAGGAGGCAACACAACAATTTTTGAAGATCGGGTTGTTGAAAAAAACCGATGTAAAGAATGAAGATCCCGAGAACAGGGCCTACCGCAAATATCTTTACCACGGTATCTCGCACCATCTGGGACTGGACGTGCACGACCTGGGGACCCGGACCGCGCCCATCAAGGCCGGCATGCTGTTTACCGTGGAACCGGGTATTTATATAGAAGAAGAACAGATGGGCGTACGCATAGAGAACAATGTTTGGATCACCCGCAACGGCAATAAAGACCTGATGGAGAAAATACCCATCACGGCAGAGGAAATTGAAAGCGTTATGAAATAATTATTGATTATTAATTATTAATTATATTAATTATTGGCCAGCGAGAGAAATAATAAATAATCAATAATTAATAATAAATAACCAACAAAAAATGAAGCACATCCCCAATATCTTTACTCTCATCAATCTCTTCTTAGGTTGCCTTGCCATTGTGCACGCGCTGCAATTGGACGTTTCATTCCTGTATTCGATGGACCAGCAACCGATGACGCAAAGCATGCAGGCCTCATTGTGGATGGCAAGCATATTCATTGCGGCGGCGGCCGTCATCGATTTTTTAGATGGATTTATTGCGCGCCTGTTAAAAGCTTCTTCTGAAATGGGAAAGCAATTGGATTCGCTCTCGGACGTGGTGAGCTTTGGCGTGGCGCCGGGAATTATTGTATACCAGATTTTGCGGTTGGCATTGATGCAGGACACTGAAGCAGTGGAAACACCGATAGCATGGGCATATCCCGCGTTCCTGATTCCATGCTTTGCTGCCTGGCGCCTTGCGAAATTCAATATCGACACGCGGCAGCAGTATGGTTTTCGCGGGGTGCCTACACCCGCGGTTGGATTGCTGATTGCCTCCTTTCCGATAATACTGTTGTACAATTATTACAATGGCGCCATCAATGAGCTGTTGCTCAGCAAATGGGTATTGTACCTGGTGATTGTATTGTTGTGTTACCTGATGGTAGCCGATATACCCATCCTGAGCCTGAAGTTCAAAGACTATACGCTGCGCACCAACTTTACCAAGCTGGTATTGGTAGTGCTGGCCGTTATTGCGGCCTTTGTGTTGAAGTGGCTGGCGGTGCCCGTAATTTTTGTGCTGTACATCATCCTATCTTTGACCACCGAAAGAAAAAGTAATAAAACATGACCTATACAGTGCAGGTTAAAGTAATGCCATTGAAAGAATTATTGGATCCGCAGGGAAAGGCCGTTTTGGGCGGGTTGACCAACCTGGGCCTGAAATCAATCTCGGATGTTCGGGTGGGCAAGAACGTTACCTTGCAGGTAGAAGCAGGTTCACCGGACGAAGCAAAGGCCATTGCCGAAGAAGCCAGCAAAAAGCTCCTGGCCAACCCAGTTATGGAGTATTTTGAAATCACCATTTAATGTGAAGATTTGCTTTACATCATTCCTTCTCCCATTGGTAACTTAAAAGACATTACGCTCAGGGCTATCGAGGTATTGAAGGATGTGGATGTTATACTGGCAGAAGATACGCGCAACACAGCACGCCTGCTCAATCATTACCAGATCACCAAACCGCTTTCGCCCTACCACCAGCATAACGAACACAAGGTAGTGCAGCACCTGGTTCACCAATTGCAGGCCGGCAAAAAGATGGCCGTTGTTACCGACGCTGGCACACCCGGCATTTCCGATCCCGCTTTTTTATTGGTGCGCGAATGCGTGAAGGCTGGCGTGCGGGTGGAATGCCTTCCGGGCGCTACGGCCTTTGTACCAGCCCTGGTGAATAGCGGGCTTCCATTGAACCGTTTTGTTTTCGAAGGGTTCCTTCCATTGAAAAAAGGAAGGCAAACCCTGCTGAAGCAACTGGCAACGGAAGAGCGCACCATGGTGTTTTATGAATCGCCCATGCGGCTTGTGAAAACTTTGGAAGACTTTATTCAATATTTTGGGGAAGATCGTCCATGCTGCGTGAGCCGCGAGCTCACCAAAATGTTCGAAGAGAATGCAAGGGGCAGCCTCCGCACCGTATGTGAACACTTTAAGCAGAAGGGAGTTAAGGGTGAGATCGTGATAGTGGTGCAAGGTATTGAGTGAGCATCGTCCAGTTTTAACATCCCCGTTTAATGGTCAGGAAGGATTTTTGTACTGTGAAACAAAAAAATACCAGTATGAAAAGACTTGTTTGCGTAGTGTGCGGCATATTGATGCTTGCACTAGCGGCCAGCGCTCAGATCAGGAAGATACCCGCGGCAGTAACTGAATCGTTCAAAAGTAAATATGCATCCGCCACCAATGTTGAGTGGAAGGACAGGCTTACTTCTTACGTGGCCACATTTGAGGCCGATGGCAAAAAGCACGAAGCGTATTTTGATGACGATGGAAGCTGGAAGCAAACCGAAACGGAAATAGAGGAAACCGAGCTGCCTGCAGCAGTGAAGGATGGGTTTGATAAAAGCAAATATACTGAGTGGTCCATCGAACGCGTGGAGCGCATTGATAAGAATGATAACGTTACCGAATACCGCATACAAATAAAGAAGGGAGACGTGCGGAAAAAGAACCTGCTGTTTACGAGCGATGGAAGGCTAAAAAAAGATAAAATCACCGTATAAAGACAATTCATGAAGAGAGCGCTATTTATTGTATTTGTGTTCTTGCTTGCTGTTCCTGTAATTGCGCAGCCTGACCGCTGGCAGCAGCAGGTGAAATATACCATGGATGTAAAAATGGATGTGAACGCCAACCGCTTCACCGGCAAGCAGCGGTTGGAATACAGCAATAATTCGCCTGATACCCTTAGGAGGGTATTTTATCATTTGTATTGGAATGCATTTCAACCCAACAGCATGATGGATAGCCGCAGCAGGCGGCAGGGCTCCATTGTATTAGGCAGGAGCCGCAGCGGCCGCGAGATCCGCGACTGGGATAGCCGTGTGCGTGACCGCATCGCCAGCTTGAAGCCCGATGAGATCGGGTACCAGCGCGTGCGCAATTTTAAAATGAATGGCCGGCCTCAAACACTTAAAGAGCATGAGACCATCCTTGAGGTTGTGCTCGACCGTCCCATACTTCCCAAAACCAAGGCTGTGTTTGAGTTGGATTTTGAAGCGCAGGTACCTGTGCAGATCCGCCGCAGCGGCCGCGACAATGCAGAAGGCATACGGTACAGCATGAGCCAATGGTATCCCAAATTGTGCGAATACGATTACGAAGGATGGCATCCCACGCCTTATACGGGAAGAGAGTTTTATGGCGTATGGGGCGATTACGATGTGAAGCTTACCATCGATAAAACCTATATGGTTTGCGGAACAGGTTACCTGCAGAATGCAGATAAGATCGGTTTTGGCTATGAAACATCCGGTGTAAAAGTTCCTGCCCCAACCGGCCAAACGCTCACCTGGCATTTTATCGCGCCCAACGTGCACGATTTTATGTGGGCCGCCGACCCCGGTTACAAGCATATCAGCAAAAAAGTAAGGCCCGACCTTACGCTGCATGCCTTCTATAAGATATCTCCGCCGCACCTTACCCGGCAGTTCGAGGCGTTGCCAGATACTACCAAGGCAAAGTATGCAGGCGGGGCCAATGAATACATCGCTCAATATGAGGCCAACTGGAAGTCGGTGGTGGACCACGCGGCCAAAGCCTTGCCGTATATTGAAAAGCGGTTCGGCGCTTATCCTTACAGGCAATATTCGTTTGTGCATGGGGGTGATGGAGGCATGGAATATCCTATGGCCACCTTGTTGAAAGGCCCCGGGCTCGGCACCGTCATTCACGAATGGATGCATAGCTGGTACCAGATGATGCTAGGCACCAATGAATCCTTATACGCGTGGATGGACGAAGGCTTTACCACTTTTGCGGAAAATGAAGTGATGGCATTCCTGAACAACAGCACCGATTGGCCCCACGCCGCCGACTATAGGGACTACATGGCCCTGGTAAGAAGTGGCCGCGAAGAACCGCTGACCACTCATGCAGACCATTACAATACCAATGCTGCATACGGTACGGCATCTTATTCCAAGGGATGCGTGTTCATGGAGCAGTTGGGTTATGTAGTAGGAGAGCCGGTGCGGGATAAAATATTATTGGAGTATTACCGTCAATGGCGCTTTAAGCACCCCAACGTGAATGATTTTATCAGGGTTGCGGAAAACGTGAGCGATATGAAGCTGGACTGGTACCGCGAATACTGGGTCAACACCACCAAGACCATCGACTATGCCATCGATAGTTTGTGGGAGGAAGGTGGTGTTTCGAAGGTGCGCCTGCGCCAGTTGGGACAAATGCCGATGCCCATCGACCTGCAATTGACATTCAAGGATGGATCTAAAGAAATGCACTATGTGCCCGCTTATCTTATGTTCGGGCAAAAGCAGCCCGAGGATACTACGGCCGCCATCCCCTGGAAAACTTATGAGGCATGGAAGTGGACCCATCCCACCTTTGTGATAGAATCAACACGGAGACTGACCGATGTAAAGGTGGTGGAGATCGACCCCTCTTTGCGCATGGCCGATATCGATAGAAAGAATAATAAAATGGAATTGACCTGGTAATAAAACGGGGAATTATATAATATCAAAAGCCCATCACTTGAGTGGTGGGCTTTTAAATCGATCCAGGAGCCTGCAAAAGCAACTGAACCCAGGTAAGGTAATGATTAATGGATCCTATTAGTATCCTCCGTGAACGAAGATAGTCTAAGGGTAAACCCTTACCAATACCCTTTTGTGGGAATTTTGATTGTTTATGCAACTGATCAGCTGCCCAATAATTTCAGGGTCTTCATCAGGTCGATGCCCTTTCCCAGTACATCTTTAAACAGGTCGCCCTTCTTTTTCACCCGGTCGGGAATATTGAAGATATTGAACTGCGACGGGTGCAGGCCGGGTTTTACCTCTTTCCATTCCAGCGGAGTAGAAACCGTAGCCCCGGGCTTAGGCCTTAGGCTGTACGCAGTGGCCAGCGTTTGCCCACGGCGGTTTTGCAGGTAATCCACGTAAATCTTATTGTCGGCCCTTTTGGAAAGCGATCGCACCAGGGTGGTGGTGTCGGGCAACTGTTCAGTCACCATCATGGCAATGATGTTCCCAAAGTCCTTCACCTGGTCGTAGGTATACTTTGCACCTAAGGGAATATATACGTGCAGACCGCTGGCCCCGGAAGTTTTGCAATACGAAGGCACTTTAATGCGGTCCAGCACTTCCTTTACCACCAGGGCTGTTTCTATTACTTGTTCGAAAGTATTTTTATCGGATGGGTCTATGTCTATCACCAGCCAGTCTGGTTTGTCCAGGTTTTGTGTCCTCGAATTCCAGGGGTTCATCTCAATGCAACCCAGGTTGGCAATGAAGAGCAGTGATGCCTTGTCGTTGCATACAAGGTAATGCACCATCTTATCATTGGACTCGGAATAGATCGGCGACACTTTCATCCAGGAGGGTGCGATATCGCCTGCATCTTTATGGAAGAAGCCATTATCTCTTAAACCGTTCGGGTTACGCTTTAGGGAGAGCGGCCGGTCTTTCAGGTAAGGAAGAATATAATCGGCCATCTTTTCATAATAGGCGATCATATCCCCCTTGGTGAGCTTTTCATCGGGCCAATATATTTTATCGATATTGCTTAGTTCCACTTTGTGGCGGTTCACCGTCACCACCCGGTTCTTCTCGCCAGTTTTTTCATCACTCTTTTCTGATGCTTTTCCTGCTGTTTTTTCCTTCATGTTACTTTTCTTCGATGAGCGTTTGCTGTCAGGTGTCTTTACTGGTTCAGGTTCGGGCTTCACTTCTTTTGCGGGTTTATCGTCGCGCCACCTTAAAAATACGGGATGGCGCAGGATGCCGTCGCGGGTAACTTCCGAATATTTTACCTCGCATACTATTTCAGGGCGTATCCAGGTTACAGGAGAATTCACTGGTATTTTTTGATCGAAGGGAGATGAATTGGTCACCAGTTTTTGCATCATGTTCCAGAGCTCTTTCAATTTTCTTTCTGTAAAGCCTGTGCCAGTATGGCCGATATAATGCAAGCGCTTATTCTTGTATTCTGCTAATATCAACGCGCCAAAATGCTTCCTGCTGCCCCGGGCCTCGGTATAACCTGTTATGATGGCCTCACGTGTATGCGTATGTTTTATTTTAAGCCATTCCCGGGTACGTATGCCCGTTACATAGTTGCTGTCTGCGCGCTTGGCCATAATGCCTTCGAGATTGCTTTTCTTTACCTCGTCGAAAAATGCTTTCCCTTTTTCTTCCACATGATCGCTGTAGCGGATGGTGTCGGTGGTGGGTAGCGCATTTTTCAAGATCTCTTTTCTTTCTATCAGCGGTAAATCCTTCAGGTCCTTGCCATTCAACGATAAAATGTCGAATACATAATACACCAGTGGCAGGTGGCGGTTGTCGTCGTAGTGCTGCAGCTTTTGAAAGTCGGGCCTTCCTTCTTCATTGAAGACTGTTACCTCTCCGTCCAGCACGGCGCGCAGGTTCAGGGTTGCCAGTTCATCGACAATAGAAGGATAGCGTTCGTTGAATGAAAGGCCATTGCGGGAGTATAATTTCACTTTTTTCTTATCCACTTCGGCTATGGCCCGGTACCCATCCCATTTCAATTCGAATATCCAGTTGGGGTCATCGAATGCATCATCGCCAAGTGAGGCCAGCATGGGCTCGATATAATGTTCAAGCTTTCTTCCGGGATTGAACCTTGTGAACCTTGCCTGTTGCGGCTGTTCAGGCTCGGCGTTTTTTTTTACCGTACGGGAGGCAGCTTTTGCCGGAATAGCGTTTTTAAGTGTTGATTTTTTAGCAGCGGCTTTCTTTGCGGGAGCTTTTTTATCGGCCACAACCTTTTTCTTGTCGCGGATAACTTCCTTGATCATTTTTATGGGCAGCACATCCTCGATGTTATATTCATCGTCTGTTGCGTATTCATCGCGGTGTTTGATCAGCAGCCAGTTCTTTTCGTCTCTCAATCGCACCAATGCAAACTCACCATTGATGTGCGTGCCATGAACTCTTACTTTCAGGTTGCCGGCTTCCAGCGCTTCCAGCGCCTTTTTTTCCGATATCACGTTGGATTTGGCGTCTACGGGCTCGTAGGTTCCGTTGTCCCAGATCTCCACTTCGCCAGCCCCATAGTTGCCTTCGGGAATGACGCCTGTAAAATTGATATAGCTTACCGGGTGGTCTTCTACCATTACGGCCAGCCGTTTATCGCCGGGATTTAGTGAAGGGCCTTTGGGCACGGCCCAGCTCTTGAGCACGCCGTCCATTTCCAGGCGGAAATCATAATGCAACCGCGTGGCCTGGTGGCGCTGCACTACAAAGCGATTCTTCTTTGACCTTTCTACTTTAGCTCCGGGTTCAGGCGTAACCTCAAAATTGCGCTTTCGCTTGTATTCCGTTAATCCCATCAGGATGCTTTTCGCTTAGTGGTACTCAAACTGGCCTTCAATTGCTCCATAAGGTCTTGTGATTTGGAGTGCACCACCTTCATAGTAGGAGCTTTGATCTTCTTGCCTTTTGCTTTGGCTTCGATCAGCTTCATCAGCTCATCTGAATACGTGTCGATATAATTTTCGATTGCAAATGGGCCGGATAGCTGGTCTATCAGCGCCATTGCCATTTTTAATTCGTTGGGTTTGCTCTTGTCCTCGGGCACTTTCAGGTCTTTATGGTCCCTGATCTCCTGTGCAAACCTGATTTTGTTCAATACAAGTATATTGTCCATCGGTTTTATCAGCCCGATGGTTTCCTTGGTGCGCATTACATAGGTGCCCAGGGCCACCTTGCCGCTTTTCTCGAGCGCATCCCGCAGCAGGGCATAAGCCTTTGCCCCCGTTTTTTCTGGTTCCAGGTAATAAGGCGTTTCGTAAAATATGGTATCCACCTCTTCCTGCTTCACAAACTGGGCGATCTCTATCACCTTCGATTTTTCGGGGCTGGCTTTCTTGAAGTCCTCGTCTGTCAGCACTACATACTCGCCGTTGTATTTAAAGCCTCTTACGATGTTTTCCCAGGCTACTTCCTTGCCTGTCTTCTCGTTTACGCGCTGGAACTTGATGTTGGAATGGTCTTTTTTGTCCAGCATGTCCAGGTCCAGGCTGCTGCTTTGGGTGGCACTGTACAATTTTACCGGTATGTTTACCAGGCCGAAGCCAATGGCTCCCGTCCATATTGCTCTCATAAAATGATTTTTTGGTACTTACGTAATCTTTCAGCTTAAACTATCGTGCCAGCCTGACCATTTTACGCCTCATTTTTCGTCCACAATTTGTTGATTTCTTTCCCCGGATTCCACACCAGATCAGGGTATTACGCCTAAAAAAAACAGGTATGGCATTTGTTCTAATTATAGTAAGAACAGCGATTTTAATAAACATCCTTATAAGTTTTTTTTAAGAGGACGGTTCCTTTGGGGTTACAGGGCTACCTTTTCCAGGTAGCCTTTTTTTATTGCCGCTATCGAAAGGCTGTTTGAACCAATCTGAAATAATCAATCATTAATAATCAATTAGCCGGGATAAACGAAATAGAGAAAGTAGTGCCCTGCGACAGCTTCGACTGCACTTCTACGGTAGCCTTGTGCGCCTGCAGGATGGTGAGGGTAGAGGCCAGGCCCAGGCCCATGCCGTTTCTTTTGGAAGTAAAATAAGGTTCGAACAGGCGGGAAAGGTTCTCTTCGCTGATGCCGCTTCCGTTATCGGTGATCTGCACCGTGTGTTTAGGGGCTTTGGTAATAATCTCTACGCTGATATTTCCCGGCGCATTGGTAATGGCTTCCACGGCATTGATAATAATATTAAGGAAGGCAATCCTCAGCTTTTGTTTATCGCCCATAATATAAGCGGGCTCATCTGAATATTGTATCTGCAGGTTGATGCGTTGCAATGTAATACGGTCCAGGGCGGTGGCAATGGTTTCGTCCATGATACCCTGCAGCGTATGTTTTTCCATTATCATTTCCGTGGGCCGTGACGAATCTAATAACTCTGTTATAAGTCCGCCGATGCGCTTGCTATTGCGCTGGATCACATCCAGCAAAAACACCTCTTCATCAGATTTAGAACCATGGGCCAGCTGGTCAACGGATAAATTGATATTGTTCAGCGGGTTTCTTACTTCATGTGCCAGCGTACGCACCAGCCTGCCGGTGGCGGCCAGCTTTTCGGCCTGCAGCGTGGCCTTCTCCGCTTTTTTCAGGTTGGTGATATCGTGGATGATGCCCTGTACATATACGGTGCCGTCGAGATCTGTTTCCATGGAAGCAGACAAGATGCAGTTGATGCGTGTGTTGTCTTTGGTAAGCAATTCCACTTCCATATCGTTGATCTCTCCTTTTTGTACCAGCACATCGCGATATACTTTTTGAAGGTCTGTACTGGTGATCTTTTCGCAGAGGTCTGTATTGATCAACTCCTCTCTTGTATATCCCAGCAGCCTGCAGGTAGCCTCGTTCATGTCAATGAACCGGCAGCCGTCGTCGGTAATGAATACCGCGTCCTTGGAGCGTTCGAACATGCTGCGGTATTTTCTTTCATTGGCCCTTAGCGCCTTTAGCGTGGCGGAACGTTCGAGCGAATAGCGTATGCACCTTTCCAATTTTTCGGACGTGAGCTCGGTTTTGATGAGGTAATCTACCGCGCCGGCCTGCATGGCCTCCATGTCTACTTTGTAATTACCCTTACCGGTAAGCAATACGATCGGTTCTTCGCATTGGGCGCTGATGGCTTCCTTTAATAGCTCCAGCCCGGTTTTAGCGCCCAGGCGGTAGTCCACAAAATACAGGTCGTAATTATGGTGCTTCATGTGAGCAAGGGCTTCGAGGTAATTGTAGCACCAGTGCAATACAAAGCGGGTGGGATTGATATTCCTGATATAGTCGCTGATAATGAGGAAATCGTCCTCATCATCATCCACTATTAGTATCCTGATGGAGTTCTCAGGTGAAATCATGTATCAATCTATTGCTTTTCCGGTAAAATGATCGTAATCGTGGCTCCCTTTCCCAATTCTCCGTTTGCATAGATTAACCCGTTATGGTAATCTACGATCTTTTTGCAAATGGCAAGTCCGATGCCCGAGCCAGGGTATTCGGCCTTGCCATGCAGCCGTTGAAAGATCTGGAATATTCTTTCAGCATACTCCTGTTCAAAGCCAATGCCGTTGTCGGCAATAGCAATGCGAAAATATTTTTTCTGTTGATCGAGGCCGTGTTCGTTTGTGTCCTGCCTGGTGAGTGCAGTGCATTGGATAGTGATAACAGGCGCTTCGGTGGGCTTGCGGAATTTTATGGCATTGCTGATAATATTGATCAGCAGCTGTTTCATTTTTTCGGGTTTCGCTTCTATCACCGGCAAAGGCCCGGCATCCACCTTGGTCCTGGTTTCTTCAATGGTTACTTCAAGGTCGGCCAGTACCTTTCGCAGGATTTGGTCGAGGCTTGTCTTTTCAAATGCATCCCCGGTGCGCGCAATGCGTGAAAACTCAAGGAGGTTGTCTATCAGCAAGCGCATGTTGTTGGCGGCTGCCACCATGCGTTCGATATACAGCTGCCCTTCTTCTTGTAATACATTGCTGAATTTTGTATTCAACCGCTCACTGAAGGTGAGCAGCTTTCGCAGGGGCTCCTGCATATCATGCGAAGCCACGTATGCAAATTCTTCCAGCTCAGCATTGGAACGGTTCAATTCCCTGATCTTGGTTTCGAGGCTGTGTTCGTATAGCTTCAACCTGGTAATGTCTCTTGTAATGCCGAATACTCTTATGATCTTGCCTGCTTCATTGCGGAGGTAGTGGCCATAGGTCTCCAGCCATCGAAGTTCTCCCTGTACCGTGGTTATCCTGTATTGCCAGATGTATTCATCCTTATCCAGCATGGACTCGTGCCTGCGAACAAGCCCGGACTTATAATCGTCCGGGTCAATGTGCTTTTCGTACAACGCTTCATCAATAACAAGGTCCTTATCCATTGTGGGATCGTACCCGAAAAGGTTGTACATGCCTATGGACCACAAAATTTTTTGCGTGTCGCTATAGTATTCCCAGGTTCCAAACTTCAGGAATACTTCGTATTCGGTCATCAATTTTCCCGGGCGGGAAATTGTGCTTTCGAGGTGCATGTTTGGGGGGTAAAAGCTGTTTAGGAATTGTTGAATTCCCTATACTGCTTCATTTTGTTATATAAGGTCTTCCTGTCTATGTTCAACAACTTGGCGGCCTTGCTCTTGTTGAAGTTAACTTTTTTCAACGCCTGCAGGATCATTTCATATTCGGCGTCGATGCTTGCTTCCTTCAACGTGATTTCGGAATTGGCGAAGCGGTTGTTCTCCGGCATGGATATGCTTACCGGAGCTGCTACTGCGGCCACGGACGCCGAAGCTTCCGACGAAGACTCGAATTGCAGCTTGGCATAGTTCGATATCTCGAAGGGGAGCGTCTTTGCTTCCACGTACTCGCCATCGGTGAGCAGGGTGGCGCGCTTGATCACGTTCTTCAGCTCGCGCAGGTTGCCGTGCCATACATAGTTTTTGAATATGGCCTCTACTTCGGGCGTGAAATCGATGATGTCTTTTCCAAGCTCGCGGTTGGTGAGGTGCAGGAAGTGCCGTGCAAATACCATGATGTCGTCTTTCCTTTCGCGTAGTGGCGGCACGTCTATGCTGAATTCGTTGAAGCGGTGATACAGGTCTTCCCTGAACTTACCCTTGCGGGTAGCTTCCCACAATTTTTCATTACTGGCTATAATGATGCGAACGTCCAGTTCAATGTCCTTGGTACCGCCTACCCGCCGCATCTTGCGTTCCTGCACTACGCGTAACAACGAAACCTGTATATCGTAGGAAAGGTTGGCTATCTCGTCCAGGAAAATGGTGCCTTCGTTGGCCAGTTCAAAGCTGCCGGGCTTCTGATTGAGGGCGCCGGTAAAGGAGCCTTTTTCATGGCCGAACAGCTCACTGCCTGCGAGCTCTTTGGAAAGTGCGCCGCAGTCGATAGCCACAAAGGGCTTGTCCTTACGCTTGCTGCGTTTGTGTATCTCCTGCGCTATCACTTCCTTACCGCTGCCGCTTTCGCCATATATGATAATGCTGTAGTTGGTGGGCGCTACCAGGTTTATCTGCTTAAGGATATACTGGAAGGCCACGCTATCGCTGAATATGGGCTCATCGGGGTTGATGGGCTGGGGCCTTCTATCCTTCTTAATGGCCGCGGTATCAGCGGGGGCAGCGGTGGAAGAGGCCGGGGCAGCGTAAGCGGGGGCTGTAACTTCAGCCTCCAGGGCCTTGCGGATGGTAACGAGTATCTCATCAGGGAACAAGGGCTTGGTCACATAGTCGTAAGCCCCCAGCTTCATTACTTCCACGGCGGTCTTGATATCGCTGTAGCCGGTAATGATGATCACAGGAACTTTCGGGTATTTTTCCTTGATCTTTACCAAAAGGGCTTTGCCGTCCATGTCTTCAAGGCGAAAATCGGCCATCACCAGGTCCGGCACAAAGGTCTCCAGTATATTTAAGGCCTTCTTCCCCGAATGGGATTCGAGCACCTCGAATCCATAGCGGGACAGAAAACGTTTGAGCAGCGAACAAATATCCGGGTCATCGTCAATTACAAAGATTTTGGGCATAAGAATAGTTTCAGTTCAAAATTATAAATCAAGCAGGAAAAATTATGCCCACAGTGCGCGCACCTGGGCTACGGGTATCTGCAACATCTCACGGTACTTGGCAATGGTACGTCTTGCCACCTTAATGCCCCGGGCGGCCAGCACCTGCACCAATTGCTGATCGGTGTATGGATTTGACTTTTCTTCTGCTTCAATTACTTCTTCGATGGTGCTTTGAATGACCTTATTGCTGATCAACGCTCCGTCTGCATTGGAAAGCCCCTCTGTGAACAGGTCTTTCAACAACAAAGTGCCAAAAGGAGTTTGGATGTATTTATTACAGGTGATCCTGGAAACAGTGGAAATATCTACGCCTGTTTCGTCTGCGATATTTTTCAGGATCATCGGCTTCAGTTGCTTGATATCACCCTCCATAAAATACTCATACTGGTGGCTCAGGATTGCCTTCATTACTTTCAGCATGGTGGATTCGCGCTGGCGGATGGCATTGATGAACCATTGTGCCGATTGCAATTTATTTTTTAAGTATTGATGCGTTGCCTTGTCGGTCTTCTCGCTCTTTTGTGATTGCTGAATGGTCTCCATCCACGATGGATTGAGATATAGAGAAGCGGAGCGCTGGCGGTGCAGGCTTACTTCGAGATAATTGCCATCTCTATACAAAATAAAATCAGGAACGATGTTGTTGTTGACGGCTGTGCCGGTATTTTTTTCTGAGATGGGTTTCAATTTCAGCTTGGCTACCAATTGCAGGATGATCTTCAGTTCATCTTCGTCTATTTCCAGGTGATGCATGATCTTTTCCATATGGCGGTTGCGCAGGTCATTGTAGTGTTCTTCCAGCAACACGACAGCTTTTTTTACATCAGGCCTTTTGCTGTTCATGCGTTTCAGTTGCGCCAACAGGCATTCCTGAATGGAGCGCGTGGCGATGCCCGCGGGCTCCAATTCCTGTACCCGCAATAAAACTTTTTCCAACTCTTGTGTTTCTATCCAGCAGTTTTGCCTGAATGAAATATCTTCTGCAATTTTTTCGAGGTCTTGCTCCAGCAAACCATTGTCGCTTAAAGAATCGATCAGGTAATCGGCCAACGTAATTTCTTCATCGCTTACTTCCAGCAGGCGGAACTGTTCTTTCAGATCGCTGCGGAAGCAACCCATTTCTGTAAGCGGGCGCTGCGGCATGTCTTCCGAGCTCAGGTAACCTGCGTACTCCGTAGTATAATCAGGAATATCGTCGTAACCGTATTCTTCCCAGTCCTGGTAATCCTGGACTTTTTCCTTGTTATATTTTTCAGCATCAAGTTCCTGGTCGGAAGTATTTTCTTCGAGGAGTGGATTGTCTTCCAATTCCTGTTGCAGGCGGTGTTCCAGTTCCAGCGAATTGAGGTGAAATAAATTGAGCAGTTGTATTTGCTGGGGGAGTATCCTGCCTTGTTGTTTTTGTACAAGATTCTGATGCAGCATATGGTTGGTTTCTTTACCTAACCTAACGCAAGCAAAGCACCAAAAACCACAGGTGAGAAAAACGGTTTGAAAATCAATGCGTAACAATCCAAAAAGTTTTTTAAACACTTGAAAATTACACATTTAAACTTTCCCATGCAATTGTATCTGTGGAGCCAATTCCTCAATATGGGGAAAAACTAACCATTTTAGCAGAATAGAGGAACGAATTCCCGAATTATCCCCCAACTACCTCACCACCGTTGATATGGAGCACCTGGCCCGTAATATAGCTAGAGTCGGCCGAGGCCAGGAACACATAGGCCGGGGCTACCTCGTAGGGATAGCCAGCCCGTTTCATGGGTGTTTTCTTCCCGAATTCGCGGATGTGCTTTTCATCAAAGGTGTCAAAAATCAAGGGTGTCCAGATGGGGCCTGGTGCTACCGCATTTACGCGGATGCCTTTTTCGGCCAGGTTTTTCGCGAGGGAGCGGGTGAAGGACACAATGGCGCCCTTGGTTGATGAGTAATCTATTAGGTGTTCGCTGCCCCGGTACGCTGTAACCGAAGTGGTATTGATAATGCAACCGTCCTCATCCAATAGCTTCAGGGCCTCATGCGTAAAATAAAAGAATGAAAAAATGTTTACTTCAAAGGTGCGCCGTACCTGTTTGCCGGTAACCTCCATAAAATCCTTATCCACCTCTTGCTGGGCGGCATTGTTCACCAGTATGGACAGCTTGCCGAAATGTTTGTGTACCTGCCGTACGGTCTTGCGGCTAAAGGCTTCGTTGGCAATATCTCCTTTAAATAATAGACATGCGCGGCCTTCCTGTTCTACAAGAGCCTGGGTTTCTTTGGCGTCCGCATCGCTGGTATGGTATACAATGGCCACGTGAGCGCCTTCCTTAGCATAATGAATGGCCACGGCACGGCCAATGCCGCTATCGCCCCCGGTAATAATGGCTACCTTATCCAGTAGTTTATAGGCCGGTTTGTACAGGGGACTTGTGGGAACCGAGATCTTATTGATAGTGGAGGGTTTGCGTTTGGTGCGCCTGGGGCGTTTGGCTGGTGTTGTCATACCCGTTGAGGCAGAAAAATCTGTTCCATTAATCGAAACTGAGAAAATATATCTACAAACGGGCTTATCAGCCTTTTTTTGTAAGGATAAAATTTCTGGCATAGTAATTCGAGAGTATAGGTATAACAAAAGCTGCTGTATGGATACACTGATCAAACCCAAGAGCATTCCGGAGAGCAATCCCTGGTATGGTGACATCAAGGCCGGCGGACCCACCTTGCCGAGGATTGTTGAAATGAGTGAATATAACGAACAACCTATGTTCATTCACCCTGCGGAAAAGCCACAAGCTTTTGCTGCGGCCGACCGCGAAACCTTGTATGAACCAAATTATAAGTAAATAAAATTATTCACCATTAAATTGTAAGCTATGTTACGTTGGACGCTCATATTCCTGGTAATTGCTGTAATAGCGGCGATTCTTGGATTTACAGGTGTAGCTGCTGGCGCAGCTTCTATCGCGAAGATATTGTTCTACATCTTCATAGTGCTGTTCCTGTTGTCATTGATCGCAGGCGGCTTCAGAAGGGTAGACTAATACATTGGCCAATTACTTAGTAGTTAGCTGATAGAAAAAGAGATCATCAAACGATGATCTCTTTTATTTTTTTCACATGAACGGTTATTAATTATTCGCCTGTTTTTTGGCGTCGTTGATCATTTTTTCATTGGCATAAATGGCAAATTCCACTCTGCGGTTCTTTGCGCGGTCTTCCTCGCTATCGTTTGAATATTTAGGTTGTTGTTCCCCATACCATTTGGTAAGGATGCGCTGGCTCTTAATGTCTTCCGTTTTTAAATAAGTAGCAACGGAACTGGCGCGCCGGCGGGAGAGGTCCATGTTATAGGTATCTGTACCGGTTGCATCGGTATGTCCTTCCACAAGCACATAGGTATCTGGATATTTGTTCAGTATCTCCGATAGGTCGCTCAGTTTTTTTCTGGCGTCTGCGGTAAGATCATCGCGGTCGTAACCGAATAATACCCCGGTGTCGAAGGTTACGTTGATGCCTTCGCCCACCCGTTTTACTTCGGCTCCTGGTATTTGCGCGATTTCTTCGGCTTGTTTGTCCATTTGGCGCCCGATGATACCGCCTGCTACTCCGCCTACGGCTGCGCCGATGATGGCGCCGAGGGCGGTGTTGCCCGCTGCTTTACCTATTGCGGCGCCTACGGCGCCGCCTGCGCCCGCACCAATAATTACTCCTTTCTGCGATTTGTTCATGTTCTTGCATCCGCTGACCACCAGCACTAACCCGGCAAGCACGGGAACGAAAGATTTCATTTTCATAATGAGGATTTTTATTTACGTATTTACATTTTCGGAATCTTTTTCCGCATCTCTTCAGGATCGTCCCCTATTTCTTCGTACGGATTTTTCGACGGCGCTTCCGGCTCTTCGCCTGGTTGATCTTCGTTTGCGCTGCTTTCCCATTTCTTTTCACCGGGGTTCACTACTTTGGTTTGCTCCTGCTCGTTCGTTACCTGGTTCCTTCCTTCATCATCTTTCCGGGCAAAAGTGGAATCGGACTCCACCGTATTCTGAGACGCTAATTGCGGATTTTGCGGAATGGTTTTCTCGTCGTTATGCGGGTTCTCGCGGAGTTTGTCCACATCTTTGGTAGCTGCAGGCTTGGTTTGCTGGTTATGCGGCTCACCCGCGGGTTGCGGGATATGCCTGTTATCTTGTGTCATAACTGTTTTTTATAGATATATCTAAAAAACGATACCAGAGCGGGGCCGGAAAAGTTAAAACTGCCGCTGATAATAACGGGGGCGGGCAACCGGAACGCGTATTCCGAACAGGCGGGCTCTTCATTCTGTTGGGCATGTTTTCTTTACCTGGGGAACTTATTGCTCGGATTGCGCCTGCGAGGGTGGTCTGCTATTTTAACTATAAATAGGAAAAGGATATCATTTATGGGTAAGATCAGCTTTAAATGGGCACATGTTGGCTTGGCTGTGGCGATGATGCTGCTCTTTGCGTTGAAGTTATTCGCGCAAGACGGGGGATTGGACGTAGACATCAATGTAAACAAAGATCCCTGGTACGGCAAACCCTGGGTTTGGATAGTAGGCGGGGCGGTATTTGTCCTATTATTGGTAGCATTATTACGCAGCGGAAAAAGGAATTGATAATTTCCGTAGGTTTAAACCGGGAAAATTAGGATAGTAAACCGTTTTCCCTATTTTTGAAAAAAGGAACACAAAAGCGTGGATAAACTTTTTATTCTTATCGCAGAGGATGATGCTGACGATAGGTTTTTATTTAAGACTGCTTTCGAAGAAAAAGGGTACGAGGACGATATTGAGTTTGTGGAGAACGGGATCGAGCTCCTTAAGTTCCTGTATGCCATCGAAGAAAAAAAGCCTGGTGAAAGGCAATACCCCTCCTTCATTTTGCTCGACCTCAACATGCCCAAGAAAGATGGTCGCGAAGTGCTGAAAGAGATCAAGCAACACCCCGAATTCAAAAAAATACCTGTAGTAGTTTTTACCACCACCAATAGCGAAAATGAGATCAGGCGCTGCTATGAGCTTGGCGCCAATACTTACGTGGTGAAGCCCGTAAGCTTCGACAGTCTTTTAAAAGTTGTGGAAGAGATCAGGAAGTATTGGCAGAACGCCGCCCCGGTTTCCGATAATTAATGCTGCTTTACTTTACCATTCCGGCTAAACATCGACTTAAAGCTTTTAAACAGCGATTTCCCTTTTTTATTGACGAGGTTGCTTGAAACATTCTTCAAAACAAACGGCACTATCAGTTTGGGGATCCAACCCACTTTGGCCAGGTAGAACTTCCGTAACAGCATGTCAATGGCGAAGTTGATTCCTGTATTAATGAAAGGATTGCGCGTACTGGGCGTAGTGAAATTCTTCACAATGCCAGCGATCCTTTCAACCGGGCTCAGCTTATCGGTCAATACATGAAAATGATGACGGAGCTCCGCTTTTTGCAGGGTGAGCTTTTGCTTTAAGCGGCTCTCTTCCTGCAACAGGTCCTCATACGTTGTTATGTTGGGTGTTATTTCGTTTTTCATATACTTTTTTCACGATGCCATTACGAACCATGGGATAAATAACCTTCTTTTTCAAGGCAATAACCATCACTAACAATAATGCAAAGAAACCGGCTACTATTAAAAAGCCACCCGCAGTACTGTTAACGAGGGTGCCAACCCAGAATGCCAGCCCGATAAATGCAAACAAAAATGCCAGCATGCCCAAAAAGGCCAGAAGAATTCCGGTAACGCTGGCCGCTGCCGCGTCTGCGCCTTTTTTTGTAGCGGTGGCAATGCCAAGCTTGTAATAAGTGTCTACAATATCCTGGGTGCTCTGCTTGAAATTGTTGAATGCCGTTTTAAGTGGCACCTTTTCGGCCGTTGCGTGTTCTTCCATGCATAAAGCATTTAAAAAGAATAAAAAAGAGGCTATCCATAGGAAAGCCTCTTATGGTTTTCAGGCTACACTTTCTTTCGCCCTGCGGCCTGCGTTGCCGGCCTGGGACGAATATTCATTAGCCAGGTCGCTGCCTTTAGAGGTCAGGTTTTTCAGTTCTTCCTGTCCGCTGGCAACGAGGTCGGCTATATGGGATGCCCAATCTTGTGCCGACTTCTTAATTTTTTTCCTAAGGTCTGATCCCTTTTCAGGAGCCAACAACATACCGATGGCAGCACCTGCAGCGGCGGCACCAATTATGCCCAGGATAACTTTAGTTTTTGTAGTCATAATGAAAAGTTTAATAATTTCAACTTTGTTTACTATTACCTTCAAAAAATTATGCCTTATTGGTTAGACCGAGCGCAGGAAGGGGGCAATTGCCGACTGTGTAAATACCTCCCCAAAATACTAGCATGTTTTTTATGGTAATAAAGCATGGCTCAACACACCGAGTTTTTCGGTTACACTATGAAAAAGGTTTTAATCATCGATGATGAGGTAGATTTTTGCCTGCTTTTGAAAGCATACCTGACCCGGCACCAATATGAAGTGTACTATGCGCATACACTCGGCGACGGCATTGAACAGGCTAAAAAAATATCTCCCGGGATTATTTTTCTCGACAATAACTTACCAGACGGCCTTGGCTGGGAGATGGCCATGTATTTCCTGGAAAAATACCCTTCTATACAATTAAACCTCATCAGCGCCTACCATCCGGATCTTCCTAATGTAAAAGTTACCCCCGCGCTGAAAATTTGGGAAAAGCCCATTTCCTTGAGTGAATTGGAACATTATTTAAATGAGGTGTAGCAATACCTCCTTCCCTTATTGCATCATCTTCTTGATCAACTTGCCCAAAATCATCAGTCCATAATCCACATCCTCGTTCCACGGCTTTCCATATCCGATGCGCAGGCAGTTGGAATAATTGCAACTGGTGGAAAATATTTGCCCCGGCGCCACGGAAATATTATGCTTCATTGCCTCGGTGTACACTTTATAGGCATTTACTTTCGGGTTTAATTCCACCCACAGGCAAAATCCGCCCTGCGGCCTCGATATCTTCGTATCCGCGGGGAAATACTGCATGATGCCCTGTATATACCTAAGACATTGCGTGTACAAGGCCTTGCGCAGGTTCTTTAAGTGATACTCATACCGGCCGATACTTAGGAAATGCGCCACGGCCACCTGTGTAAGCGTGGCGCTGCTTACAGTATACGACATCTTGATGCGCTTAACAGCGTTTACGTATTTGCCCGGCAATATCCATCCTATCCTGTACCCCGGCGCCAGCGATTTGGAAAGCGAGGAGCAATGTATCACCAATCCTTTTTTATCAAAGCTCTTGCAGGTTTTGGGACGGTGCTTGCCGAAATACAGCTCGCCGTAAATATCATCTTCTATCAATGGAATATTTCGTTCAGTAATGATGTCGACCAGTTCTTTTTTCTTTTCATCGGGCATGAGACTGCCGAGGGGGTTGCTGAAGTTGGGAACGAATACACACGCCTTGATATCGAATTTATCCAATGCCTTGCGCAGGCAATTCAGGTCGGGACCGGTAACAGGGTCCGAGGAAATTTCCACTATTTTCAATCCGATGTTTTGTATGGCCTGGTACAACCCGAAATATGCCGGGCGTTCAACCGCGATGGTATCACCGTGTTTGGTAACGGTGCGCAGTGCAAGCACCAGCGCTTCCATACATCCCGATGTAATGATCACCTCCTCGGGCCTGACTTTTCCACCCCAGTTAAATGACAGCTTCGCGATTTGTTTTCGCAGGTCTTCGTTGCCCTGCATGTGTTCATAACCGATACAATGGTTTTTAGAAGTGCGCAACGCATGCACCACTGATTTGTTTAGTTTGGCAACAGGCAGCAGGGATACATCGGGAGCCGCCAGTGCAAAATTGATCACATCGTTTGCAGTGATGTCGCGGTACACTTCGGATATCATTTCAACGATGCTTACTTCGGTAGCGGTCGGGTCCTGTTGCGTTACCTTGGGCAGGTCGGGAAAGCGCTTATAATTGAAGCGCACATAATAGCCCGATTTGGGACGCGATTCCACCAGCCCTTTTCCTTCTAAATGATAATATGCCTGGAAGGCGGTGCCCATACTAATGCCGTATTCTTCGCTTAGTACTCTTACAGAAGGCAGCTTGTCGCCGATCTTTAAAACTTCATCGGCAATCATTTTTTCAATACCGTCTGCTACTTGCAGGTACAGGTGATCGTCTGCCATGAACTTGGACTTTCCCATAGTGTTAAAAAATCTGATATAGTCAAAATTAAAAAATCTGAATCTGTTTTTTCAATAAAATTCTGAACATTTTTGTATCGTCATTCAGAACCTGCCGTTCCTAACCTGTCCAGTACATTTTTTACTCATAAAAAAAATGATGAGGAAACTCGTCCCTGTAAACTATTGTATATATGGAAAAGAAACAGCCAACCGCAACCGAAGTTTCACTCGACCCGCAACACTGGGATGAGCTGCGTGCAACCGGCCACCGCATGCTGGACGATATGTTCAATTACCTGCAGCAGATACGCCATCAACCGGTGTGGCAATCAGTGCCCGAAGCCTCGCGCAAGGCTTTGAGTGCTTCCCTGCCACAGCATGGCGCTGATGCATCGGAGATATATGATGAGTTTTTGCAGCACATACTTCCTTATAACCTCGGCAATGTGCATCCGCGTTTTTGGGGATGGGTTTGCGGAACCGGCACGCCCACGGCCATGCTGGCCGATATGCTGGCGTCGGGCATGAACGCCAGTCCTTCGTTTGGAGACCACGCCGATATATATGTGGAGAAACAGGTAATCAATTGGTCAAAGGAAATGCTGGGCTTTCCGCAGGAGAGTTCCGGCTTGCTCACCACGGGTGGATCGATGGCCAATTTACTGGCGCTAAGTGTTGCCCGCAATCATTTTAATAATACCATCCGCGCAACAGGCTTGCGCAATGCGCCGGGACAGCTCGTAATTTATGGATCGGTTGAAACGCACAACTGCGTACAGAAGGCCGTTGAGCTGCTCGGCATCGGCAGCGAGCATTACCGCAAAATACCGGTGAATGCATCGTACCGCATACGTCCTGACCTCTTACAGGAAAAAATAGAAGAAGACATCCGCAATGGGTACCTGCCGTTTTGCATCGTTGGTAATGCGGGCACGGTCAACACCGGCGCTATCGACGATTTGGAATTGCTCGCAGGCATTGCAAAGCAATACAATTGCTGGCTGCACGTGGATGGAGCATTCGGCGCGGTGCTGAACATATTGCCCGAATACAAAGACAAGCTGAAAGGCCTCGCACTTGCAGACAGCCTTGCCTTCGATTACCACAAATGGTTTTACGTGAATTACGATGCAGGTTGTGTATTGATAAAAGATGCATCCACGCATAGCAGCGCATTTGCGGTAAATGCCAGTTACCTGCAAAAGCACGAAAGGGGTTTGATTGCAGGCAACGAACATTTCAATCACCTGGGCGTAGAATTATCCAGGGGCTTCCGTGCATTAAAGGTTTGGATGAGCCTGAAGGAACACGGCATCGAAAAATACCGCCAGCTGGTAAGGCAAAACCTGCAGCAGGCGCAGTACCTGGCAGCGTTGGTGCGCGGCCACGAGCAACTGGAACTGCTTGCGCCTGTTGACATGAACATCGTGTGCTTCCGCTTTGTTGCGACTGGATTCGACAACGACCAGCTGAACGAACTCAATAAAGAGATCCTGATGCGGTTGCACGAAAGCGGCACGGCGCTGCCTTCATTCACCGTATTGAATGGATGTTATGCCATCCGCGCAGCCATCACCAACCACCGCAGCCGGCTGGAAGATTTTGATATACTGGTGAAGGAGGTGGAGCGGCTGGGCAATACCATCGTAAAAGAAGTATATGAACCGTCATTAGCTGAAAGCTGATGGAGCAATAAGTATAGTCATGAAAAAAGATCTTGGCAAAGCATACATAGCACTGGGTTTGGTAAGTTTTCTATGGGGCACCACCTTCATAGCGTCGAGGATTGGCGTGCAGGAAATGCCAGGATTGTTTCTCTCAGGTGTACGCCAATTCTCTTCGGGCCTCATCATGGTAGCTTTTTTCCTTGCAAAAGGATTTAAGCTGCCTGATGCGGCTTCGCTGAAGAGGATATCCATCCAGGGCATCCTGCTATTGTGTATCGCCAATGGCCTGGCCACATGGGCGATGGAATACATTACCGGAGGGCTTGCGGCCATCATCGCTGCCTTGTCGCCGCTCTTTATTTCGTTGTTCAGCATCTGGCTGTTGAAATATGCCAAATTCACACGCTGGATGTTCGCAGGCATGCTGATAGGGCTTGCAGGAATCGTGATCATATTTTATGATTACCTGAACTTCCTTTCCAACACATCCTTTGCATTCGGCGTAACACTTGCGCTGCTCTCTACGGTTGCCTGGGCATTTGGAACGGTATACACTTCGCGCAAGGCGCTACCGGTTGATATTTTGTTCAACGTGGGTTTGCAAATGCTGGTAGCCGGCATCATCACGCTGTTCATTTGCCTGGTGTCCGGCAAATACGTAAACCTGGCAACCACGGGCAATGCTTCGATATATTCATTGGTATACCTGGTGTTGTTCGGTTCGCTGATAGCTTACTCGGCGTATGTGTTCGCCATCAGCAAGCTGCCGCCCGCCCTGGTATCAATTTACGCATATATCAACCCGATAGTAGCTGTTGTACTGGGATGGCTGCTGCTACAGGAAAAAATGAATCCCAATATGATACTGGGCACACTGGTAACGCTGGGCGGCGTTTACCTGGTGAACAGGGAATTTAAAAAGCAAAGAACATGAGCCGCATTACCATTATCGATTACCTGCCCGAGCACCAACCTTATTTTGAGAAGCTCAACAGGCATTGGATAGAAAAATATTTTTTCATGGAAGAGCGCGACGTGCACGTGCTTACCAAGCCGGGTGAAGCGATCCTTGATCCCGGCGGCGCCATCCTCATGGCATCGTACGATGGCGTAATAGCAGGCACGGTGGGACTGCTCAAGGTGAACGATTCCACCTTCGAGTTTACCAAGATGGCAGTGGATGAAAACTTCCGCCGCAAAGGAATTGCCGAAGCCCTGAGCCATGCAGCGCTGGACAAGGCAAAACAGCTGGGCGCCAAACGCGTGGTCCTGTATTCGCACAGCAGCCTTACCTCCGCCATTGCGCTGTACGAAAAGCTGGGCTTCCGCCACCTGCTGATCGAAGAGATGCCTTACCGCCGGTCAGACGTGAAAATGGAGATCTTCCTCGACAACGAGGACATCACAGAACAAAAAAAAAGAGAAATGCACATTGAGATCATCCGCGCCGAGCCCTCGCACGCAACGGCTATTTCGGGCATAGGCAGGCGCGCATTTACCGATGCCTTTGGCCACCTGTTCAGCAGCAAGGAGGAATTGCAGGAATACCTGGATTATACTTATGCCATCTCCAAGCTCAGGGCTGGCATACAAAAAGAGAACAATGCATTTTTTTTGGCGCTTGCCAATGGCAGGCCCGTTGGTTTTGTGAAGCTGAAAAAGTTTGCGCTCAACTCGCTTATCGATTCTATTTCGCAAATGGAGCTGCAAAAAATCTATGTGCTGAAGGAATACCACGGTACCGGCGCGGGCGAAGGACTGATGAAGGCCGCACTGGAACTGACGCGCAGGCTGAACATCGAATACCTGTGGCTGGACACCTACATCGGCAACGATCGCGGCATCAGCTTTTATAAAAAGCATGGGTTCAGGATCTGCGGCCGCCACTATTTCACCATCGGCTCACAAACCTTCGAATATCATGTAATGACGCAACTCGTAGGAACGCCGGAGCTCTCGGCATTGTCAAGAGTATGGAATGCACAATCAAACTAACACTATATATGGAAACTGTTGACATCATCATTCGTAAGACCAAACACTCTCGCATAACCGAAGTGGATTTTATGGAACTGGGCTTCGGCACCCATGTGTCGGACCACATGTTCCTCTGCGATTATTTCGATGGGGAATGGCAACTCCCCCAGATCGTGCCCTTCGCCAACCTGTCGCTTAGCCCGGCCACGCTGGCCCTGCACTATGGGCAGACCGTGTTCGAAGGCATGAAGGCCTTTTTAATGGAAGACAATCGCGTGAATATATTCCGGATGTACAAGCACCACGAACGCATCAACCGGTCGCTGGAGCGCATGTGCATGCCCGGTATACCTGAATCTATTTTTGTGGAATCCCTGCAGCAACTGGTTTCGCTGGATAAGAACTGGGTGCCCGGCCTTCCCGGCAGCTCGCTGTACCTGCGGCCCTTTGTGTACGCCAGCGAAGCAAGGTTTGGTGTAAAGGTTTCCGAGCAATACCGTTTTGTGGTATTTACCGGGCCTGTAGCGCCTATTTATCCCCGGCCATTGAAAGTAAAAGTAGAAACACATTACATCCGCGCGGCTCGTGGCGGTACAGGCGCAGCAAAATGCGGTGGCAATTATGGAGGAGCCATGTATCCAACCGAATTGGCAAGACAGGAAGGTTACGACCAGGTTTTGTGGACAGATGCACTGGAACACCAATACATCGAAGAATCAGGCACCATGAACGTAATGTTCGTAATAGATGGCGCACTGGTATCGCCGCCTCCATCTGATTCAGTGCTGGATGGAATTACAAGAGATTGTTTAATAACATTGGCGCGCGACCTGGGCTATGAGGCAATCGAGCGGCCGGTGAGCATTCGTGAACTGGAAGCAGCATTCAGCAACAACACCATCACCGAAGCATTTGGAGCAGGTACTGCCGCGGTGGTGGCGCCCATCGAAACCATCGGCATCAATGGAACAGACTATCATTTACCGAAGCATAACCAGCAAAGCCTGTCGCATGCAATCAAGCATAAGCTGGAAGCCATCCGCTCAGGCAGGCATGCAGATACTTACGGTTGGAACTTTGTTATATAGTGTTTATACAGTTTGGTTTTAGGAAGGACCGGTCCTTTTCAGGATCGGTCCCATTTTTTATAGCCATTAGGTCATTGGGTCATTAGGAGGTAAATTGCTGCATAATTTAAATGGGAATGAAAAGCATTATCATCACCGGGGCTAACGGCAACCTGGGAACGGCAACGGTAAAAAAATTTTTAGACGAAGGATATAAGGTGATAGCGGTAGACAGCGCAGACAACAACCTGGGCTTTGCGCGCAACAACCAGCAGTTTGAATTGCATTCGGTAAACCTGGCCGATGAAAATGCCGCGGCCGATTTTGTTCAGCAGGCCATCAGCAAGCATGGAACAATAGCCGGAGCCTTGCTATTGGTGGGAGGCTTTGCAATGGGAGGAATTGACAAAACAGCAGGACAGGATCTAAAAAAAATGTACACGCTCAATTTCGAAACAGCTTATTATACCGCGCGGCCCTTGTTTCAACACATGCTCGACAACAATTACGGGCGACTGGTATTGGTGGGCGCAAGGCCTGCATTGCTGGCAGAAGCAGGTAAGGGCATGATTGCTTATGCCTTGTCGAAATCCTTATTGTTTAAACTGGCTGAATTCATGAACGCACAGGCTAAAGGGCGCAACGTAGTGGCTTCTGTAATTGTGCCCAGCACCATCGACACGCCGCAAAATAGGGAAAGCATGCCCGATGCCGATCCCAATAATTGGGTAAAGGCTGAGCAATTAGCGGAAATAATGGAGTTCATCTGCGGCAATAAAGGCCAGCCGCTAAGGGAAAGCGTATATAAAGTGTACAATAATAGTTAGCGGGTCAGGGATTCAGGGGTTGAACCTACACGGTAAGCACGCTGTTCCAACCCGCCACGCCATCTGGCTCGCGATTGGGATTGTCAACGTCTTCCACCCACATGCGGTCGTCTATCACGAACTTATAGTAATACTTTCCTTTGGGCAACATTGGTATCTCAATCTTCCACAAACCATCTTTGGTCGGCTGCATTTCCAATACGTGGCGGGCCCAGTGGTTGAACGAGCCCACCAACGAGACGCTGTTGGCACACTCATTCTGGATATGAAACTCGATTTTCTTTTTGGGTTTATTGATATACGGTGACAATTGTTGCTCCATAGGACCTCCTTTTTTTATAGATTGAAAATGCCCGACAACCTGGGCATTTGATCAATTTTACAATTAATACTTACAGTAGAGGAAGGGGGGTTATGTTCCCAAAAACAGGATTGAAAAGTTACGCGATTTAGTTCGTTTTTGCTTTCAGCGCAGCGTAATTTTTTTATTATCATTTTAAATTTACCGTTCCCGTAACCAGCGCTTTTTGAAATGTGTATAATTTTACAATGCTGTGAAACCCGACATCCGGACAAGAGAAGACATAGCCCTGCTGGTGAACACTTTTTACGACAAGGTAAAACGTAGCGAGGTCATCGGTAAGATATTTACGGAGGTGGCCAATATCGATTGGGAACACCACATGCCCATCATGTACGATTTCTGGGAATCCATATTGTTTCACAGGGGGCCATACAACCGCAACCCCATGATCGTGCATAAAAACCTGCACGGCCGGCACCCGCTGCTGCCCGAACATTTCAAGGAATGGCTGCGGCTGTTTAAGGAAACGGTAGACGAGTTGTATGAAGGCGATAACGCCACCACAATTAAGCAGCGTGCTGAATCCATCGCCACTATCATTCAATTAAAAATCTCCCAGGAGCCTATCCAACCCAAATGATGTTTTCCCGAACTTTGTGTCGGTTCATGTCCCGTGCCGTGATAATCATACGATAACCGGGTAATCCAGAAGAGAAACATATGAGTGTACTTAAACAAATAGCAGAATACCTGTATCTCCGCAAGCCCGACCCCAACCGGCCTAAGACTTCCTTTGTCAAATACATGCACGGCATCAACAGGCTTTCCATCCTGCTGTTCCTGGTGGCATTAGCAATTATATTGATCAGGCTGTTACTGAAGAAATAGCCGAAGGCTGGTGCAAAAAGCTATAAATCATCTTAGCGGCGTTGGCGGAGGCAGGCCCTCCTTTTTTCAGCAGGCTCCTTAGCTCCGTATAATCTGCATGCAACTGCCGCTTGCGGTCCATGTTGTGTAAAATATCGTTAAGCTCCCTTTCAATATTAGCGGCGGTCAATTGGTCCTGTATCAACTCGGTAACTACCTGCCGGCCCATGATCAGGTTTACCAGGCTGATGTATTTTACTTTCACCAACCGCTTGGCTATCTGGTAACTGATCACCGATCCTTTATAACATACTACCTCGGGCACTCCAAACAAAGCAGTTTCCAGTGTTGCGGTCCCCGATGTAACCAGGGCGGCCTTGGCCTGCATGAGCAGCTCATAGGTTTTATTGCGAATGCTGCGCACGTGCGGGTATGCCTGCAGGTAGGGCTCGTAAAATGAATCTTCCAGCGAAGGCGCTTTTGCAATGATGAATTGATATTCCGGAAAGGCCCTGCTGGCCTGCAGCATCATCGGCAATTTCTTCGACACTTCCTGCTCCCTGCTGCCGGGCAGCAAAGCAATTACATTGTGCTGGTTAATGGGTGAGAGGTTAAAGGTGGTTACCTCGCTGAAACTATCCTGCGCATTTTCCACTACCTCTATCAGTGGATGCCCCACATATTCCACGGGCATGTTCCATTTGGCGTAGAATTCTTTTTCAAAAGGCAATATCACCAGCATCTTGTCTACGCTGCGTCTAATGGTGTTTACCCTGCTTTCCTTCCAGGCCCAAACCTGGGGAGAGATATAATAAATGACCTTGATGCCTTTTTGTTTGGCCCATTCCGCTATGCGCAGGTTAAAACCGGGATAGTCTATCAGGATAACCGCGTCCGGCTGGTATCGCAGGATGTCCTGCTTGCAAAAGCGCAGGTTTTTAAAAATGGTGCCCAGGTTCTTTACTACTTCAATGAAGCCCATGAAGGCCAGGTCGCGGTAGTGCTTTACCAGCTCACCCCCGGCCTGTTCCATTAGGTCGCCGCCCCAGCAGCGCACTGTGGCCAGGGCGTCCAGCTTTTTCAACTCCTTTATCAGGTTGCTGCCATGCAGGTCGCCACTTGCTTCTCCGGCTATTATATAATATTTCATAGTAAAAAGTCCCCAGCTTATCTCACTACTTTCACCAGCAATACAATTATGCCATACACAAGGGTGATCACGAATATGCCCTTGGCGGTTTGGTACCTGCCGGTGTTGATGTAGATGGTAAACAATACGGCATTGGCGATAAGCGCAATGCTGGTGAGGCCGGTAAAGAAGCTCTTGTTTTGCCGCAGGAGCGTCCAGAATTCTCCGAGGGTTACATTGTTGTGGTAGAACTTAAAAAAATAATACCCGATAAAAAACAGGATGGGCGCCAGGAAACCGAACGCAATACCTAATAGCAGGTTATCTTTTTTAAATATCACAGTTTCCAGGTTTTTTCCAGTTTTTCCTTCAAAACGTAATTCGTCATATCAAATTGTACCGGCACCACGCTTACATAATTGTGTTCCAGGGCCCAAACATCGGTATCTTTTCCTTTATCCATGTTCACAAAATCGCCCGTTAACCAGAAATATTTTCTACCATGCGGGTCGTCGCGCTCCAAAAAGTCCTCTTCGTACTTGGCATAAGCCTGCCGGCAGATCTTTACGCCCTGTATCAGCTTTATGTCCACCGCGGGGAAGTTAACGTTCAGCACCATGTGCTTTTCCATTTTGGTCTTTAGCACTTCTTCCACAATCAGCCGCGCATATTTGCGCGCCCCTGTAAAATCCGCTTCGATGCTATAGTCCAGTAAAGAAAACCCGATGGAGGGAATGCTTTCGATGGCTGCTTCTACCGCGGCCGACATCGTACCTGAATAAATTACATTGATGGAATGATTGGCCCCGTGGTTAATGCCGCTCACGCACAGGTCCGGCTTGCGGTGCAGAACCTTGTCCACCGCCAGCTTTACACAGTCAACCGGGGTGCCGGTGCATTGATAGGCCTCTATATCTCCGAAGGTATTCACCGCGGCAAGCCGCAGGGGATGGCCGATGGTAATGGCATGCCCCATGCCGCTTTGCGGTTTATCGGGAGCAACCACTACTACTTTACCCAGGTCCTTCACCGCCTCCACCAGGTTCCTGATGCCGGGCGCGGTAACCCCATCGTCGTTGGTTACCAGTATCACGGGCTTCCCGTCCTCCTTTACCTTGCTTTTCTTGCTTGCTTTTGCCATAATTGTATAAGGGTAGCAAATGTAGCCCTGAATTTCAAATTCGGGCGGAAATTTACCGGCTTTGCTTTACCTTTGCGGCACGAAAAAAGCCCTTTGGCTTTTGCTTCATTGAAATTGCATACCACATGGCCGGACAATTAAAAGAGGTTCGCAACCGCATCAAATCCGTTCAAAATACTCAGCAGATCACCAAGGCTATGAAAATGGTGAGCGCCGCCAAGCTGCGCAAGGCCCAGGAAGCCATTGTTCAAATGCGCCCCTATGCCAGAAAGCTGCAGGAAATGCTTAGCAATATCGTAAGCGGCGACGAGGGTGGTGTGGGCTCCGACCTGGCCGTGGAAAGGAATGTAGAAAAAGTACTGCTCATCGTAATTACCAGCGACCGCGGGCTGGCCGGCGCATATAATACCAACGTGATGAAGCTGGCCAAGCAAACCATACAACAACAATATGCCGCCGTACACAAAAAGGGCAATGTTACTATTTGGAACATCGGTAAAAAAGGGTACGAGCATTTTACCAAGAACAAATTCAAGACCGACGCTGCTTATAAAGATATTTTCCTGAACCTGACCTTCGAAAACGTACAGGCAGCGGCACAGGCGGCCGTAAAAGCTTTTCGCAACAAAGAATACGATGTGGTGGAAATAGTGTACAGCGAATTTAAAAATGCCGCCACCCAACGCTTTGTGGTAGAAAGGTTCCTGCCCATTCCTAAAGTGGAAGTAAAACCCGGCGCCCGCAAAAGCGATTTCATTTTCGAGCCCGACAGGGAGCAGCTTATTGCGGAGTTGATGCCCAAGATCCTGAATACACAATTGTACAAGGCCGTGTTAGACGCCAACGCTTCCGAGCATGGGGCACGGATGACCGCCATGGACAAGGCATCTGAAAACGCCAATGAAATTCTCCGTAGTCTGCGCATATCCTACAACCGTGCGCGCCAGGCCGCCATTACCACCGAACTAACGGAAATTGTGAGCGGGGCGGCGGCGTTGAAGGGATAGTCATTAGGTCATTAGGTCATTAAGTCATTAGGTCATTGGGTCATTGGGTAATAGTTTAATTATATTGGTGGGTATGATCAGGCTTGAGGATTTGGAAGTGTACAAGGTGGCTATGGAGATAGGAGAGTTGGTTTGGACGATAGTGGACAAATGGCCATATTTTCAAAAAGATACATTAGGCAAGCAACTAACAAGGGCGGCAGATTCTATTGCCTTGAATATTGGCGAGGGATACGGCAGATTTTACTTCAAAGAAAATAAGAATTTTTGCTATTATAGTCGCGGATCGGCCTACGAAACTATATCTGCGCTAGCCAAGGCTGTGAATAGAAAGTTGATATCTGCAGAGGATTATTCTTTACTTAAGACTAAATTCGAGCGTTATTTTAAATTAATGAATCCTTACATTAAGTCCATAGGTTCCTGCCACCCAATGATCTGATGACCAAATGACTCAATGACCAAATGACTCATGACCCAATGACAACGACTCACGACAGGGACCCGATGACTTAATGACCCATGAACAATAAAAAATGGAAATCAGCAATTTAATTCTGCACGTTGAAGCGCTCATTTTTGCGAGCGACAGGCCGTTGACGGCAATGGACCTTACAGAGCTCATCAACAATGCCTTTGGCTTTATGGACGAAAAAGTTACCATGGAGCAGGTGCAAACCGCCATCGATGGCATCGTGGAAAAATACAATTCCGATTTTTATCCATTCATGGTAAAGGAAAGTGGCGGCGGCTTGCAGTTCCTGACCAAGAAAGATTTCCATAAAACAGTGGCCCAGCTCAACGGCGAAAAATTCCTGAAGCGCCTCTCTACCGCCGCGCTGGAAACCCTGGCCATCATTGCATACAAACAGCCCATTACCAAATCTGAAATAGAGGCCATCCGCGGCGTGAATTGCGATTATTCCATCCAGAAATTGCTGGAAAAAGAACTGATCATGATCACCGGCCGCAACGAGGACATGCCCGGCAAGCCCTTGCTGTACGTTACTTCCAAATCGTTCATGGATTATTTCGGCCTCAATTCACCGGACGACCTGCCCAAGCTCAAGGAAATTTTTGCCGACGCGGTGCAGCCCACTATTATCAGGGATATGCCTCCCGCTCCGGAAGACATGGCGCCGGAAGAAAAGAAAGAAGAAGACGACCATTCCGAAGAATTCACGGCCTCCGTATTGAGCGTAAGCGAGAACGGCGAGCTGGTAGAAGACAACAGCGAAACCCGTACAGACGATATTCCCGGCGAACAATAGCATTTACCGCCAATCCTGCGCAAGCGATAAACCGCAAAACTTCATTTATCTTCGCAGGCATGCCGCAACAACTTTCTACTCAGCAACTCGTACAACTGGCCAATCAGTTTGGCACGCCCCTCTATGTATACCATGCAGAAAAAATAAAGGAGCAGTACGATAAGCTGCGCAAGGCATTCTCCGGCACATCCAGCCGTTTCTTTTATGCGTGCAAGGCGCTCACCAACATAAGCGTGCTCAAATACATCAATCAACTGGGCGCGGGTTTGGATTGCGTAAGCATCAACGAAGTAAAGCTGGGATTGAAAGCGGGCTTTAAGCCCGAAGACATTTTGTACACGCCCAATTGCGTGGACATCAATGAAGTGCTGGAGGCAAAGGAATTCGGCGTGCATATTAACCTGGATAATATTTCCATTCTCGAACAATTCGGAAACCGCTTCGGCGGATCATATCCTGTTTGCATCAGGCTGAACCCGCACATTATGGCGGGCGGAAATTTTAAAATTTCCACGGGGCATGTAGACAGTAAGTTCGGCATCAGCATTCACCAGCTGCGGCACATCGAGCGCGTGGTAAAAACTTTCAGGATACACGTAAACGGCCTGCACATGCATACCGGTAGCGAGATAAAGGACGTGGGTGTTTTTCTCGAAGGCCTGGAAGTAATGTTCAACATGGCCAGCCATTTTCCGCAATTGGAGTTCATCGATTTGGGTAGCGGGTTCAAAGTGCCTTATCAGCCAGACGATCCCGAGACCGACGTGGAATCGCTGGGTAAAAAACTGACCGGCGCTTTTGCGGCCTATCAAAAGGAATCAGGAAAAAAATTACAGGTTTGGTTCGAGCCGGGTAAATACCTCGTGAGCCAGTCAGGGTATTTTATCGTAAAGGCCAACGTGGTAAAGCAAACGCCGGCCACGGTGTTTGCGGGCGTCAACAGCGGTTTCAATCATTTGATCCGCCCCATGTTCTATGAGGCTTACCATCACATCCAGAATATTTCTAACCCGCATGGCCCCGAGCGCATTTACACTGTTGTGGGCAATATCTGCGAAACCGACACTTTTGCCTGGGACCGCAAGCTGAACGAAGTGCGCGAGAACGATTACCTGGTGTTTTACAATGCAGGCGCATACGGCTTTGAGATGTCTTCCAATTTCAACTCGCGGCTTAAGCCTGCTGAAGTAATGGTGAAAGACGGTGAGGCACATCTTATCCGTCGCCGCGATGTGTTTGAGGATTTGCTGAGGAACCAGGTGGAAATTCCTGATGAAGTGGTATCTGCGGCTCCCACCGCAGAATTAGTTGGTAAATCAAACTGACTTTAATAACTTGTACATGGTACTACAGCCTGGTTAAATGACCAGGTTAGAATGTATCCCAAGCGGGAAGTACTGGTTTGCAAGAACTGGGATTCCCTTGGTAATTTTTGATCATAACGGATCAAATCCTGCGGGGGGAATCTTTGTGAGAGCCCTCGCTTTTTTTTTACCTTTTCTTATGCATGTAGTCCTTCAATTTCCCATTGTCGATTTCAGGTCTCTCCTGGAAGATAATAAAGCGCGCCTCAAGCATCCCAGCTGGCCAAGGCCCGATATGAAGCGTAAACCCTTTCTCCGCAAATTCGGCAGGGTAAATCAGCGAAACGCGGGCGGCAGCGACGACTGGAGTGCGGAAGAGTATTACTGCAATGCACGGTTGTCTATCAGGTACAGCGATCTGCATAAACACGGATTTCCCGTAACAGAAAACATGCATTCTTCCATTACTTATTGCTACCGGCGCTTTTATTCGGACGGCTATTTTATGAACAAGGCCGAATTGGGATTCATCGACAATGTGGAGGCAGTGCTAAACAGGTCGGTGGATAAGCAGCCCCTCAGTCTTGCCGCTGTTTTAAAATATTATGTAAACCTCCCGGTGGAAGTGGCCGGTAAGAAGTTGAAGATCTACAAGGCGGGAGAGCAGCTCGCGCAAGATTTTTGCGATTCCACAACAGTATTCAAATTGATCCAGAAAGACCAGCACCAATACGTGGTGGATGGAGAGCTTTGCATTACGCTTATTTACCACAGCAACGAAAACGTTCAGATCCCCACGCAGGCTGTACTGATAAAAGAACACAAAGTAGGCGATGAGTTTATAAGGGTCTATGGTTACAAGCTGCACAACGACGGGTATTATATGAAGGCCTGGATCATAGAGATCCCACGCCCTGAGAAGCAATTGTCCCGAGCCATGTCAGGGTTGCTGCGCAATTTGCGCATCAACCTCATGCGCATTCATGCGGAAAAAGAAACCATCAGGATTTTGCTCAACGGTATCAAAAGCGAGAAAGTAAAGCTAACCGAAGGAAGCAAGCAGGCCGACTTGGTAGACAGCTACCTGGAAGACACCTCTAAAAAACTTTTTAAGAAAAAGCGGGCTAATATCGAGCAGGCTGACATGTTGGATTTTGCATTGCAAAGCGAGGATGTGGCACAGCCGGGCAGCTTTTCATCACTCGAGACCAGCATACATTATTTCAAGGACCTGTACACCCGGAAGAACGTGGACAAGCTCCTGGAACATATGTCGGTGGATAAGCGCAAGACCATTTTATTTCTTACTTCCAGTCCCAGCGGCAAGAACACGCTCGATTTTGGAAAAGAGTTCAGGACCATCATGGATGCCTGGGAAGCCAGCGTTGACCGGGGTAATTACGTAAAGCCCGATATTATACCCGATGTTAAGAAGGCTGAATTGATGAAGGTGTTGGACAAGCACAGGCCAGACTACCTGCATATATCGCTGCACGCTTCTGAAACCGATGGCTTGTATTTCCAGGACGATGCGGGCAAGGCCACGCCCATGTCTGCCGCCGAATTTGCGCAGATACTCAAGTTGGTGAGCAAAAAGAAAAAGCCGCAGGTAATTATCCTAAGTGCGTGCAATTCCAAGGCGCATGCGGAAGCGGTAAAGGAGTTTTGCGGCTATGCCATGGGCACCACCATGGTATTTCCTGAAAAAGCAGGCGTAGTGTACGCGCGGTGCTTTTATGAAACCTTATTTAATGAAAACAGCACTGATATTCCGTACTGTCACGATGCTGCGGTGCTGGGCGTACAGCAAAAAGTTCCTCCGTTTAGCGCCATCGAGGGCGTGGAGGTGCACACGATACCGGTATTAGTGAACCTTTAATCAAAATATGTATGGGTAAAATTGTAAACAACATGTTGTCTAACTACGGCTACAACATTGTTGCGCTGCCTAAGGCAGGCATTCAGCCGTTGGTGCTGTTGTATAAAAATGGTAACGATGTGTCGTCGCTGGAAAGCAACCTGAGCAATCTTTTCAAGATAGGGGAGAAGGCGCCACCGGAAGTAGTACCCGATGACCAGGTTTCGGACATACAAGGATCTGCTGAACTGGTGTACGACGCCAACACCGGGATAAGTGTATTGAGCTCACTATTGGAAAAATTAAAAATGGGCAAGCTGGCGGCCAAGCTGGAACTGGATGCTACCAGCACGGTAACCATTTCCTACCAGAACATTACCGAGGACAAGGTTGACCTGCTGGAGCTGGACAATTACATCAGCACCAGCAATCCCAGTGTAGACAAGTTCAACACATATAAAAAAATGCTGGAGAACAGCGAGCTGTACGTGATCAATTCCGTATTGAAGAGCAATGCGTTTACTTTAACTGTAACCGATAAAAACGGCCAGCATGTTGACGTGGAGGGCACCGTTAAGGGTGTGCTGGAAGCCAAGGTTGATTTTACCCGCAATAAAAATAATTCCATTACCTTAAAGCACGAGAACGAGAAGCCCGTGGTATTTGCTTTTAAGGCCAAGCGTATTATTTACGATGATAAGAAGTGGTGGCAGTTTTTTAGGAAGGAGGATGCTTTTTTCAGGATCAAGGACCAGCAGGGCGTGATATTGAAAGATGAGAGCGAGTTTCCTACGCAACCGCTTAACTTAAACGATACTACCGCTGATATTTAAACAAGGCATGAGCCCCACGCAGCAATTCATACAGCTAACCCGCCATCCTGTAAAGTTCAGGTTGTTCTTATTATCTAAATTGCCTGCGGCATATTTTTCGGGTGTGCGTATACGGTATATCGATGAGCAGCGTTGCAAGGTTACCATTCCTTTTAAATGGTTTACCCAAAACCCTTTCCGTTCCACCTACTTTGCCTGTTTGAGCATGGCCGCTGAAATGAGCACTGGCGCATTGGGCATGGCCCACCTGCGCGGGCGCAAGCCCGCGGTGAGCATGCTGGTGGTAAAGGTGGAAAGCGAGTATTTTAAAAGGGCTACCGGCCTTACTACGTTCATTTGCGATGATGGCGATTTATTGCGGCAGGCCATAGAAGAAACCATTCGCACCGGCGAGCCCGCCACGGTGCGTGCAGCGTCGGCGGGCATTAATGAGCGGGAAGAAACGGTGGCGTTGTTTTATATAACCTGGTCGTTTAAAGTTAGGACTGTTTAACATCCTGCATCCAGCGCAAATCAAAAATACAAGCATGAAGATCAGCTTTCACGGCGCGGCGCGCTCTGTTACCGGCTCAAAGCACCTGATTACTTTAAAGAATGGCAAAAAGGTTTTGCTTGACTGTGGCATGTTCCAGGGCATGGGCAAGGACACCGATGAACTGAACCGGCACTTCGGCTTTAACCCAATGGAGGTTGATGCGCTGGTATTATCGCACGCGCATATTGATCACAGTGGGTTGATACCACGGTTGGTGAAGGAAGGTTTTGCCGGCCGCATATTTTGCACACCGGCTACCAAAGACCTTACGGAAATACTGTTGCTGGACAGCGCGGGCATACAGGAGGAAGACGTTCGTTTTGTAAACAAGCGCCGCGTTGCACAGGGCAAGCCTTACATAAAGCCACTGTACACCACGCCTGATGCCATTGCTGCTTTAAAGCAGTTCGAAAGCGTGGAGTATGGCGTATGGTTTACGGTTATCGAAGGCGTTGAGTGCATGTTTACCGACGTGGGCCATATTATTGGCAGCGCCGCGGTAAACCTGCGCATAACGGAAAATGGCAAGCGCACCACGCTTACTTTTAGCGGCGATGTGGGCCGTTACCGCGACATGATCCTGCGCTCACCCGAAAATTTCCCGCAGGCCAATTACATACTACTGGAATCAACTTACGGCAACAGCCTGCACGAAACCCATACCACCACTCCTGATCTTTTGCTGCGGTGGATACACAAGGCTTGCGTTGAGAACAGGGGTAAGCTGATCATGCCCGCCTTTAGCGTGGGCCGAACCCAGGAATTGTTATATTCCATGAACCAACTGGAAATAGAGAACCGGCTGCCCGAGGTAGACTATTTTGTCGACAGTCCATTGAGCATGGAGGCAACTGCCGTGGTAAAAAAATATCCTTCTTATTTTAATAAGACCATTCAAAAAATACTGCAGAGCGATAAGGACCCATTTGATTTCCGCGGGCTGCATTTTATTAAGGCGGTAGAGCAAAGCAAGCTGCTGAACTACCGTAATGATCCCATTGCGATCATTTCTGCCAGCGGCATGGCGGAGGCAGGACGCATTAAGCACCACATCAGTAATAATATCGAGAACAGCAGGAATATTATTTTGCTTACCGGTTATTGCGAACCCAATTCTCTTGGTGGCCGTTTAATGGCTGGTGAAAAAGAGGTAACCATTTTCGGAACGGTGCACCAGGTAAACGCGGAGGTAGGTTCTATCCGCAGCATGAGTGCGCACGGAGATTATGATGACCTGTGCCAATGGCTGGCTTGCCAGGATGCCCGGGGCGTAAAGAAATTGTTTTTAGTGCATGGGGAATATGAGGTGCAGGATGCGTTTAAGGAAAGATTGATAAGGAAGGGTTTCGTGGATGTGGAGATCCCGGGTAGGCATTCGGAGTGGGGGTTGGGGTAATTCTAGCCGTATTTTTGCCGAACTTTTGAGTGATATTAGAATAACATATTTCCGGAAAATTGTTGCGGCGACTAACAGTTTGTAATAGGGAGTGCCAAGAATTAAGAAAAGAAGTAAAAATCTTGGCTGGTTATAAATGCGGCAAAATTTTATGAATGAGACTTTGTTACATTTTATTAATCTGGATTTTCTAAGCCCAACTCCGGTAATTTTTCCCATTCCCAGAAGTCATTCTTTAGTTTATAATCAGGCCTTCCCTTCGGACTACGAATTGTAAACACAGGCCAATACTCCAATTGCTCGCATGGCATTTCAAAGTCAAGGATCTCATTATAGTTTTCCGTTGTCAAATCATCTGCAATAAAGGCCTTTGACATTTCAACAGGTAGCAAGAGCGGCATCCGCCCTTTATTTTCCCCGTCATTATGAATATTACGCATCACCTCGTTTGCATTCCTGGTAATAAGCGTAAATGTCCATCGCTTAGCCAATTCACCGGTCTCTTTGTCAAGGATCTCTGACACCGAATACAAGCCAGGAATAAACAGCATTTCCTGGCTTTTCAGTCTTATAAAGTACGGCACCTTCTTTTTCCAACCTTTAATGGCTCTATGTTCATAAAAGCCACTAACCGGTATCAAACACCTTCGGTTACGTATCTTAAACCAATAACTCTTTTCATCGCCAAGTATGCGTTCACTTCTCGCATTTAACATCGTTGGCCGCTGCCTTGCAAACTGCTGCAGGTCCTTTACATAAAAGGGTATACAACCCCATTCCATCATCCGCAAATGCGGCAAGCCATCTTCACGGTTGGTGTATATTATCGGGTGTTCACCGTAAGCATGGCCCATAATATGCACTCCTGCTTCAAAATTGAACTCAATATCACCGTCCCGAACAATATTCGGGAAATAGTTATCAATTAATTCCAATGCGGAATAGAATGCTATATCATAGCACATAATCAGAGCTTTTCAATGTCTTCAAATGGTATCCTGTATTCTTCGTCTCCAAAGCTCAATTTAAGAAAAAGGTTGCCAAATTCTTCGCAAATGCCCACCTTAATGGGTTCGCCGCCAGGTTCTGGCTGCCACTGAGGGAACTGCCATCTCAGATACTTCCTTATTTTCCCCTCATACAGTGTAGGCGGTTTCCAATCGGAGCCAATTTTTCCTGCATAGAACACTTTAAACCCAAACGGCTGACTGGCCGCCACGTTCAATTTAGCCAGGTGTTCTGATTGTTCGATGTCATATAGGAAAGCATTGGCATCACCTTTCAATAAGCTGATATGTTCCTCGGCAAGCTGCTTTTCGTCAGGCTTATAGCCGCGCAGTAAAAATGCAGCCCGTAAACGTGCTTCCTTTCCACGTGGGTAGGTTTGCCGGACAAAATACCGTTTGCCGGCCTTTATTCTCTCCCGTAATAATTCATGTGTCAGTAATGGGAAAGGATTATACATCGTTATTGGTATGTTTAAGTCCTACTGCGCGCATGAGTAATTGTTCGCCAAACCGCTTTTTTATACTGTCAATGGATTGGTACAGGCTGATTTTTTCGTGCGTGTCCTGGTATAGGTCTATCTGATAAGTACCCGGTATCAGGTCGCTCAGCCTGATGCCTACTAACCGTATCAACAGCCTGCGGTTATATAGTTTGTTAAATAGCTCCCGGGTTATGCGTAAGATAGCTTCATCCATATTCGTGTACTGAACCGCCCTTTGCTTACTTTCTGTGTCAAAGTTTGAGTATTTGATCTTAACACCTATACAGCCTGCCAACTTGTTTTGCTCCCGCAAATGAAATGCAACAGCTTCCGTCATTCTCGCCAATGCACTATATAAAAAACTAATATCGGTCGTATCGTTTTCGAAGGTCCTTTCCGTTGATATTGATTTTTGTTCATGATAGGGGATTACCGGGGTGTCGTCTATACCGTTTGCCCGCCTCGATAGCTCGATTCCATTCTTGCCCAGCAAAGCCTGCAGCATTTCAACGGGAATTTCCGCGAGGAACCGCACCGTTTCCACTCCGCGCCGCACCAGAAGCATAGCTGTTTCTTTGCCGATACCAGGTATCTTGGCAACACTTAAGGGGGCCAGGAAATTTTTTTCCTGGCCAAACGGTATCGCCAGTTGCCCATTCGGTTTTGCTTCATTGGTTGCCACCTTGCTCACCAGTTTGTTACTTGCCAGGCCGTAAGAAACCGGCAATCCGGTTTCTTTAAGCACTTTCTTTTTCACTTCACTAATAAATGTACACGCTCCAAAGTACCGCTCCATTCCTGTAAGGTCAATGTAGAATTCGTCTATGGATGCCTTTTCGAATACAGGCACCGTGTCACTTATTACATCGGTTATGAGTTTCGAATATTTAATATAGTCCTCAAAGTCACCTTTGATAATAATCGCTTCCGGGCAAAGGCGTCTTGCCATTTTCATAGACATACCGCTACGCACCTGGAACTTGCGTGTTTCATAGCTGCAGGATGTAACTACTCCACGGTCCCCGCCGCCCACGATCAACGGCTTGCCTTTAAGGCGGGAATTCTTCAAACACTCCACTGATACATAGAACGTATCCATATCCAAATGCGCAATATTTCGATGAACGATCATGCAACCGCCTCCTTCCACCTGCTTTTAAATCCTGCTTGCTCAACATGGGTTACTTCAATGCTATACACTCCAAACTCTTCGGTTACCTTGCCCGTCACTTTATAAAACCCTGCATGCAAAGCCACTTGCCGGTGTATCTGTGGAAAATGCACGCTGTCAATCCAGTTTCTTTCAGCATCAATGAAAGTGCCGAAGCTCATGGTCTCGCCCTTTATTGTTCTTATGGGTTTATGCGTAATATGATAGCCTAATATGGTCACATCTTTGCCAACGTGATTTTTTAATTCGGCAGCTGATACGTACTGCCGGGGATCTTCATCTACCAGATCAAATACATTTGATACGGGAAAGCCTAACAGCTCCACTTCATCCCATGCATCGTCTAAAGCATGCAAGGGCAAGTCGGGCAGTGTAAAATTTATTGTTGGTTCCTCGAATATGGTAACATGTGCAGCTTGATGGGACCTGCCCTTTTTAAGCAAAACATCCGCTTGCCATAGCAACTGCTTTTTATTTATGCCTGTAAACCGCAAAGCGCCTACACGTATCAATATGTCTAATTGGTCTTTTGTGGCCCCGGTGCGGTCAATAAAGTTTTCAAGGCTATTGTAGTTTCCGTGCCGGTACCTTTCTTCTACAATTCGTTCTGCCAGCTTTTGCTCCAGTTCTTTTATATGAACAAACCCCACATATACGTCGGCTCCTTGTATATCCGTCAGGTATTCACTATTGTTCACACAAGGAGGATGGACCTTTGCACCTGTTTTCATAAGTTCATAGAAGTATAATTCACGGTTGCCATGACTATAGAAGCCGCCGAAATTGTTTATCACGGCTACCATGAATTCCATAGGATAGTAGGTCTTTAAATACAAGCTTTGATAGCTTTCCACGGCAAATGATGCAGAATGGGCCTTGCAAAAGCTAAATGAACCGAAGCTTTCAATTTGTCTCCATACCTCATTGGTAACCTCCGGTGCATAACCAAACTGTTTACAGTTCTCAAAAAACTTTGTCTCGAGGACGTGTATTCTTTCTCTTGCCCTATTCTTAAAACTTGTAGCCCTTCGTAACAGGTCAGCCTCTGCCATATCCAGGCCGGCCCAATAATGAGCAACCTTTATTACATCTTCCTGGTACACCATCACCCCATACGTTTCATGAAGGATTTCTTCCAGCTTCGGATGCAGGTATTTGAATTTGCCGGGATTGTTATGCCGCCAGATATATTCGCGCATCATGCCGCTTCTTCCAACGCCCGGACGAATAATCGAGCTCGCCGCCACCAAGGTCTCGTATGTCTCGCATTGAAGTTTTTTCAACACATGGCGCATGGTAGGAGATTCAATGTAAAAGCAACCAATGGTATTGCCATCTCTTATGTGATCACGTATTTTAGGGTCTTTTTTAAACTTCTCTACCTCATGTATATTTATATCAATTCTCTTGTTTTGCTTTATCAACTTCAGGCAATCTTTTATGTGCCCTAATCCGCGTTGGCTAAGGATATCGAGTTTATACAACCCTATGTCCTCAGCTACATACATGTCTATTTGTGTAGTGGTAAACCCCTTTGGAGGCATAAAAACCGGCGTATAGGTATATATAGGCGCTTCGCTGATAAGGATGCCTCCGGCATGAATGCTGTGATTACTTGGGAAGCCTTCCAACAGTCTTCCGTATTGAAGTATCAGCCGTTTTATCTTGTCGTCCTTATCCTTGTTAAAATTCTCGCCGCGGCTGTCGCCGTTATAATAGTCTCTTTCCGCTAATTCATCTATTTCAGATTTTGGAAGCCCGAATACCTTGCCTAATTCGCGGATGATAGCATTGTACTGAAAGGTTGGGTGCATTCCTAATAATGCAACATGCTCTTTACCGTAACGCTTAAATACATAATCGATCACATCGTCCCTATCTGCCCATGAAAAGTCTATGTCAAAATCCGGCGGCACGGCCCGATGTGGATTCAGGAAGCGTTCAAAATATAGGTCCAATCCTATCGGGTCAACGTCTGTTATTTGCAGGCAATATGCTACGATGGAGTTTGCACCACTGCCCCTGCCTACATGAAAGAATCCACGGCTTTGGCCATAACGAATAATATCCCAGGTAATTAAAAAGTATGCGTTAAATCCCAGGTTGTTAATGATCTCGAGTTCTTTCTTAACTCGTTCACTGGCTTCTTTATTGGCCTTACCGTACCGGGACTTTAGCCCATCATGCGCTAGCTTTGAAAGGAGTACGCGATCATCCGCCGGGGACGCACTAAACACTTTCTTATTTTTATCACTGTTAAAATCTACTTCAATGTGGCAATCATCCACCAGTTTATAGGTATTGGTAACAATTCCGGGATAACCTCTGAATGCTTCCAGGATTTGCGAAAGCGAATGAAAACGTTCGGTAGGGTGGCAGACAGTATCAGGAGAAAGCTTTGAGCCCAGCACATTATTGTCAATTGCCCTCAATAACCGGTGGACACTGTAGTAAATATCATTTTTGAATGTAACGGGTTGCCGGACGACATATTTATTATTCAATATGCGGGCATCGATGCCAAGTAATTTATTCACTTCGTAAGGCGTAACCCCAATCCGCTCATTTTGAAAAAACGATCGAACGGATTTCACAGTGCCGAATGGGTAAATGACAAATCCATCCCATGTGTCATCGAAAAACGGATTTTCTTCCGCATATTCGGGAAAGGGCTTTCCAGCCAGCAGGTGGTCTGAAATAAACTTGTTGATCCAGGTGAACCCCTTATTATTAGCTGCTAATAATATATAGAGGAACGTGTTGCCGTTCCGGATCTCTGCGCCTACTACTGGTTTAAGGCCATCCGTTTGGCAAAATCGTATAAAATCCCACGCGTCACAGGTAGAATTAATATTAGTTAACGCAATGGCTGTGGCTCCTATCAAAGCAGCTTCCTTAACCAACTCTTCAGTGCCAAACGTGCCGTAGCGTAAACTGTAATATGATTTGCAGTTTAGGTACATAGCCGCCCATCCGAGGAACATGCAAACTAATAATTTTACTAAAAGAATTAGTAAAATATGTGTAATTATTTAGTAAGTGGCTTTATTTGGGGCATAACTGGTAATTCTATAAAGCCAGCCCACTGTCCGCAATCTGGCCCAGCGATTGCATTGGTACAATTCCCGCCTTATCCTTCACTTAGCCATTCTCCTTATCCCCAATTTTCAACTTTACAAGCTTAAGACTATGATTCCCTATCGAAGTGAAGGCGTACAAATTGTTATTACATTTCAACGAACGGAAATTCCAGCTTCCGTGCTTGACGCCACTCCTGAAATTTTTACAGATGCGCCCGACTCATATTGTTGTACTGCCGGTGGGTTTATTGAGGGAATAACGGGCTGTGGTAAAACCCCATTAATTGCAATGAAGGCATTTGACACGGAGTACCAGAAAAGAAAAAATGCCGGAACACTACCTAATTTTAATGGCAACAAGCACACCTCCAATCATTGAACCAATGTTAGCAACGCTGGTTCGGGATCCGTTCACGGATCCGGCCTGGCTGTATGAAATCAAATGGGATGGTTATAGAATTATAGCAAATGTTCGCGGCAAAACCGTTAAGCTTTACTCCCGCGGTTTACAGGATTACACCGGTCGGTATAAAGTTGTGGCCGATGAGCTTGGACAAATGGGTTTAAATGCGGTAGTCGACGGTGAAATGGTTGTTTTTGACGAGAATGGCCGCCCATCGTTTGACCTCATCCAAAACTACCGGCCAGGGCAGGACATAGCGTATATGGTATTTGACCTGCTCTGGCTTAACGGAAAGAGCCTTATGGAACTGCCGCTGGAAGAACGGAAAGAAAAGCTTGCTGCTATACTGCCAAAGTCAGAAATCATTCGGTTCTCCGAATCATACGACGACGGGCTTGTGCTATTCGAAAAAATGAAGGAGTTCGATTTCGAAGGAATATTAGCGAAAAAGCGGGATAGCATTTACCGACCTGGGCGACGGTCGGATGATTGGCGCAAAATACAAACCGTCAAACAGCAAGAGTATGTTGTCGGTGGTTGGGCTGAATCGACGAGCGGCCGTCCGTTCAGAACACTCATATTTGGTTATTACCAGGATGGCAAGCTTATGTATCAAGGGCACGCGGGGGGCGGATTTAAAGAAAAAGAAATGCCGGGCATATATAAGCGACTGAAAAAGTTAGAAGTGAAGAAAAGTCCATTTGCTAATACGCAAACAGTTTTAGATTATACAGAAACACCGGTGCATTGGGTAAAACCTGAGCTCGTTATCCAGGTAAAGTTCGCCACAATGACAAAGAGTGGTATGATCCGGAAACCTGCTACTTTTCTGGGGTTCCGAGAAGACAAAAAAGCGAAGGACGTCATTCTTGAGACGGCAGCGGTGCCACCGCCTGGAAAGCCAAGAACAAAACAGGCACCAGTAGCGAAAAAAGCCAAGTCAACTACTTCACCGAATAGCAACTGGCCCGAAATAGAAAGGCAGGAAATTACCAGTTCGGATATATTCAATATAGACGGACACGACGTTACGATAACCAACGTCGAAAAGGTGCTTTGGAAGGATGAGGGCATAACAAAAGCCGACCTGATACAGTATTACCACGAGGTGGCGCCGTTTATCTTGCCTCACTTACAACGGCGTCCGTTGTCGCTCCATATTAAACACATAGCCCCATCAGCGCCTGGATTGTACATTAAGGACATGGAGGGTCGCCAACCCTCGTGGGCTGAAGTGTTTAGCACAAATCGCAAGCATAAGAAAGAGGGTGCACGGGATCAAATTGACTACCTGGTTTGTAATGAAGAATCAACATTATTATGGCTGGTAAACCTTGGATGCATAGATATTAACCCTTGGACCTCAACAGTAGCCAATCCTGAACATCCTGACTTCATCATTATCGACCTTGACCCATCGGATGAGGATTTTAAAAAAGCGATCATTGCCGCGCAAGCCGCGCAGGACCTCTTTAAAAGTTATCAACTGAAAGCCTGGCCTAAAACTTCCGGGAAAACTGGTATTCACCTGTATATACCATGTGCTGGATTTACCTTCATTCAAGCCCGCTCAATTGCAGAACGGATTTGCGCAGCTATTCATAAGTCGGTGCCTAGGGTCACAACTACTGCGGTAAGTATAAATTCACGAGGAAACAAGCTGTATTTAGACCCAAACCAAAATGATTATGCCGATACGGTGGCAGCACCGTACAGTATAAGGCCCTATAAGCTTCCAACCGTTTCAACACCGTTAGAATGGAAGGAAATTAAACCAGGCCTCGATCCGCATGGGTTCACTATGAAGACCATATTTAAAAGGTTGGCAAAAAAAGGCGATTTGTTTTTAGGCACACTTGACAATGAGATTCGTGTTCTGAATTCGAGAAGATTATTAAAATTACTATAATGAAAGAAAAATGCCAGGGCGGGGGCTTTGCCCACCAGGTTGTCGCCTATTTCATTCTACATATTCCAGTATATCAGCGGGCTGACAATTCAATGCCTTACAAATGGCTTCCAATGTACTAAAGCGAATTGCTTTTGCTTTGCCCGTTTTCAGAATGGAAAGATTGGATAATGTCAAATTAACTTTTTCGGAAAGTTCATTCAAGGAAATTTTCCGTTTTGCCATCATCACATCCAGGTTTACAATTATCGGCATCGCCTATACTGTTAGATCATTTTCTTTTTGGATTTCCACTCCCTTTGAAAAAATAGTTGCAATAATATATATCACAGCAGCCATCACAATAAAGGCCTGGCTGTCTGCCCAAAACTGGCTTAATTGGTCAATAGCATAACCATGATGTTGCAAGCTTTTCGCTGATTGCCGCGCGAAGTAACTTAGTAGCCCTACCGAGAGCGTGATGTAACTAATTTGCGTAATCTGTTCTGAAACAAAGCTGTTAAATGGTTTTGATAAATCAAATTTGCTTATAAGCCTGATAACTGTATAAAACAGGAATGCTTTTAAAAGGGAGATGGACAGGACAAACCCATACATTCCGAAGTAAGCCCATTTATTACGTTCGTACATTTCGCTTAAGTCCAACTTTTGATATAGGTTCGGGACAAATTCGGGTTTGTACAAGCTGAAAATAAAATTCACTATCAAGCCGCCTGCTTCAACACACAAGCCAACGAAGATGATCCAGGCAATGATCTTCAAGACTGTAAACACGACATTATTCCCTTTTTTCATGATTGGTGAGCGTTAAAGTGAAACGTAAACATAATAAATTTTTATTGATAAGCAATAAAAATATTTGTTTATTCAAAAAATATAGGATTTTTGATGAGTTGCGATCCTTGATTGTTGCGGCCTTTTGAGAAACTAGTGTTTTACCTCTAATAGATGCTTATAGATTCATCACGGCATCTGCTTAAAATGCAAAATGCCTACTACAGTTTTATGCGGCAGTGAAAATATATCCATCGACTTGTTTACTTCTACCAATTGGTTTGCTGTGATCTCCGACGTGATTGTTTTTGTTACTGCTTCGGTACTTTCCGGGTCGCCAATTGTTAAAGTTTGCAGCAGCATATTATGTGTGCTGTCTTGTTTTTCCAGCGTGGCAGTGGTCACGCCCTTCGTGCCATCGAATTGCGTTACCGGGTGATAAACTTTGCCCTCAGGCCCCGACGGTCCTTCCACACATATCAGTGCGGATAATACTTTAAGGGTATCATTGGTGCTTTCGTTCAGCACTATAAATTGATGGTAGTAAATATTGTTCTTTGCAGATTCATTTCCGCCGGAATAGGCCAGCAAGCGATATTCCTGGTCTTTATTGATCGCCATCGAATCTATCTTAAAATCTTCCAGGCGCACACTGTCGTAAGAATGTTCTTTCTGTCCTTTGCAACTGGCGGCTAAACCGGCAATAACGGCAATTGCCGGGTAAATAAGTCTTTTCATGTTGGGGTTGCTTTAAGCTGTAAAATACAACCCCTTTCCAATAATTCTGTACAATTAACCCTGCATTGTATAAAGGTTCCTTCTCCGGCTGTTCTAGCTTTGTGGGTCAATTCGCATTTATGAAACAGCATCCTACATCGGCAAACCATACGCATCATTCGCATGAGCATCACCACGCCACTCACAAGGGCGGGCATGCAAACCACGAAATGCACAATAAAGCGGGCATGCACACAGGCCACCATATGCATGCCGGCCATGATAAGCATGCAGGTCACCATACCCAGGATTTCCTCAAACGTTTCTGGATAAGCCTTGCGCTCACCATACCTGTGTTATTGTTGTCTCACATGGTCCAGCAATGGCTGGGCTTTACAATAGATTTTGCGGGCCGCAATTATGTTTTGCTAAGTGTAAGCGCGGTTATTTACGGCTATGGGGGTTGGCCCTTCCTGGCAGGTATGGTACGCGAGATAAGAAATAAGGCCATTGGAATGATGACCCTGGTAGCGCTGGCGATAACCGTTGCTTTTGTGTATAGTGTGGCCACTGTGTTCGGCCTGCAGGGCATGGATTTCTTTTGGGAACTGGCTACACTTATAGATATTATGCTCATCGGCCATTGGCTGGAAATGCGTTCGCAAATGGCGGCTTCAAGGGCTTTGGAATCCCTTGTGGCATTATTGCCTTCAACAGTGCACGTCGAGCGCAACGGCAATGTTGTGGACCTGGACTTACAGGAGTTGAAGAATGGTGACATTGTCCTGGTAAAACCCGGAGAAAAAATTCCGGCGGATGGTGTTGTAATAAGCGGCAGCTCATATGTAAACGAAAGCATGCTCACCGGCGAAAGCATCCCCGTAAAAAAAGAAGACAAGGCCAAAGTAATTGCAGGCGCTGTAAATGGGGATGGATCATTGCGTGTACAAGTTACCGGCACTGGTAAGGATAGTTATCTCAATAAGGTAATTACGTTGGTGCAGTCTGCGCAAAGCGCCAAGTCGAACACGCAACACCTGGCGGACAAAGTTGCAAAATGGCTCACGATTGTTTCCATCGTGGTGGGTGCGGCCACTTTCGTGTACTGGTACAGCGTGGAACCAAACCTTGCTTTTGCATTGGAGCGGTTGGTAACAGTAATGGTTACATCTTGTCCACATGCGCTGGGCGTTGCCATTCCATTGGTGGTTGCCATTTCAACGTCAAAGGCGGCCACCAGCGGACTGCTCATCAGGAACCGGACCGCGTTTGAGGATGCCCGTAATATTACCACCGTTGTTTTCGATAAAACGGGTACGCTCACCAGGGGCTCGCACGAGGTGCAGAAAATAATACGGGTTTCTGATCAATATCAACCAAATGAATTGTTGCAATACGCCGCGGCCGCCCAGCAAAGTTCGGAGCATTACATAGCAAGAGGTATCCTGCGCAGGCTGCAGCAACAAAACCTTCCATTGTGGAAAGCTGAGCATTTTCAATATAATCAGGGTATTGGTGTAAGCGCAACGGTGAATGGCAAAGCCATTGAAATCGTAGGTCCGAACTATTTCAAGCAGCAAGGCAAACAATTGCCCGCCATTCCTGCTGAAGTGGATCAACAAGTGGAAACGGTCAGCTTTCTATTGATAGATGGCGAATTGGTTGGCGTCATTACACTTGCAGACAGCATCCGCGATACCGCAAAGGATGCCATTGATGGTTTGAAGCAAATGGGTATACAATCGATACTGCTTACCGGCGATAATGAAAAGATCGCGGCTGCTGTTGCCAACCAATTGGGGATGGATGGTTATATGGCCAATGTGCTTCCGCACGAAAAGCAGCAGAAAGTAAAGGAATTGCAGCATAAGGGAGCAATCATAGCCATGACCGGCGACGGCGTAAACGATGCGCCTGCATTGGCCCAGGCGCACGTAGGCATTGCCGTTGGGAGTGGTACAGACGTAGCCGCTGAAACAGCCAATATTGTTCTTGTGAACAGCGATCCTAAGGATGTGGTAAAAATCATTGCATTCGGCAAGGCCACTTATCGCAAGATGGTCGAGAACCTGTTTTGGGCAGTAGGGTATAATTTGGTGGCTATTCCGTTGGCGGCGGGTATTCTATATCCAACGTTTATTTTAAGTCCCGCGTTAGGCGCTGTGTTGATGAGCCTTAGCACTATCATCGTAGCGTTTAATGCGCAGCTGTTGCGGCGGAAGTTTAAATGACGAGGGCAGAGGCTGATTTCCTAAATACCGTGTTTTCACGGCTTGAAGCGAGATTGATAAAGAGTAATTTCCAATATCGTGGCAAACGATAAATCAACCCCCGTCAAATCCCGCAAGCTCTGGCCGATCATCTGGGCGGTAATTACTTTTGTGCTGGGCTTCGTAGGGTTCGCAACCATCAAACCTCAATTTGATGTCTTTGTCGAGCCTTTAGAAATTAAAGTACAGCAAGGTGGCCGTGAAACCATCAAGGCCAGTGTAGAAAATACTTCTCTTATTGGCCTTCCATATAAAAAGCCCGTAGATCTTGAGGCGCAAAATCAATGGCCCGATATAAAAGTATCCATCAGCCCCGATGCGCCCACTGTTCCTGAATTCGAGTGCGCCATAACTATTGAAGTGGGAAGAAATGTTGCTTCCGGCAGATACAAAATCACGCTCATTGCAACCAGTACAAGCGGCACTTCGGAGTCAGCAGATTTCTTTATCATCGTTATTCCACCGATTTGCGCTTCACCGTTTGTGAGAGATGTTGAGGAACATTTTGCACCCAACGGCTGGATGTGTAATATAGCCGATATAAGAATGGATGCTCGCAACACTAACAATCCGCATTCGGGTCCTACCTGCATTAAAATAGACTATTTAGCACGCATAAGAACTCCATGCCAAACAGACGGTTGGATAGGAGCAGGTGTATATTGGTTTTGCATTGGCTGTAATTTCGACAAAAATAGGCCCGATCCCACCAGATACGACTTCTCCTGCGCAAGAAGCCTGGTATTTATGGCGAGGGGCGCAAGAGGCGGTGAGCGCGCAGAATTTAAAGTCGGCGGTGTAACCGGACAATATAGCGACGGCCTCAACCCAGCACGAACAACTGGACCCGTAACACTTACCAATCAATGGACCCAATACAGGATCGATTTCAATCCGGGAGACAACCTAACGTCCATGATCAGTGGATTTTGCTGGGTCACCAATAGAGACTGGAATCCCAACGGCTGCACTATTTACCTGGATGATATAAAGTTTGTGGACAGGTAAAGTATGACACAAAACATTTTTGTGTAAGTTGCGTCGCTATGCCAACTGCAGCACTTTATAAAATTAATAGCAAAGGGTATTTGCTACACGCAATTCAAAAGACAACTAGTGGTTTTAACCTTGCATCCGAACCTTTTATTCAAATAACGGAGCGCAACTCAAATGCGCAAACCATCGCCGAGGCCATAAAAACCGCTCTAAAAACCGACGATAGTAAAAAACTTCCGAATCCCGAGGACTGGGAAAAAGAACGTGAGGGGTTTTTGAAGAAGATGGGACTAAAATCTATACAAGAGTTAGAAGGCCCGGGTGCTTTTTACTGCGAGATTAGTAAAGAAAATGGCAACATCCTTTTCACGCCTACCATACAAGCGCATAACCCAGACGAAGGATATGTCTATATATTCTCTAATGACCCAGATATCGTTATTCCCTATACGGCGTCTGATGAAGAAATAGCACAAACCCTTCAGCTTGTATTAAGCAATGGGGATAGATTATCGAATAGCGACTAGTCGAAGCAATAATTGGAGTATACCTGATTGATTTTGACATTTGTTGGCTTGTATCCAGAGTTTAAAATAATCTACTAATGCAATTTTTACTTTTAATCAGTGCCGTTTGTTTAATCGCATGTAACGCGGAAGTCAATACGGTTAATCCACAAGCCAGCACCAATATAGAGCGTTCAAAGATGGATAACTTCTTTATTCGGGAATACTATTCAGACAGTAAAACTATTAGTATTGAAGAAGCCTGGATAGAGCATCAATGGAAAAATGAAGCGAGCCTTTTCAATAGCTCTAAAGTTCGAACAACAGGAGTTCAACTAAATATTAAAGTCAATAATGTTAAACATCCTGACTTGGAGGAAAATGAGTATTTTATAACCTGGCAAATGATAGTTCCGGAAATTGGAACTATAGGAATGGGAAACGGTGGTTATTTGCTTTTCATCGATAATGGGCGGGTGCCTGATAGTATGAAGGTTGTGATCAAAAAGCGTGCGGAGGATAGAGATGTCGTCGTTGACTCGTTCAATTTATATGGGAGATAACTCAAAAGCCAGAAAAGCCAATGGACGAGTATCCAAAATATTATTTACTATGTTCGATAATTAAGATATGAGAAGTGCTTTCAATTATTTATTTTATACTTCTTATCGCATCATGCGATTTTTGGGGCATGACGGGTTTTTTCTGGAAGGGATGGCATACATTCTCACGGCATCTCTTGTATGGTTGAACTTTCTCACGGTTTTGTACATTCTTAAAATAACTACAGGAAAAGACATTCTCAATTTCCCGACAACAGTTGTAATTTATATAGTATACCTTGGTACGTGCTATTATTACTTCTTTTACCGTGATAGATATGAATCCTATATTGAGGTTAGTGAAAAGGCAAGGAAGAAGGGTAAAGATATATTAATGGCAATCTATTTTGTCGCTAGTTTGGCTTTGCATTTCTATTTGCAGGATATGGTGAGGCAAAATTTGTAGAATAGTAAGGTAAATATGTAGAGGGTTTTTTAATCAGGCTTATAATTTTATTTATTATGATGACCCCAAATGTGTTACTTTTCATTTACCCGTTATAACAACAATCAATGAACCTCCTCAACCTGATCTGGCCAGCCATCTACGTGGCAATGGGCCTTCGGAACCTCTGGTACTGCATCCTCATTACAATTGTGCTGGAATGGATCATTGTCCAGTTGCTGCTCCGCAAAGGCTGGCGCACATCGGGCTTTATGTCGCTGGTAGGTAATGCTGTTTCGGGCTTTTTCGGCATATTTATAATGCCCTATGTTATGTTCCTGTATCATTCCGTGGCCGACCCGCTCACCGGCGGAACCTTCAACATAATAAACCTGGTAGCTACACTCGTCATCATGTGCTTCGGCAGCGTAGCAATTGAAGTATTGGTGGTAAAATGGATTTGGAAAACGCCGTTTAAAAAATTATTTATACCGTTGCTCATAGGCAATTTGCTTACTTATGTAGCACTTGTGTTCTTTTTTATGCACCTCCAGGTTGGCGGCGTATAGTGGTTCAGCGGACACTAGATCTCGCTAATCCACTTCTTAAACGCACTACTGTTCTCCTGGCTTACTATAATCTCTTCATCCAGCATCAGCGTCAATTCCACACTGATCTTACTCCGCTCCAACGGCTTAAACCGCTTGATATAATTGGCATTTACAATGTATTTTCTGTTGGCCCGGTAAAACATATTGGTATCCAGCTCCGCTTCCAGCTCGGCAAGGTTATTTGCCTCCGCCATGTACTTGCGGTTGTCCTTATCCACCAAAAACACCAGCTTGTGCTCAGTAAAAAAGTACACGATGTCCTCCGTGCGTATGGCCTGAAACTCCATTCCGCGCTTTACGATGATGCGCGTTTTTTTCTTCTCCTGTGTATTATTGATATAGCTGAATAATGATGAATAGTTGCCCAAGAAATGCTGTTGCAATCCCTTGTACTTCTTCATCGCGCCCTTCAGCTTATCCTGGTCAATGGGCTTCAGTATATAATCAATGCTGTTGTATTCAAAGGCCTCGGCCAGGTATTTGTCATACGCGGTGGTGAATATTACCGGGCAGGTAATATTGCAGCTCTTGAATATATTAAACGAGGGGCCATCGCTCAGCTGCACGTCCATAAATATCAAATCAGGACTGGGGTTGCTGTTAAGCCACTGCACGGTATCCCGCACGCAGCCAAAGGATGCTACTACTTTCAGGTTGTCCTCAATCGCATTTAGTTCGCTCAAAAGGCACTCGTAAGCAGGTTTTTCGTCTTCAACAATTAAAACATTCATGGCTAAAATTTTAGTATAGGTAATTTCACAGTGAAAAAACGGTGATTGTTTTCAATTACTATGCTTCTCCTCGTAATCAGCCTGTACCGGTTATCCAGGTTGTTCAGTCCAATCTTGTTGCTGGGCGTTGATTGTTGCTTCGGCTTTACCGGGTTGCGCACCACCACGTAATGACTGTTCACGGTTACCTTAATGTCCAGCGGGTGCATCTCGTTAAACTCATTGTGCTTAATAGCATTCTCCACCAGCGTTTGCAGGCTTATCGGCGGTATCAAAAAATCATCAGTGCTGGTATCATTTATTTCTATGATCATGTTCACCGCTTCGGAAAAGCGGATCTTCAATAGATAAAAATAATTGCTGATAAACTCCAGCTCTTCTTTCAGCAACACCAGGTCTTTTTCCTTATTGCCTAAGATATAACGGTACACCTTGGCCAGCGTATCGTTAAACAAACGTGCGCTTTGCGGCTCGCGGGTTATCAGGTAGCTCAGCGTGTTAAGGCTGTTGAATATAAAATGGGGATCGATCTGCGTTTTCAATGCCTCCAGCTCCGCTTCTACCTTGGCCGTTTCCATTTTTTTTGCACGCCGCCGGTTGTACTCCATCTCCTTTCTCAATAATATTATCTCGAAAAGATTGTTCACAAAGAGGACGGTAATGATCACGAACAGGCTGGCCAGCAAAATGCTGGTGCTGTTCAACCGGCTTTCACGACTAAGCCAATGCCATCCATACAGCGCCCCCAGCGATACAATGCCAGAAAACAACACGTTTACCAGAAAGTATGTTACTACCACCCGCAGGTAGGTTTCATATACCTCCACGTTGTTCTTGCGCAAATACTGCATCAGCCGCACATTACCGTTCCAGATAACAAACCCGGTAGCCGTAAAAAACACGTAGCTCAGTACAAGCTCCCAGGGTTCATATAAATTATTGGTGATTAACCCGGCCACGTTGGGTATGCTTACCGCAATCAGCGGTATTACCACATAGCTGTAAATTCTGCTCAGCCGCGAGCCTATGGCTGCAGAGGCCGGGTTGTAGTTCATGGCAGGTGTTTTCAGTATCGCTTTCTTTGTGACCAGAAAGTTTTTCTCCGGGTTAAGGATCACTTTTGTCGTGTTCATACCTCATCAACAGTCAATCTGCATCAAATGTATCGGTTCAATAATTCTAAAACGCATACTTCACATCAGGTATTAACCATTCATATATTTTATACAAATTCTTAACACAGGCATAAAATATAAACACGCGCATTAAACGATGAACCGGCAAAATCTAATCCCTAGCAATGAAATTGCTGTCCTGTATTTGTCACCTGTATGTAACGCTGAGCAAACAGCAATTTTTGACAACCGTTCAAAACACTTTATTGAAAAAAATTGTAATAGGTTATTGGTATAGCAAGCGGCATTTCTCATCAGACAACACATCTATTCTTAACGCTGCAACTTCAGTTCAACATTCCGCCATTTCAGCCTCAAAAATTCCCAGTTAAGCACAGCTTAGCAAAATTTTGCGCCAGCATAAAAGATATTTACGCAAAGAGCCTTGCCGGCATGCCGGGAATAGCTCTCATAAGTGCGATAGTTTTAGTAAGCCTTCCCGTTTCCGGGAGGGCTTTTGTTTATTCAGTCGCACTTAATACTGCTTAAGACACCATAACTATGGTCAAACTCATTTCGGCGTTGCAACATCGGGGCAGGAATATCGTGTTTGAAGCTGCATTTTTCCTGCTTAAGTATTTAAGCAAACAGGTCTAATCAGCGTAACATCTACTTTTCTTGTCTTTTGTGTTCAATTTTTTCCCAATTAAACAAAGTATACAAATGAGAAAGTTACTGCTGTTAACATTGGTTTTGGTAATGGTAGTGCAAGCGTTCGCGCAACAAACACGCACCATCTCCGGAACGGTTACTGATCAACGCACCGGCGCGCCCCTGCCCGGCGTTTCCATTACTCCCAAGGGAGCCCGCCAGGGAACCCAATCAAAGGAAGATGGAACATTCTCTATTACCGTGCCTTCAACCGCCCGCACACTGGTTTTTTCATATGTGGGTTACGGCACAGAAGAAGTCAACATCGGCACATCCAACACCATTAATATAAACCTTGGTGGTGCTGGTGCTAAAAACCTCGACGAAGTGGTGGTGGTTGCATACGGTACCCAATCCGAACGCAAGATCACCGGCTCTGTTGCCAAAGTAGGCGCCGCCGAACTGGAAAGCAGGCCCTTTGCATCTGTCGATGCGATGTTGCAAGGCAAAGTTCCCGGCTTGCAATCTGTTTCTCCCACCGGTCAGCCTGGCGGTATTCAACAGGTGCGCATCCGCGGTATCGGTTCCATTACTGCCGGCGCCGCTCCACTCTACGTTGTAGATGGAGTGCCCATTAACACCGGCGATTTTTCACGCCTTAATAATACTTCAAACGCACTCGCTGGCATCAACCCCAACGATATCGAAAGCGTTACTGTGTTAAAAGACGCTGCTTCTGCTTCCATCTATGGCGCAAGGGCAGCCAACGGCGTTATCCTCATCACCACTAAAAAAGGCCGTGCAGGAAAAAGCAAGGTAAAACTAGATGCCGACTTCGGTTTCGGCAACCTGGCTTATCTCAACGACCTGTCTAAGCCGCTCACAAGAGATGAGTATTTCGAGCTTACAAGAGAAGGCTTGATAAATGCAGGACACCCTCAAAATGTAATAGACAACACCCTAAACACCCTGGGCATTAATAATACTGCCAACGAAGATTGGGTTGAGCTCGTTACACGCCAGGGTAATACCAAAAATATCAGCACCTCCGTTTCAGGCGGCGATGCTAAAACAACTTTCTATGCTTCCGCAGGATACTTCAAGCAGGAGGCTGTGGTAATTACTTCTGACTTTACGCGCTATTCAAGTAGCCTGAACCTGCGCCACAGGGCTTCTGAGAAGTTTACGCTTGGCGTTAACCTCACGGGCTCATATGTACATCAGAACGCACCTGCGCAAAGTAGCGCCTTCCGTAACCCTGTAGCTGAGGCATTCTGGCTAAGGCCTTCGCAAAATGCGCGCAATGCCGATGGTTCGCTCAACCTGAGTACTACCACCTTTAACCAATTGTACAACCCACTGGCCATTGCGGAGCTGGACAGGACCCAAGCCGACATCGTGAAGGTGCTGGGTAACTTCAGCGGTGAATACGAGATCATCAAAAACCTCAAGTTCACCTCGCGCCTTGGTATCGATTATGCGAATCTTGAAGAAGAGCAATATTATAACCCCTTCCATGGCGATGCGCGTACAGTGAACGGCCGGGTATGGAACTTCAGCACCAGGATCTCCAACTGGGTTTGGTCGAACCTGTTGAACTATCGCCGCGATTTCATGGCCGACAAAGACCTGTCTATGGACCTCACTGTTGGTTATGAGGCTCAGAAATCAAAGCAACGCAACGTATCTGCACGTGGCGAAGGTGTACCGACCACTACATTGATCGATTTGCCCGTGCCCAGTTCACCCAGCCAGGCAGCCGGTGCACGTACCGATTTTTCGTTCGTGTCCATGCTGTCTAACCTGCAGTTAACTTTCCGTTCCAAATACAACCTGTCCGGTAGCATCCGTCGCGATGGTTCTTCGCGCTTCGGAAGCAACAATAAATACGGTACCTTCTGGAGCGTAGGCGCAGCCTGGAACATCGACCAGGAGCCTTTCCTGGCCAACAGCCGCTTCATCAACTCCCTTAAGCTCCGCGGTTCTTATGGTGTAAATGGTAATGCCGAAATCGGTAACTATACCTGGAAGGGAAGCTACGCTTTCGCTTCTAACTACAACCAGCAACCCGGAAGCGCCCCCAATACTGTAGACAACCCCGAACTTACATGGGAAGTAAACAAACCCTTTAACGTAGGTATCGACGCTACTGTTTGGGATGGCCGCTTAACAGTAAACGCAGATTATTATATCCGCAAAACCACTGACCTCATCCTGGCCGATCCGCTGTCGCCCACATCTGGCTTCAACAGCGTACAAGCCAACGTTGGTTCAATGGAAAACAAGGGTGTTGAACTTGCATTTACTATAATCCCTGTAAGGACCAAAGACTTTACCTGGGACGTTTCTTTCAACATCGCTTTAAACAAAAACAAGGTAACCAGCCTGCGCAACAATGCAGACATTCTTGCCTTGCCCGCTATCCGCAGGGTGGGAGAAGACTTCCAGTCTATCTACACCAGGCTGTGGGCAGGCGTTAATCCTGACACCGGCGCTCCCCTGTGGTATACCGATGCTACTAAAACGCAAACCACTACTTTGTTCAGCAATGCACAGCGCGTTATCATAGGCAGCGCCTCTCCCAAAGGGTTCGGCAGCTTCTCCACCGCGCTTAGCTATAAAGGATTTGTACTGGACGCCCAGTTCAACTACCAATATGGCAACCTGGTGAACGATACGTGGGGCTTCATTTCCTGGAGCGATGGCTTCAACCCGCAATTGAACAAAAACAGGAAGCAATTGGGCCGGTGGCGCCAGAAAGGCGACATCACCAACATACCCAAGTATGTATACGGTGGGGCCAACACTTCCAACGCAGAGTCTAGCCGCTGGTATTACAAAGGCGATTTCATCAGGCTAAGAGACGTTACACTGTCTTATACCCTGCCCAAGCGCGTAGTGGATGCCATTAAAATGGACAATGCCAAGTTCTACGTGCGTGGCACCAACCTGTGGACACATGCATTTGACAAGAACATCACTTTCGATCCTGAACAACCCATTACCGGTTTAAACGACCTGCAGATCATGATCCAGAGAACAATATCTGTTGGTGTGTCGGTAGGATTCTAAAACATCACACAAAAAAGAAAAAAATGAAATTGATCAAATTAATAACGATGACATGCGTGGCCGCCGTGCTGCTGACATCGTGCAAAAAAGATTTTCTTAACCTCGATCCCTATGCGGAGGTGCCTACGGATGCGGCCATTACCAATGAGGCCAGCATGCAGGCCGCCGCTAACGGCATGTACGCACAATTAAGGAACGCTACCCTGTATGGCCGTACGCTTCCTTTATGGGGCGACCTGCTGGCAGACAACGTGTTTATTTCAACTACTAACTCCAACAGGTATATACCCGAGTTGAACTATACGTTCACCAATACATATACCAATAACAACACCTGGGCCGCCGCTTACATAGCCATTCTGAGGGCCAACAATATCATCAATGCCGATATTCCTTCAACTGCCATAACACAGCAGTTGAAAGGCGAGGCCATGACCGTTCGCGCACTGATGTATTTTAACCTGGTGAACTACTTCGCAAAGCAGTACACCATAGATCCCAATGCCGAAGGAGTTCCCATCGTGCTTGCGTACGACCCCTTCCTGAGGCCCGCACGCGCCAAGGTAGGCGAGGTATATGCGCAAATAGACAAGGACCTGGCAGAAGCATTTGCAGCCATGACCAATACAACTAAGAACTCATCTTATATAACCAAGTATGCCGCACGTGCATTGCAGGCAAGGGTAGCCCTGTTCAAGGGCGACTGGGCCGGGGCAAGAACTGCAGCGCTGGACGTTGTGCAAAACGGAGGTTACAGCCTGGTATCTGCGGCAAACCTGGTAAATTATTGGAAAGGCGCAGCGCCTGTTACCAATAAAGTGGAGACCATCTTTGAAGTAACCAGCGATGCCGTAAACAACAACGGTACCAACGCGCTGTCTTACTTCTACGACCAGGCCGGCTATGGCGATGCGCTTGCTTCGGATGATTTCTATAATTCATTCTCCGCAACCGATGTGCGCAGGCAACTGTTCATATCAGGTGTAAGGGCCAGCCAGAACGTTAAGATCGTGAACAAGTATCCCAACACCAATAACGCAGCTGACAAAGACGATACTAAAGTGATCCGCTATGCAGAAGTTATCCTGACGCTGGCAGAAGCTTACTATCGCCTGAACGACGAAACCAATGCAAGGTTGTACCTGAACATGGTGGCGCAAAACCGCGATCCGTCTTTCGCAGGCTATACTTCTACCGGCGCCCAGTTGCTGGAAGATATATTGATCGAAAGAAGGAAAGAACTGGCGTTTGAAGGCATGCGTTACCTGGATTTGCAACGCCTGAACAGGGACGTGGTAAGGGTAAACATCAACAACAACTACGTTGGTATTACACCGACCCTCATTCCTACCAGCAATTTCAGGCGCATCTTCCCCATCCCACAGGATGAGCGCGATGCAAACCCGAACATCTCACAAAATCCCGGTTACTAATTTTTTACTGGATAGGTGATCAACAAAAACCCCTTCAGAAATTGAAGGGGTTTTTAATTTTAGATTTTATAAAATCAACCTCGGCAATTATTTCTCTTGCTTCAGTTTATTTCACTGCATCCCTTTGCGTCACATATCTCAATTTTTCTGTCTAAACAAAATCCTAAAACTGAACGTGTATGAGAAAAGTATGCCCTTTTCTAATGGCGCTGCTATTGTCAGCGCTCACCGTTTTTGCCCAAGACCGCACTGTTTCCGGTAAAGTCACGGACAGTAAAGACGGAACTCCGCTAGCCGGCGTTTCGGTTACTGTCAAAGGCAGCTCCACCGGGGTGCAAACAGACGCAAACGGTAACTTCTCCATCAGTGTTCCCGCCAATGCGCGCACACTGGTCTTCTCTTATGTAGGCTTCGGATCCGAAGAAGCATCTATCAGGAACAGCAACACTGTAGACATTGCCTTAACCTCAGACGACCGGCGTTTGCAGGAAGTAGTGGTGGTTGGTTACGGTACCCAACGCCGTAAAGCAGTTACAGCCGCCATTACCAAAGTAGATGTAACGGACATCAACAACCTGGTTACGCCCAGCTTCGACAAGCAGCTCGCCGGCCGCGCGGCAGGCGTACAGGTAACGGTGCCCAGCGGCCTTACCAACCAGGAACCGCGCATCAGGATCAGGGGCGTTAACTCAATCAGCTATGGCCGCGACCCGCTGATCGTGATCGACGGCGTGCCCGCCGTGCAGGGAAGCCTGTTGCAACAAAACCCTACATTCGGCAACATCAACGGTACGGCTAACGGTAACAGCAATACGCCGGTATCGGGAACATCCAACAACACCGGTATATCCGCTGTAACCAATACCAATGCCCTGGCCGATATCAGTCCCAATGATATCGAGTCCATCGAAGTGTTGAAAGACGGCGCCGCAACCGCCATCTATGGTTCAAGGGCGGCAAATGGTGTAATTCTCATTACCACCAAAAGAGGCAAGCAAGGCAAGATGAACGTGAACTACAACATGTACGTAGGAACATTCAGGCCCGCTAAAAGATACAAGCTGCTGAATGCACAGCAATTTGTTACCATCGCCAACGAAAAATATACCAATGCAGGCCAGCCCGCTCAGGCTGTGATGAATGCGCAAAACACCGATACGGATTGGCAGGATGAGATCTTCTCTAAAAATCCGTTGGTGCACAGCCATTCGCTTAGCTTCGACGGTGCCACCGCTGCCACCAACTACTATTTTTCTTTCAACTATATGTCAACGGATGGTTTGATAAAAACCAACAGCAGCAACCGTTACAGCATCAGGACCAATTTCAGCCATAAGATCAACAAATGGGTGAAGGTGGGCAATACACTTTCCATTTCAAGGGTAGAAGACCGCGACCAAAACAACGGCGGCAACGCATTGAGCGGGGCAATTACCGCCGCGCTGCGCGCCCTGCCTAATGTGCGCGCTTATGACACCGCCAATAAAAAGTTCAGCGGATTTAACGTAACGCCCGACGGCGCTGCGCTCGGAGCAGATGCCAACCTGCGGCCCATCGATGATAACTACGTGAACATTGCGTACGTATTGGCGAAAAATAAATTCCGCAGCGAAAAATACCGCGTCATCGAAAATGCGTACATCGAGGTTACACCCATGGAAGACCTCACCATCAGGAGCCAGGGATCGCTGGATTATCAGACGTCTTACGACTTCCTTTCCTACGATCCGCTGCATGGCGACGGCCGCGGCTCCAATGGCCGCGTGGACAACATTCATCTTAGCCGTCACCGTTATGTTTGGCAGAACTATGCCAACTATAACAAATCGCTCGGCAGCCATAACTTCTTTCTAACCGCCGGAACGGAAGTGCAGCGCGACGTAGAAAAATATACTTTCGGCCGCGGTACAAATTTTTCCGATCCATTCTTCATCAGCGATAACCTTGTCAGCGGTTCGTACACCACCTTTACTTCGGGCGGTGGTATTTTCAGATCGGGATTTGTATCGTACTTCGGACGCGTGAATTATGATTTCGACAGCAGGTACTTCCTGCAGCTGTCGTTCAGGCGCGATGGACAGTCGTCGCTGGCAAAGAACGTGCGCTTCGGTAACTTCCCCGGCGCTTCGATAGGATGGCGCGTGTCAGAAGAAAATTTCTGGAAGAAATCAGGCATCGGCGACGTAATAGACGAACTGAAGATAAGAGGTTCTTATGCCGTGGTTGGTAACACACTTACCGGCTTCCCCTATCTCAGCACGTATGGCCCCGCGCCGTACGGTGGATTGAACGGTATTGCCATCGATGCGGTAGGCAACAACATCCTGCAATGGGAAACCAATAAAAAGCTCGATGCAGGTATCGACATCAGCTTATTGAACAGGCGATTCCAGATCACCTTCGACTGGTACCAGAACCGCAACGACGACCTGGTGCTGGCAGCGCCATTGCCCAGTTCATTCGGTGTGCCCAACAACTCCATCTTCAGGAATATCGGCGACATGAAGAACTATGGCTTCGAATTTTCACTGGATGCGCGCATAATGCAACGCAAGAACTTCCTGTGGACAGCCAACTTCAACTTTACATCGGCAAAGAACAAAGTTGTGTCGCTCGTGAACAACCAGGATGTAATATTGCCCGGTCCTAACAACGGTACTTTCAATATCCTGCGTGTAGGCCAGCCCATTAATGCACTGTATGGATTCCAGTACCAGGGTGTTAACTCCGGCAACGGCAACCCGCTATACCTGAAAGCAAATGGCACATTGGTGCAGGCTAATATCGCAGGTACTACTTACAACATAAGCAACGGTAAGAACGACCCGGCGCTTGGTGCGGTGGCTACCCTCGATGCAGGTGACCGCGTAGTGCTTGGCAATACCTTGCCCACATGGTTCGGCGGACTCTCCAACAACTTCAATTATAAAAACTGGGGACTGGAAGTATTCTTCCGCTACTCAGGTGGAAATAAGATTTATAACCTCACCCGCCAGGAAACGCTGCTGGTGCAAGGCTTCCAGAACAATGGCGTGGAAATACTAGGCCGCTGGCAAAAGCCCGGCGACGTAACCGAAGTGCCCAAAGTATGGATCGGTAAGAACAACCTCGTGAACAACCAGTCTGTAGCCATTTCCCGCTTTGTAGAGAATGGTGATTATATACGCCTGCAGAACGTGGTGCTGAGCTATACGTTCGACGGTAAAGCGCTCGAGCAAAGAACAAAAGGTATTGTGAGGTCGCTGAGGTTTTTTGCACAAGGACAGAACTTGTGGATTAAGACAGATTACTCCGGCCTCGATCCTGATAACTACAGTGAGTTTGGCATAGACAATGCCACAACGCCTCAGCCGCGCGCATTCTCTGTAGGATTGAACATAGGTTTTTAATTCGAACACCATTAAACAAATTAACAACGTATGCAAACGATATATAAAAAGTTCATAGGCTGCATGCTGGCGGGCGCCCTGCTTACGGCATGTAATAAAACACTGAATGTTGAGCCTTATGTTTCTTTTTCTGAAAGCACGGCCTTCAGCTCACCGCAGCGCGTGCTGCTGGCGCTGAACGGCGTGTACGATGCCGCGCAGAGCGGTTTTTACCAGGGTAATGTTGTCAGGGGATATCCCTTTGGCGCGGCAAATATTGCGCAAGGCGATATGCGCGGCGAGGACATGCTGAACCAGGCCCAGTTTTACCAGGTTACGTATGAGGCTAACTACAATGCCACCACACCGAACAATGGTTTTATGTGGCAAACGCTGTACGCATTGGCCAACAAAGCAAACCTGGTGATAGAAGGCGTAAGAAGAGCGGTAGCCAACAACGTGATCACCGCGGCCGTGGGAATGCAATACGAAGCAGAGTGCAGGTTCCTGCGCGCAATGGCATATCATGAACTGGTAATAAACTTTGCAAGGCCTTATGCGGACGGTAATGGCGATAAGCTGGGCATCATTTACCGCGACTTCGGCATCAGCAGCGACGAGAGCATTGCAAAAGCACGCGAACAAAAAAGAGAAACCGTAGCTCAGAATTATGACAAGATATTGGCCGACCTGGATTTTGCAGAGGCGAATCTTACTCCACGCGCACTGCCCGCTCCCGTGACCGGCACGCCCGACGCCACACCGGTTAATTACCGCGCAACAAAAGCCGCCGCCATCGCGCTCAAAATGCGCGTAAAGCTGCACAAGCGCGACTGGGCAGGCGTAATAGCAGACGGAGCCAAGATCGTATCTTCCGCATCACCATTTGTAAGTCCTATTGGTGGCTGGAAGTTAAATGCAACTCCTGATGGAGTGTTCGTAAACAATCTTACAGACGAATCGATCTTCTCCATCAAGAACGATGCAAACGACAACGCGGGCAACAACGGCGCATTGGCATACATGCTCGGTAATCCCGCGCTCGGCGGCCGCGGGCTGGTCAGAATAAGTCCCATTGCCTTCAACTTTCCTGCGTGGCGGTGCGATGACAAACGCCGCGCACTGATGGACCAGGACGGAAGGAGCTATTACACCACCAAGTATAGAGACATCACCAACCGCACCGATGCAGCCCCGCAGATAAGGTACGCAGAAGTGTTGCTGATGCTGGCTGAAGCCGAAGCAAGGAACAGCGCAGGGGTTAGCACCCGCGCCATTGAATTGCTCAACGCAGTTCGCAACCGCGCATTGCAGGATCCCAATACCCAGCAATACACCGTGGCCAGCTTTGCTACTAAAAACGCTTTGATACAAGCGATCCTGAACGAAAGAAGAATAGAATTCCTGGCGGAAGGAAAACGCTGGGGCGATATTCACCGCCTTGCCGTGGACCCTGATTTTTCAACCGGTGGCATACCGGCCAAGATGACCTTTGCCAACGCAACTTTCGCGTCGTACAACTGCGCAACCAATCCGGCGCTCACAAAATCGATCCTGGCCATTCCTTATGCCGATTTTAAATTCATCTGGCCGGTACCACTAGACGAAATACAAACCAACCCGAACGTTCAGCAAAATCCGGGCTATTAAACGCTGCAGGCCATGACAAATTGCAAGGCACAGGCTGATAAGCTTGTGCCTTGTACTTTTTTATACTTCGGTATTGCAAAATTTACCTTTAGTTCAAGATTATCCTGCTTCGGTAATTCAACAATGAGTACCTGAATCATTCCCTTAGTATTTATTGTCTTTAAAAACAAGGAAGACCTAATTCAAAATTCAAACAACTCTTATGAGAAGAACTCTCCTCTTTCTCAGCTTATTGCTGTTAACAATTCTAAGCTTCGCACAACAAACACGCACCATTACCGGTAGAATAACCGACGAACGTGGCGACCCGGTAGCTTTTGCTTCTATTAAATTGAAAGGTGCACGGGGTGGTGTTGCCGCAGATGCAGCAGGCAATTTTACCATCACCGCCAAATCGGGCGATGTATTGGTAATATCCGGCGCGGGCCTTATTGAAAAAGAAGTGACGGTAGGTCAAGACAATGTGCTGAACATTCCATTGCAACGCAACCAGTCATCCCTGACCGAAGTATTCGTTACCGGTTATAGCACCAAATCCAAGCGTGCTGCTTCCGGCTCCGCCACAGCGGTAGCTATCGATGACATACGTACGCAGCCCATGGCTTCCTTCGATCAGTTGTTGCAGGGACAAGCGCCCGGCATCAACGTAGTTACCGGCAGCGGCCAGCCCGGCCGTTCGGGTAACGTTACCATCCGCGGTAAAGGTTCTATCAGCGGTTCTACGCAACCCTTATACATCGTAGACGGTGTTCAAATCAATGCCGCAGATTTCTCCACGCTCAACCAGGGCGATTTTGAAAGCGTGACCGTATTAAGAGATGCGGCCGCGGCTTCTATTTATGGTTCCCGCGCTGCCGGCGGTGTTATTGTTGTTACAACCCGCCGCGGCAGGATAGGGCCCACCCGTTTTAATTACGACGTTCAATACGGGCAAAGCTATTGGCCGCGCTCAAAGCTCAAGCTCATGGGCAGCAACGAAAAGCTGGATTATGAATTGGACAATGGCAATCCCAATGGTTGGACTGCAGCGGAAATAGACAGCCTTCGCAATATTGAAACAGATTGGGAAAAAGTTTTTTTCAGAACAGGCATTACACAAATACACCAGCTAAGCGCTTCGGGTGGCAACGATAAGAGCAGGTTCTATGCATCCATTGCATACCTGAACCAAACAGGCGTGGTACAGGCAAGTGGGCTGAAAAGATATACGGGACGCCTGAACCTTGAAACAGGCACCGACAATTTAAGGATTGGAATGAATACGACCTTTGGCTATTCAATATTCAACAGCACCCAGGAAAACAACCAGAGCATTGCCTCGCCATTGAATGGGCTTAGATGGTCACTGCCTTACTTTACACCGTATGATAAAGATGGAACATACCTGAAAGATCCTACGCCATCCCAGCAACCCAACCCATTGGAAGAATTGTTGGACAACACACGCAGGTTCCCGCAATGGAAAGCAGTTGGAAATATTTTCGGTGAATACAAGCTCCCGTTCTATCGCCCGATAACCCTGCGCACCAGTTGGGGACTGGATTATACTCAGAATGAATCAGAAGTATATAACAGGCGCACAACCGCATTAGGACAAGCAGCTACGGGCGGGCAGGGATCGCTTGCACGGTTGTTTAACCGCAGGCTGCGTTACATAGGCACCAACTCTATCAATTTCAAAAAAACCATTGGGTCAGAGCACGACCTGAACGCTACACTCTTCCAGGAGTACGTGCGCGAAGATTTCCGCACATTTAACTTTACAGGGTTCGGCCTTACGCTGCCCTTCCCTAACGAAGCGGCCATCACCAATGGTTCCAGCGACAATGGATTTATTCCCATTGTCGGCGGTGGCGGTACCAAAAGCAGCCTCGTATCTTATTTTGCCGATGTTGATTATGGGTTCAGGAATAAATATTTCCTGCACGCAGGTTACCGCCGCGATGGTTCCAGCAGGTTCGGCGCAAATAACAAATGGGCCGATTTTTATAATGTAGGCGCAAGCTGGGTTATTTCTGATGAATCTTTCATGGATGCATGGAGAGGCTCACTCGATTTGTTGAAACTAAAGCTGAGCTATGGGACCGTTGGCAACCAGGCACCGATAGATGGTGCGGGTAACATAGCTGATTTTGCTTCGCGTCCTCTATTGGGCAGGGCAAGTTATGGCGGCGCAACAGGACTTAGGCTCAATGACCCCGGCAACCGCGATTTGAAATGGGAAACAAGGGCCACCTTCAACGGAGGTTTTGAATTTGGATTCTTCAAGAACAGGTTGGGGGGTTCTATCGAATATTATCACAGCATTACCAGCGATCTTTTCTATCGCAGGGCAATATCCGGCACCAGCGGTTTTGCAACAGAGCTGGCCAATGCCGGCAGGATGCGCAACCAGGGAATAGAGATCAATTTGAGAGGACAGCCAATACGTACCAGGGACTTCTTCTGGTCCATCGACGCAAACTTCACTTACAACAAAAACACAATTCTTGAGCTAGGCCCCGATGGCGAAGACAATGTGCAAAACGGTGTAACGGTATTAAAGATCGGTAAGCCGCTAAACACACTGTGGCTGGTGAAATATGCAGGCGTTGACCCCGACAATGGAGACCCGCTGTATTTTGACCAAACCGGAAAGGTCACTAATATCTATAGTCCGGATGACAATGTATATCTCGGTACCAGCGACGCTCCTTACTTCGGTGGCATCACCAACACCTTCAATTATAAAGGCGTGGAGCTGCAGGTATTCTGGGTATATGCACTCGGTAACGAGGTGTACAACAACGACCGTTTGAATGTGGAGAATCCTGGTTACACTGCTTCGCAATTATCAAGAGATCTGCTGCGCGAATGGAGGAATCCCGGTGATATTACCGACGTTCCCCGTGCCGACCCAAGCGTATACTTCCTGGATGGTACCACGCGCTTTGTAGAAAATGGAAGCTATTGGAGGTTGCGCAACGTTCAGCTTTCTTACAACTTGCCGCGTACCATACTGGATAAGATCAAGGTGAGCAACCTGCGTGTATTTATTCAGGCACAAAATTTCATCACCATTACCGAATACCGCGGTTATGATCCCGAGGTTCCGGCTGGTGGCGCATTGAACGCAGGTGCGCAGTATCCCACCTTAAAAACTGTCACCGCAGGCATCAACCTTCAATTCTAAGTAAACCGGAATACCAATCACAAAACTGAGCAACATGAACAATCGCATCATAAAATATCTCACCATACTATCGGCAGGATGGATATTGATTGCATCCTGCACAAAAAAGATCGACATCGACCCTGAGTTCGCACTCGATGGCAGCAGGCCGCTGGTATCGCTGGAAGAAGCAGAAAACGTACTCACCGGCGCTTACAATGGACTTATACAAGGTGGTTATTACGATGCCAACGGTGTGCAGGGTGTAGGCGGATCTTTTTCAGAATATGTAGATATGATGTCCGATAACCTGGTTGAGTCCCGCGAATCGCTGGGAAACTTCAGGGGCATAGCGGAGTGGACCTATGTAAGCAATACCGATGACGTGGTGGTAACATGGCAAACAGCGTATGCGGTGATATCGGCAACCAACATTATCCTGCGGGATATTGACGGGCTGGCTTCTGAAAATCCCAAAATCGCCAACAGGCTAAAAGGCCAGGCGCTTGCACTGCGGGCCCACGCACATTTTGACCTGCTGCGCTATTTTGCTACTACGTTCGATAGAAACTCATCGGAGCCTGGCGTGCCCTATGTAAAAGTGTTCGACGTAAAGGCCAAGCCTGCAAGGAATTCAGTAAAGGAAGTGTATGATAATATTTTTGCAGACCTAGAAGCCGCAGCCGCTGCATTTGCCGATATCGACCGGCCCATCAACACGTCGTCAAGAAGCAAGATTGATCTCCTGGCTGTACGCGCCATGCAGGCAAGGGTAAGCTTGTATGCCGGACAATGGCAGGATGCCGTCAATGCAGCTACCACCGTAATTGCAGCACGCCCGCTTGCAAGCGCCGCGGAATTTCCGTTGATATGGTCCGATGAAACCAATACCGAAGTAATATGGGCTGTGAGCTTTGAAACGGTAAATGATGGCGTGCCCTACGACAATGTGTTCTTTGTTCGTGGCAACCGCGCGGAATTTAAGCCGGCCGCACAACTGGTAGCATTATACGATCAGGCCAACGACATCCGGTACAGCAGCTATTTCGCCAATCTTGGCGGCAGGCTGGTGGTGTTCAAACATATTGGCCGGGACCTTGCCACTAATATGAACGGCGTGGTGAACTGGAAGGCTTACCGCGTTGCCGAAATGTACCTCATCCGCGCAGAAGCAAACTACAGGCTGAACAAGGAAACAGAAGCGCGCAACGATCTGAATGCTTTGCGCGCCGCACGCATCGATGGCTTTACACCGGGCACCGAAGCAGGAACAGGATTGCTGAATGCAATTTTGCTGGAAAGAAGAAAAGAGCTCGCTTTCGAAGGGCACCGCTTCTTCGATCTCAAGCGTTTGAACAAAACGCCCATTAACCGTTGTCCTTCTACCATCGATTCGCCAAGCACTATTTGTTCGCTTGCTTCATCGAGCCGCGCATGGGCCTGGCCTATTCCGTTCGATGAAACCAACGTTAATCCCAACATCGTTCAAAACCCCGGTTATTGATCCCTAAAAAACACAACATGAAAAGGACATCAGTTTTATTATTACTCTCGATGACCGTGCTGTTCAGCGCGTGCATCAAGGAAAAATATACCATACCCATCGATGATAATACCGACCGCGTGCTTACGGAGTTCACAAGCGCAAAGGATGGTGTGAATTCATTGGCGCTCGACTTCGGGACACAGATGGTGGAAGTTGACCTTACTGAGTTGCGCATACCACCGCGTTCATCGATGGCCAACTCGGTGCAGGTAAAAATTGCGGTGAACAACGCGCTGGCGACAAATGAAGGATTTGCCATTCCATCGCCCGGCACCTATTCTTTGGTAACCACCGATTATACACTCACGCCAACCAACAGGAAAGTAAAAGTGAGATTGAAAGTAAATCCTTCTGGTCTTATCGGAGATTCTTATGCTATCGGTCTCACCATCCAACAGGTGAGCTCAGGAGAGATCAACCAGGCCGCAAAGGATATCGTGATAGAATTGAAAGTTAAGAACGATTACGAAGGCGAGTACGCTGCAACAGGTTTGCTGACTGCTTATGCCGGCGCAAACAATACCTTCCCAGTCTCTTCCCTGTTCGATATAGACGAAGACAAATATTTGTACACGATAGATCAGACTACTGTTGAAACTACAGCAGGCTTTACGGCGTTTACAGGCGCATGGATGTTTTTGAAAATCGATCCGGTAACCAACAATGTTACAGTAATGCCAAGCACGCTGGGCCCCACGTTCCCTACCTTGTCTAACAATGGACCGTGTGCTTATGATCCTGCAACACGTACGTTCACGTTGAACTATAAATATTTCAACGGAGTGGGCAACTTGAGGACCATTTCCGAGACGCTGGTGCTCAAGTAAAAATGTTGTTTTTTTTCAGTTCTTTAAATCCGGTCTTAACCTTAAATATTCGGCCTTCAGGCATATTGCCGTTGGCAAGTAAATTGCTGATAGTAATTTTAGTTTACTGAATCTGAAAAAGGATTAAAACATCATAAACGAATTCCGGGGTAAACATATTTAGGCAATTGTCCCCGGCCTGATACAATTGCTTATAGAAGTTTTCTCATGTGACACCGCAGGTGGTTTCTACCACCTGCTCTTTTTTTGCATAAAAAAACCTCTTTTGACATGATCAAAAGAGGCAAGTCTCTCAAGTGGCACCGCATTCGGTTGAATTCAAATGTAAAGATAATTTAACATCCCCCTCTTCGATTTTAGCTGATCATGATCAATTTCATGTAGGCTTATGGCCGTTTAAGGCACGATAAATACCGCTTCGGTCTGAATACCGGCAACATATCGTTATTTTTCTTAATCTTACAGGTCAGGCTTTTCGTATGTAAAAGGGGTTGTGCTTACCTGGAAGCAGCTATAATACCAATGCACATGACACTGTATCCCTTCGTTTTTTCCAACAACCCAAGATACCGGGTTTCCAGGCACGTACTGTTCTGGTTATTGTGGATTTTGTACTACACAGTGGAATCTACCATAGCAAGAATGCAACGGCCGGGAATGGACTTTAACCTTGCCTTCTTCTCTTCCATCACCGAGGTTACCATTACCACGCCAATGGACATTGCCTTCTGCTACGGCATCATCTACTTCCTGTTGCCGCGCTTTTTATTCAAGGGACAGTTCCTTATGCTGGCAGTTGGCTGGTTGTTTTTTAGCCTGTTGTTCTTTTTTATGTACATGCTGTTCAACGAAACCATCGGGCCGGTAATACGGCAGGAATGGTTTGGGCTAAAACCACCTGCGAGCCCCATTAACTGGGGATGGATGTTCTTTAGCCTGTTTGCCACCATTAACATGGAAGGAGGGCTTGCGGCCGCCATCAAGCTCGGCAAGATGTGGTATATCAAGGCAAGCGAAGTAGAATTATTGAAAAAAGAAAAGCAACGCATCGAGCCCGAAATGCAACAGGGAAAGATCCATCCCGCATTTTTGGTGAACACGCTCAATAAGATTGAATTGCTGGCCATGGAAAAGCCTTCGGTGATACCGGCTATCATCGGCAAAATAAAAAACCTGCTGCTGTACGCTTTATACGATAACAGCGCTTCGCGTGTAAGCCTCGAAAAAGAAATGAAGCTGTTGGAGGAATTTGTGGAAATAGAGCGCGCAGGGCCAAAAGAACTTGTGTACATCAATTTTAAAATGATCGGCGACCCGCGGAATAAAAAGATCGCCCCCTTCATTGCACTGCCGCTGGTAGAGAACAGCTTCCGGCAATTGTCTGCATTGAACGTTCCGCAAAAGTTCATCGACCTCAACATTCATGTTGAGCAAAACCAATTCAACCTCGACATTGCCTGGAGCAAGCCCATCGATACATCAACACTTACCAATGGCGGCAGCATGTTCCTGCAAAACATCGGCAAGCGGCTCAATCTTTTATACCCGCAAAGCCATAGTTTTAAAGTGCTGATAGAACCTGAGCGCTTCCAGATAAAAATGGCCATCAATCTCAACGGAGCCATTGTAGTGTAACCTTAGCTACAGTATTTCTTCTACGTGCTTGCGGATGTTCTGCGCGATCTTTTCCGTGGGCAGGTCATTGGAATCGCTTCCGAAAGGGTCTTCAATTTCTTCTGCAATCAGCTCCAGGCTGGCTAACACGTAAAACACAAATGCCACTACCGGGATTACATAATAACCAAGGCTGAACACAAATCCAAACGGCAGCGTCATTACATAGAAGAAAATGAATTTCTTTACAAACACGCTATAAGAAAATGGGATAGGGGTATTCTTGATGCGTTCGCAGGCGCCGCAGATGTCGGTGAATGCCTGCAGGTCCGCGTTGAGGTTTATTAGTTGCTCTCCGCTTATTTTGCCCTGACGGTGCAACAGGTACACGCGGTGTGTCAACTGGCTGGCAACCTGGTTGGGTAAATGCTTGTTCCTGTCCAGCATGTTCAGTTCGGGATGCGCTTCTTCATCCAACGCAAGCCTCGTGGCTTCTGAACGCAGATGGTCTTTCAGAACGGTTGCATAAAATGGAATGCTTCTTTTAAAGAACAGCCGCTGGTCATGGTCTTCTCGTGCAAGAATGGCGTTGAGCTTGATGGCCAGGTTGCGGCTGGTGTTTACCAGCGAGCCCCATAGTTTCCTGCCTTCCCACCAGCGGTCGTACGCGGTGTTGGTCCGGAACACCAACAGCAGCGACAATACGAATCCCAGCAGGTTATGCAACAAGGAAAGATTACGTAAGTAGATATTACCTGAAAGGTTCCAATGCTCCAGTTCCAGGTAAGCTACCAGTAATGAATATGCGCTAATGGCGAATATGAGCGGCAACAACCGCCGTACCGTATCCCCCTTGTGAAAGCGGAATATAAAAGTGAACCAGTCTTTGGGGTTATAAGCGATCATGTTGGATGTTGGAGGTTTTTTACAACCTCCAACAGTTTATTGCGATTGCATTTGTTTGCGGATCAGATTCAGCGCGCTTCCCGCCTTGAACCACTCTATCTGCTGCTGGTTGTAAGTATGGTTCACAGTGATCTCATCTTTTGTGCGATCGTTATGGCGCAGCACCACCGTCAATGGCCTGCCTGGCGCAAAACTCGAAAGCCCGGTAATATCGATGATGTCGTCTTCCTGTACCTTGTCGTAATCATCCTTATTGGCGAATGTAAGCGCCAGCATTCCCTGTTTTTTCAGGTTGGTTTCGTGTATGCGTGCAAATGAACGCACCAGTATGGCGCGAACGCCAAGGTGCCTCGGTTCCATGGCGGCGTGTTCGCGTGAAGAACCTTCGCCATAGTTTTCATCGCCCACTACAATGGTGCCTATGCCCGCGGCCTTGTAAGCGCGTTGTGTGGCCGGCACCGAACCGTACTCGCCGGTAAGCTGGTTCTTGATGCTATCGGTTTTATCGTTGTAGTAATTGATGGCGCCGATCAGCATGTTATTGGAAATATTGTCGAGGTGTCCGCGGTATTTTAACCAGGGACCTGCCATGGATATATGGTCGGTGGTACATTTTCCCTTTGCTTTTATCAGCAGGCGCAATCCTTTCAGGTCTGTGCCTTCCCATGCGGGAAAAGGTTCCAGCAGTTGTAGGCGCTGGCTGTCGGGGCTTACGATCACTTCCACGGTGCTTCCATCAACGGCCGGCTCCTGGTAACCTGCATCCTCAACCGAAAATCCATGTGGTGGTAATTCGAAGCCTTTGGGTTCATCCAGCATTACCTCTTTGCCGTCAAGGTTCCTCAACTTATCTTTTAATGGATTGAAAGAAAGTCTTCCTGCAATGGCGAATGCGGTAACTATTTCGGGAGAAGCTACAAAAGCATGCGTGCTGGCAAGTCCGTCGTTGCGCTTGGCGAAGTTCCTGTTGAAGGAAGTAACGATGGTGTTCTTGCGATTGGGATCGTCTATATGCCTTGCCCATTGACCTATGCAGGGGCCGCAGGCATTGGCCAATACCACGCCGCCAATGGCATCGAACGTCTTCAGCAATCCATCTTTCTCCACTGTGTAGCGCACCAGCTCACTGCCCGGTGTAATGGTAAATTCGCTGGCGGCCTTCAATCCTTTTTGCCTGGCCTGTGCGGCAATCGACGCGGAGCGGCTGATGTCTTCGTAAGATGAGTTGGTACAACTGCCTATCAATGCCACTTCCACTTCATCGGGCCATCCGTTGGCCTTTACGGCTTCGGCCATCTTGGAGATGGGCGTGGCAAGGTCCGGGGTGAACGGGCCGTTTACATGCGGCTCCAATTCGTCCAGGTTTATTTCTATTAATTGATCATAATATTTTGCGGGCTGCTCATACACTTCAGGATCGGGACGGAGGTGGTCTCTTACCTGGTTGGCCAGCACGGCTACTTCTTCACGGCCAGTGGCGGTTAAGTATCCCGCCATCCTTTCATCGTAAGCAAACAATGAGCAGGTGGCGCCTATTTCTGCGCCCATGTTACAAACGGTGGCCTTGCCAGTGGCGCTCATGCTGTCGGCGCCCGGCCCGAAATATTCTACAATGGCGCCCGTGCCGCCCTTAACGGTCAGTACTCCCGCCACTTTCAGGATCACGTCTTTGGCGCTCGTCCATCCACTGAGCCGGCCGGTTAGTTTTACGCCGATCAGCTTTGGCATTTTCAATTCCCAGGGCAGCCCGGCCATAACGTCTACTGCGTCGGCGCCGCCTACACCGATGGCGATCATACCGAGCCCGCCGGCATTGGGCGTATGGGAGTCCGTGCCTATCATCATGCCGCCGGGGAATGCATAGTTTTCCAGCACTACCTGGTGAATGATGCCGGCCCCTGGTTTCCAGAAGCCGATGCCGTATTTATTGGATATGGACGCGAGGAATTCATATACCTCGCGGTTGATTTCTATAGCGGTTGCCAGGTCTTGCACTGCGCCGGTCTTGGCCTGTATCAGGTGGTCGCAATGCACCGTCGAGGGCACGGCTACCTGCGAACGGCCGCAGGTCATGAATTGCAGGAGGGCCATTTGGGCCGTTGCATCCTGCATGGCGACGCGGTCGGGCGCAAAGTCAACATAATCTTTCCCGCGCTCGTAACGCTGGCTGGCGGGTTGATAAGTATGAGCGTATAATATTTTTTCCGAGAGCGTCAGCGGCCTTCCGAGCAATTGCCGGGCAACAGCCACTTTTTCGGGTAATTCACTGTAAACCTTCTTAATAAGATCGAGATCAAAAACCATGTGTGCAATTTTAATTGAATGAGCCAGGTTGCAGCAGCGGTACGCAAAACCGGTGTCTGCAGTAGCCGGTTTGTTTTGAAATGCGCTGCGAATTTATCGAAAAAAATGCAAGCGTTGAGCCAAAAGCGGTTAGGCGCGAAAAGCGTGGGGTTTATACACGAATTACAGGAACCCCAGGTTGGGGTTTTTGGTATTGATTATGTTTTCTAAATTAGCAGTATGAACAAACTGAGACATTTCATCGAATGGAAGGTGTTTGGTGTATGCTCAGCTATTGGCGATAAAATGGGCATTGCACCATCCCGCATACGTACATGGTTCATGTATATTTCTTTCATCACCATGGGCTCTCCGCTGATCGTGTATTTTATAGTCGCGTTCTGGATGAACATCAAGCGCTATATATGGTCCGCGAGAAGAAATCCGCTGAAGTATATGTAAATAGGGAGTGGTTAATAGTGAATGGTGAGTATTAGTGGCTTATCACTCACAACTCACACCACGGCTTGCCGCAGTTTTACCGATTGCTTTAATAAGTCTTCCAGCAAATCCAGTCGTAACATATTGGCCCCGTCGCTTTTTGCCTGTGCCGGAATGGGGTGTGTTTCTATAAACAATCCATTGGCCCCTGCGGCAATCGCGGCCTTTGCGATGGTGCCGATCAATTGAGGATTGCCACCGGTTACACCAGAAGTTTGATTGGGCTGCTGCAGGCTATGCGTGCAATCCATTACCACCGGCACCCCATGTTGCTGCATCCAGGGAATATTGCGGTAGTCAACTACGAGATCCTGGTATCCGAAGGTGGTGCCGCGCTCCGTAAGCATCACTTTATCATTTCCTGCGTTTTGGATCTTTTCCACCGCGAATTTCATCGACTCGCCGCTAACGAACTGGCCCTTTTTCACATTCACAATTTTGCCCGTGCCGGCCGCGGCCACCAATAATTCCGTTTGCCTGCACAGGAAAGCAGGAATTTGCAGTATATCTACATACTCCGCCGCCAGGGTGGCCTCGGCGGCTGAATGGATATCGGTGGTAACGGGCAAACCATAGGTTTTGGCCACTTTGCCGATCATTTTCAATCCTGTTTCATCACCCAGGCCGGTAAAAGAGGAGGCGCTGGTACGGTTGGCCTTCCGGTAAGATGCCTTGAATACATAGGGGATACCCAGGTTCTTACAGATTTGAGACACTTTATCCGCAACCTGCATGATCAATTCCTCACTTTCCACCACACATGGTCCGGCGATTAAAAAAAAATTAGCGGGATCGTACGATTGATTCGAAAAAAGCTGCTGTAAAAACTTATCCATAAGCGCAAAGTTAGGGAGGGCGCGCCTTTTAACATGATTAAGGACAAGTTTGGCATACAGTTTTAGTTATAATATCCATAGAGTGCTAAGGCCATGAAGAAGCCACATTTTACCATAGAAAGCGTTACCGGCAAACCTTACTTTAAGGTGGAAGATGCAGAGCATATTTACTTCATCCCGGACAAGCTCCGTCCCGACGTAGAAGCCTATTTAAAGCGGGAATCCTTCGATTCTGCGCACCAAAGTGATCTTACCAACTGGTATCTCTCCCTGCCACACCACGAAAAAACGGCACTGATAGTTGCCGTTAATAAAAACATCGCCTAAAGTCCGCCATAATTTTTGAGGTTAAATTTCCACAGTCTCCCTGCTCTTGTGGAATTACGATTCGATAACAAAAGTTTTATCAACATCGCCGCTTAACGGCTTGTTAAATGTGTAACATATCATACTTTTAAGCAAACCTGCTTATGATATGAAACCCTTTGAAGTTACCTTTTCAATCGGCGATACGGATCATACAGCCTTCGTTACCCCAGAAATGAGGAATGCGGAGTTAGTATATAGCTGTCTTATCAACGACTCGGTATTATTTACCATCAGGAAGAATAATGACAACCGGTGGGAAAACCAGGAAGGCAATGCTTCGGCCCTTTGCAGGCTAATAGGCTGGCAAATAGACCATCACCTTAAACGCGTGCTGCTTAAGCATAAAAGGCCTATCAATAATTTCGACCTCTCACTCTAACACATACACCGCCGGGTTCCAGTTCAGTGGCGCGTTAATTTCAGTAAGTACTGCAAAGCGATTGCATTTATGGACGTACTGGAAAAAGCATACGACTATATAGATTATACCTTATCCGAACTATCGAAGCTGGAAGGGAATTGCGTTTCATTATTATATTTCTTCAAATTGTTTTCCCCCGCGGGTAAATTGGCCCAACAGATTCTGATGGATAATTCTTTTATAACGGTAGAAAAAGAAAGCAACGTTTCGGTGGTATGCATAACCGAAAAGGGAAGGGAAGTTGTGCAAAGGGGAGGCGTGCGGGAATACCTTGGTTACCTGGATGAACAGGACAGAACAAAAAAACAAAAGGCAAAAGCGATCAGGAAAATGTTTGCGTTAGCGGCTTTCGTGGCAGGGGCTGTATTAGTTACGGGCTATGCGTTACGAGTTACGAAAACTTAACTGTAACGCACAACCCATGAAGTTTAATTTAGTTCAGGTCATAAGCATCTACCGAAAGCTCCACGATATCATCTTCAGGAGAAAATCCTGAGGTCATTTCTTCGTAATGTTTTTCAAATGCCAGTGAAACCCTGTCGCAGAACAGCGATTCCAGCATCTGCAATGCAAATTGTTTAAAGGCATAATTGTCTTTTAAGAATTCGAAGAAAAGCATTACGCCCTGGCGTTTGTCTTTCTTAACGTTGATGACGCTGATATATCTTCCAAGCTGCCAGATGCAGATCAATTCATGGTTTGCATTGGCCAGCTCTTTTTCAAACTCATTATTAAGGTCAAAGCCGATCACATGAAGATTACGCCTGATCTTTAATATCGATTTGGTAACACCGAATGTTTGATCGAAGTTCAGTTCATCTGCCAATAACACCAGCTTGCTGTGTTCGTATATTTTATTCTGTATCAGAATATCATTATCGATCTTCATAACCTTTCGATTTGTGTCAATAATTGCTCAACTCTTTTCAGTGGTAGTAGTACCAATATTATACCATTGCAAAACCGCTATTATGCCGATATACAAAGTGTACATAAATGTGCTCAATAGGAGAAAAACATCTTATTTTTTGCGGAATAAAAAACCCCGGACTTGTAGTCCAGGGTTGCGTAATACTATAATTTGGAGAAACTATTCCCGGTTTTGGCGATTGCCCCTGGACTGTCCTCCCTTTCTTCCGATCTCTGCCATGTGCTCACGGTTCTGGCTGACTGCTTCACCGCCCTTGCGGCCGGCTTCGCGTGCTTCTTCGGAATTGAACTCATGGGCCCTGCCTTGCTGGTGAGCGGCTTGTCCGCCTTTGCTGGCTATTGCCCTTTGTTGCTCGGGGTCCATGGCTGCAAAGCCACGATTAGATTTTCTTGGTTGGTCCTGGTTTTCGCCCCTGCCTGAATTATTACTCATAACTGTCTTTTTTGTTTTGTTTTAAAATTGGTTTAAGTTATTCGTTAGCGTGAGTTGGAAGTGTCGTTATTATTGCCGCTATTGTTGTTGTTGTTGTTATTATTGTTATTCCTTCCACCTCCTGAGGCTTCACCGCCCTTACGGCCAATTTCGGCCATGTGTTGACGGTTACCACTAACTGCTTCACCTCCCTTGCGGGCTATCTGCCGCTGCCGCTCCGGATCCATGGATGCAAATCCACGGTTTGAGGTGCTTTTGCCAGAGCGGCCGGTTTCATTGTTGTCGGTGCGGTCTTTTTTTTGTCGCGCCATAAAGAAAATGTTTTGGTTTGATGAATCAATGGTTTGCAGGGTGATAAACGAAATAAGCGTACCAGTTTTTAATACGCTATTTTGGGCAGGTTTTCGGGTATTTGAGTAGAACGAATTCAACAATGTGGGCGGGATCGGGTCAAAACTCCGCGGGCATAGTTTTTATGTACAGCTCGCTAAGAAACCATTTCCTAAAAAATTTAGAGCTCAGTATTTTCCGCAGATAAGTAAAAACTGAATACATTTATAGTCTAAACCGGCAGCGCCAGGCCGGCAGAACCTGGTACTCGGAATATGGCAGGTATTACCTTGAGAGACCCGCAATTTGTCTATACCAAAGACAATCGTACGGGGGACGCAGTAATATATTGCACCCGTCCTATACGTTTTAAAGCCTACGTATTTGTTACGCCCGGCAATCCCGGGGGGTTTAAGCTATTGCCTGAAAAGGATACCGAACAGATCAGGAAGATCATGAAACGCATGACCGACTGGTTTCACAAATGGCATGCAATGGAAAATTTGTAACGGCAATCCACACACTAACCGCACCAACTGGTCTATTTACATTTCCACATTTACTGTAGTCAGTAGAAAAAAATCAACAGTGCTGTTTACCAGATTTGCACCAACTTTGAAGGGATAATTCATTGAAAAAAAGGGCCGGCAAACAGGTGTAAGTCCTGTTGCTATCATCTACGATGATGGTCTGCGGTGACCGGCCCTACTTGAATATTCCATTCCTTGTGCCAAGTTTTGTTAAGTTTTCTAACGGTGCCGCACATTTCTTTTAGGCCGTGCTTGTTCAGTATAACCGAAGTTTTTAACAGCGGCAATTGATAAATTTCCTGGTTGAGATTCAATACTTTTTGTTTATTTCACAGGAAATTTTAGTTTCGGCTCCATTTTTCTTGCAATAAATTGTTAGACCGCAGACCAACAACTTATGGCGAAAAGTTTCATGATCAGGTTTCCGTTTGAAGGAAAGCACTGTTACGCCAACGTGTATGTGTATGATACCAATCCAAAAGAGTATCATGTGCATACTGTTAATTCACCTATGCATCATAACCTTCCCGAGAGTTTGGTATTAATAGAACAAAATGAAAAACTATGCCTTCCCCATCCTGATGGAGCCAGTGCGGAATTCGTAAATATGATCGTGGAGGCGATTGAGCAACAGCTGAGAAAATAATAGCAAGATTCTATTGCAAAAAAAAGCTGCTCGTGAAGAGCAGCTTGTCAAAAAAATCATCGGTTTTTTGTACCGCGTACGGGATTCGGTTTTGGGCATTTTGCTCACTTTTTTCACGTTTTTGCCTCGACTGTCGCTATGAATATTATTTGACAACATATAGAAGGAACCTTTAATTCGTCCGGTTTTTCGTCCGGCTTTTAATTGTGCGAAGGATCACTTTAGTTGATACAAGATGTTGGTCATTTTCGAAACAGTAAGCCGGCCGGTGTCGGAGCTGGACAGTACCCCAAGGATCATCCATTGACCAGTACGCTGGCTTCTGGCGAAGACCGGTGCTCCTGAAAATCCCCGGTAGGCGTGTTTATCTACGATCTTATTAGACGCAATAAAATAATTGAATTTGTCCTGAGTGACTTTAAATGATTCAAAAAAAAAGTTATGTACTGTCGCTTTTTGTCCAGCCAAAAATTCTAATCCCGACGCAAGGGTAAAACCAAAAATTTGAATGATGTCGAAGGGGTAGTAGTGGTAGTCGAAATCTCCGACAAAAAGTTCCGCTGAATGCTCGGTGTCAAAAATCGAATCCCTTAATTCGACAGCAATAATGTCTGGATCTTGTTCTGGATAATCACACTTTGCAGTATCTCGAATTTTTAGCGTCGGTATTGCTGTCATAGCGGGTAACTGATTGGGTCGGGGTATCGAGATCGTCATCGTCGGCGGATAATCTGGATTACTTTGACGGAAGTCACAACCAGTCAGAACGTGCTTGGCTGTAATCCAATAGATTTTTGTTTTACTTCTGTAAATAAATCCAGTACTGATAGGGATGATGGGTTTTAAACTGTCTTTCAATTTCACTGCATGAAAGCCCCAAATGAGGTAGCTATACTTTGCCAACGAGTCAGCAGGCACCTTCGTTGACTGTTGAGCAACTGCGGTGAACGGAATCAGTAGCAACAATATGACTGGAACGTTTTTCATTGAGGCAGATGCGTACTTTGTTTTATCGCTTTTACCAAGTCCTTCTGTACGCGCTATTTCTGCAAGTTTGGGAAACAGTGCGTACTGCCCTTTTAACTTAGACTTGATTCGCTCAGTTTATCAATATAGATCTATTGTGTCTGACGAATTATTACAACCTACTTTTAATATTTATAGATATCTTTTGAAATCCTTTACCTATCATTTTGAATGGAAAACCTATCCCTCCCAGCATTGAAGATTATAAAATCTCCGAAAAAGATAACGAGTTGAACATAACCTAAATTTGTGCGTCCGGTTTGTCGTCCGGATTTTCTTGAAACGTCAAAACCCTTGCGCAGCAAGGGTTTCAGAAGAAGTGTACCGCGTACGGGATTCGAACCCGTATCACCACCGTGAAAGGGTGGTGTCCTAGCCCTTAGACGAACGCGGCTCGCTTTTAAGGACGGCAAAGATAGCAGACCATGCTTTCCTATCCAAATTTTTTGACTGAATCACCCAAATTTGAACCATCTGATACACAAAACTATTCCCATTCACTGTACCTTTGCACCCTCAAACTTCATTCAAATACTTATTTATGAGCACAGTTAAAGTGGCGATCAACGGGTTCGGGCGTATCGGCCGCCTCGTATATCGCCGGATCTATCAATTGGAAGGAATAGATGTAGTGGCAGTGAACGACCTTACCAGTCCCAAAGTATTAGCACACCTCCTGAAATATGATACCGCTCAGGGCCGCTTCAATGCCGATGTAAAAGCTACCGACAACTCCATCGTGGTAGAAGGAGACGAAATAAAAATATACGCTGAAAAAGATCCCGCTAAAATTCCCTGGAAACAGCACGACGTAGACGTGGTGCTGGAATGTACCGGCTTCTTTACCGATAAGGCAAAGGCCGAAGCCCACATCACCGCCGGCGCAAAAAAAGTAGTGATCTCAGCTCCCGCCACCGGCGATCTCAAAACCATTGTCTTTAACGTAAACCATGATATACTCGACGGAAGCGAGACCATCATATCCTGCGCATCCTGCACCACCAATTGCCTGGCGCCCATGGCCCAGGTGCTGGACGATCAATTCGGTATTATCGCGGGCCTCATGACCACGGTGCACGCTTACACCAATGACCAGAACACGCAAGACGCACCGCATCCAAAAGGAGACCTGCGCAGGGCCAGGGCCGCAGCACAGAACATCGTTCCCAACAGCACCGGCGCCGCTAAAGCCATTGGGCTGGTGCTTCCTAACCTCAAGGGCAAACTGGACGGCACCGCACAGCGCGTGCCCACGCTCACCGGCTCACTTACCGAGCTTACCACCATACTCGGCAAAAAAGTAAGCGCCGAAGAAGTGAACGCAGCCATGAAGGCCGCCTCCAACGAAAGCTATGGTTATACCGAAGACGAGATCGTGAGCAGCGACGTGATCGGAATGCACTATGGCTCTTTGTTCGATGCTACCCAAACCAAGGTAATTAGCGGCGGCGACCAGCAACTGGTGAAAACCGTGGCCTGGTACGACAACGAAATGAGTTACGTAAGCCAACTGGTACGCACCGTGGAATATTTCGCGAAACTTATTTCCAAATAACGTTTAATTATTAATTATTGATTATTAATTATTCATTGTCCGTTTAATCCCGCTCATGAATAATCAATAATTAATGATCAATAATTTTTTCTTGAGCCGCTTCGGTCATATCGCAACCATTGCCTCCCGGCTTGCGCGCAAGCGCGCCTTCGCATTATTAGGCGGTTTGAATAAAGGCCTGCAGCCGCGGGAGTGCTACGCCATCAAAAAAGGATATCACCACGCAACTTCTGCCGAAGCCTTTGATGACACCAATAACAAAGATGAATGGCAGAAAGAAGTATACCAGCTTGCGCTTCACTGCATGCGGCAACAAGACCATCGTTCCGTCATCGATGTAGGCTGTGGCTCGGCTTACAAATTGGTGCACATGCTGGGCGCATACCAAACCACCGGCATAGAAGTAAACCCTACGTACAACTGGCTCAGGCAAACTTATCCCGGCAAAAACTGGCTGTTGTTCGATGAAGTGGACCCGTCTTCATTGCAAACCGATCTCGTGCTTTGCGCGGATGTCATCGAGCACATTGACGATCCGGATGGCCTCATGCAATTCTTACAATCCATTCATTGCAGGCAGTTATTGATCAGCACGCCCGAGCGGGACGCTGTTGCAGGCAAAAGCGACTACGGCCCTCCCGCCAATACATCGCACTATAGAGAATGGAATGCGGCAGAGTTCAGGGAATATGTTTCGAGGTATTTTATAGTAGAAGAGCAAATAGTGTTGCCCGGCCTATCTGTTACCCAGGTAATTATCTGCCGTAAAAAATCGCACTAACCACATTGCATGTTTCGGGTACAACCTCTCGGCCCGGGTTCGCTTATTGAAGCTAATGCGTGAAGCGGGCCGGCATGCCCGGCAACAGGATATAGCCGCAATTTGATGTCGCGTCCTGAATGGTTCAGTAGCGCTATCTTTACAGCACAACAGAATCGATAAATTATGAGCAAATTTTCGGACTACAATTTTTCAGGACAAAAAGCATTGATAAGAGTGGATTTTAACGTGCCGCTGGATGGACATTTTACAATTACCGACGATACGCGCATGCAGGCTGCCGTTCCCACCATTAAGAAAATACTCAGCGACGGAGGCAGTGCCATCCTGATGAGCCACCTCGGCCGACCCAAGGATGGGCCTTCTGAAAAATATTCGCTCAGGCATCTGATCAATCACTTAGGGCAATTGCTTGGTACAAAAGTGTTGTTCGCGGACGATTGCATCGGCGAATCTGCTGTTAAAGCTGCCGCATCGCTTAAACCCGGTGAAGTGCTGCTATTGGAAAACCTTCGCTTTTATAAACAGGAAGAAAAAGGGGATGAGGCTTTTGCTGAAAAGCTTAGCAAGCTGGGAGATGTATATGTGAACGATGCGTTCGGCACAGCACACCGTGCGCATGCGTCCACAGCGGTCATCGCAAAATTTTTTCCGCCTGACCGCAGGATGTTCGGTTATGTGATGGAAAATGAAATAGAAAGCGCGGAAAAAGTATTGAACAGTTCAGCAACTCCTTTTACCGCCATCATCGGCGGCGCAAAAGTGAGCGACAAGATACTCATACTCGAAACCCTGCTCGAAAAAGCCACCGATATCATCATCGGCGGAGGCATGGCCTATACCTTCATCAAGGCGCAGGGCGGTAATATCGGGACTTCACTTTGCGAAGACGATCGATTGGACACCGCCAACGATCTGATGAAAAAAGCAACGGAAAAAAATGTGTGCATCCACCTTCCGTCCGATTCCGTTATCGCCGACAAGTTCGACGCGAATGCCCAGGCTTCCGCGGCCCCTAGCAACAACATCCCGGAAGGCTGGATGGGACTGGATATCGGCTCAAATGCCTGCGACCAATTCTGCAACATCATTTCCCGCTCCAAAACCATTTTATGGAATGGACCGATGGGCGTTTTTGAAATGGAAAAATTCCAGCATGGCACCAAGGCCGTTGCAAAAGCGGTGGCCGAGGCCACACAGGATGGAGCGTATTCGCTGGTAGGCGGCGGCGACAGCGTTGCAGCGGTTAACCAATTCGGTTATGCAGATAAGGTAAGCTACGTATCTACCGGCGGCGGCGCCATGCTCGAGTACTTCGAAGGAAAAGAATTGCCGGGTATTGCCGCGGTTAAAAGTTAGCAGTTTGTAAACCACCACCACAAACTCAATTTGTGATCTCAATTATCTTATCATTACCATTGCTGGTGCAGATGTATACTTTCCCTTCGGGAGAAATACAGACATCGCGCAGCCTTCCAAACCTGCCATCGAAAAACTCATAGCTGGTAGCAACGCTCTTTTTATCGCTGCCCAATTTTAATTGGATGAGCTTGCTGCCTTTGAGGGTGCATAATAATAAAGAATTGCGCCATTGAGGAATTAATGCCGCATCATAGTAGTCCAAACCACAAACCGCTTCGGTGGGCGTCCAGGCCCGAATGGGTTCCTTTACGCGTTGGCTGTTGCAGAAATTGCGTTCGTCGGCATCGTTGCACATGCCTTCCACATTAGGCCATCCATAATTGCGGCCTTTCTCGATGATGTTCACTTCATCGTCGGTAATGGCGCCATGTTCGGAACTGTATAATATGTTATTGGCATACACCAGTCCCTGTGCATTGCGGTGGCCAAAGCTCCATACGGCGCTGCCCGTGGTTGGATTGTCCGCGGGAATGCTACCGTCGAGGTTCAACCGCAAAAGCTTGCCGTTGAGCGAAGATTTGTTTTGAGGCAGGGATTGATTGGCCGCATCGCCTGTAGTGATCCACAACTTGCGGTCGGGCGTTATGATCAACCTGCAACCATTGTGAATGCCCGCGGCCTGAATGCCTTCGAGGATAGTAAAGGGTTGTGACAGCGTGCTGCCATTATAAGTGAACCGCACGATCTTTTCGCGGTACCTGCCCGAAGCATCGTCGTAATTATAAGCCACAAAAACATGCGGAGTGTTGGCAAAATCGGGGTGCAGCGCCATTCCCAGCAAGCCGCCTTCGCCGCTGGCCTCTACTTCGTTGATGGTTATAAGTGGTATCACACTTCCCGACACGGGGTTAACCCTGCTGATGCGCCCGCCACGCTCTGTCATCCAGATATGGTTATCGGGCCCCCAAAGGATTTCCCAGGGATAGCGCAGGTTCTCCACAATCACTTTTGTGCTAAGCAATGGGCTTTCCTCGTCTACGGTCTTGTTGCACCTGCCATTGAGCAACACTACCAGCAACAAACTGCAAACAGGTAAAAACATAGAATGATTTTTGCTTGTTCAAGTTACGTCAAGCGTTATGCCGTAACATAAATATTTGACGAGGTGTAATATTTTCGTTACACAACACTCAAATATGTTAATTTTAATGTCACTTAAACTTCAGAAAAATGAAAGGTCGTAACCTGGTTTTAATTGTAATAGTAGCGCTCATCCTGATCTTGGGTGGTTGTGGATGTAGTGGATATAACAGACTGGTAGGCCAGGATGAATCCGTAAAGAAAGCATGGGCCAATGTTCAATCCGATTACCAGAACAGGGCTGATCTTGTGCCGAACCTGGTAAATACTGTGAAGGGCGCTGCCAATTTTGAACAGGAAACGCTTACCCAGGTCATCGAGGCCAGGGCCAAGGCAACATCTGTCAACGTCAGCGCAGACAGCCTTACCCCAGAAAGAATGCAACAGTTCCAACAGGCGCAGGCCCAGTTGAGCGGGGCCCTCAGCAGGCTGCTGGTAACCGTGGAGAGGTATCCTGAATTGAAGGCCAACCAAAATTTCCTGCAGTTGCAGGGACAGTTAGAAGGCATCGAGAACGGCATACGCAATTCGCGCAACACCTTCAACGCGGCAGTGAACGACTATAACGTGCAGGTGCGCCGTTTTCCAACCAATATTTTTGCTGGCATGTTCGGCTTCAGGCCAAGGGAAAGTTTCACGGCCGATGAAGGCGCGCAAAATGCGCCCCGGGTTCAATTCTAATATATGAAACGCAAAGGCTGGCTACTGGTGCTGGGTGGAATAGTAGTGCTTATTATTATCTACCTGGCCACCACATATAATTCACTGGTAAGTAAAGAAGAGAATGTAAAACGCTATTGGGGCGATTTGCATACGACCTATCAACGCAGGAACGACTTAATACCGAGCCTCGTGGCAGTGGTCAAAGCTTCGTCTACCTACGAAAAGACTGTGCTGGAACAAGTAGCGACGGCAAGAGCCAAAGCATCACAGCTAAGCATTGCGGCGGATGTGAACTACCAGAACTTTCAACAGTTGGAAGCATTGCAGGGAGAACTGGCCTCCTCCGTCAACCGCGCCATTGCAGTGGTGGAAAATTATCCTGACCTGAAGGGAACAAAGAATTTCCTGCGGCTGCAATCGCAACTGGAGGGCACGGAGCGGAGGATAAAACTGGCAAGGAAAGATTTTAACCAGGCTGTCGCAGAGTACAACAACGCTGCGCGGCGCTTTCCTACGAACATCGCTGCCGCCCTTTTTGGTTTTTCAGTAAAAGAAGGATTTACAGCGGACGCCGGGGCAAGCCAGGCGCCTGAAATAAATTTTAAACAATAAGCCCGTGCGGTTATTTCCATGGACTAAACAAAAAGAATTCCTTTCGCACGATGAAAAGGAAGTAGTGTTGCACGCCATCCGCGAAGCGGAACAAAAAACCAGCGGCGAGATAAGGGTATACATCGAAAACCATTGCAGGTATGTAGACCCGATAGACCGCGCTGCGGAATTGTTCTTTGGATTACGCATGGACCAAACCAGGGACAGGAACGGCGTGCTGGTGTACATTGCCGTAAGAGACAGGCAACTGGCCATACTCGGCGATGAAGGCATTCATCAACGAGTAGGAAAGGAATTCTGGGCAAAGGAAGTGCATGAAATGCTCGTAGAATTTCACGCCGACCATTATGCGGCGGGACTTGCAAAAGTAATCACCGAAATAGGAGAAGCGCTGCACATGCACTTTCCATACGACGGAAAAACAGATAAAAACGAATTGCCGGATGACATTGTTTTTGGAAATTAACTGGCGGAATGTAAGCTTGAAACGATGGGCCTTCTTCATAGCAGGTTTGTTGCTTGCCTTTACGGGCATCGCACAGGAATATCCGGCAAAGCCTAACCCGCCAAAGCTGGTAAATGATTTCACTAGTCCCAAGCTTTTGACTCCTGATCAGGAGCAAGCATTAGAAAACAAGTTGATGGCTTACAACGACACCACTTCTACACAAATAGCCATCGTAATACTCGAATCCATTGGCGGCTCCGACCCCGGCGATTATGCTACGGAACTAGGAAGGCGATGGGAAGTAGGGCAGAAAGGATTCAATAATGGAGTAGTTATTTTGCTTACTACAGGCGGTGGCGAAGGCCGGCGGCACGCATTCATTGCCCCTGGGTATGGATTAGAAAAAGCAATACCGGATTATACCGCAAAAGAAATTGTAGACAATGAGCTGATCCCTTACCTGAAGGAGAAAGATTATTTCAGGGCATTGAACCATACCGTGGATGCCATTATACAAGCAGCGGCTGGCCAATACACAGCGCCGGAAGGATATGGCAACAGGGGCGGGAAGGAAAAGGGAAGTCCTTTGTTCTTCATCATCGCCATTATTGTTATCATCATGTTCATTGTAAGGAACAGGGGTGGAGGCCGCGGTGGTGGAATGATGAGCCGGCGCGGATACCGCAGGTCTTCGGCGTCGCCCATTTGGTGGTTGCCCATGGGTGGGGGAGGCGGCGGATGGTCCGGCGGCGGAGGAGGCGGAGGCTTCGGTGGATTCGGAGGCGGCAGCTTTGGTGGCGGTGGCGCTGGCGGTAGCTGGTAATTAAATTATGACCCGCGACGAGGGAGTACAACAGATACAATCAGATATTCACTGGGACGTGGCCGTGATAGGAGGAGGCGCCACCGGATTGGGCATTGCGCTGGAGGCGACCACCCGCGGATACAAAACACTGTTGGTCGAGCAATCAGACTTTGCAAAATCTACCTCGGGCAAAAGCACCAAGCTCATACACGGAGGCGTACGGTACCTTGCACAAGGCAATCTAAAATTGGTAAGAGAGGCCACGATCGAACGCGGCTTGCTGCGCCGCAATGCACCCCACCTTGTAAAAGACCAAACCTTCATCATTCCTATTTACGATCGCTGGCAGCAATTCAAGTACACGATCGGTTTAAAAATGTACGATTGGATCGCGGGCACGCAGAGCTTCGGTTCCTCGGTTTTTATCCCCCGAAATAAAATAATACAACAACTTTCCAATGTAAATACAGATGCATTGCTGGGTGTGGTGCTGTACCACGACGGCCAATTCGACGATGCGCGGCTTGCCATCAACCTCGCACAAACCATTGCCGATGCCGGCGGCACCGTTGTAAACTATATGCAGGTGACCGGCCTGCTAAAGGATGAACGCCAAAAACTTTCGGGGCTCATTGTAAAAGACCTGGAAACACTAGCGGGCTACACTATCCGCGCCAGGTCGGTAATAAATGCCACCGGCGTTTTTGTAGATGATATTATCGGCATGGATAATCCCGCGGCCGGTAAAAGTATTTGCGTGAGCCAGGGCGCGCACATTGTGGTAGATAAGAAATTTTATCCTTCACCACATGCCCTGATGATACCCAGGACCAGCGATGGCCGCGTATTGTTTGCCGTTCCCTGGCGCAATAAAGTGGTGATCGGCACCACCGATACGCCGGTAAAGGAAGCAAGCCTGGAGCCGCTGGCGATGGAAAGCGAGATCAGTTTTATATTACACACAGCGGGCCAATACCTCACCGAAAAGCCCCAGCGCAGCGATGTGCTGAGTGTATTCACAGGACTAAGACCGCTCGCTGCTCCCAAAGTGGAAGGGCAAAAGACAAAAGAAATATCGCGCAGCCATAAGATCGTGGTTTCCCGCTCGTGCCTTTTCACCATACTGGGCGGCAAATGGACCACCTACCGCAAAATGGGTGAGGACATGCTCAACCGCATAGAAAAAGAATTACATTGGCCCCGCAAACGAAGCGCCACAGCAACCTTGCACATTCATGGATACGCGGAGACTACCGGTAACGAGTACCCGATCTCATTTTATGGCAGCGATTATGCCGCGATGCGCTCGACGAAGGATGGCGGCGGTTGGATCAGCGACAGCCTGCAGATCAGCCAGGCCCAGGTGTATTGGGCAGTGCAGCACGAAATGGCTAGGACGGTAGAAGACGTATTGTCGCGCAGGACCCGCGCCTTGCTGATGGACGCAAGGGAAAGCATGCGCATGGCCCCGGCCGTGGCCGCCATAATGGCTTCCGCGCTTGGCAAAAACGAAGCATGGATACAGCAACAGGTTGCAGACTATTGTAACCTTGCATTAAAATATATCTTGAAATAATCTGAACCAACATGAACCAATACGTTCTTGCCTTCGACCAGGGAACAACCAGCTCGAGGGCTATTGTATTCGATAAAAACGGCGCCGTTGTGGCGGTGGCGCAAAAAGAGTTCACGCAAATCTATCCTCAGCCGGGTTGGGTGGAGCACAATCCCGAAGAAATATGGTACACCCAGGTGAGCGTGGCGGCCGAAGCAGTGGTAAAAGCAGGACTTACCATAAAAGACATCATCACCATCGGAATTACCAACCAGCGCGAAACAACCATTGTATGGGACAGGGAAACCCACGAACCTGTTTATAACGCCATCGTGTGGCAAGACCGGCGCACCGCCGCTTTTTGCGATGAGCTGAGAAAGAACGGTTCCGATAAAGAGATCCAGCAACGTACCGGTCTTATTCCCGACGCTTATTTTTCAGCCACCAAAGTAAAATGGATACTCGACAATGTTGCGGGAGCGAGGCAAAAGGCTATTAACGGCAAGCTTTGTTTCGGCACAGTCGATACCTGGTTGTTGTGGAAGCTTACTAACGGCCAGGTACATGTGACAGACGTGTCAAATGCCTCGCGCACCATGCTGTTCAATATCCATACCCTGGCATGGGATGCTGAATTGCTGAAGCTGTTCGATATTCCCGAAGCGATGCTTCCCCTGGTGAGATCCAACAGCGAAGTGTATGGTTACACCGAAAACGTGCTCACAGGAAGCATGGTGCCGCTAAGCGGAATGGCCGGCGACCAGCAGGCCGCGCTATTCGGACAGATGTGCGTGAAGGCCGGCATGGTAAAAAATACTTATGGCACCGGTTGTTTTATGCTTATGAACACCGGCAACAAACCGGTGCTGTCTAATAATAACCTTCTCACCACTATCGGATGGAAAATAAACGGCACTGTTCAATATGCGTTGGAGGGAAGCGTGTTCATAGCAGGCGCCGTGGTACAATGGCTGAGAGATGGACTGGAGCTCATAAGGAATTCATCGGATATTGAGCAACTGGCAGCCCGGGTGCAGGATAACGGTGATGTATACATGGTGCCGGCCTTTGCAGGCCTGGGCGCCCAATACTGGAACCAGCATGCCCGCGGCACCATCGTAGGCGTTACAAGAGGTACTACCGCCGCGCATCTTGCACGCGCCGCACTGGAAAGCATCGCATACCAGGCGAGGGATGTATTAAAAGCAATGGAAGCCGACGCGGGCTTCCCCATCAGTGAATTGCGGGTAGACGGTGGCGCTACGGTAAATAATATGCTCATGCAGTTCCAGAGTGATATTTTAAATACGCTGGTCATTCGGCCTAAGATCACCGAGACCACCGCATTGGGTGCGGCGTATATGGCGGGATTGGCAGTTGGCTTCTGGAGTGGTCTCCACGAGATTGAAGAATACTGGAAGGCCGATGCCATCTTTAAACCCGCAATGGACGAACCCATGCGCGAGCAACTTACGGGTAAATGGAGCCGCGCCGTGAAAGCAGCGCAGGCATGGGCGGAACCGGTGTAATGAGCAATCATCACAATTCGCCATTAACCATTCACGACTCATCATTCATTCAACATACATTTATGGAGATCACTGCATCAGGAATCATGAACCTCTTTTTTGGTGAGCTGGTCGGGACCTTCCTGCTCATACTATTAGGTAACGGCGTTGTTGCCAACGTAGTGCTTGGAAAAACAAAAGGCAACAACAGCGGATGGATCGTCATTACCTTCGGTTGGGCCATGGCGGTATTCACCGGCGTATATGTTGCTTCCAGGTCCAGCGGCGCGCACCTGAACCCCGCGGTAACTTTTGCGCTTGCCTTTTTGGAAAAAACCCCATGGGATGATGTACCGATCTATATCGCGGGGCAAATGCTGGGCGCCATGCTCGGAGCATTCATGGTTTGGGTAGCCTACCAACAGCATTTTACTGCTACCGACGACAATGCAGGCAAGTTGGCCGTGTTTGCAACAGGGCCCGCCATCAGGAGCCCGCTGCACAATTTGCTGACGGAGATCATCGGAACTTTTGTATTGATATTCGGCGTGCTCCAGATCGTTGCACCTTCAAACAGCCTCGGCGCGCTGGATGCATTGCCCGTAGCGCTGTTGGTGTTAGGCATTGGTATCAGCCTCGGTGGTCCTACAGGGTATGCTATCAATCCTGCAAGAGACCTGGGGCCACGGATCGTACACGCATTGCTGCCGATGCGCAAAGGCAGCAGTGATTGGGGCTATAGCTGGATACCCATACTCGGTCCGTTTATCGGCGCATTGCTGGCGGCTATGGTGTTTAAAGGATTAAGTATCACGCCATAAATAAGTCATTAGGTCATTGGTCATTAGGTCATCGGGTTATAAAAAAAGCAATAGGTCAATAGTGGAATACTATTGACCTATTGACTTAATGACCAATGACTCAATGACTCAATGACTTAAAACCCCTTCTGATCACCAATCTTCGAATTAATATAATCTGCCTGGTCTTTCAGCCCGGCATTTTGTTTTTTATTAGCCAGTCCTTTCAGCACAATATTATTGATGAAAGGATCGGTTTGCGGACGGAATGCCGCAGGTATCGCATTCCTGAACTCGATGATCATGTCGACACCTTTCTTCAGCTTCTCGGTGTCTTTTACTTTTTCCAGGAAGTTGGCGAAAACGGGCAGCTTGTCGAACTTGGCCTGGCTCAAAGGCAGATCGTCGAAGTTCTTCGCGATCACATCAAATGCAGTTTCATCGCCGAATTTGATCAGCGCTTCGGAAATGGCATCACCCAATTTTCCTTTGGCGGGCAGTTTTGCCAAACGCTGTGCTTCTTTATATCCCGCGGCGCTGTCAACAGCAGCCAATGCGTCCAGCGCCTCACCCGCAACGCTGTAAGAAGAATCGGAAAGCGACTTTATATATAACGCCTTGTATTCAGCCTTGTCGTAATTGGGCAGCAGGCTAATGGCCTTTGCACGCACAGTTGCCTTCGGATCTTTCAATGCCAGCTGGTAAATCACGGATTCCATAGCCGTGCGAACGTTCGGCTTGCGCATGTCGATCTTGCCCAGGGCATATGTGCGCAATCCATCGTACTTATCGGTCAGGCTTGCTTTGAGCAATTCGATTGCTTTCGCATCATCCTGGTTTCTTGCGGCAAAATCGATCGCTTCCCTGCGGTCGAGATAAAGGCCTGCGTTCTTATATTGGAATGAAAAATTATCGATGGTCTTGCCGCTCTCTCTTTTGTCGGTCAGCAGGTATTTATCACCGTCGAAGTTTACGAGGTCGGGCTTGGTATTGTACGTAAAGCTGAAAGTGTCAACTTTGTTTCGCACCCATATTTGTTTTCTTTCTTTTTTACCGCCTTCATAAATATCGATCGCCACAGGCAGTTTAAACACTTTACCCGTTGTTTGTGTCTGGCGCACGATCACCATAGCTTTTTTGTTGGCTTCGTCGTAAGAATAGTTTACGTCCAGCTTGGGATGGCCGCTGCCAAAAAACCATTGGTTGAAATACCAGTTCAGGTCTTTGCCGGTGATGTCTTCGAATGCAAGGCGCAGGTTGTGTGCTTCGCCTGCTTTGAATTTGTTGGAGGTAAGGTAAACGTTCAGCGCCTTAAAGAATGCGCTGTCGCCCACAATGTTCCGCAACATGTGCAAAATGCGGCCGCCTTTGTTATAACTAACGGCATCGAACATGTCTTCTTTGTCGCGGTAATAAAAACGCACCAGGTCTTTATTTTCGCTCTGGCTTTGAATGTAGCCGCTCATATCGGAATAATGATGGTCGTCGGCTGCGTCCTTGCCGTACTTGTATTCTCTCCACAAATATTCACTGTAGTTGGCGAATGATTCATTGAGCGCAAGGTTGCTCCAGCTTTCGGTCGTAACATAATCACCGAACCATTGGTGGAACAATTCATGCGCTATCACATCTTCCCAGGAGTTGCCGTCGACCAGTTGGCGTGCGTCCTGGTAAGCGCTTTCCTGGTGAATGGTGGCGGTGGTGTTTTCCATGGCGCCGCTTACATAGTCGCGGCTAACAATCTGGCCGTATTTCGACCAGGGGAACTCAACGCCGATAATGCGGGAAAAATAGCTCATCATTTCTGGCGTATGCCCGAATATTCTCCTCGCAACGGGCGCATATTCTTTTTCTACATAATAGCTTACTTCTTTGCCTTTGTAAGAATCCTTGATCACTGAATACTCGCCTGCGCCCATGAAGAACAGGTAAGGAGCGTGCGGCAGGTCCATCTTCCAGGTATCGGTGCGCGTGCCGTCGGTATTTTTCTTTTGCGACACCAGTATGCCGTTGGACAGGGTAACAAATTTAGCAGGAACCGTCATGGCTATTTCCTGGGTGGTTTTTTGATTGGGCTTGTCGATGGTGGGCACCCAAACGCTGGTGGCTTCTGTTTCGCCTTGTGTCCATAATTGTGTGGGCTTGTCTTTTTCTTCTCCTCTCGGGTTGATAAAGTACAGGCCTTTGGCATCAGTAATGGCCGCGCTGCCTTTCCCTTCAAATTCATCGGGCTTGGCGGTATACTCAATGTATACGGTGTATTGTTCGCCGCCTTTGTATTTTTTGTCGAGCTTGATGTTCATGATCATCCCATCGTATTCATACTTCAGCGGTAATTGGCTGCTGCCTTTCACGATGTTTACTTTATGGATATCCATTCCCTTGGCATCCAGGGTAAGGGAATCTGTAGCATAAAAATGCGGCTTCAGCGTTATCCATACTTTACCATTGAGGTGTGATTTGCTGAAGTCGAGGCGTGCATCCAGTTTGGTATGAACAAGGTCGTTGATGCGTGGCGCGGTTTCGCGGTAAATGGTTTTCCAGGTGGTATCGGCTTGTCGGCCGTCATGCTGTGCAATCAAAGACAGGCTGATGAATAAAATGATCATTAAAGAAACAGCTCTTTTCATATGTGCTTTTTTTTGAGACCCGTAAAGATATGCCTGTAAGATAGGCTTAGGCGTTATTTTCGCGCCAAAATTTTGATCAGTGGTGTTACTGAGGATGTATTTAATTAGATTTGTTTAGCTTTTAACGAATTATGAGCAGGAAAGCCGTATTGCTGGTGTTGTGCTTGGGATGGTTGTCGCAGCTTGCCGCGCAGCAGGAGTATTTCGTATTCATCCAGCACGAAAAAAATCAACCGTTTTATGTTCGGATGGCGGAGAAGACTTATAGTTCTTCCGCCCTCGGGCATATCATATTGCCGAAACTGAAAGATTCTTCGTACACATTGTTCATTGGATTTCCCAACAATCAATTTCCCGAGCATGAGTTTGTAGTGCGGCTTAATAAAAAAGATAGGGGCTATGAGTTGAAGAATATGGGCGAAAAAGGATGGGCCTTGTTCGACAGGTCGGACCTTGAGCTGGTATCGCCGGTAAAAAATACAAAGTCTGATTCCGGTAACGGCGGCGCAACGTTTATAAAACGGAACGATGATTTTGCGCGGTTGATGTCCGGAGTGGTAAACGATACTGCCGTGTTATATATAGCCGCGGTTGAGAAGAAGGCAGCGCCGGTGGCGCGCACCGACAGTACTGCTGCTGATTTGGCCAGCTTGCAAAAAAAGGTGCCGCAGGAATCGATGAAACCAGATACGGTGCGCGCTGTAACTAAGACCGATCTGCCGGTGCAGGAACAAAAAAAGCCGGCAACCGATACCACTGCGTTGGTAAAAACTATTACTGACCCGTGGGCGCAGCACCCCAAAAACCCTGTTACCGATACGGCTGCCAGTGTAAAGACCAATACCAAACCTCCGGTGCAAGAGCCTGTTAAAACGATCACCGATACAACTGCCATTGTAAAAAATACCGCGTTAGAGGATCAATCAAAAACCGGATCGCCGGTTCAAAAATCAGGTAAGACGGTGGCAGATACGTCCACTGCAAAAATTACTTTGCCGCAGCAGGATTCTTCAAAAACCGCATCGCTGGTTTCAAATGCTGATAAGGTTGTGGCCGATACAACGGCAAAAGTGAAAACTGATCCCGAGCCGGTAAATGATACTGTCTTTAATCCGCCGGCTTTGCCGGTAATTGCCCTGATTAAGCACTACACTACGGATACAGGATATTATATGTTGATGAAAGACGAGCAGGATAGCATCGATATTTTTATTCCTGTCGATGTAAGCGAGGTGGCTAAGAACGATAAGTCTTCCACAAAGCAGGACACCAAAACCAAGGCCCCGGCAACAAAGCCCGGTGAAAAGAAAAACGAAAAAAGCGACACAGGCCAGGTGAAGACGCTCAGCACTGAAAGTAAATCTACCGCGGTAGCGGATGCTGATACGGCGAAGCGCAATATGCTGAACCAGGAAAATTCTTCAAAGCCGGATACTTCAAAAAATGACGATTCCAGAAGGGATTTCTCCCGGGATAGTGCATTGACAACCAATACTTCTGGCGAACCCGCCTCCACGAAACAGCCAAATGTTACAGATAGCGGTAAAAAGCAATCGAAGCTGGTAATGATGAATTCCGACTGCAGGGTATTTGCCGCAGAGAGTGATGTAGACAAGCTTAGAGTGAAGCTAATACAGGAGAAGGATGCCGCGGCCAGGATCAGCGCGGCGAAGAAAGTGTTCAAAACCAAGTGTTTTTCTGCTGCCCAGGTAAAGGCCCTGAGCGAGCTGTTCCCCTACGATGACCAGAAATACCAATTTTTAGAGGCTGCCTATCCCTTTGTTTCCGATACTTCTCTATTCAAGGAATTGGTTTCCTTGCTTTCTGACCCCGTTTATGTCCAGCGCTTTAGGAAGCTGGTGCGGTTGGATTAATTATTGAGCGATTAATTGCAGGACCCTCTCTGCGCGGTCGGATATTCCGATTGCTCAACTGAACATATCGGTTTACTTTTATCGCTCTGATTTAGTTATCGTCGATTCCGGTCAGCCGTTGGCCTACCCGGTTACGCCTCAATAAGGGTCGCTCGTTAGCAGGGTATACTAAAACGGGAACGAGGCATGCATGAAAGCCGTAGGATTAACGTAAGATACACAAAGGATGAACGAAGGATAGGTGTGCCGCCGATGAAGATGGACCATTGATTTCAAAGGCCATACAGGATTCAGTCGCGATATTTCTCATTTCAATTGGGCAGCATTGGCCCCATGACTTCCGGCCATTAGGATGCACAACCTAGATTCGCTAGCCATTAACTATCAATTGTTTATGCCAGGCTTATTCAGTTGGGATCCTATTAACACGGATTGTCTTCGTTCATTATTATATTCGATTGCACTTGGTTACATCTTACAATTCCGATTACTTCGGGTTCATTTTCATATTCCGTTGCACGGGGTTGCGTCGCGTTAATTCCGATTACTTCAGCTCATTCTCCGACTGTCCCGTAAACGCTTAGACGTATTTTCGCCCTATGAAACGATATTTCCTCGAAGTGGCTTACCATGGAGCCCGCTACAGCGGCTTCCAGGTACAGGAAAATGCCGCTACCGTGCAGTCGGAGGTAGAGCGGGCTTTGGGAATATATTTCAGGAAAGCCATTGAGTTAACGGGCTCATCCAGGACGGATGCGGGGGTGCATGCCCTGCAGAATTACTTCCATTTCGACGCGGCCGAAGAAATACCGGCCGCTTCCCTATATAATATAAATGCGATACTGCCGCGGGATGTTGTTATAAAGTCCATGCGGGAGGTGCGGCCCAACGGGGAGGGGGTGATGCCCCATTGCCGGTTCAGTGCGCTAAGCCGGGAATACAGCTATTATATATACCAGGCCAAAAATCCCTTCCTGGCTGACCGGGCTTTTTTTTACCCGTACACCCTCGATATTTCCTTGCTGGAGCTGGCCGCCGCGGTTATTCCCGGATACACAGATTTTAGTTCGTTTTCGAAGCGGAGAACGCAGGTGAAGACCTTCGATTGTAATATTATGGTGAGTCGTTGGAGGCAGGTTGATGATTGCGTTGTGTATAATGTGAAAGGCAATCGTTTTTTGCGTGGCATGGTGCGTGGGTTGGTGGGTACGATGTTGCAGGTAGGAAGAGGAAAGATTATGCTGGAAGGGTTGAGAGAGATCATTGAGAAGAGGGATTGCACGTTGGCTGATTTTGCGGTGCCTGCGCATGGATTGTTTTTGACCGCTGTAGAATACCCGGAAAATATATTTGTATGAAATGCAGGCGGGGCTTGCATTTGAGGAAACGTTAACAGTAAAGTTCTGAAAATAGTTTGTGGGGAATGTGTACGTGCTTATCTTTGCAGCCCGCAATTGAAAAACGCGGAAGTTCTTTTAAGGAAATGCAAAATATAGGACAGAAGGATAAAAGATTGGTGATATGGTTGGATGGTGAATGATATCTTCTTATCTTTGCAGCCGCGAATAAAAAATGCGGAAGTTCTTAGGAAAAAATGTGAATTGAGTGTGAGGCTGGTGTGAATAAAAACCGGTGAAAAAATTGGTGAGTAACACGAAGCTTTGTATCTTTGCAGTCCGCTTCAAAAAAAGCGGTAGTTCTTCAAAAAATTCACGCGATCCGGGATAAGTTGATCCGGATAAAATCACAAGAAAAAATTTGGTGGAATTATAAAGGTGCGTAACTTCGCATCCCATTTGAAAAAATGGCCCGCCTGATGGCGGATGAAAGTTCTTTGAAAGTTTGGAAGCAGCAATACTCCGAGTCCGATGCAGATCGGATCGGGGGTAAGGTTTAGCGAAAATAATCGATCCGACAACGTTAATTTTCTAAGAGAATTTAACGCTAAGATCAAACAACATTTACAATGGAGAGTTTGATCCTGGCTCAGGATGAACGCTAGCGGCAGGCTTAATACATGCAAGTCGAGGGGCAGCAGGGGTGTAGCAATACACTCGCTGGCGACCGGCAAACGGGTGCGGAAC